>Ga0210389_10000008_pt1 | contig 224363 bp, 224 predicted proteins | sample IncBWH28OmetaG_FD_160127 | JGI IMG/M metagenome (GOLD analysis project Ga0210389, IMG submission 160127) | Forest soil microbial communities from Barre Woods Harvard Forest LTER site, Petersham, Massachusetts, United States - Inc-BW-H-28-O ...
GTCCGAGGGCGAGGAATGGATGAAGCTCAGCCCGGTGAACGTGCCGAACCGGCTGAGCGCGGCGGTCAGGGCCCACCGCTCGGCCGCGCAGAACGGGCAGTATTCCCCGCCCATGTACAGCACCTCCGGCTTGCCGGCCGAGGTGAGCAGCGTCTGCCCGCTGGCCGGGGTCGGCGCGGTCGCCGTGCCCGGGCCCACGACGTCGAACGTGCCCGGGGGCACGCTCGTGACCTCGCGGGCCGCCGACGGATCCTGCCCGGCCGCCGACGAGGCGCGGGGCGCGCCTGGCCGCACGAGGGCGATCGCGATCCCGAGCACCGCGACGAGGCCGATGCTCCCCGACGCGATCAGGATCCGCCGCCTGGACCGCGTGCGCCGTGCCGCGACCCGCTGTGCCGCGATCTTGTCCCGGCCGCGTCGCTGCCGTGCGTGTGCCTCCGTGCCCATCGGTGATCTCCTTATCTACGAAGTACGTACGTAGATAGTAGATGATCGCGCGGGTGCCCGCCAGGGACTAGGGGAATGGCATCATGGTTGGGCGCCGTTGTGGCCGGGTTCCAGCCGCAGGAGGACGTGCGCGTGCTGCTCGATCCGGCCGGGCATCCGTTCTGCCTGTACCTCGACAAAGAGGACGCGGGCGCGGGCTGATCCGGCGATAGGCCGGATATCAGGCACCGCGACATGTATCGTGACACCGGTAACGCGCATCCTGTACATATCTCAGCGGTTCCTGCTGAGCGGACCCTTATGGAACCGACCGTCACTAGTTCCCCAGTCGCACGGGAGACCTCTGTGCGCAGGCCGGGACAGGGGATCGCGCAAGGCGCCGCGATCATCGCCGGGCTCACGATCCTGTCCCGGGTGCTCGGCCTCGTGCGCACGCTGGTGTTCTCGCAGAGCATCGGCGCCGGCTGCCTCGGCACCGCGTACACCACCGCCAATCAGGTGCCCAGCCTGATCTACGAGCTGGCGCTCGGCGGCGCGCTGACCAGCGCCATGGTCCCGGTGCTGGCCCGCTCAGCCGCGCACGCCGCCAGCAGCCCCGCGGCGAAACAGCGCGTCACGCAGATCACCTCCGCCCTGCTGACCTGGGGCGTCATCATCCTCGCGCCGCTGACGGTCATCGTCGCGCTGGCGGCCGGGCCAGTCGCGGGGCTGCTCAACCCGGTCAACCCGAACGCGCACTGCCCGCACGCCCAGATGATCGCCAGCACGTCGCAGCTGCTCGTGATGTTCTCGCCCCAGGTGTTCCTGTACGGGTTGTCCGTGGTGCTTTTCGGCCTGCTGCAGGCCTACCGCCGGTTCACCGGGCCGGCGCTGGCGCCGGTGCTGGCCAACATGGTCCTGATCGGGGCCTACCTGGCGTTCGTGCCGCTGGACCGCGGGCCAAGCGGACCCTTCGCGTTCGCCGAGACCCCCGAGGCCGTGATGCTGCTCCTCGGGGTCGGCACGACGCTCAACATCGCCGCCCTCGTGGTCGTGCCCGTGTTCCCGACGTGGCGCCTGCGGCTGCGCCTGCGGCCCACGCTGCGGTTCCCGCCCGGCGTCGCGCGCCAGGCCGGCGGCCTCGCGTTCGTCGGCCTGATCGAGTTCGTCGCCCAGGACGTGCTCAACGTCGTCATCATCGCCGTCGCCAACGGGCACGGCGACACCGGCGCGCTCGTCCTGGTCAACTACACGACGCAGGTGTTCAACGCGGCGTACGGCGTGCTGGCCCTGTCGATCGTCACCAGCGCGTTCCCGGCGCTGTCGGCCGCCGACGGCCAGGCCTTCGACCGCACCAGCGCGGGGTCCACGCGGGCGGTGCTGCTCGTGTCGTGGCTTGGCACCGCCCTCACCCTCGCGATCGCCGTGCCCGCGGCCCACGTCCTCGCCAAGCAGCCGGACCAGGTCTCGCAGCTGATCTGGGGCATCGCGCTGATCGCGCCCGGCGTGGCGGGCCTCGGCGTGGTGACCAACCTGTCGCGCGTGATGTTCGTCCTCGGCAAGCTGAAGGTCGCCGCCGTCGCCCTGGCCGCCGTCTCCCTCGTCGCCCTCGCGCTCGACGTCGGGGTGGCGCTGCTCGCGCCGCCCGGGTACGTGGTCGCCGGGCTGTCGGCCGCCGCCGCCATCGCCGACACGGCGGTCGCCTTCCCGATGGTCCGCGCCGCCCGGCGGATTCGGGGCGACGCCGCGGTGGCGGGCATCCGGCGGGCGAACCTCACCGGCATTTCCGCCGCCGTCGTCGCGGCCGGGGCCGGGATCGCGGTCAGCCTGTCGCTGCCGCTCGACCGCAAGCTAGAGGCGGGCGGCGCCGCGGTCGTCGCGGCCCTCTGCGCGCTGGCGGTGTACACGGCCATCTCCCTTCTGCTGAACAAGGAAGACCTGCGGTCCATCGCGCGCCGAGCCCGTCGCGCCCGGCCCTGACGGACACGCCTTTACGGTGGCTTTGCCAGTGCTTTACCATAGACTGATGACGGAGCGAAAGCCGAAGGGGATGAGCTTCACGTCGTGGATCGATCAGCAGATCCTCGACGCGCAGCGTCGCGGGCTGTTCGAGGACCTGCCCGGGGCGGGGAAGCCGCTCGACCTCAAGTCCGAGCCCGGCGGGGACTACGGCCAGGCCTGGGTGCGGGACTACGCGCGCCGCGAGGGCGTGCGGCCGGAGGAGTTCCTGCCCACGCCGCTGCGGCTGCGCAAGGAGACCGAGAAGCTGGCCGAGGCGGTACGGGAGATGCGCTCGGAGGACGAGGTGCGCGAGGCGGTCTCCGACCTCAACCGGCGCATCCTCGAATGGCGGAAGATCCCCGACGGCCCGCCGGTCTACGTTCGCCTGGTGAACAAGGACCGGATGCTCGCCGTCTGGCGAGAGGCCCGGGCCGCCAGGGCGCACGCGCCCGCCCCGGCCGTGCCAGCCGCGGCCCCGGCGCCCGAAACTGGCCGCCGGGGCCGCGGCTGGCGTCGCCTGTTCACCCGGGCGAGGCGGGATTAGATCTCGCCGCGGGTCAGGTCGATCAGGCGGTCCAGGACCTTTCCGGCGCTGACCCCGAGTCCGTCGTGCTCGTACTGGTTCGTCACCCACGGCTTCAGCCCGCGGATCGCCGCCGCGGTCTGGACCGAGAACTCCCGGGGCACGTACATGTCGTCGTAGTACACGGCCGCCGCGGCGGGGACCTCGTTGGCCGCCAGCCGCGACGGGTCATACAGCGCCGGCCACGAGTCGCGCTCGGCCAGGAGCTCGGCGGCCTCACGCAGCGGCGCGATGGACGGGTCGCCGGTGACCATCCACGGGTAGATCATCTCCCCGGTGAACAGCAGCGGTTCGCTGCCCGACGGGTCGAAGTCGAACTCGGGGAGCTCCGCGCGCACCCGGGCGGCCGCCCAGCCCGTCGCCTCGCCCGCGTGTGCGTGGCACGACTCGTGCAGGACCGCGTAGAGCGGGTGGGACGCGAAGGAGATCCTGGGCAGGAGCTGGTGCAAGAGCGCGTCGGCGATCCCGCCATCGGCGTCGAAGGGGTCCTCCAGCAGGTAGTGCAGCTGGTGGCTGCCCGTGCCCTGGCCGAACATGATGCCGATCGACTGGAACGCCTCCACGGTCAGCGGGGTGCCGTCCGGCAGCCGCGTCTCGTGCGAGGCGAGATATTCCGCGATGTCGCGGGCCCGCGCCACGTCCTCGGGGTAGCGCTCGTAGTGCGCGGCGGTCCGGCGCGCGACGGTCTGGTAGGTGAGCCGGTAGACGTCCTCGGGGCGCGTGTCCAGGCCCGGCAGCCCGCCGGTCAGGAAGGCCTCGCGGAGGCCATGGGGGGCGTAGGACAGGTACGTGACCGTGCAGAATCCGCCGAAGCTCTGGCCGAGCACGCTCCACGGCGCCCCGCCCGTGACCTCCCGGCGGATCAGCTCGGCGTCCAGGACGATGCTGTCGGCGCGGAACAGCGCCATGTAGTCCGCCTGCTCCTGGGGCTTGAGCCCGGCCAGCGAGCGGGCGGTGATCCGCGACGACCGGCCGGTGCCGCGCTGGTCCAGCAGCAGCACCCGGTAGTCCTCCAGCGCCCGGTCCAGCCACTTCTCGCGGCCGACGGTGCGCGGCGAGGCGGAGCCCGGCCCGCCCTGGAGGAACAGCAGGTACGGGAGGTTCGCGTCGGCCTTGCCCGCCGCGACGACCTCGCGGGCGAAGACCTCGATCTGGTCGCCGTCCGGTCGTGAATGGTCAAGGGGAACGCTGAAGGTCCGGTCGGTGACGATGGTGCCTGGCTGCCGGTAGGTACTCATGATCATGAAAGTAGCGCCGCGCCGCCACGCTTGACTAGGCCCGTTACGCTCGGGCGCGAGCCCACCGCGCCCCGCCGTGAAAGGGATCGCGGGCTATCGACAAGTAGGTGATGACGGATTACCTACAGCGGGGATCGGTGAGATGCCAGTGCAGAGCGGATGACCAGCGTGTCATGGGAAACAGAGCATCCTGACCCACAGCCAGGCGAGTCAGACGAGGACGCGGAGCGGCTCGTGCTATCGGCCGACGACCCAGACCGGTTCGGTGAGATCTTCGACCGGTACTTTCCCGAGATCCACGGCTACGTCGCACGCAGGCTGGGCCGCGACATCGCGGACGACGTGGCGGCGGATACGTTCCTGGCCGCGTTCCGGGCCCGGCGCCAGTTCAACCCGGCCCGGGGCACCGTGCGGTCCTGGCTGTACGGGATAACGACCAACCACCTGAGCGCCTATCACCGTCAGGAGATACGCGCCTGCAAGGCCGCCGCGGCGAGTGCGGCCGTCCCGGCGAGGGAAACCGCCGCGGAATCACTGGCCGACCAGGTCGCGGCGCGCGTCGACGCGGGGGCCGCGCGCCGCGAACTGGCCGGCGCCCTGGCGGGCCTGCCGCGCGGCGACCGCGAAGTGCTGCTGCTGGTGGCACTCGGCGGGCTCACGCACGCCGAAGTGGCCGCCGCGCTCGGCATCCCCTACGGCACCGTCGGCTCCCGGCTGAACCGGGCACGCCGCAAGCTGCGCTCGCTCGCAAGCGTGGCCCTCAGCATCGGGCAGGAGGCATGATCCCCATGGATGAACTGCAGCAGGTACGGGACTTCTACGGACCGGCGGCCGCCCCGGACACGGCGGTCACGGCGCGCGCGAAAACGCGGCTGTTCGCGGACGAGGCGGCGGCGTCGGCCCGTCGACCCGGCCTGCGGTGGGAGACGCGGCGCCGCCTCGTCCGGATCGGGGTTCCGGCCGTCGCGGTCGGCGCGGCGGCCGCCATCGTCGCCGCGGGACTGGCCCAGGGACCGGCGGCGAGCGCGCGCCCGCGGGTGTCGGCAGGGGGAAGCAGCGTCGGGAAATCGGCGAGCATCGGCGTGTTCCGGCTGCCGGCCGGGGGGAGCGTTGGCACCGCCAGCGGCTCCGGGAAGCAGATCCTGCTGACGGCGGCCCATAACGTCGTCGGAGTCCCGACGACCACGCCCAAGAGTTACTACGTGACCCCCCGGGTTGTCGGCAACTTCGTGCGGCTCGGCCCGAAGAACGACCCGTACCAGTTCCTCGAAACGGTCAACCGGGCGTGGTGGGCGGCGCGCGCGCCGCACGGCACCACTTCCGACATGGAGCAGGAGGTCTCCCTCAAGGCCGCCACCCCGGCCGACGAGAAGGCCTGGCAGAAGAACGGCGCGCCCACGGTCTGGGCTTACATGGGCCAGTCCGAGGACATCGCCGACCCGACCAGCCCTGACCAGTCATTGAACGTCCCGCTGAGCACCGGACCCGAGCCGTGGACGGCCTTGGGCGCGGGTTCCCTGGGACAGCAGTTCCAGGTGGGCGGGGAAGATCTATCCTTCAGCCAGCTCCTGAGGCTGCCCGCCGATCCGGCCAAGCTGAAGAAGATCATCATCGACGGGGGGCTGCCCCCAGGTGGCAACGCGGTGCAATACCTGCTGTGGACGGTGCCCTCGGTGATCGAGATGCCGGTGACCCCGGCCGTGCGCGCGGCGCTGTGGAAGGTACTCGCCGCGCTGCCCGGCGTTCAGGACCAGGGCACGGTGACCGATGTCGACGGGCAGCAGGGCCAGGCTATCTCCTACACCGCCGGCTATAAGGACTGCGCGATGCAGCCGTACGTGTCTGGGTCCTATCCCGAGTACTTGTTCAGCTCGTGCACGATCAAGCAGACCGTCGTCATCGGGTCCGATGGGATGCCCATGGCTGAGGAGCTCAGCTACACGAAGCTCCCGGCGGGCGCGGATTGGACGGTGCCCGGCGGGCTGTTCTCCTACGAGACCTTCCAGACCCCGTACTGGACCAACGGCAACCCGCCCAAGGCGGAGACCCCCCCGAACCCGGTCCCCTCATCGACCCCGGTGCCTCCGTCATCAGGGTCAACGGGAGGGCAACTGCTGCCAGGCGGAAGCTCGGGCGCGGGCACGTCACCGGCGGTGGTGGGAATAGTAGGGAAGGACGGCAAGGTGGAGATCCTGAAGAAGGGGAAGAACGGCGTGTACGAGTTGGTCCCGGTCAAGAAGAGCTAGCCAGCCCCTGGCCGCCGCTCGCCCCGACTCCTGGCGTGCTCGACTGCGCAGTCGAGCACGCCAGGGCCTGATCAATCGCGCATTCGAGCCCGTCATCGGACGGGCTCGAATGCGCATTTGGGCCGGTAGCCGAAAGCCGGATCCCGTTTCTATTGTCTATTTTTCCGATCGGTATTGATGAGACACAATCAATTATGCGACAATCCGGACATGACTGAACCCCAGGTGCGATCGCTTGTGTCCAGACGCGTTTTCCTACGAACGGCAACGGCGGGTACCGCGGGCATCGCGGCGTGGTCGCTGCTCAGCGCCGGCCCCGCGCGAGCGGCCACCGCGGGCCAGTCGGGGGAGGGCAAGTCAAGTACGAGCACCCAGCGCGGCCCCGCGTCGAAGATCGTGCCCTTCAGCGCCGGGTGGCTGTTCGGCCCGGAGTCGGCGGGCAGCGACCAGCCGGGGTTCGACGACAGCCAGTTCGCGACGGTCACGCTGCCGCACACGGTGACCCCGCTGTCCTGGCAGAACTGGAATCCCGCGACCTGGGAGCAGGTCTGGTCCTACCGCAAGCACTTCGACGCCCCGGCCGGGCTGGACGGCCTGCGCGTGTTCCTGGACTTCGACGCGGCCCTCACAGGGTCCACGCTGACCCTCAACGGCACGCAGGTGGCCAGCAACGCGGGGGGATACCTGCCGTTCACGGCCGAGGTCACCGGCCAGCTGGAGAAGTCCGGCAACGTCCTCGCGGTGACGCTCGACTCGACCTTCAACATCGACGTCCCGCCGGACCAGCCGTCCCCGGCCGCCAGCACCGCCGTCGACTACTGGCAGCCGGGCGGGATCTACCGCGACGTGAACGTGCGGGCGGTCCCGCAGCTTTTCCTCGCCGACGTGTTCGCGCAGCCGGTGAACGTGCTCGACGCCGCTGCCCGGCAGGTCAGCGTCCAGGCGACCGTGGACGCCGCGCTCGTCCCGTCGGGCACGGTGACGCTCGCGGTCGAACTGTATGATTCTGATAACAGCAACAAGCCGGCGGTCAGCTCCGCCACCGTGCCGGTCGAGATCACCGCCACCGGCCAGACCGCCGTCACGGCGACGCTAGAGAACCTGGCGGACATCACCCTCTGGGACACCGGGAACCCGAAGCTCTACACGGTCGTCGCCACGCTGTACGCCGACGGGGAGCCGCTGCACGACTACCAGGTGCGCATCGGGTTCCGCGAGGCGTCCTTCGAGCTGGACGGGTTCTACCTGAACGGCACGCGGACCAAGCTGTTCGGGGTCAACCGGCACCAGTTCTTCCCGTACGCGGGCGGCGCGATGCCCGACCGCGTCCAGGCCAGGGACGCGTACATCCTCCGCAAGGAGCTCAACTGCAACGCCGTGCGGGGCTCGCATTACCCGCAGTCGGAGGCGTTCTACGACGCGGCCGACGAGCTGGGCCTGCTGTGCTGGCAGGAGATCCCCGGCTGGGGCTACTTCGGCGACGCCGCCTGGGCGGCGGCGGGCTACGGGGACATCGGGGCCATGGTAGTCCGGGGCCGGAACCACCCGAGCGTCATCGTCTGGGGCGCGATGCCAAACGAGAGCGGCACGCACGTCGCGGAGTACACCCTGTACAACAACCTCGCGCACGCCCTCGACCCGTCCCGGCCGACCGGCGGCGACAACACCTACACCGGCACTGACTACGTGTTCGACGTGTTCAGCGAGCACGACTACAGCAGCGTGACGAACGCGCAGGGCATCCGCTGGCCCACGCTGAAGGCGCCCGCGGACGCGGCCGGCAAGCCCTACCTGATCTGCGAGGCCGTCGGGGCCCTGTCCGGCCCGGCGATCTACTACCGGCGCACCGACACCCAGTTCGTCCAGCAAGGCCAGGCGATCGCGCACGCCATCGTGCAGGACATCTCCTACTCCCAGGACGCCTACTGCGGCTGCCTGGCCTGGTCGGGGTTCGACTACCCGTCCGGCAACGGCAACGAGTTCCAGGGCGTGAAGTACACCGGCGTCGTCGACCTCTTCCGGGTGCCGAAGCCCGGCGCGGCCGTCTACCAGGCGCAGGCCGATCCCGCGGTGACACCGGTCATCGCCCCCGCGTTCTACTGGGACTTCAACCCGCAGAGCCCGGTCACGAGCCTGTCGCCCGCGCTGATCGCGTCGAACCTGGACGAGCTGAAGGTGTACGTCGGCGGGGACCTGTTCGCCACGGTCACGCCGGACACGGCGGACTACGGGAGCCTCCCGTACCCGCCCTCGAACGTCGACTTCAGCGCGGTCGACGGGTCCGCGCTGCCCGGGCTGCGCATCGACGGGTACCGCGGCGGCGTCAAGGTCGCCACGCGGCAGTTCGACGCCGACCCGGCCCGCGACCGGCTGGAGCTGACCGCCGACGACGCCGTGATCGACGCGGACGGCTCCGACGCCACCCGCGTGGTGTTCCGGGCCGTCGACCGCTACGGCAACGCCCGCCCGTACGTGACTGACCTGGTGACCCTGACGGTCGACGGCCCGGCGGTCCTGGTCAGCGACAACCCGGTCGACTTCGGCGCCACGGGCGGGGTCGCGGCGGCCTGGATCCGCTCGCTGCCCGGCTCGCCCGGTACGGTCACCGTCCGGGCCGCGCACCCGACGCTGGGCGAGGCCGAGGTCACGATCAAGATCCAGCAGATCTATCACGGTCCCGGCGCCGTGCCCTATGGCACCCTCTCGGTCACGGCTTCGCCGGCGTTCGTCACGCCGGGCGCCACGACGACCGTGACGGCCGCCTTCACCAACAACGGCCTCCTGGACCTCGACGAGGTGAGCCTCGCCGCCACGATTCCGGACGGGTGGACCGCGACCGCTGGAACCCCGCTGACGTTCCGCGGCGTCCGCAGCGGGAGCATGGTCACCGCGACGTGGGCGGTGGCGCTGCCGTCAGACGCGAACCCGGGCCAGTCGCCTGTTCAGGTCCAGGCGGTCTACACGTCGGGTTCCAGGGCCGGGGCCGGCGGCGCGCAGCGCGGTGTCACGTACCAGACCATCGAGGTGCTGAGCTCGTACGCGACCCTGGCGGCGGCGTTCGACAACGCCGGGATCAGCGACGACTCCGACATCACGGCGGCCGACTTCGACGGCGTGGGTAACAGCTACTCGGCGCAGGCCCTCGCGGCGGCCGGCCTCGCGCCCGGCGCGACGGTCACCCACGACGGGATCACGTTCACCTGGCCGGACGTCCAGCCCGGCCAGCCCGACAACGTCGTCGCCCAGGGCCAGACGATCCTGCTGTCCGGCTCGGGCACGACCCTGGGCGTGCTCGGCGCGGGCAGCCCGAGCGAGTCCGGATCGGGGACCGTCTACTACACCGACGGCACCACGAGCGGCTTCAGCGTCACGCTGGACAACTACTTCGACGCGCCGGACGGCGACGACGCCGTCGCTACGCTGCCGTACGTCAACGACAGCGACGGGGCGACCGCGGGCGACGGCGGCCAGCCCGGCCAGCGCCAGCAGACCGTCTACGTCTTCTACACCTCGGCGCCGCTCACCGCGGGCAAGACCGTGCAGGCCGTCACGCTGCCCGCTGGCGGGATCGTCCCCGCCAGCGGCAGGATCAGCGGCATGCACATCTTCGCCCTCGCCATCGGCCCCCTGAACGCCGACGGCCAGCCGGTGACGTAGCGGTTACCCCGCCGTGTCGGCCTCGGCCCCGGCCGACGCGGCGGTCTCCGGCGTCCCGGCCGCGGCGGTGGCCGCGATGGGGACGACCCGGTCGTCGTCGGTGATGGAGTAGCCCTCCTTCATCGAGCGGCCGGAGAAGAAGTCCTTCTTGAAGGGCTGCGTGGCGAGCATCCAGGCCAGTCCGACCAGCGACGTGATGATGCCGATGGACAGTACCCCGCCCACCGTCCAGTGCGGCCAGAACGACATGTGCCAGGTCGAGTAGCTCTGGTTCGGGTCGGTGTAGAAATAGATGCTCCAGGCGAGGATGACCAGCAGCATGATCCCGGACAGCAGCGGGATGACACCGCGCAGCCAGAAGTTGCTCGCGCTGGTCAGCAGCGACTTGCGGTAGAACCAGAAGCACGCGAAGCCGGTGCTGCCGAGGTACATGGCGACGAAGAACGTGGCCGCGGTGACCGAGTCGGCGAGGACGTTGCCGCCGGAGACGAAGTTCAGGATCACGTACATGATGACGGAGATCACCGCGAACGAGATCGTGGAGAACGACGGGGTCAGGTACTTCGGGTGGATCTTGCCGAAGATGGCGGGCAGGGCCTTGTGGAACGCCATCGACAGCGTGGTCCGGGCGTTCGGCAGGATCGTGGTCTGCGTGGTGGCCGCGCTCGAGGTGAGCACCATCAGGAGCAGCAGCCGCGCCAGGATCGTGCCGAACGTGCTGTGGCCGAAGACCGCCTGGCCCATGGGGGACAGCACGTCGTTCTGGTTGGCCGAGTTGTCCAGGCCGATGCCGGAGGAGCCGAAGCCGGCGAACATCTGCACCGACAGGATGACGACGAAGTACGTGCCGAGCAGCAGCAGCGTGGACACCACGCCGGCGGTACCGGGGATCCGGTCGGAATCGGCGGTCTCCTCGTTCACCGAGACGGTCGTGTCCCAGCCCCAGTACACGAACACCATCAGCAGCAGGCCGGCCATGAAGGTGCTCGGGCTCGCGAAGTGCGCGGGGTTCAGCCAGTCCCAGGAGAACGGGGCGTGCCCGGCCGGAGCGCTGCCGGTGCCGACCCTGACCAGCGCGACGACGGACATCAGCAGCAGCATGAGGATCTCGACGGCCAGCAGGGTGATCTGGATCCGGGCCGAGAGCTCGATGCCGCGGTAGCACAGGTAGGTGAGCACCACGATCCAGGCGACGCCGACGAGCAGCACCCAGATGCTGGTCGCGTTGTCCCCGACCGACGTGATGCCGAACAGCAGGAAGAAGTACTGCCCGGCGATCTGGGACTGACTCGCCATCGCGAGCAGGTCGGACGCGATCGTCCCCCAGCCCCCGAAGAACCAGCCGAACCGCGGGCCGATCGCCCGCGCCGCCCAGGTGAAGCTCGACCCGCAGTCCGGGTCGGCGCGGTTCATCTCCTTGTTGGCCCACGCGGAGAAGAACATGGGGATGAACGCCAGCGGGACGAGCAGCAACGTCTGCGGTCCGACGACGGCGACGGCGAACCCGAGGGTCGCGGCGAGGCTGTAGGCGGGGGCCGTGGAGGCGACCCCGATTCCCACGGACGAGACGAAGCCGAGGGCCCCGCCCTTCAGCCCGCGGGCGGACGCCCGCGCGTCCGGCATCTCTGGCGCTGCTGACATGCTGCTCCTTGCGGTGGCGTGGCGGCACCGTACGTGAGTGGCGCGGTGCCGCCACGCCTGTGCGGCGTGAGGACTGCGTTTGGACAGTGTGCGACATTGTGGCCGCTGCTGATTCCGCAGTCAATAGCATGTGCGGCGATACATCCGGTTGTTTACATCCCGATACACGACTGAATCCGGACACTGAGAGGGCCTTCAGCTTCCGGGGGCGTTCGGGGCACGGGCGGTTACGGTGCCGTGAACGCGATGTTCCGGTCCTGTACCGCACGGGCGGCCAGCCGGCCGGCCCGTTCGCCGCTCACCAGGGAGCAGTCCGACAGCCAGCCCGCGGGCCCGACCCAGTCGCCGGCGGCGAACACGCCGGGCATCCCGGGAACGGCCGCTCCCGGCCGGCCGGCGAGCCCGGTCCCGGGCGGCGGCAGCAGCGTGGCGACGACCATGCGGGGCAGGAACCGCGCGGACACGATATCCGCGTCGGCGATGCCTGCCGACGCGGCGAATTCCTCCAGGCGGGCGCGGTCGGCCCGCTGGTCGCCGGCGCCGTTGCGCATCACGTGCACCATGCCGCCGCCCGTCGGGGCCAGATGCCCGCCGGGCGCGTGCGGGGACAGGTACAGCGGCTCGTCGACGCCGAACAGCACCCGCGTCCGGTCGTGCCGCACGCCGAGGTCGAGGCACGCCGCCGTGACCTCGCCGCCGCGGCCGTCCCAGCCGACGGTGTCCCCGTTGAGGTCGGACCCGCCCGGGGTGCCGTCCTGATCCTGCTGGCCGGCGCTGCCGGACAGCAGGCGGCGGCCGGCGGCCGGGGTGCCTGCCGCGACGATGACAGCGCGCGCGGTGATCTCCTCACCCGACAGGGTGACGACCCGCCACGCGCCCGGCTCGCCGGTGATCGCGGCCACCGGGCTGTTGTCCTGGCGGACGGCGCCCCGGTTCGTCGCGGTCGCCAGCAGGCCGTCGGCCAGCGCCTGCCAGCCCTCGTCGGGGTAACCGACGCCGTGCAGGGCGAGCCGGAGCTGGCCGATCGCGATGTCGGCGGACATGCGGTCCTGGTCGGCCACGTAGGTCGACACCCGGACGAGCACGGCCAGCATCGCCTCGGCGCGCGGATTCAGGTCCAGGCTGGCGATCCAGTCGCGGGCGCTGATACCCGACGATTCAGCGGGATTCATCCGGGAAATCCGGAGGAGAAGGGCGGTGAGCTGCGCGGCGGCGCGCGCGCCGAGGACACGGCGGGACAGGACTGGATAGGGCTGCCCGCCGATCATGAGCCGGGCGCCCCGCAGCGGCGGGGTGTGCATGGCGGGGCGGACGCCGAGGCGGTTCAGGACGCGGTGACCGGGGCCGCGCAGGTAGACGGCGTGCGGGCCACGATTGAAGCGGAACCCGTCCTGAGTGTCGGTGCGGGCGCGCCCGCCGGGGGATTTCTCGTCGAGGATGAGGACTCGCGTGCCGGTGGCCGGGGTTTCCGCGGCCTGTGCCGCCGTGGCCGCGGCGGCGAGCCCGGCCAGGCCCGCGCCGATGACGGCGATATCTGTCTGTGTCTGTCGCATGCCCTACTGACTGGGCGGGCCCGCGTTTCGTGACGCCTGCCGGGTGATCCAGGTGAGCTTGTCGGGGTTCGCGACCGAGTACAGGGCCGTGATGCCGTCGGCGGTGACCACGGGGACGATGACCGCGAACACGGCCCCGCCGCTCCAGCCGAGCAGGGCGGGACTGCCGTTCACCTCGGCGGCCGTGAACGTCAGGCCCGCCGCGCGGACCGCCGCCAGGGCGCGCTGCACGCCGGTGGCGGCCGGCGCGTCCGAGCCGAGGGCGTAGCCGAGCGCGGCGAGTACCCGCGCGACCTTGTGCCGGCCGAGGACCGGGCGTGCCCCGGCGGGGAACTTGCCGCCACCGTCGCTCCACGAGACGACATCCTGCGCGAGCAGTTTCTCCAGGGCGGCCACGTCGCCGGCCGCGGCGGCCGCCAGGAAGCCGTCGGTCAGGCGGTGCCAGCGTGCCTGCTCGTCGCGGGCGGACGGCGTGAAGCGGCCGGTGAACTTAGCGGCCGGGCCGATCCGCCGGGCGGCGCGCCGGGCGAGTTGGCGACAGGCGGCCTCGGTCTTGCCGAGGATCTCGGCGATCTCCGCGTACCGGTACCCGAAGGCCTCGTGCAAGATGAAGACCGCGCGTTCCGGCGGCGTCAGTTCCTCGAGCAGGAGCAGCATCGCCATGGAGACGGACTCGCGCTGCTGCACGGTCTCCAGGGGGCCGAGCTCACCGTGCCCGCCGCCGGCCGCCGCGTCCGCGCCGGTCAGCACGGGCTCGGGCAGCCAGGTGCCGGTGTAGCGCTCACGGCGCTGGCGGGCGCTGGTCAGCTCGGTCAGGCAGAGGTTGGTGACGACCCGCGTGAGCCAGGCGGCCGGGTTCGCGACCGCGGCTCGGTCGGTCGCGTTCCAGCGCAGGAAGGCATCTTGCATCACGTCGTCGGCGTCCGCCGCGGATCCCAGCAGCCGGTACGCCAGGCCGAAGAGGTGCCGCCGGTGCGCCTCGAACGTTCCGGCCGCGTCCTGGTGCCGGTCTTGGTCCTGCCCCTGGTCCTCGGGCATGTCGCGTCCCGGGCGCTCAGCGCAGGAAGCGGTCGGCCACCGGGACGAATCCAGCGGTGTCCTGGAACAGGAAGGCGTGGCCCGCGTCGGGATACAGGATCAGGTGCGCGCGGGGGATATCGCGCGTGAGCAGCCAGTCGTTCTGAACGGGGTCAAGCTGATCCTGCGTCCCGTCGGCGACCAGCGCGGGGGCGTGTATCCGGCTGAGCCGGCGGCCGGCCGGATCCTGGCCGGCCATCCATTGCTGGATCGCCGCGGTCTGCTGGGCCTGGACGGCGTCGCTGGCGCCGTAGAAGCCGGGGTAGCTGACGATCCCCTCGGCATACGCCCGCGCCGCGGCGGCCTGATCCGCGGGGAACAGCACCGACAGCGCGGTCGCCGGATTGGCCAGGGCGGCCTGGGCGGCCGCCGGTATCGGCAGCGACGCGCCGGTACCGGCCTGGGTGGAGGCAAGGATCAGCCGGCTGACCTGGCGCGGGTGGAGCACCGCCAGCGCCTGGGCGATCATGCCGCCCATGGACCACCCGAGCACGGCGGTCCGGCGGAGGTGGAGAGCGGAGATCAGGGCGCTTGTCTGCCGCGCCATCCCGGAGATGGTCAGCGTTCCGGGCAGGGCCGCGGTGTCACCGATGCCCGCGTTATCGAACACGATCACCGTGTGGCGGGCGGCCAGGGCATCCACGAACGACGGCGCCCAGAAGTCCATGGACCCGCTGAACCCCATGACCAGCAGCACGGGGCTGCCGCTGCCCACCTCGCGGTACCCGACGTCGCCCGCGGCGGTGCTGGCGACCAGCGTGGGTGCCGTCAGGATGTCGGGCGGCGCGGGGGCGGACGCCGTGGTGCTCGCGGAGGCCGGAACCGCGCCCGCCGCGCCGATTCCCGCTACGCAAAGGACCGCCAGTGCCGTCGCCCACGCGGCCAGCCGGGACGTGACTCGTGCCATGGCACCAGCATCACGGGTCCGCGGGCCCGGCCGCAAGCGGAATTCCGGCCGGGCCCGGCGGGCGGTGCCGCGCCGCGCGTCAGCCCGATGTCCACGGCCGGAGCTTGTCGGGGTTGCGGATAGCCCAGATGCGAGTGATCCGGCCGCCCGTGATGTCGAAGGCGAACACCGTGACGGTGACGCCGTCTGCCTGCGCCACCAGGCCGGGCTGTCCGTTGACCGTGCGCTCCAGGAACGTCACGTCGCCGAGCGCCGCGCCGGCCAGGCCGGCCAGGTAGCGCGCGACCTCCCCGGCGCCCTCGACGGGGCGGAGCGCGGCGGTGACGATGCCGCCGCCGTCGGCGGTAAACATGGCGTCGGGGTCCAGGAGGCTGACCAGGGCACGGATGTCCCCGGCCGCCCAGGCGCGCTTGAAGTCCCTGACGACGTCGGCGTACCGGGCGGCCGGGGTCGGCGGGTCCAGGGCGGCGGGCACGCGGTGGCGGGCCGATGAGGCCAGCTGACGGCTGGCCGCCGGCGTGCGGCCGGTGATCTCGCCCACTTCGGCGAAGGAGTAACGGAAGACGTCGTGCAGGATGAACGCCACCCGCTCGGCGGGGGTCATCGATTCGAGCATGACCAGGAACGCCATGCTGACCGACTCATCCAGGGTGACCCGGTCGGCGGGGTCGGCGGGAGCGGCCGCGCCGCCGCCCGGCCACTCCGCGGGCTCGGGCAGCGGCTCGGGTATCCATTCGCCCGTGTAGCGCTCCCGCCGGACCCGCGCCGAGCGGAGCATGTCCAGGCAGATCCGGCTGGTGACGGTGGTCAGCCACCCGCCGGGGGAGGTGATGGCCTCCTGCTCCGGCGGGGACATGGCGTACCAGCGGGCATACGACTCCTGCACCGCGTCCTCGGCCTCGGCCAGCGAGCCGAGCAGCCGGTAGGCGAGGTTGATCAGGCGCGGCCGCTCGCTCATCGGCGCGACGGGCCCGCCGTTTCCCGGAGATGACTGGGTGCTCATGGTGCCGTCGGCCTCCGCTGGTTCCTCTTGGTTCTTACCAGGTAGACGTGACAGGTCGCCGGAATGCAAGGCCGGCGCGCCTGACATTCGCCGGCGCCGCCTCGTCGTACTGGTGACAAGCCAAGTGCGGAAGGAATCACCATGGAACCTCGTCTGAACCTGCACGGCAGCGCCCTCGCGGCCAAGTTCGGCAAGTACCTCGTCTCGGCGAGCAAGGTGCTGGCCGATTCGGGCCTGCCGCCCGCCACGCAGGAGCTGGTGAAGCTACGGGCCAGCCAGATTAACGGCTGCGCCGTCTGCACCGACATGCACACCAAGGACGCCGCGGCGGCCGGGGAAACCCAGCTGCGGCTGAACATGGTCGCGGTCTGGCGCGAGGCGACGGTCTTCACCGAGGCCGAGCGGGCCGCCCTGGAACTCACCGAGCAGGGCACCCGCATCGCCGACGCCCCCGGCGGCGTCACCGACGACGCCTGGGCGGGCGCGGCCAAGCACTACGACGACGATCAGCTCGCCGCCCTGGTGGCGCTGATCGCCGAGATCAACGCCTGGAACCGGCTGAACGTCATCACCCGCCAGCCCGGGGGCGACTACCGGCCGGGCCAGTTTGCCTAGGAGGCGCTTTCCCCGGGCACGGCGTCGGTCGCCGGGCCGAGCACGGCGCTCGCGAACCGGTTGCCGTCTTCGGTGAGCCAGGCGCGGACGTGGCCGGGCCCGTCCGGGGACGGGGGGACGGTCTCGGTCAGCAGCACGGGGCGGCTGCCGGGCAGGACGGGCCGGTGGTATTCCACCAGCGCGTGGCCCGGCAGCAGGCCCGTGTCCGCGATGACGTCCTCGACGGCGGCCCAGTACACGGTGTTGTTCATGTGGCCAGCGGTGTCGAGGTCGGCGGTGCGCACCGGCCAGTCACGGCCTGACCGGCCGGGGGCCGTTTCCGGGGACGGCGTCTCGTCCGGTCCGGGGATCTGGAGCCTGGCGGACGCGCGGCGGGCCTGGCCGGCCTCGCCGTAGAACCGGTGAAAGTCGTCGCCGAGCGGGCAGGGCTGGCCGGATACCGGATCGACCGCCACCCACACGGCGACCGCCTGGATGAGCGGGGTGCCGTCCGCGTCGCGGAGGGTGGTGGTGCGTTCCGCCCAGCGCGGCCCGGTGCCGGAGCAGAAGGTGCGCAGGCGCAGCCCCGTCCCGTTCGCGCCGGTCCCGCTCAGCCCGGGGCCGAGCCCCGGGTAGTCCCGGACGGAGATCGCGCAGCGGCGCAGCAGCCAGCCGTAGGGCGGTCGCCAGCCGGTGTCGGCGACGTCGTCCTCGGCGACATCCTGCAGGTAACGCGCCACGGCGTCGAGGCGCAGGCGGCCCGCGGGGGTCACGTCCGTGGCCCTGATCTGCCGGGTTCCCTCGAACACGCGGCCGTGCGGGGGCTCGGGCAGGAAGGGCGGTGTCGGTGGCACCCGCACATTCTGCCGTGCGGGACCGCCGCCCGGAGATACCAGGGGGCGGGTACCGTGCGATGCGGTTTTGATAACAGCAAGAAGCGGCCCTCAGGCGTCGGCGGCATGACTACGGTCGGTGCCTTGGCTGATGGCGATGCCGTCGAGGAGCCGGTGGAGTCCCCAGAGGTACTGCTCGGTGGAGATGGTGCCGGCCATGGTGGCGGCGGCTGCCACGACACGGGGGAACTGGTCAGCGGGGGCGGCGGCGAAGGCCCGCTGGCGAGCGGCTACCCGTTCCGCGGTGGACGCCGAGCCGGGCTGGTTCAGGTCCGCGATGTCCAGGGCGACCGAGCTGAACACGTAGCCGAACAGCAGGTGCGACGCGCGGGCCGCGTCGGTGGGGGTGAGGCCGGCGTCGGCGAAGAGTTCCAGCAGCCGTTCGCCGAGGGCCAGGGCGTGCGGGCCGGTCCTGGGCTGGCCGATCATCAGGGTTACCGCGCCGGGATGGGCGGCCAGCCGTGCGCGCAGCTCGACGGCGAGGGATTCCACCCGCTGCGGCCAAGGCTGGGCCCGGTCGGCGAAGACGCCGTGGTCGACCTCGCCGAGCAGGCGTTCGACTAGCGCCCTTATGACGGCGGCCTTGTCCGGGAAGTAGGTGTACACCGCGTTAGGAGCTACGCCGACCCTGGCCGCGATGCCCCGCACCGACGCCCCGTTTGCCCCGCCTTCATCGAGCAGCTGCAACGTCGCGTCGAGGATCTCATCCTCGGTCAGTGCCCGCCGGGGGCCCGGGCGCCCCCGCTTGCTCAGTTCTGTCATCCGGCCGGCCCCTCCTCTTGACTTCTACCTGGACAGCGTACAGTATTTGTACATAGTACAAAATTTGTACAGTGTCAAGAGATAGGACTGAGATGACCGAGAGCCGAGAACCTTATCCCGTTCATGTAGACGCGTCGCTGGACCCCTCGACGTCCCGCGGGCTGTGGCTGATCAAGTGGCTGCTGCTGATCCCGCATTTCGTGGTGTTGACGTTTCTGTGGGTGGCCTTCCTCCTGGTCAGCGTGGCCGGGTTTTTCGCGATCCTTGTGACCGGCCGCTATCCCCGGCTGCTGTTCAACTTCAATGTCGGCGTGCTGCGCTGGACCTGGCGGGTGCACTACTACGGCTACGGCGCCCTGGGCACCGACCGCTATCCGCCGTTCACCCTCGCCGACGTGCCGGACTACCCGGCGCACCTGGACATCCCTTACCCGGGACGCCTGTCCCGGGGCCTGGTGCTGGTGAAGTGGTGGCTGCTGGCCGTGCCGCACTACCTCGTGCTTTCCATCCTCGTCGGCGGCGGGCTGTGGGCTAGCTCCCGTGGATCGGTCGGCGGCGGGCTTGGCGCTGGCGGTCTCATCGGCCTGCTCGTGCTGATCGCCGCGATCGTGCTGCTGTTCACCGCCCGCTATCCCAAGTCGCTGTATGCCTTCGTCGTCGGCATCGACCGGTGGTCGCTGCGTGTCGCGGCCTACGTGGCGCTGATGACCGACGCCTATCCGCCTTTCCGGCTCGACCAGGGCGGCACCGACCCGGGCTCGGTTCTCTCCGGTCCCGTCCCGTCGGCTCCGCCCGTCCCCGCGGGGTAATCGGGTCCGCGCTCCGGGACCGTCCAGGCCCCGGAGCGGACAGGAAGCTCGGATAAGAAGGAGGCCGCTATGCGGGTGATGCTGATGATCAAGGGAGACCCGGATCCGGGCGCGGTGCCCGGTGAGGAACTCCTTGCCGCGATGGGCAGGTATAACGACGAGCTGGAGAAGGCCGGAGTGCTCGTGGACCTTGCGGGGCTTCTCCCGAGCGCCGCGGGGAGACGTGTCAAGTTCTCCGGGGGGAGCCGCGCCGTTATCGACGGGCCGTTCAATGAGCCGAAGAAGCTGATCGCGGGGTACTGGATCCTCCAGGTGAAGTCGATGGGCGACGCCGTGGAGTTGGCCAGGCGTGCCCCGTTCGAGGCGCTCGCCCGGATCTACCCCGGCGAGTACGGCGCCGAAGGCGAGATCGAGATTCGTCAGGTGTTCGAGCCTGAGCGTTCTGACGCACCGGGCTAGCGGCGCCGCAGGGCTTCAGGCCCATTTCCCGTTCCGTCGGCTTCCTCCGCGAACATGTAGCCGCTACGCTGACGGATTGCCGTCACCTCCCGGGTGGCGCTCCAAGGGGTTCGGGGGCAAGCGGCATGAGAGTCGGCATTATCGGGGGATCGATCGCCGGGTGCGCGGCGGCGGCGCTCCTGCACCGGGCCGGCCACGATGTAGCCGTCTTCGAGCGGTCCGAGTCCGGCCTGGTGAGCCGGGGTGCCGGGATCCTCATGGTCACCGCCGCGTGGCAGGACATGACGGCGCGAGGCATCCTCGACGGGACCGTTCCAGCCTGCCGGGCCGGCTACTCCCGGTTCGTCACCCGTGCGGCCGGGACCGGCCGGCAGCGCTGGCTGGGCGACGTCCAGATGAGTTCCATGCTGTTCAACTGGGCTCATCTGTACCAGTCACTCCGGCGGCGCGTTCCTGACGGTCTGTACCGCGGCGGCGCGGCCGTCGAGCGGATCGAAGCGACACCGCACGGCACGACGCTGCACCTTGCCCCAGGCGGTTCACTGGACTTCGACCTCGTCGTGTGCGCCGACGGGTACCGCTCGCTGGGACGCGGGCTCGTTGACCCCCGCGCCGCGCCTGCCTACCGGGGCATGGTGCTGTGGCGCGGGCTCATCCCCGAGCGCGACATCCGCGCCGGTGCCCTCGGCGGCTGCGATCTCCTGCGGCCCGTGTACCGGGGGGGCCACGGCGTCGCGTACTACGTCCCCGGGCCCGGGCAGAGCACCGAGCCAGGAGAACGCCTTCTCATGTGGGGCTACTACCTCGAGGTTCCTGAAAGCGACCTGGCCTCGGTGCTCGTCGATGACCAGGAGCGGCAGCAGTCCGGCTCGGTACCGTTCGGGAACGTGCATCCGGAGGTCAGGGCGGCCCTGGAGTCCCGCCTCGCGGGCCTGCTGCCCTCGCCGCTGTTCGAGGTGGTGCAACAGAGCGGCAATTCTTCAATCCAGGCCATTTACGCCTTGGTGCCTCGCAGCTACGCACGCAACCGCCTCTGCCTAGTCGGCGATTCCGGCACGCTGGCCCCTCCGTTCGCGGGGAGCGGCGTCCTCAGGGCGGTGACCAGTGCCGCCGCACTGGCGGACGCCCTCGCCGGCACGTCGGCCGTGGACGATGCTCTCCGCCGGTGGAGTGAAGCCCAGCTTCAGGCCGCCGCCCAGGTCATCCCAAACGCTGAAGGCATCGAGCGGAGCTACGTGTTCGGCATGCCAGACCTCACCGCCATGCCGACCACGGCGGCCAACGACTGGATGTCCGCGGCCTATCCCGGGTTTCCGGTCACCCTCCCCGGCGTGTGACCGGAAAACAGCGGGCCCGCGTCCGCTCGCTAGTGATAACAGCAAGGAGCGCGAATCAGCGGGGATAGGCCCACCCGACCTGGGGCGCAGCCGGATACCCGTCGGAACTGCTGACCCACCGTCCGGACGTCGCGATCGTGGACGTCCGGCTGCCGCCCACCTTCACTGACGAGGGCCTGCGGGTCGCGCTGGAGGCACGGCGGAAGATCCCCGGGCTGCCCGTGCTGATCCTGTCCCAGCACGTGGAACAGCTCTACGCGCGGGAGCTCCTGGCCGACGGCCGCGGCGGCATCGGCTACCAGCTGAAGGACCGGGTCCTGGAGGCCGCGCAGTTCATCGATGCGCTCGACCGGGTGGCGGGCGGCGGCACGGCGCTGGATCCCACGGTCGTCGCCAGGCTGCTCGGGCGGCCCGCCCGGGCTGACCCGATCGCCGCCCTGACACCCCGGGAACGGTCGGTGCTCGCGCTGATGGCCGAAGGGCTGTCCAACACGGCGATCGCGGCTCGGCTCTTCCTCAGCGAGGGCGCCATCAGCAAGTACACCACCACGATCTTCGCCAAGCTGGGCCTGGCCGCCGCCGACGACACCAACCGGCGCGTGCGCGCCGTCCTGGCCTACCTCGGCAGTGCCTGAGCCGGATTCACCTCGACCGCGGGCCGCACGACGGTGAACCCGCCCGGTCGGCACGCCTGGGCGGCCACGCCGTGGGCGCGGCACCACGCCTCGAACGAGCCGGTCGTGCGGGACGCCGTGACGAAGAGGCGCCCGCGGATCGCCCGTGACCTGCACGATCACGTCGCCCACAGCATCGGCATCATCGCGATATCCGCCGAGTCCGCGGTCGGCGCCGCCCGGTGACGATCCGGGTTGTCCTGGCCGACGACCAGCCGCTGGTGCGGACGGGCCTGCGGGTACTGCTCGACACGACCGATCAGGTGATCACGGCCAGCGGGGATGCGCCTAGGGTCCTCATCCTCACCACGTTCGACGAGGACGACTACGTGTTCGGCCCGCTGTCCTGCAGTGAGGTGGCGCGGTAGGCGTCGCGCAGCCTGGCCAGCTCGGCGGCGCTGAGCACGTCCTCGATCCGGTCGAAGCCGCCGGGCGCCCGGTCGTGCACGATGTCGAGGACCTGATCCACTGGCATGTTCCGGGTGGCGAGGACGATCGAGGACGTCGCCGGGATCCGGGCGGCCTCGTAAGCCCTGATTCCGTCTCGCGGATTCCCGGCGGCGGCCAGTTCGCGCGCGAGGACGCGGGCGTCGACGATGGCCTGCGACCCCCCGTTGGAGCCGATCGGGTACACGGGATGGGCGGCGTCGCCGACCAGCGTCACCAGCCCCCTTCCCCAGCACGACAGCGGGTCCCGGTCCACCATCGGGTACTCGAGCACCTCGGGGGAGCGGGCCATCAGGCCGGGGATGTCGAGCCAGCCGAACCGCCAGTCGGCGAAGTGCGGCAGCACCTCCGCGAGCCGTCCCGCACGGGTCCAGTCCGGGCGCGCTGGCGGCTCGCCGCCGCCGGTCATGACCTCGGCGACCCAGTTGATCATGAGAGTGCCGCGGCTAGTGCGGGCGACCGGGTAGGCCACGAACTTCGAGCTCGTCGTCGAGCCGGCGATGGCCAGGGTGGCACCGGACAGGAACGGCTCGCCCTCGGCCATGCCGCGCCACATCGTCACCCCGCTCCAGCGCGGTGGCGGCTCGTCGGGATGCAGCCTGGCGCGTACCGTCGAGTACAGCCCGTCGGCGCCGACGAGAACGTCGGCGGACTCGACGGCCGCGGGACCGTCCGGCCGGATGGTGAGCCGCACCTCGACGGAGTCGTCTCGCTCCGTGAAACCGGTGACCGCGGTGCCGGTCCGCACGGCGCCGGCGCCGAGGCGGTCGCGGACCGCGCCGAGAAGGATCATCTGGAGCCGGCCGCGGTGGATGGAGTACTGGGGCCACTGGTAGCCGAGGCCCCGGCCGCGCGGCTCGCTCCAGATCAAGCCGCCGTGGCGGTCGAAGTGGGCCTGCTCGCTCGTCTCGATGCCCGTTTCCGCGAGGTCCTCGCCCAGGCCGAGCTCGGTGAGCACCCGGACCGCGTGGGGGAGGAGGTTGATCCCGACGCCAAGCGGTTTCAGCTCGGGGACCGGGTCGACGATCAGGGGGCGGATACCGGCCGCGTGGAGGGTGAGCGCGGTTGTCAGGCCCGCGATCCCCGCTCCCGCGATGACTACTCGCACCGACATGTCCTTTATGTAATCACGAAGGGTACCGGGGTGACTTCAGTACTTGTGATAACAGCAAGAAGCGCCCACAAACAAGCAGGCGTGTGCCCCAGCCACCCGACCAGCTCAACACCCCACGAATGCGGCAGCCCTCTTCTTGCTGTTATCACTCAGCAGCAGTTATGCTTCGTGACATGCCAGTTCCAGACGCCGGCACGCCGGCGAGCGAGGCCATCGGCGAGTTCATCCAGCACCTGGCCGACCGCGGGTTCGCCGCCAGCACGCGGCGGATACGCAGGCACTTCCTCAACGAGTACCTGGCCCATGCCCAGCAGGCGGCGGGCAAGACAGGGATGACGGCGGGGGAGCTGATGGACCCGGCGAAGTCCGCGGCGTGGCTCGCCGCGGCGGCCGAGGGCAAGACCCGCACCCGCAACACGATCAGGGGCCCGGAGGCGGCCGCGTACCCGAACTCGATGCGCGTCCGCATCGACACGTGGAACGGCTTCGCGGAGTTCCTCGGGCTCGCCGAGCGGCGCGACACCGAGCGCCCCGCGCCGGGATTCGCCCTCACGCCCGAGGACACCGAGCGGCTCCTGCACGATCTCAGCGTCCGCCGCCCCGTGTACTCCAACGCCATCACGGCCCTGCGGACCGCCGCGGTCGCCGCGCTCGTCGCCGACACCGGTCAGGGCGTCCCCGAGCTCGCGCCCCTGAAGGTCAGCGCGCTCCACCTAAGCGGCGACCAGCCGCACGTCGACATCGAGGGCGCCGATCCGGTCCCGTTGAGCAGCGCCACCGTGCACATCCTCAGCCGCTGGCTGTCGGCCCGCGCCGCGATCATCGCCGAGCTCCAGGGCAGCGATCCTGGTCACCTGTGGGTCCCGACCAAGCCCGGCCGCTCCCGTGACGGGCGGGCGCCGGTCAAGCCCGGCATCGAGCCCGCGGCCGTGCGCACGCTGCACCACGCGCACCGCGTCCTGGTCAGCCAGCTGCTCGGCACGCCCCTGCGTCCCGGCGCCCTGCGCGAGATCAGCGAGGCGCGCGCCGAAGCCGGGCAGGCCGAGGCTAAGTAAGCCGCGGTCCCGCGCCCGGCGTGATGACGACGCGCTGGGTGCTGTCCTTGCTCTCGGACCAGGCCCGCTCCACGTCGGCCAGCGGCACGGTCCGCGCGTCGACGGCCAGGTCGCCGGCGGTGATCGCCTGCGCCAGCCCGGGCAGCGCCGCGATGATCTCGCCAGTCCCGACCGAGCCCTGGCCGCTGCCCACGATCGTGAACCTCGCCGCGCGCAGGGCGGCTGAGGGGACCGGCGCGGTCAGCCCGCCCATCGACCCGATCGCTATCCAGGTCAACGGCTTGCTCTTGTCCGGCCGGGCGGTGATGATGGCGGCCATCGCCGCGGCGGCGGCCTCGCCCCAGACGTAGTCGAGCACGACGTCGACCTCGGCGGCGGCGGACGCTAGCCGCGCGCGGACCTCGTCGGACGTGCCGTTCAGTGACACCGTTTCCGTGGCGCCGAGCGCGCTCGCGCCGGCCAGCCGCTCGGCGTTCCGCCCGGCGGCGATGATCCGCCGCGCGCCGAACAGCTTCGCGACCGACACCGCCATCCGGCCGGCGCTGCCAGTCGCGCCTTGGATCAGGACGTCCTGGCCGGCGCGGAAATCCGTCCGGTACCGCAGGGCCAGCCAGGAGGACATCGCCGGGTTGATCGCCGCGGCGACCGCGACCGGGTCGGTGCCGGCGGGCAGGACGACGCTGCGGCGGTCATCGGTCAGCGTCTGCTCGGCTATCGTGCCGAGCGTGGTGTGCTCGAGGATGAAATAGCGCAGTTGCCCATCGGCATCGCGCCCGACGCCGTCGATGCCGGGCACGAGCGGCAGGTCGCCGGTGGACGTGTAGTGCGACCCGTTCGCCTGCGACCGCACGCGCGGGTGCAGCCCGGCCGCGAGCACGTCAACGACCAGGTCGTGCGGGCCGGAGGCGACCGGGGCCGGGAAGTCGGCGTACCGCGGCGGGGCGCCGAACGAAGTGACGACAGCGGCTTTCATGATCCCCCTACTAATTCGTTTTACGAATCAAATCTAGTTGATATCACGAACTAATGCAAGTAGGCTGGGTACGTGACGGAACCCCAGCGGGGGAGCGAGGGCCTGACCGACGCGCTCGCCGAGTCCGCTTTCATGACGATGGCGGTGCTGAGCAAGGCCGCGGCCGATAACGACCTGTCGCTCACGCAGCTGCGGGTGCTCGGCATCCTCCGCGACCGGCGCCTGCGCATCAGCGCGCTCGCCGGCTTCCTCGGCCTGGAGAAGTCGACGCTCAGCGGCCTGGTCGACCGCGCCGAGAAACGGGGCCTGCTCGCCCGCGTCCCCGCCCCGGACGACGGCCGCGCCGTCGAGATCGTCATGACCCCGGCCGGCGCCGCGCTCGCCGAGCGCTTCCACGCCGACATCCGCGCCGCGCTGGGACCGCGCACCAGTGCCCTCACGCCCGCTGAGCAGCGCCGCCTGCAGGGGCTCCTGGAGAAAATGCTCAGGCCGAACGGACTGCCGTGACCGCCACCGTCGTGTAGTTGACGGTGAGGCCGCCGCCCACGGAGTCGATGGCCGCCCCGATCCCGTCCAGAAGCTGCACCAGCTTGCCGGCGGGCACCCGGCTCATGCCGCCCATGGTCGGCACCATATCCAGCCACTCGTCGCGGGTGTAGCGCCGGTTCCATTCGAACCGCCACGTCTCCGGCTCGCCGAACCCGCCCGCCCGCGCCATGCCGTCGACGGCTTTCCGGCACATGCCGAGGTAGCCCTCGACCATGGACGCGGCCGACGCCGACCCGGAACCGTACGGCAGGCCGGTGTCGACGCGCGCGAAGACCGCCCCGATGGCCGCGCGTACCTTGTCCTCCGGCTGGTACACGTTCCAGAACAGCGCGATCCGCCCGCCGGGCCGCTGTGCTTGGGTCCGACCCTGTGCGCCCGGGAGACGCAGGGCCTTCGCCGCGGTCGCCGCCCCGGCGACTGGCTCCACCCAGTGCCAGACCTGGCCGGCCACGGCCGCGTCGAACTGGCGCCCGGCCGGATCCCAGTCCTCGGCCTTCGCGACCTCCACTTCGAGCCCGCGCCGCCGGGCGGCATCGGCCATGCGCGGATCGGGCTCGACGCCCAGCACCTGGCAGCCGCGCGCCTGGAAGAGCCGGGCGACGATGCCGGTGCCGGTGCCGATGTCCAGGATCTCGCGGCCCGGGCTGCGCTCGATGATCCGGTCGATGAGCTCGGCGGGATAGCTGGGACGGGCGCGGTCGTAGCGCGCGGCGTCGTCGCCGAAGCCCTCGGCGACCTGCCGGTACGTGTGGGAGTCGCGGATAGCGGTTTCCGGAACACTGGAGCCACTCGGCTCCGGCGGTAGAGTGGTCATGCGCCCACTCTAAATGGGCGCCTGCCCACTCGATAGCGCTTTTCGCGGTCAGCGAAGAGAGGACGGTCCGGGTGCCGACTGGCGTGGCGCTTCGTGATGTGCGCGAGCAGTTGTTCGGCGCGGCCGAGCGCGTGGTGCTGCGGGACGGGCCCAGCGGACTGACCAGCCGGTCCGTCACCGCCGAGGCGGGGGTGGCCAAGGGCGTCCTGCACCGGCATTTCGCGGACTTCGACGATTTCCTCGCCGAGCTCGTCCTCAACCGCGCCGCCTGGATCCGCGCACGGGCCGACGGCCTGCTCGCGTCGGCGGGAACCGGGACGGTGACGGGCAACATCGCCGCGGCGCTCACCGAGGTGTTCGAGTCGGTGGCGGGCTCAATCGTCGCGCTGGTCATCTTCCGCGACGAGCTGCGCGCCCGGCTGCGCCCGGCGTGGCCGACGGGCATCCCGCTCACGCGGGAGGCCGCGACGATGATCATCGACTACCTGCGCGCGGAACAGGACCTCGGCCGCGTCACCGCGGGCGCCGACATCCCGGTGCTGGCCCCGACGCTGATCGGCGCGGCGCACCTGCAGTTCGCCGACCGTGCCGGTGAGCGGCCGGCGCCCGACGCCGTGCGTGCCATGGTGGGCGGCGTTCTGTCCGGCGTGCTGGCGGCCTGAGCCGTCCCGGACGTCGTTCCGCCCGTGCGGTCAGGAATCGCCGTGGGGTGCGGCGCTGCCGGACGGCTTTCCCCTGGCCGCGGCCGCGAGCCGGTCGGCCAGGGCGGCGATGAGGTCGCGGAGTTCGTCCGGTCGCTCGACGAGGAACGGCCGGTCGAGCGACGCGAGGACCGGGGGCACCCAGTCGAGCCGCTGCGCGCGCAGCTCGACGCGGAACCACGATTCGGTGCCTGAGTCAGCGCCGTCCGCGGGCGGCAGTTCCTCGATGATCGCGACGCTGGCGGGGAGCCGGGCGCGGATCTGCTCGGCCGTCGCCTGGATCCGCAGGGTTACCTGATGCCGGTAGGGAGCCGCGGCGAGCCCGGACAGAAGACGCTGCGCCGGGTCGAATCCCGCGGGCGGCTCGAACGAGCCGGGACGCGTCCGCACGTCCGCGATGCGGTCGAGCCGGAAGGTCCGGTCCTCGCCGATGCCGGGATCCGCGCCGGTCACGTACCAGCGGCCCGAATGGGTGACAAGCCCGTAGGGGTGCAGGGTGCGCTCGCTGCGACGGCCGTCGCCGGCGGTGTACCTGATCCAGACCGGCCGGCGATGGCGCACGGCGTCGGCGAGCGCGAGCAGGACCCCGGTCTCCGGTGCGGCCGTCTCGCCCGCTGTCCCGCCCCGCGCCTCACTCCACGGAGCCGTGAAGGCGAGGGAGCTGAGCAGGGCGTCGAGCCTGCGGCCGAGCCGCTCGGGCAGCACCCGCCGGATCTTGGCCGCCGCCGTCTCGCTCGCCGCGTCCGCGGTCGTCAGCAGGCCGCCCCGGCGGCCGGCCACCAGGCCGAGCAGCACTGCGAGGGCCTCGTCATCGCTGAGCATGAGCGGCGGCAAGCGGTACCCCGGGGCGAGTCGGTACCCGCCGTAGCGGCCGCGCACCGACTCGACCGGTACGCCGAGGTCAATCAGGTGGTCCACGTACCGTCGCACGGTGCGCTCATCGACAGCGAGGCGGCCGGCCAGCTCGGCCACCGTCCTGGTGCCCCCTGACTGCAGGAGCTCGAGCAGCGTGAGAACACGAGCGGTCGGCCGGGCCATGCTCACAGTATCCCTTAAATACCGGGCGGATACTGTCCAGTATTCGCCGTAGCGTCCTGTCATGAGCCAGGGCTCGCCTGGTGCGACGCCACCGCTCAGCAACAGCACCGACAGGGGACTCAGATGACTCAGGCCGCAGGTAAGACAGTTCTCATCACCGGCGCGAACGCCGGGATCGGCAAGGAAGCCGCACGACAGCTAGCGCTGCGACACGACACGGCCAGGATTTACCTGGCCTGCAGGAACCCGAGCCGGGCGCGGGCCGCGAAGGCAGAACTCGAAGCAGCGACAGGCCGGCCAATCTTCGACATCGTGCTCATGGACGTGTCCGACCCCAAGTCCGTGCGGGCGGCCCTCCCCGCCATTCACGGCCCTCTCGACGCACTGATCATGAACGCAGGCGGCAGCGGCGGCGACACCCCCCTGGCCCTGACCGCATCGGGGGCGACGCGCATCTCCGCCGTCAACGTCCTCGGCCACGTCGTCCTCCTCGAAGCACTCCTCGCCGAGGACCGCCTCACCGAGGTAGCGCTCTACGCCGGGAGCGAAGCAGCCCGCGGCATTCCCAAATTCCGGATGCGACGACCAGCGTTCGCCGCCACCTCCGCCGACGAACTCGCCACCGTCATCGACGGCAGCTACTTCGAGGGCCGCAAACCCAGTCCGGCGCTGGCATACAGCCAGGCCAAGTACATCGCGGCACTGTGGATGGCATCGCTTGCCCGCCAGCACCCGAAACAGCGGTTCATCACCATGAGCCCCGGCAACACCTCCGGCACCGGAACCCTCCGCGACCAGCCGTTCCCGCTGCGACTCGCCGCCAAATACGTCATGCCCGCCCTCGGGCTGTCCCACAGCATCGAGACCGGTGCCGGGCGACTCGTCGACGGCATCACCGACACCACCCTGCGAAGCGGCGTGTTCTACGCAAGCGCCGCCAGCACCGTCACCGGCCCCGTCGCCGACCAGGCCGACATCTTCCCCGACCTCCGGAACGCCTCGTTCCAGGACAACGCCAACCAGGCCATCCACCGTTTCATCCCCGGCTGACCAGGCCAGCCAGTGATCAGGACGCCGCCACGGTCACGCCGTAGATGGCCGCCTGATAGGTACCATTCGCGTCCGGGGGCAGCGACGTGAACCAGATGACCAGGTACCGGACCCGCTTAGGCGACAGGTGCAAGGTGACGGTGCCGCCCGCGCCGGACGCGGTCGCGACGGTCGACAGGCTGCCCTGCGACGTTCCGGCACGCACCTGGAAATCGGCGCCCCGCGCGCTCCCCAGCTGGACGGTTACTCCGGAGGCCGTCACGGTCTTGCCGAGGTCCACGAGCAGCCCCGTGCCGGACTCGAGGTTGCCGAACTGCGCGGTCGTGTACCAGTCGGTAGTCCACGGGGACGACGAATCGCCGGACAGCGCGTCCGCGGCGTTCTGCGGGTTGTCCCCGTCCGACGTCCCGCCGGGCCCGTACGCCGTGGCGCTGACCGGCGTCACCTGACGCACCGGCGCCTTCGCGGGCGTCGGGCTCGGGCTCGGCGAGGCAGGCGCGCCGCTGCGGCCGGGACCGGGCCGCTGGCTCGCGGGTACCGACGGGGGGTGCGCGGCCGGGTGCGTGGACGCCGCTGACGCGAGACGCTGGCTGCCGCCGCCGGAGGCGACCAGGCGGTAGGAGCCGAAGCTGATCACGGCGAGCGCGGCCAGCAGAACCGTCAGGAGCCCCCACGGCCCCAGGACCCGGCGCGGTTGCCCGTGCTGCCACCGCGCGCGCGGCCGCGCCCGCGGCGATTCCTGCTCCTCCCGCGCACCGGGCGCCGAACGGTGCCGCGGCCGCCGATGCGGCGACTGGCGATGCGGCGACTGGCGATGCGTCGCCGGCTGCGCGGGGGGTACCGGGTCCCCGGGCGGCGGGCCGCCGAGCAGGTCGTCCATCGTGACGGCCTGCCCCGTGACTGGCTGGCCCGTGACTGGCTGGCCCGTGACTGGCTGGCCCGGCACGGGCTGGCCGTGGGGATGAGCCGCGTCGTACTCGTGGACCAGCGGCTCGGAGTCCAGGCCGACGGTCCTGGCGATGGCACGGATATGGCCGCGGGCGTAGAAGTCGCCGCCGCACACGCCGAAGTCGTCATGTTCGATGGCACGAATGATCGGCTGCCGGATGCGGGTGTGCGCGCTCACATCCGCCACGGTCAGCCCGGCCCGCTGCCGGGCGCCGGCCAGTGCTCCGCCGATGCTCACGTTCACCAGCATTCCCTGTGAGCCGCGATCATGTCCAGAGCGGGAGATTCCGGGCTTCCGCCGTAACGCCAGATACGGCCCCCGCCCCACGCAAACTCCCATCTGCACTATGCTGCCCGCATCAGCCGGGACCATCCCGCCGACGAGGAGAAGTCAGTCATGAGCACAGACGTAGGCCTGGTCAGCAGGCGCCCTGCCAGCGAGCAGGGGTCGACCAGGGACCGCGTGCTGCTGGCCGTGGGCGCGGTCGTCGCCGCGGTGGCCGCGATCGCCTACATCGTGTCGCTGGCCACGCACCCGGTATCGGCCACGCTCAAGGGCTTCGACCTATCGGTCTACCTCGGCGGCGCCGGGCAGGCGCTGCACAATCCGGCCGGCCTGTACTCGTGGGTGTACCAGGGCCATCCCGGCATCCAGTTCACCTACACCCCGTTCGCGGCGCTGCTGTTCACGCTCGGGCGGGCGGTGCCGTTCCACGCGCTGATGGGGCTCGTCGCCGTGGTCAGCACGTACGGGCTGCTGGCGACGATCTGGATCGCGTTCCGCGAGCTGGGCTGGCGGCCCGCCGCGCGGGCCGGCATCACGCTGCTGCTCGGCGGCCTGCTGTTCTGGACCGAGCCGGTGCAGCGCGGGATCTTCCTCGGGCAGATCGACCTCGCGTGGATGGGCCTGATCGTCTGGGACATGTGCCAGGCCGACCGGCGCCCGTGGAAGGGCGCGGTGACCGGCGTCCTGGCCGGCATCAACCTCATACCGGCGCTGTTCGTCGTCTACCTGCTGATCACCCGCCGGTTCCGGCAGGCCCTCGTGGCCATCGGCGCGTTCGTGGTGACCGTGATCATCGGGTTCGCGGTGCTGCCGCACTCGTCGGTCTGGTACTGGCTGGACGGCAACTTCTTCCAGGCGAGCCGGACCGGGTTCGTCGGCGACCAGGAAAACCAGTCGCTGCGCGGCATCCTGACCCGGCTTATCGGCAGCGTGAACGGCGGGCAGGACCCCTGGCTGGTCCTGGCCGTCGTGGTGGCGGTGCTCGTGCTGGCCGCGGCCGTCGTGATGCACAACTCCGGCCGCACGTTCGCCGGGCTGGTATTCGCGGCACTGGCGGCGCTGCTGGTCTCGCCGATCACCTGGGACCACCAGTGGGTGTGGATCGCGCCCGGTGTCGCGCTGATCGTCGACGCCGCCGTCCGGGCGGCGCGCGGCCGCCTCGTCCGCGCCTGGTGGTACGCGCTCGCCGCGGTGGTGCTCATCGCCTACGCGGCCTGGCCGGACTTCTGGTCGAAGAGCGCGGGGCTGTTGCAAGGCGGGCTGATCAACTACGCGCCCGCATCGTCGTTCGCGTCCGGTGACAACGCCAAGTACGCCGAGTACCACTGGCACGGCCTGCAGCTGATCGCCGGGAACCTATACCTGCTCGGCGGGATCGGGCTGTGCCTCGTGGCCCTCGTGACGGCGTACCTGGTGGCGCGCCGCGGCGGCGGCGTCATGCACCTGCTGCGCACTCCGGCTCAGCCCGACGTCACTCCGGGCTGAAGAACCCCAGGACCACTTCCACCGGCACCGCAATCCCGGCGGCCTGATCCTCCGGCGCCTGCTTGAGCAGATCGGCGATCTCCCGCAGCTTGCCGCGGATCACGGTGGCGGTCGCGGGGGAGACCGTGGCGGCGCTGATCATCATCACGTCCCCGCTGTCCCCGGAACCTTCACCGCCTGTCCCGGAAGCCTGGCGGGCGAGGAATCGGTCCAGGTAGCGGTTCAGGAACGTGGTCACCATGGCCGCGCCCTCACCCGCCTGACCGGGATCACGCAGGATCTCGGGGCCGAAGGCGAGGCTGGCCTGGCACGCCTGGTACCGCTGCTCGACGATGCCGGATACCACGCGCGTGGCGGCTACCCGGATCAGCCCGGCCGCCTCGAGCTGCCTGACGTGCCGGTAGAGCTTGGTCTGCGGTTCGCCGAGGTCCGCCGCGAGTTCCTTGACCGACATCACCCGCGGCCCGGATTCTTTCGTCATCAGGGCCGTCAGTATCCCTAGCCGGACCGGGTCGGCCAGGGCCTTCAGCGTGCCGACGGAGGTCACCTGCCTGACGGACTGGGCATCGCGCGGTGCGGCGGTCTCGCTCACAGCATCTATCTTGCCACCCGTTCACGCGGATGAGACTATTCACGTTGTAGTGAATGATCACGTGTCCGTGAAGGGGATCGGCATGCGGGGACTGCGGCACAACCGCGAGTGGCGGCTGCTCTGGCTCGGCCAGGCCGTCTCGCTCACCGGTGACAGCATGTTCGACATCACGATCTTGCTGTGGGTCGCCACCGTCATCGCCAAAGGCGAGCCATGGGCGCCGGCCGCCGGCAGCGGGGTCCTCATCGCGGCCGCCGTGCCTGTGCTCGCCGTCGGCCCGGCCGCGGGGGTCTTCGTCGACCGGTGGGACCGCCGCCACACGATGATGGCGGCCGACGCCTTCCGCGCCGTGCTGATCGCCGCGACACTGGCCGTGCCCGCGCTCGGCGACGCCGCCGGGCGGGGCGCGGAGCTCGCGGCCGTCTACCTGGTCGTCGCCCTCGAGAGCGCGGCCGGGCAGTTCTTCAACCCCGCGCGCCTGGCGACGCTGGGGCGCGTGGTCACCTCGCCCGGCCAGCGAGCGCAGGCCGCCGGTCTCCTGCAGGCCACCGGCAGCCTCGCGGTCATCATCGGCGAGCCGCTCGCCGCCGCGCTCCTGTTCACGGCCGGGGCACGATGGGCCCTCGTCATCGACGCGGCCTCGTTCGCCGGATCGTTCCTCGCCGTCCGGGCCATGAAGGTGGCGCAGGCCCCCGAGGGCGTGGCCAGAGACGGGTTCCGTCGCGAGCTCGCGGCCGGCGCGCGGTTCTTCGCGACCAGCCGGATCCTGGTGGCGCTGTGCGGGGGAGTGATGGTCGCCACGCTGGGCACGGGCGCGCTCAACGCGCTGATGGTCTTCTTCGTCACCGGGCACCTGCACACCGCGGCCCGGTGGCTGGGTGTCCTGTCCGGCGCCTTCGGCGCGGGGGCGGTGCTCGGCGCGCTGGCGGGCGGGTGGGCGGCGGCACGCGCCGGTCCCGCACGCGTGTTCTGCGCGGGCCTGGTCGCGGGCGGCGTGCTCCTGGCCGTGTTCTCGCAGACGGGCGCGTTCGCGGTCGCCGCCGTGCTGGCCGCGTCCGTGGGGCTGATGTTCGGCGCGCTGAACGCCGCGGCGCCTCCGTTGTTCCTCGCGGTGATCCCGCAGCACCTCATCGGGCGGGTGATGGCCATCTTCAACCCGCTCCAGCAGGGCGCGAACATCACGTCGATGGCCCTCGCCGGCGTCCTGGCCACCGCCGGCCTGCCCGTGAGCGCGATCTTCGGCGCCAGCGCCGTGGCGATCGTCGCTGCCGGCTGCGCGACCATCGTCCCGCTGCGGGGTGCCGCCCACACTAGTCAGGTATCGTTACTACTGGTGTGGGTGTACGCGCGACCGCAGCGGTTCATACGCGCCGCCGCGGTCGGGTCGGCGGCGACCTGTCTCGGCAGCGTTGGCGTAAGGGCGTGAACCTGGTGGGATCAGGCGGGGCTGGAACCGGGAGCGGCATGGACGACGAGCAGCGGGTTGATCTAGGGGTGTCGTTGTTCATCCCGTACCGGTACACCGAGGACCGGATTTTCCGGGCCCTCCAGGATGCCGGGTTCGACGACTGGACCCTCGCCCAGTGCCGGGTGTTCCAGCGCATCGCCCCGGACGGCTCGCGCCTCACGGACCTCGCTGACCAGGCGCAAATGAGCAAGCAGAGCGCCGGAGTGCTGGTCGATCAACTGGAACGCCTGGGCTATGTCCGCCGGGTCCCCGACCCCACGGATGGCCGCGCCCGGTTGATCGTGATCGAGCAGCGTGGCCGGCGGGCGGTTGAGGTAGCCGCGGCGACACTCGACGAGATCCTCGCGGAGTGGAAGGCCTACCTGGGTACCCGCAACTTCACGTTGTTGCAGCAGATCCTGGATCAGCTCCGCGAGATCACCGACCCCTACGCGCGATAAACCCGGCCGTGCCAAGCCGTCCGCCCCGATTCGCGTTCGTCTGGAACCGCCGCGGCCAGTGGGCGCCGGCACGCTTCGACTCCGCCTTGACATAGTCAGTTTCATTGACTAGCGTTCTTGATGCGGTCAGTTTTATTGACTAATTTCGTCAATGTTTCTGACGATTCCCGGCGTGCGGTTCGTTCAGCTGATTCTGTACTCACGGCACCCCTTATCGAAGGGAAGCACCATGTCCACTGTCATCACCGGAGCATCAGGTCACCTGGGCCGGCTCGTCGTCGATCAGCTGCTCGCCACCGGAACGCCGCCTGCGCAGATCGTGGCCACTGGCCGAGACTGCGGCAAACTCGCCGACCTCGGACAGAACGGGGTCACGGTGCGGTGCGCGGACTTCGCCAACCCGGGCACGCTCGACGAGGCGTTCGCAGGCGCCGAAGCGATGGTGCTGGTCTCGACGACGACGGTCGGGGAGCGGTTCGACAACGCCCGCAATGCCATCGACGCGGCGGCCCGGGCGGGTGTGTCCCGGATCGTGTACACCAGTATCGTCAACGCCTCGACCGCGCGGATGACGCTCGCTGACGAACATCGGCGCACCGAGGACTACCTGCGTGACAGCGGTGCCGAGTTCGTCATCCTGCGCAACGGGTGGTACCTGGAGAACTACACCGACCAGCTCCCGATGATCATTCAGTACCGCGCACTGCTGGGCAGCGCGCACGACGGCCTCGTCAGCGCGGCCAGCCGGCGCGACTACGCGGACGCCGCCGCCGCGGTACTGACGCAGGACGGGCACCTCGGAGCGACCTACGAGCTCGGCGGAACGCCGTTCACCCTGACCGAACTCGCCGCCACGATCAGCGACGTCCTCGGCACCCGCATCGCCTACCAGGACATGCCGGTCGCCGACTACACCAGCGTTCTGATCACCGCGGGGCTGCCCCCGGAGATGGCCGCCGCCGTCGCCGATGCCGATGCCGGCCTGGCTCGCGGAGAGCTGTTCACGGCCAGCGACGACCTGGTGAACCTCATCGGCCGGCCGGCAACCACGGCGCACGAAGCCGTCCAGAACGCCGCGACCATCGAGGAGTCACGGTGAGCAGCTCCGGACCCGGCGTCGATACCCACGAGATGGTGCTGATCCACCGTGTCATCCGGCGCGAGTTCGGGCAGCTCCCGCGGCTGTTCCGCTCGGCGGCCAATGACGGTGCGCGATCCAGGGTCATCGGCGCGCACGCCCGGGAGATGCTGGACTTCCTGCACACGCACCACACCGGCGAGGACGAGCTGCTCTTCCCCTTGCTGCGCGCGCGAGCCGCGCTCGACCCGGAGCTGATGGACCGGATGGACGCGCAGCACGCGCAGGTCAACGACGCCGTCGCGGCCATCGGCGCGGAGCTGCCGGCGTGGACAGCGAGCGCGGACGCCGCCGCCGGCGAGCGGATGGCGGCCCTCATCGACGCCACGATGCCGGCACTGATCGATCACCTGGCTGAAGAGGAACAGAAACTGCTCCCGATCGTCTCGGTCACGCTGACGCAACGCGAATGGGACGCGCTCGGCAAGCACGGCATGAGCGCGATTCCGGTCACGCGGCGGCTGGTCATGCTCGGCCACATCACCGAGGAAACCGATGACGCGGAACGGCGCGGGTTCCTGCAGGTCGTGCCGGCCCCGGCTCGCCTGGCCTACAAGCTGATCGGCCACCGCCAGTTCACCCGCGAAACCACCGCGATCCGCGGCTGACCCATCTCGCGACCCGGCACCGCAGCCCGAGCCTTCGCCCGGGCTGTGGTGCCGATCGCCTTCCCACCCTGCGGCTTTCCGGCGCATTCTGGCCGTACCTCTAACCTTACGAGCATTTGTCAGGAACGGGTGCATTCGGGGCGTGCTCCGTTAGCGTTGGCGCCATGGATACGGCTGAGCAGGACCTGAGCGACTTCATCGCCGCGCTGCCCAAGGTGGAACTTCACGTTCACCTGGTCGGTTCGGCGTCCGTGCCGACGGTGCTCGAACTGGCCAGCCGGCATCCCGGGCGCGGGGTGCCCGCCGGCGAGGAAGCGCTGCGGGAGTTCTACCAGTTCCGGGACTTCGCGCACTTCATCGACGTCTACGAGAGGGTCAGCGGACTGCTGTCCGACCCGGAGGACATCGCGACCCTGGTGCGGGGCGTGGCCCGGGAGCTCGCCGCGCAGAATGTCCGGTACGCCGAGATCCAGGTCGCGCCCGCCCCGTTCCAGCTGCTGGGCATGCCCGACAAGGTCATCAGCGAGGCGCTGGACGCCGGCGCGCGCGACGCGCTGACGCATGGCGTCCGGATCGGGTACATCATCGATATGCCCGGCCACAACGCCGGCCGTCACGCGCTTCCCGCGCTGCGGCTGGCGCTGGAGAACCCGCCGGAGGCGGTGACCGGCTTCGGGATCGGCGGCATCGAGGCCGGCCGGGCGCCGTACACCGACGTGATCCGGGACGTGTTCGCCGCCGCGACGGCCGCGGGCCTGCACAGCGTGCCGCACGCGGGCGAGACCACCGGGCCCGAGACCGTCTGGGAGGCGATCGAGCACCTGCGCGCCGAGCGGATCGGCCACGGGATCACCTCACTCGGCGATCCGCGGCTCGTCGCCTGGCTGGCCGAGCGCCAGCTGCCCGTCGACGTCTCGCCCACGTCGAACGTGCGCACCCGCTGCGTGCCCTCCATCGCCGGCCACCCGCTCCCGCGGATGCTCGAGGCGGGCTTGCTCGTCACGCTGAACAGCGACGATCCGCCCATGTTCGGCACCACGCTGGCCAACGAGTACCACGTCGCGGCACGCGACCTCGGCCTGTCGGCCGCCCAGCTGGCCGGGCTGGCGGCGAACGGGGTACGCGCCTCGTTCCTGGACACGCCGGCGAAAGATGCCCTTCTGACGGAAATCGCCGCTGTTCTCGCTACTGTGTGCAATTTATGGGGAATAACGCTGTTAATCGTACACGCTAGCGCGTGTTGCGCTAGGCGGCGAAGGCGTCGATCGCGGCGGCCAGGTCGTCGCCGGTCAGGGGGCGCTGCAGGTCGCTGAGGATGCCCGCGATCTCCGGGAGGGCGCCGGCCTCGTTGGCAAGCGCGACGCTGGCGTAGTCCCGGCCGGGGACCAGCAGCATCGCCGTCCGGTACCCGTCCAGGCGGCCGTTGAGGTACAGCTGCCCCGACAGGCCGAGAGCCCAGCCGAGGCCGTACGTCATCGGGTCGCTGGGGTGCGTGCGCGGGCGGCCGGCGTGCTGGACAAGAGCCGGATCCAGGGAACGTTGCGCGAAGGTAAGAAGATCAGCCAGGCAGGACCAGAGGCCGCCGCTCGGCCGCCGCCCCCGCGGGTAGACGGCGGGCGGCACCGGTGATCCGCGGTCCCAGCCGGGGACCGGGGCGGCGGACGCGCCGGGGGTGGCGAAGCCGGTCCGGCGCAGGCCCCACGGCCGCAGCACGCTGTCCTCGAGCGCCCGCTCGTAGCTGGTGCCGGTGACCGCCGACAGGATCGCGCCGAGCAGGAAGTAGTTGCCGTTGTAGTACTCCCAGCGTTCCGCGGGCGCGCGCTTACTGCCGGCGCTGACCACCAGGCGCGCGGCCTCGGCGAGCGCGTCGTCCCCGTCGCCGAGGCCGGCCACGGCGGCGGCGTCCACCGACGGCCGCAGGCCCGCGACCTGCCCGAGCAGCTGCTCGACGGTGATCGCGGGGTCGGCCCGCCAGTCCGCACGCAGGGCGGGAACGAGATCGATCGCGGGCACCGACAGCGGGATGTCCCGTGCGGCGAACGACAAGACGACGGCGGCCGACGTGAACGGCTTCGTCAGCGAGGCGATCCGGTAGGGCGATTCCGGCGTGACCGGCGTGGTGCCCCCGCAGGCGATGACGCGCTCACCCCCGCGCGCGGTGCCCACGGTGAGGGACGGGATCGCGGAGCTCGCGACGCGGGTTGTCAGGGCGGTATCACTTCGCACAAGGGATCATGTTCTCAGCATCGGGTGATCGCGCGCCGGAGGGATCGCGGAATGGACAATCCGAACGACTCCGATGACGAGGTATCGATAGATCCCTTCCCGGGGGTGAAGATCCCGGAGTGGCTGGTGCGGGCGGTCGGACCGCGGCTGACGGGGCGCGGCCGGATCCCGGCGGCCATCTTCTCCGCCGGGAGGTCCTTCGGGGCGCTGTGGACGCTCACGGTCAACCCGGGCTTCGACGACATCGGCTCGTACACGCTGCTGCCGTGCGTGGAGCTGGGCGGGAAGTGGTACGTAGGCGCAGGGCCCGCCGCAGGTGGTTCCTGACGGCGGGCCCTGGCTGGTTGGGCTACTTCGTAAGTCCGGCTACTTCGTGTAGTGCCAGTACTCGGGGAGGAAGGTGTACATCGGGTTCCAGGTGACGCCCTTCAGGCTGCTGTTGACCGCCTGGATGAAGTATTCCTGCGGCACCCACATGAAGGGCAGTTGCTCGGAAACGGTGGTGGCGTACTGGTGGAACAGCGAGATGCTGCTGTTGTCCTGGATCGCCTTGATCTCGCTGTCGACCGTCGGGTCGGAGTAGCCGCCGGAGTTGGACGGCGCGCCGGTCAGGAACAGCGGCTCGCCGGTCGGCAGGTAGCCGGGCCCGTCGTAGGCCCAGCCGCTGATGTCGACCATCGACCAGTTCTTGTTGGTCGAGACGGCCGTGCCCAGCAGCGTGCTGAACGATTCGGCGTTGACCGCGATCTGGATGCCCGCCTGCGCGGCGTCCGACTTGTAGATGTCTTCCTGCTGCGCCAGCGTGCTGGTACCCGACGTGTAGTCCATGGTGAAGGAGGCCTTGGCGCCCGCACTGATACCGGGGCCGCACTTGGACGGGGTCTCGCAGGTCATGACGCCGCCCACCATCGACCAGCCATGGCTTTCCAGCAGGCTCTTCGCCTTGGCGATGCTGTAGGGGTAGGGTCCGGCCCCGTTGTTTTCCGACTCCACCGAGGGTTCAAACGCGTTGCTGGGCTCGGGCGGAACCGGCCCGGTCGAGGGATACGCATAGCCGCGGTAGATGGACTGGGCCATGCCCTCCTGGTCATTGACGTAGGCCAGGGCCTGCCGGAAGTACAGCTGCTTGAAGATCGGGCCGTCGACCGGGTTGTTGAAGTTCAGCTGGTAGTACGCGATCGCGTACGTGTAGAACGGCTGCAGCGTGTAGCCCGAGCCGAGCGGGTTGCTCGACGGCACCGACTGGCCCGCCGGTTTCGGCGGCAGGTCGGCCGGCGGGACCTGGCCGACGTCCAGGGAACCCGTCCGCAGCGCCGTGTACTCCGCGGTGTCGCTGGTGTAGGTGACCAGCTTCACGGCCGAGACCGTCGGCTTCGGCGAGCCGGAGTACGACGTGTTGGGGGAGAACGTGGTATTTCCGCTGATGTTGAAGGCGGACACCTTCCACGGGCCGTCCACGACCCCCCAGATGGGGCTGGTGGCGTACGAAGAGGTGTCCTTGGACTGGGCGGTGAGGAAGTTGAACACCGCCGCGCAGTCCGAGACGCTCGTGTGGCAGCCGCCGCTGCCGGGCTTCGCCCCCGCATGCGTCACGTCCCAGGCCATCGGCATCGGCGTGATCTCGGCCAGCTGGTTGTAAGTGAACCAGGTCGACGCGTACGGCTTGGTCAGGTGCAGGACGACGGTGTCGGCCGAGGGAGTCGAGAAGGACGCCAGGTTATCCGGGAGGGTTCCGGGCGTGTAGCCGGCGTAGTTGGTCTTCTCGGCCTTCATCATGTTGAGCCAGAAGGCCACGTCCTGGGCGTCGACGCTTTCCCCGTTGGACCACTTCCAGCCCTTGAGGTTGATCGTCACCGTCCTGCCGCCGTCGCTGTAGACGGGCGCGTTGGCCGGGCCGAGCTGGTAGTTGACCTGAACCGAGTCGCCGTTGTTGCCGAACATGTACAGCGGCCGGTACAGCAGGTACTCGAAGTCCTGCCCGTTGGGCACGCTCTCATACGCGATGGGGATGAACGGCCAGATCCAGGTGGGTCCCTGACCGGCGATCTGCCCGACGGTCACCGTGCCGCCCGTGACGGCGGCACCGCTGGTTGACGACGACGCTCCCGGAGGTGCGCCCGACGAGCAGGCGGCGAGCACAAGCACCGCCGCGCCGGCTAGTCCCGTGAACCAGAGGAGTCTCGGCCGCGTCCTGGGCCGTACCCTGGCCACGGCTGCCCAGCAATTGCGCAGGGCCTGAAGTGGCTTCATCGTGAGCACTCTCTCTACCATCAAGGGCCGTAAGAATTTCGTAGAGCCTATACCGGCCTCCTCTTAATGATCTAGGGCTGCATTACAACGGTCTGGTAATGATGTGACTTATGAGACTCCGCTGTGTGACCGCTAACATGATGCTAAGTAACTGCTAGGCGGACGCTAGGGCGCCGTTCCTAAGCCGCGGGAACGTCGACGCGGAAGGCGATGAGGGAGGCTTCCCGCGCCGCCGAGCGCGCGTTCAGGCGCCTTCGCCGGAGATCATGACCTTCGTCATGTCGCCCTTGGACGGCAGGGGCCGAACTCCGCCCAGGACCTTCCGGTCGCGCATGGACACCACGAGCAGCCGGCCGTCGGGAGCCAGCCGAGCCCGGCGGGCTGCACCCGGCCCGGCCCGGCTTCTGCGACTTTCCCGAAGCCTTTTCGTTAATGGTGAACCTCGCACGTAATGCGCATGCGAGATTCACCATTAAGCGGCGGGCGGCTGGTCGATGCGCACCAAGTTGCCGGACGGGTCACGGACGGCGCAGTCCCGCGTGCCCCACGGCTGATCGACGGGCTCGGATACGATGTCGGCGCCCGACGCGCGGATCTTCTCGAAGACCGCGTCGAGGTCGGCGGTGCGGAAGTGGACGCCGTTCATGGCGCCCTTGGCGAGCAGGGCGGCGACCGCGTCGACGTCAGCCGGCCCGCCGTTCACGAAGTTCGTGAGGACGATCGAGAGCCCCGGCTGGGCGGCGGCGCCGACGGTGATCCAGCGCGAGTCGCCGCGCGCGACGTCGTTGCGGAGCTCAAGGCCGAGGGTGTCGCGGTAGAAGGCCAGCGCCAGGTCCGGGTCGTGGACCTGGACGAAGCACGTGGACAGCGTGAGATCCATGTACGCAACGTTACCGCGCCGGGCGGGTGAGCTCCCGGGCGATGCAGCCCGGCACCTGCGCCAGCGAGCCGTGGTCACGGTCCCGGTAGGCCGTCGGCGTCTCGCCCACCAGCTGCGTGAACCGCGCGCTGAACGAACCCAGCGACGTGCACCCGACCGCCAGGCACACCTCGGTGACCGACAGTTCGCCGAGGCGCAGCAGCGCCTTCGCCCGCTCGATACGCCGCGTCATCAGGTAGGAGTAAGGCGTCTCCCCGTACGCCGCGCGGAACTGCCGTGCGAAATGCGCGGTCGACATCAGTGCCACGCGGGCAAGGGTGGCGACGTCAAGCGGGCTTGCGTACTCGCGGTCCATCACGTCCCGCGCTCGGCGCAGGCGCGCGAGGTTGGCCAGCTCCTCCGGCGTCACGATGCCAGGGTAACCCGGCGGGCTCTGGCCGCGGGTCGACCGGGGTGAGCACTCCCAGGCGGTTCTCGATCTCCTGGGCAGCGCCCAGGCACAGATCCTCGCGGAACGCGCGGCCGATGATCTGCACGCCGCACGGGAGCCCGTCGGTCACGCCGGTCGGCACTGCCACCCCGGGCACGCCCGCGAAGCTGGTCACCGTGCACAGGCGCATGCCCGCCCCGACCCGGTCCCGACCGGCCTGGTCGCGTGACTCCAGCCCCGGCTCGACGGGCGGCTCGGTGAACACCGGCCCGACCAGCAGCGGGTACCCGTGGAGGAACTCGGCCCAGGACCGGCGGATGTTCAGCCAGGTACCCATCAGCTTCACCAGCTCCGCGGCGCCGGCGGGCGGGGTCCGTTCCATCGCCATCCCGATGTAGCGGTCTCCGCCTTCGCCGAGCAGTTTCCGGACCGCCGGCCAGGCGGGGGCGAACTCGGTCGCGGTAATCCGGCCGTAGGCGTCGAGTGCCTCATCCAATCTCGGAACGTCTGTCACCTCCCGCACGTCGTATCCGGCGTCCCGCAGCACGCTGGCCGCGGCCGCGATGGCCCCGCGGACCGCGGGATGCACGCCGTGCCCGCCGGGGTCGGCGACGACCGCAACCGTGACCGGTCCCGGGAGGGGCTCGCCGCGGACAGGCGCCGGCACGGCTCGCGGATCCCGCGGATCTGTCCCGGCCAGGACCTCGTAGGCCAGTCGCAGGTCGGTGACTTCACGGGCCATGGGGCCGTCGGTGACCAGGATCTGGGAGGCCGGCCCGGGGTCCTCGGTGCCGATGACGCGATGGTCGGCCGGAAATCGCCCGGTGGTCGGCTTGAGCCCCGCTACGCCGCAGAACGAGGCTGGAATCCGCACCGATCCGCCAGCGTCGTTGCCGAGACCGAGGGCGGCCATGCCGGTGGCGACGGCTACCGCGTCGCCGCCGCTCGAGCCTCCCGGGGTGCGGCTGCGGTTCCACGGGTTGGCGGTGTCGCCGAACAGCTCGCTGCGGGTGTGCATCCCGGCAAGGGCCATGGTGGGCATATTGCTGTGCCCGATCGGTATGGCCCCGGCGGCGCGCAGCCGGGCCACGGGGAGCGCGTCGGCCGGCGCGACCAGGTCCCGGAAGTGCCTGGTGCCGAATGTGGTCGGCACGCCCTCGATGGCGGTTGTCTCCTTCACCGTGAACGGCACGCCTGCCAGGGGGCCCAGTCCCTCACCCGCGGCGCGGCGGCGGTCCAGCTGCGCCGCGGCCTCGCGGGCACGCTCGGCAAGGAGTTGCGTGACCGCGTTGAGACTCGGGTTGACCTCGGCTATGCGCGCCAGGTGGCTGTCGATCATCTCGACAGCCGATACGTCACCGTCGCGGATCGCCGCCGCTTGCGCGGCGGCCGGCATCTTCCACAGATGATCCTGCACGAGGCCCGCCCTTCGTATCTCGCGTTCGAGCGCCTGGCACCCGGCGGTAGCCTGGAACCGATACAAGCGTATCGGGAAAGGGCGCCGGAATGCCAAAGCAGGTCGATCATGAACGCCGGCGGCGTCGCATCGCCGAGGCCATCTGCGGCCTCGTCGACGAACGCGGCCTTGAGGGCGTGACGGTACGCGACGTGGCCACCGGCGCGCAGGTCTCCGTGGGAGCTGTTCAGCGCTGCTTCCGCAGCAAAGAGGAGATGCTCCTGTTCGCGGGCGGCTACATCGGCGAGCGGATCATCGAGCGCATGCGGGCACCCCTGACTGGCGGCTCAGCGCCATCGCCCGTGGCCGCCCTCGGACACGCGGCCGCCGAGATCGCGCTACTGCGAAAGGAACATCGCGCCGAGGCACGGGTGTGGCTGGCATTCGTCGCCCAGGCCGCTGTCAGCGGACCACTCGCCGACACCGTGCAGACCAGTTACGCGGCCCTCCAGGACTTGTTCACCCGCCTCATCGCGGAGGCCGCCGCGAGCAGCGGACCCCGCAAGGACAGCGTGCCGTTCGATCCGGGTCTCGAGGCCCGCGTCTTGCTCGCCCTCACCGACGGCCTCACCGCCCACGTGCTCATCGGGCACCTCACGCCCGAGAACGCGGCCGGGGCCCTGGACGCGCACCTCATCAGCCTCCGGGAACGCCTCCGCCCTCCCGGACCGGAATGAGCGTGTCATCCGCCATGCCTGCGCCCCGGGCACCCGAACCTGGAAAGATGAGCGCATGGACGCGTCCTTGCACGAGGTGCTGTCGGCCAACGACTACCCGGGACGCGGTCTCGTCCTGGCGCGGACCCCGCGTGACGGGATCTGCGTCGCGTACTTCATGACCGGCCGCAGCCCGGCGAGCCGCGACCGGATCCTGGTCCGGGACAAGGACGCCCTGTTCGCCCGGCCGCGGAACGCGCCGGGGCATGACCCGCTCCGGCACTACCGGGCGGTGACCGTCGGGCCGGACTGGTGCGTGACTGGAAACGGGGATCAGGTCGACACCGTCACCGGCAACCTCGGGTCGATGCACCCGGCTCAGGCTGTCCAGGGCATCTCGTTCGAGCCCGATCCGCCGCTGCGCACGCCCCGGATCACGGTGATCACCCCGCGGCGGCCCGGCCCGATGCTGATGGCCGGATCACGGGCCAGCGTCCTCGATCCCGCCCGCACGCACGTCAGCACGGTCACCGCGGCGGACATGCCCCCGGGCGGCGCGCTGCTCACGACCACGTATCTCTCCCGGGGACGGCAGGTCATCTCGACCAGCCAGCCGCCGGCGGAGGTCACTGCCGACGCCGACGGCGCGCGCGAACTGCTCGCCGCCGTCTGGTCGGCGCTGCCGGCGGACCTGCGCGTGGCCGCGGCCGTCGTTCAGCCGCACGCCGCGGACCCGCTTCAGGTGCCTCCCTGTAACGCCGGCTGATCTAGCGTCGACCCGGCCGCGCTCCCCGCGGGGCCGGGCTCGCGGGCGCACTGAACGTGCGGCTGGATTGCACGATGACCCAGGCGCGGCTGGCTACCCGGCTGCGGGGAGCGCGCGAGTTCCCCTAGGAGTTCTGGGCGTCGCGCCAGGCGAGCCAGGCGCGGAGTGGGCCCATGTCGTAGTCGGGGCCGTTTGCCTCGAGGGTGAACAGCGACGCGCCGAGCGCGCGGAGCCCCGCGCCGACCTCCTCGGGGTCGCTTTCGACGCCCACGGAGATCTCGATCTCCGCCGGGTCGCGGCCGACGTCGGCGCAGTGCTGCCGGAGGATGCCGAGCTTGCGCTCGAGCGTGCCGGCGTCGCCGAAGCTGTGCCAGATGTCAGCGTGCTTAGCGACCAGGCGGAGCGTCTTCTTCTCGCCGCCGCCGCCGACCATCACGGGGATCTTGCGGGTCGGGGCCGGGTTGAGCTTGGCCAGCCGCGCCTCGATCCGGGGCAGCGCCTCGGCCAGGTCGTCGATCCGGCTGCCCGCGGTGCCGAACTCGTAGCCATACTCGTCGTAGTCCTTCTGGCACCAGCCTGCCCCGATGCCGAGGATGAGCCGGCCGTCGCTGATGTGGTCGACGGTCCGCGCCATGTCGGCGAGCAGGTCGGGGTTCCGGTAGCTGTTGCAGCTGACGAGCGCGCCGATCTCCGCGCGCGAGGTCGACTCCGCCCAGGCGCCGAGCATCGTCCAGCACTCGAAGTGCTTGCCCTCGGGCTCGCCGTACAGCGGGAAGAAGTGGTCCCAGTTGAAGAGGATGTCGGCGCCCAGGTCTTCCGCGTCGGAGGCCGCGCGGCGGATCGTCTTGTAATCGGAGTGCTGCGGGTGCAGTTGCACGCCTATGCGGACGGGGCGAGTCACGGTAGCTGTCACAGGTAACAAGCCTAATAAGCAGGGCGATGCGGTGAGCACGACGGGCCCGTCGTCGGTGACGGCGACGGTGTGCTCGACGTGCGCGGCCCGGCTGCCGTCGGTGCTGCGCACGGTCCATCCGTTGGAGTCGATCCGGCATTCGTCCTTGCCGCCGGCCAGGAACCACGGCTCGATGGCGATGACCAGCCCGGGGACCAGCCGCAGGCCCCGGGCCGGACGGCCGGAGTTGGGGACGTGCGGGTCCTCGTGCATGGCGTGGCCGATGCCATGGCCGCCGAACTCCAGGGGGATGCCGTGGCCGGCGGCATGCCCGACGGCGCCGATCGCGGCGGAGATGTCGCCGAGCCGCCCGCCTGGCACGGCAACGGCGATCCCGGCCCGCAGCGCCCGCGCCGCGGCATCGACGAGGCGGGGTGTCCGCCTTGCGCGGGCGGCCGACCTGGACGTATCGGTATAACTATACCGGTATTATTATCACAGCATGGTCAGGCCGCCACTGAGCAAGGAAGAACGGGCCCGCGGAGAGCGGCTCGGCACGCTGCTGCGGGAAGCGCGCGGATCGCGGAGCATGACGGAGATCGCCGCGGCCTCCGGGGTCCCGGCCGAGACACTGCGCAAGATCGAGACCGGCCGGATCGCCACGCCCGCGTTCTTCACGGTGGCCGCGCTCGCCGGCGCGCTCGGCCTGTCGCTCGGGGAGGTCGTCTCGTACTGCGCGGGCGCTGAGGCCGCGGGCGCCCCGGGCACGGCGGCGAGTGAGTCCCTGAGCGCGTGACCCTGATCCTGCGAGACTGCGGAGCTGATTATCAGATCCTCGTGCCCCGGCGGGAGGCCGTCGCCTTCTACCCGCGGGCGGGGTTCGGCTCGCACGGGTGATCCTGCTCAAGGAACTGACGGTGGAAGGCGACGAGGGATGATGACGAGTACCGAGGTGCCGCTGAGCGGCGGCAACATGAGCAGCGGGGTGGTGCGGGCGGGCGACACGGTGCGCCGGCCAACTGGTCCGTGGACGCCGGCGGTGCACGCCCTGCTCGCCTATCTGCACGACGCGGGCTTCCGCGGCGCGCCACGGCCGCTGGGGTTCGATGAGCGGGGCCGTGAGGTCCTCACCTTCGTTCCCGGCACGGTGGCGTGGCCTGAGCACTACCGCATGCTGGACGACGAGAAGCAGCTTCGCCGCGTCGCCCGGCTGATCCGCGAGTTCCACGACGCCGTCTCCGGGTTCACCCCGCCTCCGGACGCGCGCTGGCAGGTGCTGACGCCATCCGACGGCGACGAGATCATCGCCCACTGCGACCTGGCACCGTGGAACCTGGTCATCGACGAGCGAGAGTGGGCGTTCATCGACTGGGATACCGCGGGACCAGGGACCAGGCTCTGGGACCTGGCGTACGCCATGCACGGATTCGTGCCGCTGAGCGCCAATCCCGCCTTCCAGCGCGACGACGCCGACCGGCGGCTGCGCGTCTTCGCGGACGCGTACGGGCTCAGCGAACGGCAGCGCCTGGACGTCATCCCGCTGCTCGCCCGGCGCACCCGGGCCATGTACGGCTTCCTCGCCGAGGAAGCCGCGAAGGGCACCCAGCCGTGGGCGCGGCTGTGGGCAGAAGGTCACGGCGACGCCTGGCAGGGCGACACCGACTACATCACGCAACGGGAGGGTCAGTGGCGACAGGCGCTCCTGTAATGCGGTCGTACCTGATCTGCGCGACGCCCCGGACGGGGAGCTCGCTGCTGTGCGGGCTGCTGGACTCCGCGGGGGTCGCGGGACATCCGGAGTCCTGGTTCCGTCAGCAGGGAGAAGGGGAGTGGGCCGCCCGCTGGGGCATCGCCAGCCCAGCCGACGGCAGCTTCGGGTACGCGGACTACTTCCGGGCCGCGATCGCGGCCGGCCGCACGGCCAACGGCGTTTTCGCCGCGCGCATCATGTGGGGGACGATGGACGAGGTCACCGCCCATCTCGCGCCCCTTTACCCGGACCAGGCCGGTTCGGCCGCCGGACTCCTGAGCGCGGCGTTCGGCCCGACGCGTTTCGTCTACCTGCGGCGCGGCGACGTGGTGGCCCAGGCCGTGTCCTTGCTGCGCGCCGAGCAGACGGGTGTGTGGACCGAGACGGCGCGGGAGCGGCAGGAGCCGGAAGCTGCGCCGCGCTTCGATTTCGGGGAGGTGCGCGATCTGGTCCGCCAGATCGAGGAGCACAACTCCGCGTGGGAGAACTGGTTCGCCGCCGAAGGCATCCGGCCTTACCTAGTCCGGTACGAGGAACTAGACGCCGACCCGGTCAGCATTACGCGCGGCGTGCTCGGCTATCTCGGGCTGACCCTGCCCGCCGGACGCGAGATCACCGTCCGGCACAAACGGCTTGCGGACGAGCTCAACGCCCAGTGGATCGAGGAGTACCGCCGCCGCTGAAGCCATTCCGCTAAATTCCGGTGAAACCCTGGATTTGCTCACTATCTTAGCGCCGACGCCGGACATGATAAACTGGGTTTTGCCGTTGGAAATTGATTCGCCATAATCGCCTTTCATATAAGAAAACGGCCGATAATTCTGAATTGTTCCTCGTCGCGAGTGTGACAATTACCCGCCGGTTCTTGCCTTCCGCGAGGCGATATCCGCCTGCATACTCGTGATTTATGAAACGAGATGCGCATACCGTCCTGGAAACACCGCGACTTGTCCTGCGCCGGTTCACCCCGGACGACGTAGACAACCTGTTCCGCCTGAACAGCGACCCGGAAGTGATGCGCTACCTCACCGGCGGGAAGCCGACGCCGCGCGAGGAGATCCGGGACCAGGTCATCCCCTTCCACCTCGCTGTCTACGGCCGGCTTGACCGGCTCGGGACCTGGGCGGCCGAGTCCGCCGCTACGGGGGAGTTTCTCGGCTGGTTCCATTTCCGCCCCGGCCCTGATGGCGACACGGCCAACGTGGACCTGGGCTACCGGCTGCGCCGGGCCGCGTGGAACAAGGGCTACGCGACCGAGGGATCGCGTGCGCTGATCGGAATGGGATTCACGGACCTCGGCGTCGGGCGGGTATTCGCGCACACGATGACCGTCAATGCCGCCTCCCGTCGCGTGATGGAGAAGTGCGGCCTTACGCTCGTGCGCACAATCCCGTACCAGGGTGCCTACGTCATGGAGGACGCTGAGCAGGGCGAGGTCGAGTACGCGCTGACCAAGACGGAATGGGAGTCCCGCGCGGCTAACGGTGCCGGTGACTCGTCCGCCTGAGCCTGGCGGCGAAGGGCGTCCCTGATCTCGCTGAGCCTGGCCGCCGCTTCCGGTGTCCACTCCGCCGGCTGCTCGCTGGCATACAGCGCGTCGTCGATCTCGCTGAGCTTGGCGGCCGATACCGCGCCTGCCCGCTCGATCAGGTCGTCCCGGCTCACGGTGGTCAGCCAGGTGCACGGGGTAAAGCCCGGCCACGCGAACCCGAACCGCAGCACGCCATCGAAGGGCAGGCCCTCCCCGGTGCCCACCGCGACCTCGGCTCCCAGGCCGGAGAAGTCGGTATCAGCCGGGGCGACGACATACATGGCCCGGAACCCGGACGGGCCTTCTTCCGACAGGAGCACGACAAGCTGTCGTTCACTGAACGCGACCCACCAGACCTCGCCTCGTCGCATGTGTCCTCCTAGTTCTTCCGCCGTCACGCGGACTGGCCGGCTCGGCGTCGGGCCAGGGCCGGATCGTGGAGGATGACGGCGAGGTCATGGGACGTAATCCGCAATGTATACCAGCCGCCGCGGCCGAAGTGGCGCGGCCGGGGGATACCGAAGGCCCTGCTCAGCGTGGCCAGCAGTACCGGGATGACGTCGCCGTGCGAAGTCACCTGGCTCGTACAGCTCCGCGAGGTCCTGCACGGGCAGTGCTGTCCGGCGAGCAGGGGCATGTCGCATCCTCCGGGATTGGGTACGGGCGGGCGGAACGGCCAGGTCACAGCAGCGTGGCGAGCCAGCGGCGGGCGATCTCGCCTTGCGCGGACTGGAACCGGCGCACCGTCGGCAGCCCGGGCGGTGCCGGCCGCAGCGAGCGTTCCGTGAGGTAGCCGGCCAGCGCGCACACGACGGCGGCGAGCGCGTCCGGGCTGACGGCTCGTCCGTTCCGGGATCTCGCCAGCAAGTCCGCGGGCTCGGGGCCGCCTTGCATCGCCACGCTCGGGGCGAAGAACACCAGGTCAGCGAACGCGGCGCCCCGGCAGGCGTGCGGCCAGTCCACGAGCATGACGCCGTCGCGGGTGAGCAGCAGGTTGTCGGCCCGGATATCGGCGTGCAGCAGCGTCTCGCCCGCGGCGTGGGCGGGCCAGGTGGCCTCCAGTGCCGCCAGCTCGGGCAGGCGGGCCCGTGACCACGGATCGACGCGGCCGTCTCCGGGATCCTGCGACAGTGTCCGCCATCCGGTGAAGTCGGTTCCGAGGTACTCGGAGATCGCGGGCACCCGCACGGGGGCCGGGGTCAGGACGTCGGCCGCCTGGTCAAGCGCGGCCAGCACCGCGTCGAGCTCGCCGTCGCGCCACGGCAGCGCCGGCTGCCTGCCCGACGCGTCGTCGGCGATGAGCGCGAACCACGTCCCGGACTCGGCTGTCCCGCGCAGGCGCGGGACCGGCAGGCGCCCGGCGGCGATCAGCGGATCCAGTCCCGCGAGCACGCTCGCCTCCTGGCGGTGCAGCCCCGGGGTGTCGGCATTGACGTCAGCGGATGCCGCCTTGACGAACCAGGCGGTCCCGTCGGCGCAACGGACCCGCGCCGCCGTCCCCGGGCTGAAGCCGCCCGGCTGGTCCTGGGCGTCAATTACCGGGGCACCGCAGACCTGCTCGATGGACGCGCGCACGTGCGGCGGAACTTCCTGCCAGGAGATCCTGGCTCCTTCAGCACGCGGCACGTTCACCTTCGGTAGTGTGCGGCATCCGGCAGCGCGATGCACTCGCTTTTCCCGCAGGGGAATCGGTTTCGCGATCCGGTATCGGCGATCCTGCCTAGCGGTACAGGAGCGAGCCGTCGTCGAGATCGGCGGCCGGCAGGGTGTCTCTTTCCTGGTAATACTCGTGCATGTGGGTCCAGGGCTCACGGTCACCCTGCCGGAAAAGCGTGTCCTGCGACCGCAGGATGTACCCGGCGCTGAAGTTCTCCGGATCGCAGAACGGGCGCCGCTCCATGCCGGCGTCCTGCGGCCGCAACGCCGGGACGACCATCGTGGCGCCCGCGGTCTCCATGCGCTCCAGCATGCGGGCCACGAGGTCGCACACCAGGTCGGCGCGCAGCGTCCAGCTGTACCGCAGGTAGCCGAAGACGTAGGCCATGCTGGGCACGCCGCTGATCATGAGTCCGCGCCACGTGACGCGCTCGGTGAAGTCGACGGGCTCGCCGTCGACGGCGAACGTGATGCCGCCGAAGAGCGACATGGTGAAGCCGGTCGCGGTGACGACGATGTCGGCGCTGATCTCCTCACCTGAGCTGACCCGCAGCCCCGTCTCGGTGAACGTCTCGATGGTGTCGGTGACGATCGACGCCTTTCCCGATCGCAGCGCCGTGAAGAAGTCGCCCTCGGGTACAAGCCCGATGCGCTGCTGCCATGGCCGGTAGCGGGGCGTGAAATGCCGGTCGATGTCGAAGTCCTCGGGAAGCTGGGGGCGCATCGACTCGATGAAGAACCTGTGCAGCTCCCCGGGCGCCTCGAACGCGGTCTTCACGAGCTCGTCGGACCGGGCGATGTAGGCACGGCGGAGGATCTCGTGGGTCCAGTCGGCCGGGATGTCCAGGCTCGCCAGGGTCTCGGCCAGCTCAAGCCGCCCCGGCGGGGCCAGGAAGTAGGACGGTGACCGCTGCACCATCGTCACGTGAGCCGCGTCCCGTGCGATGGCCGGGATCAGCGTCGCGGCCGTCGCACCCGAGCCGATCACGATGACCCGCTGGCCGGTCACGTCAAGATCCTGTGGCCACCGCTGCGGGTGCACGACCAGTCCACGGAACCGGTCGAGGCCATCCCACTGGGGCTGATGCGGCCTGTCGTGGTCGTAATAGCCAGCGCACATCCACAGGAAGCCGGCGGTGTACCGCAGCCGCTCGCCGGTGTCGCCGCGCGTGACCTCCACCGTCCAGCGCCGGTCCGCGGTCGACCAGGTAGCTGAGGTGACCCGGTGCCGGTACCTGATGCGGGAGCCGAGGCCGTCCTCGGTGATGAGCTCGTCAAGGTAGTCGAGGATCGCCGGGCCGGAGGCGATCGCCGGGCCGCGCCATGGCTTGAAGCGGTATCCGTAGGTGTAGAGGTCGCTGTCGGACCGGACACCCGGATACCGGTGCGTCCACCACGTGCCGCCGTGCCGTTCCCGCCCCTCCAGGACGATGAGGCTCCGGCCGGGAAACCGCTCGCGCATGTGATGCGCGGCGCCGATGCCGGAAATCCCGGCCCCGACGATCAGGAAGTCGACGTGTCCGGCGTCCCGGACGTCCCCGCTGGCTGCTGTCGTCTCGGGCACGGTCATGGAGCGCGGCACCTCCGGCAGATCGATGCTAATCAAACTCACCGTAGGACCGGGATGAGTCACGTGTCCACGGTGAACTCAGCCCCCTACGATTGCCCGGTGGGCGAGAACTGGGCGGACGAGGCGGGACAGGCTGAGATACCGCTGGCCGGAGGCGACGTGACCGAGGGCGTGGTCCGGGTCGGTGACACAGTGCGCCGTCCGGTCGGGCCGCACTCCCCGCTGGTGCACGCGCTGCTGGCACATCTGGAGTCGGCTGGCTTCGAGGGAGCGCCGCGGTTCCTCGGCATCGACAGGTCCGGGCGCGAGGTGCTCAGCTACATCGACGGTGAGGTGGCCGGGCGCCCGCGCCCGCCCTGGATCGCCGACGAGACCAGGCTGACGTCGGTCGGGCGGCTGGTCCGTGCCTACGATGACGCCGCCGCCTCGTTCCTTCCCCCGCCGGGCACCCTGCCGGCCACGCCGCCCGCCGAGCCGCCGGGAATCCCGCCCGCGCCGGCCTATCGGCCGGAACTGATCGGGCACGTCGACATCACGCCCGAGAACGTCGTCTTCCGCGGCGGCCGCGCGTACGCGCTGATCGACTTCGACCTGGCCAAGCCCGCTACCCGGGCGGACGAGATGTTCAACGCGATGCTGTGGTGGGCACCGCTTTCCGACCCGCGCGACCTCGATCCGCTGCTGCGGCACGTCGACGTGCCCCGGCGTGCCCGCATGCTCGCCGATGCCTACGGCCTGTCCGGCTCCGACCGGGAGCGGGTCATCGAGGTGGCCGTGCTGCGCACCCGGCGGTCCTGGCACCTGATGAGGCAGCGGGCGGAGACCCAGGGCGGCGGCTGGCAGCGGATGTGGGACGAGGGCGTGGGCGATGTGATCAAGCGCCGTGAAGCCTGGCTTGACCGGCATGCCGCGACCCTCACCGCCGCCCTCACCACCTGCTGACGGTGCAACCTCCGGGCAGGCTCACCGGTGCTTCTCATGACGGCGGTGGCCGCCAGGCACTCACAGGAGTTCAGATACGGAGGTGGCATGCCGAAAGCAGACGACTTCGACGAGTTCTATGCCACGAGCTCACGCAGGCTTGTCGGCCAGCTATTCGCGATGACCGGTGACCTGAACGAGGCTGAGGACGCAGTACAGGAGGCATACCTGCGGGCATGGCAGCGCTGGCCGCGCATCCAGGGATACCACGATCGGGAGGCCTGGATCCGCACGGTCGCCTACCGCATCAGCGTAAACGCCTGGTCGAAAGCCAGGAACAGGCTGACCGCCCACCACCGGGCGGGCCGCCATGCCGAGCAGCCGGAGATATCCCCGGACTTGCTCATGCTGGTCAGCGCGCTGCGGAAGATCACGGAGTCACAGCGCCGGGTGATCGTTCTGCATCACCTAGTGGGCTTGTCGATCGAGGAGATCGCGGCCGAGACCGGCGCACCGCCCGGGACCGTCAAGGCGCGGCTCGCCCGCGGCCGCAAGGCGCTCGTGCCGCTGGTCTCCGACTTCGATGAGACGCCCACATCCCGCACCCATCCGGCCGGACAACGCAGGGAGACGACCCCGCATGCATGACTCGCTTCGCACTCAGCTGACCGAGCTCGCCGACTACGCGAGCGGCAACGCACGCCTCGACACACCCGCGGCACTGCGCCAGCGTGGCATCCGGCGTGGCCGACGCCGCCGCGGTGGCGCGGCGCTGCTCGGCGTCGGCGCGGTAGCAGCCGCCAGCGCCATTGTCGGCATCGCGCACCCCGGCGAGACTGGCCCGGATGCCGCCAGGGCACCGGTGCCTTCCGCTTCGTCCGCGCAACTGACGGCCTATCAGACCAGGGTGCTGGCAACGGCCGCCGTGACGAAGGCGCAGGTGGCCGCGCTGGCCAAGTCCGGCTTCACCACGGCCCAGATCAGCGCGCTGGCGGCCGCCACGGCTCAGCTCACGCAGCAGGACAAGAACGCGCTCACGACCGCCCGGATCGCCGCGTACTATCTGGCCCACTTGACGCCGGCCGAGCGCGCGGCACTGTCCCGGGAGTTCCACGAGGGCGCCCCCACGAAGCAGATAGCCGCGATCGCGAAGGCCCATCTGTCCGCGGCTCAGCTAGCGGCCCTGTCCGGTACCTGAGCGCACCCATGATCGTGGCCCCGTCGCGGGTGCCGGTCATGGTGCGAGGCCCCCGCCAGGACATCGTTTCCTGGCGGGGGCCTCGCTGCGCTTTACGGTCTCACGGGTGACGGGCCGCCGTCGGCCGGTTGTTTTCCCAGGTCATAGATATTGACAACCCCTCCCGAACGTCACATACTCGCTGGAAGCACTTTCCGTTAACCGTTGACGGTTAACGGAGATCTGTTAACCGTCAACAACACCAGGTAGGATGGGCGAGGCATAGATGGCGATTCACCCCGGTCATGGAGGGACAAGCTGTGCAGGGCATGCCGGAAATCTCGCTCCGGAATCAGGCGCTGGGCGACCAGCTCGCCCACGAGCTGCGGGTCCAGATCATCACCGGGAAGCTGGAACCGGGGACGCACCTGGTAGAAGACACGCTGGCGGAGACCTTCGACGTCAGCCGCGGCCCGGTCCGCGACGCGCTGCGCCAGCTCGAGCTGGAGGGCCTGGTGGAGTCCCGCCGCGGCCGCGGCCGCCGTGGCGGAATCCTGGTCAGGGGACTGACCAGCGAGGACATGACGGAGCTGTACTCGCTGCGGGAGGCACTGGAGTCCCTGGCGGTCCGGCTTTCCATCGAGCGCGGCGACGCGGCCGACTGGACGCGTGCCCGGCGGGCCGTCGACGGCCTGCTGGCCGCCGCGGACGACGAGGACTCGCAGGCGTTCGCCCGCCACGACATGGACTTCCACGCGGAGTTCTACGCCCAGTCCGGCAACGGGCGGCTGGCGAGCGTGTGGCAGCAGTACCAGCCGACCTTCGCGGTGGTGCTGAGCGTCACGACCGCCCAGGATCGCGACCTGCATCCGTCGGCGGACGCGCACGTGGAACTGCTGGACTCAGTGCTGCGCGGGGACGCGGAACGCGCGGTCACGCAGCTCTCGGCGCACCTGCTCGGTTCCAGCACGCGGCTGCGCACCGCACTGGGGTAGACAACAGCGAGGTAGACAACGCCGGGGTAATCCTCCGGGAGCCGTCGTGGAGCTGATCGCGGCGGTTCCCACCCCCTTCACGGCATCCGGCGAGCTGGACCTGCACGGTGCGCGGCAGGTGTTCGGCTTCGCCGCCAGCGCCGGCGCGTCACTCCTGGTGGCGGGCACGACCGGCGAGTTCCCGTCGCTCGATGACGACGAGCGGCTGGCCCTGTTCGAGACGGCGCTGGATGTCGCCGGCCCCGAGCGCACGATCGCGCACGTAGGCGCGGCCGACACGCGGCACGCGACGCGGCTGGCCGCCGCGGCACGCGCGGCCGGCGCCTCCCGGCTCGCCGTGATCACTCCGTATTACTTGCGTGCCCGCAGGGACGAGGTCATCGCCCACTTCATCGCGGTGCGCCAGGCCGCGGGCGACGCGCCGGTCTACGCTTACCTCTTTCCCGAGCGAACGGGGGTGGCCCTCCCGCCCGCTGACCTGTCCCACGTCGCCGCGCGCACCGGCCTGGCCGGCATCAAGCTCAGCGGATCCTCGGCTGCGCAGCTGAAGGAGTACGTGGTCGCGGCGCCTTCCGGGTTCGCGGTCTACACGGGCGACGACAGCCAGGTCCTGGAGGCGGGCAGGGTAGCGGCCGCCGGGGTCGTGTCCGGGGTATCGTCGGCGTTCCCGGCGGAGTTCGCCGACCTGGTGGCCGGGGTAAGCACGGCGGGCGACCGGCTGGTGCCCCCGGATTTCGAGTCGCCGCTGACCGGGACCGCCGTGCGGCTGCTCGGCCCGAGTATCGGCCGGCTGAAGTACGCGCTGTCGCTGCGCGGACTGGCCGGGCCGTACGCCCGGATGACAGTCGATCCGCCCGGCGCCGCGGTGCGCCCGGCCATCGGGCGGCTGGTGTCGCCGTGAGCGGGCTTACCCCCTACGACCCGCGATGCGAGCACCTGACAGAGCCGCTCGGGCTGGACGAGCCGTCACCCCGGTTCGGCTGGCGGCTGCGGTCGGCGGAGGGCGGCCAGCGGCAGACCGCGTACCGGATCCGGGTGGCGGAGGCGGGCGGGGACTCCCGCTGGGACTCCGGCTGGGTGCCGGGCAGCGATCACGCCGCGGTGATCTACGCGGGGCCGCCCCTGCGACCGCGGACCCGGTATGACTGGACCCTGGAGCTGCGCGACGTGACGGGCGCGGCCTGCGCGCCCCTGTCCTCGTGGTTCGAGACCGGTGTCGGGCAGCCGGGCACCGGGCGGTGGACGGCTCGCTGGATTCACGCCGACCCCGCGATCGTGCCGCCGGCGCAGCCGCCGGGCCCCAGTGACCGCTCGGAACGCACGCGGAGGCTGACGCCCCCGGTGCAGTTCCGCCGGGAGTTCTCCCTGGCGGCGGCACCCGGCCGCGCCCGGGCCTACGTCGCCGCGCGGGGCGTGTACGAGCTGCGGGTGAACGGGACCAAGGCCGGGGACCAGGAGCTGGCGCCCGGCTGGACCGAGTACCGCCGGCGCATCCAGTACCAGGCCTACGACATCACCGGCCTGCTGCGCGCCGGGCGGAACGCCGTCGCCATTACGGTCGCCGACGGCTGGTGGTGCGGCTACGTCGGCGGGGACACCCGGCAGCACGCGCGGCACTACGGAGTCCGCCCCGAGCTGATCGCGGAGATCACCGCCGACGACGTAACGGTCGGCACCGGGACCGAGTGGCGGTACGGGGACGGCGCGATCCGCTACGCGGACCTGCTGATGGGCAGCCGGACCGACACCCGGGCGGCCACGGCCGGCTGGGACCGGCCCGGCTTCGACGACGCGAGCTGGCCGCGGGCCGTCCTGTCGCAGACCCCCGACGTGACGCTGGCCGCGCAGCCGGATCAGCCCGTCCGGGTGACGCTGACACTGCCCGCGGTCAGCGTCAGGCGCGTTGACGGTGCAGGCGGTGTCGCCGGTGTCGGCGGCGCGGCGGGGGAGCGGCGCGTCGTGGACTTCGGGCAGAACATGGCGGGACGGGTCCGGCTCACCGTGCGGGACGCGCCGGCCGGGAACGTGATCGCGATAAGGCACGGTGAGGCGCTCGAGACCGACGGCGGCGGCCTGTACACCCGGAATCTGCGTACGGCCGAGGCGACCGACGTGTACGTCACGGGCGGCGGCGCGGCGGAGGTGTTCGAGCCCCAGTTCACCGTGCACGGCTTCCGGTACGCGGAGGTCACCGGGCACGCGATCGCCGCGGACGACGTGACCGCCCAGGTGATGCACAACGACACCCCGTGGACCGGTGAGTTCGAGTGCTCGGACCCGCTGCTGAACCGGCTGGCCGCGAACATCGGGTGGGGGCAGCGGTCCAACTTCGTCGCGGTGCCGACGGACTGCCCCCAGCGCGACGAACGCCAGGGCTGGCTAGCCGACGCACAGGTCTTCGCGCCCACCGCGTGCCGGAACGCGGACCTCGCCGCCTTCTTCGCCCGCTGGCTGCGCGACGTACGGGACGGCCAGAGCACGGACGGCGCGTTCGGCGACATCGCCCCGATGGTCGGCGTCCGGCCGGAAGGCGCGCCCGGCTGGGGCGACGCGGGCGTGCTGATCCCCTGGCAGCTGTGGCTGGAGTACGGCGACAAGCGGGTCCTCGAGCAGTCGTGGGACTCGATGACCGCGTGGGTGGCGCACATCGTGCGGCACAACCCGGACCTGCTGTGGCGGCACCGCGCCGGCAGCAACTACGGCGACTGGCTGCATGTGGGGGAGGACACGCCGCGGGACCTGGTCGCCACCGCGTACTTCGCCCGGTCGGCGCGGACGGTGGCGGACACGGCCCGGGTCATCGGCCACGACCCCGGCGGTTACGACGACCTGGCGTCGCGGATCGCCGCGGCGTTCACGGCCGAGTTCGCCCGGCCGGACGGAACAGTCGGCAACGGCACGCAGACCGGGTACCTCCTAGCGCTGGCGTTCGGCCTGGTGACCGGGGAGACAGCCAGGCAGGCGTTCGGGCGGCTGGCCGCCTCGGTGGCGGACAACGGGCCGCTGACCGGTTTCCTGGGCCTGCCGCTGCTCTGCCCGGTGCTGGCGGCGCATGGCCGGGCCGACCTCGCGTACGCGGTCTTGCAGCGCGAGGACTACCCGTCACTGGGCTACCAGATCGCCCAGGGCGCGACCACGATCTGGGAACGCTGGGACGGCTGGACCGCCGAGCGCGGCTTCCAGGCCGCCGAGATGAACTCGTTCAACCACTACGCGCTCGGCGCCGTCGGCGACTGGCTGTACGGCGGGATCGCCGGGATCGGGCAGCGCGGCGCGGCGTACCGCGACATCGTGATCGCGCCCGTCCCCGGCGGCGGGCTGACCTGGGCCTGTGCCCGCCAGACGACGGTGCGCGGCGTGATAGCCAGCGAATGGCATATCGAAGGGGACCAGCTGACGGTCGAGGTGGACCTGCCGCCCGGCCCGGACTGCGAGGTCGTCCTTCCCGGTGAGTTCCCCGGCGGGACACGGCACGTCCTCGTGCCCGGCCGCCACACACTGTCGGCCGCCTGGCCGATGCCGCATCCCCCGAGCAAGACCCCCGATTGAGGAAGGTGCCAGATGACAACGGTGTCTGACTATGAAAGCGCGCCGCCGTCGCGGCAGTGGAGATGGACCGCGACAGCCGCGATGGCCAGTTTTCTCGACGCAGGCTCAATCACCGCCGGCAGCGCCGCGCTGACGCTGTGGGCGGAGCATTACAACCTCTCGAGCACGTCGATCAGCGTGATCAGCGCGTTCAGCTCCAACGCGATCAGCGCCGGGGCCGGCGCGCTCATCGGCGGCTGGATCTGCGACCGGTACGGACGCAAGAAGATCTACACCTACGACCTGCTCGGCTACATCGTCGGCGTGCTGATCATCGTGGCCGCCACCCAGACCTCGATGCTCATCATCGGGTACATCATCACCGGCCTGGCCGTCGGCATCGACGTGCCCGCATCGTGGACGCTGATCGCGGAGATCGCGCCCGCGAAACGCCGGGGGAGACTCGGCGGTCTCGCGCAGGTCTGCTGGTACGGGGGCCCGGTGGTCATGCTGGGCATATCGATTCCGCTCGAGTCCATCGGCCTGGCCGGGACCCGGATCCTGTTCGGGATCCTCGCCGTGGCGGCGCTGATCACCTGGTGGCTGCGGCACGGCGTGGGGGAGTCGGCCCGCTGGCAGGAGGCGCGCCTGGAGGCGAAGGACAACGGGCAGCTCAAGGACGACCTGAGGGCACTGTCGACCTACGTCAAGCCGCTGCTCGTGATGACCAGCATGTACGGCATCTACAACCTGTCGGCCGGCACTTCCGGTTTCTACATGCCGTACCTGTACCACGAGTTCGGCATCTCCAGTAACGCCGCGGACGTGGGCCTGCAGTGCGCCAAGGGCGCCCTGTCCATCCTGGCGGTGGCGTTCATCTTCATGCCGTTCGTCGACCGGTGGAACCGCCGGCGCATGTTCACGATCTCGATCATCGGCCAGATGGTGTCGGTGCTGCTGTTCGCCGTCTTCAACATCAGCCTGACGATCGCGGTGCTGTACGTGGTCCTCGGGGGGATCTGCAGCGGCTTCGGCGTGCAGTCGTTCTACCAGCTGTGGTCCGGCGAGCTATTCCCGACCCGGGTGCGGGCCACCGCGCAGGGCGTCACCTTCGCGGTCGTCCGGATCGGGCTCGGCATCTTCAGTTTCTTCGTCCCTGACATCACGAAGGCCGGGTTCCGGCCGCTGGCGCTGATCATGTTCGCCTTCTACACGACGGCCGGGATCATCGGCCTCATCTGGGGCCCGCGAAACACGCAGGGCCGCTCCCTGGAGCAGATTCACGGCGCGTCCAGCGGCGCGAGCACGCCCGTGGGCACGGCCGGATAGCTCCCAGTCACCAGCGAGCGCGTTGGTGGCAGCCGGGGATCCCGGCTGCCACCAGCGGATCAGGACTTCTTGACCGCCTGGATCGTGAAGCTGGCGGCAAGGCGTTCGGGCATTTCGGCCAGCCGCCACTCGCCGCCGGCACTCGCCATCGTTTCTCCGGAGAACGCGCGCCAGGGGACCGAGTCGTGCTCGGCCAGGCCGGTCAGCGTCAGCCCGGCCGCCAGCAGGGCGGTGACGATCTCCCCGATGCCGTGGTTCCACCAGTGGGTCACGGTGTGCTCGATCGCGACGTCAGTCGACACATAGGTGGTGGCGTAATCACTGACCCGCGCTTCGGCGGTCTCGAAATACGGTTCGCTGAGCACGAGCCGGCCAGCGCTGTCGACGTCAAGAGCCATCAGCATCGGGTGCCCGTCACGGATGAAAAGGCGGCCGCCTGGCCGCAGCAGGTCCGCGACCACCTTGCCCCAGCGGCGGATGTCCGGCAGCCAGGTCAGCGCCCCGACCCCGGTGTAGACGAGATCGAACGAACCGGGCTCGAGTACGTCAGCCGCACTGTAGACGTCGGACTGGACGAAGGTGGCCCCGGCGCCGATCGCGGCGGCCAGCCTGGTGGCCTCCGCGACAGCGGGCCCCGAAAAGTCGAGCCCGGTCATTGACGCGCCGAGCCGTTCCAGGGAGATGGTGTCCGTCCCGATGTGACACTGCAGGTGCACCCCGCGCAGCCCGGATACGTCTCCGAGCAGCGGCAGGTCGAACCTGACCACTTGAGACAGGAACGCCGGATCTTCGAGAAACCGCTGCACGGAGTAGTCCGCCGACGCGACGTGCGCGGGCACCCGGTCGTCCCAGTTGGCCCGGTTCAGGTCAAGGTATTCAGCCACCGGGGCAGTGTTCCACACGTGCTGCCCGACGGCACGTGGTTATCAGTCCACGGCGCATCGGATGGCGATTCCTCTCCTTAGGCGGTGAGCACCCGCTGCGCGGCGGCGGCGAGCGCGAGGAGGGCAAGGTCGCCGTCCCGATGTCCGGCGAGTTGCAGCCCCACCGGCAAGCCCGGGGCGGGCACGGGGATCGAAACGGCTGGATGGCCGGTCAGGTTGTACGGCCCGGTGAAGCGGCCCTCGGCGTTGTCGTCGCCGGTACCGAACGGCGGGTCTTGCTCGGGCGCGCAGTAGCCGACGGTTGGGCCGGCGAGCGCGTCGACGCCGGTGAGCGTCTGCTCGATCGCTGCTGTCAGTTCGGCTTGGGCCGCTCGGGCGCTCGCGTACTGCGGTGGCGTGACCGCGGCGCCGAGCGCCAGCAGCGCGCGCGTTCCCTCGGCGTACTGGCTCGTGTCCCGGCCCGCGTGGGACGTGGCGGCCTCGCTAGCGACGATGGCGGTCAGGGCCTCCTCCCAGCGCTGCGGCTCCTCCAGCCACGGGGGCTTGACCTCGCGCAGTTGCCAGCCGGCCGCTGCGAGCCGGTCGAACGCGGTCTGCACGGCCGCGCGCACCTCCGGCGTCACGGACGGGTCGCCAAGCTGGGCCGACAGCACGCCAATCACGGGAACGCCGGCGGCAGGCGAGGCAGGCAGGGGACCCGCCATGACCTGCAGGAGGGCGATGCTATCGGCGGCCGTCGCCGTCAGGGTCCCGGCGTGATCCAGGATCGGCGACAGCGGGAACACCCCGTCCGTCGGCACGAGGCCGTAGGTCGGTTTCAGACCCACGACGCCGCAGTAGGCGGCGGGGATGCGGATTGAGCCGCCGGTGTCGGTGCCGATCGCCAGGTCGCAGACGCCTGCTGCGACCAGTGCGGCCGACCCGCCCGAGGAGCCGCCCGACGTCCGTGCCGGATCGCGCGGGTTGCGGGTATCGCCGACGTCGGGGTTGGCGAAGCCGGCGGCGAACTCCAGGCACTGCGCGGTCGCGAAAACGTCCGCGCCCGCCGCGCGGAGCCGCCCGACAAGCGCCGCGTCGGCGGTGGCCGGCGCGCTACTGGTCGACGGGCTGCCGCACCTGGTCGGCAGCCCGTCGACCGCGATGATGTCCTTGACCGCGACGGGCCGGCCGCACAGGGGACCGGCCACGGACCGGCGCGGCGCTCCTGCTACTGACACCACGGCGTTAAGCGGCCGTCCCAGCCGGTCGAGCCGCTCGTAGGCGGCGAGCAGGTCCAGGTTCTCCCGGCAGCAGGTCCTTGTCCCCGTCTCGATCGCGGCGATTAGCTCGGCGGTCCGGCTGACCAGGAATCCCCGAAGTGGGCCGAGGATCGCCTCGGCTTCCGTCTTGCGGCGGCGGATCATCAGGTCGCGGTAGATCCCTGAGTGCGACTTGGCGGATCGCCGGTTGAAGTCCGCGAGCCGGGACAGCGAGCCCGGCAGGTCGTCCGGGTCGAACCCGTCCAGCGGCAACGGTCGCACCGGTGCCTGCTCGAGCACTTCGCTCGCGATTGCGAGGAGCAGCGGGTGGTAGGCGGGGTCGTCGAACACCTCGTGGATCGCCAGGTCGCTAACGGCGGTTGCGAACAGTGTCGCGCCGTAGGCCTCCTTGCCCCACACGAACCCCATGACCTGCGTCGTCGCCTCCGCGTCCGCGATATCGGCGGCCAGCGCGTCGACCCGTGCGGACGGGGTCCCGTCAATCTCCCCGATCTTGAAGGTGCCCCGGTTGCCGCGCATGACCACGCCCGGTGCCACGACATCGGCACCGAAGTTGACACACGCCTGGACCACCCGGCCTGGCCCCGCCGCGTCGGCCAGCGCGGGCGAAGGCAGCCCGTTCTGCAGCGATACGACGAACGCCTCGCCCGCGAGCCGGCCCGCGAGCAGCGCGGCGGCAGCGGCCGTGTGGTGCTGCTTGCACGCCACGAGGACCGGGAAGTCGATTTCGTCGGGCAGTCCGCCGGGGCCGATCGCGGCGGGGTGGGTGGTGAACTGCTCGACTGGTCCTTCGATGCGCAGCCCGTCGGCGTTGATCGCCGCGACAACTGACGGGTCGGCGTCGCAGAGCAGGACATCGTGGCCGTCCCTGACGAGTCCGGCCGCAACGGTCCCGCCGATCGCCCCGCAGCCAAGCACTAGGTACCTCATGGGCGAAACATTAGCGCGGCGCGCGAGAGCCGAGCCGCCTCCTGGCTGTCCAGCAGACCTGTCCAGCTGGCCGGAGCCGACCTCGTTGCCGATGAGGGGATCAGCGTTGACCACCGGCTCGGTGTTGCGCTGAGGGTGAGGATGCGCGGGCCTGTTTACCAAACGTTCACTTCTGCGGGCAATCCGGTGCAGATCGTGCCACGTACTGATTTGTGCGTGAGTGTCACGAGGGCGTGATCTCCATGATGGAAGGCAGCGATGACTCAACTCCACGGCGCCGCACCATTGACCGATCCGGGTCTGTGACCAAAGCCGCTGACGCGCACGCCAGCAGCGCCTCGGAACCTATGTAAAAGCTCTGGAACATGAAGGAGTGAGGGAATTGCCTACACCTCTGACGGCGACTCTTATCGTAAACGGTCAAACGCGCACCATTTCGGTGGCCGATGAGACCGAGGACCTGCTGTATGTCCTGCGCGACAAGCTCAGCCTCATCGGTCCCCGGTTCGGGTGCGGTGTGGCGCAGTGCGGCTGCTGCACAGTCATCGTCAACGGCGCCATTACCCGCTCCTGTATCACCCCGATCACGGAAGTGCCGGCCGGGTCGACCATAACCACCCTGGAAGGGATCGGCCAGCCGGATAGACCGCACCCACTGCAGCAAGCATTCATCGACGAACAGGCCGGTCAGTGCGCATACTGCTGTAATTCGATGATAATGGGCGCCTACGGGTGGCTGGAAAGCCGCATCGCAGGCGGAAACACGGCCGTGCCTACGGACCAGGAAATAAAAGACTTCTTGTCGGGAAACGGAACGACGCCGGCGTACGACTACCTGTGCCGCTGCGGCGCTCATCTACGGATCATCGCCGCCATTCAATCGGCGGCGAAGGTCATGGTCGGTGGCGGCCGGTGACCTCCGCGAACTTTCCCCGCCGCCAGTTCCTCTCCCTGACGGGCATGCTGGCGATCGGTTTCACCGTGGCGCCAGCGGCCGGCAAGCTGGGCGGTTCCAGCGCTGCCGCGAGCACCGACGCCGCGCTTCGCGGCAATGAAGGAGATCTTCGGGTCAACGACCCCGGCGCGGCCGACTCATGGCTGGTGATCGGATCGGATAACTCGATCACGATCTACAGCGGCAAGGTCGAGTTGGGGACCGGCGTGCAGACCGCTCTCAGCCAGATCGTGTGCGAGGAACTGCACGTTCGCGTCGATATGGTGAGTTTCGTTCAGGGCGACACATCACTGACTCCCGATCAGGGCTACACGGCCGGGAGCGCGACGATCTTCACGGCCGGACCCGTCTTGCGCGCGGCGGCCGCGACCGTCTTCCAGGCCCTGCTGGCCATGGCCGCGCAGGCGATCGGCGTGCCTGAGCGAGTGCTCCAAGCTCAGGACGGGAAAATCGGGATCGGCCGCAACCTGAATCGCGGGCTCTCTTACGGCCGGCTCATCGGGCAACAGCAGATCGAACTGACAACGAACCAAAATGTGGCCGTGGTTAACCCAGCGGACTACCAGGTGGTGGGGCAGTCAGCTCCGCGCGTCGACCTCCCGGCCAAGTTCCTCGCCCAGTTCGAATACGTCCACAACGTCGTCGTCCCCGGCATGCTGCACGCGCGTGTCGTCCGGCCTTCAGGAACCACCGCGGACGGGAATCCGGTAGCGCTGCGCAACGCCACGCTGGATTCCGTGGACTCGACCCAGGCAGAAGCCGTGCCCGGCTACGTCCAGACCGTTCAGAAGGACAACTTCATCGCAGTGGTGGCCACCGACGAGTGGGCCGCTATCCAGGCGGCGAACGCACTTGAGGTGACATGGCGTACCGGCGCCCCGCTCATCGCCCAAGCCTCGTTGCCCGAAGCGCTGCGAGACCCGGCCAACCTGTACCAGAGCGGCACCCAGGTGGATGCCGGCGACGTTGACACGGCGCTAGCCGGAGCGGCCGCTCAGGTGACAGCGAGCTATTTCACCCCCTTCCAGATGCACGGGGCAATCGGGCCGTCCTGCGGAGTCGCCGACGTACTCCCGGAACCAGATCCCGCGACCGGCATCCAGGTGACGGTCTGGTCAGGCACCCAAGGGGTGTACGAGCTCGAGGGCGCCATCGCCCAGTTGCTGAACCTCCCGCTTACCGCCGTCCACGTCATCTACGTGGAGGCAGCCGGGTGCTACGGGCACAACGGCGCTGACGATGCCGCTGCCGATGCCGCCTTTATCTCCAGCGTCGTGGGGTCGCCCGTTCGAGTGCAGTGGATGCGCCCGGACGAGGAGGGCTGGGAGCCTTTGGGCCCGGCAATGGCACACTCGATGAAGGGCGGCCTGGACAGCAAGGGCAACGTCGTCGCCTGGGACCACGCCGTCTACACGCCCACCCACAACGGCAGGCCCGACAGCCTCGCCGGTAACTTGCTAGTAGGTCAGTTCTTGGGCTTCCTCCCGGAACCGCTACCGGCGTTGCCGACCAATGCGGGCACCCGCAACGGCCCGGTCAACTACGACTTCGCCAACAACCGCCTGACCGAGAGCCAGGTCCGGAGCTTCGTAACCGTCCCCGGCACAATGACCCCGGCGGCTCCCCTCACCTGGCTGTTGCCACGGTCAAGCGCCCTGCGGTCGCTCGGGGGCCTGTCGAACAGCTTTGCCAACGAATCCTTCATGGATGAAATGGCCGCCGCGGCCAACGCCGATCCCTTGGACTTCCGGCTCAACTACCTCTCAGGCGATCCGCGGGCGACCGCTGTGCTGCAGGCGATGGCGAAACAGGCCGGCTGGGAAAAGGGCATCTCGAATCCTGGTCCGGGCAGGGGTCGCGGTATCTCTTATCTGCAGTACGAGAACAACCTCACCTACGTCGCGGCGTATGCCGAAGTGGACGTCAACGCGACGACCGGCGTCATCCAAGTGACGCGAGTTGTCGTCGCCCACGACTGCGGACTGATCATCAATCCAGACGGGCTGCGCAATCAGATCGAAGGCAACGTCATCCAGGCCACAAGTCGCACGATCATGGAGGAAGTGCAATTCGACCAGGGCGGGATCACTAGCCTCTACTGGGATACGAGCTCGTTTCATCCAGGCACCCAGTATCCGATCCTGCGATTTGACCAGGTACCGAGCGTCGAAATCGTGCTCATCGACCGGCCGTCGCAGCCAGCCTGGGGTGCGGGAGAGCCGGTGACCGAAGCAATGCCAGGGGCGATCGGCAACGCCATCTTCGACGCTACCGGCATGCGGATGCGGACCCTTCCGTGCACTCCGGCGCGCGTGCTCGCCGCCCTCGCGGCAGCTAAGTAGCGGGACAAAAAGGCGCGGGCGCACAGGCGGAAACGGCCGGCGCCCGCGCCCAGTCCGCGACTGAAAATGGTCGACGATATCCGCAGGCCGGGGGAGAGGCGTCGCTTCTCGGGCATCTGATCTCCGGCCAATCACTGGCCCGCAGTCGCCGGCGGTTAGTGCACAAGGTCGCGCTGATACCAGGTGCCCGGCTTACCGCCGAGGTGAGCCGGGTCGGCCGGGCCGACAGCGGCGAACCCGGTGTTCGTCAGCACCTTCCGGGACGCGGCATTCCCGTGGCTCACGGCCGCCCGCAGCGTCCGCAGCCTGTGCCGGTCCGCCGCCACCTGGCACAGCTCCTGGACTGTCGCGGTCGCCACGCCATGGCCGGCGACATGCTGCGCGACCCGATAGCCGAGTTCGGCGGTGTGGTCTTCGATGTTGTACAGGTTGAACCGCCCGAGTACCGAGCCGTCTTCGGCGACGAGCACGTAGAAGGCGCAGATGCCGGCCGCCTGCTCGGCCAGCGAGGCGTTGTGCCGGTCGGTAAATTGTTCGAAGAACTCGTCGCCGCGGTCGGAGATCGAGGCAGCGAAGTAAGCGCGGTTCGCCACCTCGAAGGCCAGGACCGCCTGGGCATGGCCGGAGTGCAGCAGCTCAAGCTCGGGCATTCCCCGACCTTACCCAGCTACTACGCTGAGGCCCACTGATTTGAACTGAGGCGGGCGGCCGCCGGCCGCGGGGCTGACCTCAATTACCTTGCAGAACGGCGTGGTCATCAAGATAATAAACCCTATGAAAAACCTTATAATCGTAGGCGGGACCATGGGTGTCGGCAAAACCGCGACATGCCGCGAACTACAGAAAATACTCCCGCGTAACGTATTCCTTGATGGCGACTGGTGCTGGGATATGCACCCGTTTGTTGTGACAGCCGAAACAAAGGCGATGGTAAATAGCAACATCACCCACCTGCTCAACGGCTTCCTTGCTTGCCCGGAATTTGAGAATGTCATTTTCTGCTGGGTACTACATCAGCAGCATATATTGGATGATCTTATGAGTGCACTGAACCTCAATGGCTGCACGACTCATTGTTTTTCGCTTGTCAGCACTGAACAAGCCCTAGTCGAGAGACTAAACCGCGACATTGCAGCAGGCAAGCGGGACGGGGGCATTACTGAACGCAGCGTGGCTCGAATATCGCTCTATGATGAGCTTGACACGGTTAAGATTGACGTAAGCGCCATCTCGCCAGCAGACGCGGCGCGGCGCATTACAGGGCACATGGCAGGCCAACTGCGTTGAGACGGGACAGCGGCAGCTGTCCAGCACGGAGTAGGGCAAGCGGGCTGAAGAGGGGCGGTCCTTCACTGCTACTTTACATAATGTGCATTATCGGCACTTAGATTTTAGGTTCAGGGGAGAGGTCCTCAGATCCCGAGGAACCGCTTGAGCACCCGCCGTGAAGCCAGCAGCGGACCGCCCGCATCGAATTCGAGCACTGAGATCTCCCGGGTCATCGCCGCGAGGAGCTGCGCGGCAGCCTCGGCGTCGTCCCAGCCCATGGCCCGCAGGTCGGCCACGCCCGCTGCTGTCAGGCGCTCGCGGCGGGCTGCCATCGAGTCCTGCACAGTCGGGTCTGAGCGCGCCTCGAGCGACAGTGCCTTGACACCCCGGTTAGCGAGCGAGACGTCGAGATAGGCCTCGGTGCTGCGGAAGATCCGCTGGGCGCCGGGCGGCAGTCCCGCGACCGCCTGGTCGACGGCGGCCTGCACCCGGGCGTGGAAGCGCTCGTGCATGGCGTCGACAAACGCCGCCCGGTCCTTGAAGTGCACGTAGAAGGTGCCCTTGGCCACCCCCGCCCGCGCGACCACCATATTCACGCTGACGCCGGCCAGGCCGTGCTCCTCCGCCAGCGCCGCACCGGCGTCGAGCAGCGCCTCGCGTGTCCGCGGCGCTCCGGACATCTGCGCTCCTGCCACCACAGCCACGCAGTATATGCCCGCCCAAGCTTGCGGTACGCGAGCGCAACCCGATCTTATGACCGACCGGTCAGTCACCGTGATACGCTCCGTTCATGCTCAAGATCTCGACATCTGCCGAATCGGCCGCTCACGACGACGGGAACCGCACCAGTGACATCCGCCACGGCGCCGCCGGGAAGGAGCAGCAGCAATGAAAGCGGCAGTGATCGACAAACTCGGCTACGCGCCGTATGCCACCGCCTGCGCCGAACCAACGCCAGCCGCCGGCAGCCAGGTACTCATCAAGGTCGAAGCGACAGCCCTGAACGCGATCGACCTGCATCTCGCGGATGGGCATCATCGCGCCGGACCGCCACAGCTCCCCTACGTTCCCGGCATCGAAGTGGCGGGGAAGATCGTGGCCGGACCCGATCAGGGCCTCCGGGTACGCGCCGCGGTCCCCGCCGGCCTAGCGCCAGGCGTCAACGGGGGGCTGGCCGAACTCCTGCTGGCCGACCGCGCGGCCTGCATCCCGGTCCCGGACGGACTGGACAGCGTCGTCGCGGCGGCGATTGGCGCCGTCGGCACCAGCGCGGATCTGTCGCTGCGCAAAGCGGGGCTCCAGGCGGGCGATAGCGTCCTGGTTCTGGGAGCAACCGGTCCCCTGGGCACCGCTTTTCTCCAGCTTGCGCGACTGGCTGGCGCCAAGCGCGTCATCGCGGCCGGCCGGAATCCCGAGCGCCTGGCACAAGTCCCTGCCGCGGACGGCGTGGCGGTACTCGGCCAGGAACCGCTATCCGAGCAGGTCGCCGCACTCGGGGGCCCTGTGGACCTGGTCGTCGACCCGGTATGGGGTCCCTGGGCAGAGCCGGCATTGGCCTGCTTGAAGCCAGGCGGCCGCTATCTGAACGTCGGCGCGGCGGCCGGCGACGGGATCACGTTCCATGCCGAACTGCTTCGCGCCGCGCAGCTGACACTTATCGGCTTCAGCGGAACGACAGTGAAGCCGGCCGACGCCATCGCCAGTTACCACCACGTCGCGGCCCTCGCCGCGGCTGGCTCGCTCGCGCTGCCGACGGCCACCTATTCCCTGGACGAAGCCACACAGGCGTGGGAGGCGCAGGCGTCCTCACCCGGCAAGAAGATCGTCGTGATCCCCTGATCCGGGGGTGAACCGCGGCCCTCACGTTGCCTGGTGCGCGAACTGCGTCCGGTACAGGCCCGCGTACACCCCGCCCGCGGCGAGCAGTTCGTCATGGGTCCCGCGTTCGGCGATCTGCCCGCCGTCGACGACGAGGATCTGGTCGGCTGCCCGGACCGTCGACAGCCGGTGCGCGATGACCAGCGATGTCCGACCGGCCAGCGCGGTCGCCAGTGCCCGCTGGATCGCCGCCTCGGATTCGGAATCCAGGTGGGCGGTCGCCTCGTCCAGCACGACCACCGACGGAGCCTTGAGCAGCAGCCGCGCCAGGGCCAGCCGCTGTTTCTCCCCGCCGGAGAACCGGTAGCCCCGGTCCCCCGCGATCGTGTCCAGCCCGTCCGGCAGCGACGAGATCAGCTCCCAGATCCGCGCCGCCGCGCACGCCTCGACCAGCTCCTTTTCGGTCGCCGACGGCCGCGCGTACGCGAGGTTGGCCCGGATCGTGTCGTGGAACAGGTGCGCGTCCTGCGGCACGACGCCGACCACCGACCGCATCGACTCCAGCGTCAGGTCGCGGACGTCGTGCCCGCCGATCCGCACCGTGCCGCGTACCGGGTCATACAGCCGCGGCACCAGGTGCGTGATCGTCGTCTTGCCCGCCCCCGACGGCCCCACCAGCGCGGTCAGTTTCCCCGCCGGCACCTGGAAGGTGACGTCCCGCAGTACCCACGCATCGCCGGAACGTTCCGGCGCGAGCAGCGTGACCGGCTCCAGCGATGCCAGCGACACCTCCCCCGCCTCCGGATACCGGAACCACACTCGCTCCACCTCCACCCCCGGCGCTTCCCGCCCCCGCGGCAGCGGGTACGCGGCAGGCCGTTCGGTGATCAGCGGCTTCAGGTCGAGGATCTCGAACACGCGGTCAAAGCTGACCAGCGCGCTGAGGATTTCCAGCGGCAGATGGGATATCTCGCTGAGCGGTCCGTACAGCTCCGAGACCAGCGCGATGAACGCGACCAGCGTGCCGACAGCGACAGTGCTTCCCAGAAACGTGCCGTGAATGACCAGCGTGCCGCCGAGCCCGTAGACGAGCGCGGTGACCAGCGCCGCGAGCAGCGTGATGTAGGCGATGACCAGCTGCATGCCGGCCACGTTGGCGACGGCCAGGTCACGGATCCGGGTCGCCTTGCGGGTGAACAGCTCGGCGTCCTCCCGCGGCCGCCCGTACAGCTTGGCCAGCAGTGCGCCAGACACATCCGCTCGCTCGGCCGTCATCGCGGCCAGCTCGCCATGCAGCTGCAACTCCTGCCGGAACAGCCGCTGCCATCGCCTGCTGGCCAGCTTGCCGGGCAGCACGAAAAGCGGGATCACCGCCAGCGCGACCAGGCTGAGCTGCCACGACAGCCAGAACATGGCCGCCAGCACCAGCACCAGGTTCAGCAGCATCGACACCGAATCCGACATCAGCACCCCGACCATCCGCTGTGTCGCGTCGATGTCACCGTCGATGCGCGAGACCAGCGACCCGGTCTGCGTCCGGGTGAAGAACGCCAGCGACTGCCGCTGCACCTGCCGGAACACGCTCGCCCGCAGCTCCAGCACGAGGCTCTCGCCGATCCACCCCGAATACCACGCTTTCGCGTACCTCACCCCGGCGTCCACCAGCGCCAGGCCCGCGACAGTCAGCGCCAGCGCCACCACCACGCTCCCCCGGTGCCGCAGGATGCCGTCGTCGATGATCAGCCGCAAGATCAGCGGGCTCGCTACCAGGATGGCGGAATCCACCGCGGTAACCCCCAGCAGCAGCACCATCGGCCCGCGGTACGGCCGCAGATACGGCCAGATCCGCCGCACCGTCCCCCGCCGCACCTGCTGCCGGGTCACCCCATCCTCGGGGTACCAGAACCTGAACCCAGGGCTCTCGATCATGAGGCCACTATCACCAGGCCTCATATTCCCTGGCAAACCATTTTTATGCCGGGTATTATGCCCGGCATGATGCTGAGCATGGAAACGTCGTGAGCGTCCCGCACGTGCTGCTGGCGCTCCTGTCAGAGGGACCGAAATACGGGCTGCAGCTGCGGGAGGAGTTCGAGGCCGGGACCGGCGAGGTGTGGCCGCTGAACGTCGGCCAGGTGTACAAGACGCTGGGCCGGCTGGAGCGCGACGGGCTGGCCGAGTCCGACAGCACCGAAAAGGAGGGGCCGCAGAAGCGGTTCCGGATCACGGCCGGGGGCCGGGAGGCGCTGGCCGACTGGCTGCGCACTCCCCCGGACCTGACCTCCCCGCCCCGGGACGAGCTGGTGATGAAGGTACTGGTGGCCGCGCGGGTTCCGGGCACCGACGCGCATGAGGTGGTCCAGGCGCACCGCGTGTACCTGCTGGAGCTGATGCAGCAGTGGACGCGGCTGAAGGAGGGCGAGGCCCGCGATGACCTGAGCCTGGCGCTGGTGGTCGATGCCGAGCTGTTCCGGCTGGACGCGGTGATCCGGTGGCTGGATGCCGCGGAGGTGCGCCTGGCACGGGCCGCCGCCGAGCCGGCCCGGCCCGCCGCCGCCCCGGTCCCGGCTCCGCAGCTTCGCCGGCTGGGGGCCAGGCGATGACTCGGTCGGAACAGGACGGGAGCGTGCTGGAGCTGCGCGATGTCTCGAAGACCTATGGGCACGAGCCCGCCATCGTGCACGCCCTTGACGAGGTGGACCTGTCGGTGCGGGCCGGGGAGATGGTGGCGGTGATGGGGCCCAGCGGGTCGGGCAAGTCCACGCTGCTGACCATCGCCGGCAGCCTGGAGGAACCCACCAGCGGGGACGTGGTGGTCTGCGGCCTGGCCCTGGCCGGGATGCCGCCGGGCCGCAAGGCCCGGCTGCGGCGCCGGGTGATCGGGTACGTGTTCCAGGACTTCAACCTGCTCCCGGGCCTGACCGCGATCGAGAACGCGGCGCTGCCCCTGGAACTGGACGGCGTCCCGGCGCCCAAGGCACGCGCGGCCGGGCTGGCCGCGCTGGAAACGCTTGGCGTGGCTGACCGGGCCGGCTGGTTTCCCGATCAGCTGTCCGGCGGCGAGCGGCAGCGGGTGGCCATCGCCCGCGCGGTCGTGGGAGACCGCCGCCTGCTGCTGGCCGACGAGCCGTCCGGCGCCCTGGACTCGGTGAACGCCGGCGAGGTCATGCGGCTGCTGCACGAGGCATGCCAGCGGGGCGTGGCCGCGGTGGTGGTGACCCACGACGCGCAGCTGGCCGCCTGGGCCGACCGGATCGTCCTGCTGCGCGATGGGCGGGTGACCGGCCGGACCACCCGGCCGCCCGGCCCCGAATCCCTGCTCACGCCCGGGGATGCCCGGTGAGCGTCGCGCTGCGCGAACCGCCTGACCTGGACGGAGGCGCGGGGGGCATCGTCGCCCGCCGGGCTGTGCTGCGCTGGGGCTGGCGGCTGTTCCGCCGCGAATGGCGCCAGCAGCTGCTGGTGCTCGGCCTGCTCACCGTGGCGGTCGCGGCGACGGTCTGGGGGGCCAGCGCCGTCACCAACGCCCAGCTCGCAGACCCGAACTACCCGACGTTCGGCACCGCCGCCGTGTCGGTCACGCTGCCCGGCGCCGACCCGCGCCTGGCCGCCGACATCGCCGCCATTCAGGGCCGCCTGGGCCCGGCCGACGTCATCGAGAATCAGAATATAGTTACTGGCACCACCCAGTCGGTGCAGCTTCGTGCCGAGAGCCCACGCGGGCGGTACACCGCTCCGCTGCTCGGCCTGGTCAGCGGCGCCTACCCGGCCGGCCCCGGCCAGGTCGCGCTGACCAGCCAGGTAGCGAGCCTGTACAACGTCCAACTGGGCGGCACCTGGCAGGCCGCCGGCGCGACGTGGCGGGTGACCGGCATCGTGCAGGACCCGAGTAACCTGACGGACGAGTTCGCCCTGGTCGCACCCGGCCGGGTCACCCGCCCCGGCAAGGTGACCATGCTGCTCGGCTCGGCCGCGGCTCAGCAGGCGCTGAACAGCGGAGACGCAACGGTGCCGGGTATCCCGGCCGCGACGCTGGCTGGTCCCAACATCCAGGCGGCCGGGCCTCCCCAGGCGACGGTCATCCTGGTGGTGGAGGTACTCGGCCTGGTATTCATCGGCCTGGTATCGGTAGCCAGTTTCGCCATGCTGGCCCAGCGCAGGCTCCGTGCCCTCGGCATGCTCGGCGCGATCGGCGCCACCGGAGGCAATCTGCGCCTGGTCATGATCGTCAACGGCCTGGTGGTCGGGGCGGCCGGCGCGCTGGCCGGGGCGGTCCTCGGTCTCGCCGCGTGGTTCGCCTACGCCCCGACGCTGCAGCAGGGCGCCGGCCACGTGATCGACGCCGCGAACCTGCCATGGTGGGCGATCGCCATCGGGGTCGTGCTCGCGATCGCGACGTCGGTGCTGGCGTCCCGCCGCCCGGCTAAGACGATTGCCGCGGTTCCGGTGGTGGCCGCGCTGTCCGGCCGTCCCGCTCTGCCCAGGGCGGCGCATCGCTCCGCCGTGCCCGGCGCCATCGTGTTCGCGGCGGGCCTCGCATGCCTGGCGGTCTCTGGCGGGCTGGCCGCGGTCAACGCCGGCAGCGGCCCGGGCGGCGGCAGCGGCGCTAGGCCCGGGCACTCGCTGTTGCTGCTGGCCGGCCTGGTCGCGTCAATCGTGGGCATCATCCTGCTCGCCCCGCTGGCGATCAGCGTCCTCACCGCCGGGGCGGGACCGCGGCTGCCGGTCGCGATCCGGATCGCGCTGCGCGACCTGGTCCGCTACCGTGCCCGGTCCGGTGCCGCGCTCGCGGCGACCACGTTCGCCGTCTTCCTGGCCATGGGGATCTGCCTCGTCGCCAGCATCCGGTTCGACAACCCGCTCAACTGGACCGGCCCCAACCTGAGCAGCAGCCAGCTGATCTTCCCCAAGGGGGCGACCCCGGCCCCCGGCCAGAGTACGCCGCTCAGCGGCGCCCAGATCACCAGGCTGAACGGGCAGCTGAACACGCTCGCCGCCAGCCTGCACGCGCACGCCGTGCCACTGGAAACCGCCGCCGTCCTGTACCAGGCGGCCACGCAGGCGCACAGTCCGCAGAACTTCACCGGCAACGTGTACGTGGCCACGCCGCGGCTGCTCGCCACGTACGGGATCAAGCCCAGCCAGATCGCTCCCGGCACCGACATCCTCACCATGCGGCCAGGGCTGGGAGGCGTGCCGCGCCTGGAAATGATCTGGACCCCGCCGCATAGCTGCAACGATGACGATCCCGCCTGCGGCAACGAGCCCCAGCCCGGTGCTCAGGGCGGCCCGCCCTGCACACACGGCAACGACTGCCAGGCCAGCCCCGCGATACAGATGAGCACCAGCCTGCCCGGCGGCACATCCGCGCCGAACACGCTGGTCACCGAGTACGCGGTGCGCAAGTACCACATGCAGGCCCAGCTGCAGGGGTGGCTGATCCAGGCACCTGCCCCGCTCACCGCCCCGCAGCTCAACGCCGCGAGGCAACTCGCGCTCGCCTACAAGGTGGTGGTCGAGACCGGTGCCTATAAGCCGGGTCTGCGCGACTTCGCCGACGGGGCCACCGCACTGGGCATCCTGATCGCGCTCGGCGTGCTGGCCATGTCCGTCGGCCTGATCCGCAGCGAGACGGCACGGGACCTGCGTACGCTCACCGCGGCCGGTGCCAGCTCAGCGACGCGGCGGACGATCAGCGCGGCGACCGCCGCCGCGCTCGCCCTGCTCGGCGCGATCGTCGGGATAGCGGGTGCGGTGGCCGCCGTGCTGGCCTGGGGGCACAGCAGCCTGTCCGACATCCTCAACAACGTGCTCGTGACCGACGTGCTGATCCTGCTGATCGGACTGCCGCTTATCGCCGCCGCGGCCGGATGGCTGCTGGCCGGCCGCGAGCCCACGGTGATCTCCAGGCAGCCGCTTGAGTAAGATCCCCGGCCGCTAGCCTGCCCGCTTAGCGGACCATGCGGATCTCGCGCACCCCGTCCTCGAACTTGACCGTCCCGTCAGCGACGAAGCCGTGCTTGCGGTAAAACGCCTGTGCGCGCGGGTTAGGATCGGCAACCCACAGTGCCGTCGGCACCCCGGCGTCGGTGACGGCCTCCAGCAGCGCCCGCCCGGCGCCCGTGCCGTGGTCGGCCGCGCGCACGTAGAGCACGTAAAGCTGCACCGCACACGCGCCGTTGACATCGTCGGAGGGCCCTGACATGGCGAGCCCGACCAGCTCGCCATCCCGATCGGCGACGGCCGCGCGGTTGCGGCGATAGCGCTCGTCGGTCAGGGCAGCGGTCCACATCCGCTCCCGGGCAGCGGGGAAGCCGGGATCATCGAGCACGGCGTCCGGCATAAGCCCGCGATACGTCTCCTGCCAGCACCGCACATGCACGCGCGCCATCTGCCCGACGTCCTGTACCCGGGCCGAGCGGACTAGCAGCGAGGAACCCACCGCCAAATCGTAGGCCACGACCACATGCTCGCCACACTGGATTTCCGGCCGCGGCGAGAAGCCGTGGGCCATGCGGCTCGCGACGATGATCGCCGACTGGTTCCCCGAGGTCGTCAGCCTCTTGCCCGGCCTCGGCCGGCGTCGTCCCGTCCGCGTCCGTCTTTCAGGTGCCGGGCGGTGGTGGTACAGCCCTCGCACTGCCCCTGGTGCGGCGCGCCGTCGTGCCACATGTGCTTGTAGACCGCGAGCTCGTCGCGGCCCTGGAACAGGTCCAGGAACGGGACCCGGCCGTCGGGGCCGGTGACCTCGACGCTCCCGTCGAACTCCACCATCGGCAGCCGGCGGCGGGCCGCGGCGATGGCATCGCCCTCGCGGGTGTGGGCCTTCTCGCGCAGCAGCAGCTCGTCACGGGCCGCCTCCCAGGTGGCCCGGTCAACGGCGGCCGACGGCAACCTCCAGAAGAGGCAAGCGGTCCAGGCGGAACTAATCGCGCTAAGGACAGTTCGGCCGTTCTATCGCCACTCGTCGTCGAGGATGCTGAAGATCTCGGAGTCGCGCCACCCGTCCCGGATCAGCGAGGTGTGCCGGAACCCGCCTTCATGCGTCATGCCGAGCTTGCCCAGCACACGGTACGACGCGATATTGCGGGGGTCGCAGGTCGCGTAGACCCGGTGCAGCCCCAGCTGGCCGAACCCCCTGGCCAGCAGTTCCGCGCCGATGGCCGTCCCCACGCCCCGCCCCCACTCGCGCGGATGAACGAGGTAGGAGATCTCGCCCTGCCGATGGGTCCGGCTGCTGACATTCAGCTCGCCGATGCCGACGAGATCGTCGCCCAGGCAGGCCGCGTAGACGAATCTCGTCCGCGGGGACTGCAGCCGGGCAGTCACCGCGCCCCGCACGAACTCGCGCGTCTGCTCCTCGGTATCCGGGCCCCAGTCCTGGTACCGGCATGCTTCCGGAAGACTGGCGAAGGCATGCACGGCCTGGCTGTCGCCGGAAGCGAGCTCGCGCAGAGTCACCGGGATTGTGGTCATAAGCCGATTCTGGCGGACAGCGCCGCGGCCCGGGTCCCTGACGGGACCCGGGCCGCGGCGCTCTTGCCGGTGCGAGCCGCCTGGGCTAGCCGCCGGCTGTGTAGGCGTAGGAGAAGTCGTGGAAGTCGGAGAAGGACTCCGCGACCCCGATGGCGGGATCGGAGGCTCCCCAGTCTGTCGAGTCAACGACGCTGAGCGTGCCGGTGACCGCGGACCCGTCGGCCGCCGTCGGCGACAGCGTCGCCGTCAGCGTCCCCCTGGCTCCCGCCGCGAGCTCGAGCGGCGTGGCGGTGTTGCCGCCGGTGATGTCGTTGCCGGATGGCTGGAGTTCGAAGTAGCCGACATGGTTCGTGGAGTTCGTGACCGTGACCGTGACCGGGACGCCCGAGCCAACGGTCGTTGACGTCGACGTCGGGAGACCCTTTTCGGTGACGGGAGCGAGACGGTTGTACGACACTGCCCCGGTGACAGTCTGGGCGAACTCCGTCCCGTCGGTGGTGGCGCCCTGCATCACGTCGATCTCCCACAGCCCGGGCTGAGGGTCAGCGGCGATGAGCGAGGTGCGTCCGGTCGGGTTGTCGGGCGTTGGCGTGGCGTCGGTGGCGGCGACCTCGATGTTTCCTGCCTCGGTGACGGCGGGCGCGAGGTCAGCCGGCGAGAACAGGTAGAAGTACACCGGGTTGTCGGCGGCGTGGTCCGGCGTGTAGAACGACACGTCGAGGTCCCGCTGCCCCGCTGGCACGTCCACGTAGAAGGTCTTGATCTGGCCGGGGCCGCGGGATACCGAGCTGGTCAGCGTGGCGCCGAACTGGCCGCCCGCCGATGGGATCAGCGTGCGCCGCGCGATCGGCACCGAGGTCTCGAGCCCGCCCTGCCCCGTGAACTGCACGGACTCGGGAGCATCACCGGGCGTCTGGGGCATGGCGACGGCGAGGGGAACGCTCACCGAGCTGTGCGCCGGGATCGTGACTGGTGCCGACGCCGGGCGTGTCGTGAAGTCCTGGCCGCTGGCCTGGAATGTCACGGTTCCGGTGTAAGGCCCCGGGGTGTTCGGCGCGGTCTGCACGTGGCCGCGGCCGTCGGCCCACACGACCTGGGCCGTCCAGGTTCCGGCCATCGGATGATTGACCGTGCTGTGCTGGATGTCGGGGCTGGCGTTGGTGCCGTTGGCGGCGCCGTAGTCATAGGAGATCTGGGCGAGCTTCCCGGCCGGGTCGGTCAGGATGAACGTCAGGATGTTGTCATCGCTGTTGGTCGGGTCCGGCCAGCGCATGTCGGCGTCGAGCACGCTGACGCCCCGCAGCACCGTGAACTTGATCGGCGCCGCCGCGGTCGCGCCCTGGGCGGGAATCGCGGCACTGGACGAGGGGGCGCTGACGTTCTCGGTGACGGGCCTGCCGAAGGGCGTCTCGTTTCCGAGTGCCCGGTAGGTGCCGGCGACCCGTTCGGTGCCGGAGGAGGCGTTGAACAGCGAGACCGAGGTGCGGACGGTCGAGCCGCCCCGGCCCTGCACGTCGAGCTGGGTGGGGCTGTCGACCAGCTCAGCGGCGCTGGAATGGGACGCTGTCGCACCGGGCATCTGGCGGGCCGCCTCCACGGCCGCGTACACGTTCAGGAGCCCGGCGCCCTGCTGGTCCGCCCCGGCCCCGATGTCGGTGGCCGTGCTGGTGAGGATCTCCTTCACCTGGGCTGGCGTCGGGGTGGCGCCGCCGTGGGTGTCGCGGTAGGCCTGGATCACGTCCGCGGCGGCTCCGGAGACGAAGGGGGCCGCCTCGCTGGTGCCGCCGAAGGCCTCCGTCGGCAGTGGCGGGTCCTGGCCGGCGCCGGCGGCGGCGAGCGCCAGGTACCCGGGGGCGACGAGATCCACCACGGCGCCGTCGGGCGCGGTCCCGCCCGAGGACAGGGTGGTCATGTTGTCGTCTTCCCAGCCCTTCGTGTAGCCGTCGGCCTGGGCGAGGAGCCGGAGGTCGTTCGTCCCGCCGACGTCGATGACGTTAGGGTCATCGGCCGGGGCCTCGACCGTGCCGGACGAGCCGCTGTCACCCGCGCTCTCCACGACGACGACGCCCGCCTGGACCATGGCGTCGTTGGCCGGCTCGAGCAGGTCGTCGTTGGCGCCCGGCAGGGCGCCGTAGCCGTAGGACTCCGACACGACGTTCGCGCCCTCGCTAACTGCCTGCTGCAATCCGGCGATGACCTGAGACTCGGGAGCCACGATCTGGCCCGAGGAGTTGGTGTCGGAGAAATAGCCGGTGGTGACGAGGGAGGCGCCAGTGGCGTCACCGACGATCCGGAAGGTGCAGTTCGCGGGGAAATTCGAGTAGGGCAGCTGGGACGCGTAGGTGTAGGTGACCGTGCCCTGCGCGGCGATGGTGGACACGTCCCCGTTGAACTCGTCGCTGAAGGAGTTCTCGCTCGGATTCGGGGCGTCGATGACAACGGGCTGCCCGTCCGGCCGGATCAGGTTGGGGTTCCCGGCTAGCGAGTCGGCATCGACGTTCCCGACGATGACACCCTGGCCGGTCGCGATCGCGGACGCCTCATCCGGGGCATTCGGATTGCTGGACGCGTCGTGGATGCTGGTCAGACCCTCGGGCTCGACCAGCGGGTCGGCGGAAGACGTGTTGCACAGCTGCTGCCCGTCGGCCGCCGTGGCCGGGATGGCCTGCTTGCGCACCTGAGAGGCGGCCGCCGTCTTCGTGGTCGAGGTCGCGTCCCCGATGATGATGGTCCCGTCGGGAACGACTTCCTTGACGCCCTGAGCGTGGCTGAGTGCCTGCGCCTCGGATGCTGGCATGGTCGCCGCGACCGCGTTGATGAGCGAGAGGGCCGTGATGTGCGTGGCCCCGACTTGCTTCAGCTGGGATACGAGCGGCGCCTGCATAGACGCGGCCGCCGCTTCGCGGGCGCTTTGGTGGGCCCGGTTCGCCGGCAGGTTGGTGAGCTGGTCGTTGAACACGACCACCATGGGCTCTTGCTTGCCGGATGAGAAGGCTTTGACCTGGCTCGTGCTTAGCTTGGCGAAGCTGGGCACGAGCGGTTTCGTTGAGCCTGCCGCGGTCCCGGCCACCGCCGTGGTGAAGGATATCGCCAGCCCAGCGGCACCGACCAGAGCCCACAATCGGGCAGTTTGCATGGTTTGCCTTCCTCTAAGCGCATTCGCTACGGGATTCCGCCTTATGAGCGGGTATGTTCCGGACCATAGCTGCGGTCATCGGCAAACACAATGGGGAATCCAGGCCTAATCGGCCCCTCTGTTATCTGGACAGGACCGTGCCCATTCTCGTTACATTTACATTGCGCGGATGTGATCATTCGCGACTCTAAGCGCAATAGTGTCGTCTTGCCACAGTGATTGGATAAGGGCCGCCTTGTTTATCAAACCGGGCGGTCCGCCCGGCGCGATCCAGCGTGAGCGGGCGCTCGCCTGTGCCAGGATGGGCCGGGTGAGCAGGATTGCGTACGTCTCGGGGAGACTGGGGGCGGGGAAGAGCAGCCTTGCCGCGCCGCTGGCGGCGGAGCTCGGGTATTCGCTGGTGACGAAGGACCTGGTCAAGGAGACACTGCACGACGTCCTGTACGTGCCGGGCGACGGCGAGATCGACCAGGCATGGTCGCAGCGGCTCAGCACTGCGTCGTTCGATCTGCTGTGGATGCTCGCGGCCCGCGCGGGCGACATGGTGATCGAGGCTAACTTCCACCCGCACAGCGAGTACGAGCGGGACAAGCTGCGCGGCCTTGGCGACCGCGTCGTCGAGGTGCACTGTGCGTGCCCTGCCGAGGTCGCGGTCGCCCGCTACAACGCCCGGCGGAGGCACGAGGTCCACTGGCTGAAGACGGCGACGCTGACCGCGATGGACAAATACGACCGGCCGGTCGGCATCGGCTCGCTGATCACCGTGGACACAACCGGGCCGGTCGACGTCGCGTCCGTCGCCGCCGAAGTCCGCCGCCTGCACGCCAGCCGGACAAGCTGACCTCCCCGGCGGCGGGCGTGCGGGCGGTCGGGCCGGGTCAGCGTCGCTACCGGCGAAGACGCGTCAGTGGTCGCGCCGGCCGAGGGTCTGCACGGGACCGGCGCCGGGCGGGTCCACTGCGGCGCGGGGCGGCCGGTCGGCCCCCAGGTGGCGTTGCCGTCCGCCCCCGGTGGGAGATGCACGGGCACATTCGCTGCCACTTTCAGGCTAAATAACTCTCTGCGTCCTATTGACTCCGAATAGTGACGCATTGGATCGTTAATGGTACGGGGCAGCGGCCCGCCCCGTAAGTTCCGGGCCGGGGAGCCGTGTCCAGCCAATACCACCGCTTGACACTTCCCCGGCCCGTCGTCTGGCGGGAGGATGTCATGAGCATCGCGCAAAGTGCGGGGCAGCAGGGAGCAGAGATCGCCGGGATGCTCGATGGCGGCATGCTGTTCACCGCCGCGGCCGAGGTGTGGTCAGGCGAGCAGGTGCACACCGAGATCATCCATCGGACTGGCCGCGACGCCCTCCGGCCTGAGGAGCATCATCTCCTCCAGACCTGGCGCGATGATACGGCCGCGTGCTGCCGACGCGAGGGGGTCATCCGCACGGCGAGCGGCCTGAAGGTGGCTGAGGTCTCGGCTCTGTACCTGCCGGGACGGATCGCCGACCGGGGCGTGATCGAGCAGCTGCAGTGCACCGACACACCGCTCGGCCGCGCACTGCAGGTCCTGGACGTCCGCCGGGAGACGCTGGGTACTCGAATGCTCGAACGCGGGCCGTTCGCCGTTATCGCGTCGGGCCTCCTGCTGCTGCCTGAGTCTCTCGGCGGCCTGCCCGTCGCGCTAGCGAGGGAACAGGTCTACCGTGAGTTCACGCTGCCCTGCTAACCGTTTGTCCGTTCCGCCCGGCGTGCAGGACGATCCCATGACCGAGAGCTGTGTCTTCTGCGATCACGACAGGCTGCGCGAGGCGGACCTGTAACTTCGAGAACGACCTCTGCGTTTACTCTTCGACCACGGACTCCCGTGACCCGCCCGACGTAATCCCGGGGAGCGGCGTCATCGTCCCGAAAGCCCATCGGGCTTCTCCGTTCGATCTGACCGCGGCGGAATGGGCAGCGATACGGGAGCTCCTGCTCCTCGTGCGGGCCGAGTTGCACAAGCGGCTCGCTCCCGACGGCTACACACTCGGCTGGAACGATCAGGCCGGGCTCCACCCCCACCTGCACGTCTCCGCGTGTGACCGGAAACATGACCGACGACCGGGCCGCCCGGGAAGCCGAATAGACCGTCACTGATCAGGCTCCGTGGTCTCCCCGGGGGTCGCGCGCGAGATCACGCAGCACGTCGGGTGCCACTCCCCTGGCACCGCAGCCGGCCGGGACCTACCCCATCCAGTGCACGATGAAGTGGGTCGTGACGGCAGCGGTTCCGGATGCGCTGACGGTCACCGTGCCGTGGTACACGCCGGGGTGGCCATAGCTGTGGGTGCCGCGCACCGAGTACAGCCCGTTGACCGCGGTCGGCGTGGCGGCGGTCCCGCTCTCCGCCCCGGCGGAGCTGGTGCCGTCACCCCAGTTGATGGTTGACGTGATCGCGCTGACCGGCCGACCCGGCGCCGCCAGCGTGGCCACGGTGCCGCTGAAACCGTTGCGGCCGCCCGCGATGGCATTGTGGGGCGATAGGTCGAGCCGCCACGGAACCTCGGTGGACGGGTAGAAGTTCTGCCCGGCCGCGAGGTACCGGCCGCCTTGCGCAGCCAGCCTGGTCACGAAGTCCCGGTAGGCGGGGCTGCTGGTCGAGGTGCGCTCTGCCTTCGGGGACCAGGCCACTTCGGCCAGGGCAGGCAGCCGCGGGAAGGTCATGTAGTCGACCTGGCTGAGGTTGACCAGGGTTTCGCTCCAGATCGCGCCTTCCACGCCGATCACGTTGCGGTCGGTCACGCCGGTGACGAAGCTGCCCGGGTCCCAGTTGTAGAACTGATCGACGTCGCAGCCCTTGGCGCAGGCCCAGTTTTGTCCGAGGGTGGCCGGGATGTTCCCGGCGCTGCCCGACACGTACTTCTGGTCCAGGTACGCGTGGTTAGCCGGGGCCATGACGATCTGCATGCCCTTCGTCGCTGCCTCTGTGGCGGTAGCCGTGTCGGGGTCGGAGCCGGATGCCGGCTCCCAGTACTCGGCCACCGACGTGCCCTTGATGTCGGTCCCTGGACCGGCTATGTCGGCCCAGCCCATCACGGTCTTGCCCTCGGCCTGGATGATGCCGGCTTCTTTGTTGATGAAATCGGCGTACTGCGACTGCGTGAGGATCGTCGACGGCACCTCGTCGCCGCCCAGGTCGTGGTACCGGCCCGGCGTGATGGCGTCGATCTGGTGGATGATCGCGCTCATGATCGTCCACGTGTTCTGGCTGTCGGGGCATAGCGCGCTATAGCCGACGTCCCCGGTGTAGTCCCACTGCGGCGGGTTGTTGGCACTGCAGTTGATGTCCTGCGGGTGGCCGTTCAGCAGCGGGTTGGTCGTGTCGTTGTACTCCGACATGATGATCGCGTTGTTGTGCCCCGGCGAGTCGACCTCGGGGATCAGCGTCATGAAGTGCGCCTGAGCGTCGGCGACGACGGCCTTGTATTGGGCCTGGGTCCAGTAGCCGCCGGGATCCATGGTGCGTCCGCCGGTGCCGACGGAGCCCTGGCCGCCGATCGTGGTCAGGTTCGGGAAGCCGTTGATCACGATGCGGAAGCCCTGGTCGTCGCTCAGGTGCAGATGGAAAACGTTGATCTTGTAGGCAGCGGCCTGGGCGATCAGCTGCTCGACGGCGGCTGGTGACTCATAGTGCCGGGCGATGTCCAGCATGACCCCGCGGTAGGTGTAGCGCGGGTAATCGGTGATCTGCACGGCGGGCATGGACCACGGGCCGGGCATCGCCGAGGGGCTGTCGATCCACACCGGCAGCAGTTGCCGGATCGTCTGGACGCCGTTGTAGAGGCCGTGCGCGGTCGCGGCGGCGAGCGTGACGCCGCGTGGTGTCACGCTCAGCCGGTAGCCCTCGCCATCGGGGTCTCCGAGGACGGCATCCTTACTGCTGAGCACCAGCGCGATGGTGCCTGGTGCGCTGGCGCCGGGCACGACCGGCAGACGGTAGCCAGTGGCCGGCCGTAGATAGCCCGCGAGATCTTCAGCGACGGGCAGCGCCTGCCGGGAGGAGGCGACGATCCAGGATCCCGGGCTGATCGTGAAGCTGCCGTGGCCCACCGTCATGGAGACTGGTTTCGGAATGATCTGCGGCACCGACGAGGAGACGGCCGCGGAGGCGACCGCGGGGATGTCCCGCGGAGCGGAACTCGCCGCCAGCGCTGTGCCAGTGCCCGTGCCTGCTCCCACGACCGCCAGGGCACAGGCCACAGCGAGGCTGACAATGAAGGTGAGCCACAATCTGCGTCGCCGGGTGCGAGCCTTCGTTGCCATACGTCGCCGCCTTCACTCATGAGACCCGGGCGAGTCGAACGCCGGGTCCTGGACAGTGGTGACAGTTTCTGTCGGAGTATTTGCTGTTAAGCAGATATGCGGTTCATAACTCCGATGCGAACCACTGTCAATGCTGCGACGCTCAAGTCGCTGGAGTACTCCCCGGCCTAGCCCGGCAGATCCTCCGGGCGCTTGGCGGCGAGGTGGCCGTGCAGCAGGCCGCTGAACTGGCCGACCTCGATTCAGCCGGCTTGAGGAGACTCCCCCTGGGCCGCGCGGTACCGGTCGAAGATCCGGAGCAGTTCCGCCATCGGCAGGCCGGCGTCGTCGGCGTCCTTCGCCGCTTCGTCCCATCGGCGCAGCGCGACCGCGTCTTCGGCACGCGCGTGCGACTCGAACTGCGTCACTTCGGCCTTGTCCATCGGGCCGCCCTGCCGCTCCAGGGAGCGCACCGACGCCGGGCTCAGCTGCCCGAAGTACTCCCTGTCCACGGCGACCAGGTAGCGCTTCGCCGGGACGTGCTGGCCGATCAGCCAGCCCACTCCGTCGCCGACGCGGTCGCGGGCGAAGGCCTCCCCCGCCTGCTCGTGCGGCAGCCCGGGAAACTTTGCCCGCACCGACTCGGCGCGGCCGATGTCATGCAGCGCCGCCGCCAGCACCAGCTCGTCATCGGACCCGGCCGCCATGGCGTGCCCGGCGCACTGCAGCGCGTGGCGGCGCTGGTCCACCGCCTCGCCGCCGTAGGGAAGCCCGGCGAGCCCGTCGATTAGCTCTACTAGTTCGTCGCTTGTCAGCATTATGCCTTCTCCGTTGCTATGACCCAGTGCTATGACTCGGGTGCTACGACCCGCGGATAACCGCGGCTAGTTCCTCGGCCAGCGCCGGTGACGCGGCCACTACACCCGACCAGCGGCGGGTGAGGTCTTTGTCGATCTCGATCGGGCGCCCGAGCGCGTCGATCACCGCTCCCCCGGCCGCTGGCACCAGGATCATCGCGGGCGCCAGGTCGAAGATCCGGTGCCGGTCGCCAGCCACGTCGGCGAAGGCGTCGGTGGAACCCTCCGCGACGAGGGCGAGCGCTGCGGCCGCAGCAGGCTCACCGCCGCGCCGTCCAGCTCCGTACGGCCGGTTGTCCGGAAGGGCACGGGCTGCCCCGCCACCGCGTGCCAGCACCGGCCGGTGTCCAGCCAGCAGGTCAGCGACTCGGTGACTATCCCGTCACGCCACACCGCCGCGGCGAACGCCGAGAGCGGCACCCCGGCGGCGGCGTTCGCGGTCCCGTCCACCGGGTCGACGACGAGGGTGTACGCCGAGCCGTTGCGAGCAGGAGCCGATGGAAATACGCGTTGTGATCCCAGTCGAGCACAGCGGTACGCTACCCCGCCCCGGGGGGCGGCGCCCCGGAACCGGAAGACTCAGACCCTGGCATCGCCCCGGGACTTAAGATCCTCAACGATCAGCTTCACGTCCTGGGCTCTCCCCCGACGGCACACCAGCACGGCATCGGGCGTGTCGACGACTACCACGTCGTCGAGGCCGAGCACGGCGACCAGCCGCCCCGAGCGGGGGACGATCACGCTGTTGGCCACGCCGTTCAGCAGCACCTCGGCCTTCCCGTCGCCGAGTTCGACGTTGCCGTGCTCGTCGCGCTCGAGGACCTCGCCGAGCGTGTGGAAGTCACCGATGTCAGTCCACCCGAAGTCGCCGGGCACGGTGGCGACCAGGCCGGCCTGCGCCGCACCCTCCATCACCGCGAAGTCAACGGAGATCTTCTTCAGCGTGGGCCAGATCTCGGCCATCACGCGGTCCCGGTCGGAGTCCCACGCCGCCGCGATGGCGAGCAGCCCGGCGTGCAGCTCGGGCTGCTGACGCCGCAGCTCGGCGAGGAAGACATCCACCCGCCAGACGAACATGCCCGCGTTCCACAGGTAGCCGGCCTCGACGTATTCCGTCGCGACTTCCCGGCTGGGCTTCTCCTTGAACTGGGCGACCCGGCGGACAGGACCCTCGACGACTTCACCGCACTGGAGGTAGCCGTACCCGGTCTCGGGACTGGTCGGGGTGATGCCGACCGTGATCAGGAGTCCTTTCTCGGCCCCGGCCACCGCCTGGGTCAGCACCTCGGTCAGGCGGTCGGTGTCCGCGATCAGGTGGTCGGCGGCGAACGACCCCATCACCGCACACGGGTCCCGCCGCGCGATCAGGGCGGCCGCCAGGCCGATCGCCGCGCACGAGTCACGAGGACTCGGCTCCACCAGGATGTTGGCCTCTGGCAGGTCAGGGAGCTGGCGTGCGACGGCAGCGGCGTGCGCGATGCCGGTGACCACGAGTGTGTCCGCGAGCGGTGATACCGCTTCCAGGCGGGCCACGGTGGCCTGCAACAGTGTCTCCTCCGTCCCCGTCAGCATGTGCAGGAACTTCGGGTTCGTGGCGCGAGAAAGCGGCCACAGACGCGTTCCGCTACCTCCCGCGGGGATTACGGCGTGCAGCATCCGCCCATAATGCCAGATGTAACGTCGTCAGACGTCCGGAAGTGACGCACGTAAAGCCCCCGGCGCGACCCTGGTGCCCGGGCAAGCAAGCTATGCCAGGATGATCCGCATGCCTCCCATTCCAGAGAGCCCTGCCACGCCCGCGGACCCGGCCGTTGTCAATGACTACGACAGCTTCGCAGAGGCGTACGTGGCCCAGAACGAGGCCAGCCTCATCAACGGCTACTACTGCCGGCCCGCGATCTTGGACCTGGCCGGGGACGTGGCCGGGCGGCGGATCCTCGACGCCGGATGCGGTGCCGGGCCCATTTCTCTGGCGCTGCGCGACCGGGGCGCTGTGATGACCGGCTTCGACGCCAGCGCCAATATGCTGGAACTGGCCAGGCGGCGGCTCGGTGACGGCGCGGACCTGCACCTGGCTGACCTGGGCAGCCCGCTGCCGTTCGCCGACGGCGCGTTCGACGATGTCATCGCGTGCCTGGTGCTGCACTACCTGGAGGACTGGACGGCGCCCCTGGCCGAGCTGCGGCGCGTGCTCAGGCCCGGCGGACGGCTGATCGTCGCCGTCGACCATCCCTTCGCGATCACCCTGATGCAGCACGCGGACGGGCTCAAGCCCGACTATTTCGCGACCTCCAGCCGGACCGAAGAGTGGGCGATGGGCGGCCGCACCGCCCCGATGCGTTTCTGGACCCGGCCGCTGCACGCGATGACGGATGCCTTCACCGCCGCCGGCTTCCGGATCTCCGTCATCAGTGAACCGTCTCCGCTGCCGGCCGCCCACGAGCTGTTCCCCGAGATTATGGCGGACAAGCCCTCGGGGGCCTTCCTGTGCTTCCTGTTCTTCGTCCTGCAGGCCAGCTAGCGGGTGGGTATCGCCGCGCACATCGCCAGGCTGCGGGCCGTCATCGGTCATGAGCTGCTGCTACTGCCAGCGGTGTCGGTCCTTCCCGTCGATGATGCCGGACGCGTGCTGCTGGTCCGCCACACGGGTCACGACGACGGGTGGGGCATCCTCGGCGGCGCCGTCGAGCCGGGTGAGTCGCCCGCCGCCGCGGCGGTCCGGGAGGCCCGTGAGGAGATCAGCGCCGAAATCCAGCTGGTTCGCCTGCTGGACGTCCTGGGCGGTCCTGACTACGAGGTCACCTACCCGGGCTGCCCCTGAGCAGGTTCACGCGCGCACTGCTCCAGGCGACAGGCCGTCTCCTCGCTGCGTGAACCCGAAGGCAGCGCTCGCTGGCGGGTACCGCTGGTTACCGGTGCGGACGGCCGTGTACGGTCCTCGTATGGAGGTCGCTGAGCTGGTGCATCTGCGCCGGGCGCGTGACTTGCTAGACCGCGAGTACGCGCGCCCGCTCGACGTGTCGGCCATGGCGCGCGCCGCGCTCATGTCGCCGTCACTGTTCGCCCGCCGGTTCCGCGAGGCCTACGGCGAAACGCCGTACGGCTACCTGCAGGCCCGGCGCGTGGAGCGGGCGATGGCGTTGCTGCGCGGCGGCCGCATGTCGGTCACCGACGTGTGCATGGCGGTGGGGTTCACCTCACTCGGCTCCTTCAGCTCGACGTTCACCCGCCTTGTCGGCGAGCCGCCGAGTGCCTACAAGGCCCGGGACCATTCGCGGCTGGCGCCGGTCCCGCCCTGCATGACGCGAGCGTGGGCCCGGCCGGGGTGGATCGCCCAGCCATGCAGGATCGGAGAAGCGCTGCTCACCGACCCCGCGTAGGGTCGCTGACATGGCACTTTCCATTACGCACACGCCCGTGTACTGCACCGACCTGGACGCGGCTCTTGCCTTCTACACGCAGCGCCTCGGCTTCGAGGTCCACGACGACGTCCCGATGGGGCCGGAGATGCGCTGGCTCACCATCCACGCGCCCGGCGACACCCACGACCTGCTCCTGGCCTCCGTGGATCACCACATTCCGCCCGCCGACCGGCAGTCGATGCGCGAGCTCGTCGCCAAGGGCGACCTCGCGGTCTTCATCCAGGTCGACGACCTCGACAAGACCTTCGAGTCGCTGCGCGCCGCCGGGGCCGAGATCCTGCAGGAGCCGGTCGACCAGCCTTACGGCGTCCGCGACGCCGCTGTCCGCGACCCCAGCGGCAACCATCTGCGGCTGAGCCAGCCGCTCGCGGCCCAGGGCTGAGGCTCAGGACGCGATGCCGGCGAGGATGAGGTTGATGCCGGCCAGGAACTGCTCCCGGTCGTCGTGCCCGGGCAGCTGCGCCGCGACCTGACGCACGAACGGGTACTGCGCGGGGTCGAGCTCCGCCCAGCGCGCGGCGACGGTGCCCAGGAACGCCGTCCGGTCAGTTTCGCGCGCGGAGAGGCGGACAGCCGCGGCGTACTGTCCCGCGAGGCCGAGGATGTAGTTCACGAGCGCGGACGCGCAGTCGAACTGCGCGTCCGCCGGAACGCCCAGCGCCTGCAGCGGGCGGCCGACACCCTCGAGAATGCGCGTCGCCGCCGACTCCCAGGGCTCGCGGGAGAGCTGCGTGCCCACCCAGGGGTGCGCGTCGATCGCGTCGAACACCCCGAGGCTGATGGACCGGATCGCCTCCCGCGGCTCGGCATCACCGGCCGCGCCGGTGACGACCCGGGCGATGACGTCGTTGGTGGCCGCCGTGAGCAGGTCGTTCTTGCTGGTGACATGCCAGTAGATCGCCCCGCTCCCGGTGGCCAGGCGGGCCGCCAGCGCGCGGAAGGTCAGCGCGCTCTCGCCGTCGCAGTCGAGGATCTCGATCGCGGCCTCGACGATGCGCTCCTTCGAGAGCGCGTCGGCGCGCCGTTCGGTCCGTTTTGTCGTGGGCGCCATGGACTCCATCTTGACACGAATGGAACGTTGTTCCAATATGTATTTATGGAACAGCGTTCCAGTCAGCTTGCGACGCCGGCCCGCAGAAGGAGCATGATGACGGCACCAGTGACGATCGTCGGTGCGGGCCTCGGCGGCCTCACCCTCGCGCGTGTCCTCCGCGTCCACGGCATCCCCGCGACGATCTACGAGGCCGAGCCCTCGGCGCAGGCCCGCACGCAGGGCGGCCAGCTCGACATCCACGAGCACAACGGGCAGGTCGCGCTCGAGGCGGCCGGCCTCACCGGCGAGTTCCGCGCGATCATCCACGCGGGCGGCGAGGCCACGCGCGTGCTCGACTCCCGCGGCACGGTACTGCTCGACGAGCCCGACGAGGGCACGGGCGGGCGTCCCGAGGTGCTCCGCGGCGACCTGCGCCGCATCCTGCTCGACTCCCTGCCCGGCGGGACGATCCAGTGGGGACGGAAGGTCACCGGCGCACGGTCCCTGGGCGACGGCCGGCACGAGCTGACCTTCGACGACGGGCCGGCCGTGACCGCCGATATCCTCGTCGGCGCTGACGGCGCCTGGTCGAAGGTCCGGCCGCTGCTGTCGGACGCCAGGCCCGAGTACGTCGGCACGACGTTCATCGAGACCTACCTCCGCGACGCCGACGAACGGCACCCCGCGGCGGCCAAGGCGGTCGGCGGCGGCGCGCTGTTCGCCCTCTCCCCAGGACAAGGGATCGGCGCTCACCGTGAGGCGGGAGCCGTCCTGCACGCCTACGTTCAGCTGAACCGCTCCGCCGAGTGGGTCGCCGGCATCGACTTCACCGACGCCGCCGCCGCGACCGCACGGGTCGCGGCCGAGTTCGCCGGGTGGGCTCCGGAGCTCACCGCGCTGATCACCGACGGCGAGACCGCGCCGGTCCCGCGCATGATCTACGCGCTCCCGGACGCGCACCGGTGGGACCGCGTGCCGGGGGTGACGCTCATCGGGGACGCCGCGCATCTCATGCCGCCGTCCGGCGAGGGCGCGAACCTGGCGATGTTCGATGGCTCCGAGCTCGGGAAGGCGATCGCCGCGCATGCCGGCGACGTCGAGGCGGCGCTCACCGCCTACGAGCAGGAGATGTTCCCTCGCAGCGAGTCCGAGGCCGCGGACGCGCGCCAGGTCCTGAATCTCTGCCTCGGGGACCGCGCGCCGTTCGGGCTGCTCGAGTTCTTCGCCGGCGTCCAGGGCTGACACCTGCATACAGTTCGTCCATGTCCGCGAGGACCCGTTCAGGACGACGCCACGACCTGCAGCTGGTTCAGCTTGCCGCCAGGCCCGGTCGCCGGCCTGATGTCGATGCCGGCGAAGCCCGCGGCGCTGAGCACGTCGCGCAGCCGCTCCTGTTGCCAGTAGCAGAAGAACCGGGGCGCGTCCATACTCGCACGGCGTGGTGCTACCGAATGGCCAGTTCAGCACCAGCCTCAACGTGGGCCCCGGCTACATCGTGGGGTCCGGCACCGTTCCGGCCTCATGCCCGACCGCTCAGATAAGCTCCGCCCTCACCTGCATGGCTCATCTCGGCTACCGCTCGTTCGCGACCTATCAGCCCGGCTACCGCTTCTGGCCGTTCCAGTTCCTCGAGACCGGCAGCTTGCTGGCCCTCGCCGCCGTCCTGATCGCGGTCACGTTCCTTGTCATCCGCAGGCGGGACGCTTAGTTTCCGGGTGCGCCAGGGCACCTGGGCGCGGCCGGTGAAGGGCACCGCGAGCGGAGTCCTGGCCAGCAGGGCGCTCAGGACCAGACCGGCGGTGAAGACGAGCACCACGGTCGCCGCGCAGAGCACGGGCCACGGGACCTTCGCGGTCAGGTTCCCCCACCCGGCCCAGGTCAGCGCGACGAGAAAGAGCATCTGGGAGAGGTAGATCCCGTAGGCGTTGTCGACGCCCGAGCGGACCAGTGCCCGGCCGAGCCGGGACCGCGGCCTGGCGAGGGCCACGCCCGCGAGGTAGATGCAGGCGACCGCGCCGGCGTTGAACGGGACGACGCTCGGCTGGAACGGGTCGCTGCCCGACCCGAGCACGCTCGTGACTCCGTGGACGGACAGGAAGTAGATGCCCTCCGCCGCCAGCCCCGCGGCCACCGTCAGCGCGACGATCAGGCGCGCGTGCGAGCGGACCCAGGCGTCCGCCTCGTCGAAGTGGAAGGCGACGACGCAGCCGCCGATCAGGTAGAGCACGTAGCTGAGGGCGTCCCGTTCCCCGAGAACGACCGTCACCGGGTGCAGGAGGTTCCAGTGCATGCCGATCACCGCCGCGAACTGCGCCGCGGCCGCGACGGCGATGACCAGGCCGTGGTGGCCCCGGGTACGCCGCAGCAGCACGAGCACCAGCGGGAAGACCAGGTAGAACTGCATGATGACGACCAGGAAGTACAGCTGCTCGTAGCCGGTGACCGCCATGCGCGCGAGGCCGAGGAACCCCGCCGCCGTGCTGGCGTAGTGCGATGTCGGGAGCAGGACGAGGAAGTAGACAATCGTCCAGCACAGGTAGGGAATCCCCACCGCGACGAGCCGGCGCTGGTAGAAGCGGCGCAGCCCGGCCCGGTTCAGGTCGGCGTACGCGTAGGCCAGCATGCACGCGGAGATGAAGAAGAACCCTTCCCTGGCCGCGTGCAGGAGCAGCAGGGCGGCGCCGGAACCGGTGACGGCCATCGCGGGCGCGAAAAACAGGATCGCGTGCGTGCTGATCACGCCCACCTGCTTGACCGGGCGCATGGCGTCGACATGGTCCAGACGGCGCGCCATCAGTGCGTCCCCCCGGGCCGATCCGGATTCCTGCCGTGCGATGTCCTGAGCCCCATGAGACCCAGAATCCGGTGGATTGTGAAGAAATAGTGAATAACGAGGCCTCTGTGATGAGCCTCGCAGCAACTTCCCAGCTCGCGATCAACTCCCCGCCGGCCGGGCGCTTGCCCGGAACGCTCCGTCCGACAGCACCGGGACCGTGCTGCCCGAGTTCAGCCGGGCCGCGTACCTGACATCCGCTCCCCGGCCTTTCTCGGTCAGTTCGCGGCCGGACGCGCAGTCGCTCAGTACCTCCGGCAGGGCGCGCTCCGCGTCGCGGAAGGCCGCGATCGCCGCCCTCGCCTCGGGCGATGGCTTTCCTCTCGCGTGGGCCAGGATCGCCCCGGCGCCGAGCAGATCCTCCAGCGATGGCCGCAGCGATCCATCAGGCCACTTCTCCCCGCAAGCGATCACCGTGACCGGCCCGCCCGCCGCGCCCGCCCACGTGCCGACCGCCCCCGCGTTCCGCAGGCATCCGGCCGCCACCCGCGCACCCGCCTCGGCCGCCAGGAGAGCGCAGGTCGATCCGTTGGGTGAGGGAAGCACCAGGGACGTGCCGGGGGAAAGGCCGGCCATGTTCAGCGGGGACAGCGACGGGCCGACGGGATCGTGGCGCGTTACCAGCAGGGCATGGACGGAATCGGCGAACGCGGCGGCCGTGTCGTCACGCCAGCGGTACGGGTAGACCGCCACCCCGCGTGCCGTCGCGGCCTCGACCGCCGTGGTGAAGCGGAGCACGTCGACCACGACGCAAGTCTCGCCGGTGAGCGACCGCGCCGCGAGCGGCCCCCACTGGAAGCGCACGTCATACTCTTCCTGGCGGGCCCACGCCGGCACCTCCGGGATCGGCGGCGGCCCCTGTGCGCTCATGGGCGGCGACTCTACTCCTGGAATCGGCTCCCGGGATCGGGGGCGCCTGGCGGAAACTGTTGATCATGAACGTGAGCACGCCGAGGGTAGTCGTCACGCACTGGGTGCATCCGGAAGTGGCCGATTACCTGGCCGGATTCTGCGACCCCGTCATCCCCGCGCGGGAAGAGGGGGTGTTCCCGCCGCCGAAGACCGCCGCCCTCGCGGCCGGCGCTGACGGGCTGATCGCCTGCATGGCCGACAGCGTCGATGAGTCGTTCCTGTCCGGCTGCCCGCGGCTGCGCGTCGTCAGCGCCACGCTCAAGGGCTACGACAACTTCGACGCCGCGGCGTGCGCCCGGCACGGGGTCTGGCTGACGATCGTCCCCGACACCATCATCGCCCCGACCGCCGAGCTGGCGGTGGGCCTGGCCATCGGCCTGATGCGCAAGGTACGCGAGGGGGACGCTCTCGTCCGCGCCGGCTACCGCGGATGGCGCCCGCAGCTGTACGGGGCGGGCCTGTCCGGCGCCGTCGTCGGCCTGCTCGGCATGGGGCAGCTCGGCCAGGCGATCGCCCGCCGTCTGTCGGGATTCGAGGCCGCGCTGACTTATCACGACGCGCGACGCCTCGACGTGAAGGCTGAGCGGTCCCTGTCCCTGTCCTACGGCGGCCCGTCAGTGGTCGCCGACTCCGCCGATCTCCTCATCACGTCCCTGCCGCTGTCCCCCGGCACCCGCCACGTCATCAATGCTGCGCTGATCGCCCGCATGCGTCCCGGCGCGTTCATCGTCAACGTCGGCCGCGGCTCGGTCGTGGACGAGGACGCGGTCGCCGATGCGCTGGACACCGGCCACCTCGGCGGCTACGCGGCCGACGTGTTCGCCATGGAAGACTGGATGCTGCCCGACCGCCCGGCGGCCATCACGGGGCGCCTGCTACGGCATCCCCGCACCCTTTTCACCCCGCATCTCGGCTCGGCCGTCGACGACGTCCGCCGGCAGATGTCGCTGGAGGCGGCCCGCCAGGTCCGGCAGGTCCTCGCCGGCGAGCGTCCCGACCACGCGGTCAACCAGCCGTAACTGGAGGTTTTCTACAAGGGGGCCGCCACGGACTTCAACACGTCCGGTACTCGTCGCGGCGTCGTCCGGCACGGCACAGTCGACACCATGGCAGAGCGTGTCATCACTCCGTCCGGCCGCGGGTTCCTGCTGCTGGACTCCCACCCCGCGGGCTGCGCGCGGACAGTCCGGGAACTGGCCGCGTCCGTGTCGGCGATTCCCGGCGGGCCCGGCGGGGCTCGCGGGTTCCGGGGCGGCGGCAGGCGCCCGGTCGCGCTGGTGATCGGGTCCTCCGGCGGGTACGGGCTCGCGATGACGATCGCCGGCCTCGTCCGCTACGGCATCACCGGCGTGGGCGTCTGCCTGGAGAAGGCCCCGGGACGCCGCACCGGAACGGCGGGCTGGTACCGAACCGCCGCGGCGGGCTGGTACCGAACCGCCGCGGCGGCTGGTGTCGCTGGCGGCGGTTTCACGTTCCTCAACGCCGACGGGTTCGCCGACGAGACGAAGGACGCGGCCGCCGCGGTACTGGCTGGCGAGTACGGGCCGCTGGACGTCCTGATCTACTCCGTGGCCGCGCCCCAGCGCACCGACCCGGACACCGGCATCATCCATTCGTCCGTCCTCAAGCCGCTCGGGCGTCCCGCGGTCACCCGCACGCTCGCCTTCACGCCCGACGGTGAGCCCTTGCTCGGCGAGACCACGATCGACCCCGCGACCGAGGAGGAGAAGGCCGCCACCGTCGCCGTCATGGGCGGCGCCGACTGGCGGCGCTGGATCACGGCGCTCGCGTCCCGCGGGCTCCTCGCCCGCGGGTTCCGGACGGTGGCCCTGACCTATATCGGGTCGGAGCTGACCGCGCCGGTCTACCGGTCCGGCACCATCGGCGCCGCCAAGATCGACCTGGAGGCGACCGCCACGCGGATCACCCGGGACCTCAAGGAGACCGGCGGACGGGCCTGGACCTGTGTCAACAGCGCCGCCGTCACGCAGGCGTCGACGCACATCCCCGGCATCGCCCTGTACACGAGCCTCCTGCGCGGCGTCCTCGGCCCGGGACTCCCCTCCGCCGCCGGGCAGTCCGTCCGGCTCTGGGACCAGCTCGCCGGCACCGCCCCGCTGGTGACGGACGACACCGGCCGCATTCGGCTCGACGTGGAGGAACTAGACCCCGCCGTCCAGGCCGAGGTCACCAGGCGCTGGCACGCCGCCACACCGGAAACACTGGGCGCCCTCGCCGACCTCGGCTGGTTCCGGTCCCAGTTCCGCGGCCTGTACGGATTCGACGTCCCGGGCGTCGACTACACGGCCGCCGCCGAGACCGACGTGCCCTGGCCCGGTGTCAGAGATGTTTCTGGAGCCGCCTGATCTCGATGCGCACCGCGTGCTCACCCGTCCGCTCACTCTCGACCGCCCACTGACTTCCCGCGCCCGTCCTGCGGTCGGTCCGCCTGGCGCCGCCGGGCTGGCCCGCGATTGTCCTGGCCGAGCATCTCGCCGGCGATCACCGACCACAGTGCCTCGCGCGCGCCGTCCAGCACGCGTGGCTCGGGCGGCGGCACTTCGCCAGCTTCGCGCAGCAGTTCATCAGCCTCTGGCATGTCGCTCATCCGCTCACTCGGGAATCGTGTTCGCTCAGCAACCGGCGCAATGTGGCCCGCGCCCGGTGGAGGCGGCTGCGAGCCGTGCCCGGCGGGACTCCGAGCGCTCGCGCGGCCTCGGCGGGCGTGAGCTGCTCCCAGGCGACGAGCAGCAGCACCTCGCGCTCCGCCGGGGGCAGGGCGCGGACGGCTGGCATCAGCGCTTTCGCCCTTCCGGCCGAGTCCAGCCGGTCATCGATGCTGTCCCAGTCGACACCGTCCCCGGGATCAGGCCCGATCACGCCGGGGACCGCGGGCACATCGCCGCCGCTGGTCCGCCAGTGCTCGCGCAGCACGTTCCGCGCGATCCCGTACAGCCACGGCCGGGCATCCTCGTATCCGGCGTCGAAGCCGCCGCGCGCCGCGAACGCCCTGACCAGCACCTCGCCCAGCAGGTCAGCGGCCGTCTGGCGGCCCGCCCGGCGGGCCAGGTACGCGTGAATGGCCACCTCGTGACGCCGGGCGACCTCGGCGAAGGCATCGGGCTTGCCGTGCGCCGATCGCTCGATCAGGACGCCGTCGGGTTCCACGCCGCTCCCCCCGCTACCAGCACGGTTTTCGGCCGGCGGATGACCAGCGTGCCCGCACGGGCCTCCGGCCGCGTTCCGGCCGGATAGGCGGCGAGCTCGAGACTGCCGGCACCTGGTCTGCCCAGCTCATCCCACACGACGGCCCGTTCGGCCAGGCGTGCGGCGAGAGCCGCGCCGCCAGGCCCGTACCCCTGGACGGCAATCCCGAAGGGACGCGCGCCGCGTGCGGACCGGGACGGCACCGCCAGCGCCGCTACTCCCAGCTTCGCGGCACCGCCGTGTTCCGCGAAGCCGCCGAGCGGCATCAGGCTGGCGATGCGCCGCTGGGCCTGATTCGCGCGCCCTTCGTGCCTGCCCATCATGCTCAGCCTGGACAGGCCCGGCTCGGTCAGGGCCAGCCACAGGTCCAGATCGGCCAGTTCCGCGATGTCCGCGACCGCCAGGCCGGAGGGCGCGGGCACGTCGGTCGCCAGACCCGAGAGCGCCGCATGCAGCTCACCTGCCTCCGGCGCGGGCCCGTCGGTGACGAGCGCGTGCAGGCCCGGCCGCGGTCCGAGCGGCACGATCTTCTCCGGTCCCGCGGAAGGACCCGCCATCCGGACGAACTGGCACCGGCGGGCCGCCGTGCCGATCCAGCGGCTCGCGGCGTGCTCGAGCGGATCCCGTTCGAACGCGACCGCCAGCTGGATGCCCCGGACGGAGACCGGGGCCACGATCCGGCCGCCGGGGGCCAGCTGCGCCAGCCACGGGGGCGCCAGATCCCACGCGCCGCCGGTCACGATGATCCGGTCGTAGGGCGCGCGCCCGGGGACGCCGTCCGCGCCGTCGCCGCAGACGACCGTGATGTCACCGAACCCGACGGCGGCCAGGCCGGCGCGCGCCTGGTCGGCCAGGTCCGGTTCGATCTCGATCGTGACCACGGACTTAGCGTCGCCGACGATATGCGCGATCAGGGCCGCGTTGTACCCGCTTCCGGTGCCGATCTCCAGGACACGGTGCCTGGCGGCCAGCCCGAGCTGCTCGAGCATGATCGCCATCATGGCTGGCTGGGTCGACGCGCTGACCGGGAGCCCGCCGGCATCGGACTTGATCACGATCGCCATGTCGTCGTAGGCAAGTGCCGCCGACTCCTGCGGCAGGAACACGTGCCGCGGAACCGAGCGGAAAGCCTCGCTCACCGCCGTACCGGCCAGCCCGCTGCTCCGCAGGCTCTCCGCTAGTCTCGCTCGCGCGCCCATCGGCCGTATCCAATCTGCCGCGCCGGAATGATCCCTACCCTGCTATTGCGGAGATCGGCTGGAGCGTTCGGCGGTACTGGGGCCGGCCGCGCTCACTTCCGCAGCAGGCCGCGAGTCACGAGTTCGGCGGCGGCCGGGCAGCCCTTGGTGAAGCCGAAGAACGGGCCGAAGTCCCGTGTGCCGGTGAAGCCCGGCAAGTACAGCCCCGGCAGGCTGGTCTGGAACGTGGCGTCGAGCACCGGGAACCCGTCGGCGGTGTCGACTCGTTCGAGCACGCCCGCCAGGTACGGCACGCGGGCGAGGTCCGCCTTGTAGCCCGTGGCGAGCACGATCCGGTCCACGCCGAGCTCGTCGCCGTCGCTCAGCCGCACCCGTGCCCCGGCGGAACCGGCAATCCCGCCAGCGCCCGGTGCCGCCACGGACACAACCGACGTTCCCGGGTGCACGCGGAACCGGTCGCCGCGCAGCCGCGGCGTCAGCCACCACTCGATGGTCAGCCGCCCCACCTCCCAGAACTTCCGCCCGATCGCGTCTTGCTCCCCCGGCGACAGCGTCCGCCACCAGGCCCGCGTGGCGAGTGTCCGCTCCAGGTAGGGGTCGACGAACTTCCAGCTCACGCGGTCGAACCGCGGCACGTCATGCCGGTGCACGATATCGATCCGCGCGGCGCCGTGTTCCCCGATCAGCGCGGCCCACTCATAGGCGCTCTGCCGCCCGCCCACGATCAGCACCCGGGCACCCGCGAAGTCGTCGAAACGCACCAGCTCGCAGGTATGGGAGCACAGTGGTGCGGGCAGCGGCGCGCTCCATTCGGGCCGGTGCTGGAAGTACCGCACGCCCGGCGCGGCCACCACGGACTCGGCCGCCAGCGTCACCCCGTCATCGAGGTCGACCTGGAACGTGCCGTCGTCGTTCCCCCGCACCGCGGTGACGAGGTTCTCCCGCACGGTGACGTGCTTTTGCCGCTGGAACCAGCGCGCGTAGTCCAGGAAGACGGCGATGGGCACCGGGTCGACGTCCCGGGCCGCGATCCCGCGTTCGGAGAGGAAGGCCTCGAACGTGTGGACATGCGAGGCGTCCAGATGCCAGTCAGGACCCGAGCGCAGGTACATGCCGGCGGGCATGTTGCCGGTCCAGAAGCTGAGCGGGCGGCCGACCACCGCCGTCTCGATGCCCGCCTCGATGGCCCTTGCCGCGGTGGCAATGCCGTACGGGCCGCCGCCGATCACGACCAGCATCGCTGCCTCCGTACCTCGCGGTCCCTCATGTGCCACCATAGACGGTGCCGCGCCGATCACGGTGCGGTGCCCATCGCGGGAGGAGAACCTGATGAATATCACCATGGCCATCCGCGCCGCCGTGTCACCCGCGCGACGCGCCTGAACCTGACGACGGGTTCTCGCTAGAGCCTTCGCGCGCGGAGCACCGCGGCTGCAGCTTTCATCGTCGCAGCTTCGCGTGGAGGTTTTGTCATGCCGTTTTTCTCCGGCGTGCGCCGCAGGCCGGCGCGCCGGGTCCGTCCCTCGTTCCGTGATCCGCGGTTCGCGCTCCTGCTCGCCGGGCAGTCGGTCAACTCGGTCGGCAGCTGGGCGTCGGCCATCGTGCTGTGGGGGTTCGCCGCCTACCGGTTCCATGCCAGCCCGGAGGCCATCTCCGTCACCGTCATGTGCTGGTCGGTCCCGTCCGCCGTCCTGAGTCCGCTCACCGGCGCCCTCACCGACCGGTTCGGCCCGCGCCCCATGCTGATCGCCGGTTACCTGGGCGCCGCCGGCGCGGCGCTCGCCATGGCGGCGGCGGGCTCGCTGTCCGTCCTCGACGCCATGGCGGCGGCCTACGGCGTCGCCATGTCACTGTCCGGTCCCGCGGGCAGCGCGCTGCCGCCGCGCGTCGTCGAGTCCGGTGACCTGCTCGCCGCGAACTCGCTGCTCGGCGTCACCGGCTCGATCGGGCAGGTCGCCGGGCCGCTGGCGGCCAGTGTCCTGCTGGCGTTCGCTGGCTTCCGCGCCGCGTTCGACGCCGACGCCGCCACGTACCTGGCGGGCGTGGTCGTCCTGCTCCCGCTGCCGCTCCGGCCCCGGCCGGAGGCGTCGCCGGGTCCGGCCAGGCGGGCCCGGCGGCGCGCGCTCACGGCGGGCGTGGCGGCGCTGGCGCGGGACCCGGGGTTGCGCCTCGTCGCGCTGGCCAAAGTCGCCGTCTCCTTCACGTCCGGGGCCTTTCTGGTCGTCGAACCGCTCTACGCCCGGCGCGTGCTCGGCAGGCCGCCTTCGCAGTTCGCCCTGTTCGAGGCGGTCATCGGGATTGGCGCCATCGTGACCGGCCTGGCGATTCCCCGTGTCCGCCGCCGCCTGCCGGGAACCCGGTCCTGGGTGACGCCGCTGGCGGCGGGGGCGCTCGGCTACGGCCTGGCGGCCGCCCTGTTCACTGGCACTACCTGGGTGCTGGCCGCGTACCTCGGCGCGTTCGCCTGGGGCGCGAGCGGCACCGTCTTCTACGTGGTCGCGGCCACCGCCCTGCAGCGGCTCGCCCCGGCGGATGCGCTGGGCCGTGTCGCGGGCGCGGTCTCCACGGCCGAGTCCGCGTCCGGAACCGTCGCCATGCCGGTCGCGGGCGCGCTCCTGGCCGTCGCCGGGATCCGCTCCGGCGCCCTCGTCCTGGCCGGGGTCGCCGTCGCGGCCGGGGCGGCGTGTCTCACGCGGAAAACCGCTAGGGCGGAGGTGACCAGTATGAGAACGTAATCCGCGTGAGCGAGACGGCTGAGACGGTGGAGCGGAGGGATGGCCCGCACGGCGAGATCGTGCTGCGCCGCCGCGGGGACTGCTTCGAGATCATCGCCAACGGCTGTTTCCTCATGGACTCCGCCGACGGCCGCTCCGAGCGGCTGATGGTCAGCGCCGCGCTCGGCGCGCTCGGGCGGCCGGAAGGCGCGAGCATCCTGATCGGCGGGCTCGGTGTGGGCTTCTCGCTGGCCGAGGCCTGCGCCGACCCCCGTCCGGGACGGATCCGCGTGGTGGAGCGGGAGCAGGCGGTCATCGACTGGCACACGAGCGGCTCCGCGCCCTTGCGGCGGTTCGCCGGCCAGGGGCATGACGATCCGCGCGCCCGCGTCATCCAGGACGATCTGCTACGGCACATGCGCACCACGGACGAGCGGTACGACGCGGTGTGCCTGGACATCGACAACGGCCCGGACTGGACGGTGACCGACGATAACCGGAGCCTGTACGGGCCGGGCGGGATGGCGGCGGTCGAGCGGGTGCTGACCGGCCAGGGCGTGCTGTCGGTCTGGAGCGCCGCCCCGGCGCCGGAGTTCGCGCGGGCGCTGGCGCCCCGGTTCGCCCGGGTGGAGACGTTCGAGGTCCCCGTGCTGCCCGGTCGCCGCGGCGCACCGGACGTGGTGATCCTCGCCGCGCGCGCGTGACCAGTTGTCCGGGTGTCCCGGCAGTCAGGCCGCGGCGTACAGCAGGGGCGAGATCCAGATCGCCGCCCGCCCCGTCGTCGAGTACAGGCCGAAGACCTCGCCCTCGCGGCCAGGCGGGATGATGCGCGAGAGGAAGGTGCGGCTCGCCGACTGCGCCGGCCCGACGAAGGCGCACAGGACGAGCCCGAAGACCCAGAACGCGGCCGGTCCGGCCGAACGCGTGAGGAACAGCAGGGTCGCGCACGCGCTCATGCCGGCCAGGGAGGCGACGATCACCGGCTTGGGCCCGAGCCAGTGATCGAGGCGCCCCGCGGAGACGGTCGCGAGGCCGGCGATGACGTTCGCGGCGATGCCGAACATGAGGACCTTCGTCGTCGACAGCCCGAAGGCGACGTGGCCGATCACCCCGCCGAACGTGAAGACGCCGGTGAGGCCGTCACGGAAGATGGCGCTCGCGATCAGGAACCGGATCGTGTTCGGGCTGACGCGCCACAGGCCGCGGAGGTTGCGGAACAGGACGCCGTAGCTCGCGAAGAACCCCGTGCGCTCGGCCGCGATCTCCGCGGACGGCGGCGGCACCGGCACCTTGAGGAACACCGGAATGCTGAAGCCAACCGCCCACGCCGTGGCGACGAGCATCGCCAGCCGCACGTAGAGTCCGCCCGCCTTGGTGATGTGCAGCAGGCCGGCGGTGTCGTGCTTCCCGCCGAGCACGAAGAACACGAGGATGATCAGGAGCAGCACGATGCCGCCGAAATACCCCATGCTCCAGCCGAAGGCGCTGGCCGTGCCGACCGTCTTCGGCGCCGACACATGCGGCAGCAGCGAATTCTAGAAGACCGACGCGAGCTCGTAGAACACGGTGCCGACCGCGAGGAAGGTCGTCGCCACGGCGTTGAAGGCCGAGAACGCCCAGTCCCGCAAGCCCCAGGCCAGGACGGCGCCGTGGCGGGCCGGGTCATCGGGAAAAGCCTGGTCAGCCCGCACTGGCCCACTCCGCGTGCGCCGCCGCCATGCGGGCGTGCAGTGCGCGCAGCTCGTCGTCGGCGGCCCCGGCGAGGCTGACTCCCAGGGATTGAAGCACCGCCCGCCATTCGTCGTAGTCCGGCAGGTCGCGCGTGAACGGGTCGCCGCCAGTCCGCTGGTGCCGGATCCCGCGCAGCGTCTCGGCGCCGGCGTCGTCGCGGCGTTGGGTGACGAAGACCTTGGTGAACCGCCCGTCCGGCGGGGCCGACAGGACCCGGTGCGCCTCCGCCACGTCGGCGTCGGCGGGCGGGCGAGCGCGGATGTCCAGGGCGCCGAAGGAGCCGGACGGATCATGCCGGAAGGTCCACTCGTCGCCGCCGACGTCGGTGATCTCGTACCGGAACGGCCCCTGCCGGATCTCCCCCGCGACCACTTCGACCGGGTCACGCAGGCCGTCGCCGAGACCGAGGTCCGGCCACCAGCGACGGCCGTCGATGGTGACCAGGAGGGCCAGGTGCGTCAGGTGCGGGTAGGAGCGGCCCTGCACGTGGCCGGACCGGCGCTCGACCGCGAACCCCAGGTCGCGGAGCACGATCTCGACCGCGCCGTTCTGGTGAAAGCAGTACCCCGCGTTCCCGCCCGCCGCGACCCGCTCCAGGGTCTGGGCGGGGTCGGTCGAGTCGGGCCGCCCGAGCATGATCGCCAGGTTGTCGTAGGGCACCGCGTCCAGGTGCCGCCGGTGCAGTTCCGTCAGGCCCGCCACGGTCGGCGCGGGCCGCGCGGAAAACCCGAGCCGGGACAGGTAGCGGTCCACCGTCACAGTTGTCACAAGCCCGATTCTGCCTGCCGCTTCTGCGATACTCCGGCACATGACGGGATTCGACGCTCAGGAAAGCCTGTCTTGCACGCTCGGGCGCGCGCTTGCCCGAACGGGCCGCCGGCCGGATGCGGCGCCTGTCCATCCTCATGGACGCCAGACGACGTGATCGCGCGGATCTAGGCAGTGCTCCCGCGGGGTCGCCTGCGGCCAAGATCATGGGTCATTCCGGCGCCCATGGCACCACCGACCCATGATCTTGAAAAAGGCCCGCCCGAAATGCCCGTTAAATGCGGCTATTCCGGTCAGCCCGGACCGCGCCCCAGCCCGCCCGGTCGGTGTTTTCGAAGATCACGGGTCGTACATGCCATTATTTGGCACCTATGACCCGTGATCTTGCCGGACGAGCCGTGGATGGCCTTCCCGCTCCGATATTCCGGCCGCTATATGCGGAAATATCCGGTGCCGTGATCGCCCCGGTCGCGGCTTTGGCGCGTTCGACCCATGAAACGCACGCGCGGCCAGCGGTCACCTGGTACCGCGACAAGCGCTGATCCGTCGGTCAGCTCCGGTTCAGCAGCTTGCGCAGCACGCTGGCCAGGCGGTCGTAGTCGTCGGGGGTGTTGTACGGGGCCGCGGCGATGCGCAGGTAGCCGGACCCGGCGAAGTACACCGCCGCGATCTCGACGCCCTCGCCCGCGATGGCCTCGTAGAACGAGTCAGAGTCCGCCACGGACGTGAGCACGCCGTCGGGCAGCGGCACCAGCCGCATGGCGGGCGCGGGCGTGACCGGAAGGCCGTCGAGCCCGGTGCCGATCGCGTCGGCCACCGTCTTCTGGCCGTCGGCCACCAGGTCGGCCAGCCGGGCCACGCCGTCCCAGCCGCCCAGCGACTCCCAGTACGCCAGGCCGTCCGGGACCGCCAGCCACCCCGCGTAGTCCCACGTGCCGGGGTAGTCGAACGACGGCGCGTACCCGTCCTCGAGCTGCCAGCTGAGCACCGTCGGCGTCACCGCGATACCTGGCCGGCTCCACAAGATCGCGCTGCCGCGCGGGGTGTACCCCCACTTGTGCAGGTTCCCCACCCAGTGGTCGGCGCCGAAGCCCGCGATGTCATCGTCCAGCTGGGCGGGCGCGTGCGCGGCGTCCACCAGCACCCGCGCCTCGGGACTGACCGCCTTGACCGCCGCGGCCACCGCGGCGACGGGCACCACCGTGGCGGTCGGCGACGTGATCCGGTCGACCACGACCAGCCGCGTCCGGGGCGAGCAGGCGGCCGCGTACGCCGCCGCGATCGCGTCGTCCTCCGCCCCGACCGGGTAGGCCGAGTCGACGAGACGGGCGGCGGCACGTGCGGCGTGATGGGTAAGGGCCTTGCGAACCGCGCCGTAGCCGTGTGTCCCGATCACCAGCTCGTCGCCCGCGTGCAGCTCCAGCGAGCCGAGCACCGCGGACACGCCCTCCGACACGTTGCGCACCCACCCCGCGCGGGACGGGTCGACGCCCAGGAAGCCGGCCGCGCGCCCGCGCGCGGCCGCTATCAGCCCGGGGACCTCGACGCGGTTGAACCGGTGCGGGTTGCGTTCCGCCCGCTCGCGCCACGCGGCGGCCGCTTGCCGGACGGCGACCGGCGCGACGCCGTACGCGCCGTGGTTGAGGTGCACAACGTCCGGATCGAGGCCGAACGCCTCCGTCAGGGAAGGATCCACGGGCACGAGCATAGACCGGTGGAATCTGAGCCGTCCTGTGGCGGGCCGGCCAGTTGTGTCAGGCCGGCGCGCCGAAAACGCCGCGGAACCGGGGCCGGGGCTGCCGCTTCTTGGCCGGCTTCCCGTCTTGGTGCTCGCGGAGGACCTCCGCCGAGCGCTTCGCGATCTCGGCGAGCTCCGCCTGGAGCTTGCGGACCTCGCGCGTGCCCCAGATCGGCGAGCTGAACTTATGGTGGGTGATCGCGGTCACCATGAGGAACCGCGCCTCGGCCGCGTCAACGCGCCTGTCCAGCCAGTCAGCTCGCTCCATGCCATTCTCCTTATCAAGACGCGGCTCTGCCCGGCACGCGCCGTTCCCGCCGAGAAAGCAGCAGGGATAAGGCAGACTTCACCAGCACGTCAGCGCAGCACGGTTAGATCCGCCCTCCCATCACAGGAGTATAACGTTACCGGGCTGAGGCTGCGTCGTGTCTTGCTCGTGATCCGGCTCACTGAGAGGGAGCGGGCATCCCGAAGGCCAGGGCGCGGGCGATCTCCTCGGCCTCCTTGCGGTAGATGCGTGCCGCGAACCGCAGCTTCAGTGGCTTGGCCCGGTCGGGCGTCATGAAGCGGAACGAGCCCCACATGGTGCCGGGGTTGAAGTCGGTGATGCTGACCTGCTCGCGGGGCGTGACCGACTTGATTTTCTTCGGCCTGCCCGTCCAGATGGAAAGGCTGAGCAGCACCACGTTGCGCTCGGTCAGGCCGACGAAGTAGTACTTCTTGAACAGCGTGATGTATGTCGACAGCAGGATCCACCACCTGCTCGGGCCGCTCTCGCCGCGCAGGCCCGCCTGCACGCTCTCCGGATAGCCGGCCGCCGCCAGCACCGCCTCGGCCCGCTGCTGCTGCCTGGCCTTCGCCCTGTCGTTAAAGCCCTGTCCCGCCATAACGCGACTTTAACCGGTTTTCCGCCCTATGCCGGTTTATATCGATATTGACGAAACCGGGTGCTCAGGCGCCGACGTAGGCCGCGAGGTGCTCGCCGGTGAGGGTGGACCGCCCGGCGACGAGATCGGCGGGCGTGCCCTCGAACACGATGCGCCCGCCGTCGTGCCCGGCGCCCGGGCCGAGGTCGATGATCCAGTCCGCGTGGGCCATGACGGCCTGATGGTGCTCGATGACGATGACCGACTTGCCGGAGTCCACCAGCCGGTCCAGCAGGCCCAGCAACTGCTCCACGTCGGCGAGGTGCAGGCCGGCCGTCGGCTCGTCCAGGACGTAGACCCCGCCCTTCTCCCCCCCGCCCTTGGGACCGAGGTGCGTGGCCAGCTTGACCCGCTGCCGTTCCCCGCCGGACAGGGTGGTCAGCGGCTGGCCCAGTGCGAGGTAGCCGAGCCCGACGTCGGCGAGCCGTCCGGCGATCTTCGCCGCGGCTGGGACGTCCGCGTCCGCGGGGCCGAAGAACGCCACCGCCTCCTCGGCCGGCAGCGCCAGCACCTCGGCGATGTTCCGCCCGCCGAGCTTGTACTCCAGCACCGACGCTTCGAACCGCTTCCCCTCGCACACCTCGCAGGTCGTCGCCACGCCCGCCATGATCGCCAGGTCGGTGTAAACGACGCCGGCGCCGTTGCAGTTGGGGCATGCGCCGTCGGAGTTGGCGCTGAACAATGCGGGCTTGGTGCCGTTGGCCTTCGCGAAGGCAGCACGGACGGGGTCGAGCAGGCCGGTGTAGGTCGCGGGGTTACTCCGCCGCGAGCCGCGGATCGGCGCCTGGTCGACCGTCACCACCCCGTCGCGGCCGGAGACCGAGCCGCCGATCAGGGAACTCTTGCCCGAGCCCGCCACGCCGGTGATGACCGTCAGCACGCCGAGCGGGATGTCGACATCGACGTCGCGCAGGTTGTGCCGGCTCGCGCCGCGGATCTCCAGGACGCCCTTGCCTGTGCGCGCCTCCGCCTTCAGCCGCGCCCGGTCATCCAGGTGCCGCCCGGTGATCGTGCCGCTGGCCCGCAGTCCGTCGACCGTCCCCTCGAACACCACCTCGCCGCCGGCCGTGCCCGCGCCCGGCCCCAGGTCGACGACGTGGTCCCCGATCGCGATCATCTCCGGCTTGTGCTCCACCACCAGCACCGTGTTGCCCTTGTCCCGCAGCCGCAGCAGCAGGTCGTTCATCCGCTGGATGTCGTGCGGGTGCAGGCCGACGGTCGGCTCGTCGAAGACGTAGGTAACGTCGGTCAGCGAGGAGCCGAGCTGGCGGATCATCTTCACGCGCTGCGCCTCGCCACCCGAAAGCGTGCCCGTCGGCCGGTCGAGGCCGAGGTAGCCGAGCCCGATCTCGGTGAAGGAGTCCAGGTTCTCCCCCAGCGCCGTCAGCAGCGGCGCCACCGGCGGCTCGTCGAGGCCGCGAACCCACTCGGCGAGGTCGCTGATCTGCATCGCGCAGGCGTCGGCGATGCTGATCCCCTTGATCTTCGACGACCGGGCCGCCTCGTTCAGCCGCGTGCCGCCGCACTCCGGGCACTCGGTGAAGGTGACCGCGCGGTCCACGAACTCCCGGATGTGGGGCTGCATCGACTCCTTGTCCTTGGACAGCATCGACTTCGTGATCCGCGGGATCAGTCCCTCGTAGGTCATGTTGATGCCGGCGATCTTCATCCGCACGGGCCCGTGATGCAGGAAGTCGTCCCGTTCCTTCTTGGTGTACTTGCCCACCGGCTTGTCCGGGTCGACGAAGCCGGACTCGGCGTACAGCCGGGAGTTCCAGCCGCCGCCCTTATAGCCGGGGACCAGGATCGCGCCCTCGCGGATTGACTTGTCCTCGTCGAGGATCTGCGCCAGGTCCATGTCGGTGACCGTGCCGCGCCCCTCGCAGCGCGGGCACATGCCGCCGGTGATGCTGAAGGCGCGGCGTTCCTTCACGGCCTTCCCGGCGCGCTCGAACGTGACCGCGCCCGCGCCGCTGATGGAGGCGACGTTGAAGGAGTAGGCCTTGGGCGAGCCGATGTGCGGCTGCCCCAGCCGGCTGAACAGGATGCGCAGCATCGCGCTGGCGTCGGTGGCGGTGCCGACGGTGGAGCGGGGATCGGAGCCGATCCGCTGCTGGTCGACGATGATCGCGGTCGTCAGCCCGTCGAGCACGTCGACCTCGGGCCGCGCCAGCGTCGGCATGAACCCCTGCACGAAGGCGCTGTAGGTCTCGTTGATCAGCCGCTGCGACTCCGCCGCGATCGTGCCGAACACCAGCGAGCTCTTGCCCGAGCCGGACACGCCGGTGAACACCGTGAGCCTGCGCTTCGGGAGCTCGACGCTGACGTCCTTGAGGTTGTTCTCGCGCGCGCCGTGCACGCGGATCAGCTCATGGCTGTCGGCGAGGCGCGGCGTGTCCGTCTTCGTGCCCATGGTCTTCTTTCTACCGGCTATTTCTACCGGTCCTGGACGAGTCCGAGGACGTTGCCGTCCGGGTCGGTGAAGCTGGCGACCACGCGGCCGCCGCCGACCTCGCGCGGGGCGTCCTTCACGGCGGCGCCCGCGGCCGTCACCTCGGCCAGCTTCGCCTCGATGTCATCGACGTGCCAGTACGCCACCGGCGAGGCCATGCCCTGCGGCCCGCCCCTCGGCACCAGCCCGATGTGCTGGCCTTCGGCGTCGTAGCCGACGTAATAGTCCGAGTCGGCCGTCGGCGCCACGCCGAGCAGCGCGGTGTACACCTGCTTGGCCTTCCCCAGGTCGGACACGGGGTGCAGCACGGTCTTGATCCCCTGCGTGGAACTGGTCATCGTTCGCTCCTGTCTCACGGGTCTGAAGTACCCGGTTCATTGCCGTCCCTCGCATGCTAGGGCGAGCGTCCTGACCAGTGCTTCTCCATTCCTGACCGGTTAACGCCCCGGTTCCCGGACGTGAATCGTCCGGGATCGGTTGTAACGTGCCGCACATGGCTATCGCACGTTTCCCGGGCCTCGTCATCGACTGCCCCGACGCCCACGCCCTCGCCGCGTTCTACGCGACCATGCTCGACTGGAAGACCGAGCTCTCTCCCGGCTGGGCCGACATCCGCGCCGACTATGGCCAGTGCATCTCCTTCCAGCAGGTAGCGGACTACACGCCACCCGCCTGGCCGGCGCAGGGGGTGCCCCAGCAGATGCACCTGGACGTGATCGTCGACGACCTCGACGAGGGCGAGAAGGCCGTCCTCGCGCTCGGCGCGACCAAGCACGAGCACCAGCCGGGCACCACCTTCCGCGTATTCCTGGATCCGGCCGGGCATCCCTTCTGCCTGTGCACGAGCTGAAACGGAACTTGACCGTACAACTGAATTTAAAATTTCGGCTACCGGGCACGCGGGACGGAATTGACAGCGCGCCATTGACTGACATGTGCCGTGATGTTAGTTTTTGTACAGCATGCTTAAGCCCAGAATCAAACCTGAGCACGCGCCGTACCGGATCGCGGATGGAAAGATCCGAATCGGCTGGGTGTCATTCGGGATTGCCGCCGAGATATCCGATCCTGACGGCTGGGTATGGACAATGCTGACCGCGATGGACGGCAGTCGCGACCTCGCCGAAATCGTCGCGCACGTTCATTCCGCGCACCCCGCGCAGCCCGTCGACGTGCTCCGGCGCGGCGCCGAGCAATTGGCCTCCTCGGGATACGCCGAGGACGCCGCCGGGCCCGTGCCGGCGAACCTCACGGACCGGGACCTGCTCCGGTACGACCGGGCGGTGGGGTTCTACCGGTGGCTCGACCTGACCCCGCGGGCGACCTCGTGGGAGCCGCAGTCCCTGCTGCGGGACGCGCGAGTCACGGTCCTCGGCCTGGGCGGATCCGGCGGCGTCGCCGCCCTGGCGCTCGCCGCGAGCGGGGTGGGAGGCCTGCACTGCGTTGACCCCGACGAAGTGGAATTGTCGAACCTCAGCCGGCAGGTGCTTTATACGGAAGCGGATATCGGTAAACCGAAAGCCGATTCCGCCGTCACCCGGCTCCGTCAGCTGAACAGCGATATCCAAATAACCGGGCAGCGCGCCGAGATTACCCGCACGGCGGACGTGGCCGGCCTGGCCGCCGGCTGCGATGTTCTCCTGCTCACCGCCGACCGGCCGCCGGAACTGCGGAAATGGGTGAACCGGGCGTGCCTTTCCGCGCAGCGTCCGTGGGTTTACGGCGGGTACCACGGCCCGCTTGTGCAGTGCGGTGTATTCGTCCCGGGCGAGGGCCCGTGCTGGGAATGCAATGCGCGTACTCTCGACACCAGGAATGCCGCGAGAGGCGCGCATACCGAGGATTCACCGCAGCGCCAGGCCGCCATGTTCCGCGCGGTGGGCGCCACCTCGGCCGGCCTGTCCGGCTACCTGGCCGCCCAGCATGTCATCTCGCTGCTCACCGGCATACCGCCGGTGGTGCCCGGCCAGGTCAGCATGGTCAACCTCGCCGCGATCGGCGCGTCCCAGGTCTTCAGCGAGCCCCCGCACCCTGAGTGCGAGGCATGCGCGGCCACCCGGCGCCAGTGATGGAGACGCGGTGATGGCGGGAACGTCAGCGGTCACCCGCGTCGCGGGCCGGTCCCGCGTCCGGATGCGCCCCCTGAGCACGCGCCGGGACCGCGACGGCTGGGTCATCGGACGGCCGGAGACCGGCGACTTCATCTCGGTGCCGGACGTGGCACACCGCGTCATCACCCTGCTTGGCCAGGACCGCACCGTCGACGAGACCGCGGCGCGGCTGCGGGCCGAGACCGGGACCAGGTTCGAGGTCGCCGACTTCGTGACGGCCCTGGACGACCTCGGATTCGTGGCGTCCGTCGATGACCGGGTCCGCGAGGACCGCGGCGACACCCGGCCCAGCCTGCCCTGGCTGCGCCCGCGCCACGTGCGCTGGCTGCTGCATCCGCTGGCTCCCGTCGCGGTCGCGGGGTTCGCCGTGGCCATCGTCGTGATGCTGGCGCTGCATCCGGCGCTCATGCCCAGCTACCGGGTGCTCGTCTGGAACCGGCACGCCGGCCTGGTGCTCGCCGTCAACGCCGCCATCGGGTGGACGCTCGTCCTCCTCCACGAACTGTCGCATCTGGCCACCGCCCGGGCAGCGGGCGCGCCCGCCCGGATAACCCTGAGCACCCGGCTGCAGTTCCTCGTCGCCCAGACCGACGTGAGCGGCGTATGGGCGGCGCCCCGGCGGACCAGGATGACCGTGTACCTGGCCGGGATCGGGTTCAATATCGTATTCGCTGGGACGTGCCTGCTGATCCTGGGGTGTGCCGGCCCGCACGGTGTGCTGCGGAGCGTGCTCGCGGTGGCGGTGGCCGAGGCCCTGCTGACCCTGCCGGCCCAGCTCATGGTGTTCATGCGCACCGACCTCTACTTCGTCCTCCAGGACCTGAGCGGCTGCGCCAACCTCTACGCGGACGGCTCCGCCTACCTCCGCCGCCGCGGCCGGCTCCTGCTCCGGCGACCGCGGCCCGCGCCCGGACCGGAGCACAGCCTGGGACCGCAGCACAGTCTCGGACCGAAGGGGCCCGGCCCGCACTACCCGCCGGCCCAGCGGCGCGCGATCCGCGTCTACAGCGCGGTCCTGCTGGCGGGCACCGTGATCTGCCTCGGCATCGAATTCGCGGTGTCGCTGCCCGCGCTGGTTCTCCTCATCGTCCGGGCCGCGTCCGAGATCGGCACGTCGCCGCTCCCGGCGCTCGACGGCTGCGTGGCCCTGGCGATCCTGCTGACCTGGCAAGCCCTCTGGGCGAGCCGCTGGTGGCAGCGTCACCGGCATCAGGTCCGGGCGTCCGCCCGGAAAGCTCTCGCGCAGGTGAGGAGGTGACACACATGCTGGACATTTCCCGGACGCTGGCCGACAGGGCCGAAGACGCCACGGTCGATGAGAAGGCGCAGCCGATCATCATCCGCAAGCTCGACCGGCTCGAGACGACGGACTACAACTCTCAGGGCGCTTCCTGAGCGACATGCACGGGCCGGCGGTCAATCCGCCGGCCCGTGCCGTTCGCTGCCCGGCTACAGGGGTTCCATCCGGCTACAGGGGTTCCATCCGGCCGAGCACCGCGTTGCGGACCATCGACGGGACCCGCAGGCGCTCATCCTCCTGCAGCCGCCGCAGGTCGTCGAGATTCGTGTCCGGTGCCTGCGTCAGCGCGGCGAGCTGGTCGAACAAGCCCGCCAGGCCGGCGTCGATCGTGTCCTGCGGCCCGGGCATCGCCCCCCAGCAGTCCCAGGGCAGCACCTCCGTGTTCAGCAGGGCGGCGCCGTCGCGCATGAGGTTGGCCGCGATCCACCAGTCGCCGGCCTCCTTCATCATGCTGAGCCCGAACTTGCCGGGGTCGGCCTGGCCAGCGCGGACGAGCGCCCACGCGTCCCCGCCGACGAGGAACTGATCGCGGGGGACGTCGTCCAGGTCGAAGCCGATGCTGAACCAGCTCAGCTGCGTGTCGTCGATCTGTGCGTCGTACAGGCGCCAGCGCCGCTGCGCGGAATCCCAGTACTCGCACACCCAGTGATCCTCGAACGTCCCGGTGCCGAAGTACCCGCCGAACCCGCACCGGGCCCGGGCGGGAGTGCCGTGCGCGCGGAGCATGGCGGTCATCAGGACCGTGAAGTGCCGGCAGTTCCCGGGCAGCCGGCCCTCGGGCGGCCGCGCCACGTCCAGCGGCCGGGGGTCACGCGCGACGATCTCGGCCAGCAGCGCGGCTGCCGGCCGGACGTGGACGGTCCGCCGGTCCTCTGCCGAAAGGTGAAATCCGTAGCCCTCGGCCATGTGCTCGTGGACCACGAGCCCGTGCAGGGCGTCGGCGAGCGCGCCGGGATCATCCGGCAAGTCCGTGAGCAGGGACGCGTACGGCCCCGCGTCGGTCATCATCCCCGGGCGCGTGTAGCACTCGAGTACGGCCTGGTCCTCAGCTGTCATGGCCTTCTCCTTCGGCAGGTTCCGCAGTACTGACGGCGAGAACGCTACGGAATCATCCCTGACACCTCGTGTCAGTGATTCCTACCGCGCGGCCGCTAGGCCGGCGGGAGCGGGTGCGCGGCCACTAGCAGGAGCGCGTCGAGGATGCGGGACCAGTCGTCCTCGCTCAGGTCCCTGCCCATGGCCTGCCCGACCGCCGCCAGCGCGGGCACGAGCCGGGCCGCTAGCTCCTCGGCATCCGCTTCGTCTTCGTCAGTGCCGAGTGCCCGCGCCATCGTCCCGGCCTCCCGGCGGAACCGCGCCGAGCGGCCGAACCGGACCAGCGACGCCGGCACTTCGGCCGGCGGACCCGCGACCCGCTCCCCCGCCTCCGCTGGCACCAGCGCAAGGGACAGCCGCAGGCCCAGCGCCGCGGCGAGCCGCGACAGGGCCGTGAGCGTCGGGTTGCCCCGGCCGTTCTCGAGGTTGGCGATGTAGGGAACCGACAGTCCCGCGTCGGCCGCCACCGACGCCACTGTCCGGCCCGCCGCCGCCCGCCGTGCCCGCAACTGGCGGCCGATTTCCGTCTGGTCCACGATCTTCTCTCTTGACAGAATAACTATGATGAGAGTTATTTTGACAGGAGAATATCGGGCAGGCAAGGAAGGCGCCATGTTCCAGGCTCTCCGGGTACGTGATTTCCGCCTCCTGTGGGCGGGTGGCCTCGTCAGCTCGCTCGGTTCCTGGCTCCTGGTCGTAGCCGTCCCGGCGCACATCCTCCTGGCCACCGGATCGCTGCGCGACACCGGCCTGAGCCTGGCCGCGGAATACCTGCCGCAACTGGTGCTCGGCCCGGTCGCGGGGGTTCTCGCCGACCGCTCGGACAGGCGCCATCTCATGATCGCCGCCAGCGTGTTCTGCGCGGCCGCCGTGGCCTTGATGCTGGCTGGCACGACGCCGGTCATCTACGCCGCGCTGGCCGCCGAGAACGCCGGCACCGTGCTGTATGCCCCGGCCGCGCAAGCCCGCACGCCCGCGATCGTCGGCACCGGGCCCCTGCTGACCAGCGCTAGTTCCCTGAACTCCCTCAGCAGCGGCACCGTCCGGCTCATTGGCGGTCCGCTCGGCGGGATCCTCCTCGCCCTCTGCGGGTTCAGGGTTCTCGTGGCGGTGGACTCCGTCAGTTACCTCGTGGCCGCCGCCGCCGCGTTCGGCACGTCCAGGGCCGACGGCGAAGGTACGCCCGGCCAACGTGCGCCCGGCGACGGTACACCACGGGAAGCGAGTCCGCTCAGGGACCTCATCGACGGCGCCCGCGTCCTCAAGGACGACCCCGCCGCCCGCGCCCTGTTTCCCGTCACCGTCATCTTCCTGGCCGCCAACGCGTCGCTCAGCGCCCTCCTCATCCCCCTCGGGATCGAGCATCTGGGCGGTGACGCGCACGCCGGGTTCCTGCTGTCCTTCCTGGGCGTGGGCTTCCTGCTCGGCGCGCCGCTCATCCGGGCCCTCATCGACCGCTGCCAGCCGCGCATACTGCTGGCAGCGACCTTGGACGTGACGGCTGCGGGGTTCTTCCTGTTGTTCACCTCGTCCTCGCTGCGCGTCGCCCTGCCCGCCGCGCTGGTCATCGGCATCGCCGGGTCCATGTCGCTCGCGATCCCGCAGGTCACGCTCCAGCGCGTCATCCACGGCACCGCGCTCGGCCGCGTCACCGCTCTGTTCCTCACCGGCGAGGCCGCCGCCACGCTCGCCGGCGCCGTGGCCGGGCCCTTCATCGCCCAGGCAGCCGGCCTGGCGGCCGTGGCCGCGGCCGCCAGCGTGCTCACCCTCGGCGCGTCGGCGCTCACGTGGGCGACCGTGCCCCGACCGGAAACGCGCGCGGTGAGAGTGCGGCGCGAGTAGAGAGACGGCATGCGGAGATACTTGAAGCCGTGAACCGTGCCGAACTGACCGAGCCGAACGGCGTCCGGTGGATTCCCGATCAGCACCGGGGCGCGGGCACGCTGGTTCTGGGCGGCTCGAGCGGCCGGATCGACGAGCAGCGTGCCCGGCTCTTCGCCGAGCAAGGCTGTATCGCCGAATCCGTTCAGTGGTTCGGCGGCCCCGGGCAGAACCCCGGCCCGTGGGAGATCCCGCTCGAGACCTTCCTCGCGCGGATCGAGGGCCTGACGCGTGACTGCGACCGCGTGTACATCGCGGGAACGTCTTTCGGCGCCGAGGCGGCCCTCGCCACCGCCGCCCGCACGCCGCGGATCGCCGGGGCCATCGCCTTCGCGCCGTCCGATGTCGTCTGGGCGGGCGTCACTCCCGACGGGCGGCAGGTCTCGCACTGGACGCTGGGCGGCGACCCGCTCCCCTTCGTGCCCTTCGACGAGTCGTGGGTGCCCGGCACCGATCCGCCGGCCTTCCGGGGGCTGTACCTGAGCTCGCGTGAGGCGTCACCCGCGCGGGCCGAAGCGGCCGCGATCGCGGTGGAGCGCATCCCGGTCGTCATCACCGTCGCGGGCGGGGATGACCAGGTCTGGCCGAGCGTCCCGCACGCCGGGAACATCCAGCGGCGGCGTTCCGCCCGCGGCCTCGGCACCACCGTCATTACCGACGCCGAAGCCGGGCACCGTACCGTCCTGCCCGGCGAATCCGTCGTGTCGGCCGGGATGTACATGCGACGAGGGGGTTCCGAGGAGGCCGACCGCCGCCTCGGCGACGCCGCCTGGCCGGCGATCCGCGCGCTCATCGGTGCGCGCGATAGCTGACGGGGGCGAAATCAGTGCGGTTAGTCAGCGGCTATATCTACCGCGAACTACCCGTCTTACCTCGAACTGACCGCGCCATTTCCGGGATGGGGACGCGGCTGGGGCGCGGGCACTGTTCACGCAATCCCCGGCTGGACTATCGTCAGGCGCGTGAACGGGGCTGAACTGTACCTACTCAGCCGGAAGCTGATGGCGATCGCGACCGAGGCGATGCCCGGCGACACCGTCGTGCGCAGGCTCAAGCCAGGCGCCCGGGTCGTCCTGGAGGACGTCGTCCGGAACATGGGGACGACCGCGGACGAGATCGCCGGGCGTACCGGGCTCCAGGCCGGGCAGGTCGAGGCGCTGGTGTCGGAACTCGCGGGCGAGGACCTGCTGGAACTGGACGACGAGCGGATCAGGGTGAGCCGCCACCGCCCGTTCGGGGCGAATCCGTTCGGGGTGACCGACGCGACCTCGGTCGACGAGGGTCTTGCCGTCGCCCTTGGCGCCGGCGAGGACGAAGCGCGCCGGATCTCCGCGGAACTGGAAGGCCTCGCGCGGCGGCTGGGTACCGGGACGGTCCTGCACACCGCCGCTGACTTCGACGTGGCCTACCGGGGCAGGCCACCGTGGGACATCGGGCGTCCGCAGGCGGCGTTCGCTGAGCTGGCCGAGGCGGGTGCGCTGCGCGGGCGCATCCTCGACGTTGGCTGCGGCACCGGCGAGCACGCGCTGCTGGCCGCGGTGCTCGGCCTGCCCGCGACGGGCGTCGACGCGGCGCCGGCCGCCATCGAGATCGCGCGCCGGAAGGCGGCCGAAAGGAACCTGGCGGCCCGGTTCCTCGTCCACGACGCCCTCGAGCTCGGGACGCTGGGCGATCAGTTCGACACCGTGCTCGACAGCGGGCTGTTCCATGTCTTCACCGACGAGGAGCGGCCGCGGTACGCCGAGTCGCTCCACCGGGTCATCCCGCCCGGCGGGCGTTTCTTCATGATGTGCTTCAGCGACCGGCAGCCGGGCGTGCTGGGGCCGCGCCGGGTGAGCCAGTCGGAGATCGAGGCGACGTTCGGAGACGGCTGGCAGGTCGATGCCATCGTGGCGGTCACCATGGAAGTGCTGGGCAATCCGGCGGGCGTCCGCGCCTGGCGCGCCTTGATGACCCGGCTCTAGCTGGTGCGGCGGGGAACGCCATCCACCCTGGCGTCCCCCGCCGCGGTCTTGCGCGCCGCTAGCCGCAGAGGCCGCTAGTTGCAGAACCGGTCGAATTCGCCGTTTCGCACGCCGCCGAGGAAGGCGTGCCACTCGTCGGACGTGAACCGGAGCACAGGCCCTCCTGAGTCCCTGCTGTTACGTACGCCGATCTCTCCACCGGGCAGGCCCGCTACTTCGACGCAGTTTCCGTTCGCGTAGCTCAGCGAGCTCTTGACCCAGAGTGGACTCGTCGCCGGCATCTCGCACCGGTTCCCGAGTGTTGTGATTCCCACGATACCCCTTCGATTGTCCGTTTCTTCCTAATTGCCCCTGTTTGGGGCGCGGGTGTGGGGGTGGCGGGCTGCCGGGGGGCGTTTACAGCCCGCCACCCCCACGTGTGGTCCCCTCGGGTCCGTCGTCGTCGCCGGGGGGAAGTCCTGCTTTCAGCGAGAGCGAGAAGTACGCGGCGTTGCCCGCCGGGGTGCGGAAGGCGCCCCACTCGTCGGCCAGCCGCGACACCAGCGCGAGTTCCGGGTCATCGCCCCAGTCCTCCGCGTCCGGCGACGCCGACCGCGAGCTGTCGTAGACGTCGACGCGCAGCCGCTCACTGGAGCACCGGAAGGCGACCGTGACCATCTTCCCGGCCCCGCGCGTGATCGCGTTGGTGACCAGGTCGCTGGTGAGCAGCACCGCGACGTCGGAATCCACCGGAACCTTCCAGGTCGCGAGGACGGCCCGGGCCTGGATGCGCGCCTCGGCGGCGGCCCTCGGCTCCCTGGCCAGCCGGACACGGCGCTGGTGCAGTTCTGCTGGCCCTAGCGGCGCATTCGGGTCCATCGGCGGTTCCTCAGCTGACGTACTTACTTGCCCTTGCGTAGAAAATGGTGCTGCAACTTTCAGTGCAAGACATCGGTCAGCTGACCGATTTCGGACTATCGGCGCTTGAGGCCCGATAGAACCTTAGGTACGCCTATAACTCCCGTTGGCCGAGTAGCGGAACACCCGAACGGCGTCCCCGGGAGTCAGCAGTAGACCCGGGAAATCCGATTGCCCCCGCGTGGGCGGATGCCGCACACTACCGGATGTGAGCAGGCCGATAATCACAGCTGTGTAATTCGCTGTGGACAACTCCCGGACAAGCGTGCTGGCCGGCGGATTGCGCGCCCTGCTGGACCTCGGCGGCTACAACTTCCGCGCCGCCGGATCGCCCGGAGGCAGGGCCTGGCTCGCCGCGCTGCCGTCCCTCGTCGCCGACCTGGCCCGGGAGTGGGAGCTGACCGTCACCGACGGCGAGATCCGGCACGGCTACAACGCGGTGGTCATCCGGGTTGCCCGGGCCGGCGTCCCGCTCGCGCTCAAGATCACGTGGCCGTCCGGCGATGACGTGCGGCTCGAGGCCGAGGCGCTCGCCGCGTGGCACGGGCACGGCGCCGTCGGGCTGGTCGCCGCCGACCCCGCGCGCGGCGCGCTGCTGTTGGAACGGCTCGGCACCGGGCGGTCCCTGGCGGATGTCCCCGTCCTGGAAGCCGGCGCGATCGCGGGCACCGTGCTGCGCGAGCTGGCGGTCCCGGCACCAGAATCCGTCCCCGCGCTGCGCGATCAGGCCAACTGGATCGCGAGTGCCTTCGTCGAACGGCGGCACCAGCCGGACAGCCAGGTGCCGGGAGACTGGCTCACGCTGGCGGCGCGGCTGGCGGACGCGCTGTCCCGTGACCCCGCGCGCCTGCTCATCCACGCCGACCTGCACTACGGCAACGTCCTGGCCCGCGAGGCGCCGGGCGCCGACGACCGCGGCTGGGTCGCGATCGACCCGCGGCCGCTGGCGGGCGCGCCCGAGCGATCGGCGGCAGAACTGCTGTGGACCCGGGCCGACGAGCTCGCCGCGCCGGAGGACTTCGTCCGGCTGCTCGACGCGATCATCGGCGGCGGCGGGCTGGTCCGGGGCAAGGCGGTCGCGTGGAGCTTCGTGCGCACGATCGACTACTGGCTCTGGGCGCTGGACACCGGCCTCACCATCGACCCGGTCCGCTGCGCGCGGGTCGCGGGCGCCCTGGCGCCCCTCGCCGCGCGGGTGACCCTGGCTTAGAAGCTGACCTCGTCGGTGGTCACGGTGCCCGCGGTGCGGCCCGGCGCGTCCTGGTAGCTCCAGTACAGGTTCGTGTGGGCGATGACCTGTTCCGGCGGCGGCGCGCCGTACTCGGTGAGGTCCACCGTCGTGTGCGCGTCGCCGACCAGCGTGACGTCGTAGCCGCGGGTGAACCCGCCGTGCAGCGTCGAGCGGACGCACTGGTCGCTGGCCGCGCCGGTGACGATCAGGCGGCCGACGCCCCGCTCGGCGAGCACGTCCTCCAGGTCCGTCGCCTCGAACGAGTCGCCGTAGTTCTTGTGCACCAGCGGCTCGGCGTCCAGTCGCGGCAGCTCGGGCACGACTTCCCACTCAGTGCTGCCCCGCGGCAGGTCGTCGTCGGAGTGCTGGACCCAGATCACCGGCACGTTCCCGGCGCGCGCCTTGCCGACCAGCGCGGCGATGTTCGCGATCACGCCGTCACGGTCGACGGCGGTGTCCACGACCCCGTTCTGCATGTCGATGACGAGCAGCGCGGTGTTCGGGCGGCCGTGCAGTGTCGTCATCGCGTTCTCCCCTGGGGCAGCGAGAATCCGTATCGCATGAAGCGAGCCTAGCCCGCCCCGCTGACATTAGGGCTCCGGCTTCCGGCGACGCCCGGCCTGTCGGCATCTGTGGTCCATCCCGGAGGTAGATCGTCCGGGACTAAAGCTAGTGTCTTCGGTGATGAAACGAGGGAAACGACATGAACGAACCGACGGCGACCAGGAGCCGGCCAACAGATGGCCCGGAGGACTGGAGATCCATCGCGGCCCATGCACGGGCCTGGTTCGCCGCGCCCTCGCATGCCGCCGGAGCCGGCCTGGTGGCGCGGATCGCCGGATTGCCGGCCATCGCAGACCGGAACGGGCTGCCGGATATCGATCTTCGTGCCGACGGCGTGGGCGTACGTCTCGGGCCCGGAGATGCGGCATTGGCTCGTGCGATCTCCGCGGCGGCCGCCGACCTGGGACTGACCGGTGAACCGGCGGCACTGCAGGCCCTGCAGGTGAGGATCGATGCCGCCTGGCCCGAGTCGGTGACATCGTTCTGGCGAACCGTCCTGGGGCACGAGCGGGCCAGTCACGGCGTACTCACCGATTCGCTTCGGCGCGCCCCGGCGGTCCGGGTCGGGCGGCTCAGTGAGCCGAGCCCGCTGCGGAACCGGATCCATCTGGACGTCGTACGGGGGCCCGAAGCGGTCGAGGCAGTCAAGGCCGCCCTCGGCCGTGAGGCGTACGGTGCGAACGGGCTGACGCTTGCCGACAGCGAGGGGAACGAGGTCGACCTGGTCCCGGGCTCCGAACTGTCGCCGCAGACCCCCGACTGGCGGGCGCTGTTCGCCGCGATGACGTTCTACCCGGCCGCCTCGCCGCAGCAGGCGGCCCGGCTCGCTGCCGCCGTTGCAGAGGTGGCGGATGAGGCGGGAGTGCCCTTGCTGATAGACCTGCGGCCGGACGGCGTCGTCATCGACAGCGGCAAGGACCAGTGGGAGGACGGTCAGGGCAGCCCAGACGCCCGTTTCGTCGACCTCGCCGGCTGGATCCAATCCGCGGCCCGCGGCCTGGGACTGTCCGCTGACCCGGCTCGCCCGCGATTCCAGCAGTTTGGCATCGATGCCGCTGATGTTCCGGCGGTGCGGTCGTTCTGGGCGGCCGTGCTCGGCTACCGGTACGATCCGCGGACGCACCTCACCGACATCTACGACCCGCGCCGGCTCAACCCGGAGTTCTTCTTTCAGCAGATGGACCCGGCCGAGCAGGACCGACGCCGCCAGCGCAACCGCATCCGGTTCGATCTGTTCATCCCCTGCGACCAGGTGCGGGCACGCCTCGACACCGCGGTAACCGCGGGCGGACAGATCGTAGCCGAGGCACCGGGAAGTTATGCCCTCGCCGATCCCGAAGGCAACGAGGTCGACATCATCACGACCCCGTAGCCACCCACGCCCAAGATCACCAGACCACGGCAAAATGCCCGGGTGGCGACCATCGCTTCAGCGCCCATCGGGTCGGACTGAACGACTGCACGTGGACGGCGCTGGCCGGGCCGCGGGCTGCATGTTAGCTGTTAGCTCGGCCGCCGTCTCGCGGATGCGGTCAGCCAGGCTTGCGCGTTCCGGCTGCCCCGCCCAGCGATCGAAGGCGACCCAGAAGATAGCGGCGCCGACCGGCGCGAGGAGGGCGGCGGTTGCTCCCTCGGTCCCCCGTTGCTCGAGTGCCGCGCCCAGCGCAGCGGTGGCCTCGGCGAACTTGGTCCGTCCCCGTTCCTGCAGCTCAGGGCTGGCCTGGACGATCGCGCGGCGCTCGGCGGCGTGCTGGACCCGGTCGGCGAGCAGGTCGCCGACTTCGGTGAGCGCGCTCAGCATGGCCTCGAACGGCGCGAGGGCAGGATCGGCCCGGCCGACGGCGTCGGCCAGGACCCCCGGGAGCTGCTCTGAGCCGGCGAACAGCACGTCCCGCTTGTCGGCAAAGTAGCGGGAGAACGTCCGGCGGGTCAGCCCGGCCCGCTCGGTGATCTGGGCCACGGTGACGTTGTCGAAGCCGTGCGCAAGGAACAGTTCAAGAGCGGCTTCGCGAAGCCGGTCCCTGGCTTGAGGCTCCCACCGCGGCATGCGTCAGATCCTACCCTGATGTCTCACTGAGTCATCATACGCGGTAGACTGATGACTCAGTGAGACATCACATCGCCAGACACCGGAGGACAGGGCCATGGATCTAGACGGCAAGAGCATCGTCATCATCGGCGGCAGCTCGGGAATGGGGCTGGCTACCGCGGCCGCCGCCGCCGCGGCGGGAGCGGCGGTCACGATCGCGTCAAGCGACAAGAGCCGGCTCGACGCCGCACTGGCCGCGCTGCCCGCCGGATGCGCCGGGGCCGTGATCGACACCCGCAGCGAGGCATCCGTGGCCGACGCGCTCAGCCGGATCGGCGAGCTGGACCACGTTGTGTACACGGCCGGCGACGCGGTCGCGCCCCGGCCGCTGTCAGAGGTGACGCTGGCAGAAGCCCGCCAGCTGCTCGACGTCCGCCTCTGGGGCGCGGTCGCCGCGGTCAAGCACGCGGCCCCGCGGATCAGGCCGGGCGGCTCGATCGTGCTGACCTCCGGGACGATCGGGGTCCGGCCGTCCCCCGGGGCGGCGCTCGCGGCCGGCGGTGCCGCCGCTATCGAGGGCCTGACCAGGGGACTGGCCGTCGAGCTGGCCCCGGTCCGGGTCAACGCGGTCCGGCCCGGGGCGATCCGCACGCCACTGTGGGACCCGGTCCCACAGGAGCGGCGGACGGCGCTGTTCGCCGCGCTGGCCGAGCGGACGCTGACCAAGACGGTCGGCGAGCCTGACCAGATCGCCGCGGCCCACCTCTACCTGATGGACAACGGCTTCGTCACCGGCACCGTGCTCACCGTCGACGGGGGTGCCGTGCTGAACTGACGCTGCCCGGCACGGGCGGGGCTGGCGCGCCGCGGCCAAGGTGACCATCTCGGCCGCGGCCAACCAACGCGACGAGTCACAAGCCTCGCCCGTCACACGGGATCACCCGAATCCCTTTATCGCCACAATGTCACCTATGGCGTTAAAACACCGCTCTCGCGGCGGATGATCCATTACGCTGCCAGTCACGTGATAAACGCGGTACCAGCCTGCCGGGGGGCAGGAAGGAACACCCATGCGCAACGCGCGTCTGCGCGTGCTCGCTCCCGCGATCGCGGTACTTGTCATGATCGTGCCCATGGCCGCGGGCTGCGGCAGTCTCCTGGGAACCAGCGCGAGCGCGGCATCAAATTCCCCGGGGTCACTGGAGCAGAAAACGCTTAACGTCTCCGTGGTCCCCGCCCTGGACTCAGCGGGCTTCTTCGTCGCATTGCACGAAGGGCTTTTCGCCAAGGAAGGGCTGACGATCCATTACACCCCGGCCACCAGCAGCGACACGGTGATCAACCAGCAGGTGGCCGGGCAGTTCGACATCACCGGCGGGAACTACGTCTCCTACATCCAGCACTACGTCGATCAGCGCCAGCCGCTGGAGATCATCGCCGAGGGTTCGGTGATGCAGGAAGGCACCCAGGCGATCTACACGATGCCGCATTCCGGCATCACGACCATGGCGCAGCTCAAGGGACACATCCTCGGGACGAACGCGCCCGGCAACATCGACTACCTGCTCGCCGCGTCGGTCCTGTCGGAGAACGGCATCAAGCTGAGCGACGTCAAGTTCACTTCCCAGCCAATCCCGTTCCCTCAGCTGGCGGGCGAGATGGCCGCGGGCAAGGTCGACGCGGTCGCCCTGGCTGAGCCGTTCGCCACGATTGCCGAGCAGAAGTACGGCGCGGTCGTGCTGGCGGACCTGAACCAGGGCGCGACCACCGACTTCCCCATCCAGGGGTACGTGGTCACGAAACAGTGGGCGCGGCAGAACCCGGACACGCTGAAGGCGTTCGTCACGGCGCTCGATCACGGCCAGGAGATCGCCGACACGAATCGCATCGCGGTCGAGAAGGCGATGGAGGCCCTGGCCGGCCCGCAGAACGGCCAGGTGCCGCCGATCGTCGCGGCGGTTATGTCGCTGAACGACTACCCGACCACCATCGACCCGGTCCGGATCCAGCGCGTGGCGGACGTCATGTATGAATTCGGACTGCTGAAGAAGCAGTTCAACGTCCACGCCATGCTCGCGCCCGCTGCCTAGCCGACGCTGGCCCGTGCGCGAACGCGTATTCGGGCACGCTCTCGAGCGTGCCCGAATACGCCATTGGACTCGTTCCGCCGTCACATTCCCGCAGCGGTACGAGGCGGCGTCCCCGGTGCAGTTCGCGGCCGACCTGACCCGCCCGCTGCTGCTGATCCACGGTCTCGCCGACACCAACGTGCCGGCGGCCACCACGCTGCGCATGTCCAGCGCGCTGCTGGCCGCCGGCCGCCCGCACGAGGTGATACTCATGCCGGGAGTCGGCCACCCCAATATGGGGCCCGGAGTTCCCGCGGCCCTGCTGGAACACCAGGCCCGCTTCCTGCTCCGGCACCTCGGCTAAGCGATGGCGACCAGGGGATCCGGTCAGTCCCCGACCCTCGCGGGCGCCGGGATCGCGCGCGCTGGGGCGCTGACCGCCCGCGGGCGCCGCCTGGGCAGGGCAACGCCGGCGACCGCGCCGGCCAAGGCCAGTGCGGCGGCAACGGCGCTCGCGAGCGCGAACCCGTCGCTGAACGCCCGGGCCGACGCGTAGCTGCCGGCCGCCGCGAACACCGTGACCAGGGCCGCGACGCCGAACGCGCCGCCAAGCTGGCGCATCGCGCTAAAGGCGCCCGACGCCTTGCCGATGTCGCCAGGCGCGACCGAGCTGACCACGGACTTGGTGACCGCGGGGATGGCCATGGCGAACCCGAGGCCAGAGATAACCATCGGCGCGATCATCGTCGGGTACGCGAGACCGGGCCGGGCGATGACCGCGATCCAGGCCATCCCGGCCGTCTGCAGGAGCAGTCCGGCGACGATCAGCGGCCGCTCGCCGATCCGGTCGGCCAGCGCGCCGGCCCTCGGGGCGACCAAGAACGGGGTGATCCCCCACGGGAGCAGCCGCAGCCCTGCGTCCAGCGGGCTCTGGCCCAGCGCCGTCTGCTGGAACTGGGCCATGAAGAACACCGCCCCGGTCAGTGACGCGTTGAGGAGGAAGACCACGGCGTTGCCGGCCGAGAAGGCCCGCGAGCTGAACAGGCGCATCGGCAGCATCGGCGCGCGGGCGCGGCGCTCCCACGCGATGAACGCCGCGGCCAGCATGGCCCCGCCGAGGAGCGCCGCCACGACCTCGGAGCTGCCCCAGCCGACCGTGCTAGCGCGCACCAGGCCCCAGACCAGCCCCAGCGCGGCGCCGGTGCCGAGGGCCACCCCGGGCAGGTCAAGCCCGGTTCGCGGGCCGTGGCTCTCCGGTATGCGGGTGAGGACCAGCGGGATGGCGAGCAGGCCGATCGGGACGTTGATCCAGAAGATCCACGACCAGGAGATCCCCTGCGTGATGGCCCCGCCCAGCACCGGGCCGACCAAGGGCGCCAGCCCGGTTACGCCGCCGAAGATGCCCAGGGCCCGGCCGCGGCGCTCGGGCGGGAACGCCGCGTTCAGCAGCGCCAGCGCGAGCGGCATGACCAGGGCCGCCCCGGCGCCCTGCACCGCGCGCGCGGCGACCAGCCAGCCGACGCCGGGCGCCAGCGCGCACGCCGCCGAGGCCGCCGTGAACACTCCCAGCCCGGCGGCGAACAGCCGTCGCCGCCCGAAGCGGTCGCCTAGGGCGGCCGCGGGCATCAGCAGCACGGCGAACGTCAGGGTATAGGCGTTGACCGTCCATTCGAGCTGATCAATCGATGTTCCGAGATCGCGCTGGATCGAACTGAGCGCGGTCGAGACGACCAGCAGGTCGAGCGCGACCATGAATGATGCCGCCGAGGCGAGCCCGAGCGTCCATCTTTGCGCCGAGCCCGCGGCGTTTAGCCTGAATCTGGTAGCCATGCGTCCCCCAGTTGCCGTTATGCGCTGGTGTCTGCTGATTGAGACACGAGCCCGGCCGGGAACTGGCCGGTGACTTTCCGAGCCGGGGGGTGTCCTTACCTGAAGGCGGGGAAGACGAGGCGATGCGAGGATGGCGGAATGACCGATACCACCCTGGCTCGTGCCCGGGCCGGAGACGAGCAGGCGTTCCGCGAGCTGACCGACCCCTACCGGCGCGAGCTGCATGTGCACTGCTACCGGATGCTCGGCTCGGTGCAGGACGCGGAGGACATGCTCCAGGAGACCTTGCTGGCGGCCTGGCGGGGGCTCGGGGAATTCGGCGGGCGGTCATCAACGCGCGCCTGGCTGTACCGCATCGCCACCAACAGGTGCCTGAACGCGCTGCGCGATGCCGGACGCCGCCCGCAACGGCTGGTCCGGCTGCCCCCGTTCGAGGCGCCCGAGCCCACCCGCCGGACCGAGCCCACCTGGTTCGAGCCCTACCCGGACTCCCTCATCGAGGACCTCCCGGACACCTCCCCCGGCCCGGAAGCCCGCTACGAGAGCAGGGAGTCGCTGGCGCTGGCGTTCGTGGCCGGGCTGCAGCGGCTGCCGCCGGGTCAGCGCGCGGCGTTCGTGCTGCGCGATGTGCTGGGGTTCCGCGCGGCCGAGGCGGCCGACCTGCTCGACAACAGCGAAGTCTCGGTGAACAGCGCCCTGCAGCGGGCGCGAGCGGCCCTGGACGGCCAGCTTCCCGGGCGCGATCGACAGCGGGCGCCACTGCCGCGATCGCCGCGCGAGCGCGCGCTCGCCGGGCAATTCGCCGACGCGTTCGAGAACGCCGACGTCGAGCGGATCGTCGCGCTGCTGACCGAGGACGCGTGGCTGACCATGCCACCCGAGCCGCTGGAATACCAGGGGCACGCGGCGATAACCGAGTTCTTCCTGACCCGCAGCTGGTGGGGGGTTCGGGCGCCCCGGCTCCTACCCACCCGCGCAAGCGGCCAGCCCGCGTTCGGCTACTACCGCCGGGACCGGTCGAGTCCGTTCGCCGACGCGAGCGGGCTGATCGTGCTCACCCTCGCGGGCGACCGGATCTCGGCCATCACCCGGTTCCACCACAGCCTGTTCCCGGGCTTCGGCCTGCCGGCCTCCCTGGACGATTAGGCGTCAGTCGATGTTGGCGTCAGTCGATGTTGGCCTCAGTCAGTGCCGGCTTCCATGGCCGCGGCGTCCAGCAGCTCGCCGCCGGCGGCCTCGCCGCGGGAGGCGATCGCCTCGGCGCCGCCCTCGGTCACCTCGCTGATCAGCGCGGCCGGCGACGACTCGGGCACGCCGGTCAGCGCCGGGTGCGGACCGCCGAGCATGCCCAGGCCCGCGTACTGCTCCAGCTTGGCGCGCGAGTCGGCGATGTCGAGGTTGCGCATGGTCAGCTGGCCAATGCGGTCGGACGGGCCGAACGCCGAGTCCACGATCCGCTCCATGGACAGCTTGTCCGGGTGGTAGCTGAACGCCGCGCCGGTCGTGTCCAGGACCGAGTAGTCCTCGCCGCGGCGCAGCCGGAGCGTGACCTCGCCGGTGACCGCGGTGCCGACCCAGCGCTGAAGGGACTCGCGCAGCATCAGTGACTGGGGCTCCAGCCAGCGGCCCTCGTACAGCAGCCGGCCGAGACGGCGGCCCTCGTTGTGGTAGCTGGCGAGCGTGTCCTCGTTGTGGATGGCGTTGACGAGCCGCTCGTAGGCGGCGTGCAGCAGCGCCATGCCGGGCGCCTCGTAGACGCCACGGCTCTTGGCCTCGATGATCCGGTTCTCGATCTGGTCCGACATGCCCAGGCCGTGCCGTCCGCCGATCGCGTTGGCCTCCAGCACCAGGTCCACGGCACTCGGGTAGGCCTTGCCGTTGATGGTCACGGGACGGCCCTGCTCGAACCCGATCGTCACGTCCTCGGGGACGATCTCCACGTCAGTGTCCCAGAACCGCACGCCCATGATTGGCTGGACGATCTCGATCCCGTTGTCGAGGTGCTCCAGTGACTTGGCCTCATGGGTGGCGCCCCAGATGTTCGCGTCCGTAGAGTAGGCCTTCTCCGTGCTGGCCCGGTACGGCAGGTTCCGCGCGGCCAGCCACTCCGACATCTCCTTGCGGCCGCCGAGCTCGCTGACGAACGCGGCGTCCAGCCACGGCTTGTAGATCCGCAGGGACGGGTTGGCCAGCAGGCCGTAGCGGTAGAACCGCTCGATGTCGTTGCCCTTGTAGGTGGAGCCGTCGCCCCAGATCTGCACGTTGTCGTCGAGCATCGCGCGCACGAGCAGCGTGCCGGTGACCGCGCGGCCCAGCGGCGTGGTGTTGAAGTAGGCGCGGCCCCCGGACCGGATGTGGAAAGCGCCGCAGGCCAGGGCCGCGAGCCCTTCCTCGACGAGCGCGGCCCGGCAGTCAACCAGGCGCGCGCCCGCGGCCCCGTACGCCTCGGCGCGACCGGGCACGGTCTCGATGTCGGGTTCGTCGTACTGGCCGAGGTCGGCGGTGTACGTGAACGGCACCGCGCCTTTCTCGCGCATCCAGGCGACCGCGACCGATGTGTCGAGGCCGCCGGAGAAGGCGATTCCGACGCGTTCACCGACGGGCAGAGAGCTGAGCACCTTGGACATGCCACAAGTATATGCACAGGACTGCATATTCATGCAAGCGCTGCCGCGGAGAACTTGCCAGGCCGTTAACTCGGTTCGTCGACCGGGAGCTCCCGCGGCCCCGTGACGTGCGTCGGTAGCTCCTACAGGCCGAACAGCGCCGCCGCGTTGTCATGGCAGACCGCGCGCAGCCACTCGCGGCTAAGGCCGGCCCGCTCCGGGGCCTCGAGGGCGTCGGCGTAGGAGTACGGGATGTTCGGGAAGTCGGTGCCGAGCAGGACACGGTCGCCGAGGGCCGCCAGGCGCGGGAGGTCCGCGCGGGGGAACGGCGCGTCTTCCTCGGCGAAGTCGGTGAACGCCATCGTCGTGTCCAGCAGCACGCCGTCGTAGCGCTCGGCGAGGTCCAGGAACTCGCGGTACTCGGGCATGCCGAGGTGCGCCACCACGAGCCGCAGTCGCGGCTGCCGGGCGAGCAGCGCCGCGATCGGCCCCGGTCCCGTGTACTTGCCGGGCACCGGGCCGGAACCGCAGTGCGTCACGACCGGGATGCCCGTCTCGGCGAGCATGCCCCATACGTCGTCGAGGAGCGGGTCGTTCGGGTCGAACTGGCCGACCTGCAGGTGGCACTTGAACACCCGCGCGCCCTGGGCGAGCGCCCGCCGGACGTCGTCGGCGGCCGCGGGCTCGGCGAAAAACGTCGCGGTTTGCAGGCACTCGGGGGTCCGCGCCGCGAAGTCCGCGGCCCAGTCGTTGAGCGACCGCGCCATGCCCGCCTTGTGCGGATAGAGCATGGACGTGAAGGCCCGTACGCCGAAGGCCCCCAGCGTCTCGACCCTGGCCTGTTCCGCCATCCGGTAGCGGATCGGCCACGGCCGGCCGACCAGCGGGCCCTGCTCGTCGAAGTACCTCCAGACCGCGGCGAGCAGTCGTTCCGGCATGAAGTGCGTGTGCGCGTCGATGAGCGAGGTGAGTCCCAGCCGTTCACGGAACGCCGCGATCCGCGCCGCCTCGTCCTGGGACCCGCGGCGCGCGGACTCCAGGAAGATCTGCGCGCACACCGAGCCCCTGGCGGCCGCCTCGGCGAGGATCGCCGGGTCGCCGGTGAACCGCGCCTCGGTGTACTGCGTCATCGACGTGTCCGGCTGCGGCACCGCTATCGTCCCGCCGGCGACGGTGGCCTCGTAGTCGGCGAGCGTCAGGACATACGCGCCCCGGTCGGCCGTCCGCTCCCCGATCCGGCCTCTGGGCGCGAGCTCCACGCCGAGCTTCTCCCGGCCGACCCGGGCGACGGCGGACCGCTCGTCCTCGCCGTCCGTGAGCGTGATCGCCGGGAGTCCCCATACCCCGGCGAGCGGATCATCGGGGTCGTCGGGACGTTTCACGGCGAGGAACGTGCCGTCCGCGCCACGGACGACGACGGCCACGGAATGCTTGACGGGTTTCACGGTGCCCATCCTCGCATCCCGGTCAGGGCGCCTGCTCCTGGCCGGCGCCGGCGGACTAGGCGCGCCGCACTGGCCGGCTATCGCTTTTACTGACCGGCTAGCGCTGCCCGGACACGCGTCGCGGTCATCTCGGCCAGAGCCCTCTCCTGGGCCGCCGCCGTCATGGCATCGGTCGGGGTCAGGTGCCCCGTGCACACCGACCAGGCGCGGAGCACGAGGGGCCGGGCGCGGGCGACTGCCCCCAGCCGGTCGAGCTCGTCCGCTTCCAGCGTGACGTGCTCGCGGTATCCGGACAGCACCAGGCCCGCCCGGCGCGGGTCCTTCGCCGCCTCGGCGTACAGCAGGAACGCCAGTGGCCACAGCCGCGGCCCGCGTCCGGCGCCTGTCCAGTCGACGAGGACCATGCCGTCGGCCGTCGCGACGACGTTCGCGAGGACGAAGTCAGGGTGAATGAGTCCTTCCGGCAGTCCGTCCGCCGTGTCCAGCCCCGCGACCTCCGCCTGGAGCGCCGCGAACGCCGTGCGCTCGGCGTCGGGAATGACCGGCGCGGCCGCCGACAGCATCCGCCCGGCGGCCTCGATCTCGGCTGACGGCAGCCCGTCGGCGAGGTGATGCCAGGCGCCGCCCGGCCGCGTGACGGTCCCATCGGCGCCACCACCGGCACCGCCGGTGCCCGCCGGCACCGTGTCCAGCGTATGCAGCCGCCCCAGCAGCCCGCCGAGTTGCCGGAGCCCGCCGCCCGCGCGGATCGCGTCCCGCCGTCGCGGCCTGGGAACCGGGCCGGCCCACTCGGTCACCAGCACGGAGCGGCCGTCGAGGACGGAGACCGGTTCGCCGGTCGCGCACCGCTCGGCCGGGAAGTCGTGCGCCGCCAGGTGCCGGAGGATCGCGGCGTCGCCCGCCACCGCCGCGGCGCTCCGGCGGGCGGCGAACCAGCGCGCCACCCAGTCCGGGCCGTCCGCGCGCGTGACCCGCCATACCCCCAGGTCGAGCTCGGTCATCGCGGCCACCGTGATCCCGTGCCGGGCCTGCAGGTGCGCGCGCAGGCGCTCGCCCGGCCGGCTGGGCATCGGCGAGCCGAAACGGATCAGGTTGCCGTCCGGGTCAACATGCGACCCCTCGCGCAGCTGGTACGGCGTGTCCCCGACGCGGCGCGTCAGCCCGCCGACGCCGGGCCGTGCCCACTCGTCGTACAGCGCGTCGGCATCGTCGACGTACAGGTAGGCGGTGCCGACGTGCTCGTGGCCGGCCTCGGGGCCGTGCCCCTCCTCGGGCGGGCTGTGCCCCTCCTCGAGCGACAGGTGCAGGCTCACCGCGTCCCGCGCGGCGAAGCCGTACCCTTGCTCGCCGGCGTACGGCTCCACCGTGAAGCCGAGCGACGCGTAGTGCGCCAGCGCTCGCCGCAAGTCGCGCACGGGAAAGACCGGGCTGAAGCTCCTGAGCGCGTTGCCGGGAGCAGCGTTGTCAGGAGCAGCGTCATCGTCCACGAGCCAAGCATCTCGCATGGGTCTGACAATTCGCGCCGGCGCCCGCGGTCCCGGTCACGACGTAGGGTTCCGGATATGGGCATGATTCCGGCCGAGAGCGCGGCACGGCGCTCCGCGGTGCGCTGGGTAATGGTCGCTGTCGCCCTGGTCGTGGTGGTCGCCGACCAGGTCAGCAAGTCGCTGATCCTGGCGACGCACGCCGTGGCGGCCGGGAACGGCTGGATCGTCTTCCGGCTCGTGCGCAACACGGGGGCAAGCGGCGGCATCGCGTCCGGGCACCCGGTGCTGGTCACGCTGACGGGCGCCCTCATCACGGCGCTGGCCGTCACGCTCGCCGTCCGGGTACGCGATCGCGGCGTCGCGATCTGCCTGGCGGCCGTCTGCGGCGGGGCGCTCGGCAACCTGTCGGACCGTATCTTCCGCGCGCCCGGGTTCGGGCGGGGCGCGGTCGTCGACTGGATTCACGTCGCCGGGCGCGGCGGGTCGTTCAACGTGGCCGACACGGCGATCCAGTTCGGCGTGATCGCGGCGATCATCGCGATGTTCGTCGCCGAGCGCGGCCGGCGGGCGGCGCTCCGGGCGGCGGAAGCCGCCGAGCAGGCAGGCGAGAGCTGGCCCGGAATCGAGAGCTAGCCCAGAGCTAGCACGGGATACGTCCCAGCAACCGCTGGACCGCGCCGAGTAATTCCGCCGGCCTGGCCCGCGATCAGGCGGGCTCGACGGTGATCTCGGCGCGGTTGGGGTAGAAGGCCACGTGCCCGGCGATCTCCCGCACCGCGTCGTACGGCTGCTCGTACGTCCAGATGACGTCGGCCTCGGTCTTGCCGTCCGGCGTCGTGACGCTGTAGTAGGACGCGTCACCCTTGAACGGGCAGTAGGTCTGGGTGTCGGTCCGGGTCAGCAGGCCCTGGTCGACGTCTGCCAGCGGGATGTACTGCGCGACCGGGTAGTCGGCCTCGGCCAGCGACAGGGCCTTGTCGCTCTCGGCGACCGTGACGCCGCCCAGGCGAACCGTCACGCGGGACCCGGTCGGGGTGACGGTGATCGGGTGCGTCTCGTCCGGGATCTTGACGGTGCGGCTCATGCGAGTCCTCTTTCCGGTAGGCGATCCGTGCTCAGCAACATAAGCCACGGATCGCCCGCCGGAATTCCGCCCTTTCAGCCAGTAGAGCCCGCTAGCCCACGACGATCTCGTTGAAGTCGGGGGCGTAGGCGGACGGGTTGCTCAGCTCGATCGTGTTGGCGCCCGCGTTCAGCGTGACGGACACGTTCATCGCGCCCACGGTCGTGAAGCTCCCGGTCGGGGTGAACGTCAGCAGCTGCGGCGTGCCGCCGTTGACGCTGATGTCGGCCTGGCGCCCGGTCGTGCCGGTCGACCCGTCGCAGTACACGATCGTCACGTTGTACGTCCCGGCCGACGGGACGGTGACGTCGTTGTACGTCAGCGTTCCGCCGTCGCCGACGTACCCGACCTTCTCCCCGCCGTAGCAGGTCGCGCAAGTCTGGACGACGGCCCCGCCCGCGAGCGTGTTGCCCGCGGCGCCGGCCTGGTAGGCCGACGCCGGGGACGGCGCCGCCGCCGAGCCCGACACCGTGAACCCGCTGAACGTGACCTGCGCGGGCGATCCCGCGGCGTGCGAGGTCACGAACATCCCCGCGTCCTGGGTCGCGTGCTGGTCCGGGACCGTCGCGGTACCGACCTCCTGCCAGCCGGTACCGTCGAACGAGTAGTAACCGGTGTAGGAGGGGCCGTTCCTGACCAGCTCCAGCCAGACGGGCAGCAGCTCGGGGCTGGTCCCGTTCGGCGGGGTCACGCTGTTGACGTAGGAACCGGCGTTGGAGTCCCATTCGAGCTGGATGCCCCCGGACGGCGATTCGAAGAGGACCACGCCTTCGGGGGTCGTGCCCGAGCCGGCCGCGTCGTTACGGATCATGATTCCCGCCTTGCCGTACCCGGCGAGGTTCTGCTGGGCCGTCACCTCGGTCTGGACCGTCGCGGTGGCGCCGGCCGCGGCCGGGTCGTAGATCGAGCTGTAGGCGTCGGCGTCACTGAACAGGTCCGAGCCGGCGCCGGAGATGCCGAACGTGTTCCCGGACTGGCCGAACACCGCGGGCGCGTCGGTCGCCGACGAGTACGTCTTGTACGGCGACAGGACCGGCGGGCTCGTGGTCACCGACTGCGGCAGGGTCAGGAGCTGCGGGGATCTTCGGGCCCAGGTGTAGCGCGCGGTGGCGCTCAGGTCCGACGTGGCGAACAGCCCGGCCGGCGTCGGCGCGGTCACCGTGAAGGCCGCGCTCTCCGTCCCGCCGCTCCCCACTTCCCTGAACGTCGCGGGACCTGCCGCGCTGACCGTCCACCCGGCCGGGGCCTTGAGGGCCAGCCGGACATCGAGCGCGGGCAGTGCGCCCTCGTCCGTGAAGGACTCGGTGACCGTGGCGGGCGTGCCCGACGTCAGGGTCGTCAGGCCCGTGAGCGACAGGGCCCCGGCCGGCGGCGCCGCCGTCGGGTTCCGCAGCGGCGTGACCCGCAGCAGGGCGACGCCGTCGGACGGCACGACCTCGCTGATCGTGCCCGCGGTCTCGGTCTGCTGCCCGGTCCAGAGGTTGTCGAGCAGGTAGTCGGTGCCCGCCGGGAGGCCGAGGCTCGCGGCCGACGTGGTGATGGTCTCGGTCGCGCCGCTGGTGTTGAAGAGCCCGGCGTCCACGTCGCCGCTCTTCTCGGTCTTGGCGAAGATCTGGTCGGTGGCCGTGTCGGCCAGGCGCGAGGCGTCGATGCCGTCCTGGTCGACCGCGATCACGGCCCGGTTCTTCAGCAGCGCGAGGTCCGGCTTGGTAAGGCTGGTCAGGTCGGTGCCGAGGAGCAGCGGCGAGGACGCCAGCGACCAGAGGCTGAGCTGGCTCATGCTCTGGTCGTAGCTGAGCCCGTCGTCGGCGGCGCCGTTGCCGACCTCGATGGAGTCGTAGTCGTTGTACGCGCCGGGCTCGCCGTAGGGCTGCCACTGCGCGACCTGGTCGAAGCGGGACTCGACGTTCGACCAGTCGGTCAGCGGGAAGCTGGCGCCGTTCGCGCCGCAGTAGCACTCGATGTCGCCGCCGGTCCGCCAACCGTTGGAGTACTGCTCCCAGGTGGACGCGTCGTCGATGTTCAGGCTGTTGGACAGCTCCAGGTGGATCGGCCGCCCGGTCTGGCGCAGCGCGTTCGACCAGGCCTGCACGTCGGGGATGTCGAAGGACCCGACGCCGTCGAGCTTGACGTAGTCCACGCCCCAGGAGGCGAACTCGTTGGCCCACGAGTCGATGAACTGCTGCGCGCCGGGCTTGCTGTAGTCGATGCCGACCATGCCGCCGCAGTTGTAGTTGTTCTCGCTGACGCTCGGCTCGGCGATGTCGTCGGCGGTGTAGGACGTGCCCTCGATCGGGGTGTTCTCGGCGACGGCCTGCTTGGAAATGCCGGGCGTGATGTAGATCCCGAACTTCAGGCCGAGGTGGTGCACGTAGTTGGCGGTCGCCTGGATGCCGTTGAGGTTCCCCTGCGGCGGGAACGAGGTCGTGTTGATCGCCCAGCGGCCGTCGGAGTCCACGTCCGGACCCTGGCTGCCCGGGCAGTTGTACCAGAAGTCGTCGATGTTGATGTAGTCGTACCCGACGCTCTGCAGGCCGCTGTTGTGCATCGCCAGCGCCTGGGCCTCGATGTCGGCCTCGGTCGGGTCGTGCCGGATAAAGCTCCAGCTGCTCCAGCCCATCGCCGGAGTCACTCCCACGCCGTTGGCCTCGGCCTTAGCCGACGCGGCGGGCCCGGCGGCCACCGCGATTATCGCCGCGAACGGGAGTGTCACTAGTAGTGCCGTCAGGATCCGCATCCATCGTCGCATGCTCATCACCACCACTCACCGTCGTACAGCGCCCGACAAATCCCGTCAATAAGTGCGGAAGCGTCTTGTTGGAGTGGAATTGACCGCTAGCGCGATTCGCGGATCCGCCGCTCGGCGTCGGCCCAGGTGAGGACGTGGAGTCCCCAGTCCGGGACCGCCGCCCTCTGCGGCCCGAAGAAATACTGATGCGCGACCGCGCCGCGGATGGCCTCGTGGACCTCTGGATGATCGTCGACGAAGTGGGTGAGCGCGAGTTCCTCGCAGATCGGGCGTTTCTCCGGCCGTGTCCGGCAGAACCGGACGTTCGCGCGCGGCACGCCGGTACGCCCGTAGAAGTCGTGGGCGTCCAGCCAGCGCAGCGTCCGGGCCTGCACCCGCGGCCCGCACTTCGAGACCAGCCAGACCCGTCCGCCGAACGTGTCCGTCAGCCGCGCGATGGCCGTCACGGACCCGTCCAGCTCGGGCGTGGCGAGCATGGTGGGCTCGTCGCCCTGGAAGAACGCGGTGTCCCCGCCGCCCGGATGCGCCGGGCCGTCGATGATCACGTTCCCGATGTCGATCCCCAGCCGCGCCTCGCGGCTCTCGTCGCCATTCTCGCGCACACCGCTCTCTCGCACACCGCCAGCATGACCGCACGCACCGGGGAAACGAAACTCATTTACCCGCGCCTGGTGTCGCGGGCGGTGGGGTCATGACCGGGTCCGCTGCCGGACCCGGCTAGTACTTGTTCGCGATGAACAGTTCCTGAGCGGGGAACTTCGTCAGGATCTCGGTGCCGTAGTCGGTGACGACGACCTCTTCCTCGATCCGGGCGGCGGAGATGCCGTCGGCGGCCGGGCAGTAGGTCTCCATCGCGAATACCATGCCCGCCTTCAGCTCCAGCGGGTGCTCGAGGGAATTCAGGCGGGAGATGATGGGCCGTTCGTGCAGGCCGAGGCCCAGCCCGTGCGCGAACTGCAGGCCGAAGGCGGCCATCTCCGACTCGAACCCGAAGTCCTGCGCCGCCGGCAGCACCCGCGCGACCACGTCCGAGGACACGCCCGGCTTGACGGCCGCGATCGCCGCGTCCATCCACTCGCGCGCCTGCTTATAGGCGTCATGCTGGGCAACCGTCGCCGAGCCCACGCCGAGCGTGCGGTAATAGCAGGTCCGGTAGCCGTTGAACGAGTGGATGATGTCGAAGAACGCCTGGTCGCCGGGGCGGATGAGGCGGTCGGTGAAGTTGTGCGGATGCGGGTTACAGCGCTCCCCCGAGATCGAGTTGACCGCCTCGACCTGGTCCGAGCCCATCTCGTACAGCCGCTTGTTGGCCAGGGCGACGATCTCGTTCTCCCGCACGCCCGGCTTGAGCGCCTCGGTGATGTCCTGGTAGACGCCGTCGACCATGGCCGCCGCCTGGTTGAGCAGCATGATCTCATCCGGCGACTTGATCACCCGGGCGTCGAGCATGGATTGCTGCGCGTCCCGCACCTCGATGCCCTGCCGCTCGAGCTCGAACATGAACGGCGGCTCGACGATGTCGACCCCCAGGGGCAGCCCGGCGACCCCAGCCGCGGCCAACTCCGACTTGATCTCACTCACGGCGTCGCGCATGAGGCCCGCGTCGGGCGCGACCGCGCCGCGGAACCCGAGGAACCCGGGCCGCCAGTTCTCGTCCGGCAGCCAGCGCGAGTACAGCTTGTGGTGCCTGACCGCCGAGCCGAAGTCCCACAAGATCGGGTCCCGGTCGCGGAACAGCAGCGCGTAGCGGATCATCTTGTCGCCGAGGGCGCCGCCGATCCACGTCTGCGTCGTGTACCGGATGTTGTAGAAGTCGAACAGCAGGAACGCCCCGCACTCCGACGCCCGCAAGGCCTCCTGTGCCCGCCCGATGCGGTAGGAGCGCAGCCGCGCGAAGTCGACGCGCTCCTCGTAGTCGACCCCCATGTGGCCGGGCGCGCCGATCGGCCGCACCCCGGCGGGCCGCTGCGAGCCGGCCATCATTCCCCCTCCGGCGCGAGCCCGTCGTCCACCGGCACGTTCTCCGGCTCGGGCACGTACCCGGAACGTCGGGCCTGCTCAAGGAGCAGCGTCGCGAAGTCCTCTTCGGTGTAGCCGGCCCCGATGGCCTGGGCGAGCAGCATGTCCGTGGCCGCGGCCAGCGGCATCGGCACGCCGAGGTCCTTGCCCGCGGTCAGGCCCAGCTGCAGGTCCTTGCGCAGCAGCACGCTGGTGAAGGACGGGTGGAAGTCCAGGTTCACCAGCGCGGGCGACTTGTACTTGCTGAACGGCGAGCCCATTACCGAGTCGTTGAGGAACTGCAGGAACGCCGCGCGCGAGACGCCGCCCCGCTCCACGAGCGTGGTGATCTCCGTGAGGGACTGGATGACCACGCCGAGGAAGACGTTGTGCGCGATCTTCACCAGGCGCGCGGTCTCGCCCTCGCCGACGTAGGTCACGCCCCGGCCGAAGACCGACAGCAGCGGCTCGGCCGCGTCGAACGCCTCGCGCGGGCCGGAGGCTGCGACAGTGAGCTTGCCGGCGGCGATGACCTTCGGGTTGCCGCTGACCGGGGCGGCGAGGAACGCCGATCCGCTGGCGGCGGCGACGGCGCGGATCTTCGCGGAGACACCGGGCGAGACGGTGGAGGAGTCGACGATGACCCTCGGCACGTCGGGCCCCGCCCCGGACAGGAGGCCGCCCTCGCCGCTGATGACCGCTTCCAGGTCCTTGTCCGCGGCGACCATGACGAACACGATTTCCCGGTTGGCGAGGTCGGCGGGACGATCGACGACCTTCGCGCCCTTCTCGGCGAGCGGCTCGGCCTTCGCCCTGGTGCGGTTGTAGACGGAAATGTCGTAGCCGGCGTTCAGCAGGCGCGCGGCGAGCTGGAACCCCATCCGCCCGGTCCCGATCCACCCGACACTCGGCGTGGCGTTAGCCAATGCCTTCCTCCTCAGCCAATGCCTTCCTCCTCAATATGCAATCGTTTGCAACTCTCGCCGCGATTCTCGGCCTTGTCAAATCGTCAACAACTTACGATCCGCCGCTTTCCCCGGGTGTTCCGGATAAACCGAAAATATCCGGATGTTTCTCCAGTTCCAATCGCGTCCGCCGGATGTGCATGACAAGCACCCGCTCCGCGTCGTCGGCATCCTGCCTGCGTATGCAATCGAGGAGCAGCCGGTGCTCCATGTGCGTGATCGCCAGGCCGGGCCCGTCGCGCATACCGGACCGCGCCGCGAGCTTCGTGAATTCACGCCGATAGTGCTGTGTCGTATTCCACATTCGGTGGATGATCTCAGCCATCTGCCCGGCATCCGACCCGCCATAGCTCGTCAGGTGGAATTCCCGGTCCGCGCGCAGGAACGCGTCCACACCCGAGCCTGCCTCCATCTCGTCCGCGAGTTCCGTCATGCGGGCGAGGTCCCCGGCGGGCAGATCCGGGATCGAGGTCCGCAGCAGCAGCGGCTCGAGCCGCTCCCGGATGAGGTACGTCTCGCTGCACTCGGCGAGGGACAGCTTCGACACCCAGGCGCCGGAATTCGCGACGAGCGTGACGAGCCCCTCCGACTGGAGCATCCGCAGCGCCTCGCGCACCGGGATGCGGCTGGCGCCGGACCGCGCCGCGAGCTCCTCCTGCCGGATCCGCTCCCCGGGCAGGTAGCGCCCGTCCAGGATCGCGGCGCGCAGGTCGCCGGCGATCCGGTGGCTGGCCACGCTGACCCGGCCGGCGATCCCGCCGCCCGCCGTGCCGTTCACTGAGCCGCTCACGCCGTCGCTCACTGGGCCGGGTGTCCCGGATGCCACAGTCGCATCGCTGTTTCCCTCTCGTACGCCTTGCCGCCGGGGTAACTTACCAGCTCGAACTGCATGCCCCACGGCGACAGGAAGTACTGCCACCGCTGCCCGGCCGACGCGTTCTTGCTCGCGACCGGGCCGGCGAGCAGCCGCACGCCCTTGGACCGCAGGTACGCCACCGCCTCGTCCATGTCGTCCACGTAGAGCGCGACGTGATGGCCGCCGATGTCGCTGTTGCACGGCTCCGTGCGCTGCCCGTCGTGCGGCTCGTACTCGAATACCTCGAAGTTCAGCCCGAAGCCGCACCGGTAGAACCGGATCTCGTTGACGACCCGCTCCGGCTCGACGTTCAGGTGCGCGCGCATCCAGTCGTCGCCGTGCCGCATCTCCGGCAGCGAGTAGACGTACTCGCACCCGAGCACGCCGGTGAGGAACTCGTGCGCCTGCGCCATGTCCGGGACGGTGAAGCCAATGTGGTCGCCGCCGGCCAGCCCTGGGATGCCCATGTATCCAATTATCTCCAACGGATCCTGGTTTACGCAAGTATCACACGCATTCGGCCTTGAAATGGATACATTCACCGGGGTACGCTCCGGGTCATGAGGGTCAAGCGTCTCCATCCCAGCGCCGAGTGGAACGAGCTCGCCACGACGGCGGCCGACTGGAAGGCCGCCGATCCGGTGCTCCTTTCCGCGATGCTCGGCGAACTGCACCTCATCCGCGCCTTCGAGGAGACCGTCCTTGAGCTCGCCGGCGAGGGCCTCGTCCACGGCCCGGCGCACTCCAGCATCGGCCAGGAAGGCGGCGCGGTCGGGTCCATCGTCGCGCTGCGCTCGACCGACGCCGTCAACGGCTCGCACCGCGGCCACCACCAGTTCCTCGCCAAGGCCCTCACCCACGTCACCAAGGGGTCGTTCGACCTCTCGGAGCTGGTGACTCCGCCGGTGGCGGAGGTGCTCCAGCGCACCCTCGCGGAGATCCTCGGCCTCGCGCAGGGCTACTGCGCCGGCCGCGGCGGGTCCATGCACCTGCAGTGGCTCGAGGCGGGCGCGCTCGGCACGAACGCGATCGTCGGGGGTGGCGTCCCCATGGCCGCGGGTAACGCGTGGGCGCAGAAGCACTCCGGGACCGGAGACTTTACCGCCACCTATTTCGGCGACGGGGCGGCCAACATCGGGTCGGTGCTCGAGACGCTCAACCTGACGTCGGCCTGGGACCTGCCGGTGTGCTTTTTCATCGAGAACAACGGCTACGCAGTCTCCACCACCGTCGCCGAGGCGACCGGCGAGCCGCGCCTGTCGGCCCGTGCCCTCGGCTTCGGCATCCCGGCGTGGCGGGTCGACGGCATGGATCCGCTCGCCGTCCACCTGGTCATGGAGCGGGCCGCGCAGCGGCTGCGCGCGGGCGAGGGACCGGTTGCCGTCGAGGCCCTCGTCTACCGGTTCTTTCACCAGAACGGCCCGTTCCCCGGCAGTGCCTTCGGCTACCGGAGCAAAGAGGAAGAGGCCGGGTGGCGGGCGCGGGACCCGCTGGAGAAGATGGCCGCGGAGATGAAGAAGCTCGGGCTGATCGACGAGGCCGGGATCGAATCCGTGCGGGAGCAGGCCGTCGAGGCCATGAAGGTCGCGGCCGGCGCCCTGATCGAGGCTGATCCCGCTGCCGGTAAGCCCGGTACCCGGCGCATCCGGCCTGAGCTGTGGCCGGACCCGGCGTTCGCCGACGTGGGGATCCGGAGTGACCTTTCCGAACTCACAGGGGCCAGGAACGTTGAGGAAACAGATTTCGCTGGTGCCCTGAAGCCCGGCAAGTTCATCGACGCGGTCGCGCGGGTGATGGACCGCCGGATGGAGACCGACCCGCGGATCGTCGTACTCGGCGAGGACGTGCACAAGCTCAACGGCGGGACGAACGGCGCGACGAAGGGCCTGCCGAAGAAGTATCTGGGACGGGTACTCGGCACGCCGATCAGCGAGAACGCGTTCGCCGGGCTCGGCGGCGGCCTGGCCCTGGACGGGCGGTTCCGGCCGGTGGTGGAGTTCATGTACCCGGACTTCCTGTGGGTCGCGGCCGACCAGGTGTTCAACCAGATCGGGAAGGCGCGGCACATGTTCGGCGGGCGGAATCCGGTGCCGCTCGTGCTGCGGACCAAGGTGGCGATGGGGTCCGGGTACGGGTCACAGCACCTGATGGATCCGGCGGGGGTCTTCGCGACCAGCGTCGGGTGGCGGATCATGGCCGCGTCGACGCCCTATGACTACGTGGGCCTCATGAACGCGGCGCTGGCGATCGAGGATCCGGTGCTGATGATCGAGCACGTGGACCTGTACGGGACCTCCGGGCCGATTCCGGTCGACGACCTGGATTACCAGATACCTTTCGGGACGGCGGCGGTGCGGCGGCCCGGCAACGACGTGACGGTGCTGACGTACCTGTCGATGGTGGCGGCCGCGCGGTCCGCGATCGAGGAGTCCGGGGTGGACGCCGAACTGATCGACCTGCGGTTCCTGGACCGGGCGTCCCTGGACTGGGACACCGTCGGGGCGAGCATCAAGAAGACCAACGCGGTGCTGATCGTCGAGCAGGGTTCGGTCGGGCCGTCGTACGGCGGGTGGCTGGCCGATGAGATCCAGCGGCGGTTCTTCGACTGGCTGGACCAGCCGGTCGCGCGGGTGACGGGCGGCGAGGCGAGCCCGTCGATCTCGCGGGTGCTCGAGCGGGCGGCGATCGCGGGGACCCCGGAGATCGTGGCCGGCCTGGAACGGGTGCGCGCGGGATTCGGGAGGCTCGGCTGATGGCGGAACTTGTCCGAGGGGACAACCCCTCCAAACCTCCCCGACGCACTACTCCCGTAGTGGTGCGGATGCCGGGCGTTCTCGCGGGCGCTTCCGAGGCGGCCATCGCCAGCTGGCTGGTCGCGCCCGGCGATTCCGTCTCGGTCGGGACGCCGCTCGCGGAGATCGAGACGGAGAAGGCGCTCGTCGAGTACGCCGCCGAGGAAGCGGGGATCGTCGGGCGCCTGCTGCTCGAGGTAGGCGGCACGGCGGAGATCGGCGACCCGATCGCCGTGCTGGTGGCCGACGGGGAGACCGACGCCGACATCGACGCGGTCCTGGGTTCCGTCGGTTCCGCGGCCGCGCCGGCGCCTGCCACGGCGAGTGCGGGTGTCCCGGCAACTCCCCCGGCGGCCGAGGCCGCCACGGTCACCTCGGCTCCCCCGGCGCCGGCGAACGGGCATCAGCCGTCGCCCGCGTCCCGGGGCAGGATTTTCGCGAGCCCTCTTGTCCGCAAGATCGCCCACGAGCGCGGCATCGACCTGGCGACGATCGCCGGGACCGGACCGAACGGGCGGATTGTCCGCCGCGACATCGAGCGCCTTGGCCCACCGGAAGCCCAGCCGCGGCCCGCGAGCCCGGCGCCTGCGGCCGTGATCGAGCCCGTTCCCGCCCAGCCGGCCGGGAACGCGGCCATCCCGCACACGCCGATGCGCCGCGCCATCCCCCGCCGTCTGACCGAGAGCAAGGCGACGGTCCCCCACTTCTACATGGCGGCCGAGTGCGTCGTCGACGAGCTCCTCGCCCTGCGCAAGCGGATCAACGAGACGGCGCCGGTGAAGATCTCGGTCAACGACTTCCTCGTCATGGCGGTCGCCGCGGCGTTCGGCGACGTGCCCGAGGCCAACGTCATCTGGAGCGAGTCAGGCCTCATTTCCTCCGCAAATATCGACATATCGATAGCGGTCGCGACGGACGGGGGCCTCGTGACGCCTGTCCTGCGCGACGTCGGGCGGAAGAAGCTGTCCGGCATCGCCCGCGAGACGGCCGACCTCGCGCAGCGTGCCCGTGACCGCCGCCTGCGACAGGACGAACTCGAAGGCGGCGTCTTCTCCGTCTCGAATCTCGGCATGTACGGCACGCTGGAATTCGCCGCGATCATCAACCCGCCGCAGTCCGGCATCCTTGCGGTCGGCGCCGCCAGGGAGCAGCCGGTCGCCGTCGACGGGGCCGTGTCGGTGGCGACGGTCCTGCGCTGCACCCTGTCGGTCGATCACCGCGCGATCGACGGCGCCCTGGCCGCCCGCTGGCTGACGGCGTTCACAAACCGCCTGGAGAATCCCATCGGCATGCTGGCCTGAGGTAACCCTCAGAACGGGTACGAGGGGATGTCGCCGCGCATGGTGATCCAGCGGGTCCCGGTGAAGGCTTCCACGTTGACCGTGCCGCGCCTTGCCGGCGAGTGCCTCGACATAGTCGTCGTAGACCGCCGCGTGCACCAGGTGCCGCCCGGTCGTCATGCAGATCTGGCCCTGGTGCAGGAACGACCCCCACGCGCCGGCCGACACGGCCCGCTCAAGGTCGACGTCAGTCACGATTTGGCTATTCATTCAAACACACATTCAATACATCGTTGATTCAAATGGGCTACAGAGCTACACTGTTCCTATGGGTTTGAAGGCTAAGGGGGCTGTGTTGAATGGATGCCGATCATGTTGACCCGCGCTTGTTCATCCCGGAGGAGGATGCCTGGGATGCGGAAGAGCTGACCGCCGAGGAGCTGTCCGTCCTGTTCCCGGATCCCGGCGATGACGTGCTAGGCGCGCGCCCCGCGAGCGCCGAGGAACGCGAGATGGCGTCACGCGCCTTGCGGGCGATGGAATTGGAAGACTCTGGCCGGGGCGGCTGGGACCTTGTGCAGGCAGCGTGGGAGGCGGCGAGCGAGGGTGACGACCTGTCGCTGCTATCGGACGCGGAGATCATCGGGCGCGCGATCAAGTGCCGGGAGGTGACGGCGCGGGCGCAGGGCCGGATGTTCCGGTCGGTGGAGGAACTGCTGCGCCGCCGTAAGCCGCGCAGGCAGCACCGGCGCGGGGAGCGGGCACAGGAGGCTCGTGACGCGTACGAGGGCATCGACGCGGACGCCGAAGCTGACGCCCCAATGCCGCGGATGCCGGTGATGCCCTCGGCCGAGGCCGCGTCGGAACTGGCGCTGGCGTTCACCCTGACGGAGTACGCGGCGGAGAAACTGACGGCGCAGGCCGCCGACCTGTCGCGGCGGCTGCCGACAGCGTTCGCGGAACTGGAGGCCGGGCGGCTGGCTCCGGAGTCGGTCCGGATCCTGTGCGACGGCACGCAGGACCTGTCGGACGAGGACGCGGGCAAGGTGGACGCGCTGCTGTCCGGCCAGGCCGCGTCGATGACGACCGGGGAACTGCGCGACGCGGTCCGCCGGGCGGTGATCCGGATCGATCCCGAAGCCGCGGACAAGCGCCGCAAGCGGAGCGAGCGGCAGTCAAGGGTACGGCTGTACGCGAACGCGAACCACACGGCGACGCTATCGGTCGAGGACGCGCCCGCGGCGCAGGCCGCCGCCGCCATCGCGCGCGTGTTCGCGCTGGCGCGGGCGGCGAAGTCGGCCGGGGCGAAGGAAGGCCTGGACCTGCTGGCGTCGAAGATGGCGCTCGGCCTGCTGCTCGGGACGCTCCCGATGGTGCCGCCGCCACTGCCACCCGACGACGGTGCTGGTCCCGGGGGCGGCGGCCCCGCGAATGGCGGTCCGGACGATCGCGGTCCGGACGATCGTGGTCCAGGCAACGACCTGGACGACGGCGGGCTCAGTGACGGCTGGCCCGACGACAGCGTGCCCGAGGACAGCGTGCCCGAGGACAGCGTGCCCGAGGACGGTGGTCCGCGCGACGGCGTGCCCGACGATCCCGGTCCGGACGACGGCCCGGCCTTGGACGAAGCCGGCCCGGCGCCCGGCGACTGGAGCGGGACGGGCGATCCGGCGCCGGAGCCGGGTGAGTCGGGTGAGTCGGGTGAGTCGGTGCCGTGGCCGGGGATTCCTGACGTGGCCGACGCCGCCGCGCCTGGCTGCGCCGTCCCGCCCGCAGGGCTGCTGCGGGCGAAGGACCAGGGCCGGGCCAGGCTCATGGTTCCGTGGCGGACTGCCGCCGGGATGGCGAGCCTGCCCGGGGAACTGTCGTGGTACGGAGCGGTGACGCGCGGCCAGGCCCGTGAGCTCGCCGCCGCCGCGGCGGCGGACCCCGCGGTCCGCTGGACCGTCATCGTGACCGATGAGGCGGGCGCGGCCCTGGCCGTCACCCGGCTGCGGGACAGACGCGGCCGGAAGTCCCCCGGCCTGGTCGACGAGGTCACCGTCACCATCAGCGCGTCGCTGGCCGCGGGACTGGACAGCGATGATGCCACGAAGCACTGGACGCGGATGCTCCTGCGGACGACCCGCGACACCGGGAACGCGAAGCTCGCCGACGTGCTGGGCAAGACCGTCGTCGCGGCGAACAAGGCGGCGGCCGAGGCCGGGGTCCGGGCGGTCCTCGACGAGGTCGTGGGCGGCTGCGCGCACACGACGGAAGCCGCCGGCTACAAGGTGCCGGACACGATGCGCCGCTGGCTGGCTGCCCGGGACCGCACCTGCCGCAACCCGATCTGCCGCCGCCGCGCGGCCCAGTGCGACCAGGACCACACCCGTGCGTATGACAAGGGCGGCCGGACCTGCCCGTGCAACCTCGGCAGCCTGTGCCGCCGGCATCACCAGCTGAAACAGCTCCCCGGCTGGCACGTCGAGCAGGACGGGGCGGGCCGCTTCACCTGGATCACGCCCGCCGGCCTGGCCTACCGCGAGGAACCACATGTGTACGCCGTCTGACTGGCTAGTCTTGCTGACCGGTCCGACTAACTAAGCGCCGTCCAGGCAAACGCGTCACCGTGGCGGGTGACGTAGCCGAGGCCAGGGAACGGCATGTGGTACGCGTGGACGAGCAGCCTCTCGTCGGCCGCCCGGGCCAGTAGGACTCGCCGGCTCGCCGCCGACGCCACGGCGTCGGTATCCCACCGGGTCGACCAGCCCGGATGGCTGAGCTGCAACGGGTCGTAGAAGGAATCGCCGGCGCACAGCAGGCGCTCCCCCTTCGACTCCAGCATGATCGCCGTATGTCCCGGGGTATGACCAGCCGCGCGGACGGCGTGCACGCCGGGGAGGATCTCGTCGTCGTATCCGAATGTGCGCAGCCGGCTGCCGAATAGCCGGATCGCCTCCAGCGCCGCCTCCCGGTGCTCACGAGACCCGGCCCCATCAGGACCACGGCAGGGTGACCAGCCCAGAGCCCATGATGGCGAAGGATGATGGCTGGCCTGGCATGACGTTGTTCCCGCCGAGCACGGTGTACGTACGGGGATTGAAAATGACCTCGATGGTCCCGGGCCCGTACTCGGGATAGTCCCACTTCCAGAGGATGCCGGTCCCGTGCCGTCCGTCCGCGTCCACAGCGTTCCGGACCAGGGTCACCCCTGGCGTCCGGGCGAGCAGCTCATACAGGGCAGCGCGGACTGGCCCGGACAAGGGCGCTTCCATGATCCGGCTGATCAGGAACGCGACGATCACATCCGCGGAATCTGCGGTCGGCAGGCCCCAGACCGCCCCGCCGCGGGCGGCCGCCGCGTACAGCGCGGCGCGCAGGGCCGCCGGGCTCGCGGGCAGCGTGTTCAGGGCGGGATACTGATACTGGGGCTGCGCCAGCGCCGACGACCGGAGAGCCTTCAGACCGGGTGGCACCGCGGGAACGCCCCGCCCGCATGTGAGGCCTACGGTTCCTCCCCCCAACCCGGTGAGCGGCTGCGGCGACCAGTTGACGAAGCACCTCCGGTAACCGCCGGCCCCTCCCGGGGCAGCGACGAACTCCTCCTCGTAGGAAACCTGGTCCGGCTTGGGAAGCGATGCGTCCTGTACGCGGGCGGCCGACGCGGCGCGGTTCAGGAAATCCGCCGCCAGGGAGTAACCGGCCGTTTTCGTCGGGACGGGGGTGCGGGCGGTGGCGACCAGCAGGCCGGCGGCGACTGCCGCGCTGACGCCGGCGGCGGCACCGATCATGACGGGACGCCGCCGTGCCGGGCGGGCCTTCGCGGCGCGGGTGCCGGCCGTTTGGATGCCGGGGTTCCTGGCCGCGACCTCGGCCTTCAGCTCGAGCAGGAGGCGCTCCTCGAAGTGCGCGAGGGGAGGTTCGCTGGTACTGGTCATCATCTGTTCTCCCTGGTTCCGGCGGACAGCGAGTGATCGGAGGACGGGGGTCGATCGGAGGACGTCGTCCCGCCAGAGGACGGCGATCGCGACGGGTCCTGCGGCGGTGAGAGGGCATCCCGGGCGGTCCGCCTGGCCCGGAACATGCGTACGCGAGCGGTTCCCGGCCTGATGCCGAGGGCGAGAGCGGCATCCTTCAGCGAAAGTCCGTCGACGGCGACGAGTTCCACGACCGCGCGCTCGTCGTCGGGCAGGGAGGCCAGCGCCTTGCCAAGGCGCCGGGCCGCGCCTTCCGCGTCGATGCGTTCCTCGAGCCGGGCGATGTCGTCATCATCGAGCCGCCGAAGCCCGGCGGCGCCCTGCTCGGCGCGCAGCCGGAGCGCTTCGCGGCGCCGGTCGCTCGCCAGGACGTTCCGCGCGATTCCGTACAGCCAGGCGAGTTCGCTGCCCCGGCCCGGACGGTAGCCGTGCGCGGATCGGATGACCTCGTGGAACACCTCGGCGGTCAGGTCGGCGACCAGTTGCGGATCGGTGGCCCGTCGGGCCAGGAACCGACTGACCGCCACGGCGTGCCGACGGTAGAAGGCCTCGAACATCGCGGGATCGGCGGTGATGTGCGATAGATCCTCCGCGCTCATCCGCGGCTCCCTTCCCCTGCCGTCCATTACACCTGTCATTGGCGCCGGCACTCGCTCGCGTTACCGTGCCTGGTCCGGCATGGGGCCGCCGGGCGGCCGCGGGGAAACGGAGCCGATGGTCTCCGCCGGGCCAGGAGGCAGCGGACGGCGACGCCGGTGAAGGCGAGCGGCTGAGCGACCGAGCAGCGCGGCTACGAGTACTGGCGTACCGCGGCGCCGCGGCGAGTGAGGAATGAGGGCACGGCGGTCGCGGCGGCCAAGGCGATCGCCGCGAGGCAGGAGGGCATCCGCATGGACCCCTCCTGCCCGAGGGCGGGCTAGCGCTTGCGGGTGATCGTGACGCCGTCGCGGAACGGGAGCATGACGGCCTCGACCCGCGTGTCCGCCGCGATCACGTCGTTGAGGCGGCGGACGGCCAGGTGATGTTCTTCGCGATAGGCGGGATCGACGACGCGCCCGCCCTGCAGGACGTTGTCGAGGATGACGAGGCCGCCGGGGCGAAGCCGGGGCACGATCTCCTCGTAGTAGGCGGGGTAACCGGTCTTGTCGGCATCAATGAAGGCGAAGTCGATACGCGGCTCCGCCGGCAGCGCCCGCAGCGTGTCGATGGCCGGGCCGATCTTCAGGTCAATGCGGTCATCCAGTCCGGCGCGCGGCCAGTACCGCCGGGCGATGGCGGTCCACTCCTCGCTCACGTCGCAAGCGAGCAGACGGCCGCCGTCGGCGAGCCCGCGGGCGATGCAGACCGAGGAGTAGCCGGTGAACACGCCGACTTCGACGGCGAACCGGGCACTGGTCAGCTTCGCCAGCATCGTGAGGAGCGCGCCCTCGTCCGCCGAGACCTGCATGACCGCCGCGCGGCCCGTGACTTCCCTCGTCTCGGACGCGAGTTCACCGAGAACACTATCGGCCGGGGTGCAATGGCTGAGCGTGTAATCCTCCGCGACCGGGTCGGTAAGCAGGATGTCACCACCGTCGGCCGGGTGCGTCCAGATGATCTCCGGTCGTGCTTCCTCAGCGGTTCTACGCAGGAGGCGGGCGCTAGCGTCCCGTACGCCGCTGAGCGCGTCCCGGTCGGCGGCCGTCACGATGACTTCGACCTGGCTGAACGGCCTGAGCACGCAGGTTCCCTGGCCGAACCTTACGGTCGCGCGTCCTTCGGCCCCGACCGTCCCGGACGCCGACAAGTCCGGGTCGCTGCCGAGGCTGGCGACAAGCCGCTGGATGAACTGCGCGGGCTCGGGCACCGCGACCGTGGTCGTCGTGAACGGCATTGCCGTCTCCTCAGTCAAGTGTCGACGTTACTGATCGCTTTCCATGGTGCCCGCGTCGCTGCTCTTTTGTCAAAGCGTCGAGATTCAGCGACACTACGGGGATGGACGAAGATCACCCCCTGGTGCTGCGCGAGGCCGCCCAGTTCAAGGCGCTCGGGCATCCGGTACGCCACCGCATCGTGAACGCGCTGCGCCAGCGCCCTGCCACCCTGCGGCAGCTGGCGGAGGCGATGAGCCTGGCCAAGGGCACCGTCAGCTTTCACGTCCGGGTGCTGCGCGAGGCCGGGCTAGTCCGGCTGGCCGAGGCCAGGCACGTGCGCGGCGGCACTGAGCAGTATTTCGCGCTCACGAGCGACAGCTTCCGGCTGCCCGGTGACGTCGCGGACGGGACGCGATTCCTCTACGACGCGGCGCTGGCGGAGATGGTCCCGTCCCGTAGCCCCGAAACCGGGCACACCGTGCTGCGGCACTTGTGGCTCAGCACCGACGAAGCACGGGCCCTGGCCAGCGAGCTCGACGCGGCCGCCGAGGCGGGTCAGGAGACCGGCACCGACCGGGAACCGTACGGTCTGCTGGTCAGCCTCTTCCGCGCGGACATTCCGCAACTGCCGAAGGACGAACAACCGAATGACAAACGACCGCCGTCCTGAGAGTAGCGTTCCGCTCCGGCCCGGGAACGGGTTCAGCGGCGGCAGCTCAGCAGGAACCGTTCCTGGCGGATGACGAGGTCGCGGCCGGCGGCCGACTCGAGCGCGCCCCGGTGGGTGGTGATGTCGAAGCCGGGCACCGCCCACGGCACCATCCGCAGGTACCAGGCGAGGGCGCCGATGTCCGCGAAGCGGAGCACCTCACAGCCCATCTCGGCGGACTCGATGGTGAACCCGGCCCGGATGACCTGGCCCAGCAGCAGGTCGAGGTCAAACCCGGAGCGCTCACCCCTCGGCCCGGTGCGGGTCGTCGTCGCCGACCTGGAACGCGAGCTGCAGGTAGCCGCCGGGCGCCAGCGCCCGGGCGAACCCGTCGAAGGCGTCCGGCACGAGCTCGCGCGGGAGGTGGATGATCGAGTACCAGGCGACGATCCCGGCACGGGACTCATCCGGCAGGTCCAGGCGGAGCATGTCGCCCTCGGTGAACCTCAGTCCCGGGTAGTCGCGCCGCGCGGCGGCCAGCATCCCCGGCGACAGGTCGAACCCTTCGGCGTCGAGCCCCTCCGCGTGCAGGAAGGCGGTGATCCGCCCGGCACCGCACCCGATGTCGCTGACGGGACCGGGCGGTCCGGTACGGACGAGCTCGGCGAACACCGACAGCATCGCGCGGTCGAAGGGCTTGACCGCCAGCTCGTCGCGCCAGGCGTCGGCGACGTGCTCGGCCAGGAGATCGTAGGAGGCGCGGGTGCTCCGCAGGAAATCGGGCTCGGTCACGGCCGGGAGCATACACTCCCGCTCTCGCCGACGATGATCGGCTGCGACGGCCCGGCCCGATGACTACCCGCGGCGGGCAGTGACGACCCAGATCGCGGCCCCCAGGCGGACGCCATCAGCGGTGGCCCGCGACGCGAACACGTCGCGCAGGGCCGCGGTCGCGGCGGTCCTTGTAGCCGGTGACGCGTCGGCCAGCATGCCGCGGACCGGTCCCATGCCGGTGAGGTACTCCGCGGCGTCTCGCGGGTTCTCCCCCATCCGCAGCGTCGTCGTCACCGGCGACACGTCGATGCCGGTGAACCCCGCACCGCCGAGCAGGCTCCGGACACGATCCGGGCTGGCCAGGGACATCGGCCCCGGAGCCTCGGGCTCAGCGGGAGCGAGCGGCGGCACGAGCGGGGCCACGACGGTGCGGGGGACGGAGAAGAACTCGTTGGCTTCGGCGTCCTGCCAGCAGCAGAAGGCCAGCCGGCCGCCCGGGCGCAGCGCGCGGGCGATGTTGGCCCAGGCCGCCGCCGGGTCGTCGAAGAACATCACGCCGAACCGGCTCACCGCGACGTCAAATTCCCCGGCGAAGGAGCGCACCTGGGCGTCGGCCTGCTCGAAGCGGGCGTTGGCCGTCCCCGTCCGCTCGGCACGGCGGGCCGCCTCGGCCAGCATGACCGCGGACAGGTCGATGCCGAGGACGCGGCCGCTGCCCGCCTGCCGGGCCGCGGCCAGCGTGGTGCCGCCCGCGCCGCAGCCGATGTCCAGCACCGCGTCGCCGTCGCCGATCCCGGCCGCGCCGAGCATCAGGCTGGCGAACTCGGCGAACAGCCGGTCCTGGCGTTCCGCGTTGTCCGCCCAGTGGCGGCCCTGGTCGCCGTTCCACGCCTCGGCCTGGGCGGCGTTCGGCCCGGCATCACTCGGCACTGGGTCGCTCGTCGTGCTCACGGGTCTCAGGATAGGCGGCGGACCGGGCCGGCCTAGAGCAGGCCCTTGGTCGGGTTGCCGTCGCCGAATCCCGTGGCCTCCTCCACGTAGCCGGAGAACACGCGGGAACCGTCGGACCAGCGGCCGTGACGGCTCACGTTCAGCGGTTCGGCCCCGGCCCGGAGCATGGCGGTGGCGCCGCCCCGGCGGACGCTGTGGCCGGTGAAGCGACGCGTGTCGCGGTCCCCGAGGCCGGCGGCCGCGCACGCCGCCGCGATGATGTCCCCGATCCCCTGCGGGCGCAGCCGACCGTCACGGGATTCCGCCGAGCGGTACCGGCCCCCGGCCCGGCGGTCCGCGTTCCCCCACCGGTCGACGCGGGTGAACAGCGGCCCGGCGGTGCTGGCGCGCGACGCCAGGAACTCCAGCCACGCCAGGACCGCGCGCACCGGGCAGACCTCGGCGCGGGACGCGTAGTGGATACGCCGGATCACGCCGCGCGCCGACTGGTCGGTCTTGGAGGACCTGATGATCACCTCCAGGCCGTCACCCGGCACATGCTCGATGTCGCTGATGTTCAGGGCCGCCAGTTCCGAGCGCCGGGCGAGCAGCGCGAACCCGAGCAGCAGCACCGCCCGGTCCCGCCGCCCGGCCGGGGTGGTCGTGTCGAGCGCCGCCACGACGAGGGGCAGGTCGGCGGCCAGCAGCGGAAGCGCCTTACGCGGGCCGTACCGGCCGTCGCGCCGCGCCTCGCGCTTCTGCGCGGCGACGACGATCTTGCGTGCGGCCAGGGCGTCCGGCGGCTCCTGGCCCGAGGCGCGGTGCACGGTCCGGATCGCCGTCAGGTGCGCGTCGACGGTGGTCGCCTTCAGGCCGCGCTCGATCGCCAGGTACGTGAGGTAGGCGGCCACGGTCTGGGCGGTCGCGGGCAGCGCCACCCGTCCCGCGTCCGCGCACCACTTCTCGAACGACCGCCAGCGCGACCCGTAGGCGACGGCCGTGTTCTGCGGGACGGCCTCGCGGATGAGGGCGGCCGCCTCGGCCGGGAGGGCGAAGTCGGCGGGTGAGTGCGGCGCCGGGCTGCCGGGTAGTGCGGGCAGCGCGGGCAGCGATGAGGGGTCGACTACTGTCACGCACGGCAGTCTAGCTCAGTCACGATATGGAGAACGTATCAGGACTGAGTTGGCATGGTTATTTTTCTTTCTTTTCTATCAATCTATTTATCCATCTAATCGGAGTGATAGAATCATGTTCGTGCCTGACACCGAGTACGCGACGATCGAGGACGATGCCGAGGACACCCCGGCCGACGAGCGCTGCATCTGGCCCGGATGCACCCGTCGGCGAGCGCCGGGAAGACCAACCGGGTCGGGCCGGCAGCCGGAGTACTGCCTCAAGGCGGACCGGCCGGAGACCGGCGGCGGGCCGGTGCACAACGCGCGGAACCGGTGGGCATGGCAGCGGCGGGAGGCCACGGGCGAGCCGGCCGGCAGCGTCGGCCCGGCCGAGGCGGAGGCCGGGGAACCAGGCGGCGACTGGCCGGTCAGTACGGCGAAGCAGCGGGCCGGGGACCTGCTGGAGCAGGCGCGCCGTCAGCATGCCGCCGCCCTCGCCGCGTTCACGGCGGAGCGCGACCTGTACGCGCGGGTCGCCGAGGAGTTCCGGGTGATGGCCGACCCGGCGTCACGGGACCTGGAGATCACCGCGATCAGCCTCAAGGCCGGGCGCGACATCTCCGCGGCCGGCGAGGAGGTCGCCCGCGCGCAGCGCGCCCAGCTCAGCGCCGAGCGGGAGCGCGACGACGCCGTGGCGCGGTCAGTCGCGGCCGACGCCGCCGCCGAGCAGTTCGCCGAGGACACCGAGGCAGCCGAGCGCGCGACGGCCCAGGCGGAACGCCTCCTGACCGACCGCACGGCGGAGTTCGAGGAAGGCCGGGCGGAACTACAGGGGCGAGCCCGCGACGCGGAGGCGAGGGCGGAAGCGGCCGCCGCGCGGGCGATCACCGCCGAAACCGCGGCGAACCAGGCGGTGGCCGACGCACAGGCACGCGCGGAAGCGGCGATCGCGGACGCCCGCGAGCAGACGGCGCGGGCGCGCGACGAGGCGGCCCTGGCGCGCGACGAGGCAGCACGCGTCCGTGACGAGGCGGCCGCCCAGGTGCGAACCGCTCGGGAGGAAACCCGTGACGCGCGCGGCCAGGCCGACGCGACCGCGGCCGAGGCCCGCCGTGAGGTCACCGCCGCCCGTGAGGCGGCCGAGCAGGCCCGGGTCGTCGCCGACGGCGTCCGCCGGGACGCCGAGAGTATCCGCCGGGCCGCCGGCACCGCGCGGGACGAAGCACAGGCGCAGCTCCTCGCGGCCCGGACCGCCGCCGCCACCGCGGACGCCCGCGCCGCCGCCGTCGGCGAGGAGATCGCGCGCCTGCGCGACGAGCTCAGCCGGCTCCGCGACGAACGCGCCGCCGAGGTGACCCGCCTGGAGGCCGCGCACCACCGCGCGCTGGAGGCAGAGCGGGCGCGCGCGGACCGCGCGGAGGCCGAGGTCGACGCGCTCCGTCAGGCTTAATGCCCTAATCCCCCGGCACGTCGCAGGACCTCCTCCTCCGTCAGCGGGCTCGGCGGATGGTGGCTCAGGCATTCCCGGACCCGCAGGTCGGTATCGGCGAGGTCGTCGCGTGGCGGCAGCAGCACTTCGTAACCGTCCGCGTGCGACCAGACAGACGCACCCCGCCACATCCGCGCCTGTTGCCACGCATTATCACTTAGATAAGTTTGGATATCCTGAACCGCCGGCAGCGGGAGCATTATTTTCCTCCCCGTTCAGGTTCCGCAAACATTAAAGCCAGCAGTGTCCGGACGGTCAGCACGTTGCCAATGGGTACGTGCACCGCGCGTTTGCGATCTGATTTCGGATTATCTATCGGCACCTCTTCGCTGAGCGAAAGGTAGTAGCCCTGAAAACGCAGCAGCATGCCTCCAGGGGAGATCTCCGCGTACTGGTCCGGGTCGTCCGGCACGACCCCGAGGAAAAGGTAGCGGGGAACGGTATAGTCGCCGCCCGCGAGCTTATTGAACTGCACTTCCGTCAGGCCGTCGAATCGCCACGACCCGCCAGCCCTGCCGGTCCGCGACCACGATTTCACCTGCACGTCAACGCCTGGTGAAGCGGCCGAGCCGGTGGGCGACCGCCGCCGGAGCAGGAAGTCCACCCCGCCGTAATCCAGGTCCGGCGCATAAACGATCAGCCCGGCGGCCGACGCGAGGACCCGGACGTAATCTTCGCCGAACTTTCCCTGATGATTCTTGATGTCGAGTCGTTCGCGTTAAACCACGAGCCGCACTGGGTTAATCGAGCGATCAAGAACAACATGGCGCAAATTCAATCACCACCGGCGTGCTAGCAGCGGCCGAGATCGGGCATGGCCATGACCAGAGGGCAGGGGCCATATACCACGGAGAGTCACCGTGAACGTTCAGGATGATCATGCCTGTGCGCGCGCCCCGCGGGCGACCCCTTATTAGGTATCTGGATCGATCACCTATACGCTCTGCATTTATGACAGCGGAGCAGGGGACTCCCGCGCTATACAAGAAAGTCGCCGACGACCTCCGGGCCGCCATCGCCGAGGGGACCTACGCGCCGAACACCCGGTTGCCGTCGGAGAGCGAGCTTGCCGAGAGTTACGGCGTGTCGCGCGGCACGATCAGGCAGGCGTTCGCGGAGCTGCGCGCGCACGGGGTGATCGCCTCCCGGCGGGGCGCGCGCCGGGTGGTGATCGGCGGCCCGCGGGTGCAGAGCTTCGGCGAGCTCCTGTCGTTCTCCCGCTGGGCGCGGGCGATCGGCGAGGAGCCGTCCGGCCAGGTCCTCAGCCTGGAGCGCCGGCCCGCCGAGCCCGAGGAGGCGAGCCGGCTCGCGCTGCCGGAAGACGCGCAGGTCTACCACCTGGTCCGGTTGCGGCTGCTGTCCGGACGGCCCGTGATGATCGAGCGCGCCAGCTATCCGGACGCCGTGGGAGTGCTCGTCGCCGGGATCGACCTCGAGCACGAGTCCATTACCGAGCGCCTGGAGGGCCTCGGCATCGTCTTCGCCGACGCGGAGCACGTCATCGACGCCGTTCCCGCCTCAGCCGAGGACGCCCGCAGCCTCGGCGTCCGGACCGGTTCGGCGCTGCTGCGCGCGCGGCGGCTGACCACCGACCCCTCGGCGCGCCCGGTCGAGTGGTCCGACGACCGCTACCTCGGCACGGAAGCCGCGTTCAGCATGCACAACTCGCTGGCCGTCAACTCGCTCTCCCGCAACGCCGCCACGTCCTAGCCCGCCTGGCCTAGTTGGCTATACAAGTTTTGGCATGTCTATGCTTGTTGTCCGTGACTGAGAAGATCGTCATCGTCGGCGGGGGCATCCTCGGGACGATGCACGCGATGCACGCGCGGCGGCGCGGATACGACGTCGTCCACCTCGAGCGGGAGCCGGAAGGCCGCGGGGCGAGCGTGCGGAACTTCGGCCTGGTCTGGGTGAGCGGACGGCGGACCGGCCCGGAACTCGCGCTGGCGCTGCGCGCCCGCCAGCTGTGGGAGGAGTTCGCCGACGCGGCCGCGGGCACGGGTTTCCGCCCCCACGGGTCACTGACGATCGCGACCGACGAGGCGGAGCTCGCCGTGCTCCGCGAGGCGGCCGAACTGCCCGACGCCAAGCAGCGCCAGTTCTCGCTGCTATCCCCCGGCGAGGTCCGCGCGGTCAACCCCGCGCTGCGCGGCGAACTCCGCGGCGGGCTGTGGTGCGAGGCCGACGCGATCGTCGAGCCCCGCCTGGTCCTCCCGGCGCTGCGCGGCTCCCTCGCCGGTCCCGGCTACACCTGGCTGCCCGGCCGCGAGGCGGTCGAGGTGGCCGATCACGGGGTGCGGGACCACACCGGCGCGCGGCACACCGGTGACCTCGTGGTGCTATGCACCGGCGCGAACTTTACCGGCCTCGCCGGTCCGCACCTCACGTCGACGGGAGCCCTGGCGCGAGACAACGCCGGGACCGGCCTGCGGCGGGTCCGGCTGCAGATGCTGCAGACCGCGCCGTTCGCCGGGACCCTGACCACCTCGGTCGCCGACGGGGACTCGCTGCGCTACTACCCCGCCTACGACGTTCCCGCCCTGGCCGGGCTGGCGCCGCAGGACCGGGTGGCCGCCGCCGCGCGGGCCCAGCTGCTGCTCGTGCAGCGCGCCGACGGCGGGCTCACGATCGGCGACACCCACGAGTACGACGAGCCGTTCCCGTTCGACGTGGACGAGGACGCCTACGACCACCTGCGCGCCCGCGCGTCCGCGCTGCTCGGCGTCCCGCTGCCGCGGACCCGGCGCCGCTGGGCCGGCGTCTACAGCGAGGTCACCGGCACCGGGGAGCTGTACCACCGGTCTTCCGTGGCCGATGGCGTCGTGCTCGTCACCGGCCCGGGCGGGCGCGGCATGACCTGCTCCCCCGCGATCGCCGAGGAGACCTTCCAGTGAGCCGTATCTCCGTCGTCTGCCTCGACATGGCGGGCACCACGGTCCGCGACCAGGGCGCCGTCATGTCCGCGTTCACCGCGGCCCTGGCCGCCGAGACTCTCGAGGTCCGCGAGTTCCACGCGGCGATGCACTACGTCCGCGAGACCATGGGCCAGTCGAAGATCGAGGTATTCCGGCACATCCTGCCCTCCGAGGAGGCGGCGCGGCGGGCCAACGCGGCATTCGAGTCCCGCTACGCGACGGCCGTGCGGGCGGGCGAGATCACCGCGATGCCAGGCGCCGAGGAGCTGTTCGCCGCCTGCCGCGACGCGGGCATCAAGGTCTGCCTGTCGACCGGCTTCTCCCCCGCGACGCGGGATGCCATCATCGCCGCGCTCGGCTGGGGCCCGCTGGTCGACCTCGTGCTCTCCCCCGCCGACGCGGGCCGCGGCCGCCCCTGGCCGGACATGCCGCTGACGGCGCTGCTGCGCCTGGGCGGCGGCGCGGTCTGCGAACTCGCCGTGGTCGGCGACACTGTCAGCGACGTCGAGTCCGGCCTGCGCGCGGGCGCCGGCGTGGTGGCCGGGGTACTGTCCGGCGAGTCGGCCCGCGAAGAGCTCGCCGGCGTCCCGGCCCGCACGGGCCTGCCCGGGACGCCGCTGATCCTGGACTCAGTCGCGGACCTCTTCCCGCACCTCAGCTGAGCCTCACGGAGCGCTTTCCTCAGGGAGCCGCCGCGCAGACGCAGTCGTCCTCCTCCTGCAGCTCAGCCGGCAGGAAGTCACCCGACAGCACCTCCTCGACCACGGACTCCAGCTCCAGTGCCTCCGGCACGGGCAAGCGCAGCGCGGGGAGGCTGCTGAGGGCGATGCCGACCACGATCGCCGCGCCGCCCGCCAGCTGGCGCGGGCCCGCCGGGTCACCGAAGGCGACGACGCCGGCGATCGCGCCGACGAGGGGCTCGAGGTTCATGAAGGCGCCGGCGACTTCGGCCGAGACCTTGCGCTGGCCGTAGGAGAACAGGCAGAACGGCAGGAGCGTCCCGGCCCCGGCCAGGGCGACAACGGCGAGCACGGCGCCGGTGCCCGCGCGCGCGGACGGCATGCCCTCGGTGAGCGCGCTGAACGGCAGCGCGACCAGGGCGGCGCCGGTGAACTGCACGGCCGTCACCGCCAGGACATCGCGTCCCTCCAGCAGCCGGGGCTGCGCCACGGTGATCATGGCCGACAACAGGGCCGACGCGACGACGAACGCGTCACCGACGAGGGTCGCGCCCCCGCCATGGCCGCCGGTCACCAGTCCGACGCCAAGGAGCGAGACCGCGAAACCCGCCCACGCCACCGGGTGCGCCGTGGTCCGCTGCCAGGCCGCGGCGATCACCGCGACGAGCAGCGGCGCGGCGCCCAGCAGCAGCGCCGCGTGCGTCACGCTGGTGCGCTGCACGCCGATGTTCTGCACCAGGACCGTGCCGCCCCAGCCGATCGCGCCCGAGGCGAGGATCCGCCAGGTGAACGCCTGCCGCAGCGACTCCCGGCGCGTGACGGCCAGCAGGACCAGCGCCGCGATACCGAACCGCGCGACGGTCAGCCAGCCGGGACCCAGCCAGGTGAGCGCCACCTTCGTCAACGGCACGCTGGTGCCCCACGCAACGCCGGCCACCGTAAGCGCGGCAACGGCACGAGTCCTGTTGTTCGTCATGCGTTAATAGTCCGGGATGCCCGGTTACGATTTGGCGTAGAAGCTCTCTGAGCAAATATTATTTGGCGATATGGCCTTCAAGCTTGATGAAATTGACATTCAGCTGCTTACTGAGCTGCAGGCCGACGCGGACCGTACTAACGTCGAGCTCGCGCGGATTACCGGGCTGTCCCCCGCGGCCACGCTGCACCGGGTCCGCGCGCTGAAGGAGTCCGGCGTCGTCCGGATCATCCGCGCCTACGTCGACCCGGCCGCCGCGGGCTTCCCGCTCCAGGTGTACGTGACGGCCGCGCTGGGCCGGCACGACCCGCGCTCGTCACGGATCTTCGAGGACCACATCCGGTCGCTGCCGCAGGTGATCTCCGCTGTCAGCATCGCGGGCGAAACCGACTACCTGCTGTCGATCGTCGCCCGCGACGTGGGCGAACTGCAGCAGGTGCTCGTGAGCCTGTCGACCCGGGGCGGGCAGCGGCTCGTCACGTACCTGGTCCTCGGCGAGCTCAAGGCCCCCTCGCCGCTGCCCCTCGGCGTCGTCGGCGTGCCCGCCCCGGCCCCCTCGCCGCGCCGGAGCCGCCACGCGTCTTAGGTGACCGACGCCGCGCGTCACAGGGACACCGGGACTGCTCAGAAGGGGCTGGGACGCAGCCGGAAGGCGAGGAAGCCCGGCTCACGGTTCAGCTTGTCGTAGTGCTCGGGGTTGATCGCGGCGCCCTCCGGCACGGGACGGGGCTCCACGAGACGCTCGATCACGAAACCGGCCTCGGCGATCTCCGCGCACGTCGTCTCGAGCGGGGCCAGCCAGTACCGCATGTGCCAGCGGCCCTTCTGCCACGTCTCCTCGATGACCCGGACATCGAAGTAGCCGCCGCCGCTCGCCAGCCAGTCGGAGGTGGGATGCATGCGGGACAGCACAAGGGCGCCGCCGGGCCGCAGCGCGCGACGCAGTTCCCGCAGGGCGCCTACCCGGTCATCGACGTACTCGATGGCGAGCGCGCACAGCGCCAGGTCGACGGACGCGTCGGGCAGCCAGGTGAGCGGGTCGGCCAGGTCGTGCACGCGGAACTCGCCGCCGCGTGCGGTCTCCGCCGCGATCTCGACCATGCGCGGGCTCTGGTCGAATCCGATGACGCGAGCCCCGCGGTCCAGTAGTTCCTTCGCGTACAGGCCCGGCCCGCACGCGGCGTCGAGAACGGTCTTGCCCGCCACGTCGCCAAGCAGCCCCAGGCAGGCAGGACGATCGTAGTAGGCGTTGTAGAAACCGTCTTCGGCATGGCGGAAGAACTCGTCGGCGAACGTGTCGTACTGGGGATCGCGCCCCACTTCCTGTCCGGTCATGCCGTTCATTGTCCCGGAAGCGGGTCACCGGTAGCCGGCCGCCTGGACGCGGTACAGCTCGGCGTACTTGCCGTTCAGCGCCATCAGGTCGGCGTGCGAGCCTGCCTCGCGCACGCGGGCGCCATCGAGCACGATGATGACGTCCGCCATCCGGACCGTGGAAAAGCGGTGGGAGACCAGTACGGTGATGCGGCCCGTCCCCGGGCGGCCCCCGTGGACCGCATCCGCGTAACGCTGGAAGATGGCGTGCTCCGTCTCGGCGTCCAGCGCCGCCGTCGGCTCATCCAGCACCAGCAGGAGCGGGTCGTCCCGCATGAATCCCCTGGCCAGGGCGATCCGCTGCCACTGGCCGAACGACAGCTCGGCGCCGTCGCGCCAGGTACTGCCCAGCTGCGTGCCGACGCCGTCGGGCAGGCGTGCGATCACCTCCCCGGCTCCGGCGCGCGCGACCGCGCGGGTGACGGCCGCGCCGTCGCCGGCTCGCGGCAGGTCACCGAGCCCGATTGACAGGGCCGCCCGGTACTCGAAGCGGAAGAAGTCCTGGAACGCGCCGGCCAGCCGCTCGCGCCACTGCCCGGCCGGCAGCCGGGTGAGATCGGCGCCGTCGACGGTGATGGAGCCGGCGGTCGGGTCGTAGCAGCGGCACAGGAGCTTGACCAGTGTGCTCTTGCCCGCGCCGTTCTCCCCGACGATGGCCGTGACGCCGCCGGCGGGCAGGGTGACGGACACGTCTTCGAGCACCGGCCTGCTCGAGCCCGGGTACCGGAAGGACACGTGCTCCAGCCGGATTCCCGTCCGCAGCCGCTCCGGCACCGGCGGCCCGTCGGTGACCGCCTGGGACGCGGCGTAGTCCTCTAGCCAGGCCAGCCGCCGGGACGCGTCCAGCCAGATCCCGCGCAGGAACTGCGTTTCGCTCACCGTCTGCGCCACGTACTGCGACAGCCGCGTGCCCGCGGTCACGACCAGTACCACCGCCCCGGTCGTGACCGCGGGCGGATCGGGGGCCACGGCGACCGCGACGGCGCTCGCCACGAACGCCGCCCCGAACAGGGCCCACGTCCCGGCCGCGAACCAGGCGCTGGTCCACCGCTCACGTGCCAGCAGCCTGTACTGGCGTTCCCACGCGCTGGCCCGCAGCCGGCGCACGAGTCCCTGCGTGCCCGCCACCCGGAGTTCCTTGCTGCTCGCCGCGGTCGCGCCGAGGACGAACATGCTCCGCGCCAGCCGCCGGTCCGCCGCGCCCGCCAGCTCCGCGCGCTTCTCGGCTGGCGCCCGCCGCGCGGTGACCAGGACGCTGGGGATGGCGAAGACGGCCAGGAAACCCAGCCACGGGCGGACTGACATCAGCAGGGCGACCGTGAGCAGCAGCCGGACGAAGGCCCCCGCCGCGCTGAACACCGACCGGTAGAGCTGCCCGAGCGTGCCCCCGTGGTCGCGCAGGAGCTCCAGCATGTCGAGATACCCGGCACGTTCCTGGTGCTCGATCGTCACGATCGAGGACTGCAGCCGTGCGACGTGCGATTCCAGGGGCACCGCGGCGCGCTCGGCCAGCCGCAGGTTCGCGCGGTCGCTCGCCAGCCGCAGCAGCCACGTGCCGGCCGCGAGCAGGGCGAGCACGGCGGCGGACGCCAGCAGCCGCGTGCGGTCCCCGGACACCAGGGCGGAGGTGAACCAGGCGAAGCCGGCCGCGAACAGCGCGTCCGGCAGCGCTGCCCCGAGCGTGGTCAGGCCGCTGACGACGAGCAGCAGCGGCTCCAGCCGGAACCCCAGCCGCATCGAGCGCCACAGTGATGACAGGGCGGGCGGCAGTTCGGGCTCGAGTCCGGTCTCGGCCTCAGGCTGGATTTCAGGTGCGGACAGGCTCATCGGGTTCCTCCTCGCCGAACCGGGACGCCTGCAGGTCGAACATGGTCTTGTACCGGCCGCCCGCGGCCATGAGCTCATCGTGCGTGCCCTGCTCGGCGACCCGGCCGCGCTCGAGCACGCAGATGCGGTCGGCCCGCCTGACCGTCGAGAAGCGGTGCGAGATGAGGATCGTCGTGCGGCCCCTGGTCGCGTCGAGGAGCCGCCGGAAGACCTCCGCCTCCCCGCGCACGTCCAGCTGCGCGGTCGGCTCGTCGAGGATCACGACGCCCGCCCCGCACCGCACGCCGTGCAGCACCCGCGCCAGCGCGACCCGCTGCCACTGCCCGCCGGACAAATCGGTCCCTCCTGGATACCCCGCCGCGAGGACGGTGCCGAGCCCGGCGACGTGGCCGATGCCCGCCTGCCCCAGCGCCGCGCCGATGTCCGCGTCAGACCCGCCGAGCGGCGCGACGTTCTCGCGGAGCGAGAGGTCGTAGCGCACGTAGTCCTGGAAGATCGCCGACAGCCGCCTGCGCCACGCGCCGACATCGAGTTCCCGCAGGTCCGTGCCGTCGACCTCGATGCGGCCGCCCGTCGGGTCATACAAGCGGCACAGCAGCTTCACGACAGTGGTTTTCCCGGCTCCATTCAGCCCCACGACCGCCAGGGAGGAGCCAGCCGGGATGGTCAGGTCCAGCCTGTCGAGCACCGGCGGCGAGGTGGCCGAATAGGCGAAGGTGACGTGGCGGAACCGGATCTGGCGGCGCGGCATGCCCTCCGGGGACGTTTCCCTGGCGCCGTCTCTGTCGCCGTCCCCCGCGGCCAGCGCGCCCCGCTCCCGCAGCCGCGGTTCCAGGCGCCGTACGTTCGCGACCGCCTGGGCGGCGTAGGGCAGGGTCCAGCCGGCGCCGCCGAGGGCCAGCCCGCTCGCGCCGACGGCGGCCTGCACGAAGGTGACGGCCGCGCCGAGTGACAGCGCGCCGGCGGCCGCGCCCCGGGCCACCGACAACAGCACCACGACGTTGGCGGCGACGACCAGGACGCAGGCGGCGGCGACACGATGACGCGGCATCCGCGCGGCGTTCCAGCGGGCGTCCACGAGCCGACGGCGGGCGCCGGCGAAGCGTTCCACCACCCAGTCCGACAGGCCGAACAGGCGGACCTCCTTGGCCGCGGGCGGATCGACGGCCAGCCGGTAGGAGTAGTCGGCGCGGCGCTGGGCGGCGAGCGCGTCGCCGGTTTCCCGGTCCCAGAGCGTCGTGGTGCGCAGCAGCAGGCGCGTCGACAGCCAGCCCGCCGCGACCAGCGGGCCGGCCCACCAGCTGCAGACGGCCAGGATCGCCGCCTGGGCCAGGCCGGCGCAGAAGTCGGTGAGACCGCCGGCGATGAGCTCGAGGGCCAGCGGCATGGGCGGGCCGGAAAGCTCCAGCTCGTAGTCGCGGGCGGCGGCCAGGTCGTCGGCGAGGTCCGGGTCCTCCAGGTGGCCGAGTCCGGGCGGCTCGGCGGCGGCCGCGAGCAGCCGGTCGTTCAGCCGGGCCATCAGGCGCGCCCCGAGGCTCGCGCCCACCGCGCCCTGGAGCGGGGCGATCACCTGCACCGTGATGAACAAGGCGCCGACCGCGGCCAGCGCGAGGGGCAGGCCGGTGCCTCGCTGGAGCGCGGTGACCAGAACGCCGGTGGCGACCGCGAACAGCGCCGGCAGCACCCCGCGCGACACGACGAGTGCCCACCACGCGGCGGCCAGCCCGCGGCTCGCGCGCGGGAATTCGGCGAAGAAAAGCCAGTTGTCGCGCCACCGCTCCCGGTCAAGCATCGAAGACCCTTCCCGCGGTTCCGTTTGTCCGTCGCCCTGTTTTCCGTGGACCTGTCGAGCCCGGAAAGTGAACCACAGCCGAGAGCGGTGCTATGGTAACCGTGGCGGATTCTGGCCGCTGGGACGCCTGGCTCGCCCGGACCGCGTGCCGGACAGTCGGCGCGACTTATCGCGATAACGTGGGGTCCATGGCTAAACCGGTGGTGGCGGTGCGCGGTGCGAGCATGGGCTACGGCGACGTCGTGGTGCTCGCGGATGTAGACCTGACCGCCCGTGTCGGCGAGATCGTCGCGATTACCGGGGTCAACGGAATCGGCAAATCGACGCTGCTGTCCTGTCTGGCGGGACTACGGCGCCCGGCCAGCGGCACGGTGTCGGTACTCGGCGGCCCGCCCCGCGACGATCCGGAGTTCTGGCGCGCGGTCACGCTCGTCGCCGACCAGCCGACCTGGTACCCGGGCCTGACCGTGCGGGAGCACCTTGAGCTGATCAGGCGCACCCACGAACCGGTGAGCGGCTGGTGCCTGCCGGCCGACGACCTCATCGAGGCCTTCGGCCTGTCCGCGCGGGCGGACGCGAGCCCGCTTGACATGTCGTCCGGCCAGCGGCAGCGGCTCTCGCTCGCGGCGGCCCTCGCGCGCCCGAGCAAGCTGCTGCTGCTCGACGAACCCGAGCAGAGTCTGGACTCCGGGTTCCGGGAAGAACTTGCCGCCCTGCTCCGCGACGGGTACGCCGACAGCGGCGGGACGGTCGTCATGGCCACCCACGACCCCGTGTTCGCCCTGGCGGCCGGGGCGCGGGAGATACAGCTCGTCGAGGGCAGCGAGGAAGACGAGGACGATGACGACGAGGACACGACGGCCGACGAGCCGCCCGCGGCGCGGCGGCGGCGGTGACCGCCGAGCCGCTGATCACCGTCAGCGACGCTGAGGGCGGCGAGACCCCGGTCAGCGTCAGTGCCATCCGGACATTCGTTCGCGGCCGCCGCCGCAGGCCCTGGTTCGACATCTACGCCATCGGCTTCGGCATCGTGATGGCCGGGATCTACCTGTCGGACCTGCTGACCGCACCGCTCAGCCGGCTCGGCGCCGCCGCGGCCCATCCGGCGGGCCAGGCCTCAAGCCAGGCCGTCGCGGGTGCCGCGCTCGTGATCGCGAGCGCGGCGGGGCTGCTGATGCTGGTGCAGGCGTTCGGCCCGATCGCGCTCTCCCCGGCCGACTCTTCCTGGCTGCTGTTCTCGCCGCTCGACCGGCGGTCCCTGCTGCGCCGGCCCACGGCGGCGGTCAGCGCGCTCGCCGCACTGGCCGGCGCCGTCGGCGGCGTGCTCGCGCTGGCGATGGCGGGGCCGTACCTGCCGCGCGGATCAGGTGGGCTGCCCGCGGACTGGGTGGTCCTGTCCGCGGTCATCGGCGCGGGCTGCTTCCTCGCGGTCGTGTTCACCGCCGCGCTCGCCCAGCCCCGCGCGCGATGGCGCGCCCGGCTGCGCGCTTGCTGCGCGGCGATCGCCGCGGTCGCCCTGGTCGGCGCGCTGGCCGGCGAGCGGTGGGCCGCCCTCTCGCGTGCGATCACCGACGGGTTCGCCAGGACGTCCACGGCCTCGCTCGGCGTGCTCGCCGTCGTCGCGGCCGGCCTCGCCTGCGTGGCCGGCTTGCTCGCCTGGCATTCGCTGCGGCATTTCCCGGCCAGCGTGCTGCGGACCGACTCGGCGCGGGCGAGCCGGGCGCTGACCGCGGCGGCGTTCCTGAACGTCCCGCTGCTGACCTGGATCGCCGAGGACAATCACTGGCGCGGCCGGCGGCTCCCCTCCCGGCCGTGGCCGGGATTGTCGCCCGCCATGGTCCTCGCCTGGGCCGACTGGCGCAGGCTCGGCCGCCGCCCCGCGCTGCTGGCCGTGGTGGCCGCGAGCACGATACTGCCCGCGCTGGCCGGCGCCGCGCTCACGGGCAAGGCACACGGCTGGACCATCGCGGCGGTGCTGCTCGCCGGGGCCATCGCGGCGGGCCTGCCCGGCACCACCGCCATCCGGCGGGACACCAACGACCCGGCGCTGCGCCGGATGCTCGGCGTGACCGCGAGCTCGGCGCTCACGGCCCGCGCCCTGCTGCCCGCGCTGCTCACCGCCGCCTGGCTGGCCCTGGCACTCGCGTTCCTCGTCGCCACCGGCGTCCTGCATGGCTGGCTCTGGCCGCTGCTCGGCCTGTTCGCCGGTCCCGGCGTCGCGGCCGCCGCCATGCGGATGGCCCGCACCGCGCCTATCAACCCCGTTGACCGGGGTACCGACCTGCCGATCGGCAGCACGCCTCCCTGGGTGATCAGCCGTGTGCTGAGCCTGGTCGTCGGCGTGATCGGCGCCTTCCCGGCGCTGCGTGCGGTGCAGACCGGCCACGTCTCGAGCGGAACGTTCACGGCCCAGCTCGCCCTGTCCGTCATCGTGCTCGGCGGCTACCTGATGATCGCCAGCACGATGACCGCCAGCAACGGGTCCCGGTAAGAGGCGAGGTTGCCGTCTTTCCACAGGAGCTGTGGATTGCGCTGTGCGCAACGCCGAGGATCCCTGTGGCCAAGATGTGCCTTGCGGCGGCCCGCTTGTGTATAACTTCGCGGCGAAAATCGAAGTAACCCGGCAAACTGCCTGTGGAAAACCACTGGCGGCTGTGGAATAACCTAGCCCAAGCCCAGGAGCCTGACCGCGTTGTCCTTCAGGATCAGCGGGCGGACCTCCGGCTTGAGGTCGAGGGCCGCGAAGTCGCGCAGCCAGCGCTCCGGAGTCAGCAGCGGGTAGTCCGTGCCGAACAGCACCTTGTCCCGCAGGAACGAGTTGGCGGCGCGCACCAGCGCGGGCGGGAAGTACTTCGGCGACCAGCCCGACAGGTCGATGTACACGTTCGCCTTATGCGACGCCATCGAGATCTGCGCGTCGGCCCACGGCACCGACGGATGCGCCAGGATCACGGTCAGCCCCGGGAAGTCCGCCGCCACGTCGTCCAGCAGCATCGGGTCGGAGTACCGGAGCTTGATCCCCCGGCCGCCGGGCAGGCCCGCGCCGATCCCGGTCTGGCCCGTGTGGAACAGCGCCGGCACGCCCAGGGACTCGATCTCCTGCCACAGCGGGTAGTACGCCGGGTCGTTCGGGGAGAAGGCCTGCATGGACGGGTGGAACTTAAATCCCCGCGCGCCGTGGTCGCGCACCAGGGACCGCGCCTGCGCGACCGCTGCCGCGCCGCGCAGCGGATCCACCGACCCGAACGGGATCAGCACGTCCGCGTGCTCCCGTGCCTGGTCCGCGATCTGCGCGCTCGACAGTGCCGGGTGGCCGGTGGCCGTCGACGCGTCCACGGTGAAGACCACGGCGGCCATGCCCAGGGACCGGTACAGGCCGGCGACCTGGTCCAGGGTGGGCGTGCGCTCGTGGTCGGCCCGGAAGTACCTGGCGGACGCGTCCATCAGCTCGCTGTCCAGCGAGTAGTGCCCGTGGCCGTCGGACTCGATGTGGACGTGCACGTCGACGGCGCTCAGCGACCCGATCCGCATCTCCATTGCTTCCCCGTTTTCGTTATGCGACATTCGGCAATGTGCGTGGAAATCCCGTGAACTCCCCGGTGCCCGAGCACGTGTCGGCCGGTGACCTGGTCTGGGTCCCGTCGCCCGAGCGCGTCGCCGGCGCCAACATAACGCACTTCATCGCCTGGCTGCGGGAAACCCGCGGCCTGGAGTTCGACGCCTATCCCGCACTCTGGGAATGGTCGGTCACCGACACGGACGCGTTCTGGCAGGCGGTCTGGGATTACAACGACATCGTCGTGGGCGCGCCGCCGACGGCGGTGCTCGCCCGGCGGGAGATGCCCGGCGCCGAGTGGTTCCCCGGCGCGCGGCTGAACTACGCGCAGAACGTCCTCGCCCGCGAACGGCCCGGCGAGGTCGCGCTCTACTACCAGTCCGAGACCACTCCGCTCACCCCGCTCCTGTGGGAGGACTTCGCGGGCCGGGTCCGCATCCTGGCCACGCGGCTGCGCGAGCTCGGCGTCCGGCCCGGGGACCGCGTCGCCTCCTGCCTGCCGAACATCCCCGAGGCCGTCATCGCCATGCTCGCCACCACGAGCATCGGGGCGATCTGGACATCCGTGTCGCCCGACTTCGGCTGGCGGGGCACGCTCGACCGCTTCCGGCAGCTGGCGCCGACGGTGCTGATCTGCACCGGCGGCTACACCTACGGGGGCAAGGACTACGACCGCGGCGCGGAGCTGCGGCAGATCGCGGCCGGGCTGCCCAGCCTCCGGTATGTCATCTACCTGCCGTTCAAGGACGTTCCGGCGCCGGCGGGCGACGCACGGACCTGGCAGGACCTGCTCGATCACCGGCCGGTGCGAGCGGCGGACTTCAGCTATTGCCATGGGACGTTTAGCATGCCGCTCTGGATCTTGTTCTCGAGCGGAACCACCGGGCTGCCCAAGGCGATCACCCACAGCCACGGCGGGATTCTGCTCGAGCAGCTCAAGCTGCAGCGGCTGAACATGGACCTGAAGCCGGGCGACGTACTGTTCTTCTACACGACCACCGGCTGGATGATGTGGAACTTCATGGTCAGCGCGCCGCTGGCCGGGGTCCGGCCGCTGCTGTACGACGGCAATCCCAGTTACCCGGCGCCTGACGCGCTGTGGCGGATGGCGGACGCGGCCGGGGTGACCTTGTTCGGCGCGAGCCCGGCGTACGTGGACATGCTGGCCAGGCACGGCGTCGTGCCGAAGGACACCTGCGAGCTGAGCGCGCTGAAGACCATCATGTGCGCCGGGTCCCCGGTCTCGCCCGAGGTGTACGCGTGGTTCCTGCGCAACGTCAAGCGGGACCTGTACCTGCACGTCGGCAGCGGCGGCACCGACGTGTGCAGCGGGTTCACCGGCGGGTCCCCGACGCTGCCGACGCACGCCGGGGTGCACGGCCATCGCAACCTGGGCGTCGCCGCGTACGCGTTCGACGAGTCCGGTAACGCACTGACCGGTGAGGTCGGCGAGATGGTGATCACGAAGCCGATGCCGTCGATGCCGGTGAAGTTCTGGGGCGACGACGAGAACATGACGGCCTACCGCTCGTCGTACTTCGATACGTACCCGGGCGTGTGGCGGCAGGGTGACTTCTTCAAGGTCACCGAGCGCGGCGGCGCTCTCGTCCTCGGCCGCTCGGACGCGACGCTTAACCGCGGCGGCGTCCGGATCGGCACCGCCGAGGTCTACCACGGGATCGAGGGCATCCCGGCGGTCGACGACGCGATCGTCGTCAACCTCGACCTGCCGGGCGGAGGGTTCTTCATGCCCATGTTCGTCAGGCTGGCCGGCGGCCTCGTGCTCACCGCGGAGATCGAAGCGGCGATCCGGGGCAAGCTCCGCCGGGAGTACACCCCGCGGCACGTGCCCGACAAGATCATCCAGGTGCCGCTGATCCCGATGACGCTGACCGGCAAGAAGCTTGAAGTGCCGGTCCGCAGGCTCCTCATGGGGGTGCCGCTGGCACAGGCGGCCAACACGAGCGCGCTGGCCGACCCGTCCGCGCTGGACGCGTTCATCGAGTACGCGCACACCCAGCGGGACTACCGGATGTTACACGGAATCAGTGACGGTAACCCGGCGGAAGGCCACCGGTGCCCTGCTGCGGGTTAAGAGTTTGCTTACTGATCAGCGAGCTTGGTGGGATGAACCCCCGCTTGTTGCTGTTATCAGATTTGGTCATGGTCAGCCCGGGTGCCCAGGGCGCCGGAGGCCGCGAAGGCGGCCACGAACAGGGCCACGATGAGCCACAGGGCGTTGAGCAGGCCGGCGGACTCGCCCAGCTCCCCGATGACGGGCGGCCCGGCCAGGTTGGCGAAGTAGCCGATGGACGCGACGACGCTGATCCGGGCGGCCGGGTCGGGGCCGCTCTCCGCCGCCGAGGACATGCCGAGCGGGAAGCCCATCGAGACGCCGATCGCCCACAGCACGACGCCGAGGAGGACGAGCCAGCGGTTCCCGGCCTCGATGAACGCCACCATGCCGAGGATCCCCAGCGCCGTGGTGACACGGACGGTCCAGACACGCCCGAGGCGGTCCACGACCGGAGCGGCGAAGATCCGGGACAGGCCCTCGCTCGCGGCGAACGCGGTGAAGAACAGGGCGGCGATCGCGGCCGTCTGCCCGTGGTTGTTCCGCACCGTGAGGGTGAGCCAGCTGTTCGCCGAGCCCTCCCCGAGTTCGCAGCCGAGCATGACGACGCCGATGAGCAGCAGCCGCCAGTCCAGCCAGCCGCGCAGCCACTGGCGGAACCGCTCCCCCCTGTCCTTCGGCGGTTCCACGGCAAGGGCGCGCTTGCCCCGCGGGATGCCCGCCGCCGTCACCAGGCCGGCCAGCACGATGAGCACGGCCTCGCCGGCAAGCTGCGCCGCGGGGCTGACGCCGAGCGCCGCGCAGGCCGCGCCGATGCCCGACCCCACCGCCGCCCCGATCGACCAGGCGGCGTGCATCGACGGCAGGACCGTGCGGCCGACGGACTGCTCGACGGCGGACCCCTCGACGTTGATCAGCACGTCGAGCAGGCCGATCCCCGACCCGACGATCACGAACCCGACCGCGAGCAGCGGCAGCGAGTCCAGGGCGAGCGCGAGGCCCATCAGGGCCATGGAGCCGGCGACCACCAGGAGCGCTGCGAAGATGCCCCGGCGGCCGCCCAGCCAGTGCAGGACCGGGGTCGAGCCGAGCAGGCCGAGGATGGCCCCGACCGTCACCCCGGCCAGGAGCAGCCCGATCGTGCCGGTGCTGATGCCGAGGTCCGCCTTGATGGCCGGCAGCCGCGGGCCCCACGCCGAGACGGCGATCCCGCCGAGCCCGAACGCCGTGGTGATCGCCCAGCGCCAGCGGGCAGTTGATGACGGCACTGTCTGTCTCCGCTTCGGCTCGTAAAAACTTGCCAGTGGAAAGTATCACGCGTCCGCGGCCGGCGGCAGCAGCCGTTCCAGGATCGCCAGGGAGCGGCCCACGTCCACCGTGCCGGGATCCAGGAGCCACTGGATCTGCAGGCCGTCCGACGCGGCGATCACCAGCGCGGCCGCGTCCGCCGGGTCGATGTCGGCCGCGATGCGCCCGGCCCGCTGGCCAGACTCGATCCGGGCGGCGAGCGCTTCCCGCAGCCGCCCGAACCGGTCGCGCACGAACTCCCGGGTCACGGCGTGCTGCTCCTGCAGCGCGTCGGTGGTCAGCGTCGCGTACAGTTCCACCAGGCCGGGGATCGAGCGGTTCCGCTCGGCGGCCGCCTCGATCAGGCCGACGGCGGACGCGCCTGTGGTCTCCCCCGCCGTCATCGCCGCCTCCGTCGTCTCCCCCGCCCGGGCCTCGTGTGTCCGGTACGCCTCGACCAGCAGCTCATCACGCGAGGAGAAATAGTGACGCAGCGCGGTGTGGGACACCCCGATCGCGTCGCCGACCGTCCGCAGCGACGTCCGGTCCACGCCGCGCTGCGCGAGCAGCGCGATCACGCTGTCCAGGATCTGCTGGCGGCGCCTTTGGCCCTTGGGGTACGGGCGGCGCTGCTTATCGGTCGCGTCCACGTCGATCACCCGTCACCCGTCACCGGCGCGCCCCGCTTCTTGCTGTTATCAGCGATTGCTGAAGCGGGCCGGGCGGCGCTCGGCCGCCGCGGAGACGCCCTCACGGAAATCGGCGGTCCGGAACAGCTTCCGCTGCTCGGCCGCCTCCCGGCGCACGGCGTCCCGCAGCTGCGCGATGAGTCCCTCCCGCATCGTCTGGCGGACGGCGCGCACCGCGAGCGGCGCGTTCACGGCGAGCTCGGCGGCTTTGGCGAGCGTCGTCTCCTCCAGTTGGTCCACGGTGGCGACCAGGTCGACCAGGCCCAGGCTGAACGCCTCGTCGCCGCGGACCGTCCGCCCGGTGAGCAGCAGGTCGAGCGCGCACTGCTCACCGACCAGCCGCGGCAGCGTCACCGAAAGACCGAACCCCTGGTGGATCCCGAGCTTCGTGAAGTTCGCCGCGAGGCGGGCGTTCGCGACCGCGACCCGGAAGTCCGCGGCCAGCGCCAGCCCCAGCCCGCCGCCGATCACGGCGCCGTGGAGCTGAGCGACCATGGGCAGCGGCTGCGCGAACAGCCTGATCGCGTGCTGGTACAGCCCCTCCACGTCGAGGTCGACGTCGTCGCCGTCTTGCGGGCCGGTAGCTGAGGGGCCGGTGCCTGAGGGGCCGGTGCCTGAGGGGCCGGTGCCTGAGGGGCCGGTGTCAGGCGCGTCGTCCTGGCCGGCGGCCCGGCTTAGTCCGGCGGCCTCGCCGAGGTCCGCGCCCGCGCAGAAGTGGCGGCCCTCACCCCTGAGCACGACCACCCGCGTGCGCCCGTCGGCGCTCAGTTCCTCCAGGACGTCGGCGAGCACGCCGATCAGTTCCGGCGTGAAGTAATTGCGCGGAGGTCGCTCGAAACTGACTACCGCCACGTGCTCGTGGGCGGGCGCGGCCGAGACGTCGACCCTGAAATCCGCCACGTTCTCCCCTTCCCGGGCGCGAGCCCAGTGGTGCACTCAGTGGCGGCGATCGTATCAGCGCTGCCCCGGCCACCCCAGGCCCTGTGGCCTCGCAGGTTGTCCTCGTTCCCCGGAAGCGGCTTCATTCCCTGGGGAAATCGCGAGAAAATTCCACCGGCGACGACACCGGCGCCACCTCACGTGCTGACGCTCACCGCGCGGCGGGGACGGGGATGCAGGACGTCCCAGATCGCCCCGGAGCATTCGTCGATCTGCCCGCGCAGCGGAGCGAGGTCCGCCGCCGTGTCCGGGTGCCCGTGCCGCCCGCACCGCCACGGGCAGCGGCGCCCGGTCGCCAGCCGCCCGGTGAACAGGCTCAGCCGGTCCAGCGCGCACCCGAGCTGAACCGCCAGCGCCCGGCCGGTGGTGATGTCGGCGGTCACAGATGGCTCGGTCCCGGATGGCTCGGTCCGGGATAGCGGGGACCCGGCGAGCACGGTGCCAGCCAGCACCGTGCGAATCGCGGCCACGAAGTGAGGCACGGCGTTCACCAGCGGCGCCAAATCGGCGGCCGTCGCTGCGCAGCCCCGGTCACCCCGCACGAACGCGGCGAGGATGTCCTGCCCCGCGCCCGCCGCGTGCAGTACCAGCCGGATGACCGCGTTGCCCGAATCCCGGCAGCATCCCCCGGCGTCCAGGGCGCTGTACCGGTCGTCGCAACGCGCGTTCAGCCATTCGGGCCACTGAATCCACTGGTCGACCTCGCCCTCGTAGGTGGACCCGCCGTACCAGCGATCGCCGTCTTCCGCCGCCTGCCGCTGGCGGAAGAACGCCGCCAGCTCGTTGGCCGAGGCAACGCGTACCGTCATGATGCCCTCCGCGATCCTTGATTCGAACGAACAATCGGATCATAGACCGGAGGTCTGACATTCCCCCTCGCTTCTTGCTTGTATCAGAGCGGATGAGCTTTTGTGGCCGGAGCGCCGCCCAGGTCGGATTTATCCGGTCGCTTCGGCGTCCGCCGTGGTGCCACTATCTGAGCGTGACCTCGCGAGCGGCGGACGAGCGGGCCAGTCCGGCGGGCGTGGTCCCCTTCCTGCACGCCCACCCCGACTTCGGGCGGCTCTGGGCGGCCAGGGCCGTGTCGTTCCTCGGCGACTCCGTCGGGCTAGTCGCCCTCCTGCTGTACGTGGCCGAGCACCGGCGGCCGGGTCTCGCCGTCGCGCTGCTGATGATCGCGGGCGATTTCGTGCCGAATCTCCTCAGCCCCCTGGCGGGCGCCCTCGCCGGCCGGGCCGGCCGGGCCGGCCGCGCCGGGCGCTTCGGCGCGCGCTGGCTCATGCCGTCCTGCGAGATCACGCAGGCCGGGATCGTCGCGGTCATCGCCCTGATCCTGCCCGGGCTCCCGCTCCTCCTGCTCCTGGTCGCGGCGCGGGCCACGATCGCCACCGCCTTCCAGGCCGCGTCCCGGTCGGTCGTGCCGTCGTTGGTGCCCGAAACCCGGCTCGCGCAGGCCAACGCCGTGCTCGGCATGGGCACCAACGGGCTGGACGTCATCGGGCCGCTGCTCGCCGCCGCGCTCCTGCCGTGGCTCACGGTCTCCGGCCTGCTGCTGCTCGACGCCGCCATTTTCGCGGTATCGGCGGCCTTCCTGCTCACGCTTCCGCGGACGCCCCGGACCCCGCCGCGAGAAGACCACCATGAGCCGCTCCTCCAGAGCGTGCAGGCCGGCCTCGCCTACCTATGGCACCACCGCTACCTGCGGGTCATCGCCGTCGGCTTCTGCGCGGTCGTCCTCTTCAACGGTGTCGACGACGTCGCGCTCGTCTACCTGGCCCGGGATTCACTGCACGCGCCTCCGTGGGGCATGAGCCTCCTGTACGCGGGCGTCGGCGCGGGCCTGCTGGCGGGGTTCGCCCTGCTGGCGCGTTTCCCGCGCCGGATCCCGGTGGTGACGCTGCTGACGGCCGGCTACTTCGTCAGCAGCCTGGGCAACCTCCTCACCGGGACCGCCTGGGCGATCGCGGCCGCGTTCGGCCTGCAGTGCGTGCGGGGCCTGGGCCTGTCGGCGATGGACACCGCGCACGACACGCTCATCCAGCGGATCGTCCCCGCTCCCATGCTGGGCCGGGTGTTCGCGAACATCTACGGCGCGGTGTCGCTCGCCGCGGGCCTGTCCTACCTGTTCGGCGGCCTCCTGCTGTACGCGACGAACCCGCGCGTGACGCTGATCGTCGCGGGCGCGGGCGGCATCGCGGTCACTCCCGTCGTGGCCTGGCGACTGCGCGCCGCCGCGGCAACCGCCGCGAGCCAGGCCGAACCCCGGGCCTAGCCCGGCGTCTCCCGCACTACCTCGGCGGGGTCCTTGTCGTCGCGCAGCCCCTCGAACCGCGGCTGGCGCAGCAGGCCGTCGGCGGTCCACTCGGCGAACGCGATCTGGGCGACCAGCCGCGGCTCCACCCAGTGCGTGCCCGCCCGCGGCGGCTTGCCGCCGGCGAACGGCGACGTGCCGCGTTCCAGCGCCGATAGCGACGCGTGCAGGCTGCGGAGCCGGTCGGCGGTGAATCCGGTCCCGACCTTGCCCGCGTAGGTCAGCCGGCCGTCGGCGTCGTGGTAACCGACCAGCAGGGCGCCCAGCCCCGGCCGGGACCCGCGCGGGTCGGTGTAGCCGCCGATCACGAGCTCCTGGCTGGTGACGCACTTGAACTTGAGCCAGTCCCGGGTCCGGCCCCCGGAATACGGGGCGTCCGCCCGCTTGGCGATCAGCCCCTCCCAGCCGTCGCGGCACGCCTGCCGGTAGAACGCCTCGCCATCCCCCGCGCGGTGCTCGGTGTACCGCAGCGGTCCGGTGAAATCCAGGAGCTCCTTCAGCGTCTGCTTCCGCTCGCGCTGCGGCCGCCCGCGTACGTCCAGGCCGCCGGCGAACAGCACGTCGAAGATGTAGTAGAACACCGGGAAGTCCTCGATCAGGCCCGGTTCCGGATGCGCCACGCCCAGCCGCTGCTGCAGCAGCCCGAACCTGGTCTGGCCGTCGCGCAGCGCCACGACCTCCCCGTCCACCGCGAACTCGTCCGCCCGCTGGGCGCGCAGCGCGCCGGCGACCTCCGGAAACACGGTGGTGACGTCCCGGTCGTTGCGCGTGAGCAGCCGCACGCCGGACGCATCACGGAAGGCCAGCAGCCGCTCTCCGTCGAGCTTCCGCTCGAACAGCCACCCCGGGTCGGAGAACCGGTCCTTCGTCAGGGTCGCGAGCTGCGGCCGCGCCCAGTCCGGCACATGCGCGGCCCCGACCGCCTCGCCGGGACTCCCCGCCGGCTCACCCGCTGCCATCGCCTCACACCCCTTCCGCCTCACGTCCCATGTTCCTCCGCGCCGTCCCCCGTCTCGCATGGACCCGCCTGCTGGCTGGCCGCTGGCACGCGTATGACACGACAGCCCAGGGCGCGGATTCGCGCGATCTCGCCAGCCGGGGCCCTGCTGTCGGTGATCAGCACGTCCACTTCGCGCATCGGGCACACCGGCGCCAGCGTGACCCGGCCGATCTTGGGGGCGCCGGCGAGCACGATCTTCGTACGCGCGCGCCGCACGAGCGCCGCGTTCACCCGTGCGCCCGCCGGATCGTAGGTGGTGCACCCCGCCGTCGCGTCCACTCCGTCAACCCCGACGAACGCCACGTCCACCGGGTAACCGGACAGGAACGCCTCCGCGCCCCGCCCCACCGACTCCTGGCTGCTCCCGCGCACTTCCCCGCCGGCGATCACCACCCGCAGCCGCGGATTGCCGATCAGGTCGGCGGCGATGTTCAGCGCGTTGGTGACCACCGTGAGCCCGTCGCGGTCGTGCAGCAGATTCGCGAACTGCGTGACGGTCGTGCCGCCCGTAGTCCCGATCACCCGCGCGTCCCGCAGGAACTCGAGCGCGCGCCGGGCGATGCTTCGCTTCTGCGGCAGCTCGCGCGCGGTCTTGTAGCTCAGCGGCAGGTCATGGAAGGCGGCGTGGATGGTCGCGCCGCCGTGGGTGCGGCGAACCAGCCGTTGGTCCTGCAGCGCGTCGAGATCGCGCCTGATCGTCGCGTACGACACGCCGAACTCGCTGGCGAGCGTCGGCACGTCGATCCGCCCGCGCGCGACGACCGCGGACACTATCTGGTTCAGCCGATGGCTCCGTTGCATAGGCTGCACGATACGCGCATCAATCACGAAGTAATTTGCTCGTTTCGGCGGAAAGTCTTTGCATATGCGTCAACAGCCGTCATCGTTCTACTCATACAGGCACAGGCGAAGGTGATGGAGGTTTCATGAGAAGGTGGCTGCGCATCGTGACGGCCGCGCTCCTGGCGGCCCCGCTGGCGGTGGTGCCCGCGGCGGTTGGCATCGCGACCGCGCCGAGCGCGCTGGCGGCACCCGGCGGCATCGACCAGACCCCGGTGATGGGCTGGAGCAGCTGGAGCTTCCTCAGGATGGGGACCACAGCCGCCGACCTCGAGAAAGAGGCCAGGGCGATGGTGAGCACCGGCCTGTCCGCGGCTGGCTACAAGTACATCAACCAGGACGACAACTGGTACGAGTGCCCCGGCTCGCAGGGGCCCAACGTCGACAAGTACGGCCGGTGGGTCACCAACCCCGCCTACTTCCCGTCCGGTCCCGGCGGCGAGAACGGCATCAAGGTGGTCGCCAGTTACGTGCACCATCTGGGGCTCAAGTACGGCATTTACGAGACGACGGGGATCTCGGAGCAGGCCGTCAAGGAGAACACCCCGATTCTCGGCACCCCCTACACCGCCGACGAGATCGCCACGACGACGCAGGCAAACAACTACAACTGCGGCGGCATGGTCGGTATCGACTACGCCAAGCCCGGTGCGCAGGCGTACGTCGACTCCATCGTCGACGAGCTCGCGTCCTGGGGAGTGGACTACATCAAGCTCGACGGCATCACCGACAGCAGCGGCCCCGACATCAAGGCCTGGTCCGCGGCGATCAGGCAGTCAGGACGCCCGATGGTCCTGGACACCACCGAGGGCAGCTTCGACACCAAGCTCGCCCCCGTCCTGGATCAGTACTCCAACCAGTGGGAGTTCTCCCCCGACATCGAGACCAGCGGACCCGACGAGGGCTCCGCGGACGCCTGCAACGCGCCGCCCTTCACGGGCTGCCTGAGCGTCTTCCCGCTGACGAGCTACGGCTGGTGGAGCGACCGGTTCAGCGCCGTGGCCAAGTGGCAGCCGTACGGCGGCCCTGGCGGGTTCAACGACTACGACTCGATCGAAGTCGGCGACGGCAGCGCCGATTCCGGGATGTCCCTGGCCGCGTCGCAAACCCAGCTGAGCCTGTGGTCCCTCGGCTCGGCACCGCTCGTTCTCGGTGGCGACCTGACCAGCGCCGTGACCAACGCCTACGGCAGCAAGGCGTCCCTCACCCGCCGGGACCTGTCATTGCTGGAGAACAGGCAGGTCATCGAGGTCGACCAAGACGCCGTTGACGCGTCGCGGATCGTGGACGCCGGCTCGCCCGGCACTGGCGCCGGTCACCAGGTGTTCGCCAAGAAGGAGCCGCGCGGAGACGCCATCGCGGGCCTGTTCAACACCACCACTGACCTGAGCTCGAAGGCCGTGACGATCTCGGTGACGGCGAAGGCGCTGGGCCTGCCGGCCGACGGCCACGGCTACCTGGTGCAGAACCTCTGGGGCGCCCAGTCGGTGGCGGGCGGCGCCACGACCGCGCGGATCTCGTCCGCCGGGGTGATTCGCGCAACGGTTCCGGCGGAGGGAGTGGCCCTGCTCCGGATCACGCCGCTGCCTTAGTTCGCGGCGGATCACGGCCGGGCCGCGGGTGTTTACCGCGGCCCGGCCGCTTCCCGCTGCCATGGCGCGATCGTCTCAGTTGCCGGTACGGGGTTTCATTTGGCCGGTGCCGGGACCAGGATGTTGACGAGGGGATTGAACGGGGGCGGCGCGCCGGTGCTGTCCGCGCCGCGAGTGAGCACAGGGGGGCGTATGCCCTGGTTTCCGGATTTCGTCAGCGCCGCGGAGCTGGCGCGCGGCCAGACCCGCGCCGCCGGCCTGGCTGATCCAGTCGGCGAATACTTCGCCGCGCTGCACAAGGGCGACCCGCACATGCTGGAGACCGTGTGGCCAGGCGAGGTCGTGATCTACGATCCGCGCGCCGGCGAGGTCCGCGGGCACAGGCAGGTACGGCGGTTTGTCAGCCGCAATCTGTCCTGGCTGGCCGGCCTGCACGCCAGTACCGAGACCGTGGCGTCCACCGTCGCCGACGGGCGGGCGGTGGTGGAGCTGCTGGCGCGCCTGGACCATGGCGGCCGGGAGCTGGCGTGGCCGGTGGCGGTCGTCGCCGAGTCCCCCGACGACCTGTCGGTGGTGTTCCGCACCTACTGCAGTCAGTGGCCGGTCGACGAGCAGCGCCACGTCCGCCCCGCCAGACTGAAACCCGGGCACGCGCAGCCGGGCGATGTCATCGGGCGCTACCAGGCCGCGCTGGCCGCGGGCGACGCCGCCGTGGTGGTGGGCGCCTTCGCGCCGGACGGGTACTTCCGCGGCCCCTTCGGGCCGCGCTACGCCCACCGCGGCACCGCTGAGCTGCGCTCGTTCTTCACCGGCTGCTTCGGCGCGGGCGGCGGTATCGGCCTGGAGAATTGCGCCGTGACCGATGACGGCGTGCGCTGCGCCCTGGAATACAACTGCGTCCGCTGGGGCAGCCATGACGTGCTCCCCCAGGCAGGCATCGGCGTCCACGAACGCGGCCCGGACGGACTGCTGGCCGCCGTCCGGGTTTACGACGATATCGAACCGCCCGCCGGATGCCCCCTGACGTAACCGCACCACGGTCAGTGTGCCCGGCTGGATCCCGGGACCAGCCAACGCCAGCACAGGGAAAGGAACCGGAACCGTGGACATGAAACTCGAGGTGGTCGTCATCCCCGTGTCGGACGTCGACCGCGCCAAGGAGTTCTACGAGAGACTCGGGTGGCGGCTCGACGCGGACTTCGCCTTCGACAACGGTTTCCGGGTCGTCCAGTTCACGCCGCCCGGCTCGGCGTGCTCGGTCCAATTCGGCTCGAAGATCACCGCGGCCGAGCCGGGCTCGGCCCAGGGGCTGTACCTGGTCGTCCCCGATATCGAGGCCGCGCGCGGCGAGCTCGCCGCCCATGGCGCCGAGGTCAGCGACGTGTTCCACGCCGGGCGGCCGGGCGCGCAGTTCCAGCCCGGCGACGCGAGCGGCCGCCTGGCCGGGCGGGCGGGCGGCGATTCCAGCTACAACTCCTTCGCGACGTTCCGCGACCCGGACGGCAACAGCTGGCTGCTGCAGGAGATCACGGCACGGCTGCCCGGCCGGGTCGACCCCGCCGAGACGTCATTCGCGTCCCCGGCGGACCTCGCGAGCGCGCTCCGGCGGGCGGAGGCCGCCCACGGTGAGCACGAGAAGCGCACCGGCCAGGCGGATCCGGACTGGCCCGACTGGTACGCCGCGTACATCGTGGCGGAGCGGGCCGGAACGGCGCTCCCGACCTGAGCCAGTGACGGCGGCGGCGAGCCCGGCGAGCACGATCCGGTGCGCGGCGGGCAGCCCGGCGACGTGCGCGCGGGGAGTTTCACCGCTCGGGAACGGAGGCCGCACCCGACGGCCCGAAGCGGTGGATGGCCCGCAGCGCCAGGACGGCGGTCGCCGTGTCCGACGGGCGGGACAGGTCCAGGCCGGTGAGCTCCTCGAAACGCCGCAGGTGGTTGAGGACTGTGTTGCGGTGCCGGTACAGTGCCCGGGCCGTCGAGGTCGGCGAGCCGTCCCCGGCCAGGTGCGCCCGCAGCGTCTCCAGGAGCCGGGCGGATTCGGGGCCGCGCCCCCGGCCGAGCGCCGCCGACACCGCGCCCGCGAGATGCCGGGATACCTCCGGCGCCCCGCCGATGAAGACCGCCGCGATGTCCTCGGCGGCCGACACCACCCGGTGCTCCCCGGCCGGGACCGAATCGCGGGCCGCGTCCGCCAGCCAGACATTCGACCGGGTGCCGGCCAGCTCCGCGTAGGCCGGGCTGATGCCCGTCCGGCCCGGCAGCGCGGCCGCCAGGCACTCGCCCAGGTCCGGGCCGCCCGAGCGGCCCAGGTCCACGATGCCGGTGAACAGCCCCGTGTCCTGGACCCACACCGAGTGCGCCCCGGCCTGGCGCAGGGCCCGTTCCGGGGACTCGCCCTGAGCAGGCGCGTCGGCGCGGACCGCCACATACCGGCCGCGTTCGGCCAGCCCGAACCGCGAGGCCGCGCGGAGGGCGGCGGGGTTGATCGGGCTGGCGCCGTAGAGGAGCTCGTCGAACAGCGCCCGCAGTTCCCGTTCCAGCTCGCCCGCCAGCTCGGCCTCCGCCTCCCGGTAGGCCTTGCTCACCTCTACCGAGATCGTGTCGATCGCCTGCCACAGCGGCAGCACGAACTCGTTCCACTCCCGCATGGACGGGGTGGGCCGGACGCTCAGCCAGGTGAACAGCGACTCGCCGACGATGTGGAAGTCGATGCGGAAGGACCGGAGCATCGCGTCCATGCCCACGCCCTGACGCGCCCGCCGGCGGCCGATGGTGTCCAGCGTGCCCGCCAGTGCGGGATCGTCGATGCCCGCCAGCAGGTTCAGCAGCAGCGTGATCGTCTCTCGCGACGCCGCGCGCAGATCATCTCGCTCGACGATCTCGCGGTAATCGGCCTCGCTGCGCTCGGTCTCGGCGCGTGCGCGGTCGGCCAGGATGTCGACCTTGCCGAGCAGCGTCCGGGCCGCGGCGGCGAGTGTCGCATCCGGGTCAGTCCTGCCTGGTCGGGCGGGTTCAGTGTGCATGAGCACAATCTGGCACGTTATTCGGTGGCTGGCCAGCACCTTGTTTCCCCGTCATTCACGCTGCTTTCATGTCACTGAGCCCAAAAATGTGGAGGCAGAGATAGTGAAAGCGGCCCTCATTCCCCGCGGCGCGGAAGCACGGCGCGAGGCCGCCGAGGACTACGCGCTCCGCAAGGTCCCGGCCCACTGGAAGCGGCCGGCCTTCAGCTTCGCGATATCCCTCAGCGGGCTGACGTCCTCGGTATTCTTCCTGTCCCTCGGCGGCCAGCTGACGCTCACATTCGGCTTCCCCGCCGCGATGGGCGCGTTCGTGGCGGGCACGGTCCTCGGCTGGCTCGGCTCGGCCGTGATCGCCAAGGTGACCGCGCTGACCGGGCTGGACCTCGACCTGATCACGCGCGGCAGCGGCTTCGGCTTCCTCGGCTCCGCCGTCACGTCCTTGATCTACGCCGTGAACTGGCTCATGTACGCCGCGATCGAGGCGGCCTACCTGGGCACCGCCCTGCACAGCCAGTGGCCCGCGCTACCCGCGACGGTGTGGTTCCTGATCACCGCGTTCGCGTCCGTGCCGATCTGCTGGTACGGCTTCACGCAGAATGACTTCGTCCAGCGCTGGCTCGCTCCCGTCTTCCTCGTGGGGCTCGGACTGCTCGTTTACGAGGAGGTCAGCCGGTCGGCCGCGCATCCCTCGTTCAGTTCCCCGGGCCTGACCGCCATCGGGTTCTTCGGTGCCCTCGGGGCGCTCATGCCGAACGTGGTCATCCAGATCCTCGGCACCGGCGACTTCGCGCGCTTCATCCGCAAGACCGAGGTCAAGCGGGCCATGGTGGCCGGCCCGTTCGTGGTCATCGCCGCCGTGTACCTGATCTCGTTCCCGCTCGGCGCCGTCCTCGCCCTGTACAGCGGCAGCGCCAGCCCGGCGGGCTACCTCACCAGCGTCCTCGGGCTCTTCGGCGTGGTCTGGATCATCGCGACCCAGCTGCGGATCAACAACATGAACTACTACAGCGGCTCGCTCGCCCTCGCGAACTTCGCCTCGCGGATCCTGCACTGGGTGCCCGGGCGGCGCTTCTGGGTGTTCTTCACCGGGGTGGCGGCCTTCATCGGCGCGACCCTGAACGTGGAGGACCACCTCGTGTCGGTCGTGTCTTTCATCGGCATCTTCTGCCTGGCCTGGCTCGGGGTGCTGATCGCCGACATCTGCGTGATCAGGCCCGTGCTGCGGGTACCACCCAGCTATGTGGAGCACCGCCGCGGCTATCTCGCGAACTGGGGCGTGCCGGCGCTGGCCAGCATGCTGACCGGTTCCGTGGTCGGCGCCGTGATGTCGCTGGGCCACCTCCCGGGTCCGGACTCCGGGCCGATTCTCGGTGACGTGGTCGCCTTCGGCGTCGGCTTCGCCGGGCCGATCGCGGTCGAGCTGCGGGCGCGCGGCCGGCTCCGGCGGCTAACCAGGCAGCCCGCGCCCGAATGGATCGACGACCTCACGCTGACCGACGAGCAGCTCGAGAGCCCGGCGAACATGCTCCCCTGTGGCAAGTGCGGCGAGCGTGTCATGCGGCAGGACATGGTCACCTGCCCGGTGACCGACAGCCATGTGCTGTGCTCGGTGTGCTGCGCCGCCCACCGGACCTGCGGCGAACGCTGCAAGACCGAGGACTTCCGGCCGTCCGACGACGAGGTGCGGCGTCACCTGGAGATCGTGGCGGTCACCGGGCCGGGGGTCCACGGGCCGGAGGCCGGGGCCGCCTCGTGACCGAGCCAAGCGCAGTGTTCCGCTCGCTGGGCGACATCGGCCTGTGCGTCGAGTTCGGCGACCGGATCGACCTGACGCTGAACTTCCGCGTCCTCGCGCTCGATCGCGCCCTGAAGGATGAGGGGATCGACGGGCTGCGGGAAACCGTGCCCACGCACCGCTCGCTGGGCGTGATCTACGACCCGGCGCGGATCCGCCGCCGGGACCTGGAGCGGGTGATCACCGGGATTCTCGACGACCTGCCGGCGCTAACCGAGTTCCCGTCGCGGCTGATCGAGATCCCCGTCTGGTACGACGACCCGTGGTCGGAGGCGTGCGCCCGGGAACACGGCGCCGACAACAACATCACCTACCTGGCCGAGCTGAACGGCATCAGCCGCGAGGAGGTCATCGCCCGCCACGCGGGCGCCCTGCACTGGGTGTCCGCGGTCGGCTTCCAGCCCAGCACCTACCAGGCGATACCGCTGTCGGAGATGCGGCTGACCGCGCCGAAGTACGAACGGCCCCGGAAGTGGACCGATCCCGGGACCGTATGCCTGGCCGGCATCATCACGTCCTACTACCCCGTGCGCAGCCCGGGCGGGTACCAGCTGCTCGGGCGCACCCCGATCGACCTGTTCGACCCGTTCCAGCGCAACCCCGCCTTCGCCGACGGTCCCGTGCTGCCGCGGGTCGGTGACCGGCACCGCTACGTGCCCATCGACGGCGAGGAGTACCAGGCCATCAGGGCCGAAGTGGAGGCCGGGCGGTACGCCTACCGGATCACCGAGGGCGTGCACCGCCTGGCCGCCGGCGCACCGGAGGGATCGCGATGACCACGAGCGACGTGCTGGAAGTGATCAAGCCCGGCGTGCTGACCACGGTGCAGGACATCGGCCGGCCCGGGTACCTGGCCGACGGCATCCCGCCGTCCGGCGCCTTCGACACCGCGGCGCTGAAGCTGGCGAACCTGCTCGTCGGCAACGACCCCGGCGACTACCTGCTGACCGGCGACGACCCCGGCGCGGCCGGGCTGGAGATGACGCTCCGCGGGCCGACGCTGCGCGCGTTGCGGGATACCGTCATCGCGGTCACCGGCGCGGAGATGCCGGTCACGGTGAACGGGGTGCCCGCCCCGAACTGGGCCGTCGTGCCGGTGCGCGCCGGGGACGAGATCGTCATCGGCTCCGCGCGGGCCGGGCTGCGGGGCTACCTCGCGGTGGCCGGCGGCATCGACGTGCCGCTCGTGCTGGGCAGCCGCGCGACCAACGTCCGGGCCGGCCTCGGCGGCGTGTCGGGGCGGGCGCTGAAGGCCGGTGACTCGCTGCCGGGTGTCCACGGCTCGCCGGATATCACGGACCGCCGGATCCGGCCGGACCGCGTCCCGGTCCGCACGAACCCCGCGGAGCTGCGGGTAGTGCTCGGCCCGCAAGACCACCTGTTCACGCCGGACAGCGTGTCGGCGTTCCTGAGCACCGAGTGGAAGCTGTCCCCGACCTCGGACCGCATGGGCTGCCGGTTCATCGGCCCGGCGCTCACCTTCCTCCCCCGCCCGGAGCACCTCACCGTCCAGGCCGGCTCCGACCCGTCCAACATCGTCGACGACGCGATCTGCGTCGGGTCGATCCAGGTGCCGAGCGGCCTGGAACCCATCGTCATGGGCGTGGACGGGCCGAGCCTCGGGGGCTACGCCAAGATCGCCACGGTCATCAGCCCCGACCTGTGCCGCCTGGCGCAGGTCCGCCCGGGTGAGCCGGTGCGGTTCCGCGCCGTCGATCCGGACGAGGCCCACGAGCTCCACCTCGCCGCCCGCGCCGTCGGCACCGCCGCCGACCTCGCGTGAATCTAGAACGGAGGCATGAAGTGACCTGGAAGATCAACATCAACTCGGATATGGGCGAAGGCTACGGGCGGTGGCAGCTCGGCCCCGACGAGGACCTGATCCCGCTCGTCCCGACCGTCAACATCGCCTGCGGCTATCACGCCGGTGACCCGCGGATCATGCGCCGGGTCGCGGCCGCCGCCGTCGCGGCGGGGGCCGACGTGGGCCCGCACGTCTCGCTGCCCGACATACGGGGCTTCGGCCGCCGGCCGATCGAGATCGACCCCGATGACCTGCGTGACGACGTGCTGTACCAGATCGGCGCGCTGGAGGGGTTCGTCCGGGCCGCGGGCGGCACCATGCGGCACGTCAAGCCGCACGGCTCCCTGTTCGCCATGTGCGGCCGCCGCGAGGAGTACGCCCGCGCGCTGCTCGGCGCGGTCGCCAGCTTCGACCAGAGCCTGATCGTCAACGTCGGCCACGGCTGGCCGCAGCGCCTGGCGGCCGAGTACGGGCTGACCGTCGTCACCGAGGGCTACATCGACCTGGACTACCAGCCGGACGGGTTCCCGCGCGTCGAGCCGACGAAGCTGTCCCGCGACCCCGAGGACGTCGTGCAGCGGGCGCTCGCCATCGTGCGCGGCCAGTCGGCCCCCGCGCTGGACGGGTCGACGGTCGAGGTCGTCGCACCGACCGGGTGCATCCACGGCGACATGCCCAACGTCCTCGACGTGACCCGGCACCTGCGCAGGCGGCTCGCCGAGGAGGGCGTGGAAGTCGTCGGCCTCGCGGCGGCGATCGAGGCGAATGGCGCGCGGGCCGGGGACGTGATGGGGAATCGCCTGTGATCGAGTCTCTGCTGGTCGCCAACCGCGGCGAGATCGCCTGCCGGGTGATCCGGACCGCCCGCCGGCTCGGGATCCGCACGATCGCGGTCTACTCGGACGCCGACGCCGGCCTGCCGCACGTCACCAGCGCCGACGAGGCGGTGCGGCTCGGCCCGGCGCCCGCCCCCGAGTCCTACGCCAGCCCCGGCGCGCTGCTCGCCGCGGCGCGCTCGGCCGGCGCGCAGGCCGTGCACCCGGGCTACGGGTTCCTCAGCGAGAGCCACGCGTTCGCCCGGCAGGTGCTGGCCGCCGGCCTGACCTGGGTCGGGCCGAGTCCCGACGTGATCGAGCTGATGGGCGACAAGGTCAACGCCCGCAACGCCGCCAGCCAGGCCGGCTTTCCCGTCTCCCCCGGCAGCACCGAACCGGTGTCAGGGGAAGACGCCGCCGTCAAGCTGGCCCTCGACATCGGCTACCCGGTGATGGTGAAGGCCGCGGCCGGGGGCGGCGGCATGGGCATGGCGACCGCCGCCGACGAGACCGAGCTGCGCGCCGCGCTGTCGCGCGTCCAGGCCTTCGCCGAACGCGTCTTCGGCAGCGCCGACACGCTGCTCGAGCGCTACTACCCGCGGGCCCGGCACGTCGAGATCCAGGTGCTCGGGCTGGCCGACGGCACGGTGGTCACGCTCGGCGAGCGGGACTGCTCGGTGCAGCGGCGAAACCAGAAGCTGGCCGAGGAAACCCCGTCGCCCGGCCTGACGCCCGCCCTGCGGGAGCGGATGCTCACCGCGGCGCGGCGGCTGTGCGAGGCCGTGGGCTACCGGAACGCGGGCACGGTCGAGTGCCTCGTGTCCGGGGACGAGTTCGTGTTCCTGGAGATGAACACGCGGCTGCAGGTCGAGCACACGATCACCGAGGCGGTCTTCGGGATCGACCTCGTCGAGCAGCAGCTGCGGATCGCGTCGGGGCTGGCGCCCTCGGCAGACCTGACGGCGGCGCGGCCGGACGGGCACGCCATCGAGCTGCGGGTGAACGCGGAGGACCCGGTGCGGTTCCTGCCCGGCCCCGGCACGATCACCGAGTGGGCGCCGCCGGCGGGGCCGGGCATCCGCGTGGACGCCGGCTACCAGGCCGGGAACACCGTGACCCCTTCCTATGACTCCCTGCTGGCGAAGGTCATCGCGCACGGACGGGACCGGGACGAGGCCCTGGCGCGGGCCGCGGCCGCCGCGGCCGGGTTCCGCATCGCCGGGCCGCGCAGCAACCTGCCGTTCTTCACCGAGCTCCTGGGGACCGGGGAGTTCGCGTCCGGCCAGTACGACACGGGCATCGTGTCCCGCATGCGGCAGCGGGCATCGTGACCGTCCGCGCCTGCCTCGCCGCCGCGGACGACCGCGAGTTCCTGCGTGTGGTGGCGGCGGAGACCGGGCTCGGCGTCGCGGCCGAGCCGTTGCCGCCGGAGACCGTGACGCGGCTCCTGGCCGAGTGTTACGGGCTGTCCGGGCCGCTCACGCGCATCCCGACCGAGAAGGACGACACGTTCGCGCTCAGCGCGGACACCGGGAAATTCCTGGTCAAGGTATCCGCGCCCGGGGAAAGCCTGGACATCGTCAACCTGCAGACGTCGGCGATGCTGCACATCCGCGACCGCGCGCCCGGGCTGCCGGTGCAGGCGCCGGTGGCCGGGGCCGGCGGCGCGTTCGAGTTCCCCGTCGCCGCGGCGGGCGGCGCCCGCGTCCTGCGCGTCCTGACATTCCTGCCGGGCGACCTGCTGCTGCACGCCCGCCCGGACCCGTCGCAGGTCCGCGCCATCGGGGAGATGCTTGCGCGCTTGTCGACGGCCCTGCGCGACTTCAGCCACCCCCGGCAGGACCGGCTCCTGATCTGGGACCTCCAGCGCTTCCACCGCATGCGCCCGCTGCTGGACTACGTCGAGGACGGCGCCAGCGCCGCGCTGGCGCGGCGGATCTTCGACCAGTTCGACGAGCAGGTGCGGCCCGCGCTGCCGTCGCTGACCCGGCAGGTCGTGCATGCCGACTTCAGCCCGTACAACCTGCTGGTCGACGAGCGCGCCCCCGGGTACGTGAAGGGCGTCATCGACTTCGGCGACGTGGTGCGGACCGCGGTGGTCTTCGACATCGCCGTCGGCATGGCGAACCTGCTGTGCACGGGGCCGGGCGGCGCCTGGGACCGGCCGGCGCAGTTCCTGGACGGCTACCTGCGCGCCCGTCCAGTGCCGGACGCCGAGCTCGACGTGCTCGCGGTGTCCGCCCAGGCACGGCTGCTCCTGCGCGCGCTGCTGGCGCAGTGGCGGGCCGTCGAGGACCCGGGACGGCGGGACTACCTGCTGTCTCACTCGGCGACGGACTGGGCATACCTGGCCCGGGCGCAGGAGGAACCGGCCGGGCTGGTGTCCGAACGGTTCCGGGCGCTCGGTGCCCGGTACCGAACAGGCACGCGCGTCAGCGCGGAGGGGAAGTCATGATGGTCAACCCGCCCACGATGGTCAACGGGTTCGATCCGGCCAGCGCCGCGAGCCTGCCCGAGCGCACGCGCGCGCAGGTGGAACGGCGACAGCGGCTGCTGGGGCCGACGTACCGGCTGTTCTACTCGACGCCGGTGGAGGCGGTCCGGGCCGAGGGCGTCTACCTGTACGACGCCGACGGGCGCGAGTACCTGGACGCCTACAACAACGTGCCGTGCGTCGGCCACTGCCATCCGCGGGTCACCGCGGCGGTCGCCCAGCAGATGGCGGTGCTCAACACGAACACCCGGTACCTCCAGGACTCGATCCTCGCGTACTCCGAGCAGCTGCTGGCCACGTTCCCCGACGAGCTCGGGAACGTCACCTACACCTGCACCGGCTCGGAAGCCAACGACCTGGCGATGCGGGTCGCCCGGTATCACACCGGCAGCGACGGGATCATCGTCACCGCCAACGCCTACCATGGCCTCACGTCGGCGGTGGCGGAATTCTCCCCGTCCCTCGGCTCGGGCTCGCCCTTGGGCCCTCATGTCCGCGCCATCGACGCGCCGGACGAACTGCGGCTGCCGCCCGGGCAGACCGTGGCGGACCACATGCGCGCGCAGGTGCGCGCGGCGATCGCGGACCTGGCACGGCACGGGTTCGGGCTGCGCGCGTTCATCGCCGACAGCATCTTCTCCTCCGACGGCGTGTACGCGCACCCGGCGGGGCTCCTGCGGCCGGTCGTGGACGAGGTCCACCAGGCGGGCGGGCTCTACATCGCCGACGAGGTGCAGCCCGGGTTCGGCCGCAACGGCGACGGCTGGTGGGGTTTCCAGCGGCACGGGATCGTGCCGGACATCGTGACGGTGGGCAAGCCGATGGGCAACGGGATCCCGATCGCCGCCGCGATCTTCCGGCCCGAGCTGCTGACCGAGTTCGGGGCGAACATCCGCTACTTCAACACCTTCGGCGGGAACACCGTGTCGATCGCCGCGGCGCAGGCGGTCCTGGACGTGATCGGGGAAGAGCACCTGATCGAGAACGCCCGGACGGTCGGCGCCTACCTGCGGGACGGGCTCAAGGGCCTCGCCGCCGGCCGTGAGTGGATCGCCCAGGTCCGTGGCGCGGGGCTGTTCATCGGCATGGAGATCACGGCACCGGACGGCACCCTGACGCCTGACGGCCCCCTGGCCGCGAGCATCGTCAACGGCCTGCGCGAGCGGGGCGTGCTGATCTCGGCCTCCGGACCGCACGGGAACGTGCTGAAGATCAGGCCGCCCCTGCCGTTCTCCGCCCGCGACGCGGACCGGCTGCTCGAAGAACTCGGCCGCGTGCTCGACAACGTCCGCTCACACTTACGGCTACGACACTGGCAAGGAGACCCATGGCCATCGACGTCACTTCCGAGGTCACCGGAACCGTCTACCAGCTGCTGGTCAAGGTCGGCGACACCGTCACCAGCGACCAGACCATCGCCGTCCTGGAATGCATGAAAATGGAGATCCCCGTCGTCGCCCCCGCCGACGGCACGGTCACCGGCGTCCCGGTCGCCGAGGGCGATGCCATCGAGGACGGCGATATCGTGGTGACGCTAGGCTGACGCCGCATTATTCGAATCTTAGATTTATGCGGCACTCCTCGGTCAGTGGGTGCCGCCTCCGCGTCGCCGACCGACGCTTGAGCCACCGCAGGCGTACGATCATGATCGTTCTATAGCCGATTTAGTGCCAATTTTTACCTCATTTGGTTGCTATTCGGGTATTGAGAGATCAGGGTGCGCTGTATGCCTTATGTGGAAATGAGCAGGCCTGCCAGCATCTGGCAGACAGGGTGGCGGCCCTGGCCGTAGCGTGCCGGCGAGGGCCGCGACCTGATGACGCTGCATTCACCCGCTACGGCGCTAGCAGGAGGTAAGACGCGTGGAGGATCTCGTTGTCCAGGTCCTGGAAGAACTCACTGCCCAGCGGATCCGCCGAGGTGAGCTGTCCCGCGGCAACGGCCGGATGCTTCGCTGGGTCGAGTCAGTGCCGGCACCTGCCGCGGCCGGCCTTGGAACGCCCGGTCCCGCGGTCGTGTTCTCCGCGTCTTTCGGCGAGACCGGTTGCCTCGGATGGCTAGCAGTACTTCCGCTCCTGGCCCCTGAAATCAGGTGGATCGCCTACGACAGGCCAGGTCTCGGCGCCAGCGACCCGGACCCGTCAGCCACCTTGGAGACCCATGTCGACGACCTGGCTGCCGTCGCCGAGCAGGCCGGTGGTCCCTGCATCCTGGCCGGCGCCAGCTGGGGCGGGCTGATCGGCCAGGCCGCGGCGCTCCGCCGCAGCGAGATCACGGCAGGCCTCGTGCTCTCCGATCCCTCCGACGAGAGAATGATCCTGTCTCAGTCCCCCGCCGAGCGGCGGATGCTGCCCGAATACTGTGCTGCCCTTGACGCTCGGGCCGCCGCGGGGACCCTGGAAGACCACCTCCGCAGCGAACTGGGCGGAGACGTGGCACGCATAACATCCGATCCCGCGCTGCGGGCGCGCGTGATGAACGCGCATCTCGCGTCCTACGCGGTCCCGTCCTGGACGGAGACAATGCGCGCCGAGGACCGCACAATGCTCACGGATGCCCCTTCCATCGCCAGCACCCGCCGCGAACGCCGATTTCCCAGCGTGCCACTAGTGATCTTCAGCGCGTCCACCGGGCTTCCACCCGAGCGCCGCCGCGTATTCACTGGGTACCACCGTGAGCTCGCTGCTGCTGTCCCGGGGTCCCGGCACATCGTCGTCACCGGGGCCGGCCACGCCGTTCAGCAGGAACGTCCGGCGCTGGTCGCGGACGCCATCACCCGCATGCACCAGGAGCAGAGAACCGTGTCCGCATCGGGTACGCGCGGAGCGAAATGACGTGGACACGCTCACCAGCGGGCTGGACGATGAGGCGTGGCAGAGTTCAGCCTCGACGAGGCCCAGCGGGGTGAGCTGCGGATGGCGGTCCGCCTGGCGGCCGGAGTGCCGCTAACGGAGGTGACACCGGAGTCGTTCCGCTGCCGACGGCCGGCGCCCTGCTTAGCCGGCTGACGCGGAGCACAGCGGTGCGCTCGGCTATCACGCGGACCCGACCGATGTTGTCGCGCTGCTGTGCGTCCGGCCGGCGAAGTCCGGCGGGCTCAGCACCATAGTGCGGTCGGCATCGGTACACGACGAACTGGCGCGGACCAGGCCGGACCTGACGCGCGTGCTCTACCAGCCGTGGTGGCGGGGCCTGCGCACCGGCGACGGGCCGGACAGTTTCTGCCAGAGCCCCGTTTACGCACGAGACGACCGCGGGCGGCTGTCGGTCTCGTACGGGCCGGACTACATACGCTCTGCTCAGCGGGGCGCGCACGTGCTTCCGCTCAGCCCGGCGCAGCTCGAGGCAATGGCGGTACTGGACCGGCTGAACGTCGACCAGCGTTTCTCTGTCACGATGGACTTGGGGCCAGGTGACATGCAGTTCCTGAACAACCACATCGTCCTGCACAGCCGCACCGCGTACGAGGATCATCCCGAGCCGAAGCGCCGCCGCGACCTGATCCGCCTTTGGCTGGAAGCTTGAGCGGCATCCGCCCGGCCGGCCGGGACAGGCCGCGCCGGCCGGGCAGAAGTCAAGGGGCAGGCGGCTGTGTTCAGTCCACGGGCGAGACGCGAATGAGGTTGCCGTCGGGATCTCTGATCATGAAGGTTCGCCCGAACACGTCGTCATGCGGCTTCTCCACGACATGCACGCCCTTGGCGATCCAGCGTGTGTATACCTCGTCGACTGACGAGCCCGAGCGTGGGACCATGAGCCCGACCTCACTGGTGCGAGGGGTGGCCGGGATGGCGTGCTCACTATGGCGGGCCCATAGTGCGAACAGGACACCTGGCGCCACCTCGAAGGCGACGTAGGCGGGGCTGGTAAAGGTCGGCTTGATCTCGAACAGGTCGCTGTAGAAGGCAGTCGCCGCCTCCGCGTCGCGGACGTAGATCAGGAACAGGTTGGGTGCGGGCATGAGCCGCTCCTTCGGTCAGGGGATCGTTGCGGACCACTCCAGGTGACCTGCAAACCACGTCAGAACCTGTCACCTATTCGGGGAAGATGAGGGAATGAAGGCGTCCCGGCTGCTCAGCCTGCTGCTGCTTCTGCAAACCCGTCACCGCGTGACGACATCCGAGCTCGCCGAGCGGCTTGAGGTGTCGCGCCGCACTGTGCTGCGTGACGTCGAGGAGCTGTCGGCAGCGGGAGTGCCGGTCTATGCAGAACGCGGTCGCCACGGCGGGATCGTCCTGCTTCCCGGGGCGCGGCTTAACGCGTCGCACCTGGAGCCTGTCGAGATGGATGCCCTGTCCGTTGCCGGGCTGGACGCCAACCAGCGTGACCAGCTCGGGCTGGCCGCCGCGCACGAAACAGCCACCCGGAAGATCGCCGCCCGCCGGGCCGCGTCGTCCTCCGGCGCGTTCCCGGAATCATTGAGGCTCGCGGACCTGATCGTGGTTGACAATACCGCCTGGCTGACAGATCCGGTTGCCCAGGTGGATATCGCTGACCTCGCGCTCGACTTGCGCCGCCGCAGCCAGCTGGAGGTCCGGTACCGGCGCAGCGCCGCGAACCGGGCCACCGCGCGAGTGGTTGACCCTTACGGACTTGCTTCGAAGTCTGGCCGGTGGTACCTCGTTGCCGACAGTCACGGCGCCGGCCGCCTCTTCGCCATCGAACGGCTTGAGTCTTACCGGTGCCTCGCTGAGCCGGCACGGCTACGAGCCGGGCAGACACTTGGCACTGTCTGGACCGAGCTGAAAGAGCGTGTCGAAGAGGCAGGTGAGGTGACCATCACGGCCCGCCTCCGGGAAGGCCAACTGGATCGGGCCAGGCGCATCCTTGGCACCAGGATCCACGACGCCGCGCCCGCCGCGAACGGTTGGTGCCAGTTGACGATTCGCTACCCGGAACGGGAGTCAGTGCGTCAACTGCTCCAGTTCGCTGACCACATCGAGGTACTTGCTCCGCCAGAGGCCCGCGAACGACTACGAGAACTCGCCGCGGACCTCGCCGCACGCCACCGCTTATCTCGCTTGTTGACCTTGTCCTTGGGGCAAGCCGCAGAATGCTTGCCAGGCGATCGAAGGGGGCCGGAAACCGGTGGAGCTGAACGGCAGAGAGCTTGCGTGGGACGGTTGCGTCAACGTACGCGACCTTGGCGGGCTGGGACAGGTCAGGCCGGGCGCGGTGGTCCGCATGGAGACGCCGCAGCACCTGAGTGAGGCTGGGTGGGCGGCGGCCTGGGCGTACGGGGTCCGCACCGTCATCGACCTGCGCGATCCCGGTGAGGGCGAGCCGGACCGCGCGCCGAGGCCAACGGGAATCACCACCGTGCCTGTACCACTGGACCCGGTCGGCACGCCGTTCTACAAGCGCTGGCAGCCGATCGACAACCTGGCCTCGCCGCTGTACTACCCAGGCATGCTGGCCGAGCACCCGGAGCGCGTGATGGCCGCCGTGCGGGCGATCGCCGGCGCCGCGCCGGGATGTGTCGTGTTCCACTGCGCCAGCGGCAAGGACCGGACCGGGTTGCTGGCCCTGGTGCTCCTCACGCTGGCCGGGGGGACGCCGGACGAGATCATCGCCGACTATCTGCCGTCCTATGACCGGTTGAAGCCGCGCTACGACGAAATGGGCGTTCGCGACCAGCTCATCGCGGTGCAGGAGTGCCTCGCGGATCACGGCACCACCATCGAGGAATCGCTGACCTCGACGATAGCGTCATTGACGATGCCCGGCTTCCTCCTTGAGAACGGCTTGTACGGCACCGAACTCGCCGCGCTGCGCACCCGCCTAATGCATAAAGGACCGGCCGACAGGACCGTCAGGTCGTAACACATCACCTTTCGCCGCCGATCCGCTGGGTCACCTCGGCCGCCGCGGCCTGCACGACCGGACCTAGCTCGGACTCGAGCGCCGTGCTGAACCGCTGGTCGGGGATGGAAAGCGCGACGGCGCCGGCCACCTGGCCGACGGCGTCGAAGATCGGCGCCGCGACGCCGGCCGCGCCGTGGACGCGCTGGCCGCGTGACACCGCGTAGCCCCGGGCCGCGATCGCGGCCAGCTCGGCCCGCACCTTGTCCGGCTCGGCCACGTCGTTCGCGGCGAGCGAGGCATCCTGCTGCTCAGCGGGCAGGAACGCGGCGATGGCGAACCCGCTGGCGCTGTTGTGGAGCGGGACCCACACGTTCATCGGCAGGTGGTAGCGGAGCGGATGCCTGGACTCGACGGCCAGGGCGAACATCCACAACTGGCGGTCGGCGTCGTAAACCGACAGCAGCGCGCTCTCATCGGTCTGCTCGGCCAGCTGGTCAAGGACCGGCCGGGCCACCGTGGCGAGCGGGAAGCGGGCCGTCGCCTTCCAGGCCAGACGCAGGAATTCCAGGCCCAGGCGGTAGCTGCCGTCCGGATTCCTGGCCACCAGCCGTTCCTCGTGCAGCATGCCGAGGAGACGGTGCACGCTGCTCGGGGGAAGACGAAGCGCGGCTGCCATCTCGCGGACGCCGAGGCTGTCCCGCTCGCTGTCCAGCAGAAGCTGGAGTACCCGGAAGGACCGCGTAGCGGTGCCCCGGCCAGTCGATTCGCCTGCTTCAGGCATTGACGCTCCTGTACGGCCGATTTATATTCCGATCAACATATCGGAACGTGCGTTCCGATATACGGAACACTAACCGATCGTCGCCTGGTAAGGAAATCGATGAAGAACCTCAAGCTCCGTGGTCTCTACCCGGCTACCGCGACCCCCTTCGCCGCCGACCTGTCCATCGATGCTGACGCGCTGCGCAGCCACCTGGATGCGACCGCGGCCGCGGACGGCGTGGCCGGGCTGGTCGTGAACGGCCACGCCGGCGAGGTCACCGCGCTCACCTCGGCTGAGCGGGAGCAGGTGGTGCGGGCGGCGGTGTCGGCGAAGCGGCCCGGACAGATCGTCGTGGCCGGCGTCGAGTCGCACACCATCGCTGGCGGCATCAGGGAAGGGCTGAACGCGAAACGGGCCGGCGCGGACGCGCTGCTCGTCCTGCCGCCCTTCGACATGCGCTCCTACCGGCTGCTGTCGCAGTTCGAGGGACCGGTCTGGCAGTACTTCGAGGCCCTGGACCGCGAGGTCGACCTGCCGATGGTGATCTTCGAGTACGCCGACAAGAGCGGCTGCTCCTACCCGGTCCCGACGCTGGTGAAGCTGGCCGAGCTGAAGAACGTGGTGGCGGTCAAGGCGGCCGTCGGGACCGTCACCCGATACACCGACGTCTGGGATGCCCTGCACGACAAGGTCTCGGTCCTCCCCGCCTGCGATGCGCCGGAGCTGCTCGGCATGCTGCTGTACGGGGCGCACGGCGGACTGATCGGGATCAGCGCGGTCGGACCGGAGCACTGGGCGCAGGTGGTCGACGCCGCCGTGAACGGTCGCGCCGAAGAGGCCCGCCAGGTCTACAACCGGGTCTGCATCCCGCTGATGCGCTCGCTGTTTTGGAACCAGGAGCCGTCCGGCCCCGTCCAGTTCATGCCCATGGTCAAGGAGGCGCTTCGGCTCCTTGGCCAGATCCCGTCCGCCCAGGTCCGGCCGTTCGTGGTCGACCTCGGCGACGCTGAGCGTCAGCAGGTGGCGGCAGGGCTTGCCCAGGCCGGCCTGCTGCAGCCGGCCGCGGTCTAGCCGGTCCCCCGGACGCACAGGAAGGCCGGAACGCATGACACTCAAAGAAGAGTTGGGCGCCAGAGCGGTCGTCTACACCCAGCGCCAGCGGCTGACGATCCTGGTGTTCGCCCTCATAGGCTCGGTTTTCGACGGCGCCAGCTTCTCGATCTTCATCTACTTCCTGCACCCGCTCAGTGAGTACTTCCACGTCTCGCTGTTCGAGATGACGCTGGTGCAGTCGATGAGCTACGTCACCGGGATCGCGGGCGGCTGGGCGTTCGGCTTCGCCGCCGACCGGTGGGGGCGTCGGCTCGGCCTGACCCTCACCATCGGGCTGTTCAGCCTGGCTACCCTCGCCTCCGCGTTCAGCCCGAGCTACGGCGTCCTGTTCGCCCTGCGGATCGTGGCCGGGCTCGGCATCGGCGGCGAGTCCGGGATCGCGGCCGCCTACCTCAACGAGGCCTGGCGCAGCGAGGGGCGGGGCCTGGTGAACAGCTTCCTGCAGGGCATGTTCATCCTCGGCGGGCTCGTCGCGACCTTCCTCTACCAGGTCACGTCGGCGGACGACGGGTCGACGGCCTGGCGCTGGGCCTTCGGCTGGATCGGGCTGGTGGCGATCCTGGCCATGCTGGTGCGGCTGTTCATGCCGGAGTCGAAGATGTGGCTGGAGTTCCGCCGCCGCCAGGATGCGGGCGAGGTCGCCCCGACCAGGGTGTCGACCATCTTCGCTCCCGAGATCCGGCGCGCCACCGTCACCATGTCGGTGCTAATGATCTTTGCCTTCTGGGGCGCCTATTCCGTCATCACCTACGGGCCGACCATGTGGGAGTCGGTCTACCATTCCTCCTCGAGCCGGGTGGCTATCATCGGCTACTTGGCCTCGACGGTCACCTTCGTCTCCTACCTGATCTGGGGCGGCGCCTCGGACCGGTTCGGGCGACGGAAAATGATGATCTGGGGAGCGGTCGTCGGGACAGCCGGCTATGTCTTCTTCGCGGTCATCATCGGGATCGGCGCCGACACCGTCTCCGGCAGCGTCGGCCTGGGATCGCTGCTCGTGTTCTACGCCTACCTGTGGATGGAGTTCGGCTACGGGTACGTCGGCGTGCAGGGTTCCTGGATGGCGGAGCTGTTTCCGACCGAGATCCGGGCGACCGCATCCAACTTCGCCTACTACTTCGGCCGCGGGATCGGCGCCGGGCTGGTCCCGCTCGCCACCCTGGCGATCGCTCAGACCTATGGCGGGGACGCGCGGGCGGCGATCGCCATGGGCGCGATTGGCACCGCCGGCGTGGTCGCGGTGTCGCTGTTCCTCCCGGAAAGCAGGGGGAAGGCGCTACAGCTGGCCGTGGGGAACGACGAGTCCGTGGTAGCCGAATGACCATCCGGCCGCTCGACGGGGTGATGGTGGTGAGCCTGGAGCAGGCGGTGGCCGCGCCGCTGCTCACCCGGCACCTGGCCGACCAGGGCGCTCGGGTGATCAAGGTAGAGCGTCCCGGCGGCGACTTCGCCCGCCGCTACGACACCACGGTGCACGGGCAGTCGAGCCACTTCGTCTGGCTCAACCGGTCTAAGGAGTCGCTGACCCTGAACCTGAAGGCGCCCGCCGGGCAGCAGGTACTCGCCCGGCTGCTCGGCCGGGCCGACGTCTTCGTGCAGAACCTGGCCCCGGGTGCGGCCGCCAGGCTGGGCCTGGACGCGGCGCCGTTGCAGGCCCGCTACCCGTCGCTGATCCCGTGCACCATCAGCGGTTACGGAACCTCCGGCCCGTGGGCCGACCGCAAGGCGTACGACATGCTCATCCAATGCCAGACCGGGCTCGTCGCGCTCACCGGGACACCTGAGCACATGGCCCGGTCGGGCATCTCGGTGGCCGACATCGCGGCCGGCATGTACGGCCTGACAGGGGTGCTGACGGCGCTGTATGCCCGGGCGACGACCGGAGTCGCCCGGGCGGTGGAGGTCTCGCTGTTCGAGGCACTGGCCGAGTGGATGGGCCAGCCCGCCTACTACACCGCCTACGGCGGAACCCAGCCGCCGCGCGCCGGAACCGAGCACGCCACCGTCGCTCCGTACGGCACCTACCAGGCCGCCGACGACACGGACGTGCTTCTCTCGATCCAGAACGAACGTGAGTGGAGCGCATTCTGCGAGCGCTTCCTGCTGCGTCCTGACTTGGCCGCCGACCCGCGGTTCGCGACGGGCTCAGCCCGGGTGGCCAACCGGGCCGAGCTCAACGCCGTCATCTCGGCCCGATTCCGCCAGCTCGACAGCCGCGCCGCGATGTCCCTGCTCGACAGCGCCGGGATCGCCAACTCGGGGGTCAACTCGGTCGGCGAGTTCCTCGACCATCCCGTGCTCGCTGAACGCGACCGCTGGCGCGACGTGGCCACCCCCCGCGGGACGATCCGGGCGCTGCTGCCGCCGGCCGACATCGCCGGGACGAGCCCCCGGATGGACCCGGTGCCCGCGGTCGGCGAGCACACCGATGACATCCTGTCCGAGCTCGGCTACCGGGCCGAGGACATCACGAGCCTGCGGGCCGACGGCACGATCTGAGGGAGGACGAAGACCTGACATGAGCACCGACATCCGTTCCGCATTGCACGGGCTGTTTCCCGCGCCCGCGGTACCCTTCGACGACAACCTGGCCCTCGCCGAGGACGAGTTCACCGCTCACCTGAAGACCATGTCCGCGGTCGAGGGCGTATCTGGCTTCGCCGTCAACGGCCACGCGGGCGAGGTCGGCACGCTCACCCCCGCCGAACGGCTGCGCGTCGTGCGGCTAGCGCGGGAGGCGGCCGGACCCGGCCAGGTGATCATCTCCGGCATCGACTGCGTCGAACTCGCGCAGGCCGTCGCCGAACTGCGCGAGCTGGCCGGGGCGGGCGCGGACGCGGCGCTGGTCCTCCCGCCGTTCGACTCCATGGCCCGCCGCGGGCTCGCCCGCAACCGCGATGCGGTCTACCACTGGTTCGACGCGCTCGGCGCGGCCGGCGTCCCGCTGGTCGTCTTCCAGTACCCGCTTAGCACCGGGTGCTCTTACCCGACCACGGTGCTGCGGGACGTGGTCACGCTCGAGCATGTCGTAGCGGTCAAGAACGCTGTCTGGAACACCGAGTTCTATATCGAGCAGCTCGCCGCCATCCGAGACCACGCCGCGGTGCTCGCGGCCTGCGACGCGCCCGAGTTGCTGGCGATGATGATGGCCGGCTGTGACGGTCTGCTGCTCGGTGCGAGCAACGTGGCTACCGCCTCCTGGGCGGAGTTCACCGCGACGATCCTCCGGTCTGACTACAACGCGGCCCGGGAGCTGTTCGTCACCATCCTCATGCCACTGCTCGACGCGCAGTTCGGCCTCACCCGCCCGCGCTCCACCAGCTTCACCGCACTGACCAAGGAGGCCCTGTGCCAGCTGGGAATCTTCAGTAACGGCGCGATGCGGCCGCCGGACATCACCCCCGACACGGCCGACCGCGCGCAGGTAGCCCGGTGTCTTGAGGCGGCCGGGCTGATCAAGCCGCAGGTCCGGGGAGAGTAGCGCGACCACATGTCTGTCCGGCCCGCCGAAGCTGGTGGGCCGCCCGTCCCGGGTAGGCACTGGCAGGACGGAGCGTCAGCGGGCGCCCCTGTCCTGGAAATTCCTGACAGGGGCGCCATGCTTTCGACGAGGTCAGGGGACGTACCGCAAGACCACGCTCTCGTTACTTCCTTCGCCGACGGGTTCGAGGTTGCCCAGGCCCCATATTTGCTTGGTGCCGGGAACCCGCACGATGGCGCCTCCGCCCGGGTTCGTGTAACCAGCTTCCGTCGGGGGTGACTGGTAAATCCAGGTCCCGTCGGCGTACTGCGCGATCGTTGCGTCTGACTGGGAATCGAAGCCAGAGAGCCAGATGCCACCACTGCCGGTCCGAGCGAGAGACTGGAATTTGTAGGACAAGTTTGTGACGGTCGCCCACTGTCCTCCGTCCCAGTGCAGCAGAGTGGTACCGATGGGCGCGCATCCGCAGCCGGGGCTCACCGACGGGTTCTCCATCACCCAGACGTTCTTCGGCCCGATCGCCGCGACTCCGGTCGTGACCCACGTGTCACCGTCGACCGCCGCCGGCTGTGGGATGGAGAGCTTCTTCCAGCGAGTCCCGTTCCAGCGCATGGCGATGTCCTGCACCGCCGAGCCGCTATTTCCGGCGGTCTTCGCGGTCGGCCCCACCGCCCAGATGTCAGTCGGCGAGACCTCGCTCACGGAAAAAGCGACACCCGGCATTGGCGATGTCGTCCAGGTACTGCCGTTGTAGTAGGCGGCATATGGCTTCCCGTAGCCGAGCACCGGCGTTGTGGGAATCTTCCAGCCGAGAGCCCAGTCGCTGTCCGCGCCGACCGCCACGGTGTTCGTCACCTCCACTCGACCGAGGTTGAACTTGCTCCACGACTGTCCATCCCACCGCAGGGCAGGCTGCGTGGTCTTAGAGCTCACCTGAGGGAAGGTCCACATGTTGGTGGCGGACGAGGCGCCAATGACAGAGTCGTTCGTGTTCTGCCTAAAGCCAGCGGGAGCCGCAATCTGGGTCCACTCGGAACCGGTCCAGTGCTCGACGAGCAACGAGATTGGGCGGCCGTCGGGACCCGTGGGCTCGTACCCCGACATCCACGCATCGGTTGCGCTGTCCGCCGTGATGGCCTGCGGATTCAGGTAATCGGGCGCACCGAATACCTGATTGATCTGCCAGCCGGTTCCCGCCGATGGCGCGGAGGCCGATGCGACCCCTCCACTGCCCGCGAGCGCGACTACCACTGCGGCAACGCACGTGACGAGGCTCTTAACCCCCGTGCGCGACCGTTGTCCCTTCATTCCCGCTCCTACCAATAGCCCGATTGATCGAGCAAATCATGTCATATACGCATAAGTTACACAAGAAAGTATTAATGAGACCACTCCAACCTTCCTGTAGCCACGGTCTTGCGCCAGGTGTTCACATTGTTGCGGCATGCACAACCCGAAAGGTCGCGACCAGCGGAAACTCGCCGACAGGTATCGGCATCCTCGGTACGCCCACCGGACAGCTGCCCGCATAACCGATTAGCGCCATCGAACACGCGCTTCGCGGAAGGAGATATCGGCTTTTCGCGCGGGCCTTCTGACTGCGCGTCGGCCCACGGTGCGATAGGTTTGCATTTTTCGAGCACCGCTGCGGCACTGGGAGAGGAGCGGGACTTGGCGAAGGAAAAGGACCCAGCGGAGATCATCTCGACGATTGCGCAGTCGATCAGGGTCAGCCAGCGGGGAGCCCGGCGCGTACGGGCGCACCGGTTCAAGGAGCTGTTCGGCTACCAGGTTCTGAACGCCCAGCGCCGGGAGAGAATAGAGCAGCTGATGGCTGAAGCCGGGATCGACATTCGGCCCTCCCTGCAGGAAGCAAAGCGTGACGACTGGCTGGTCATGTCAATGCCGGTCACGGTTCCCGTAATGGAGGTCAGTCCCGACCCGGCGCCGAAGCCAGAGTGGTTTGAGCACATGGCATCGGTGCATACGGACACCGAACGCGAAGTGGAGATGCACTTCGCCTCCCCGCTGTTCCGGGAGGGATTCGGTTACCCCGAAGACCAGGAAGCGGCCGGATTCGGAATCCAGTGGGCCCGTGGAAGCCAGCCGGGTCACGTTGAAGTCGACCTGCTGTACTTCGCCGACAACATACACGACCTGAAGGAAGGCGAGCCGCTGGTGCTCGTGGAATGCAAACGCCTGCTCAAAGACGAGAAGGATCTCCAGAGGGCAGGCGACCAGGCGCACAGTTACGCCCTGTGGGCGATACCCGCCTACTACGTCATCACCGACGGCAGGATCGTCAGCGTGTGGGACTTCCAGGGGGCCATCGCTCCCGATAGGGAGGTGCTGAGGGTGAATCGGGCCGAACTGACCGAGCGCTTTGATGATCTCTACTCCCACCTGAATCCTCAAGCCGCGGCAACGGCACGCCAGGCTAAAATCAGCTGGCTTCGTTCGTGAGAACTAGCCGCGTTTGTTCGTGAGTTTTGACCGCGCTTCGCGGCCGGGTCCGAGTTTTTTGATCGTGAGAACTCGGATCTGGCCGCAATTTGATGATCGGTTCGGCAGCGGCTAGTGCTGTATCAAGCAATGTTTGCCAGGGAGGGCCGTCGGCTCACGCGCTCAGCAGGCGCCGGAGCACTGTCAGATAAGAGGGATCAGCCAATTTGAGTTCCTCTACCTGAGCCGCTGTGAACCAGCCAATGGCGTCGTGCTCGTGCGGCTGCATGTTCGATACCTCGCCCCGCCAGCGGCGCGAGACCCACATGGTGAGATCCAGGCTGCGCTGCGGGTCGACGCGGCGCAGGACAGGGCCGCCGTCAACGCCCTCAAGCTCCGCTCCCAGCTCTTCGGCCACTTCCCGCCGGAGCGCATCCAAGGGGTTTTCGCCAGGCTCGACATGCCCGCCGGGGAAGTCCCACACGTCCGGATTCGCCAGCCGCGCCGGCGTCCGGTGACAAAGCAGCATTTCCTCCGGCTGCAGCAAGATTACGGCCACGATTTGATGGTCCATCATCCGTCAAGTGTCACCCAGCCAGGCGAAGGCTGCCAGGCGCGGCGCTGGTTCTTGGCGGTGAGCAGGACGCGCTTGCGGAGGAGTGGGAGCCCTGCGCGGCCGAACATCTGGCGCTTGACCATTTTGATGTGATTCAACCTGCCCTCTAACCCCGGGTGTGGTTCGTCACGGCGTAGTGAAGCGGTAACCGGCGTTGATCAGCCGCGGCAGCCAGATCTTGAGCGCCGCGACGGTCTGCGAGCGGTTACCGCCGCCGTCGTGTTCGAGGATGATGGAGCCGGTCCGGGTGGTCTTCAGCACGGTCTTCACGATCGACCGGACACCCGGCCGCGCCCAGTCACGGGGATCCACCGACCAGTCCAGCGGCTGCAGCCGGTCCTGGGCACACCAGCGGAACACCTCCGATGACCAGTACCCGTAGGGCGCGCGGAACATCGCGGGCGCCGCTCCCGTCGCCGTATGGATGGCGTCGGTCGCGCGCGCTATCTCGTCACGGACGGCGGCCGGCGTCATCTGGGCCAGATCACCGTGGTCCCATGTGTGGTTGACGACCATGTGGCCCGCGTCCGTCACTTCCCTAGCGACGCGCGGGTAGGCGGCCACGTTCCGGCCGACCATGGAAAACGACGCCGTGATCTCGTACTCGCTGAGTATCCGCAGCACCTCGGGCGTATAGACCGGGCTCGGGCCGTCGTCGATCGTGAGCGCGATCGTCTTCGGCCCGTCGTCGACGTAATACATGGGGGTCGCGTAGTCCGGACGGGCCGACTTGGGGCGGGCTGGCTGGGTGGGGGCGGGCACGGCGTGCTTGTCCGAGTCATTCTGCTTGTCGTGCCCGGCGGGCCGCGGACTCGGCGTCGCCCGCGACGGACGGTCGTCGGTCGCCGCGGCGTGGCCTGCCTCCTTCTCCTTGTCCTTGTCGATGATCGCCGCAGTCGTGGTGGTCAGGAAGACACCGCCCACGGCGGCGAGCACCATCCGGCGCGCGATGACGGGACGCTCTGCTGGTCGCATCCACTTGCCCCGTTCATGACAGTCTGGCGGGATCTGATCCGACACTAAGCAGCATCCGGCCGAAATCGCGGAAGGCGCGCCGGTGGGGCGCCGACCTGGCTAGTAGGGAGTCCAGCCCGTAGGCGCGGTGGGCCGACGTGGGCCCGGGCAGGCATATGCGGCTGGTTAGCCCTGGGCAGCGCGGGTGCGGGTGAGCCGGTAGGAGTCAGGTCGACCCGCGGCGTGAGCCAGCGGCCGGTCTCGAACCGATCCTCGGGCAGGGGCCGCCTCCTTGTCAGCGGTTCGCTGGAGCTCGTTTCCGGCTGCGGTGCCCGGGTAGGCACACGCTGCCGGAGCGTGTGACCGCCGCTCAGAAGCGAGGTGCGAGATGACCCGAGGGCAGCCTCCGCTGGCGAACATCGTCACGATCGGCGTGCGGGACTTCGGCGCGCAACGGGACTTCTACCGTCGTCTGGGCTGGCCGCAGGCATTCGACTCCGACGAGTTCGCGGTCTTCGAGCTGCGCGGGGCGCTGCTCGCCTTGTTCCCGGCGGACAAGCTCGCCATCGACAGCCGGGCCGAGCCGGCGACCGGCGCTGGCGGCATCCGGTTCGCCATCATCATCACCGCGGACAGCCCGCAAGAGGTGGACGAGCTGGCCGACCGTGCACGCCAGGCCGGCGGGACGTTGACAAAGGAGCCGATGGACGCGGAGTTCTTCGCGGGCCGTGACGCCTACTTCGCCGACCCGGAAGGCAACTACTGGGAGATCGCCTGGGCGTCCGAGGGCAACGCCGTGACCGCCGCCGCCCGCCGTGCCGCGGGCATCGCGTGACAAAGATCGCCAGCTCTTCGTCGATCAGTCCGTGATGCGCTCTCCTGTCGTTTTCGGCTGGCGCAGCTAGATCGCGGCTCGCCTGGGTACCTCTCAGGTACCAACGCCCGGGGGGCTGGGTTTTCGGGGGCCCGGGATGCTGGAGCATACGTGGGCGGGGCGGCTGTCGTGAGCGTCACGCAGGAACTGTTTGACCTGGTAGCGGTGGCGCTCGTCGCAGCGCTCGCACCGCTCGTGGTCGCCGCGCTACCAGGGCCACGCGTGCCGCAGGTGGTCATCTTCCCGCTCGGCGGCATCCTGATCGGGCCGCATGTGCTCGGCCTTGCCAACGCGACCGCTCGACCCGGCGCTGCTCCGGCAGAAACCGGCTCCCGCGCCGCCTGGTCATCCTCGGCGCGGACCTCCTGCGGGGCGGTGCCGTCGCCGCGATCGCCGTGCTGGCGGCCGGACACGCACTGGACGTCACCTGGCTATCGTCTACGGCAACCTGTTGTGGGGCGCCCTCATGCAAGTGGCGGTGACAGCCGACATGCTCGGCCGCGCCTCGTCCGTGGACTGGCTCTTCTCGATCTGCCTGTCCCCCTCGGCATCCTGTTCGCTGGGGCACTCGCCGGACCGTTCGGCGTCCGCCAGACGATTCTGCTGGGTGCGGGCCTGTCCGTGCTGTCCTGCCTCGTGGTCCTCGTGTCAGGCGTCTGGGACCCCGACCAGCCCGGCTACCGCCCGGTGGATCCGGTCCCGCCTTGACTCTCGGGCGGCCGAGGGTTGGATACTCCCGGTGTGGACTCAGGCGACTTGGTCGGTGTCGGCGCGTTCGCGCAGCTGTCGGGGCTGACGGTTGAGACGTTGCGGCACTACCACCAGGTAGGCCTGCTCATGCCGGTCGAGGTCGATGAGCGCACCGGCTACCGCCGCTACGGCCTATGCCAGCTGCCGCGAGCGCGCGCTCTGGCCGCGTTGCGGGACGTCGGCATGCCGTTGGAGGATGTCGCCGCCATCATCGACGCCACTGATCGAGGCGCGCGACGGACACGACTAGTCGAGCACCGGCGACGCCTGGCGGAGGCGGCCCGGCAGGCGGCTGGCCGGGTCGACGCAATGGACCGGATGATCGAGAGGGAGGACGTCATGGAGTCATCGCCGCGGATCGGAGAAGGGACGCCAATGCTCTCAGACGAGAGGCTGGCGAGGGAACTGCTGGGCACGCTCGACCGAACGGACTTCGGTCACCTTGGTGTCCGCCACGAAGGCAAAGTGCGGGACAGCTACGTCGACGGCGACGTTCGCACCATCGTGACCACCGACAGGCTGTCGGCGTTCGACCGGCTCCTCGGGACCATCCCGTTCAAGGGACAGGTCCTCAACGAGATAGCGAACTACTGGTTCGACGCCACCTCCGACATCGTCTCGAATCACCTCCTGGAAGTCCCTGACCCAAACGTCGTGCGCGTCCGCGAGTGCGCTCCGGTGCCGCTTGAATTCGTCGTCCGCGCCTACATCACGGGCGTAACGAAGACATCGTTGTGGGCCAACTACGAGGCGGGCGCGCGGAACATCGCCGGCAACCCGCTGCCCGACGGACTTCGCAAGAACGAGCGGCTGGAGGCTCCGATCCTGACCCCGACGACCAAGTTCGAAGTGCATGATCGAAACCTCGGTCCCGACGACGCGATCACCGAGGGTCTCGTGACCGCGGACCTATTCGACAGGTGCGCCGATGTGTGCTTCCGGCTGTTCGCCCGCGGCACCGAACTCGCGGCCCAACGCGGCCTGATCCTGGTCGATACGAAATACGAGCTGGGTCTGCTCGGTGACGAGATCGTGCTCATGGACGAAGTGCACACGCCTGACAGCTCGCGCTACTGGTACGCAGACACCTACGACGAGCTCTTCCGAAAGAACAAGGACCAGCGAGCACTCGACAAGGAGCCGCTGCGAGAGTGGATGGCAGAGCGAGGGTTCCGCGGCGACGGAGAGGCCCCCGTCATGACCGACGAGGTCCGTATCGCGACCGCAACCCGCTACATCCATCTCGCTGAGGAACTGACTCAGCGATCGTTCGAGGCCCCGGAGCTCACCGCAGCCGAACGGGTCGCCAGCGCCCTCCGCGACTGACCGCCGTCGTCTGCCCAGCCTTGCGAGCTGATACAATACGTGATACAAACTTGCCATGGCGTTGCTGGCTCTTGACCCGAAATCACCGATGCCGCCTTATGAGCAGGTCAGGTCGCAGCTTGCCGCCGCGATCGAGAGCGGCAGGGTGCTGCCGGCCACCCGGTTGCCCACCGTCCGGCACCTTGCCGGTGACCTGGGTCTCGCGGTCAACACGGTCGCTCGTGCCTACCGGGAGCTCGAGCTCGCAGGCCTGGTCGAGACCCGGGGGCGGCAGGGCACGTTCGTGGCGGGCCCCCCGTCGCAGACACGGGAACTGGCCGTCCAGGCGGCGCGGGAGTACCTGCGGCGGATACGCGACCTGGGCCTCGACGACGCGGAGGCCGTGGCCATCGTCCGCCACGAGGCAGAGACCGTTACCGAGCCGGGGCTCGTACCGAGGCCATGAACATGCATTACCTCATGGGCCAGGCGATTGGCTGCGCCAGACTGGGTCAGGCGCTGGGGCTGACGACTACCGCGGTGCCGTAGGCGCAGATCTCGGTGCCGATCTCGCCCACGGAGGTCTCGAACCGCATCGCCAGCACCGCGTTGCCGCCGCGCGCCCGCGCTTCCTCGGTGAGGCGCTCCAACGCCTCCACCCGGCTGGCGGCCAGCATCTTGGTCTGGCCCTTCAGCTCCCCGCCCTTCAGCGACTTCATCGCCGAGCCGATCGAACTGCCGACGTTCCGGGCACGCACCGTCAGCCCGAAGACCTCGCCGATGACCGTATCGACACGGTAACCCGGCAGGTCGTTCATCGTGCTGATCATGATCCCGCTCGCCGGGTCCGCACCGCCGCCGAATTCACTCATCGAACGCCCTTTCCCGTAACAGACGCTTCCCCTGCGCCCGCTAATCTTCGCGCGATGCTAGCACCGAAGCAGATCACCGGTGCCGGACGGCGCGCCATGCCGTGATAGTTATGGTTTCGGCCTTAACGATCGGAGCTACCAGTGACCAGCGTGCCCACCGTCCTTATGCCGGGCCTGCTCTGCTCGCCTCGCCTGTACGCCGAGCAGCTGCCGGCCGTGTGGCAGTTCGGGCCCGTCATCGTACCCAGCCACCGCGAGGACGACAGCGTGGCCGCGATCGCGTCCCGGTTCCTCCAGACCGCGCCGCCGCGGTTCGCGCTCGCGGGCCTTTCCATGGGCGGGTACCTGGCCTTCGAGATCATGCGGCAAGCCGGCGACCGGGTGACCCGCCTCGCCCTGCTCAACACCTCGGCCCACCCGGACCGGGCCGACCTGTCCGAGCGACGGCGCGAGCAGATCGCCATGACGCGCGACGGCCGGTTCGCGGAGGTCGCCGAGATCCTCTACGAGCGCTTCGTGCACCCCGCACGACGTGATGATGTGGCACTGCACCAGGTCGTCAGCCAGATGGCCCGCGAGACCGGCCCGGAGGCGCTCATCCGCCAGCTGACCGCGATCATGAACCGGCCTGATTCCCGGCCCGGCCTGGCCGCGATCGACTGCCCGGTGCTCGTGGTGACCGGGACCGAAGACGACGTCGCCCTCCCCGAGCACTCCGAGGAAATCGCGCAGAGCATCCCGCGTGCGAAGCTGCTCGTCATACCCGGCTGCGGGCACCTGTCCACGCTGGAGGAGCCCGCCACGGTCACCGAGGCCCTGGTCTGCTGGCTAGGCCAGTAGCACGGCGGACGGCACGTACGCCGACGCCGGGAACGTGATGGCTAAGGGGTGAGGTTGTCCTGGTGCCCGGCGGACAGGCGCGGCCACTGCGCGATCGGGCGCCCTTCCGGCCACTCCGGCGCCGGCGGCCAGTCCGGCGGGCCCGCCTTCGACCGCGTGTAGGTGCGTTCCTGCGGCCAGCCCGCGGGCGAGTCCTCCCACGGCTCCTGCCGTCCGTACGCGGTGAGGTCCATGAGCGCGTAGCTGTAGTCCATCGCCTCGGCGCCGCGCCCCGTCGTCCAGTAGGTCTCGAAGACGCGGTCCCCGTCCCGTAGGTAACACACGAGATGGAACAGGCCGATCTGCCGCCCCGCCAGGAGCGTGCCGACGGAGTCCTGGGCCGAGTACCAGGGCACCTGCCAGCCCATGAAGTCGCGGTAGCGGCTGCTTTCCGTGTACGGCCCCTGGCAGAGCACCGCGTAGGTGATGTCGCGGGAGTGCAGGTAGGACAGCTCCGCCACCTGGGCCGTGATCCACGTGCAGCCTTCGCACTGCTCGGCGGCCGGATGGTCCGCGTGCCACATGAAGTAGTAGGCGATCAGCTGGCGGCGGCCCTCGAACGCCTCGAGCAGCGTGACCGGTCCGTCGGGGCCGGTCAGCGGCGTGGCCGCGTCTACCTCCACCATCGGCAGCCGCCGGCGGGCCGCCGCGATAACGTCGCCCTCCCGGGTGTGCGCCTTCTCCCGGACCCGCAGCCGGTCGAGTTCGGCCTGGAAGGCGGCCCGGTCGGTGACCGGGGGCAGTGCCAGTGCTTGCTTGTCGTTCATGACGGCTCCTCCTGTCGTTGCTTGCTGTCGGCGTGCGCCGCTTCGGCGAGCCGCTTGATCGCCGCGAGCCGGCGGTCCCAGTGCGCGGCGAGTTCCGCCATCGCCCTGGCGGCCTCGTCAAGGCGTTCGGCCTGGACCTGGAACAGGACCTCACGGCCTTCCTTGCGGCGGGTGACGAGTCCCGCCTGCTCGAGCACCGCCAGGTGCTTGGCGACGGCCTGGCGGGAGAACGGGACCTGACCCGCCAGCCAGCTGGCGCTCACCGCGCCGTGGCTGACCAGCAGGTCCAGGACCTGGCGGCGGGACGGGTCCCCCACGGCCGACCACAGTTTGTCATCGATCCCCGTGGTCATCCCGCCTGGCGCTTCGCGAGCAGTGTGGCGAGCCGGTCCAGGAACTCGCCCCAGCCGTCCTGGTGCTCGTCGGCGTAGCGCCGCTTTTCCGCGTCTGGCCAGGCAAGCTGTTCGTGCCCGCTCTCGGTCACTCGCAGGCGGGTTCGCTCCGCGCCCTCGGGCACCAGCGTGAACTCGACGAGCATCGAGTTACCCGGTGCCGGCGCCTCCCCGTTCGGGGCGTTCCAGCGGAACGAGAACCGGACCGGCGGCTCGACGGCCTCCACGACGAGCGGCCCGCCCTGGTCCCCGAACCGCAGGTACCCGCGTGCGCCCGGTTCCGCGACGAGATCCGCCTGGTCGGCGAACCACTGGCTCACCTGGTCGGGTTCGGTGATGGTGCGCCACACCACCTCCGGCGGCGCCTGGATCAGGATCTCTCGCTCGATCACGAGGCCAGCCATCGGCATCAGCTCCTTGCCTGTACGTGTCAGCCATTTTCACCTGCAACCAATAGTTGCACACTGAAGGCTGACATGCAACCGGCGATTGCAGGTCGAGACGGAAGCTCCCGGCTAGCGGACCCGCAGCCGGCGGGCGATCGGGCGCCAGACGCCGAACTGGGCCAGGCCAAGCACCAGGGCGAACGGCATCAGCACCGCCATGCCGGCGCTCTGCGCGATGGCGCCGGCCAGCCAGGGCAGCACCGAGCCGCCGCCCACGGACGCCGCGTTGATGACGCCGATGGCGTCGGGCACCAGGCGGTCCTGCGTCAGCCGCGGCGTGCTCGCCATCGTGGTCGGGAACACCGGGCCGAGGCAGAAGCCGAGCAGTCCCAGCGCCACGCACGCCACCGCGGCGTCCGGCGCCAGCCAGCCCAGCGCCGCGGTGACGGTGATGCCCGCCAGGCACGCGTACATCATGCTGGACGCGCTCAGGCCGAACCGGGTGGCGATCGGGCTGATCAGGAACCGGCCGAGCGTCAGGCCCAGCCAGTACCCGCTGACCGCGTAGCTGGCGAGCGACGACGGCAGCCCGCGAGTCTGCACCAGGTAGCTGAAGGCCCAGTTGCCCACGCCGATCTCCAGGCCGACGTAGACCGCCAGCATCGCCGCGCCGAGCTGGACGCCCCGGTCCCGCAGTGCGGCGCCGAGCAGGCCCTCCGGTCGTGGTGCGGCCGCCCGCGCCGCTCCCGCTCCCGGTGCTCCGCGGGCTTCGGACGGCGGTTCGGCCGCTGGTTCCGGCTCCGCCTCCGCTGCCGGTCCCGGGAAGGCGGCGAGAAAGCCGGTCACCAGCGGGACGCCGCAGCCGGCCAGCACGAGCCAGACCACCGTCCAGGAGGCGAAGCCCAGAATCCAGGCGGCCAGCAGCGGGCCGACCAGCGCCCCGACGCCGAAGAAGGCGTGCAGCCGGTTGAGCAGTGTCGTCGCGCCGGGCAGGGCGGCGAGATAGACGTTGAGCGCCGACTCCAGAATCCCGGTGCCATACCCCGTGACCAGCTGCGCCAGCACGAACACGGCGAACGGCGGCTTGCTGGCCAGGTACAGCCCGGCCAGCGCGTAGACGCCGATGCCCGCGGTCAGGGTGGTCCTGATGCTGTACCGGTGGATGAGGCCGCCGGTGCTGAAGCCGGCCAGCGCGAATCCGGCGGCGCTGGTGAAGAAGGTGATCCCGATCGCGGCCCGGTCCACCCCGTAGCTGCCCATCTGCGACGGCAGCAGGACGCCGCTGACCCCGGAGTTGATCCCCACCAGCACGAACGCGGCATACGAGACCAGCACTCCCGGGCGTACCCGCGTCACGTGGCCTCCTCCGCGCCTATGTCCCGAAATACCGCTGTCCGGGATGTCCGGCGATCAGTATGCCGCAGATCGCGTGACTCCTCAGGTGCCGATGCGCCTGCGCGGTACGACGACGTTCATTACCCTGACCAGCCTGCTGCCCGCCGGGTGCCCGCCGCGCGGGGCACGCCCCCGGTACCGCTCGACCACTGCCGCTAGTTCCTCGCCTACCCGCTGGAACTCCTCGGCTGTCAGCCAGAGGTCAGCGTTGTCCAGGACGCCGTTCCGCCACTCCTCGGGCTCGGCGTCCGCGCTCTCGGTGAATTCGACCCCGATGGCGCGGGTCGCGTCGAAGTGGGCGGCCGCGACGGCGGCGGCGGCCGAGGCCCGGGCGGGCGTCGAGGTGTCCAGATCGGCCTGGAACCCGCGTGCGGCCGCTCGCCACGGCCGCTCCCGCCGGTCCGGTCGGGGGGGCGCGGCCTCGACAGCCCCGTACCGCTGCAGGAGCTTCAGGTGGTAGGCCGTCGCGCTCGGGCTGAGCCCGGTCAGCTCCGCGCACTGCGTGGCGGTCAGCTCCTCACCGGCCGCCAGGGCGTCAATGATGGCCAGCCGGGCCGGGTGCGCTAGGGCCCGGATGCTGCGGGGATTCTCGAAGCGATAGGGGGCCGCGTCCTCCGCTGTTCGCTCCTGGTCGTGACTTTCTGGCATCGATCCCAGAGACTACCGCTTCACGAGAAGATGTTAAGCAAATACTGTTCAGCAAATGCTTAATATCTGCTACGGTCCGGAGTATGGAGGATGTGCTCGATGTCCGTGGCCTGCGGATGCGGTACGGCGGAACCGACGTGCTCAGCGATGTCAGCTTCGCGGCGCGCCGCGGGGAGGTGCTCGCCCTGCTCGGGCCGAACGGAGCAGGCAAGACCACCACGATCGAGATCCTCGAGGGATTCCGGATGCGTTCGGCGGGCGAGGTCCGCGTGCTCGGCGCCGACCCCGCCCGCGCCGGCGAGGCGTGGCGGGCGAGGACCGGCGTCGTGCTGCAGTCCTGGCGTGACCACGCGAAATGGCAGGTCCGCGAACTGCTCGCACATCTGGGCCGCTACTACGCGCCGTACTCCACGGCGGACGTCACGCGCCCCTGGGACGCCGATGACCTGCTCGAGACCGTCGGGCTGGCCCCGCAGGCACGCAAGCGGGTGCGTGACCTGTCCGGCGGGCAGCGGCGCCGCCTGGACGTGGCGATCGGCATCGTCGGGCGGCCGGAGCTGCTGTTCCTCGACGAGCCGACCGCCGGCTTCGACCCCGAGGCCAGACGTGACTTCCACGACCTCGTGCGCCGGCTCGCCGGCCGGGAAGAGGCCGCGATCCTGCTTACCACGCACGACCTGGACGAAGCGGAGCGGCTCGCGGACCGCATCTTGATCCTGTCCGGCGGCACGATCATCGCCGACGGCTCCGCCGGCGAGCTGGCCCGCGCGATGCCGGGCCGGTCCGAGGTGCGCTGGAGCCGGGACGGGCAGCGGTTCGCGCACGCGGCGGACGACGCGACCGCGTTCGTCCGGGAGCTGTTCCGGCAGTACGGCGAGTCGGTCGGGGACCTGGAGGTACGCCGGGCCAGCCTGGAGGACACGTACCTGGCACTGGTCCGCCAAGCGGAGCAGGGCTCGCCGCGCACGCTGACGGCGGTGACGGCGTGAACCCCGCGCTGGCGGCGGCGCGCGCGGGCCTGTCCCGCGGCTGGATCGAGCTCAGGCAGACCCTGACCACCCGGGCCGACCTGTTCGGGCTCCTGTTCCGGATCGGCGCCCTTCTTGCCGTGATGATCTGGACCCGGCACACGCACGTGCCGGGGACGAACTTCTCGCTTGGCACCACGACGCTGGTCAGCGTGCTCGGCCTGAACGTCGTGGTCTCCGGGGTCGTCACCATGGGCGACCTGCTCGTGGCCGAGCGCGAGGACGGCACGCTGCTGCGGGCCAAGGCCATCCCGAACGGCATGTCCGGATACCTGCTCGGCAAGGTCGTCAGCACCTCCGGTCAGGTAGCGCTCACTGTCGCGGTCACGCTGCTCGTCGGCGCCTTCCTGTTTACCGGCCTGGCGATCGGCCGCCCGGGCGGCTGGCTGACGCTGGCCTGGGTGCTCGTGCTCGGGCTGCTCGCCACGTTGCCGGCGGGCGCGGTGCTCGGGTCGTTGTTTCCCAGCCAGCGCAGCGCCGGGCCCTGGTGGCTGCTGCTGCTGGGCGGCCTGTCGGCGATCTCCGGCATCTTCTACCCGATCACGCACCTGCCGGCCTTCCTGCGGTGGATCGGGGAACTGTTTCCGGTCTACTGGCTGGGGCTCGGAATGCGCTCGGCGCTGCTGCCGAACGCGATGGCGACCGTGGAAGTCGGCCATTCCTGGCGCCACCTGGCCACCTTCGGAGTCCTGTCCGCGTGGGCGGTCGCGGGCCTGTTGCTGGCGCCGGCCGTGCTGCGGCGGACGGCACGCCGCGAGTCCGGCTCGACCGTCGCGGCCCGCCGCGAGAAAGCGATGCGCACGTGAGCCGCCTCCCGCGCGAGAGCTGTCAGTGACCGGCTCCGGCCGGGGCCAGTAGTGTCGGACGATGCCGGAACAGACCCCGCCGCAACACACGCTGCCGGACGACACCCTGCTGCGCGCCGAACTGCGCCTGGCCGGGCACGACGGCGACATCGCGTCGGTCCGCCGGCTCGACGGCGGTTTCGCGGCCGGCGCCTGGCTGGTTTCCTTCGCCGACGGCACCCGCGTGGCCGGCAAGACGCTCGCCGACGCGCCCGACGACCTGTTCGCGGCCGAGGCCGCGGGCCTGGCGGCGCTGCGGGCCACCGGCCTGATCCGGACGCCGGACGTGCTCGCGGTGACTGCGCGGCTCCTGCTCCTGGGTGAGCTTCCCGTCCGCGACGACAGCGAATCCGCGTGGGAAGAATTCGCGGTCAGCCTCGCCAGCATGCACCAGGCGACGGTCCACGAGCGGTTCGGCTGGAACGTGAATGGGTACCTTGGCCTGTTCGTTCAGGAGAACGACTGGACCGCGGACGGCCATGAGTTCTTCGCCGAGCACCGCCTGCTGCGCTACCTGCGCGAGCCGCTCGTCGACCGCGCCCTGACCGCGGCGGACCGGCGCGCGCTCGAGGCCTTCTGCGATCGCCTGCCGGACATCATCCCGCCGATGCCCGCCGTCCTCACGCACGGCGACCTGTGGTGCGGCAACGTCCTCGGCCATCCGGCCGGCGGCTTGTCGGTCATCGACCCCGCCGTCTCGTATACGTGGGCGGAAGTCGATTTGTCGATGTTGCGGTGCTGCCCGCGCCCGCCCGCATCCGACCGCTTCTTCGACGTCTACCAGGAAGTGAACCCCTCGCCGCCCGGGTGGGCCGAACGGATGCCGCTGCTGCACCTGCGGGAACTGCTCAGCATCATCGCGAGCGAAACCGACCAGGCCCGGGCCGTCCAGCGGGCCCGTGACACGCTCGCGCCCTTCTACCGCCCCTGAGCCGCGCCCGCTCAGGCGTCGTAGTCGACCGTCACGGAGTCCGACACCGGGGTGGCCTGGCAGGTGAGGACGTACCCGGCGTCCACCTCCGACCGCTCCAGCGCGTAGTTCCGCCGCATCCGCGCCTCCCCCGCGACCAGGCGCGCGCGGCAGGTGCCGCAGACGCCGCCCTTGCAGGCGAACGGCAGGTCAGAGCGCACCCGCTGCGCCGCGTCCAGGATCGCCGACCCGGCGGGCACCGCCACCGACGTCTTGCGCCCGTCGAGGATCACCGTGGCCTCGGCCCCGGTCACGCGGTTATCCTCGTGCCGGACGATCTCCGGCGCCTGGTCCTCGACGTAGAACAGCTCCCGGTGGATCAGCGGCCCCGGCACGCCCAGCTCCCGCAGCACCGCCGTCGCGTCCTCGGTCATGGGCAGCGGCCCGCACAGCCACCACCCGGTGACCTCGCGCACGCCCGTCCCCTGAGCGCCGTCCCCCAGCACCGCGGGCACCAGCACCCGCAGCTTCGCCGCGTCCAGCCGCCCGCTGAACAGCTCCACCTCCCGCGGTTCCCGCGACAGCACGTGGACGAGCCGCACCCGCGCCGGGTAGGCGTCCTTCAGGTCCGATACCTCGTCGGCGAACATCACCGTGTCCGCCCGCCGGTTCCCGTACAGCAGCGTCACCGTCGCGCCCGCGCCCGCGGACAGCAGCGACGACGCGATCGACAGCACCGGCGTGATCCCGCTGCCCGCCGCGATCAGCACGTGCTCGCCGCCGCGCGACAGATCGGGCGTGAAGCTCCCCGAGGGCGGCAGGATCTCGACCCTGTCCCCCGGCCGCACCGCGCGCACCAGCCAGCCCGACACCACGCCGCCGGCCACCTCGCGGACGCCGATGCGGAGAGGGTCCCCCGCGCGGGCGCAGATCGAGTACGAGCGGCGCTCGTCTGATCCTGGCCGCCGCACCGTGAGCGACTGCCCCGGGCGGAACGCGAACTCGGCCCGCAGCGCCGGGGGCACCGCGAACGTGATCGCCGCCGCGTCCGCGGTCAGCCGGTCCACCCGCGCGACGGTCAGCGTCCGGAACTCCCGCGCCACCGCCTATATCTCCTTCACGTACTCGAACGGCTCGCCGCACGCGCCGCACCGGTACAGCGCCTTGCACGCCGTCGACCCGAACTCCGCCGTGCGCCGCGTCCGCCCCGACCCGCAGCGGGGGCAGCGCACGGCCTGCGTGCCCGGTCCGGTCACGGGCCGCGACGTCAGGAGCGTCAGCGGCACCGGCCCGCCGGTCCGGCGGGGGGCCGGGCCGGGCGGCGCGATCCCCGCCGCGGCCAGCTTGCGCCGCCCCTCGTCAGTGATCCAGTCCGTGGTCCAGGCCGGCGCGAGCGCCACGCGCACCTCCGCGCCCGGGTAGCCCGCGACGGCGAGGCGCCGCCGCAGGTCAGCGGCGATCAAGGGCAGGGCGGGGCAGCCGCTGTAGGTCGGCGTCAGCGTGACGGTCACCGCGTCACCGATTTCCTTTACATCACGTACCATGCCCAGTTCCCCGACCGACACGACGGGCAGTTCGGGATCCGGCGTGGCCTCCGCGATCTCCCGCGCGGTAAGCGCGCTCGCCCCGGTCACCATGTGGCGTCCGGGTGGGCGCGCGCGACGCTCTGCAGCTCCGCGAGTATCCGCGACAGGGCCGGGGTGTGCGCGCCGTCCCGGCCCAGCGGGCCGTCCGACTGAGGAGCGTCCGTGAGCGGCGCGTCCGTCAGCGGCGCGTCCGTCAGCGGCGCGGGCGCCAGCGGCGCGTCCGTCAGCGGCGCGGGCGCGTCGAGCGTGGCCGCGTCGAGGACGGCGCCGAGCGCCGAGTCAAATCCGGCGCGCAGCGTGCCCGGGTCGACCGCGACGCCCGGCAGGTCCCGTTCCACTGCCGAGGCGGTGAACAGCTCCCCGGTCAGCGGCCCGACGGCGGCGAGGCCCTCGCGCATCCGCGCGCGGGAGTACCCGGTGCCATCACCGAGCCGTACGACCCAGGCCGCGGCGTAGTCGCGGTGATAGGTCAGCTCGCTCACGCTTCTTGCTGTTATCGCCGCGACCACCGGGTCGGGGCACGCGCGGAGCGCGGCGCACAGTTCCAGGCGCCAGGCGGAGAACACCAGCAGCCGGGCCATCAGCTCGGCGAAGTCGGCGTCCGCGCGCTCGGCGAAGCGGACGTTGCGGAACTGACCCGGCGCCCGGAAGAACGCGAGCCGGTCCTCGTCCGCGGGGAGCCCGTCCGGGCCCAGCGACGGGTCGGCGAACGCGGCCCGGGACAAGAGCAGCCGCGCCTGACCCAGGAGGTCCAGCGCGATGTTCGCGATCGCCGTCTCCTCCTCCAGCTCCGGCATGCGGGTGACCCACTCCTGCAGCCGGTGGCTGTAGATCAGCGCGTCGTCCCCGAGGGCCAGGCAGTAGCGCGCCAGCGCTTTCGCGGGCACGCCGGGCGGCAGGGCCGTGCCGACGCCGGCGAACGGGTCGGTAAACCCGGTGCCGAACGCCCAGCGCTGGTCCTCGTCGTCGGCGGCCAGCAGGTCGTAAGGGTTGTCGTCGTCCATCACATGTGCGGCACGTCGTCGGGAATCGGGTAGAACGTCGGGTGCCGGTACACCTTGTCACCGGCGGGCGCGAAGAACGCGTCCTTCTCCTCCGGGCTCGACGCCGTGATCGCGGCCGAGAGCGCCACCCAGATGCTCACGCCCTCGTTCCGCCGGCAGTACAGGTCGCGGGCGTGCCGCAGGGCCATCGCCGGGTCGGCCGCGTGCAGCGACCCGACGTGCACGTGGTTCAGCCCTCGCTTGCCGCGCAGGAACACCTCGAACAGCGGCCACTCGCCCTGGTCAGCGGTGCTTTCCGGCATGTGCCATCGCCGCCTCTCGCACCCACGCGCCGTCCTCGTGCGCGGCCCGCCGGCGGGCGACCCGCTCGGCGTTGCACGGGCCGTTCCCGGCGACGACCGCGCGGAACTCGTCCCAGTCGACCGCGCCGAAGTCGTAGCGCCCGCGCTCGGCGTTCCACTCCAGGTCCGGGTCCGGGAGGGTCACGCCGAGCCGCTCGGCCTGCGGGACCGTCATGTCCACGAACCGCTGCCGGAGCTCGTCGTTCGTGTGCCGCTTGATCCCCCACGCCATCGACCGCTCCGTGTTCGGCGACTCGGCGTCGGGCGGCCCGAACATCATCAGCGACGGCCACCAGAACCGGTTCACCGAGTCCTGGACCATCTCCCGCTGGGCGTCCGTCCCGCGCATCATCGTCATCAGCAGCTCGTACCCCTGGCGCTGGTGGAACGACTCCTCCTTGCAGATCCGGATCATCGCCCGCGCGTAGGGCCCGTAGGAGGAACGGCACAGCGGCACCTGGTTGCAGATCGCGGCCCCGTCGACGAGCCAGCCGATCACTCCGACGTCGGCGTACGAGGGCGTCGGGTAGTTGAAGATCGACGAGTACTTCTGCCGGCCCTCGATGAGCATCCGCGTCAGAGCGTCCCGGGACACCCCGAGCGTCTCGGCCGCCGAGTACAGGTACATGCCGTGCCCGGCCTCGTCCTGGACCTTCGCCAGGAGAATCGCCTTGCGGCGCAGCGACGGCGCGCGGGTGATCCAGTTGCCCTCCGGCTGCATGCCGATGATCTCCGAGTGGGCGTGCTGCGCGACCTGGCGGACCATCGTCTTGCGGTACGCCTCCGGCATCGCGTCGCGCGGCTCCACCCGCCGTCCCGCGGCGATCGTCTCCTCGAAACCCGAATTACTTACCATATGGTTAGTAATGTACGCTGCCGCCATGGCGGATGACAAGCCCGGGCCCCGGCGCGGACGGCCCGGCTACGACCTGGACTCGCTGCTCGCCATCGCGGCGGAGGTCTTCAACGAGCGCGGCTACGACGGCACCAGCATGGACGACCTGGCCCGCCGCCTCGGCGTCACCAAGGCGGCGATCTACCATCACGTGTCCGGCAAGGAGGAACTCCTGCGCCTCGCGACCGGCCGGGCCCTGGACGGGCTGGACGGCGCCGTGCGCCACGCGTCCGCCCTCGACGCGCCCGCCATCGACCGCCTCGAGGCCCTGGTGCGCGGCACCATCGCCGTCCTGGAGGCCGAACTGCCCTGCGTGACGCTGCTGCTGCGCGTCCGCGGCAACACCCAGGCGGAGCGCGACGCCCTCGCGCGCCGGCGCGACTTCGACCGCATCGTCGCCGACCTCGTCAAGGAGGCCGAACGCGACGGCGACATCCGTCCCGACGTCAGCCCGGCGGTCACCGCCCGGCTGCTGTTCGGCATGGTCAACTCGCTGACCGAGTGGTACCGCCCGCCGTGGCGCGGGAACGGTTGGCGCGGGGACGGGTCACCCGGGGACGGGTCGCTGGCCGACGCGGTCTGCGCGATCGCGTTCGACGGCCTGCGGGTGTAGGTCTTCTACACTTGTGCTGCTGTTGTTCTGTGCGCGTGTCGCACCTCAGTGCGCTAAGGAGTGAGCATGTGCGCCGCGTGCGGAGTGACCACGCATGTCCCGGTTCTCGAGAACGAGGACGGCGAGCCGGTCGTCAGCTCGTCGGGACAGGCGAAGTTCGCGGCGCTGCGCAACCCGACGTGCCGGATCTACCTCGTCGGCGGCATGCTCGCCATGATGGCCGACAACATCGAGCACGTCATCACGTACTGGGTGCTGTGGCAGGCGTTCCACTCGACGGCGCTGACCGGCTTCGAGGTGATCAGCCACTGGCTGCCGTACCTGGTCCTGTCGCCGTACTTCGGCGCGCTCGCCGACCGGCGTGACTTCCGCCGCCTCATCCAGGCGGGCCAGCTCCTATTCATGGCCGTGTCGGCGGCCTGGGGCGTCCTGTTCCTGACCGGCAGCCTGCACGTCTGGAACGCCTGCATCCTGCTCATCCTGCACGGCACCGCGGGCTGCGTCTGGTCACCCGCCGAGCAGCTGATGCTGGAGGATTTCGTCGGCACGCCCGAGCTGCCCAGCGCCGTCCGGCTCAACTCCACCGCGCGGAGCCTGGGCATCCTGTTCGGCCCGGTCGTGGGGTCAGCGCTGCTGCTCGGCCTCGGGCCGGTGAAGGGCATCTTCGCCAACATCCTGTTCTACCTGCCGCTCACCGTGCTCATGACCCGCACCGAGTACACCGGCCACCTGCGGCACGGGCTCACCCCCAAGCCCCGGGTCGGCCTCATCGGCGCGGCCAGGGTCTTCCGCGAGGTCAGCCGGGACCGGGTCCTCATCTCCATGATCGTCCTGGCCGGGCTGGGCTCGTTCTTCATCGGCGCGTCGATGCAGACGGTCATGCCGTCGATCTCCGCCAGCATTCACGGGATGAGCGCGGGGACCGCCTACGGCGTGCTGCTGTTCGCCAACGGCCTGGGCGGGGTGCTCGGCGGGCTGATCCTGGAAGGCACGGGCTGGCTCAGGTCCACCGTGCGGACGGCCGTCTGGACAACGGCCGTCTACGGCCTGTCCACCGTGCTGTTCGCCTGGACGCACACCTGGCTGCTGGCGGCGCTGCTCCTGGTCATCGGCGGCATCTGCAACCTGGCCGCCATGTCCATCACGCAGACGATCGCGCAGCTGCTCGCGCCCCGCGCCCAGCGGGGCCAGGTCGTGGGCGTCTACGGCGTCTTCGCCAACGGCCTGCGGATGGGCAGCGGCGTCACGGTCGGCTTCCTCGGCGGCCTGGTCGGGCTGCGCGTGTCCCTCGGGCTGAGCTCGCTCGCCCTGGTCGCGTGCACCGTGGCGGTGGCGGCCTACCTGGCGGTCGTCATCCGGCGCCAGGCCGCGGCAGTTCCTGGCCGCTAGCCGCACGGGCACGATCCTTCGGCTCTGGCGCTCCTTCCGAGAGACCTGCGCCTGCCGCCGACCGGCGAGGGGTCGTTCTGGACCGTGCCCGTCAGGCGAGCTGGCAAGAGGACCCGCGACGGGCCTGGCTGTCGCTCCGCCGGGCGGTCAGCGGTCACGGCGGTCCGGTCAGCCGCGAGGACCGGGCTTCACCTCCGGCGCCGCGGGCCGCGTTCAACCAGGCGCAGCCGGGGCGTCACCGCCGGCTATCAGCCTGGCGGAGCATCGCGTCGAGTTCGGGGTCGGCCCCGATCGCCCGGACCTCCTGGGCGCAGCGGCAGGCGACGGCGATCTTGGCAGCCCACCGCAGCGCCTCCTCGCGTGAGGGCACGTCGACGAGCGTGAACCCGCCGATGGCCTGCGGGTACGGGCCGTCGGCGACCGCCCCGTCGGCGGCCACGATGCTCGCCGGCTGGTCTTCCAGCCCGCCTGCGGACACGTACACGCCGGCGTTGATGGCCTCCTGGACCGTCGCGCGCGCGGCCCTGGCCACGGCGGGTGCGTCCTCGTCGGGGACATGGTCCATCGCGTGGGCACCGAACGAGATCAGGTACTGCGTCATCTGCGACTCCCTTGTCCCGGCGGCCCGCTCCGGCCGTGTCCTGACCCATAGACGAACGACTCGCCCGGATCCCATCGCCCTGCCAGAAGAAATGTCGCGTGGTTCCTGTCCGCAGCCATCTTCCCCGGGTCGCGGCGCGCCTGCCCCGGGCCACCCGACTGTCCGCGCGGCCCGGCGGCGCGCCGCAGGGCCAGGGCCACGATGAGCGGCCACGTCACCTGGACGCCGGACACCAGCCGCTCCGCCAGGCCCAGGGTGGTACCGCCCTGGGTTTCGAAGACGAGCCAGGCCAGCAGGGCAAGGAAGACGGCGGTCACGGCGGCCGCGCCGCGGAATCTCAGGATCAGCGGCTGCGACGATGCCCGGCGGGCGGTGAAGGCCGGCCATATCGTGATCGCGACCGCGCCGAGCGAGGTGAAGGCGAGGTGCTGCGGAGTCGAGCCACCGACGGGCTCCGGCGATACCGCGATGCCGATGCTGCAAAGACCCGCGACCATCAGCACGATCCGGGCCGACGCGCGGACGCCGGGCAGGCCCGCGGCGGTCACGAAATAGCACGCCCCCACCAGGATCAGGGCGCTCGTCATGATCCAGCGGTCGGTTCCGCCCAGGCCGGCCAGCCCGCTGACCGTGCTGCGCACCGGACTGTAGGAAGGCGGCTGGAGCGCTTCCGCCACCAGCCAGCCCCCCACCATAAACAGCGGCGACAGCGCGGCCGATGCCATCGTCCACCCCGGAACCGTCCAGCTGGAACTACGCGCGAGTGCCCGCCACGGGATGAGCTCACCGACGGTCAGCCGGGCCCGGGAAACACCAATCCTCTTGGTGGACAGACAAGACACGTCATGCCCCTTCACGCGACAACCCGGGCCAGGACCGGGTGGCTGGCCAGCCACCCGGTGGCGAGCCGGTAGCCGTCATCGATCAGCCGTGCGGTATCGCGGAAGTCGACCGGGCTCGCGGCCCTGCTGTCCGGGGCCGGCAGCACATGCACCAGCCCGCGGGCGGCGGTCAGGTCACGGCGCGCTATCGCGCCCAGGACCTGGCTGAGCGCCCGGTTGGCCAGCGGTAGCGGGCCACTCGGCAGCAACGGCAGGGCATACGCGGCCGCAGGCAGGACGTAGGTGACGCTCGCGCCCAGGGCCTCGGCCTGCAGGACCGGCACGTCGGCGGATACCCCGCCGTCGACAACCTGGCGCCCCCCGAGCTCGACGGGCGCGTACAGCCCGGGAAACGCACACGAGGCCAGCAGCGTCGGCACAGTCTCGCCGTCGGAAATGACCACTGGCGCCCCTGAGGCCAGCTCGGTCACCACCACATGCGCCGGGATGGCGGTGCCGTCCAGCGTCCGCGGAACCGGAAGGCCCGCGAGCAGCGCCCGCAAAGCCGACTGGGAAACCAGCCCGCCGCCTCGCCCGGTCACGGCGGCGAGCAGCGCCCGGGCCGAGAACGGCGCGACCTGACGGCGCGCGAGCGACCTCCATACGGCCTCCAGTGCGTCCAGGCCCGCCTGGCTGGGATCGGCGGCGAAGGCGACCGCGTTCAGCGCCCCGGCGGATGAGCCGATGACCAGATCCGGCCGCAGGTCCGCGGCGGCAAGCGCCCGCAGCATTCCCACCTGCGGAGCGGTGAGGCTGCCCCCGCCCTGGAAGACGAACGCGACACGGCGGTCACGCGGACCGCGCACCTTCCTGAAGTGCCGGAGGTTGTCGGGAAGTGTCATCGGGTCTCCTGAGCGTGTCACCGGGTGTCTGGGGCTATCCGCTTCTGAGAGCAGATTACCACTAACCGGCCAGGCCTATCCGGATCGCCTCCCCAGAAGGGCTGGTGGCAAGTTGTGGAGATGTGGGTAACTTCTCGAACCTCGTGCTGACATGGGGGACACTAGGCGCACAGCTCGTTCCGAGAGAAGCCGGATAGCGTTATCCAGATGACCTATAGTGCTTACGTGGGTACATCAGTTGAAGCCCCGCGCGGCCTGCGCAGTGACGCACGCGAGAACCGGGACCGCATTCTCGCCGCCGCCGCCGAGGCGTTCGCCGACGAAGGCGTGGGCGTCAGCCTGATCGAGATCGCCAGGCGCGCGGGCGTCGGCAATGCCACGTTGCACCGTAATTTCACCCGGGAGCAGCTGATCGAGGAGTTGTTCCGGGACTGGTTCGGCCGGCGTAAGGCCGTCGCCGAGGCAGCGCTGGTCGATCCCGATCCTTGGCACGGCCTGGTCAGCTTCCTCGAGGACTTCCTGGCCGACGGCACCCGCAACTGCGCCATCCGCGCGCTGTTCGCCATCTCCCCCGCATGGCGCGAGCAGGTCCGCGCCATGCTGGACGAGCTGCTCAGCCGCGCCCAGCAGGCGGGCTCGGCCCGGGCCGACCTCACCGCCGTCGATCTCACCATCGCCCTGATCGGCGTGTCCCGGACCATGGACATCACCGGGGAAAGCTCGCCCGGCCAGTGGCGGCGTCACCTCGCCATCGTGCTGGATGGCATGAAGGCCTGCCACGCACACCGACTTCCAGGGCTCCCGGCTTCGCCAGAGCAGCTCGACGACGGCCTGCGCCAGTGGAGCTGCCGCGCCCTGCGCAGCGGTTGACGCACCCTGCGCGCCAGTTAGACGGCCCGATCAGCCCTGATGCCCAGGGTTTCGCCATACAGCACGGCGGTGACGGGCGGGAAAACGCCCAGCCAGCTGCTCAGGCCTGGCTGTCCCAGCCGGTCGTAGTGATCCGGCTTTCGTGGCGGAAGTGCCAGAAGGTGGCGCCTCTGGGCGTGGTCTTGCCGTCGGCCACCAGCCCGGCCAGGGCCTCCTGGAACCTTTCGGTTAGCAGCGCCGGGCGGAGTTCGACGACGCCCTGGATCTCGCCGGGCCCGGGGTTTCCCTCGGAGTGCGGGACGCCGGCGGGCACGATGATCGTCTCGCCCGCTCTGGCTACTAGCCGCTCGCCGCCCTGGGTGAAGTGGGCTTCGCCGGCCAGGATGGTGAAGCGCTCCTCCTGGCGGGGATGGATGTGCTCGGTGATCACACCTCCGGGCCATCTCGGCCAGCCCCCGCAGCATCGGGTTCACCAGGGCGAGGGCGCGTACGGCCAGCTTGGGCAGGCCGGGGTTGCCGATGAAGTCGGCGCGCCGGCCGGCCAGGGCGTTGCCGAACACCCGCTCGCCGAGCGTGGAGCACGCCGCGCTGCAGCGGCGGGAAGAGTTCCGGCCACTGGGTGGGGTCCTTCCGCTGACCCTCGAGCACTCCTGGCGGGCGGCGACAGCCGGGTCTCGACGTTCCGTAATCGACGCTACGCTTGTTCCAAAAGACAAGCAATAATTTTCTAGAATTCTGCTTCATCTATCTGGTCCTACGGCGGAGCTTCGTCATCAGCCGTAAGACCAGGGCCTGCGCCGGGCCGGGTAGTGATCACATCCGCGCCGTCCACGCCGCCTGGCGGACCCGCGGCGGCAAGGCCCGGCGGGCCGTCACGGCGACCGCTGTTTCCCAGCAGCAGGGCGAGGACTTCGCTGATGGCGGGTTCCCGGGTGCCGGGCTCGGCCAGCGGCAGGTGCGCCTCGATCTGGTACCGGTTGCGGCGGCCGTCCTTCCGCTTGATCACGTAGCCGGCCTGGGCCAGGTCGTTGACAATGGCGTGGGCGCTGCGCTCGGTGATGCCCAGGCCCGCCGCGAGATCGCGCAGCCGCGCGCCCGGGTCGTGCGCGATGCACAGCAGCACCCGGGCGTGGTTGGTCAGCAAACTCCAGCTCGCCATGCCGATAGATTACCCTATGATTCCGGAAATATATTGCTAGTTTTGGATTTCACCTGTAAGGTGGAGGGCGGGCACTGGGATCAGCCGCCGACGGCGGCCCCATACCCGGGGTCACCGCAAGGAGGGCTCCCATGAACAGCTGGGCATGAAACCAAGGTCCTGGTACGCAGCCGGAAGGGCCGGATGGCAGCCGGGGTACGCCGGGCTGGCCGAGTACTTCGGCACGGACGTGGCCAGGGAACGCGCACACATGCATCCCTTGGCCGGCGGAATGTCAGCGGCAGGTGCCACACTGCGACCATGAACACTCCGCACGCAAGTGATGTCCTCGCGACGCCGGTTCGGACCGACGCGGACGTACTCGCCCGGGTCGCCGCGATCCTCGATCTCGATGACGAAACCGGGAACCTGAGCACGCT
>Ga0210389_10000009_pt1 | contig 223761 bp, 190 predicted proteins | sample IncBWH28OmetaG_FD_160127 | JGI IMG/M metagenome (GOLD analysis project Ga0210389, IMG submission 160127) | Forest soil microbial communities from Barre Woods Harvard Forest LTER site, Petersham, Massachusetts, United States - Inc-BW-H-28-O ...
AGCACGGCTACGTGGTCATGGTTCAGGACACGCGTGGACGTCATCATTCGCAGGGCGTGTTCGAAAAATACTATGCGTATGACGCATACGACGGATACGACACGATCGAATGGGCGGCAAAGCAGCCGTTCAGCGATGGCAACGTGGGCATGTATGGGACCTCCTATGCGGCTCATACGCAGGCGGATGCTTCAAAGCTTGCGCCCCCGCATCTGCGCGCATTGCTGCTCAACATGGGTGGCATGTCCAACGCCTGGGATCACAGCGTCCGATACGACGGCGCGTTCGAAATGGGCCGCCAACTAACGTGGGCGTGGTCGCAGGCGCTGGAGGATGCCAAGGATCCGGTCACGAAAGGCATGCTCTCCAAGGAGGATGTCAACACGTGGTACTCGGCGCTGCCGATTCGCAAGGGCTTGAGTCCCTTGTCGATTGCGCCGAACTACGAGCGCTACTATCTCGAGGAGGCGACCCAATCCGACTATGGTGCGCACTGGGACACGCTGGGCATGCAATGGGAGAAATTTTACGCGCAGACCGCGGATGTCCCGATGATGCACGTGGGCGGGTGGTACGACATATATCTGCGGGGCACGATCGAAAATTGGCGCAGGCTCGGTGCACTGAAGAAATCTCCGATGCGACTTGTCATCGGACCGTGGACGCACCACGGTAACACTGCCAGCTACGCAGGCGACGTCGATTTCGGTTCCGATGCGGCGATCAAGGACTTCGACACGAATTTCCACCTGGCATGGTTCGACTATTATCTGAAAGGCATCAAGACCGCAGCGTCCGCGCAGGCGCCGGTGCGATATTTTTTGATGGGTACCGGCGATGGCCATCGAGACTCGGCGGGACGGCTCTATCACGGGGGCGAATGGCGCGAATCGAAAGTCTGGCCGCCCGCAGAGTCGCGCGCCGCGATTTTCTATCTTCACGGCGACGGATCGTTGAACGCACATGCGCCGACGTCTTCCGAGGTCGCCGCAACGGCATATCAGTTCGACCCAGCACATCCCGTCCCCACCATCGGCGGCGGCGTGTCGAAGCGTCTCAAGGACGGCGCTTACGATCAGCGCGAGCGCCCGGACATGGCGGGCTCGCGCCCTCCCTATTTGCCGCTGAGGTCGCGCACCGATGTGCTGGTGTTCGAGAGCGAGATCCTCAAGCAAAATGTCGCGCTGGCCGGACCGGTGGAAGTGACGCTGTTCGCGGCGTCGACGGCCGTGGACACCGATTTCACCGCCAAACTGATCGACGTGTATCCGCCGAGCGCTGATTTCCCGACCGGCTTCGACTTGAATCTAACCGATGGCATCGTGCGCGCGAGCTACCGCGACCACTTCGAGACGCGCCAACTGCTCGTTCCAGGCAGGATCTATACGCTCATCGTTCGGCCGTTCGATACGGCCAACGTGGTGAAGAAGGGCCATCGGCTGCGGCTGGATATTTCCAGCAGCAATTTTCCGCGCTTCGATGTGAACCCCAATACCGGCGAGCCACTCGGCCTCAGCCGGCTGCTGCGGACGGCGGAGAACACGATTTATCACGATCCCACCCATCCGTCCGCGGTGAAGGTGTTCCTGATACCGGACGTTCCGTGACGGCAGCTGCGCTTGGAAGATCACTTCCTGTAGGCGATTTCGTCCTCTCGCAGCATACAGGCGGCGGCGATCAAATCGCTGCGTTCGCGAAACATGTCCTCCTTCGAGAGTCCGACCAGATCAATGAGCCGCGACATGGTTTTATCCTGCGGCTCCACGCTGCCGTCGGCCAAGATGTGCGCTATCGAAGCGCCAGATCTTTCCAGCGCACGGCTCACGAGCAACGTTCGGTGACAATCCAAGGGCTCCTTTTCCGCGCACATCACGGCGACGCGAAATTTTTGCGCGCCGGCCAGCACGCGCTCGATGCCCGCCTTGAACGCCGCTGTTGCCGCCAAACGCGGGTATTGAACCTTGCCGTCCTCGTAGCAGGTCGGGTCTTCGGAACGGGCACCTAACTCCTTGCCGAGGAACACGTATGCAATGCCGTGTTGCGTGAGTTGCGCAGCAAGTCGTTCCTTATTGAATTGGGGATGCCGCCTGCTGAACGGGCGCGAGCGCACGTCGGCCACGGCCGTAATGCAGTTTGCGGTCAAGAGACCGATGAACTTCTCGATCGGGTGGTTGGAATGTCCCACCGTATACAGCTGTACCAAATAGCCACCTCGGCGTTTCCGCGGAAACGTTACCATGCGTTTCCCACAAATTTCGAGAATAATATTGTTTGAAAACAATGGATTGTATCGATGCAGAAGCGCTGCGACCGGCGCGCCCATTGGGCAAGTCAGGGCCCTTGCAGGTACAGTGCGCATCGAATTGGCTCGAGAACACGTGGAGAGATGACTATGCGTTCGGTGTTGTTTTGCCTGCTGCTCGTTATTGGTGCTGCATCCGCAGCGCCCGCATCCTCCGTGCCGCCCGCGATCTTCACCGATCCTCCGACTGACCAGGCGCATCCCGCGGCGATGACGGTGCTGCACATTCCGAGTCATGGTGTGCTCATCAATGGCTTGGTGTACTCGCCGCCCGGAGCCGGTCCGCATCCCACACTGGTCATTTGTCATGGCTTGCCCGGCAACGAGAAAAATCTTGATCTGGCACAGGCGGTGCGCCGCGCCGGCTGGAATGCGGTGACTTTCAACTATCGGGGCTCGTGGGGCAGTCCCGGCTCGTTCCGATTCGCGCAGAATCCCCAAGATGCCGATGCGGTTCTGGCGTATCTGCGAGATCCAACAAACTCCGCGAAATTGGGCGTAGATCCCAAGCGCATAGCCATCGCAGGCCACAGCATGGGCGGCTGGGTCGTTGCGCACACCGCCGCTCATGATCACGCCCTGATCGGCGCCATCCTGATTTCGATGGCCGACATGGGCGTGGCCGGCGGCAGGCCGCGTGCGCAGGCGGTGGCCGCGATGGCGGATGACATGGAGACTCTTGCGAATGTCACTGCCGAGAGCATGGTTGATGAGCTCGCCGCGCATCCGCAGGACTTCGTCGTAGCGGGAACCGCGGCCGGGCTCGCCCAGATTCCGGTGCTGGCGATCACGTCGAATGATCACCTGGCATCGCAGACCGATGCGCTGGTGGCGGCGATCAAGGCAAAGGGCGGCACCAAAGTTACTGCTACGCACCTGGACACCGATCACAGTTACTCGGATCGGCGCATCGCCCTGGAGAGCATCGTGATCACCTGGCTGTCGGGATTGAATTGAGTTGGTCCGCTAAACAATACGTTGTGTTCGAAGTCGAGCGCACGCGGCCCGTGCGCGATCTGCTCGCCGCGCTTCCACCGATCGATGCGCGGTCCGTGATCGATCTCGGGTGCGGCCCCGGCAACTCGACCGAGATGTTGGCCGCATGCTACCCCGAAGCGCAAGTCGCCGGCATCGACAGCTCGGCCGACATGATCGCGGCGGCACGCGGCCGGTTACCGCAGGTCCGCTTTGCGGTGCAGGACCTGCTGGCCTGGGCGGATGCCGATCCGGCGGAGGACAGCGGTGCCTTCGATGTAATTCTGGCAAACGCCGTTCTGCAATGGGTTCCTGATCATGCGGCGCTGTTGCCGAAGCTGGTCGCGCGACTGGCACCAAACGGTGCCCTGGCCGTGCAAATGCCGGATAACCTTGGGGAGCCTGCCCATGAGCTCATGCGCGAAGTGGCCGTCGGCGGACCATGGGCGGCGAAACTCGCGGCGTCCTCCGCGGCACGGCCGCCGCTCGCCGGCGCTGCCTGGTACTACGAATTGTTGCGCCCGCTGTGCAGGGTCGATCTGTGGCGCACCACTTATTATCATTTTCTGTCCGGCGGCGCGCAGGCCGTGGTGGAGTGGTTCAAGGGCAGCGGCCTTCGGCCGTTTCTTGAACCGTTGAGTGGCGCCGAGCGCAGCGCCTTTCTCGAACGCTACACCGCCGCGATTGCGCGCGCATACCCGCCGGCTGAGGATGGCAGCGTCTTGTTGCCGTTTCCGCGGATGTTCTTGACCGCGATTCGTTAGCGGCCGCGACGCCGCGTGAACCCGATGGAATTCATTGAATCGGTACCGCAAGAACTCCGCGACTCGGTCGAGCGCTGGTGGGAACGCGCGTGCGGACAATCGGACTTCGCAGCAAGCTACCGCGCTCTCTCCGAGGCTCATCGCGCGCAACTGCCGCGCGTCATAGCAGCCAGCGAGTTCGTCGCACAGTCATTGATCCAAGATCCGCAGGCTATGGCATGGTTTGCCCGGCTCGATGCCGGCGAGTCCGGCACCACGAGTGGCGACTACGAAATACGGGCGGCAGCCGCGCTATCGGTCGAACAGGCGCTGTCTTTGTTGCGCGAATGGCGAAGGCGCGCCATGGTGCGCATCGCCTGGCGCGACATCGCGGGAACCGCGGCCGTCGCGGAGACGCTGCAAGCCGTGTCCGACCTGGCAGATGCCGCCATCCGCGCGGCCGCAGCGGCCGCTGAGCTGCATTTGCAGCCGACTTTCGGCAACCCCCATCGCTCAAACCCGATACGCGCGCCCTTCATCATTTTGGGCATGGGAAAACTGGGAGGGCGCGAGCTCAATTTTTCTTCCGATATCGACCTGGTGTTCTTGTTCACGGAAGCAGGCGAGACGAGCGGACCGCGGGTGATCGACAACGAGGAGTATTTCAATCGCCTGGGCCGCGAGATCATCCGCTTGCTCGATGCGCGAAACGCGGATGGCTTTGTGTTTCGCGTCGACATGCGGCTGCGGCCCTTCGGTGAAAGCGGTCCGCTGGTGGTCAGCCTCGCCGCGCTCGAGGACTACTTGCAGCAGCACGGCCGCGACTGGGAGCGCTATGCCTGGATCAAGGCGCGCGCCATCGTCGGGGCCGACGCGTATGCCGGGGCCTACGAAGAATTCGTGCGCCCCTTCGTCTACCGCAGGTACCTGGATTTCGGCGTGTTCGAATCCTTGCGCAGCATGAAGGCACTGATCGTACGGGAAGTCGCGCGCCGCGATCTCGAGCACCACTTGAAACTCGGGAAAGGCGGCATTCGCGAGGTCGAGTTCATTGTGCAATCGATGCAGCTGGTACGCGGGGGAAGCGACCGGCGGTTGCAAAGCCCCGCACTGCTGCAAGTCTTGCCGTTGCTCGCTGGCTCGAAGCTCGTCTCGCCTGAGGACATTGCGAAGCTGAGCGCGGCTTACCTGGTGCTGCGCAAAGCGGAAAATGCCCTGCAGATGATGCGCGATGAGCAAACTCACGCGTTGCCTGACGACGGACTCGACCGCGCGCGCCTGGGATTGATGATGGGCTGCAAGGATTGGGGCGCAACGTACGCACATCTCGAGGCGACGTTGGAGACAGTGGCAGGACAATTCGACGCACTGCTGTTCGGCACGCCGGACGCACAGCGTCGTTACGATGATCTCGGCGTGACGTGGCTGGATTCGGGCGATGCCAAGATCGAGGAGGAACTCGCCAACAGCGGTTTTCCCAGCACAGAAATCGGTGCTGTTGCCGCGCTTCTCGAATCATACCGGCAGGCGGCGCCTTATCGGCGTCTGGATGAAGCAGGGCACCGGCGCCTTCATGTCATCCTGGCCCGATTGCTCAAGTCGGCGGCGGAACGTGCGTCTCCTGCAACTGTCGTGCAGCGCGTGCTCCGGGTGCTGGAAGCGATCGGCTCGCGTGCCTCCTACTTGGCATTGCTCAGAGAGCAACCCGCCGCGCTCGACCGCCTCATCGAGGTATGCGCGATCAGCGGTTTCCTGTCGCGGCAGATCGCCGATTTCCCGCTGCTGCTCGATGAGTTGATCGATGCCAAGGCGTTCGATGAATTGCCGACGCGCCACGGATTTACCGAGGAATTGGCGGCGCGCACCGAAAGGCTGTCGCCAGACGATCCGGAACGCCAGGTCGAAGCGTTGCGGCAGTTTCAAAAAGTGGCGGTCTTCACGGTTGCGCTCGCCGACCTAACCGGACGCCTGCCGCTGATGCGCGTCAGCGATCGGCTCACCGACATCGCGGAACTGATCGTCGAATGCTGCATGGATCTTGCCTGGCAGCAGATGACGCAGATGTACGGCACACCGTATTGCGGTGAAGACCCAGCGAGTCTTCGTCCGGTCACGGTGGCGGTCGCGGGCTACGGCAAGCTCGGGGGTCTCGAGTTGGGTTACGCATCGGATCTGGATCTGGTTTTTCTGCACGATTCCGCCGGCGGCATCCAGCTGACCGACGCTGAGAAGCCGCTCGACAACGGTATTTTCTTTTTGCGCCTGGGTCAGCGCATCGTGCACTTGCTGACGATGCATTCCGCCGCCGGGCGGCTTTATGAGGTTGACATGCGCCTGCGGCCGAATGGCAAGGGCGGCTTTTTGATGACGGGCATCGATGCCTTCGAGCGCTATCAACAAAGCGAGGCCTGGACCTGGGAACACCAGGCCTTGCTGCGCGCCCGAGCCGTGGCGGGAGACGAAAAGTTGCGCGCGGCGTTCGAAGCCGTGCGCCGCCGCACGCTCACCTGTTCGGTACGCCGCGAGACGCTGCGCAACGACGTGCTGGAGATGCGGCTGCGAATGCGTAAAGAGCTGTCGCGCTCAGGGCCCGGGGAGTTTGACATCAAGCAGGACGCGGGCGGCATTGGCGACATCGAATTTCTGGTGCAGTACTGGGTATTGGCCAAGGCCCAGTCGCACCCTGAGCTCCTCACCTACACCGACAATATCCGCCAGCTCGAGGGTTTGGCAGCGGTCGGCGCGGTCGATGAGGCAACGGCGCTTTGGCTCAAAGAGTCCTACATAAGTTACCGCACGGTGCTGCATCATCTATCGCTGGAAGGCGATGGTGAGCGCATCGTCGCGGCGGCGCCGTACCGGGAAACTCGCGCTCGGTTGCGCGCGATATGGCATGCGACGCTTGAATCGCCGCCGTGACCTGTCAAAATCCGCTGCCCATGGCTGCCACTGCTGTCTCCGAAGTCCTTTCCACGGTTCCGCCGAGCAACCCGTTGCTGGTGCGGTGGGTCGGGCCGGCCGGTGGGGTTCCGCCCTTTGACCGGGTGCGCGTCGCCGACTTCAAGCCGGCGCTCGAGGCGGCCATGGCGGAAAACCTGGCGGAGGTCGAAAAAATAGCCCGAGATCCGGCCGCCCCCGACTTTGAGAACACCATCGTGGCGCTGGAAAGGTCAGGTCGCACCTTGAATCGGGTGAGCGCGATTTACGGTGTCTGGTCCTCGACCATGAGCACGGAAGATTTTCAGGCGGTCGAGCGCGACATGCAGCCCAAGCTGGCCGCGTTCTCGGACAAGATCTTCCAGAATGTCCCGCTGTTCGCGCGCATCGCGGCGGTTTACGGCGACCGGCAACAGCTCACGCCGGTGCAGCAGCGGCTGTGCTGGTTCTACCACAATAATTTCGTGCGTGCCGGCGCGAAGCTCGATTCGCAGGCAAAGCGGCAGGTGGGCGAGATCAACGAGCGCCTCGCGACTCTGTTCGCGAACTTCAGCCAGAATCTATTGGCCGACGAGGCCGGTTACGTGCTGTATCTGAAGAGCGAGCACGAGCTGGCCGGCTTGCCGGAGCCGCTGCGCGCGGCGGCGCGTTCGGCGGCCGCGGCGCGGGGTCACCCGGGAGAATGGGCGATCCTCAATACGCGCTCCTCCATGGATCCGTTTCTGACCTACGCGGAGCGGCGTGATTTGCGCGAGAAGGTCTGGCGCACGTACTACAGCCGCGGCGACAACGGCAACGCGCACGACAACAAACAAATCATCACCGAGATTTTGGCCTTGCGCGCGCAGCGCGCCAAGCTGCTGGGCTACCCCACGCATGCGCATTGGCGCGTGGCCGATAGCATGGCGAAAACGCCGGAAGCCGCCATGAACCTCATGATGCAGGTATGGCCGGCGGCCGTAGCCCGCGAGCACGAGGAGGTGGCGGATATGCAGGCGATTGCCGACCACGAAGATGCGGGCATCAAGATTGCAGGATGGGACTACCGTTACTACGCCGAGAAGGTGCGCAAGGCGAAATACGATCTTGAAATGAATGAAGTCAAACCCTATCTGCAGCTCGAGAGGCTGCGCGAGGGGATGTTCTGGGCGGCGGGAGAGCTCTACGGCTTTACTTTCACGCAAGTATTTGGATTGCCGACCGCCAATCCCGACGTGCGCGTCTGGGAAGTGAAGAGCGCTGCCAAGTCCATCGTCGGCCTCTGGTATTTCGACCCCTATGCGCGGCCCGGCAAAAACTCCGGTGCGTGGATGAGCGAGTACCGCGGCCAGGAAAATCTGGACGGCCCTGTGGCTCCCATCGTGTCGAACAATACGAATTTTGTGAAAGATGAAAGCGGTGGGCCGCTGCTCATCAGTTGGGACGATGCGGTCACGTTGTTCCATGAGTTTGGCCACGCGCTGCATGGCTTGAACTCCGATGTCACCTACCCGTCGCTTGCCGGCACCAACGTGGTTCGCGACTTTGTGGAGTTTCCTTCGCAGCTCAACGAGAATTGGCTGTCGACCCCCGAAGTGTTGTCGCGATTCGCCGTGCATTATCAGACCGGACTGCCAATTCCGCCTGCGTTGGTCGCCAAGATCAAGAAGGCGAGCACGTTCAACCAAGGCTTCGCAACCGTCGAATACCTCGCCTCCGCGCTGGTTGACATGAAACTTCACCTGGCCGGGGACCGGCCTGTCGATGTCGATGAATTCGAGCGTACGACGTTGGCGTCCCTCGGCATGCCTCCTGAGATGGTCATGCGTCACCGCACGCCGCAGTTCGCGCATATTTTCTCGAGCGACGCGTATTCCGCGGGCTACTACAGCTATCTTTGGGCGGAAGTGCTCGATCATGATGCGTTCGAGGCGTTCATCGAGGCCGGCGGGCCGTACGACAAGAACATTGCAAAGCGCTTGCACGATGACATCATGTCCGTGGGCAATAGCGTGGATCCGGGCAACGCATATCGGAATTTCAGGGGATCTGACCCTAAAATAGACGGATTGTTGCGGGCGCGCGGCTTCGCGCCGCCGAAGCAAGTCCAAGCCCAAGTACACATTCAAGCGGAGTGATGGTTATGTCGGCAATGGTCCAGGACGATTTCAAGCATCGATTGATAGTGCCGAATGCACTGCATCACTACACCGTCAACATGGCCGACCTGCCGCTTTCATGTCCGATGCCGGGCATGATGCTGTGGAATTCGCATCCTCGGGTTTATCTGGCGATCGAAGCGACAGGCTGGGCCAAATGCTCTTACTGCGGAGCCGAATTCACGCTCAATAGAAATGCGGCCGGACCTGCCGACATCGCGTCGGAGACCGATCCATAAAATGCGACCGATGCCGAAGATCCAGTTCAAGCATCAAGATTTGTACTCGGCGTAGGATTTCTCCTCGACGATGCTCGAGCCGAGCTTAGAATTGATGCGCCGCTTGATGGCCGCCCGCTCGTCGTTCTCGAAATAGACCGCCCGGGCGAGACGAATGAAGTCCGCATCGAATTCCTGAGCGCGCTCCTTATCGCGAATGTTATCCTCGATCACCCACAAGCGCTCGTTGACCAGAAGCAGTGCCGTCACGTCGGCGGAGATGTCGGCCTTGGCATAGGGCGAGGCGCTCCAAGTCTCTTCGAGCACCTTGAGTTCGATGCGCACGTTCGCGACCTTTTTGGCATCGCTCATGCGGCTGGATTTGATCCTGAGAATGGTGATCTTATCCAGCAGCTCACCGGGTGAGACGGGAACGTTGATTTCGCTCATGAGGGCATCTTAGCGAAATTCGGCGGTCTGGCGAGCATCTCCGGCGAGGATGAGTGCGTCGAGCTTGGCGGTTGCATCGCCCACCTCGATCAGGTCCATGACGCCGGGCCGCTCGATTTTCGTGGTCCACGGGATCTGCGCCGCGGGTTTTCCCAGGAATTTGCGTGCCGCCGCGTCGTACTTGTCGACGCACCATTGCCGGCTGTAATAGGGCCCGGCGCGCTGCGGATTGGTGGCTGCATAGAGGCCAATCACCGGCAACCGGACCATGCTTGCCATGTGCGCGGGACCCGAGTCCGGCGACAGCAGCACGGTGCTCTGCGACATCAGGCCGAGCAATTGGGGCAGCGTGTCCTTGCCGATCTGATTGACGAGCGGGGTGCGCGCCGCTGCGGCAATCGCCGCGCCCATCCGTGCCTCCTCGGAACTGCGGCCCCCGACCAGCACCACGCTCATGCGATGCACCGAGGCGGCGTGATCGGCGACCGCGGCATAGTGCAGGGCCGACCAGTTGCGCGCGGTGTGGCTGGAACAAGGGCTGATGAGCAGGGTGCGGTCGGCGGTGATCACGCTGCGCGCATAGTCGAGGGCGTTCGGCGGCAGGGAAACATCCCAGTGGGGAGGCGCGGGCTCGATGCCGCAGGCACGCGCGAAGCCCATGAATGAATCGAGCACGTGCTCCGATGCCGCGGGCTCGATCTGCGCGTTCGTGAACAGCCACTGCAGCTCGCGGGCGCGCCGCCGATCGAAACCAAGCTTGATCGGTGCGTCGATCAAGCGGCTGACCAGGCTCGCGCGCAGCGACAACTGCATGTCGAGCAGCAGGTCGAAACGCCGCCCGCGCAACAGCGCGCGCAGGCGCCACAGTTCCCGAAGGCTTGCCGACTTATCGAAGGTGATAAACTCGATTCCCGGAAGTATCTCCGTCATCAGCTTGGCTTCGACCTTGCCGATGATCCAGGTAAACCGCGTTTTAGGCCACGCCGCTTGGAAGGCTCGGAGCGCCGCCAACGCATGGCAGGTATCGCCGATCGCCGAGAGACGCAGCAGGCATACGTGTTGCAGCGGCGGTTTGAAGCTTAAGGTAGTCATAAAAATGATGAAGGGCGGCCAACGCATTGCCACTGCTACGGGCGTCATGCTGGCTGATCCCGATGGCATTGGCAATGCGCGGCTCGGCGCCTCGGAGGCTCTGTTCGATCCGAAATTTTGGCAATCGCGCGGCGAGCTCGCCGCCGTGTCCGGCGGCCGGGGTTCGGCGTGGTTCGTGGGATCGGCGGCAAATCCTTGGGTGCTGCGGCACTATCGCCGCGGCGGCTTCATCGCGCGAATTTCTGAAGATCGGTATTGGTGGTCGGGCGAGGAGCGCGTGCGCTCATTTGCCGAGTGGCGCCTGCTGCTCAAGCTTGCGCAGCGCGGTTTGAGCGTGCCGAAACCGGTTGCGGCCTTTTACCGGCGCGATGGGCTGACCTACCGCTGCGATCTGATTACGGAGCGCATCGCGCACACGCAATCTCTAAGCGCGGTGCTTGGCGCGGGGCCGCTTGCAGAGAGCAGCTGGCGCGCCATCGGCGTGGCGATCGCGCGTCTACACCGCGAGGGCGTCGATCACGCGGACTTGAATGCGCACAACATCTTGCTCGGCCCCGGCGGGCGCGTCAGCATCGTCGATTTCGACCGGGGACGCGTGCGCGAGCCGGGCGCGTGGACGGCGAGGAACCTGGAACGCCTGAAGCGTTCGCTCGAGAAAATCTCTGCCACGTTGCCGCCGGAGCGGTTCGCCCTGGCACACTGGAATGAGCTGTTGGCCGGATATCAGGCGGACTAGTGCGCTTCATCTACTCGTGGCTGGTCCGATGCGCCGTTCCGGCAGCCTTAGCGGCGATCCTGTGGCGCGGCTTGCGCGATCGCAGCTATTGGCAGGGATTGGCGGAGAGGCTGGGCTTTGGACGCGCGCTGAGCGCGCGATGCATTTGGCTGCACGCGGTTTCCCTCGGCGAAATGTCGGCGGCGGCGCCGCTGCTGCAGGCCCTGCGTTTGCGCCACCCGGATATTCCGCTGCTGGTGACCACGGCCACACCGGCCGGAAGGGCACGAGCACTGGCCTTGTTCGCCGATCGCGCCTCGTTTGCCGAGGGAACCGACGTGCGATTTTTGCCGTACGACACTCCCGGTTCGGTGAGGCGCTTTCTGGCACGCGCGCGTCCCCGCATTGCGATCATCATGGAGACGGAACTGTGGCCGAATCTGCTGCGCGAGTGCGAGAGAAGGCGCATCCCCGTGTTGTTGGCAAGCGCGCGGCTCTCGGTCAAGTCGGTTTCGCGTTATCGGCGCTTCGGTAGTCTGTTCGGCGGCGTTTTCACCAAGAACTTGATGGTGGCGGCGCAATCCGCCGCCGATGCCGGACGGTTTAGATCGATTGGTGCCGCTGCCGAGCGGACTTTGCTGGTGGGCAACGTGAAGTTTGATTTGCAGACGGACGCGGGCAATCTCGACGCAGGCAGGCAGCTGCGCGCTGCCTATGCCGGGACGCGGCCGGTCTGGATCGCGGGTAGCACGCATGCGGGCGAAGAGGAGCAACTGCTCGATGCACACGCCTTGCTGCTGAAGGCCGCAGCAAACGCCGTCTTGCTGTTGGTGCCGAGGCACAAGGACCGTTTCGCCGGCGTGGCGGAGTTGCTGACCCGCCGCGGAATTAAATTTGCACGCCGCAGCCACATCGCGGGCAGCGTACTGCCGAGCGACACCTCGGTGCTGTTGGTGGATACGGTCGGAGAACTTGCCGCGCTGTACGCGTCGGCCGACGTGGCGTTTGTCGGCGGCAGTCTCACGGCCGTAGGCGGCCACAATCTGCTCGAGCCCGCTGCGCTGGGGTTGCCGGTGCTGACCGGACCTTCGTTTTTCAACAGTCGGGAGATCGCGCAGCTCTTGCTGGACCGGGGCGCGGCACTGCTGGTGGACAATGCACAGGACCTGGCGGCGGTGCTGACGCGGCTGCTGGGCGATCCCAAGGAGCGCGAACGCATCGGCAGCATCGGTAAGGAGATCGTCGCGGCGAACCGCGGCAGCCTGGAGCGGCTGCTGGCGCTAATCGAGCCTGCGCTTACTGAGCCTGCGCCCAGCGGACCGGCGGCTATCGAGGCTTCGCTGCGGCGGTGACATCTGCCGGAGCGACGGTCTTCGCCGCCGGGGGGACATCGCTCTGCGGCGCCGGTGCCGGCGTATCCGTGAGCAGTCCGTTGATTCGCTGCAAGCTTTGCTCGGACAAGATGCCGGCGGCTTGCTGTAGCTTGACGACATTCAGCATGTAGTCATAGCGGCTGTGCGAATAATCGGTTTGCGCCTGAATCCATTGTTGCCGGGACTGCAATACGTCCACCGCGGTGCGCGTGCCCGCTTCGTAGCCAGATTCCGTGGCGCGCAGCGCCGTGAGGTTCGACTCGACTGCGCGATGCAGCGCCTTGACGCGCGATATTTCCGAGAGCACGCCGAGATAGGCGTCGCGCGCATCATGCTCGGTCTGCCGCGCCACCCGCTCGAGGCGCTCTTTGGCGGCGCGATGCTGATAAACCGCCTGGCGCACCTGCGAAGAGACCAAGCCCCCCGAGTAAATGGGGAAGGTCAATTGAATTCCGATCGAGCGCTGCCGTTCATCCAAGAACGTGCTGCCCGCGGGACTGCCATCGGGGTACACGTCGATCTGATTGTTCGTGAGCTTGCCGGCGCTGCCGACCAGATCCAGCGACGGAAAATGCCCGCCACGGGCGACCGAGACGTTCTCGCGCGCAATGTCGGCGGCCAGGCGGCTCGAAACCAGCGACAGGTTCTGTTGCAGGGCCATCTCGACCCACCGGTCCTCGCTGATGGGGTCCGGGTTGGCCGTCTCGAAAGGCTCGATGGGACGGGCCAGGCTATCAAACGGATCCCCGATGATTTCCCGCAGCAGCTCCTGGGTGGACGCCAGTGTACGCTTGGCGGCGATGACTGCCGCGGCGGTACTGTCGTGGGAGGCGCGCGCCTCCTCCACATCGGTGACGGCGATGAGTCCGATTTGATAACGGGCCTCGGCCTGATCGAGCTGGCGGGTGACGGAGATCAGCGCCATTTGCTGCGCCTGCAGGTCATCCTGCGCGCCGAGCACATCGAAATACCGCTGCGAGACGCGCTCCATCAAATCCTGTTGGGCGGCCTGGTAGTCCGCCTCGGCCTGCGCCACCTGAGAATCCGCGCGCTTCAGCGCCTGCCAGTTCTCCCAGCGAAACAGGCTTTGCTTCAAGTCAATGGTGTAGTGGTGAATGGTGGTATCCACCTTGCCGCTGAACGGGAAGGACTCGGTTACCGTCGTGGGCGAACCCGCCGCAGCACAGGGCGCGCCGGCCGGTATCGTGGGACCGCACGGGGGCAGGGCGAGCACCTGGGTCTGGTTGATCGACCCCGAGTCGTGTTCTCGCGAGATCTGGCCGTTACCGGCGAGCTGGGGCAGCAGCGTTGACAGAGCCTGCGGTTTGGCCTCAAGGGCCGCCAGGCGCGTTGCCTCGGCCTCCCGTAGCTGGGGGTCGTTCTGCAGGGCGCGCTGATAGACAGCCAGCAGGTCTGCGGCAGGGGCCGCACCCGCGACAAATAGAGCCAAGACAATCCCAATTCGCTTCATGAATTATCCATTCTTGGGGACCCTCATCCCGGTAGTATAGTGTTATATACTACTATATCACCTGCGGCATGCGGGTCAATATTGCGGAATCCTAGGGTCTATAACCCGGGACCAGGCCAAAATTCCGCCGGAGAGGTTAAAAACTTTGCCGAAACCCTGGCGTTCCAGAAATTCCGCCACCTGAGCGCTGCGGCCCCCGGAGCGGCAGATCACGACCGTTTCCTTTTTGGGATCGAGCTCGGCGATCCGGTCGGAAATCTCGCCCATGGGGATATGGACGACATGGGTGGGCACGGGGGCGAGCTTCAGCTCCCAGTCCTCGCGCACGTCGAGCAGCGTCATCTCCTCGCCGGCCTCGCGCCGATCCAGGAATTCTCGCGGACTCATTTCCCCAATCATGGCTAAAACACGAACCTTTGCGCTGCAGTGGCATTGATCAGCGGTTCGACAACGGTTTCGAACAAGCTTTCGCGAATCCATTCGGCGGTATCGACCCTCCGTACCAGGATGGCGTCCATCACGGGCGCTTCGCCCACAATGGCGAACAAGCGTCCGCCGACGCGCAGCGACCTCTCGAAGCGCGCGTCGTAGACCGGCAGCGAGCCCGTCACGGCGATCGCGTCGTACTCGCCCAAAGGAGCGGTGTCGAACGCATCGCGGGTCTGAAAATCCACGCTCGCTTCCGGCACGGCGCGCAAATTCGCCTTGGCGGCAGCCGTAAATAGCGGGTGAATATCCAAGGATCGCGTCGCGGCGCCCAGCAAACTCAGGCATGCGGCAAGGTAGCCGTTGCCGCTGCCCACCTCGAGCACGCTGTCGGCCGCGGCGATCCCCAAGGCTTGCAGAATGCGACCCTGAATTTTTGGAGCAAGCATCGATTGACCCAGTCCGATCGGTATGGACGTGTCGGCAAAAGCCAGCTCACGGTATTCCGGGGGCACAAATGCTTCACGCGGCACCATGCAAAAGACATCGAGCACTCGAGGATCGAGTACTTCCCAGGTGCGTATCTGCTGATCCACCATTTGCTGCCGAGCGGCCAATGTATCCATGATTTCTCGCGCGCGATTAAGGCCGCTGATTATGGTCAATTTCGACAGGCTACGCGAGCCCCTTGCGCTATTCTCCACATCACGATGGTTCGCGACGTGTCCAGCTCGTGAAGGGCGCCCAAATATTAAGCGTCGCTAAGACCCGTCGTTATTGAGGTCAGCGTTGATCTTCTCTTCCCTGGCGTTGTGGTTCGTGACCGCGGCTGTTCTGGCAGTGGGCGTCGTCGTGCTCTTCGTTTGGAAGCGGCGCCAGGAGCGCGCGGTCAACGATTTCTCGAAGCAGATTCAGTTTCTGCTCGACGAAGGCGGCACCGCCGGCCGCATTGCGCCGGGCACGGAGCCGGGCGCGTTGAGCAAGCTGGGTGCGGCGGTCAACAAACTGCTCGAAGATCTCGAGTTGCGCGGCGCGCAACTCGAGGATCGCGAGCAACTTTTTCAGCGTCTGGTCGAGTCCGTGCACGACGCCGTGCTAGTGCACCGCAAAGATATTCTTTTCGCCAACGCGCGCTTCCTCGCGCTGCTCGGTATGAAGTCCGCGGATGTCGTCGGCCGCCCGCTCACCGAATTCGTGGCACCGGAATATGTCGAGCTGGTGGAAAGCAATTTGCGACGGCGGCTGGCGGGCGAAGCGGCGGCGGAGCGTTACGAAATCGAGCTCATGGATCGGCAAGGTCAGGTCACGCGCGTGGAGCTTTCGAGCACCGTGATCGACAGCTCCGGGGAGCCTGCACTGCTCCTCACCGCGCTGGAAATGATGCCGGGCGCGATCCCGACGGAAGTTTCCCAGAAGCCGCGCGCGATGGCGACGCTGGACGCGATGGGCGAGAGCGTGATTACGGTCGACCAAGACGGGCGCATCGATTACATCAATCAGTCCGCGGCGCATCTGTTGGGCCAGCAGGCGGATCAGATCCTGGGCAAGTCGTTTGCGGATGTCGCTTCCTTGGTGGATGAGAACGACCGCCGCGCGCTCGGCGATCCTGTACAGAAAGCCTTGAGCGGCGGCGGCCGGGTGTCCACGGGCAGGCGCGCGGTTCTGGTTCCGGCAAGCGGCAGCATGGAACGATTCGTCGAGATCAGTGTGACGCCGCTGCAATTGGAGGGCAAGGAAGCGTCCGGCCTGGTTCTGGTGCTGCACGACACCAGCGAGCTTCGCGGCCTGACCCGGCAGATGACCTATCAGGCCAGTCATGACGCTCTCACGGGTCTCGTGAACCGGCGTGAGTTCGAGCGCCGGCTGCAGGAGGCGTTGGACTCCGCGCAATTGGGGGATGCCGGCCACGCATTGTGCTATCTCGATTTGGATCATTTCAAAGTCGTCAACGACACCTGCGGGCACACTGCGGGCGATAACATGCTGCGCGAGATTGCCTCGCTCATCAAAGAAGCGGTGCGCGATTCGGACACGGTCGGCCGCATCGGCGGCGATGAGTTCGCGCTGTTGCTGGCGGGCTGTCCGCTGGAGAAAGCCCGGCAGATTGCCGACAACGTGGTGCGCTCGGTCAACGACTATCGGTTTGTCTGGAAGGACAAGATATTCAATGTCGGCGTCAGCATCGGACTGGTTGAAATCGGACGCGACAGCGGCACCATTGAAGACATCATGAATTCGGCCGACTCCGCCTGCTACGTCGCGAAAAAGCAGGGCGGCCTGCACGTGCATGTCTATTCGGCGCGCGAGGAGGCGAATGCGCGCCACAGCGGCGAAATCCATTGGCTGCTGAAATTACAGGGCGCGTTGCGCGACAATAAATTCGAGCTGTATTACCAGCCGATCGTGCACGCACGCGCGGGGGGCTTGAGCGGCCCCGCTCTCGAGGTTTTCGTGCGGCTCGCCGGCGAGGGCGGACAACCGGCGGCGCCGCCCGCGGAATTCATTCGCGCCGCGGAGCGCTATCGTCTGATGCCGCACGTCGATCGCTGGGTGGTGCAGGCCGTGCTGGCCGCGCTCGGGCGCGGCGGCTTGAAGTTGCCGCCCGGCCGCAGCGTCGCGATCAACATTGCCGGTCAGACCCTGGGCGATGCGGAATTCCTGGAATTCGTAGTGGAATGTTTCGATCACACGGGCGCGAATCCCAACGACATTTGCTTCGAGGTGACGGAAACCTCGGTGGTCGCGAATCTGGACCACGCGCAACGCTTCATTGCCGTGCTGCACGGCATGGGGTGCGAGTTCGCACTGGATAATTTCGGCCGGGGCTTGAGCTCATTCTCGACGCTCAAGACCTTGCCGATGGACTATTTGAAGATCGACGGATCCTTCATCAAAAATCTCGCCGGGGACGCGGTCAACCAGGCCATGGTGGCGGCCATGATCGAACTGTCGCGCAGCCTCAATTTCCGCGTGGTCGCGGAGCATGTCGAGGATCAATGGGCGTTGGATACCGTAACGGGCATGGGCATCGACTTCGTGCAGGGATACCTGGTCGGCAGGCCGCAACCGCTGTCGATGACGCCGAGCACTTAAGACGGCTCCCAAGCGGCAGGCCCGGCCCGCAGTCCTTATAACGCCGGGGCAGCCGCTCATAACAAACTTCTATGGCATTTCAGCCGCTCTTAGGAGGAAAATCCCAGGCACTCATTTGCGCCGAGGTCAGACATGCCTGTTTATGACGACAACACCAAGTCCATCGGCCGTACGCCGCTGGTTCGGATCAACCGGCTCAATGCCGGCAGCGACGCAGTCGTTCTCGCCAAGATCGAGGGCCGCAATCCGGCCTACTCGGTGAAATGCCGTATCGGGGCTGCGATGGTGTGGGACGCAGAAGAGCGCGGAGCGCTGAAACCCGGCATGTCTATTGTCGAGGCCACGAGCGGCAACACCGGCATTGCGTTGGCGTATGCAGCCGCCGCGCGCGGTTATGGCTGCGTGCTCACCATGCCGGACACCATGACCATGGAGCGACGCAAGGTCGTGGCGGCACTCGGTGCAAAGCTCATTTTGACGCCCGGCGCCAAGGGCATGAAGGGCGCCATCGCCAAGGCCGAGGAACTCGCCTTGTCTGATCCCAAGAAATACTTGTGGGTCAAGCAATTCGACAATCCCGCCAATCCGGGAATTCATGAGAAAACCACGGGCCCTGAAATTTGGGACGACACGGAAGGCAACGTGGACATCTTCGTCAGCGGTGTCGGCACCGGCGGCACTCTGACCGGCGTGTCCCGCTACATCAAGAAAACGCGCGGCAAGCCGATCACGACGGTGGCCGTGGAGCCCACCAACTCGCCGGTGATTTCGCAGACGCGCGCGGGCGAGCCGCTCACACCGACGCCGCACAAGATCCAGGGGATCGGCGCGGGTTTCATACCGCACAACTTGGATATGTCCCTGGTCGATCGGGTCGAGCAAGTGACCAATGAGGAGGCCATCGAGATGGCGCGCCGGCTGGCTCGCGAAGAGGGTATTTTGTCGGGCATTTCCTGCGGTGCGGCGATGGCAGCGGCGCTGCGTCTGGCGCGCGATCCGGCGAACAAGGGCAAGACCATTGTCGTGATCCTGCCGGATGCGGGAGAGCGCTACTTGTCCGGCGCATTGTTCGAAGGCTTGTTCGAAGAAGTTGAGAAAATGCAGGCGGTTGCGTAGCAGGAAACACCCATGAACGCCAAACCCGCAGCCATGCCGGAAGCCCCAGCACTCGAGAAACTCACCGAAGAGTTGCTGGGCAGCTACCTGAGTGATGAGCGCGGGCGGCGCATCTCGCATGGTTATCTACCCTCGCGCGAGGGCATCGTCGAGATCCTGACCACGGTGCTGGACCTGATGTATCCCGGATACTTCGGGCGCCAGGACCTGAATGCCGAGAACCTGGGGAAGCACGTCGAGCAAATGATCGGCGCGCTGGCGCCGAGGCTTGAGCACGAAATCGAACAATGCCTGTGCTACGGTCGCGAGCGCGAGGCGGTGCTGCCGGCACTCGGCGAGTGCGCGCCGCGCGCGCATGAATTGGCGGAGATCTTCCTGCGGCGGCTGCCGCAGATCCGCGGCTTGTTGATCCGCGATGTGCAGGCGGCCTTCGATGGCGATCCCGCCGCGCTGAATCTGGACGAGATCATTCTTGCCTATCCGGGCGTGCTCGCGGTGAGCGTCTATCGCATTGCGCATGCGCTGTACGATTTGGGCGTGCCGATGATGGCGCGCATCATGACCGAGTGGGCGCATTCCAAGACGGGCTGCGACATCCATCCCGGCGCGACCATCGGCGCGGCGTTTTTCATCGATCACGCCACCGGCGTGGTGATCGGCGAGACGACGCACATCGGCGAGGGCGTCAAGATCTACCAGGGCGTGACCTTGGGCGCGCTATCGCTGCCGCGCGATGCAAGCGGGCAAATCATCCGCGGCAGGAAGCGCCATCCCACCGTCGAGGACGGCTCGACGCTGTATGCCAATGCCACCGTGCTCGGCGGCCAGACCGTCGTCGGCGCCGGCAGCGTCATCGGCGGCTCGGTGTTCTTGACGCGCAGCGTGCCGCCGCGCTCGCGGGTGTCCCTGAAGGAACCGGAACTGCGCGTGGCGACGCGGGACGGGGCGGCGGAACCCGACGCGATCTACTTTGACATCTAGTCACGCGCTTACGCGCCGAATCTACGGGGTCGAAGCGACCCGTCCTTAAGGGTTTGAAGAGCCGCGTTACATCAGCTTGCCGAGCACAGGCACCAGCAGCAGCGCGACGATGTTGATGATCTTGATCAGCGGATTGATCGCCGGTCCTGCCGTGTCCTTGTAGGGATCGCCGACCGTATCGCCGGTTACCGCCGCCTTGTGTGCGTCGGATCCCTTGCCGCCGAAGTGGCCTTCCTCGATGTATTTCTTGGCGTTGTCCCACGCGCCGCCGCCGGTGGTCATGGAAATGGCGACGAACAGACCGGTGACGATGGTGCCGATCAGCAATCCGCCGAGCGCTTGAACGCCGGTGCCGGGACCCATCAGGAAATTCACTATGAACACCAGCACGATCGGCACGAGTATGGGCAGCAGCGACGGTACGATCATCTCCTTGATGGCTGCCTTGGTCAGCATGTCCACCGCACGGGAGTAGTCAGGCTTCGCGGTGCCTTCCATGATTCCTGCGATCTCCTTGAATTGACGGCGTACCTCGTTGACCACTGCGCCGGCGGCACGGCCCACCGCTTCCATCGCCATGGCCGCAAACAGATACGGTACGAGTCCGCCGATGAACAAGCCAATGATCACGGCGGGGTTCGACAGGTCGAAGGTCGTGGGATGGCCCAGCACTTCACCGAGCTTGTGCGTGTAATCGGCAAACAGCACCAGCGCGGCCAAACCCGCCGAGCCGATGGCATAGCCCTTGGTCACGGCCTTGGTGGTGTTGCCCACGGCGTCCAGTGGATCCGTGACATCGCGTACTTTCTTGTCCAGGTGCGCCATTTCGGCAATGCCGCCGGCGTTGTCGGTGATCGGGCCGTAGGCATCGAGAGCGACGATCATGCCGGTCATGGACAACATCGCCGTGGCGGCGATGGCGATGCCATACAGTCCCTCGAGCTGGTACGAGGCCCAGATGCTCAGGGCCACGGCGATGACCGGCAGGGCGCAGGCTTTCATCGACACGCCGAGTCCGGCGATGATGTTGGTGGCATGACCGGTCTGCGAGGCTGCCGCCACGTGCTGCACGGGCTTGTACTCGGTCGCGGTGTAGTACTCGGTGATCACGATCATCGCAGCCGTCAGCGCCAATCCCACCAGCGTGCACAGCCACATTCTCATGGCGTGTTCACCCATGATGTTTTGCGCGACAAAGTAGAAGGCGATCGCGGAAATCACCGCCGATACGATCACGCCTTTGTACAGCGCGTTCATGATCTTGCCGCCTTCGCGGGTCGACACGAAGAAGGTGCCGATGATGGAGGACACGATCGAAATCGCGCCGAGCACCAAGGGAAACAAAATCGCGCGCGCGCCCAGATCAGTCATCACCAGGCCGCCCAGCAGCATGGTGGCAACCAAGGTCACGGCATAGGTTTCAAATAGGTCCGCCGCCATGCCGGCACAGTCGCCCACGTTGTCGCCGACGTTATCGGCAATGACCGCGGGGTTGCGCGGGTCGTCCTCGGGGATACCGGCTTCCACCTTGCCCACCAGGTCGGCGCCGACGTCGGCGCCCTTGGTGAAAATGCCGCCGCCCAAGCGCGCGAAGATCGAGATGAGCGAACCCCCGAAAGCCAGTCCGACCAGCGAGCGCAGGGCCGCGTCGGCGTTGCCCAGCACGCCCTGCATGACGAAGTAGTAGCCGGCGACGCCCAGCAATCCTAAGCCCACGACCAGCATGCCGGTAATGGCGCCGCCGCGGAAAGCGACCTTCAGCGCGGCATTGATGCCATTGTGCGCGGCCTGCGCGGTGCGAACGTTGGCGCGCACCGAAATGAACATGCCGATGTAGCCCGCCAATCCGGACAGGATAGCGCCCACTGCGAATCCGCCGGCCGTCGCCCAGTCGAGCGCCACGCCGATGGCCAGGAAGAGAACGACGCCGACTATCGCAATGGTGGAATACTGCCGGTTCAGGTAGGCACGGGCGCCCGCCTGAATGGCGGCGGCGATTTCCTGCATCCGGGCATTGCCGGCCGGCTGCTTCAATATCCAGCGTACCGAAATAACGCCGTAGAGGATTGCAACCACTCCGGCTGCTATCGCAAGCCATAGCGCATTATCAAGAGTCATGTAGGTTCCCTTCGGGCTTATGTTATTGAAATCTAAGAGGTTAGTGTCAAAAAAAGCGACGCGACTATATCACAAACGGGGTTCGCAGGCGTTTCGCCACGCTGCTCCCCTTCAATGTGACATAAGCAGGTAACCCGTTGCGGTAGGGAGGGTAACCTTCGCCCCCGATCAGGGGCAACAGGTAGCGCCGGCAGGCGGCGGTGATTCCAAAGCCATCCGCGGTAATGAATTCGCGCGGCAGTTTTTTCTCTTGATTCGCAATGGCGGATAACGGCGCTTCGCCAATGCTCCACCGATACGGTTTCGAGGACTTTCGGACAATGACCGGCATCACCGCGTTCCTGCCCTTCAGCGCCAGTTCCACGGCCGCCTTGCCGACGGCGTAGGCCTGGTCGACATCCACTTTGGATGCAATGTGGCGTGCTGAGCGCTGCAGATAGTCCGCTACCGCCCAGTGGAACTTGTAGCCAAAGGCCTGCTGCGTCATCTGCGCGACGACGGGTCCCACACCGCCCAATTGGGCATGGCCAAACGCGTCCTTGGTGCCGGCTTCGGCAAGGAACTTGCCGTCGGCGTCCTGGACGCCTTCGGAAACCACGACGACGCAGTAGCCGCGCTGTTCAACAGTGGCTTTCACCTTGTTCAGGAAGGCCTCGCGGTCAAAGGCGATCTCGGGGAAAAGAATGATATGGGGCGCATCGCCGGGCTTGTCTGCCGCCAGGCCGCCGGCCGCCGCGATCCAGCCCGCGTGTCTGCCCATCACCTCGAGAACAAAAACCTTCGTAGATGTGCGGGCCATCGAGGCTACGTCGAGCGCCGCTTCGCGCGTCGAGACGGCGATGTACTTGGCGACCGAGCCGAATCCCGGGCAGCAATCCGTAATGGGTAGATCATTGTCCACGGTCTTTGGTATCCCGACGCAAATCACCGGAAAGTCCATCTGCACGGCGATCTCGGACACTTTCTGCGCCGTGTCCATGGAGTCGTTGCCGCCGTTGTAAAAGAAGTAGCCGATGTCGTGCGCGCGGAATATGTCGATGAGCCGTTCGTACTGCGCCCGATTCTTGTCGATCCCGGCCAGCTTATAGCGTGCCGATCCGAATGCGCCGCCCGGCGTGTAGCGCAGGCCGCTGATGGTGGCCCGGCTCTCCTTACTGACATCGATCATGTCCTCGGTCAATGCGCCGATGATGCCGTGCCTGCCGGCATAGACTTTGCCGATTTTGTTGGGATGACGCCGCGCCGTTTCGATCAGGCCGCAGGCGGATGCATTGATGACCGCGGTGACTCCGCCGGATTGTGCATAAAACGCGTTCTTCCTGGCCACAATGCCCCCTTAGAGTTACGGCCGCGCAGAATAGCCGATCGGCGCGTCCTCTGGTACGGTAGCGCGCTTTTACTACCAAAGAAAAGCATGAGAATAGTCTTATTGGGCGCCCCGGGCTCCGGCAAAGGCACGCAGTCTGCGCTGCTGGTCAAAGCCTATGGTGTTCCCCAAATATCCACCGGTGATTTGCTGCGCGAAGCGCGCGCCAAGGGCACGGCATTGGGGCTGCGCGCGAAGGCTGCCATGGATGCCGGCAAACTGGTGGACGATGACACGGTGCTGGGCATGATTCGCGAGCGCTTGAGCCAGCCGGATGCGGTCAAGGGCTTCATTTTGGACGGCTTTCCGAGAAATCTGGCGCAGGCGGAGGCGCTGGAAAGAATGCTTGCCGACCTGCGCACGCCGCTCGAGGCCGTGGTGCTCTTGAATCTCGATTTAAAGATCCTGTTCAAGCGGCTCACCGGGCGCAGAATTTGTGAAAACTGCAACCAGGTGTTCAACATCTACACCTCACCGCCCGGGATGCTGGCGGAGAAATGCGGCGACAAGCCGCACCGCCTGATTCAACGGGATGATGACAAGGAAGAGGTCATCGGCAAACGGTTGGATGTCTACGAAGCGCAGACCAAGCCGTTGATCGACCACTATCGGACGGCGGGATTGCTGCGCGTGGTCGATGCCGACGCCGACATGAACACGGTTTTCAAGAACATCCGCAAGGTCATCGACTAGCCGAGTACCGCCAGCAAGCGGGTGCCGATCTCCTGCAAACGCCAGCCGGTGAGCGCGTGGGTGTCGCGCTTGCCCATGGCCAGTGCCTTGAGTTCGCCGCGCGGCGCCAGCACCTCGGCACTCACCTGAAGCTCCCCGGCACGCGCGTCAACGGTCTTCGTCAGCCGCTCGAGCAATGCTTTCTGCTCCGGGGTCGGACGAGAATCCTGCACCGGTTCCACATCCGGTGAGCCGGCACCCGCGGCGCGCACGAGCGCATCGAGCAGGGTGGCCGCGAACTTGTCATTCATGGGCTGCACCGCGTCGAGAGCGGCCGCGCTCGCGGGATTGGCCTGGGCAATGGAAAATAGCGCGGCATCCGCGAGAATCCAGGCGCGCGGCAGATCGCGCTCGCGCGCCAGCTTCTCGCGCCAGACTGCGATGGCTTTGGCGCGGGCGCGCGGCTCGGGTTCCAGCTGGCTGATTCCACGCAGCCGCTCCCACGCCTGCGCGGCATCCGGTTCATAGAGCCGACGCTCTTCGAGTTCCAGGCAGTCCTCGCGGACCCAGTGCTCGCGCCCAAGTTTTTCCAGGCGCCCCTTGAGTTCATCGGCGATGGCGCCGAGGTACAGCACATCGTCGGCCGCGTACTCGAGCTGCGCCGCTGTGAGCGGCCGCTTCGACCAGTCGGTGCGAGTTTGCCCTTTTGGAATGGTCACGCCGAGCAATGTCTTCACCAGTTCCGCGTAGCCGACTTGGGGTTTCATGCCGATGCAAGCCGCCGCAATTTGTGTATCGAACACCGGCGACACCACTTGCTTGGCGGTGAGATAGACGGCTTCGAGATCCTGGCGCGCGGCATGAATGAGCTTGCGCACGCCGGGCGCCGTCAGGACCGGCATCAAGGCGTCGAGGCTGCCGATTCGCAGCGTATCGACACACCAGATCTGTCCCGGTGTGCTCAGCTGCAGCAGGCACAATTTCGGGAAAAACGTGCGCTCGCGCAAAAATTCAGTATCCAGGCCGATCGATGCCTGCGACTCCAGGGCGCGCGCAAGCGAATCAAGCTCATCGCTTCGATCGATCCAAATCGCGTCAGGCATCGTCTTACCACGTGTACAATTTGGAACGAATTATGACTGAATCGGCATGCTGCGACTCGTAAAAGCATTTTTGGACATTGCACTTCGGCGGCAGACTCCGGCGTATTTGCCGGCGTCGTCGTTGCTCTTGTTGCTGGCGGCCGGCGCCGCCGCGCTATCGGAAGTGCTCGGCGCGCTGTTGCCGCCCCCGCCGAACGATGCGATCTTGCTGCGCATCGTTCTCGGCGTGGGACTGCCGGTCGCGTTCACGTGGGTGTTGCTGGCGCTCACACGACGCCATGCGCGCTTCTTGCAGACCGCGACCGCGCTGCTCGGCGTCGGTGCGCTGGCGGGTTTCATTCTCTATCCGCTGGACTCCCTGGTGCGCCTGATCGGCGTGGACAAACTTTTGGCGCTGCCGATCGGCGTGCTGTGGACGGCCATATTTATCGGTTATCTGCTGGCGTGCGCGCACATTTGGCGCTCGGCATTCGATTCCGGCCTGATTTTGGGCGGAATCATCAGCATCGGCTACTTCGTAATGCAGACGGCCATCGAGCAGCAAGTGCTGCCGCATTCATGACGCACATCCATATCCTAGGTATAGCAGGAACTTTCATGGGCGGCGTGGCCGCCATCGCCAAGGCGGCCGGATTCAAAGTCACCGGCTCTGATCTCAATGTGTATCCGCCGATGAGCACGCAGCTCAACGCGCTCGGCATCGAGTTCGTGCAGGGCTACGGCGCCGATCAGCTGAATCTCAAGCCCGACATGATCGTGGTCGGAAACGCGCTGAGCCGCGGCAGTCCGGTGATCGAAGCCATTCTCGACCGCGGCATGCCCTACATTTCCGGTCCGCTCTGGCTGGCGGAGGAGGTGCTGCATTCTCGGCACGTGATCGCGGTGACCGGTACCCACGGCAAGACCACCACCACGGCCATGCTCACATGGATACTGGAACACGCGGGTCTCGAGCCGGGATACTTGGTCGGCGGCGTGCCGAGCAACTTTGAATCGAGCGCGCGCCTGGGGAAGCCGCCATTCTTCGTGATCGAAGCCGACGAATACGACACGGCGTTTTTCGACAAGCGCGCCAAATTCGTGCACTACCGCCCGCGCACCGCCATTCTCAATAATCTGGAGTATGACCACGCCGACATCTATCCCGACGTGGCTTCCATCCGCCGGCAATTCAATCAGCTGCTGCGTACGGTCCCAGGCTCAGGAAGGCTCATCGTGAACGGGCGTGATCCCGAACTTGCGCTGACCTTGAGCGAGGGCAGCTGGACGCCGCGCGAAACATTTGCCCTGGGGCGAGAGGCGCCCTGCGACTGGACAGCGCGGATAGCCGAGGCTTCCGCCGCGAGCCGGTTCGAGGTGCATTTCAAGGGGAGGGCCGTTGCCGAAATCGCGTGGAGCCTGATCGGCGAACACAATGTGCTGAATGCGCTCGCGGCGATCGGCGCGGCCAACCATGCCGGCGTGGCGCCGGAGCGCGCGGCGCAGGCATTAAGTGTGTTTCGCGGGGTCAAGCGGCGCATGGAAGTGCGCGGAGTGGTCGACGGTATCACCGTGTACGATGATTTCGCGCATCATCCCACCGCCATCGAGACGACGCTCAAGGGATTGCGCGCGCGCGTCGGCGGCCAGCGCATCCTCGCCGTGTTGGAGCCTCGTTCCAACACCATGAAATTGGGAGTGCACCGCGAAGAACTGGCGCCCTCGCTCAAAGTTGCCGACAAGAGCTGGTTCCTCGCTCCCAAGGATTTGGGCTGGGACTTGAAGGGCGCGGTTTCGAGCATGGGAGATCGCGTCGAGCTCGCCGCGAGTGTCGATGAGATCGTGGACAGTCTCGCGGCCGAAGCACGCGCGGGGGATCATGTGCTGATCATGAGCAACGGCGGATTCGGCGCCTTGCACGACAAATTGTTGACGGCATTGCGGGCGCGTTGATGCCGGAGCCGCATTCGATTGCGCTGTTTCCGCTCAACGTCGTGTTGTTTCCGGAAGGTCCGCTGCCGCTGCGGATATTTGAAACGCGATATGTGGACATGGTTCGCCGGTGCATGCGCGGAGATCAGCGCTTTGGCGTAGTGCTGATCCGCGAGGGCAGCGAAGTGGGCCCGGCCGAGACGTTCGATGTCGGCACCATCGCAAAGATCGTCGACTTTCATCAGCTATCGGACGGTTTTCTCGGGCTCTCCTGCGTGGGGGAGCAGCGATTTCGCATCATCAGCCGCAGCCGGCAAACCGACGGCCTGAACTTGGCCGACATCGAAAGTTTCGAGCGCGAAGCGCGGGTCGCCGTGCCGGAACGCCATGCGCGCCTGGCGGAGCTGTTGAAGACCGTTCTGCCGCAACTAGGGGAGGTCTATGCCGGCATCACGATGCGTTTGGACGATGCAGCCTGGGTCGGACATCGTCTGGCGGAGATTCTGCCGATCGCCGCGGCGGAAAAACAATTCTGCCTGGAACTCAAGGATCCTATCCATCGGCTTGACGTACTGAGTCCCTTGGCGCAGAGCCGCAGCGGGCCTGAGGAACCCACTGGGCGCGGGTAACCCAGAGTGCAAGGGCGATGCAGATTCCCCAGGGCACCAGCCAGTACCCCAGCAACCCGTCGAACCGCCCGACCCAGAACGTGAATTCCGGCGCCGCGCCGCTGGTGGTCCCCTCCTGCAGCATGCGCAGCACGACCACCCAGCCGGCGTGCAGGCCGATTGCCACCGCGATATTGCCGGTCATCGCGCGTGTAAGGCTCAAGATCAGTCCCACGATGAGCCACGAGAGAAACGAATCGAACACCACCGAGGGTTGCGCCAGCGGCGAGAAGGAGCGTGCCAGCAGGTCAAAGCCGCTGCCCCAACCAACATCCGCCGGCGCAATCCGTACTTTGGCAAAAAAGTGCAGGACTGCGAACAAGGGTGCGGTCAACAGGGCCGCAGTCCATGCGCCGGCTTCACGCTCGATCGCGGTGTGCATGGCGCCGCGAATGACGGTTTCCTCGAGCAGGGCGACGGCGACGCCGGAGCTCAAACCGATCAGGAATATGCGCGCAATGTTTGGCGCGCTCAAAGCCAGTGTACCCACGCGCAGGTGAGTCGCCAGCAGAAAGCCCGCACCCACGCCGGCTGTGGCGATGCCCACGGCGCCCCACGCCAGGCTCACTTTGAGGAATCTGCGCCACGGCAGGCCGTAGCCAAAATCGCGCTTGTGGATGAGGTTCAAGTGCCGGCACACCCACACGAGCTCAGCGATCAGCACCAGCATGGCAACCCGGCCGGCGACGCGGTGAAATGCCCAACTGGCGAAAGTCGCAGTCAGCTCATAGGCCGGGTAGGCGAGCAGCGCGCCGATCAGCCCTGCGAGCAAGATGGCACCAACGAACCACGCGAAGGCGCGCATCAGTCCTTCAGCGAGCGGAATACTTGCGCGGCGGCGGCAGCCGTCGCGTCGATGTCTGCCGCCGTGTGCGCCGCCGACAAGAATCCTGCCTCGAAGGCGGACGGCGCGAAGTACACGCCTTCCTTCAGCATGCCGTGAAAGAAGCGCTTGAAGCGCTCGACATCGCAAGCCATGACCTTTTCATAGCGATCGACGTTGCGCTCGGCGGTGAAGAAAAATCCAAACATGCCGCAGACGTGATTGGTGGAGAGCGCGATCCCCGCGCCGGCCGCGGCCGAGGCCAGTTTCGCCATCAAAATGTCCGTCGCCCTGGACAAGCTTTGATGAAAGCCCGGCGCGCCGATGAGATCGAGGGTGGTGAGGCCGGCGATCATGGCCACTGGATTTCCAGACAACGTACCGGCTTGGTAAACGGGACCCAACGGCGCGAGTTGCTCCATGACATCGCGCCGTCCGCCAAAAGCGCCGACCGGCATGCCGCCACCGATGATCTTGCCGAGCGTCGTCAAGTCCGGGCGCACGCCGTACAGCGCTTGTGCGCCGCCCAGGGCAACGCGAAACCCCGTCATGACTTCGTCGAATATCAGCAGCGCCCCCGCGCGGTCGCACTCGCGCCTGAGGGTCTGCAGGAACTCCGGCGCCGGCGGGACGCAATTCATGTTCCCTGCCACCGGCTCGACGATGACGCAGGCGACTTGCGAACCGATCTGACGCAGCACGCGCTCAACTTGGTCGATGTCGTTGAAGTTCAGCGTCACCGTGTGGCTGGCGAGCGACTTGGGAACGCCGGGCGAGGTGGGAACACCCAGCGTCAATGCGCCTGACCCGGCCTTGATCAACAAGGAATCAGAATGACCGTGATAGCAGCCCTCGAATTTGACGATGGTGTCGCGGCCGGTAAAGCCCCTCGCCAGGCGAATTGCGCTCATGGTCGCTTCGGTGCCGGAGCTGACGAAGCGCACCAGCTCGATGCTCGGCATGAGTTCGACCACCCGCCGCGCGAGCCGCGTTTCCAATTCGGTGGGCGCGCCGAAGCTCAGGCCGTCGGCGGCGACTTGCTGCACGGCTTCGATGACCCGCGGATGCGCGTGCCCCAGGATCATCGGGCCCCAGGAGCCGACGAAATCGATGTAGCGGCGATCATCCGCCGCGAACACATGGGCGCCTTGGGCTTTCTTGAAGAAAATCGGCTCGCCGCCCACGCCTCGAAAGGCTCGCACCGGCGAATTGACGCCGCCCGGAATGTATTTACAGGCTTCCTGAAACAGGCTCATAGCCGCTCATCTAAACAGCGATGGCGGTCTCGGGCAAGCTTAAGCGCACTTCCAACCCGCCGCCGCTCGCATTGACCGCCCGGGCGGCGCCGCCGTGCGCCTTCATCACCTGAGAAGTGATCGCAAGGCCAATGCCTTCACCGCCGCTGTCGCGGTCGCGTGACTCAGCGACCCGATAGAACGGCTCGAAGATACGCTCCAAATCCGCCGCAGGCACTCCCGGCCCATGATCGCGGATGAGAATTTCCAGGCCGCCGCCGGCCCGGCCCACCTGCATTTCCGCCGGCATGTCATTCGGACTGTAGCGCACGGCATTGCGCAGTACGTTTTCGATCGCGCTGCGCAGCAGCTCGCGGCTGCCAAGCACGGCGCAATTCGCGGCGCCCCGCACGTTGATCTTGCAATTTTTCATGGCGCCTTCGAAATTGGCGTCGCGCACGACTTGCTCGATGACATCGTCGAGTTCAAATCGTTCGCGCTGCAGCAGGGCATCGGTGCCGTGCAGACGCGCAAGCTTCAGCACCTGACTGATCATCGAATCGAGGCGTTCGATCTCTCGTTCCAGCCGATCCAGTTGCCGCGCGAAGTCCGCCGGGGGCTGGCGCGCCAGCCCCAACGCGACGCGCATTCGAGCGAGAGGCGAGCGCAGCTCGTGGGATATGTCGCGCAGCAGCTGCGTCGTCGCGCCGCGATTCGTCCGCAGCTGATTGGCCATGGCATCGAAGTCGCGCGCCAGCACCGCAAGCTCATCCTTGCGGCCCTCGAGCCCTGCGCTGACGCGCACATCGAGATTTTCCGAGGCAAGCGCCCGCGCACCGGCCTGAATGCGGCGAATGGGCGCGGTAAGGTGCTCCGCCAGCCACCAACTGGTGAGGGCGCTCACCACCAGCGCAATACCGAGAATGGTGAGCGAAATAGCGGGCAGGCTGAGGGCACCGAAGATGCTGGGGCGGCGCGGCGTGAGCAGCACCGTGTAAATCGATCCGTCCGCGGCAACGATTTGCGGCGCGGCGCGCGAGGGGCGGAAATTGCCCGGAACCGGCTCGCGATTGATGAATTCCAGGCGCCGCGCCGCGCTTTCGGGCAGGCGCCGTCCGAGGATGTCTTGACCGTCGGGTCCGGCGATGAATACTTCGCGGTCGCCGAGCGTGGTTTTGTTCTCCCCCAGCCAGTTCTTCAATGCACCGACGCCGCCGCGCGCCAGAACTTCCGACGCCAGGATGGCCACCGAGGGACGCCGCTGAGATTCGAGCGGTTCATTTTCGCGCGAAGCGATGGTGAACGTGGTTGCGATGCTGCTGCCGACGATGAGGGTCATCGCGAGCAAGAACAAGAGAAAGATTCTGAGGAAGAGGCTATGCATGCGCCTTAGGAGGAATACTCGGACAGGCTCCACGTGAGGGTGTAGCCGGAACCGCGGACGTTTTTTATTTCAGGATTCTTGCCGGCCTCGAGCTCCAGTTTGCGGCGCAGATTGCTGATGTGCGTATCGATGCTGCGATCGTAGGCCGCCAGCTTGCGTCCCAGCGCCTGTTCGGTCATTGCGTCGCGCGAGAGTACCTGGCCCGCGGAGCGCATCAGCAGCTCGAGCACACGGAACTCCGCGCCGGTCAGCGCCACCGGCTTTTCCGCGACGTGCACCTGGCGGGTTCCCGCGTTCAGGGTAATCGGACCCACACTGAGCTCATCCGGAGCGCCGACGCGAGCGGAGCGGCTGCTGGCACGGCGCAGAATCGCGCGGATGCGCGCCACCAATTCGCGTGGATTGAAGGGCTTGCTCAAGTAGTCGTCGGCGCCCAGTTCCAATCCGACGATCCGGTCCACGTCGTCGCCGCGCGCGGTCAACATCAGGATGGGAGTGGCGTAGGAAGCGCCCAGCTTGCGCAATACGTCGAGACCGCCGACGCTCGGCAGCATGACGTCAAGAATCACGATTTCAAATTCGCCGGCTTGCAATTCGGCCAGCGCCTCGCCGCCGTCATGCACGCTTTTCACATCGAAGTGTTCGGCGTTCAAGTATTCGGAGAGCATCTGGCACAGCTCGCGATCGTCATCGACCAAGAGCACGCGCGGATCGCGGGCTGCTGTGGGATCAGTTGTCATACCGCATACTCTGGCACAGTCGGCGCCCGGCGAGGCCCTGACCCCTCGAATTTGCAATTCTTAACAGAACCCTGCGCTGCCTCTGACACATGTTTACACGGCGCCGGACTAGGATAGAGCCGTATCCTCTTTTTACCGTATTGGAGCAATGAACATGAAATCGAATCGCAATTTGCTGGCTGGAATTCTCCTGGCGGCCGGAGCGCTGGTGACAACCGCCGCGGGCATTTCGATCGCGACTGCGGCCGATGAAGCGGTGACCGCGGCGCCGGCCGCGCCGGGGCCGCATGGATGGCATCACCACCAGGGCGCCTGGCACCTGTATTCCAAGCTTAACCTGAGCGCAGAGCAGCAGGCATCCATCAAGACCATCATGGCGAATGCCGGCCCGCAGCTGAAGAGCATTCACCAGGAGATGCACGCCAACTCACTGAAGCTGAGCCAGACGCAGCCGACCGATGCGAACTATGCGAGCGTCGTGTCGCAAGTCACGCAGGCCAACGGCTCGCTGCATGCGCAGATGATCACGCAGCGCGAAGCCGTGCGCGCGCAGATTTTCAAGGTATTGACGCCGGCACAGCAAGCGCAGCTCGCTCAGCTGAAGGCGCAGATGCAAGCGCGCATGCAAGCACGGATGCAATCCCGCCAAGCAGGCGCCGGCGCGCAGTAGGTTTGTCGCTTTAGCAGTCTCGGGATCGTTGTCGTTCTAGACGCTCATAGTTGGGCGGCCGCGATCCCGTCTTTTTTCAGCAGCTGAATCACGCTGCCCTGACCCACCAGATGCCCCGTGCCGACGATCACCAGGTAATTCTTGTCGTCATTGAGCAGCGCTTCGATTTTGGGCACCCATTTGCGATTGCGCGCCACCAGCACCGATTCATATAGCGCGGGGTCGCGCCCGAGCTCCGACTTCAGTTGCTCCGTGAACCATTTCGTGTCGCCGTTCGCCCACGCGTGCACCATGGCATCCACTTCCTTCGGCAGGTCATGCGCCTCCTCAAGGCTCGACACCAGGTAGTTGGCCTGGTTCTCCATGGACAGCGCGTCGAACAGCGCGATCTGATCGTGCACGGTTTCCAGGCCGGCCACGGACTTGCCGTCGGTGCGTGCGCGCTCCAGGAAAAACATTTCGACGCCGGATTTGGGTTGAAAGCCGAGACGCTGCAATTGCAGCTGCGAAATCGCTTCCGCCGCGAACCACGGTGCGAACGCATCGAAAATGCCGAGATCGATGCCGACCTCCTGGGCCAGCGCCTGCGCGCGCTTGTAGCGCTCGTCACCCATGATGCCGGGCAGGGTCTTGCCCGCAGGCAAGCGCGCGCTCTCGAGCAATTCCGTTTGCACGCGCGGCGAGTCGACTTCCGCCAGATTGACTTCCATCAAAATCGAACTGACTTTGCCGTAGGCGTTCAGCACCTCCGGCGCGAGCGGATAGTCGGACTGCCGCAGAACGTGGATTGACCCCAAGATGTACACGGTGTTGTGCTTGCCGTGAACTTCCCAGAGCGCGTGCAACGGGCCGTCGGCACGCACCGAGGCGCAAACACCGAGACACGACAATGCCAGTCCCAGCAAACGCCGGCGGATCATGGGATATCCTAACTTGCGGCTTGCCGCAGCTGTGCTGATTCTACCCAGTGCACCTGGGAGTCGATACGTCCATCTGCGTGCAACTCGAAGCTACGGTAGGCCGGCGGAGCCGAGTCGACCGCGTAGCGATCGCTCTTCGGCAGAAACTGCGCGCCGGTGGATGGCGTCGCGAACAGGCGCACGTCGCCGCGCCTGCCGTCGAAAGCCTGGTGGACATGGCCCCAGACCACGGCTCGAACGTGCGCATGCCGGTCGATGACGCTCCAGAAATCCTGGGCCTCCGCGAGCCCGACACTGTCCAACCAGCGGCTGCCCATGACAATGGGGTGATGATGCAGGCACACCATGGCGTGCTTGGGCGCAAGGCTAAGCGCCGTGTCGAGGCGCGCGAGTTCGTTCTTCGTCAGGCGCCCGCCAACGTGGCCCGGGTCGTAGCTGTCGAGCATCACGAATGTCCAATCGCCGATGGCGTGCGCCCCGCAAATCTTGAAGGGCTCTCCGCTCAGTTCGCTGCGCATGGTCTCCGGCTCGTCGTGATTGCCCGGAATGCACAACACCGGCTTGGCTAGACTGCCGAAAAAGCTGCGAAACCGCAGATAACCGGACTTGTCGTCCTGCACTAAATCACCGGTCACGAGCAACGCTTCATAGTGCGGCACGCGCGCAAATGCCTCGTCCAGCGTTGCGCGCAAGCTCGGATCGGTCTCGACGCCGCGCAATTTTCCGCTCGCGCTGCCGTAGAGATGCGTGTCGGTGATTTGTAGAATTTGCATCCGATTGATGGTAACAAAGCACCGCCGCGACGACGGTGAACTGGGTCATGGCGCGGCTTCAATGCCTTAGACATAAGAGACTACAGTTCTGTGACCGCGTTCCGTCCCAAATCGACAACTCTCGCGAGTAATGGGACCGAAATCACGCGGCATTGCTGGCGGGGGGCGCATCGGGGAGAATACCCGGCCTGTCTCGTTAAATAAGAAGCCCCTGCATGCCTACACGCCGCGACCTCGCAAACGCCATTAGAGCTCTTTCCATGGACGCGGTCCAAAAAGCGAATTCAGGCCATCCGGGCGCTCCCATGGGCATGGCGGACATCGCAGAAGTGCTGTGGCGGGACGTACTTAAGTTCAATCCGGGCAATCCTACATGGCTGGATCGTGACCGATTCGTGCTCTCGAACGGCCACGCATCGATGCTGCTTTACTCGGTCCTACATCTCACCGGCTATCCCTTGTCGATGGACGAAATCAAGAATTTTCGGCAGTGGGGTTCCAAGACCCCGGGACACCCGGAGCGAGAGGTGCATCTCGGCATCGAGACCACCACGGGGCCGTTGGGCCAAGGGTTCGCCAACTCAGTGGGCATGGCGCTGGCGGAGCGCTCGCTGGCCGCGACGTTCAATCGGCCCGGCCACACCATCATCGATCATCACACCTACGTCTTCGTCGGCGATGGCTGCATGATGGAAGGCATTTCCCACGAAGCGGCTTCCCTGGCGGGGATGCAGCAGCTCGGCAAACTGATCGCGGTGTATGACGACAACGGCATTTCCATCGATGGGAAGGTCGTGGGCTGGTTCGATGATGACACCGCGCGCCGCTTCGAGGCCTACGGCTGGCACGTCATTCCGCGCGTCGACGGTCAAAGCAGCGAGGCGGTCGCCGCGGCGCTTGCCGCCGCCCGTGCGGTCACCGACAAGCCCTCGTTCATCTGCGCCAAGACCACGATTGGCTTTGGCGCGCCAAAGCAAGGCACTCAAACCATGCATGGCGAGGCAATGGGCGAGGCTGATATTGCCGTCGCGCGCAAGACGCTCGGCTGGACCTCGCCGCCATTCGAAATACCCGCCGATATTCGCGCGGCGTGGGATCGGCGCGAGAAGGGTGCGGCGGCCGAGCGCGAGTGGCGCGCGAGATTTGCCGCCTACAAACAGGAATTCCCTGCACTCGCTGCGGAATTGGAGCGGCGCATGGCGGGCGAGCTGCCTTCCGGGTTCGACGATTTGCTGCGGGCGTTTGCGGGCGGCGCGCAGTCGGAGGGCAAGTCCCTGGCCACACGCCAATCCTCGCAAGCGGCGCTCAATGCCATCGGGCCTTCCTTGCCGGAGCTGTTGGGAGGATCAGCGGATCTGACACCCTCGAACGGCACCTGGCGCAAGGATTCGGTGACGCTGACCCCCGCAGCGCCGTCGGGAAACTACATTCATTACGGCGTGCGTGAGTTTGGCATGTCGGCCGTCATGAACGGCATCGCGGCGCACGGCGGCTTGATCCCGTATGGCGGCACGTTCCTGACGTTTTCCGACTATGCGCGCAATGCAGTACGCATGGCCTGCTTGATGCGCATACGCGTGATATTCGTCTATACCCACGATTCGATCGGGCTCGGCGAGGACGGGCCCACGCATCAACCGATTGAACACCTTGCAAGTCTGCGGGTTATCCCGCATATCGATGTTTGGCGGCCCTGCGATGCGGTCGAGACGGCCGCGGCATGGGGCGTGGCGCTGGACAACCGCGACGGGCCGACGCTGCTCGTGCTGACGCGCCAGGCCTGCACGCATCAAGTACGTGCGCCCGATCAGGTCGCAAATATTGCGCGCGGCGGCTACGTGCTGATAGACGCGCCGGGCGTTCCCGAAGCCATCGTGATTGCCACGGGATCGGAGGTTGGAATTGCCGCCGAGGCGGTTCGCAGCCTGAATGCCAAAGGGCGCAAGGTGCGCCTGGTATCCATGCCGAGCACCAACCGGTTCGACGCCCAGGATGAGGCTTACCGAGACAGCGTGTTGCCGGCCGGCGTCACGCGGCGCGTGGCCGTCGAGGCCGGCGTGCGTGCCGATTGGTGGCGCTATGTCGGACTCAAGGGACAGGTGGTGGGCATCGATCACTTCGGTGCCTCCGCACCCGCGAAAGTGCTGTTTCCGCAATTCGGTTTTACCGCAGAGAAGGTGATCGAGGCGGTTGAGAAGGTACTGGCCGGCCGCTGATTTGAGTTTGGAGGATTTATCGCTCGCGTAGCGAGCGCAAAAGGTCGGGGCCGTTTCGGCCCCGTTAATAGTTGCGCGAAGCGCATGGATAAATGCGCGAAGCGCATGGATAGAGGAATACATGACGATCAAAGTTGGCATCAACGGTTACGGGCGAATCGGCCGCAATATTCTGCGGGCGCTATACGAAGGCAAGCACGGCGGCGGCATCAAAATCGTTGCCATCAACGATCTGGGCGATGCCAATACCAACGTTCATCTGACGCGCTTCGATACTGCGCACGGCCGATTTCGCGGCGACGTTCATGTCGACGGCGATTCGATGGTGGTCAACGGCGATCGTATCCGCGTCGTCGCGCAACGTGATCCGGCCAAATTGCCCTGGGGCGAGATGGGCGTCGACTACGTGCTCGAGTGCACGGGTCTCTTTACCAGCAAGGCCAAGGCATCCGCGCACATCGCCGCGGGCGCCAAGAAGGTCGTGATCTCCGCGCCGGGCGGCGACGATGTGGACGCGACCATCGTCTATGGTGTCAATGACGGCGTCTTGAAATCCGGCATGACGGTGATTTCGAATGCCTCCTGCACCACCAATTGCCTGGCGCCGTTGGTGAAAGTGCTGCACGACAAGGTCGGTATCCTGGCCGGCGTGATGAATACCATTCACTCCTACACCAACGATCAGGTGCTGACGGACGTGTATCACTCCGACCTGCGCCGGGCGCGCTCGGCGACCATGTCCATGATCCCGACCAAGACGGGCGCTGCCGCGGCCGTCGGCCTGGTGCTGCCGGAGCTGAAAGGCAAAATCGACGGCTTCGCAATTCGTGTGCCGACCATCAATGTTTCCTTGGTGGATTTGAGCTTCACCGCGTCGCGCAAAACCACGGTGCAGGAAATCCACGACGCCATCAAGGCGGCGGCGAACGGCCCGCTCAAGGGTATCCTGGCCTACAACGATGCACCGTTGGTGTCGGTGGACTTCAATCATGATCCTGCCTCTTCCACCTATGATGCAACGCTGACCAAGGTCATTGAGGGCACGCTGGTGAAAGCCTGTTCGTGGTACGACAACGAGTGGGGATTTTCCAACCGCATGCTCGACACGACGCTGGCCTGGTCGAAGGCCAAGTAGCAGAGTTCATCCTTGAAGATCACCAAAATGTCCAGCCTGGATCTGCGCGACAAGCGAGTGCTGATTCGCGAGGATCTGAATGTGCCGATCCAAGGCGGATCCGTGAGCAGCGACGCGCGCATCCGCGCAGCCTTGCCGACCATCCAGGCTGCGGTGACCGCCAAAGCCCGTGTCCTTGTGATGTCGCATCTTGGGCGTCCCGAGGAGGGCAAGTATGCGGAGGAGTTCTCCCTGGCACCGGTGGCCAAGCGCCTGGCACAGCTGCTGGGCATTCCCGTGGCCTTCAAGAAGGATTGGCTGGACGGCGTCGACGCTGCTCCCGGCGAAGTCGTGCTGCTGGAGAATGTGCGCTTCAACAAAGGCGAAAAGAAGGATGCGGATGAACTGTCGCGGCGCATGGCGGCGCTGTGCGACATCTACGTGATGGACGCGTTCGGTACGGCGCATCGCGCCGAGGCCAGCACCCACGGGGTCGCGAAATATGCGCCCATCGTCTGCGCCGGTCCCCTGCTGGTCAGCGAATTGTCGGCGCTCGAAACGGCGCTGGAAAAACCCGCGCGGCCTTTGTTGGCGATCGTTGCCGGCTCCAAGGTTTCGACCAAGCTTACGGTGCTCGAGTCCCTGCTGAGCAAGGTGGATCAGCTCATCGTCGGTGGCGGCATCACGAACACGTTTCTGGCGGCTTTGGGCTTCAATGTGGGCAAATCGCTGTATGAACCCAACATGCTGGACATCTGCAAGCGCCTGCTCGATCAATCGAAAAAGCGCGGTATCGTCATTCCCATGCCGACGGATGTGGTGGTGGCAAGGGAGTTTTCCGCCAAGGCGGAAGCCGACGTCAAGGACGTGCGCCAGGTATCGGCCGAGGACATGATTCTCGACATAGGCCCGGATTCAGCCGAAGCGATTGCCGCGCTGGTGGCCTCCGCCGGCACGATTCTTTGGAACGGCCCGGTGGGCGTGTTCGAATTCCCTCAATTCAGCGAGGGCACGCGCACATTGGCCACCGCCATTGCCCGCAGCAAGGCCTTCTCTCTGGCAGGAGGCGGCGACACCCTCGCCGCCATCGAGAAATACGGCATCGAAGACAGCATTTCCTACATATCCACCGGCGGCGGCGCCTTCCTGGAATTTGTCGAAGGCAAGAAGCTTCCCGCGGTGGAGATTCTCGAGCAGCGCGCGGCATGAATTCAGGTCTGCGGCGCACAAAAATTGTCGCGACCCTGGGTCCGGCCACGGATGATCCGGCGGTACTGGCGGACATGGTGCGCGCCGGTGTGGACGTGGTGCGCTTGAATTTCTCGCACGGCGCCGTTGCCGATCATGCGCGCCGCGTGGAACTGGTGCGTGAGGCCGCGCGGCAGGCCGGCCGCTACGTGGGCGTGCTCGGCGACCTTCAGGGACCAAAAATCCGCATCGACCGGTTCGCCGCCGGAAAAATCGAGCTGAAGGATGGCGCCGAATTTACCTTGGATGCGTCGCTGGCTGTCGATGCCGGCACCGAGCGGTCGGTGGGGATTGCCTACAAGCGATTGCCGACCGACGTATTCGCCGGCGACGTGCTGCTGTTGAACGACGGGCAAATCAGCTTGAGAGTCTTGGAGATCGACGGGCCGCGCATTAAAACTCGCGTGCTGGTCGGCGGAGAGCTCGGCAACAACAAGGGCATCAACCGGCAGGGTGGCGGACTATCCGCCGGGGCGCTCACCGACAAGGATCGCGAGGACATCGTCACGGCGGCACGCCTGAAGGTGGACTACTTGGGCATTTCGTTTCCGCGCGATGCGGCGGATATGGACGAGGCCCGCGGCTTGCTGCGCCAGGCCGGAGGACACGGTCTGCTGGTCGCGAAAATCGAGCGGGCAGAGGCGATCAAGAATCTGGCCGCGGTGGTCAAAGCCAGCGATGGCGTGATGGTGGCGCGCGGCGATCTGGGCGTCGAAATGGGCTACGCCGAGCTCGCCGGCCTGCAGAAACTGATCATTCAGGAAACGCGCCACCAGAACAAGGTGGTGATCATGGCCACGCAGATGATGGAGTCCATGATTACGGCGACCATTCCCACGCGCGCGGAGGTGTCCGATGTCGCCAATGCCGTCATGGATGGCACCGATGCCGTCATGCTGTCGGCGGAGACCGCGTCCGGCAAGCATCCTGCCAAGGTCGTGGAAGCCATGGCGCAGATCGTCGTTGGCGCGGAAAAGTACGAGGTCGAACATGTGCGCGCGCGGCAGCGCCAGAGCGGATTCTTCGCGCACACGGATGAGGCCATCGCGGCGGCCGTCATGTACACCGCGAACCATCTGCACGTGAAGGCCATCGTCGCGCTCACTGAATCCGGATCCACCGCGCTGTGGATGTCGCGTGTGCGCTCGGACATACCTATTTATGCCTTTACGCGGCACGAAAGCACGCGCCGCCGGGTGACCTTGTATCGCGGCGTTTATCCGATCGCCTACGACGTCGAAGATCGGGGCGAGGCCGTGTATTTTTCGATATTCCGCCTGCTGCTGGGCCAGAATCTGGTGCTGGAGAACGATCACATCATTCTCACCAAGGGTGAACTCAGCGGCATCTCCGGCGGCACCAACTCCATGCAAATCCTGCGCGTCACACGAAAGTAACTGCAAATGGCCAATGAATTTCGCGGCACAGATCGATACATCGCCACCGAAGAATTGATGGCCGCGGTCAACGCCGCGGTCGTCTTGTCGCGGCCGCTGCTCATCAAGGGCGAGCCCGGAACGGGAAAAACGCTGCTCGCGAACGAAATCGCCCGCGCACTCGACAAGCCCTTCTTTGAGTGGCACATCAAGTCCACCACCAAGGCGCAGCAGGGACTGTACGAATATGACGCGGTATCCCGACTGCGCGATTCGCAGCTCGGGGACGAGCGTGTCAAGGACATCCGCAACTACATCCTCAAGGGAAATTTGTGGGAAGCGTTCGATTGCGACGTGCAACCGGTGCTGTTGATCGATGAAATCGACAAGGCGGACATCGAGTTCCCGAACGATCTGCTGCGCGAGCTGGACCGCATGGAGTTCTACGTCTACGAAACGCGTGAAACGGTGCGCGCCAAGCACCGGCCGATCATCGTGATCACCAGCAACAACGAAAAAGAGTTGCCGGACGCGTTTTTGCGGCGTTGCTTCTTCCACTACATCCGTTTTCCGGATACCGCGACGATGACGCAGATCGTCGATGTACATTTTCCGGACCTGAAGCGCGACCTGCTGCACGAGGCGCTGACGACGTTTTTCAAGATCCGCGAAACGCCGGGCCTCAAGAAAAAGCCGACCACCTCCGAGTTGCTCGATTGGATCAAGCTGCTGGTGACCGAGGACATCTCCCCCGAGGTGCTGCGCAGCGACGACACCAAGAAGCTCATCCCGCCGCTGTACGGCGCGCTTCTGAAGAACGAGCAGGATGTGCACCTGTTCGAGCAACTCGTCTTCCTGCACCGCCGGAATGCTCGTTAAGTTCTTTTTTCTGCTGCGCAAGACCGGCGTGCCGGTCTCGATCACCGAATTATTGACCCTGCTCGAAGCCCTCAAGGCCGGCCTGGGCGACGTGAGCGCAGAGCGTTTTTACTATTTGGCCCGCACCTGCCTCGTGAAGGATGAGAAATTCTACGACCGCTACGATCGTGCCTTTGCGGCGCACTTCAAGGGCGTCGAGGATGTGTTCGCGCTGCTGCAGCGGCAGCTGCCGGCCGATTGGCTGGAGAAACTGATGGTGCGCGAGTTCACGGAGGAAGAAAAGGCCGAGATCGAAGCCATGGGTGGCTGGGAAAAGTTGATGGAGACGCTCAAGAAACGTCTCGAAGAGCAGAAGGAACGGCATCAGGGCGGCAACAAGTGGATCGGCACGGCGGGGACCTCGCCCTACGGCGCCTACGGCTTCAATCCTGAGGGCGTGCGCATCGGCCAGGATGGCGGACGTAATCGCAGCGCCGTAAAGGTCTGGGACAAGCGTGAATTCGCGAACCTCGACGACAAGGTCGAATTGGGTACGCGCAACATCAAGATCGCACTGCGGCGGCTGCGCCGATTTGCGCGGCGCGGCGTGCCGGACGAGCTGGCGCTCGCCGACACCATCGATGCCACGGCGCGCTCGGGCGGCTGGCTCGACATCAAAATGCAGGCTGAGCGCAAGAACGTCATCAAGATCTTGCTGCTGCTGGATATCGGCGGATCGATGGACGATCACGTCAAGACTTGCGAGGAACTATTCTCGGCCGCCCGCAGCGAGTTCAAGCATCTCGAGCATTACTATTTTCACAACTTCGTGTACGAGGCGTTGTGGAAGGACAATCGGCGGCGCTTCAACGAGCACGTCGGCACCACCGAGATCATCCGGACCTACGGCCCCGACTACAAGCTGATCTTCGTGGGCGATGCGACCATGAGTCCCTACGAGATCACGCATGCCGGCGGCAGCGTGGAGCACTGGAATGCCGAAGCGGGAAGCGTGTGGCTCGAACGCTTGATCAAGCAATATCCCAAGTTCGGGTGGATAAATCCCCAGCCGCAGTCGCGCTGGCGTCAGACCGCGTCGATCGACATGACCCGCGACATGCTCGAAGGCCGCATGTATCCGCTGACGCTCGCCGGACTCGACGATCTCATAGACGCACTGACGTGATCCCGGAGCCCCGACAGCTCGGCTTGGTATTGACGGGGGGCGGCGCCCGCTCGGCCTACCAGGTAGGGGTGCTGCGGGGCATCGCGGACCTGCTGCGGCGCGGTTCGGCCTGCCCGTTCCCGATCATCACCGGTACCTCGGCGGGCGCCGTGAGCGCCATCGCGCTGGCCTCGGATGCGGCGCATTTCCGGCGTTCAATCTATGCGATCGAACGGGTATGGCGCGAGTTCAGGGTGCACCATGTGTTCAAAGCGGACGCGGTGAGCATGCTGAGGTCCGGCCTGCATTGGTTTTTGGCGTTTCTCACCGGCGGCTGGCTGGTGCAGCCGCCGCATTCGCTGTTCGACAACGCGCCCTTGTGGGAGCTGCTGCGAACGCATTTGCACTTCGACGGCATCCCGCGCAGCTTGTACAAGACGCACCTGCACGCCATCGGCATCAGCGCGACCTGCTACGGCGATGCCGACTCGGTGACCTTCTTTGCCGCCGAGCCCACGGCCGAGCCGTGGACTCGCGTCTACCGCAAGGGAGTGCGGGCCACATTGACGCTGGATCACTTGATGGCCAGCCTCGCCATTCCCTTCCTGTTCCGTCCGGTGCTGCTCAATGATGCCTACTACGGCGACGGCGCCATGCGCCAGACATCGCCCTTGAGTCCTGCCATTCTGCTCGGTGCCACACGTCTGGTGATCATCGGCGTCAATGATCCGGTGCCCATAGGCGCTCATCAGCGTCGGCCGCCGATTGAGCCCACCTTCAGCCAGATGTTCGGCTTCATGTTGGACTCATTGTTCATGGATACGCTGAATGCCAGTCTCGAGCGCATCAACCGCTACAACGAGAGTGCCGGCATGCAGCCGATCGACACGCTGGTGATCACACCGTCGCGGGATGTGAACGAGGTCGCGCGGCGGCATGTCGATGAATTGCCGCGCACCTTGAGGACGCTGCTGCGGGCGCTGGGCGCGCACAACGCGCCCAATTCGCTGCTGCTCTCCTACTTGCTGTTCGAGCGCGGCTTCACGCGGGAAATGATCGACATGGGCTACGAGGACGCCAAGACGCGCGCGGGAGAGATTCGCGACTTTCTGCAGTTGGAGCATGCCCGGCAGTTTCGGGCGGCGCGCAGTTAGTTTCTCGGTCCAGTGATTTTGATCGGTTGGTGTAGGGTTCGTCGGGGAGGGTAAGAAGACTCAAGGCACGAAGGCGACAGTGCCTTGAGTCTTCTTTCCCTTCCTGACGAGAACTCGGACCGATCAATATCACTACGCCGGCACTACCAGCGAGTGTCGGGCGACACCCGTCTTTACGGCCTACACCATGAGATTGACCGCATGTATGGCTTAGGGGGATGGGAAGGTTCGAGGCACTGCTGTCTTCCGTGCCTCGAACCTTCCCATCCCCCTAAGCCTTTTGCAAGGAGTCGTGGCGCGTCAGCACCTGCGGATGCGCCTTGCGGAAATGCTGCGCAAGCTGTTCCGCGATGTACACCGAGCGATGCAGGCCCCCGGTGCAGCCGATGGCGATGGTCAAATAGCTGCGATTCGCCTGCGAGAATTCGCTCACACGCTTCTCGAGAAATGCGGTCAAATCGGCGATCATGCTGCGCACGCTGGCGAAACCCGCGAGATATTCGATCACCGCCGCATCACGGCCGGTCAATTTGCGCAGTGCATCTTCCCAGTACGGGTTCGGCAGGCTGCGCACATCAAACACGAAGTCCGCATCGCCCGGAATGCCGTGCTTGTAGCCGAAGGATTCGAACATCAACGACAGCCGGCCTTCGCTGCGCCGGTCGATGCGCTCGCGAATCAGCTCGCGCAGTGCGTGCACCCCCATGTTCGAGGTGTCGATCACCCAGTCTGCCGCGGTGATGACGGGCTCGAGCAAGCGGCGCTCCGAGGCGATCGCTTCGCGCAGGCTGACATCGCCGGTGACCAAAGGATGCTTGCGGCGCGTCTCGGCATAGCGCTTGAGCAGCACCTCCTCGGCCGCGTGCAGGTATAAGACCTCGCAATCGATGCCGCTGCGGCGCAGCTCGGCCACCAGTGCGGGAATGATTTCGATTTCGTTGGCTCGATTGCGCGCATCCAAGCCCACGGCGGTCCGCGGGTAGGTATCGCCCATGCCGCGGACCGTGTGGGAAATAAAGGGCTTGAGCAGTGCCGCGGGAATGTTGTCCACGCAATAGAAGTCGATGTCCTCGAGCATGTGCAGAGCCACGCTCTTGCCGGACCCAGACAGCCCGCTCACGATGATCAGCCGCATCGACTTGGACTCCGACGGGACTCGGACCGGCTCCTAGCGCGCTTTGAGGACATCCTCGGCGCGGTGGTCGCAGTTTTTTTCCTTGTGTTTCTTGACGCAGCGGTCGAGCTTGTCGGCCAGAGCGTCGATGGAAGCATACATATTCTCTTCGGTTGCATCCGCGTAGATCTTGTTGCCGCGCACCATCAAGGTGGCCTCGGCCTTATGAGTCATTTTTTCGACCGTCAGTACGCAGTGGACGTCAATCAGCTGCTCGAAATGCCGGGAGATTCGCTCGAATTTCTTCAGAACGTAGCCGCGCAGCGCGGGGGTGACTTCCACATGATGACCGCTGAGATCCAATTGCATGTTTCCTCCTTACACTTTAAGACGCGCGGGCAGCCGCTCGCTTCCGTTCGTTGGACGGCGCGATCTGCATGCCCTCGCGGTACTTGGCAACCGTGCGTCGTGCCACCGGTATGCCCTCTTGCGACAGAATCTCCGCGAGCTTGGCGTCGCTCAACGGATTTTCTGGATTCTCTTGAGAGATCAATTTCTTGATCTTGGCGCGAATGGTGATCGACGACATCTCGGTGCCGTCGGCCGCCTCAACGTGGCTCGAAAAGAAATAGCGGAATTCGAACACGCCGCGCGGCGTGTGCATGTACTTGGCAGTGGTGACGCGTGAGATGGTCGATTCGTGCATCTCGACGGCCTCGGCCACGTCCTTCAAGATGAGCGGCTCCATCGCTTCCTCGCCTATTTCGAAGAAGCTTGTCTGGCGCTGCACGATGCAGCGCGCCACCTTGATCAGGGTCTCGTTGCGAATTTCCAGGCTGCGCAGCAACCAGCGCGCCTCCTGCAGCTGGGTGCGCAGCATCGCGTGGTCAGGCGCGCGTGAGATCAAATTGGCATAACTTTGATTCACACGTACCCGCGGCACGGTGGCCTGGTTGATTTCGACCGTCCAACCGTGATCCGTGCGGCGCACGAAGACATCGGGGATCACATATTGCGCCTGGGTCGGGTTGACGGCCGCGCCGGGCCGTGGATGACAGGAGCGCACCAGCGCCAGCGCCATCTCCAGATCGCTTTCGCTGCAGCGCAATTGCCTGCGCAGCAGCGTGAGCTGCTGGCTGGCGACCAGATCCAGATGTTCGAGTGCGACCCGGATTGCGACATCCCGCGCCGGCGTCTCTGCATCGAGTTGCTTGAGCTGCAGTGCGATGCACTCGCCCAAATTACGGGCGCCCACGCCTGCCGGCTCCAGCGACTGAACAATGCCGAGCACACGTTCAACGTCGGCCGGCGCAGCGTCGATCTCCGGCAGCAGGCTCAAGCGCACGTCATCGAGCGAGTCGTTCAGGTATCCATCGTCGGTGATGGCATCGGAGATGACGCGGGCGATCGCCATGTCGATCGGAGACAGCTTCGCCAATTCCAGCTGCTCGATCAACTGTTCTTGCAGGGTCTGACCGTGCTGATCGCTGAAGTCGCTGCTGCGGTCATCATCGCCGGAATAATTTCTATCGGAGGGCCCGCTGGTCTGTTCGCCCCAGGCCTCGTCGGCGATTTCCACCTCCGGGGTTTCGCGTTGATCCACCGGCGTGGAGATGCCGTCCAATTCCGCGTATTTTTCATCGAGTCGAACCGGCAATTCTTCCCGTTCGCGGGCCGGATCCGGCGCCTCCACGGTCTCATCCTCTCCCTCGAGCATGACGTTGGTTTCGAGGGTCTCGCGGACATGCGCCTGGAGGTCGAGCGACGGCAGCTGCAGCAGACGTATCGCTTGCTGCAGCTGCGGGGTCATGGTCAGCTGTTGACCGATGCGAAGCTGCAGACTTGGCTTCAACATATTTCTTTGGAACCTAGCCTCACGGAGCAGTCAGTCTCCTAGAGTTTGAAATCCTGGCCCAAGTACACCTCACGGACCTGCGGGTTGGCAAGAATCTGATCCGCAGATCCAGAGGCGAGGACACTGCCTTGGCTGACGATATAGGCTCTGGCGCAAATACCCAAGGTCTCGCGGACATTATGATCCGTAATCAGGACGCCGATGCCTTTGTCGGACAAGTGCTTGATTATTCTTTGGATATCCGCAACGGAGAGCGGATCGACGCCCGCAAAGGGTTCATCCAGGAGCATAAATCGGGGATCCGCGGCCAGCGCCCGGGCGATTTCGACCCGCCGGCGCTCTCCGCCAGAAAGGCTCATCCCCAGGCTGTCGCGCACATGGCCGATGTGCAACTCGCCCAATAGTTCCTTCAGGCGGGCGCTGCGGCCGGCGTCGTCGAGTCCCGGGCGGGTCTCCAGGATGGCCATGATATTGTCGGCCACCGACAGTTTGCGGAACACGGAAGGCTCCTGAGGGAGGTAGCCCAGACCCAACTGCGCGCGCCGGTGCATGGGCAGGCGGCTGATGTCCTTGTTGTCCAGGAAGATCTCGCCGTGCTCGCATCGGGCGAGCCCGACAATCATGTAGAACGCGGTGGTCTTGCCGGCGCCGTTGGGACCGAGCAGTCCGACAACTTCGCCGCTTTCGACCTCAAGAGACAAGTCCCGCACCACCTGGCGAGATTTGTAGCTTTTGGCGAGATCCAGCGCACGCAATACGCTCATGGATTGGTCTTGGGCGGCGCCGTTTTGGGCGGCGGCGTGATGGTGATGCGGACGCGCTGCGAATTCTGTTCGGCTTCCTCGGCAATGACCTTTTGCGCGACAACATCATACTTGAGCGATTGCCCACGGATTTCGTTGTCGCCGTTGGTCAGGTAGGCGTTCTTCAAGAACCGCACCAGGTGCTTCGCCGCATCATAGTCGATGGTTTCGGCATTCCCTTTGGCAAGTTTTCCGGTCTTTGCAACCGTCTGCTCGAATGAGGCGGGTTTGCCGTTGACGATGGCCTTGCTGAGCAGGTTGTTGACGAAGGTGATCTGCGCATCGTCCGAGAATAGCTGGCCCTGCTCGACGGTGATTTTAACGTTGCCGCGAAAATTCCAAACATTGTTTTCGAAATACAAATCCGTGGAGCGCTGTTGGCTGGCCTGGCCTTGATCGGCGGTGATCGACATGGCTCCTTGCGAGATGCGAATCTTGCCGAAGACCGCGCTGTTGGTCTTAAGGTCGATCGTCACCGACTGCGACTCGAGCAATATATCGGGCTGGCGGGCCCGCGCGACGGCGGGGGCGCCATTCGCCTGTCCCAGCGGCGCAAGCAGCGCGACGAGCGTAAGGAGTTTACCGGGGGAGGAAACGGCCATTCACCCTGGATTCTAGGCGCATCGTGCGCTCTTTCAAATTCGCACTCAGACCGCGCGCGGTGAGGATATGGCCGCCGTAGTCGATGCGCACATCGCTTTTGGTGCTGGCAATGCTCTCAGGAACGTTGTACGACAGCAGATCCGTGTGGATTACCGCCGTGCCTGAGGTACCGGGATTCTCGCCTTGCAGCCGAACGTTGCCGGCGACATCGATGATCTTGCCGCCGGGCTGAACATGCGCCGTGTCGCCGAACAGCACCCACGTTTGGCCGCCAGGAGCGTCATAGTTCACGCGCACGTTGTACAGCGCCACCTCGTTGCCGTGGTCAATTTGATCGATGCGCTCGGCCTCGATGCGAATGCTGGGCGCGCCCGACGCGTCGTAATCGGTCAGAATGGCGTTCTTCAAATAATAGCCGGGCAGGTCCGATTGTTTGGCGCCGCCTTGCTCGGAAGGGCGATGGCTGGGCGAGCTCGATATCCAGGTGATGATCACCAACGCAGCGACCGCGAGCACGGTGAATACGCGAAAAAACATTAAGAGCCCCCCGCGCGGGCGCGCAAAATGGCATCGCACAGCTCGCGCACGGCGCCCAAGCCGCCCGGCGAACGCGCGACCCAGTGCGCCGCAGACAGCACGACGGGATGGGCATCAGCTACCGCGGCCGCCAGCCCGACCGCGGCCATCAACGGCAGATCGGGTGTGTCATCCACGATGCAGGCGCAGTTCAAAGGGCTAACCTTGAGACGCTTTGTCAGCGAATGCAGTGCCAGCAACTTGTCGCTGCAGCCTTGGACCACGGTGGGCACGCGCAGTTCGCGCAAGCGTGCCGCCGCCGCGGCGGAGCGCCGGCCACTGAAGGCCGCCACGTGCACGCCGGCGGACAGGAGCAGCTTGACGCCATGACCGTCGCGCACGTGAAATACCTTGAGCGCTTCGCCCTTGGCACCGAAGTACAACCGCCCGTCCGTCAGCACGCCGTCAACGTCCAAGATCAGCAGCTGGATTTTCGCAAGCGCCGTGGCGGTGCGTGCTTTCAAAATACGCCCGCGCGCAGCAGGTCGTGCACGTTGAGCGCGCCGACGAGTTTCCGCTCCTCATCGAGCACGATGAGCGAGGTAATGCGGTGAGTCTCCATCAAATGCACGGCCTCCGCGGCGAGCGTCGTGGGGCGAACCGATTTGGGCCCGACGGTCATGACTTGATCCATGCGCGTGGCGTGCAAATCCGCGGCCCGATCCAGCGCCCGGCGCAGATCACCGTCGGTGAACACACCGAGCACGCGCATCGAGTCATCCACAATGGCGGTCATACCGAGGCCCTTGGAGGTCACTTCCAGCAGACCTTCCGCCAGCGTCGTATCAACTCGAACCATGGGCAGTTGCGTGCCGGTGCGCATCACGTCCTTCACGTACAACAGGCGCCGTCCCAATGCGCCGGCCGGGTGCGAGCGCGCAAAGTCCTCTTCGGTGAAGCCGCGCGCCTTCAACAGCGCGACGGCCAGCGCATCGCCGACGCCCAACGCCGCGGTGGTGCTCGCGGTGGGCGCCAGGTTCAACGGACAGGCCTCGGCCGGCACACTGATGTCCAAATGCACGGTGGCGACGCGCGCCAGTGCGGATTGTGCATTTCCGGTGAACGCGATCAAGGGCACTCCGAGCCGCTTGATCACGGGCAAGATGGTGAGAATTTCAGCGGTTTCGCCGGAATTCGACAGAGCCAGCACGGCATCGTCGCGCGTGATCATCCCGACGTCGCCATGACTGGCCTCGCCGGGATGCACGAAGAACGAGGGGGTGCCGGTGCTGGCGAGTGTGGCGGCGATTTTGCCGCCGATATGGCCGGATTTGCCCATGCCCGTCACGACGATGCGGCCCCGGCAGTTAAGACAAATCCGGCAGGCACGTGCAAAATCCATCCCGAGACGGGGCAATTGTGCGCGCAGACCCTCGATCTCTACGTTCAGCGCCTGGCGGCCGAGCTCGGCGAGGCCCTCGTCGGTGTAGTCCGAATTCATCTGCGAATAATACAGGTAAGCTTGTGTAAATTTTGAGGAGACGGCATGAACCCACAACAGGTGGCAGAACTGATCGAGGCAGGATTGGGCGGCAGCCATGCGCTGGTGACGAGCGATGACAATGTGCATTTCGAGGCTGTCGTGATCGCGCCCGCGTTCATCGGCAAGAAGCCCATACAGCGGCATCAAATGGTGTACTCCACACTCGGCACGGCGGTGGGCAACGAGATTCACGCCCTCGCGCTGCAGGTATTCACGCCGGACGAATATGCAAGGCAGGGCCGTGGATAAACTACAGATACATGGCGGCATCGCGCTCGAGGGTGAGATCCGCATTTCGGGTGCCAAGAATGCGACGCTGCCGATACTGGCCGGCTGCCTGCTGGCCGACGGTCCTGTCACGGTCTCGAATGTGCCGCATCTGCAGGACGTCACCACCATGATCGAGCTGCTCGGGCGCATGGGCGTTTCGGTCACGATCGACGAAAAAATGCGCATCGAGGTCGATGCCTCGACCATCAAGGAGTATTTCGCGCCCTACCAACTCGTGAAGACCATGCGCGCGTCGATTTTGGTCTTGGGGCCTTTGTTGGCGCGCTTCGGCGCAGCGGATGTGTCCCTGCCCGGCGGATGCGCGATCGGCGCGCGCCCGGTCAACATCCACGTGGCCGGCCTGCAGGCCATGGGGGCGGACATTCACATCGAGAACGGCTACATCAAAGCGCGAGCCGCGAGGCTCAAAGGAGCGCGCTTGGTGCTGGAAACCGTCACCGTCACCGGCACGGAAAATCTCATGATGGCTGCGACACTGGCCGACGGTGAAACCGTGCTGGAAAATGCCGCGCGCGAGCCTGAGGTCGTGGATCTGGCGAATTTCTTGATCGGCATGGGTGCCAAGATCAAAGGCGCCGGTACCGACAAGATCGTCATCGAGGGTGTCAAGCGCTTGAGCGGCACGGCATACGAGGTGTTGCCCGATCGCATTGAAACGGGGACGTATCTGGTCGCGGGTGCCATTACCGGCGGTCACATTCGCGTGAAGAACACCCGGCCGGATCATGTGGATGCCGTCATCGACAAGCTCAAGGAGGCCGGCGCCGAGGTGGCGACGGGTGATTCCTGGATCGAGGTCGACATGCGCGGGAAACGGCCCTCGGCCATCGACATTCGAACGGCACCCTATCCGGCGTTCCCCACCGACATGCAGGCGCAATTCGCCGCCCTCAACACGGTGGCAAACGGCGTCGGCACCATCATCGAAACGATTTTCGAGAACCGCTTCATGCACATGCTGGAAATGCGGCGCATGGGCGCGGAAATACGCCTGGAAGGCAACACCGCCATCATCAAGGGAGTCGAGCGCCTGACGGCGGCGCCCGTCATGGCCACGGATCTGCGCGCATCGGCGAGTCTGGTGCTGGCCGGCCTGGTGGCTGACGGCCGCACCGACATCGAGCGCATCTATCATATCGACCGAGGCTATGCGGCGATCGAGGAGAAATTGCAGCAGCTGGGGGCGAAAATCCGCCGTACGCCTTAAGGTCGGTCCGAAAACCTGCGCAAGTTGAATCTCAGCGCGGTTGGATCCGGCGGGTGGGGCGCTCCAGCACCGTCAATTTGATCTTGTAACCTTGCCGCGCGTGATGGCCCTCAAGTTCCACCTCGGCGCCCGGCTTCAGGGAGGAGACGCGGGCGACCAGGTCTTGCGCGTTGTGCACGGCCTCGCCGCCCAAGCCTGTGATGAGATCGCCGGGCCGCACGCCCGCCTCATAGGCCTGGCTTTTGACCATGATGTTCACCACGGTGACCCCGCCGCCCGCGGTGCCGATCTGGGCGGACTGCTCCTCGGTCAAGTCCTGCGGCTCAAAACCCAGCCAGCCGCGCACGACGTGGCCGTTCATGAGGATTTGTTCCATCACGCCGCGCACCAGATTGACGGGAATCGCAAAGCCGATGCCCTCAGGTCCTCCATAAGCTCGATTGAGTACGGCTGTGTTAATGCCGACCAGGTCGCCATGCGCATCAATGAGCGCACCGCCGGAATTGCCGAGATTGATGGCGGCGTCCGTTTGAATAAAATTCTCAAACGTCGCCAACCCCAGTTGGCCGCGCCCCGTGGCGCTGACGATGCCCTGAGTCACCGTTTGACCCACGCCATAGGGATTGCCGATTGCGAGCACGATGTCGCCCACCCGCAGAGTATCGGAACGTCCCAACGGCATGATGGGCAGATTGCCGATCTGCAGGCCAAGAATGGCGATGTCGGTGTCGGGATCCTGGCCGACGATGGTGGCGTCGGCGATGCGTCCGTCGGCGAGCTGCACCCTGATCGAATCGGCGCCGGCGATGACATGCTGATTGGTTACAATGGTGCCCATCGCATCGACGATCACACCCGAGCCTAAGCTGCGCTCCACGCGCTGGCGATAGCTTGGCCAGTAGTCGCCGAATAATTGATTCAAGGGCGCGGTTTGCGTGCGCTCTCGGACCACCCGCGCCGTGTAAATATTGACCACGGCCGGCGCGGCGCGCGCCACAGAATCCGCAAAGCTCTGCATGACCACCGGCGGGACGGCAGCGGCGGCAGGTGCGGCGAGGGGAGGAGTCGTCGTGGGTGGCGCCGAGGCGGCCGTGTGTGCGCCCAACAGCGTCGGGTTCCACCAAACCACGAGAAATGCTATGGCCAGGCCGACTACGACCGCTCTGACCAAAAAGCTCAAGAGGACCCGAGTGTTGTGCAACTAATATCGCTCCTCGAGCCTTAAGGGTGACCTGCGTAACTGTGTATAATGCGCTCCCATTATTCCTTGTGAAACACTACCGCCATAGGGGTTTGCGTGAAGATTTGTCAACAATTTTCGAGGGCGATCGCATGAGTGAAGACGTAGACCACAGCCGTCGCCGCTTGCTGACGGCAGCTACGGTCGGCACTGGCGCGATCGGCGTCGCGTTCGCGGCAATACCCTTCATCGCGTCGTGGAAGCCCAGTGCCCGCGCGAAAGCCCTCGGCGCTCCGGTCGACGTTGACGCCTCGAAGCTCGAAGCCGGCCAAATGTTGAAGGTCGTCTGGCGTGGGCAAGCGGTTTTCGTGGTACGCCGCGCCAAGGCGGTGGTCGATCAACTGGGCGCTCACGACGATATGTTGGCGGACCCCAAGTCGGAGGATTCGCTGCAGCCGGACTATATCAAGGCGACCGGTGCCACCCGCGCGCGCAATCCTGAGTACTGGATCGGCCTCGCCGTGTGCACGCACTTGGGCTGTTCACCCTTGGGCGCGTTCGTACCGAATGATTCTTTCCAGGTTGCGGGCGCCGACCTGGGTGCGAACTGGCCCGGAGGCTTCTATTGCCCCTGCCACGGTTCGAAATATGATCTGTCGGGACGCGTGTTCAAAAGTATGCCGGCACCGAAAAATCTAACCGTGCCGCCGTACGCAATCGCTGCGAACACGCGCATCGTCATCGGCGTCGACGACGCTGCCAAACCAGTTTCGTAAAGCAAGAGGTAAGCGATGGCCGCAGCACCCGAATCCGCCGGCACCGGCAAAGGATTGATTGGCTGGATTGACGAGCGCTTTCCGCTGACGAAATTGTGGAAAGATCACGTAGCCGAATATTACGCGCCGAAGAACTTCAATTTCTGGTACTTCTTTGGTGCGCTGTCGCTGCTGGTGCTCGCGAATCAAATCGTGACCGGTATTTTCCTGACGATGAGCTACAAGCCGTCGGCGGCGGAAGCGTTCGCCTCCGTCGAATACATCATGCGGGATGTCGAATGGGGCTGGCTGATCCGCTACATGCACTCGACTGGTGCGTCCGCGTTCTTCATCGTGGTCTATCTGCATATGTTTCGCGCGCTCCTGTATGGCTCGCATCGCAAGCCGCGCGAGCTGGTCTGGATTTTCGGCTGCTTGATCTTTCTGCTGCTGATGGCTGAGGCCTTCATGGGCTATGTGCTGCCCTGGGGCAACATGAGCTACTGGGGCGCCCAGGTTATCGTCTCCTTGTTCAGCAGCTTGCCCGTCATCGGCGGCGCGCTGGTGGAATGGATTCGCGGCGACTACAACATCGCCGATCCCACGTTGAACCGCTTCTTCGCGCTGCACGTTGCAGCCCTGCCGTTGGCGCTGGTGTTCCTGGTGATCGCGCACATCATGGCCCTGCACGAGGTGGGCTCGAACAACCCGGACGGCATCGATATCAAGAAATACAAGGACGCGGAGGGCCATCCCCTCGACGGCATCCCCTTTCATCCCTACTACACGGTGAAGGACACGCTGGGCGCTGCGGGATTTTTGGTGCTGTTCGCGGGCGTGATTTTCTTCGCGCCGAATTTCTTCGGCTTATTTCTCGAATCGCCGAATTTCGAGGGGGCAAACCCATTGCAAACACCCCCCGATATTACGCCCGTGTGGTACTTCACGCCGTTCTACGCCATGTTGCGCGCCATCCCGTCCGCTTTCGGCACCCAGGTGTGGGGCGTGATGGTGATGGGCGCCGCCATCGTGGTGCTGTTCTTCGTGCCGTGGCTGGACCGCTCGCCGGTGCGCTCGATACGCTACAAGGGGCCTATTTACAAAATAATGCTGGCGCTTTTTTCCGTGGCATTTATCTGCCTCGCCGTATGCGGCATGAAACCGCCGTCAGGCATCTATCCGATCCTGGCGCGCATCTGCACCGCCATTTATTTTGCGTTCTTTTTGCTCATGCCCTGGTACACGAAGATAGACAGCGTGAAGCCGGTGCCGGAAAGGGTTACGGGACATGCTTAAAGCCAGCGTTTTAATAACCATTGGACTTCTTTGCGCCGGTACCGCACTGGCGCAGGAAGGGGAAGTCGCGCTCATGGAGGCGGGCACGGATATCAAGAGCGTCGAGTCCCTGCAGCGCGGCGCGCGCAATTTCATGAACGATTGCTCCGGATGCCATTCGCTCCGGTACCTGCGTTACAACCGCATGGTGACGGACTTGAAGATTCCGGAGTCCGAATTATCCAAGAATCTTATATTCAATGGCGCCAAGCCATTCGAGGAAATCAACACCGGCATGCCGCCGGATTCCGCGGATTGGTTCGGCAAGCAGCCGCCGGACTTGACCTTGATGGCACGAGAACGCGGCACGAACTATTTGTATTCGTATTTGCACGGCTTTTACCAAGATAAGACGCGGCCCTGGGGCGTGAACAATTTATACCTGCCGGGCACCGCGATGCCCCACATCCTGTTTTACCGGCAGGGTTTGCAAAAGCCCGTCTACAAAAATGAAAAGGACCCTCACGGCAACGCCAAAATGGTTCTGGCGGGGGTCGAGCCAATGATCCCGGGCACCATGAAGCCGGAGGAGTATGATCAATACGTTCGGGACATCGTCAATTTCCTGGACTATGCCGCCGAACCCATCAAGGGAACACGCGAGACAATGGGCATCTTCGTGGTGCTCTTCTTGCTGGTGTTCTTTGCATTCGCGTACTTGCTGAAGAAAGAATATTGGAAGGACGTCCACTGACTTGAGCGGGGCGCCGCCCGTTGAGAATTCAGGAGCCTGTAGGAGGTCCAGTTAGTGGCACGTCGTTCGGTGATGACGCTTTTTTCAGCACCGGCGGACCCGTGGAGTCATCGTACACGCCTGGTTCTGGCCGAGAAGGGCATTGCCATTGAATTGGTCAATGTCGATCTCAATGCGTTGCCCGAGGACTTGATCGACCTCAACCCTTATCACAGCGTGCCCACGCTGGTGGATCGGGACCTGGTGTTGTATGACTCGCGGGTCATCATCGAATATCTGGACGAGCGCTTCCCGCATCCGCCGCTTATGCCGATCGATCCGGTGACCCGCGCGCAGTTTCGCGTAGCGTTGTATCGCGTCGAGCGCGACTGGTATGCGCTGGCGCACGACATAGAGCTCGATCCGGCCAGCAAGACCGCCGAACATAGCCGTAAAGTGCTGGGCGAGGCGATCTGCGCCAGCGCCGAGGTGTTCAAGGCCAAGCCTTTCTTCCTGAGCGATGAGTTTTCGCTGGTGGATGCCAGTATCGCGCCGATCTTGTGGCGCTTGCGGGTTTACGGCATCGAGCTGCCGGCGCAGGCGCAGCCGATTATGAAGTACATGAACTCGATATTCGCACGCTCCACATTTCGCGCCTGTCTGACGGATGCGGAGAGGGAGATGCGCCATTGAAGCCGCGGCGTCCGTACCTGCTGCGCGCGCTGCATGAGTGGATATCCGACAGCGGCGAAACGCCCCACATTGTGGTGGATGCCGCGGCCGAAGGCGTCACCGTCCCGCGCCAGTACGTGAAGGACGGCAAGATCGTGCTGAACGTCAGTTTCTCGGCCACCCAGATGCTGAAACTGGGCAACGATTTCGTCAGCTTTGAGGCTCGTTTTGGCGGCGTGGGATTTGCCGTGCAGGTTCCGGTGCGCGCCATCCTTGGCATCTATGCGCGCGAGACCGGGCAGGGCATGATTTTTCCGGAAGGCGATGCGGATCCCGATCCAACCGATGGCCCGCCGGCGAGCCCGAGCAGCGGCAAGGCCGGCACTGCCGCGCCGAAGCGGCCGAAATTACAGGTGGTCAAGTAGTCCGACAGCCTCCGTGAAAAGCGTCTTTGATCCACTCGATTCGATGAGCACCATCCGGCAAGCCTTCGACCGCGAGCACATCGAAACGCGTGTCGAAATTCCTCCAATGCCTCTCACGCCCGAAGAAATATTGTGCGGCGCGAATGATCCTGCGCTGTTTGGCCCGCGTGACCGAGCCTAAGGCGCCGCCGAACTCAGGGCTCTCGCGCTGACGTACCTCGACGATGGCGAGCACGCCGCCGTCGAGACAAACCAGATCGAGTTCGCCCGCCTTGCAACGCAGATTGCGCGCAAGAATCTTGAGCCCTCGCACCCGCAGGTATTGCGCCGCAAGTTCTTCGGCCGCGGCACCGCGCTGTGCCCGCAGATCCTTCATGCGGCATCATGCCGCGGCGCCGGCCGTCAGACAGCAGCCAAATCCATCGCGTTCGTCTAGGTATGGGGCGGGGCGATTTTCCACGTGCCCGTCGCCACGGCGGGGTTCGAGGGTTGATCCTTTGCGCCCAGCGACCAGTTGCCATCCCCGCCCTTCGGGCCAAACGTTCCCTTCATGTTGATCTCAGACTGACCGTCCGGCGGTTCGTAGGCCGCCGTGAATTTATCGCCCGCGAAGGCCGCCTTCTTCAATTTCGCCGTGTAGTCCGAGCCGCCGCCGCCGTCCTGGCTGACCGCGATGGATCCCGTCAGTTTGCCGTCGTTGCCGCGTTCGAGCGTGAGTTGGAAATGGCCGGACGAGTTGTCCGCGCCCGCCCAGGTTCCGGACCATTTGCCCAAGCATTGATCGCCGTCGGCGGCGGTGGCCGGCGCGGCCGACGCCGCGAAGCACAGGCTTGCAAGCAACCACACAGTGGATTTGAGGTGAATGTGCATTCGATGACTTCGCCCTGTAACGATCATATGTTAACTCCATCTCTTGAATGTAGGAGGCGGCCGCTGCGAAACATTCCTCGCCGTGCTGCGGCTTGCAGTATTCTTCTGGTTCGTCGATCGCTTGATCAATTCTAAAGAAATTCTAGAGGGGAGTCTCATGCCAAATTTTAAACTGCGCGTTGCCGCCGCCGTAATCGTGGCGAGCGCAATCGCCCTAGGATCTTACGCGCCCGCGCAGCAGGCGCAGAGCAGCCGTTTCCAGCCATTCACGCGCAGCGGGCCCATCACCGCGCAGCGCCAGCCCTTGTCGCTGCTCGCCAAAGAGCGTGTCAAGGTCGTGGTGATTATGAGCGGTGAATCAGTCGCGGAAGTGCGTGCGCGCATGCCTGGTCATGTGATCGACAGCCAAACTCATGACAGCATTCACTCACAGATTGACCGGCAGCACGGTGCGCTGGAACCGGCCATAGTTTCGCGCGGTGGCAAAGTGCTCGCGCACTTTCACGACGCCATGAATGGCATGAAGGTCGAGATCGAGCGCGGCGAAATCGCCGGGCTGTCGGCCATGCCCGGCGTCGTCCAGGTCGTCGGCGTGCCGAAGTACAACATTAGCAATGCCGTGAGCGTGCCGTTCATCGGTGCCCCAGCAGTATGGCAAGGCACCCCCGGCTTTCGCGGTGAGCACGTCAAGATCGCCATCATCGATACCGGCGTCGACTACACCCACGCGAACTTCGGCGGACCTGGAACCGTGGCGGCTTTTGCCGCTGCTGCCGCAACCAGTACGGCAGCCGCGGATCCGACCATGTTCGGGCCCAACGCTCCCAAGGTAAAAGGCGGTACCGATCTGGTCGGCGATGCCTACAATGCGGATGTCGCCACCAGCGTTCCGATGCCGGATCCGAATCCTCTGGATTGCAATGGACACGGCAGTCATGTCTCCGGCACGGCCGCCGGCTTCGGCGTTGCCAATGACGGGTCAACCTATCATGGGCCGTACAACGAGGCCGCCTATGCGGCCGGCTTCGGCATTGGTCCCGGCGTCGCCCCGCTCGCCGATCTTTACATGGTGCGCGTCTTTGGCTGCACCGGATCGACCAATGTCGTGAGCGAAGCGATCGACTGGGCCGTGCATAACGACATGGACGTGATCAGCATGTCGCTGGGTTCGCCTTACGGCACCAGCACCTCGGCGGATGCAATCGCCTCCGACAACGCGGCCAAGGCCGGCATCATCGTGGTTGCCGCCGCAGGCAACAACGGACCGGCGCCCTATATCACCGGCGATCCGGCCTCGGCGAACCATGCCATCAGTGTCGCGGCCATGAATGCGCGCGCCTTTCTGGTGAACGGCGTTCATATTGCGCTGTCCTCAGGCGGCGGCGCCAACGGTGTCGAAGCCAATAGCCTGAAGCTGCCGACCGGCAGCGTGCCCGCAGTCATTCTCAAGGCAGGCACCGGGCTGAGTCTTGGCTGCAATGCCAGCGACTATCCCGCGAGCGGCGCCGCCGGTGCGATTGTCATCATTTCGCGCGGCACCTGCAGCTTCAACCAGAAAGCGGCTAACGCGGAAGCGGCCGGCGCGGTCGCCATCGGCGTTGTCAACAACGGGGCAGGGTTCTTCAATCCACTGCTGACCAACGTTACCATTCCGTTCATCGAGTTGTTGTTGAGCGACACGCCGACCTTCGTCGCGGCACCCTCGCCGCAGACCGCCTCGGTGGCGCCGGCGAATCTACCCGATGTCACCTTCAAGCTCGCGGCGTCCTTCTCGTCGGGAGGACCTCGCAGCGGCGACGGCTCGTTGAAGCCCAACGTGAGTGCGCCGGGAGTGAACGTATTTTCCACGCTGATCGGCAGCGGCAACGGCGGCACGTATGACTCGGGCACCTCCATGGCAACGCCCCATGTCGCCGGTGTCGCGGCACTGGCCGTGCAAGCGCACAAGGACTGGAAGGAACCCGGCCTGCGCGCGGCAGTGGTTCAGACGGCCGCGCCGACCGCACTTCCAGACTTCTCACCGCGGATCGAGGGTGCGGGGCTCGTGCAGCCGGTGGGCGCCACCGGCACCCAGGTAACGGTGCATGGCGATGAGGACGGCCAGTTGGGCCTGCTGTCCTTCGGCGTCGCGGAGCTGACCCGCGATTTCCGCGAGGAACGCGATCTGATCATCCGCGATCACGGACGCTTTCCGGCAACGTTTGCGGCAACCGCGACCTCTCCGGGCGGCGTGCCGCACTCCGTCAAATTCTCGAGTTCCACCGTGTCGGTGCGCGGTCATGACGAGACGACTTTGCACATGACTCTGTCGATTCCGGCCGCGACCGCGGGCGCAACCCACGACGCGTCGGGCAATGTTGCATTCGAGGACGCTTCGGGAATCATTACGCTGACGCCGGAGGCGTCGGCGAACAATGGTGTCGCCCTCAACCTGCCGTACTACGCCGTGACCCGGGCGCGATCCGATGTCGACGCTCGCTTGAGCGACGACAAGAATCCGAACATCAGGCTCGATAATCACCACGGCGCGATTTCCGGCAACGGCGATTTCTACGCCTGGGGACTTAAAAACCCGAAGAGCGGGACCATTGCCGCGGCCTTCGAGCCGCGCGCCGTGGGCGTGCAGACCAATCCGATCTCTGCCACCGACAGCATCCTCGTGTTCGCGGTCAACACTTACGGACGATTCTCGAATCCCGCCACGGGCGAGTACGACATTTATATCGACGTCAATGGCGATGGCGTCTATGACTTTATCCTGTTCTCGGGAGATGTCGGTGCCGTGGAGACCGGAACCGCCAACGGTCAGATCGGCACGTTCCTCGTCAATCTGGCGACAGGTAAGCTGCTGCCCGAGTTCCCGGCCGATGCGCCGACCGATGGCTCGATCGTGCTGATGCCGGTATTTGCCTCCGATTTGGGCATCTCGCCGACAAATCCGCGCTTCAGCTACACCATGAATGCGTTTGACAGCACCGGCGCGGGTGAGTCTTTGACCGGTGTCGCCTCGTTCAATGCGTTCTCGCCGGCGATTTCGAACGCGATGTTCGTGCCGGTGGCGCCCGACACCAGTGTGGACGTACCGGTGTCGATCGATCCGGTCGAGTTCCTGAAAACACCGGCGCTCGGCTTTATGGTGGTGACCGAAGACAATGTGTCAGGACCCGGCGAGGCGAATCTGCTGAAGCTGAATCACTGAGTCTTGAACGGCCGCGCCGGAGTCAATTGACTTCGGCGCGGCTTGCTTACGCAGCGCGGCTCATTCGCGCGCCGCGGCCGCATCATAAACCTCCACACCGCCCAGGAAGGTTTTTAGGACATGCGTGTCGCGAATGGCGGCCGGCGCGATGTTCAACACGTCTTGGCTCAATAGCACCATGTCGGCGAGCTTGCCGGGTTCGATGGAACCCTTGTCATGGTCCTGGAATTCCGCGTACGCGGACCCGATTGTGTACGCGGCGATCGCTTCCTGAATCGACAGCTTCTGTTCGGGGAACCAGCCCTGCGGATACTTGCCGTCGAGGGTCGCGCGAGTAACGGCGGCATACAGCGTCAACATGGGATCGAGCGGCGCCACCGGCCAATCGGTGCCGAAGGCCAGCCGCACGCCGTGTTGCATGAAAGTTCTGAACGCGTAGGTCCGGCTGGCGCGATCGTGACCGATGCGCGCTTCCGCCCAGCGGCCATCATCGATGGCCTGGTACGGCTGCACCGAGGCGATAACATGCAGCTGAGCAAAACGCTCGAAGTCGGCGGCGGCCATGTGCTGGGCGTGTTCGATGCGCCAGCGCCGATCTTTGGGCTCGTCGTTTTTCTCCACCGCTTGATAAAGATCCAAAACGGTCTTGATGCCGGCATCGCCGATGGCATGTGTGCAAACCTGCAGGTTCGCCGCATCGGCGCGCGCCAGTCTCTGGCCGGCTTTGCTCAGCGGCAGCATGTCGGAAAACAGCAAGCCGCGATTGCCGGGCTCATCGCTGTAGGGCTCGGTGAAATACGCCGTGCGCGAGCCCAACGAGCCGTCGGCAAACATTTTCAGCGCGCCGATCCTCAGCGACGGACCACCAAACGCGCGGCCGATCCCAAGCTGCGCCTGATCTTCCACCCGCGTGATGAGCGGCACACCGTACACGCGCACGCTGAGCTTGCCTTCCTCGAGCAGCTGCGAGTACACCGCTAGATCGCCGTAATCCAAGGACATGTCCTGGACACTGGTCACGCCGCGCATGGCCGCTTCATGCAGCGCGCGCAGCATGGCCCGCCGGCGCTGGGCGCCATTCAGCGGCGCTTCCACTTTTTGCAGCAACTCGGTGGCAGCGTCCTTGAGCGCGCCTGTCGGCTGGCCGTTCGCATCCCGCACGATGACGCCGCCGGGTGGATCCGGGGTCTGGGAAGTGATGCCGGCCAGGGCCAGCGCCTTTGAATTGGCGAGCAGCATGTGGCCGTCGTAGCGATCGATGGCCACCGGGTTGTCCGGGGTGACCGCGTCAATGTCCTGGCGGGTCGGTAGATTCGCGGGCGACCACTTGGTCTCGTCCCATTCGCCATTTCGAATCCATTCGCCCTTGGGCGCGTGGGCGGCGTACTCGGCGATTCGCTGCACAAACTCCTTGAGGCTGGTGGCATGGGTGAGCTGCACGGCGCTCAACGCGGCGCCGCCGTCGGAAAAATGCACGTGCGCGTCGTTGAAGCCCGGCAGCAGCCTTTTTCCAAGCGCATCGACCATGCGTGTGCGCGGCCCCTGCCACTGCGTCACGGCGGCATCCGAACCGACAGCGACGATCCTGCCATCGAGGACGGCCACTGCATCGGCTTCCGGCTGCTGGGGGTTAACCGTCCAAATGTGCGCATGGCGAATGATGAGATCGGCGGCAGGACGCGAATTGTCCACGGCCCCGCGTACGGCGTTCGAATTTGCGGCGCCAAGCGCGCTCGCTGCAATCACGGCCGTCGCGGCGATCACAGCCGTCGCGGCGCCGGATACCGCGGCTTTACAAAACATTGGGAACCCCGCTCTTGATCTGCGCCCATTCGAGATCGCGGCGGATTTTGTTCTGTTGATCAAGATGCAATTTTCCGCTCACGCCCGCGATGTCGCTGGAGGCCGCAGGGTTGTTCGAGCGCAGGCTGGGGACCAAGCGATACGCGTCGAATCCAAAGGCGTACAGGCGGTCGCGCCGCGCTGTGCGCGCCGGCCACGCCGCACGCACGCCGTCGCGGATTTGCGCGGTGACCGGGTCATTGGAAATCATCCACGGCATGTCCGGGAACAGCATGCCTTCTATGTCCGAGTTGGCGGTGGGATTGGGCTCGAAGCTGTCCGAGGTGCCATACACGGGCACGTCGCCGGAATAGTTGTATTTGAGCTGCGGCAGGATGAGCCGCGCGGTGCCGGCGGTGCTTGCCGCCACGAAAATGAAGGCTGCGTCGCTGCGGTGGGTCGGCGGTTCGGGCTTCTCCCCCTTCTCGACCTTGGTAACCTTCAATTGCATGACCGATTTGATCACGTCCGAGAAATCCACTTGCGCCGAATCATAGCGCCCGGTGTCGAGCACATTACCGCCGAGACTTTTTAGTTCTTCGGCAAATGCCGCCGCGACACGCGTGCCCCATTCGCCCGAGGGCACGATCACGACGCCGTTGACGCGGCCATCGGCGACCACGCGGCGCGCCACCATGCGTGCCTCGTCCTCCGGCAGCAGCGCAAACTGATAGAAGTTCCTCGGCGGCGCCACGGCCTCGCTGAGGAAATTCAACGCCAACACCGGCGTGCGTCCGCCGCTGACGGGCGCGACGGCCGCGACTTCATCCTTGAACAGCGGCCCGACCACGAAGCCGGCACCGTCCGCCACGGCACGGTTGTAAGCGCTGCCGACGGATTCGGCTGCGACGTCGTAGATTTTCAGGTGCGGCCGGTTCGCGGCATTCTGCTGCAGATAGGCGGCGATGAACCCGTCCCGCACCGCGACGCCAAAGGCCTCGCTGCGTCCCGACAGCGGCAGCAGCAGCGCGATCTGATTGGGATATTCCGTCGCCTCGGCGATTTGCGTCTGAGCGGTTGCCAGCACGCTCAAGTTGGCGGGATGTTGCGGAAACTGCCGCCGCCACGCGTCCAGGGCCGCGGCCGCGCGCGCCGGATTGCGCTCCACTTCCACCGCGACGGGCCCCAAATCCAGCCACCCCACAACGACAGGATCCGTTTTGGGGGGCGCTTTCATCGGCGCGCCGCGTTCGGCTGCGGTGCGCACGCGGCTCAATAGCTCTTCGCGATTCGCGCGCAGCGCCGTGGGGTCGCTCAAGAAACGTTCTCGTTCCACGAGCGCGCGGGTGCCCTCGACCGGATGGCCGGTGAGAAATGCACTGCGGCCGCGTATCCAGTAGTAGTTCTGCGCCTGTTCCGGCGAGGTCGGTACCGGCGCTTGGTCGAGTTCGCGAATGGCGCGGGCCGGATCATTTTCCGCGTATGCAATCTCGGCGGTAACGAGCGCGCGCGGAATGGCGAGTTTGGTGCGCGCTTCCGGCGAGACCTGGGCAAGAGCCTGCTTGGCCGCGGCAACATTGCCGGCCGTGGCCCACTGTTCCGCGCTCAACAGTTCGTAATTGTCGCTTTCAGCCGGCACCTGCATCGCCAGATCCGCGTACAGCCGCGCAGCTTCGGCGTGCTTGCCCTCATGCGCCAGGCGCGCGGCATGCTCTTGTTTGTCGACGACGCTTTCCGTGGGCTTGAGGAGGCTGCAGGCAGCGGCGATCAGCGACACCGCGAGTACCGCAATTTGCGCCAGCCGTGGACGCCGAGAGATCGCTGCCATACGCTTCCGCTCCTGAATCCTTAAACGTAGGCGCGGATTATAGTGGCAATTCAGCACACAGGGCTGCCGGCGGCGGGAACGCTATACGTGGTCGCCACGCCGATAGGCAATTTGAGCGATTTGAGCCCCCGCGCATGCGACACGCTGAAAAATTGCGACCTGATTGCGGCGGAGGACACGCGCCACACCGGAATTCTGCTGAAGCATTTTCAGATCGGCACACCGCAGTTGTCGCTGCATGAGCACAATGAAGGCGGGCGCGCGCTTGAAATAATTGCACGGTTGCGCGAGGGCAAGTCCGTAGCGCTGGTGAGCGATGCCGGCACACCGGCCATCAGCGATCCCGGGTTCGAGCTGGTGCGCGCGGTGGCGGCCGCGGGATTCAACATCATCGCCGTTCCCGGGCCGTGCGCAGCGATTGCAGCACTGTCGATCGGCGCGTTGCCGACGGACCGATTTTGCTTTGAGGGATTTTTGCCGGCGCGCGGTGCGGCCCGCTTGGCGAGGCTGAAGTTGCTTGAACGCGAGGCGCGCACGCTGGTGATCTATGAATCGCCGCATCGCGTGCGCGAGACGCTCGAGGATTGCGTGGCGGCATTCGGTGCAGCGCGCGCGGCAGCGGCCGTGCGCGAAGCGACCAAGCTGCACGAGACAACCTACCGCGGCACACTGCAGGCGCTGTTGGACAAATCCGGAACGGATGCGGATTTTTCGCGCGGCGAAATTGTCCTGCTCATCGGCGGCGCGCCGCAGGCGGAATCCGCTGAGAAAGATTCCGAGGCGAAGGCGCAGCTGGATAAAGTGCTGACGGCGCTGCTCGCCGAATTGCCGCTGAAACAAGCCGCGCGTCTTGCGGCGCAGATCACCGGCGCCCGCGACAATGAAACGTATAAACGCGCGCTGCAGCTGAAATAGCGTATCGTGCGCACTGGAGTCGGCCAGACAGTCGCTGTCCTTGCCCGGCAAGGATGGAGGAAAGTCCGGGCTCCGCAGGGCACGGTGCCAGGTAACGCCTGGGAGGCGCGAGCCTACGGAAAGTGCAACAGAAAGATACCGCCTAAGTGCCGCGCAAGCGGCGCCGGTAAGGGTGAAATGGTGCGGTAAGAGCGCACCGCGCGGGTGGCAACACCAACGGCACGGCAAACCCCACCTGGAGCAAGACCAAATAGGGAAGCGAGCGGCTTAATCGCCGCTACATGTGGCCCACATGGGCTTCCGGGTAGGTCGCTTGAGCTGCGCGGCGACGCGTATGCCAGAGGAATGACTGTTCAAGACAGAACCCGGCTTATCGGCCGACTCCTTCTTAGCCGCTCGCGCGCCACATTTCCCAGGGGCCGAAGCCGCCCCTTCTCAGAGCGCGGCCAAAAGAGATGAGCTAGAGGGCGCTCGCGCGCCACAAATCGCGAGCCCAAGCGGCCAAGCGTGAGAGCGCGGCTAACCCAAGAGGTGGATTTGCGTGATAAGCGCAAGATTGGAGACGATCGCCGAAGATCGCGACATATACCTTCTGTAGAAGTTTTTACAAAAAACTCCTAAGAGATTGATTCCCCTGAGAGCTGCAATCGCAGCGCGCCATCACTGTTCAAAATGTGACCTAAGTCACTGTCGGTACGGGTTTTTTTTACCATAAGCCGTTGACAGTGCTCTCCTTCGCTCCCTATAGTGGAGCCCGGTGGGAAATTGTGGGAGAAAATGGGTTTTCGGACCCATACAAATATGTTCCGGGGTGCCAACAAACTAACGCTCGATGTAAAAGGCCGGCTGGTGATGCCCACTCGCTACCGGGACCGGCTACAGGAACGTTGTGGGGGCAATTTGGTCATTACGGTCGACAAAGATCAGTGCCTGCTGATCTACCCACTGCCGGACTGGGAAGACATTGAGCGCAAGCTCAACAAACTACCCACCCTGAATCCCCAGGTGAGGCGCTTGCAGCGCCTGATGATCGGTCACGCCACGGATCTGGAACTCGATGCACACGGGCGCTTGCTGCTGCCCGCGAATTTGCGGGAGTTCGGTGGCTTGACGCGCGACGCGATGTTGATCGGGCAGGGGATGCGATTCGAATTGTGGGATGAGGCGCGCTGGAACGAGCGACGCGACGAATGGCTGGCGAGCCCGGAGAACACCACCGACTTGCCCGCCGAACTTGACACGCTGTCCTTCTAGCGGCCGGCGGTGGAAGAGATTGCGGGGGTTCACACGGCGGTCCTGTTACCCCAGGTACTGACGGCGTTGAACATTAAGGCCGGTGGCACCTACATGGATGCCACTTATGGCCGAGGCGGACATGCAGGGGCGATTTTGGAGAAGCTTATCGCGAACGGCCGATTGATCTGCCTGGATCGTGATCCCGAGGCCGTCGCGGCGGCCCGAACCCGCTTCTCGACCGACCCGCGCTTCTCGATATTTCTCGCCCCCTTCTCATCGCTCGCGGCAATCGCCGATCGGGTGCAGCCGGGACTACATGTCGACGGCATTCTCTTCGATCTCGGCGTCTCATCGCCGCAGCTCGACGATGCCGCGCGCGGCTTCAGCTTCATGCAGGACGGTCCCCTTGACATGCGCATGTCCAAAGGCGAGGGCGTCAGCGCCGCGGACGTGGTCAACGGCGCACCGCTCGACGAACTGATCCGCATCTTTCGCGAATTCGGCGAGGAACGCCACGCGCCGCGCATCGCACGCGCCATCGTCGCGGATCGCCGCAACAAACCATTCGAGCGCACGCTCGAACTGGCGGAGATGATCGCGCGTGTCGCCCGCGGTACGGAGCGGCATAAGCATCCCGCCACGCGCGTCTTCCAGGCGCTGCGCATATTCGTCAACGGCGAACTTAAGGAACTCGAGACTGCGCTCGACGCGGCGCTCGAGCGGCTGGCACCGAACGGTCGTCTGGTCGTAATCAGCTTTCATTCGCTCGAAGACCGCATGGTGAAGCAATTCATGCGCCGCCACTCGCTGGCCGATCCCATGTACGCAGGTCTGCCCAATATCCCGGCGCATGCTCGGCCCAAGCTTCGTCTGGTCGGCAAGGCCATCGAAGCCGACGACCGAGAAGTCTCCCTCAATCCGCGGTCGCGCAGCGCGCATCTGCGCGTCGCCGAACGCCTCGACCAAGGAATAGCCGCATGAAATTTCGCCGCTGGCTGCCGCTCATTCTGCCGTTGCTGTGGTTGGCCGTCCTGGGTTCAGCCGTGCAGGTGATTTACGAACGCCACAACGCCCGCGACATGTTCGTACGGCTGGAGAAGCTCAACGCCGAGCGCGACTCGCTCGAGATGGAATGGGGCCGCCTGCAGCTCGAGCAAAGTTATTGGTCCTCGCACGCCTTCGTCGAGCGTGTCGCCAACGCCAAATTGCAAATGAACCTGCCACAGACTCGCGATGTGAGGATCGTCCGCCCGTGAAATTACGCTCCGGTGAAAACGAGCGCTCGGCGAAATCCTACCGCTGGCGCTCGGCGGTGGTATTAGGCCTCGTGGTGCTGGGCGCCATCGGTCTGGCGGCGCGCGCGGTCGAACTGCAACTGGTCGATCATGGATTTCTCGCCAAGCAGGGCGACGATCGTTCGATGCGCGTGGTGAAGATCGCGGCGCATCGCGGCGCGGTCACCGACCGCAACGGCGAACCGCTGGCGGTCAGCACGCCTGTGGACAGCATCTGGGTCAACCCCGTGGAGATCGACGAGAACATCGACCAATTGCCCAAGCTGGCGCGCGCTCTCAAGGAAGATCAGCAGACCCTTGCCCGGCGCATCACCAGCAATCTTGATCGCGAATTTCTGTACCTGGTGCGCCATATGCCGCCGGAGCAGGCCGCGCGCATCAAGGCTTTGGGCATTCCCGGGGTGTATTCGCTGCGCGAATACCGCCGCTACTACCCGGCCGGCGAGGTATCGGCACACGTCGTCGGTTTCACCACGGTGGACGACAGGGGCCAGGAAGGACTGGAGCTCGGTTTCGATCAATTACTGAACGGCGAAGATGGCGCAAAACGCGTGATTCAGGATTCCTTCGGCAGGTATGTCGAAAATGTCGAAAGCATTCGCGCACCGCGCCCCGGCCGCGATCTCATCACCAGCATCGATTTGCGCATCCAATATCTGGCCTACCGGGAGCTCAAAGCGGCGATGCAGGAATACCGCGCGCGCGCGGGCTCGGTGATCGTGGTCAATGTCGACACGGGCGAAGTGCTGGCGATGGTGAATCAACCCTCGTACAACCCCAATGACCGCGAGCAATTGAAAGCAGGCCTGTATCGCAACCGTGCCGCGACCGATATTTTCGAGCCGGGCTCGAGCATCAAGCCCTTCATCATGGCCGCGGCACTGGCCTCCGGCCAATATCGTCCCGACAGTGTGATCGATACTTCGCCGGGATTCCTGAAGGTGGGAACCAAGGTGTTCGAGGACGAACACAATCTGGGCGCAGTTGATCTGGCGACCATCTTGGCGAAGTCCAGCAATGTGGGTACGGCGAAAGTGGCGCTGTCGCTGCAGCCGGAGCAAATCTGGAGCACGTTGACCGGACTGGGCCTGGGCCAGGTCACGGGCAGCAACTACCCGGGCGAATCCGCCGGCATGCTGAGCAACTATGCGCACTGGCGGCCCATCGGCATCGCCACCCTGTCGCATGGCTATGGTCTCTCGGTTACGCCGCTGCAGCTGGCGCACGCGTACGCGACGATCGGCGCCGGGGGCATCAAGAGGCCCATTTCCTTCGAAAAGGTTTCGGGTCCGGTGGCCGGCGAGCGCGTCATGGACCCCAAGGTCGCGCGCGAGCTGATTCAATTGATGGAACAGGTGGTAGAGAAGGGCGGTACGGCGACGCGTGCCTCGCTCATCGGCTACCGGGTATCCGGAAAGACCGGTACCGCGTTCAAATCAATCCCAGGCGGCTATTCCACCGACCGGATCATGGCGGTATTTGCCGGCTTGGTGCCCGCCTCGCATCCAAAACTTGCCACAGTGGTGGTGATCGACGAGCCCAGCCGCGATTTGCACGAGGCAGGCACGCTGGCTCAGGGAGGCACGGTGGCGGCGCCGGTCTTTGCCAGCGTGATGTCGGGTGCCCTGCGCCTCATGGATATTGCACCGGACGATTTGCAAAACGTGCCGGCGGCAACGCTGGTGCAGGCGAGCGAGGCCCCGTGAGCGCCGCACTCATGTGGCTGCTCGACGGCATCGCCAAGATTCCCGCGACCGAAGCGCGAGTCTCGGACCTCACACTCGACAGCCGGCAGGTGCGGGGCGGCAGCTTGTTTTTCGCGCTGCCCGGACTCAAGGATCACGGCCTCAAGTTCGCGGCCGAGGCGTGCGCGCGCGGCGCGAGCGCGGTGTTGTGGGAACCCAGCGCCGATTTGACCTCTCCAACCTTGACGTCCGGCGTGTTCGGGGCGGCCATCCCCAACTTGAAAGGCCTGGTGGGCCGCATCGCGGATCGCTTCTTCAACTGGCCTTCTTCGCAATTGCGGATTGCCGGAATCACCGGCACCAACGGCAAGACCACCTGCGCGTACCTGCTGGCGCAATGCCTCGAGCGATTGGGTCTGGCGGCGGCGTACATGGGGACGATCGGCTGGGGACGGCCGGCAGCACTCGCGGAACCCACCCACACCACGCCCGACGCCATCACCGTGCATCGCACGCTGGCGCAATTGCGCGGCTCCGGGGTGCGCGAGGTGGCGATGGAGGTGTCGTCGCATGCACTGGACCAGAGCCGCGTGGATGGCGTGCGCTTTCACATCGCAGCCTTCACCAATCTGACGCGCGATCACCTGGACTATCACGGCAGCATGCAGAAGTATGGCGCGGCAAAAGCCAAGCTGTTTCAAGCGGCCGATCTCAGGCACATCGTGCTCAACATCGGCGATGAATTCGGCCGTGCCCTGGCCAGAGACTACGCAGGCGGTGCATCTTTGATCGCGGTTTGGGTGGGCGCGGGAGACTCCGGATGGCTCGCCGATCGCGCGCTGCATGCGACGCAGGTGAAGATGGAGACGCGCGGCATTTCCATCGAGCTCGACGGCAGCTTCGGCCGGCTCACGGTGAAGACGCAGCTCATGGGCCGCTTCAATGCCGAGAATTCCTTGGTGGTCTTGGGCTGCCTGCTGTCGCTCGGCGTTTCCTTGGCCGACGCGGCCAAAGCGTTGGCCGAGTGCAAACCCGCGCCGGGCCGCATGGAAGTGGTCAAGACCGATGCCCCCAACAAGCCCACTGTGGTGGTGGATTACGCACACACGCCCGATGCATTGTCGAAGGCACTGAGCGCGGCCCGAGAGCATTGCGAGGGCGCGCTGTGGTGCGTATTCGGCTGCGGCGGCGACCGCGATGCCGGCAAGCGCTCCGTCATGGGCGCGATCGCCGATGATTTGGCGGACCAGATCATCGTGACCGACGACAACCCACGTTCCGAGGATCCGCAGGCCATCACGCACGACATTCTGCAGGGCATCAAGACCCGCACGGTGCGCGTGATACACGATCGCGGCGAAGCCATCGCCACCGCCTTGAAGGAGGCCCAGGCGATCGATCTGGTCTTGATCGCGGGCAAGGGCCATGAGGACTACCAAATCTACGGCGAAACCCGCCGCTCCTTCAGCGACCGCAGCGAAGCCAAGCGCCTGTTGGGAGCGGCAGCATGAAGCGAACGTTGCGCGAGGCGGCAAGAGTAGTCGGCGGCGAGCTCATCGGCGAGGACCGTCCCTTCGGCTGCGTCTCCACCGACAGCCGCACGCTGAAGCCGGGGGCGCTGTTCGTGGCGTTGCGCGGCCCGAACTTCGACGGCGCGGCTTTTGTTCCGGCGGCAGCCGCGCAGGGCGCCATCGGCGCGCTCGTCGAACGCGCGACCCCCGGCGCGTTGCCGCAAGTGCGCGTGACCGACACGCTGCGCGCGCTGCAGGAGCTCGCCAAGAGCTGGCGCGCCGATTTCACGTTGCCGGTCGTCGCCGTCGCCGGCAGCAACGGCAAGACCACGGCCAAGGAAATGACCTCGGCCATCTTGTCGCGCATGGGTCTGTGCATGGCGACGCACGGCAATCTCAACAATCACATCGGCGTGCCGGTGACGCTCATGCGCCTCGAGCCCTCGCATCGCAGCGCCGTGATCGAAATGGGCGCCAACGCGATCGGCGACGTCGCCGCGCTCATGCGAATCGCGCAGCCCAGCGTCGGTCTGATCACCAACGCCGGCGCAGAGCACTTGGAAGGGTTCGGCAATCTGGACGGCGTCGCGCAGGGCGAGGGCGAGACGGTGTCCTGTCTCGCGCCAGAAGGAACGGCCATCATCAACGCGGATGACGCCTACGCCGGCTATTGGCGCGGCATTTCCGGCGCGAAGCGCATCGTCACCTTCGGCGTGCACGCTGCCGCGGATTTCGCGGCAAAAAATGTATTTCAAGGCATCGAGCGCGGCGAATTCGCCACGCGCTTTACCTTGAATTCGCCCTTGGGCGAGCGCGCCATCATGCTGAAGGCGGGCGGCGCGCACAACATCGTCAACGCCCTGGCCGCGGCCGCGGCCGCGAGCGCGGCCGGCGCCTCGCTCGAGGATATCGCGTTGGGGCTCGCCGATTTCCGCGCCGTCGCCGGACGACTGCAGCTGAAGGCCGGCACCCGCGGCAGTTGGATCATCGACGATTCCTACAACGCCAATCCGAGCTCGGTGCGCGCCGCCTTGGAGGTGATGCGATCGCTGAGCGGTGCGACCTGGCTGGTCTTGGGCGACATGGCCGAGCTCGGCGAAGTCAGCCACGACAGCCATGCCCACATCGGCTCCTACGCGCGCGAGTGCGGCATCAAGCGCCTGTTTGCCATGGGCCCGTTGAGCTCGCGAGCCGTGGAAACATTCGGCTCGGGCGGCGAATGGTTTGCGGACGCCGATTCCCTCACCCGGCGGCTGCAAGCGGAGCTCACACCCGGCGTGACCGTGCTGATCAAGGGTTCACGCATCAATCGTCTGGAGCGCGTGGTGCAGGCGCTCGCGGGCGGCGGCACCGGATCCGGTCCCATGATGAGAGCGAGCTAGCGCATGCTGCTAATCCTTACCGAATACCTGGCGAAATTCTACAGCGGCTTTCACGTCTTTCAGTACCTGACGCTGCGCGGCATTCTCGCCGCGGTGACCGCGCTGCTGATGGCGTTGCTCATCGGCCCGCGCATGATTTCGCTCCTGAGCCACTATCAAATCGGCCAGGTGGTGCGCAGCGACGGGCCGCAATCTCATCTGCAAAAAAGCGGCACGCCCACCATGGGCGGCGGCTTGATCCTGGTTGCCATGGGTATCGGGACGCTGCTGTGGGCAGATCTGTCCAGCCGGTTTGTCTGGGTGTTGCTCGGGACCACGCTGGCCTTCGGCCTCATCGGTTTCTACGACGATTACTTGAAACTCGTGGTGGGAAACTCGAAGGGTCTCGCGCCGCGCTACAAGTATCTGGCGCAGTCGCTCGCGGCCCTGGCCATCGCGCTCTCGTTGCATGGCATGCATCAGTCGGCCGCCGAGACCTCCCTATATGTGCCCTTCTTCAAGACAGTGGCGGTGCCGATGTCGACGCCGGCATTCGTCGCCTTTGCCTACTTCGTCATCGTCGGCACCAGCAACGCGGTGAATCTGACCGACGGCCTCGACGGTCTCGCCATCATGCCGGCCGTGATGGTTGCCGCAGCCTTGGGCGTCTTCGCCTATGCCACCGGCAATGTCAATTTCGCGCGCTATTTGCAGCTTCCCTTCATCAACGGCGTGGGCGAAGTGCTGATAGTCAGTACGACGCTGGTGGGCGCGGGCCTTGGATTCCTGTGGTTCAACTCCTATCCGGCGCAGGTCTTCATGGGCGATGTGGGTGCGCTGGCGATCGGCGCATCGCTCGGCACGATGGCCGTCATCGTGCGCCAGGAAATCGTGCTGTTCGTGATGGGCGGCGTCTTCGTGCTCGAGACCGTTTCGGTCGTGCTGCAGGTGGCCTCCTTCAAGCTGACGGGCAAGCGAATATTTCGCATGGCACCTATTCATCATCATTTCGAACTCAAGGGATGGGCCGAACCGAAGGTCATCGTGCGCTTCTGGATCATCAGCTTCGTGCTGGTGTTGGCGGGTCTTGCAACCTTGAAGATCCGATGAACAGCGTGGTGGTCGGCTTGGGCAAAACCGGCGCATCTTGCGTACGCTACCTCGCCAAGCGCGGCGATCGGGTGAGCGTCACCGACTCGCGACGCGCGCCGCCGGGTCTCGCCGAGCTCGGCGAACTTGCGGCGACGATTGAATTGCGCCTCGGCGGCTTCGATCTGTCGTTGCTCGACGGCGCATCGCAAGTGCTGATGTCGCCGGGTGTTTCCCTCGAGGAGCCGATCGCGCGCTCGGCGCGTGCCCGGGGAATCGATGTGCTGGGCGACGTGGAGTTGTTCGCACGGGACGTGCAGGCCCCGGTGATCGGCATCACCGGCACCAACGGCAAGAGCACGGTCACCACCTTGGTGGCGAGCATGGCGGCCGCCGCCGGACGACGGGTCCTGGCCGGCGGCAATCTCGGCGAGCCTGCGCTCGATCTGCTCGAGCAGCCGAAGCCGGATTTGTACGTGCTCGAATTATCGAGTTTTCAGCTGGAGACCACCTCCTCGTTGGTGCTCAAGGCGGCCGTGGTCTTGAACGTCAGCGCCGATCACTTGGACCGCTATCCGTCGGTCGAGGCCTACGCGCGCGCCAAGGGCAGAATTTTGGCCAAGGCAGCGACGGTGGTCTTGAACGCGGACGATCCTTGGGTGCTCGCGATGCGCGACCAGGACTACCGCAGCGACGCGGCGCACACCGTGACCTTTTCGATTGAGCGCGACGATGCGGATTTTTCGCTGCTGCGCGCGGGCGGGCGACTGTTCCTCGCATGCCGCGGCGAGAAACTGCTCGATATCGCGCGCATGAAAATCTCCGGCTTGCACAATGCCGCCAATGCGCTGGCGTCTTTGGCGCTGGGCGAGGCGCTCGGGTTGCCACGCGGGCGGATGCTGGAAGCGCTGGAATCATTTCCCGGCCTGTCGCATCGCTCTTCGTGGGTCGCGGACGTCGGCGGCGTGCGCTACATCGACGACTCCAAGGGCACGAATGTCGGCGCCACCATCGCCGCGGTTACCGGCATGACAGGGCCCTTGGTGGTGATTGCCGGGGGCGAGGGCAAGGGCCAGGATTTCAAGCCGCTGGCGGATGCCTTTCGCGGCAAGGTGCGCGAGGCGGTGCTGATCGGCAAGGACGGGCCGGCGATCGCGGCCGCGCTCAATGGCGTGTGCGATACGCGGGCTGCCGTGTCCATGGAGGCCGCGGTTGCCGCAGCGGCGCGCGCGGCGCGCGCCGGCGACACGGTGCTGCTCTCGCCCGCCTGCGCGAGTTTCGACATGTTTCGCGACTACGGGCATCGCGGCGATGTTTTCGCAGCGGCGGTATTGAAGCTGAAGGGCGCTTCGTCCGAAGGTGCGTCGCCTCAAGGTGCGCCGCCATGAGCACCGCCACCATGTCATACGGCGTGCGCGCACGAGAACGGATGCCCTTCGCTTGGGACACGGTCACCCTAGGGTTGGTCGCCGCGCTGCTGCTGGTGGGTCTCGTCATGGTGACCTCGGCTTCCATAACCATCGCAGCTCGCGATATGGGCGATCCGTTTTATTTTCTGGAACGGCAATTCATCTTCACGGTGGCCGGTCTGATCTTTGCCTGGGTCATGACACGGGTGCCCGCGGAGCTGTGGGACAAGTACAGCCTGGCCCTCCTGCTCTTGGCGCTGTTGTTGCTGATACTGGTGCTGATTCCCGGCCTGGGCGCGCGCGTCAACGGTGCGCGCCGCTGGCTGCGCATCGGGGTGCTGAATTTCCAGGTGTCCGAGCTCGCCAAGGTGCTGGTGCTGACCTGGGTGTGCAGCTACTGCGTGCGCAAGCGGGACGAGCTCGAGAGCACGCTGCCCGGCTTGATGAAGCCCTTTGCACTCCTGTCCGTGACGGCGGTGCTGCTGCTGATCGAGCCGGATTTCGGCGCGGCGACCGTGTTGTTCGCCACGGGTTTTGCGGTGTTGTTCGTCGCGGGCGCGCGCCTGCGCTACGTGGCGCTGCTGGTGTCGGCTGCGGTGCTGGCTTTTGCACTGTTGGCGCTCACCTCATCGTACCGCTTGAAGCGCCTGTTGATTTTCTTGCACCCCTTCGATGATCCCTTCAACGGCGGCTTTCAACTGACTCAATCGTTGATCGCGATCGGGCGCGGATCGATATTTGGCGTGGGTTTAGGCAGCAGCGTGCAGAAATTGTTCTATCTGCCTGAAGCGCACACGGATTTCGTGTTCGCGGTGCTGGCCGAGGAGCTGGGCCTGGTCGGCGTCATCGGCGTGATCGCGCTGTTTGTCGGCCTGGTGTGGCGCGCGTTTCATATCTCGCGCATGGCCGCCCAAGCCGGTCTGCGCTTCCAGGCCTACCTTGCGATGGCCTTCGGCATCTGGCTCGGGCTGCAGGCCATCGTGAACATCGGCGTCAACATGGGCGTGCTGCCCACTAAAGGGCTGACCTTGCCGCTTCTGAGCTACGGCCGCAGCAGCTTGCTGGTGAGTCTGGCGTGGCTCGGCGTACTGCTGCGCATCTATCACGAGGTCAAGTGCAGCTCGCGCGCCGCGGTGACGCGCGTACCGGGAGCCAACCGTTGAACGCGCAAGCGACCAACACGGGCGCGACCAACGCGGGCGCGACCAACGCCGGCGCGGCGAACGGTGTCGCGGGCGGTCCCGTGCTCATCATGGCCGGCGGCACCGGCGGCCATGTCTTCCCCGCGCTGGCCGTCGCCAAAGTGCTGCGCGCGCGCGGCGTTGCGGTGGTGTGGCTGGGCGTTCCCGGCAGCATGGAGTCGCGCCTGGTGCCGGCTGCGGGATTTCCGATCGAGTGGGTGCGCGTTGCAGGCATTCGCGGCAAGGGCTTCATGACGTGGCTGCTGGCGCCGCTGCGCATCGTCAATGCCGTGGCGCAAGCCATGGGGGTGCTGCGCCGGGTGAGGCCTCGCTCCGTGCTGGGCGCCGGCGGCTATGTCAGCGGTCCCGGCGGCATCGCCGCGTGGCTCATGCGTATCCCGTTGCTCATCCACGAGCAGAACGCCATTGCGGGCATGACCAACCGGTGGCTGGCGCGCCTGGCGACACAGGTGCTCGAGGCATTTCCGGGAAGTTTTGGATCGCGTGTGCGAGCCGGCACCATCGGCAACCCGGTGCGCGATGACATTGCCGCGCTCGCCGCGCCCGCACAGCGATTCGCGGGACGGGAATCGCGCGCGCGCCTGCTGATATTCGGAGGCAGCCAGGGTGCGCAGCGACTGAATGCGGTGTTGCCACAGGCGATCGCGAAGCTTGCGCCTCGGGATCGTCCCCAGGTGCTGCATCAGAGCGGCGAGCGCGGGCTGGAGGCGACTCGAGCGGCCTACGTCGAGGCCAAGGTGGAGGCCGAAGTGCTGCCCTTCATCGACGACATGGCCAAGACCTATGCATGGGCGGATCTCGCCGTATGCCGAGCGGGTGCCATGACGGTCGCGGAACTGCAAGCGGCGGGTTTGGGCGCGATCTTCGTGCCGCTTCCCATCGCCACCGACGATCACCAAACCAAGAATGCCGCCGTGATGGTCGGCGCCGGCGCCGCGCGCATCATTCAGGAGCGCGATCTGACGCCGGATACCTTGAGCGCCATCATCGCCGAGCTTATCGCGGACCGGGCGACGTTGCTGAAGATGGCCGAGGCCGCACGCGCCGCGCGCATCACCGATGCCGCGGCGCGCCTGGCGGACCTGTGCGTGGCCGCGGGAGCGCACGCATGACTGCCGGTACAGCTCCCAGAACGGTGCGCACGCGCCTGGAAGACCGGATGCGCCGCATTCAGCGCATTCACTTGGTGGGCATCGGCGGCAGCGGCATGGGCGGGATTGCCGAAGTGCTGCTGAACCTGGGCTACGAGGTTCAGGGCTCGGATCAGAAGGCCAACGCCGTGACCGAGCGGCTGGCGCGACTCGGCGCAACGATTTTCATCGGCCACGACGCGGAATATCTGGGCGACGCCGACGTGGTCGTGGTGTCGAGCGCGGTGAACCGCGCCAACCCCGAGGTGGCCGCCGCGCTGGCCAAACGCATTCCAGTGGTGCCGCGCGCGGAAATGCTCGGTGAGCTGATGCGCTTTCGCTACTCGATTGCGGTAGCGGGCACGCATGGAAAGACCACCACGACCAGCTTGGTGGCAAGCGTGCTGGCGGAAGCGGGGCTCGATCCGACCTTTGTCATCGGCGGCCGCTTGAAGAGCGCCGACAGCAACGCGCGCCTGGGCGCCGGGCGGTATCTGGTTGCCGAGGCCGACGAAAGCGACGCCTCCTTCATGCACTTGCAGCCGATGATCGCCATCGTCACCAATATCGACAACGATCATCTGGCGACGCATGACGGCGATTTTGCGCGCCTCAAGCAGAGCTTCGTCGATTTCCTGCACAACCTGCCGTTCTACGGTCTCGCCGTGCTGTGCGTGGACGATGAACACGTGCAGAGCATTTTGGAGGCGGTTGGTCGGCCGTTCGTGACTTATGGGTTCGGCGAAGGCGCGGATATCCGTGCCATCAATGTGCAGCGCCTCGGGCTGCAATCGCACTACGAGGCGGTGCGCGAAGGCCGCGCGCCGCTGAGCGTGACGCTGAATCTCCCGGGTCGTCACAATGTCTTGAATTCCCTGGCGGTGGTGGCGGTCGCCACGGAGCTGGAAATTGCCGACGAGGCGATTCAGCGGGCGCTCGCCAATTTCCAGGGCATCGATCGGCGCCTGCAGCAGCTCGGCGAGATTCAATGGCCCGGCGGGCGGGCCTTGATCGTCGATGACTACGGCCATCATCCGACGGAGGTGGCTGCGACGCTCGAGGCGGCGCGCCAGGGGTGGCCGGAGCGACGCCTGGTGCTGGTGTTCCAGCCCCATCGCTACACCAGAACGCGCGATCTTCTGGATGACTTCGGCCGCACCTTGAGCGAATGCGACGTGCTCCTGGTCACGGAGGTCTACGCGGCGGGCGAAGCACCCATCGCCGGCGCGGACGGCCGCGCCATCTGCCGCGCGGTGCGCAGCCGCGGCGTCGTCGAGCCGGTGTTCGTCGAGAGCGTCGATGAGCTGGCCGATTCGCTGCGTGCCGTGCTGCATGACGGCGATGTGGTGTTGACCATGGGCGCCGGCAATCTTGGGCAAGTGGCGCAGGATCTGAAGCGGCGCTTCGCCGCGGGAGCGCACGCATGAGCGCGCAACACTCCTTTGAGCTGGCGCCGGAATTCAGTGCCCGGGTGCTGCACGATGTCTCGATGGCCAAGCACACCTCCTGGCACGCAGGAGGCACGGCCGATTTCTTCTTCACGCCGCGCGACATCATGGATCTCGCCTCGTTCGTCCGCCAGCTGCCCCAGGAGGTGCCGCTGCTCTGGATCGGGTTGGGCAGCAACCTGCTGGTGCGCGACGGCGGCGTACGCGGCGCCGTGGTCGCGACGCATGGCGCGCTGGGGGCGCTCGAGCGCCACAGCGCGACCCGCATTCGCGCCGAGGCCGGTGTGCCCTGCGCCCGCATCGCGAGGCAATGCGTGAAATGGGGCTTGGGCCCCGCGGAATTCTTCGCCGGCATTCCCGGCACGCTCGGCGGGGCATTGGCCATGAATGCCGGCGCCTGGGGCGGCGAAACATGGCGTCACGTGGTCGAAGTGGAAGTGCTGGATCGCAGGGGTGTGCGGCACACGCGCACGCCGGCCGACTACCAGATCGGCTATCGCCAGGTGAAGGGACCCGACAACGAGTGGTTCATCGGTGCGCGGCTGGAATTTGAGCGCAAGCCCGGCGTCAACACCGATGCCATCAAGGAACTGCTCGACAAACGGCGCGAGACGCAGCCCATCGGCGAATGGAGCTGCGGGTCGGTGTTCACCAATCCGCCGGGAGATCACGCGGCAAGGCTGATCGAAGCCGCGGGCTTGAAGGGTTTTCGCATCGGCGATGCGTCCGTGTCCGAGAAGCATGCCAATTTCATCATCAATCACGGGTCGGCGCGCGCTGCGGATATTGAAGCGCTGATCCTGCACGTGCAGAAGACGGTTTCCGCACGGAGCGGCGTCGAACTGCACACCGAAGTGCGTATCGTCGGAGAACCGGCATGAGCCTGCTGAAGGAAGGCTCAATGCGGCGCGTAACTTCCGCAAGGGACTTCGGCAAGACGGCGGTGCTCTTAGGGGGAGATTCGAGCGAGCGCGAGATTTCGCTCTTGAGCGGCAATGCGGTCTTGGCGGCGCTGCAGCGGCGCGGCGTGGATGCGCATGGCTTCGATCCAAAGGATCGCCCCATCCAGGCGCTGCGCAGCGAGGGATTCGAGCGGGTCTGGATTGCGTTGCACGGTCCGGGTGGCGAGGACGGCGCCATGCAGGGCGCGCTCGATTGGATCGGCGTGCCTTACACCGGCAGCGGCGTGCTCGCTTCCGCGCTTACCATGGACAAACTCAAGACCAAGCGGGTGGTGGTCGGCGCCGGTTACGCCGCGCCGGACTACGCGGTGTTGTCGAGCGAGGCCGACCTGGACGCGGCCTTGAAGCGCATCGGTTTGCCCATGATGGTCAAGCCCGCGAGCCAGGGATCGAGCGTCGGCATGACCAAGGTGAAGGCCGCGGCCGAACTCAAGGGCGCCTTCGCCGCAGCGCATGCCGTCGATCCAGTGGTATTCGCGGAAACCTTTGTCAGCGGCGACGAATACACCGTCTCGATACTGCAGGGCGAGGCCCTGCCGTCGATCCGCATCGTGCCGGCGACCGAGTTCTATGACTATCAGGCCAAGTACTTCCGCGACGACACGCAGTACTTCTGCCCCAGCGGCTTAAGTGCCAAAGACGAGGGCGAACTCCGGACTACGGCGCTCGCCGCGTTCAAGGTCACCGATTGCTACGGCTGGGGCCGCGTCGACTTCATGCGCGATCGCGCCAGCAACAAATTTTATTTCATCGAGATCAACACCACGCCGGGCATGACGAGCCACAGCCTGGTGCCGATGGCAGCGCGTCAGGCCGGCATGGATTTCGAGGAGCTGGTGTGGCGCGTACTGGAAACCAGTTTTGCGAGGACACGTAAATGATCACACGGCGGTTTAGATGATCGGCGTAATGAGTCGCAATCGCTTCAAGAAGCCGAAGGCGGACAGCGTGCAGTGGCAGTGGCCGGCTTATTTGAGCGACTGGCGCGTGTACCTGCGCCGCGGCGGCTTGATGCTGGCATTGGTGGGGAGCTTGAGTGCGCTGACCTGGGCGCTCGATCGTCCGGTGCGCGTGATTTCCATCGACGGCAGCTTTCAGCGCGTGAGCCCCGGCCAGATTGAAAAGGCGGTGGCGCCGTTCGCGCACGAAGGCTTCATGTCCGCCAACTTGGCCGACATTCAACGCGCCGTCGAAACGCTGCCCTGGGTGGATCACGCGCGCATCGCGCGGCGCTGGCCGAACAGCCTGCGCGTCACGGTCGTCGAGCAAACCGCGGCGGCCCGCTGGGGCGAATCGGGCCTGCTCAACACCCGCGGCGAATTGTTCGTCAGGTCCGCGGCGCACGTGCCGGCCGAACTGCCGCGCTTGAGCGGCCCCGAGGGCACGCAGTCGCAAGTGGCGCAGCGCTATCTGTCCGTGCAGGGCCGCATGCTCGAAGCGGGCATGCGCATTGCCGCGCTGCGCCTGGATGAGCGCGGCGCCTGGGAGATGGATCTGGACAGCGGGGTGACCGTACGGTTGGGCAGGCGCGACGTCGATGAGCGCATCGATCGCTTCATTCACACCGCATCGCAAGTGATCGCGCACCGCCTCAACGAAATCAACTACGTGGACATGCGCTATTCCAATGGCTTCGCCATCGGCTGGCGCAATGCAGGCACACCGGCGTCGACGCCGGCCAAACATCCCGACGATGCCGACGCTTAGAGGAAATTTTTAAAGACATGGCAAAGCGTTCCGATCGTAATTTATTGGTTGGCCTCGACATCGGCACCAGCAAGGTCGTCGCCATAGTCGGCGAGATCAAAGCCGACGGCGCGCTGGAAATCATCGGCATCGGCAGCCATCCCTCGCGCGGCTTGAAGAAGGGCGTGGTGGTGAACATCGAATCCACGGTCCAGTCCATCCAGCGAGCGGTCGAAGAAGCGGAGCTCATGGCGGGCTGCGAAATCCATTCGGTGTACGCGGGCATCGCCGGGAGCCATGTACGCAGCCTCAATTCGCACGGCATCGTGGCGATCAAGGACAAAGAAGTGCTGCAGGGCGATGTCGAGCGGGTAATCGACGCCGCCAAGGCGGTCGCCATCCCGGCCGACCAGAAGATCCTGCACGTGCTGCCGCAGGAATACATCATCGATGCGCAGGAAGGCATCCGCGATCCGATCGGCATGTCCGGCGTGCGCCTGGAGGCCAAGGTGCACATCGTCACCGGCGCCGACAGCGCCGCGCAGAACATCGTCAAGTGCGTGCAGCGTTGCGGCCTGGCGGTCGATGACATCGTGCTCGAGCAGTTGGCCTCGAGCTACGCCGTACTCACCGAGGATGAGAAGGATCTGGGTGTTTGCGTGGTGGATATCGGCGGCGGCACCACCGACATCGCGGTATTCGGCGGCGGCGCGATCCGCCACACCGCGGTGATCCCGATCGCGGGCGATCAGATCACCAACGACATCGCGGTGTCCATGCGCACGCCCACGCAGTACGCCGAGGACATCAAGATCAAGTACGCCTGTGCCCTATCGCAACTCGCGAACCCCGATGAAACCATCGAAGTTCCGAGCGTGGGGGATCGTCCGCCGCGCCGCCTGGCGCGCCAGACTCTCGCCGAGATCGTTGAACCCCGCTACGAGGAACTGTTCGGGCTCATCCGCGATGAACTGCGTCGCGCCGGACTGGAGGAGCAGGTGGCCACGGGCATCGTGCTCACCGGCGGCAGCGCCAAGATGGAAGGCGCGATCGAGCTAGCGGAAGAGGTGTTCCACATGCCGGTGCGCTTGGGCGTGCCGCAATACGTCACCGGTTTATCGGAGGTGGTGAGCAATCCGATCCATGCCACGGGCGTGGGTCTGTTGCTCTACGCCAAGAGCTCTATGGATGTGCAACGCACGGAAGCGCCGCTGCTCGCGGGCGGCATGAAGAACTTACTGGAGCGAATGAAGGCCTGGTTTCAAGGCAATTTTTGATTTGAGTTAAGAATTTTTGATTTGGTTAATGACAACTAACGTAGGAGAACTGGAATGTTCGAACTGATGGATTCTTATAGCCAAAGCGCCGTCATCAAGGTGCTGGGCGTGGGCGGCGGCGGCGGCAACGCTGTCTCGCACATGGTCCAGGCCGGACTCGAGGGCGTGGATTTCATATGCATCAACACCGACGCGCAGGCGTTGAAGCACTCCAAGGTGCGCACGGCTTTGCAGATCGGCTGCAACATCACCAAGGGCTTGGGCGCCGGCGCCGACCCGGAAGTGGGCCGGCAGGCGGCGATGGAGGATCGTGACCGCATCATCGAGCTCATCGAAGGCTGCGACATGCTGTTCATCACCGCCGGCATGGGCGGCGGCACCGGCACGGGCGCCGCTCCCGTGGTGGCGCAGGTGGCCAAGGAACTCGGGATTCTGACCGTGGCCGTGGTGACCCGGCCGTTCGAAATGGAAGGCAACAAGCGTTCGCGCGTCGCCGATCAGGGCATGCTGGAGTTGTCCAAGTATGTCGACTCGCTGATCACGATACCGAATCAGAAACTGCTGTCGGTCTTGGGCAGCAGCACCACCTTGCTCGATGCCTTCAAGGCAGCGAACACCGTGTTGCAAGGCGCCGTGCAGGGCATCGCGGAACTGATCACCCGTCCGGGACTCATCAATGTCGACTTCGCCGACGTACGCACGGTGATGTCGGAGACCGGCATGGCGATGATGGGATCGGGAACGGCATCGGGCGACGATCGCGCGCGCGAAGCGGCCGAGGCAGCCATCTCCAGTCCCTTGCTGGAGGACATCAATCTGTCGGGTGCGCAGGGCATCCTGGTCAATGTCACCGCCGGCATGGACCTGTCCATCGGCGAGTTCCAAGAGGTGGGCAACGTCATCAAGCAGTTCGCCTCCGACGATGCGACCGTGGTCGTGGGTACGGTGATCGATGCGGAGATGGCGAGCCAAATCCGCGTTACGGTCGTGGCGACCGGCTTGGGCAAGCCTGTTGCGCGGGCCGCACCGCAGCCGGTGGCCGCCGCGGCTCATGCGCCGCCGCTCACCATGCGGGTCATTCGGCAGCGATCGCCGATGGCGCCGACCGACTACGCGATGCTGGACAAGCCCACCGTACAGCGGCAACGCGCGGTAGGCGATGGGCTGCGCACGGAAGTCGCTTCGGAGGATTTGCTGGATATTCCGGCATTCTTGCGGCGGCAGGCAGATTAGAAAAAAGAGACGTTCGACATTCCATTTGGCGCCCTGTAGGAGAAAGTCCTGACGGGCGCCGGTCTTGTCGAGAAGTGCCAAGACGCGAACTTAAGGGTGGGTAGCGGGTCGACCCTGTGGTACCTTTGGCAGATAACATAGTCCGGTTTCACTTAATGTTGAATCAAAGAACACTGAAGAACTCGATTCGTGCCACCGGCGTTGGGCTGCATACGGGTAAGAAGGTTCTGATGACCTTGCGGCCGGCGTTGCCCGACTCCGGCATTGTGTTTCGCCGCACGGATTTGGATCAGCCGGTCGACATCCGTGCGCACGCCGAAAATGTCGGCGACACCTCAATGAATACCACCCTGCATCGCGGTGAGGTCAGGGTCTCGACGGTCGAACACCTGCTGTCCGCGCTGGCGGGATTGGGCATCGACAATGCGCTGGTGGAAGTGAGCGCCGGCGAAGTTCCGATCATGGACGGCAGCGCCGGACCTTTTGTGTTCCTGCTGCAGTCGGCGGGCATCGAGGAACAAAAGGTGCCGAAGCGCTTCATCCGCATTCTGGAATCGCTGCAGGTCGAGGATGGCGACAAGTGGGCGCGCTTCGACCCCTACGATGGATTCAAGGTGAATTTCGAAATCGAATTCAATCACCCGACCTTCAAGAAGCATTCGCAAGTGGCTTCCATGGATTTCTCGACGACTTCATTTCTGCGCGAAATAAGCCGTGCGCGAACCTTTGGATTCATGCGCGACTTGGAAAGCCTGCGCGCGCGCAATTTGGCGCTGGGCGGCAACATGGACAATGCGATCGTGCTCGACGACTATCGGGTGCTCAACGAAGACGGCCTGCGCTACGAAGATGAATTCGTGAAGCACAAAATCTTGGATGCCATCGGGGATCTGTACCTGCTGGGACACAGCCTGATCGGCGAGTTCAGCGGCTTCAAATCCGGTCATGCGCTCAACCACAAGCTGTTGCGCACCCTGGTCGCCACCACGAGCGCCTGGCAGGAAGTCACGTTCGAAAGTTTGGCGGAAGCGCCGATTTCCTACGCCGCCGCCGCTGCGGCGCGCGCCTAAACCACCGGCGGGACGACGCGAATCCTGACGGTCAAGATCTCTTTGCCCATGGATTTGGCGACCCGCTTGCGGATGGCTTCGGTCGAATAGCGTAGCCGCGAAGCCCAGACCGCCCCCACGACCCCGACTGTCAGCCGGCCCCCGTCAAGGCCGGCACTGGCCACCGACTGGGCCAGGCGGGCGGGTAACGCCGCGCGGACCTGCTCCACAATTTGCGAACGTTCCGCGGCCTTCTCCTTGAGGAGTGAAAGCCGCTTGCCACCTCTTGCCAGTAACTCGCTGAGACTCTTAGAGTTTTGCATTCAACATAAGCTGCCTGGCGGATCTAAGCGATAGAAACCGTGCGGAAATCCTTGTTTTGAGTCAGTTATCTGCATAGTCTACCCGTACTGCTCGGAGCAGAATCGATGTCCCGGACGACATAAGCCTCTTGTGAAAGCATCGTTTCGGCGTAGGAAAGAATAATCCGCTATGAATGTCATTTTTGTCGGCCGTAAGTCGGGCCGAGTGAAACAATTTGACCTGCGACATCCCGTGATTATGTCCACTGCGGTGTTGCTGGTGCTCGCGATCGTGGGTACCGCGTTTTCCATCGGCATGGGATTGGGCGCCCGCCACGGCGGGGGCAATCCCATCGATCAGCTTGGCAATTGGTCCGCCGAGCTGCTGCATCAAAAAGCGCAGATCGAAGATACCAAGCGCGTGTTACAGGAAAAGGTCAATGCCCTGGCCATGCGAGTGGGGCAAATGAACGCAAATGTCATACGTTTGGATGCGCTTGGTAAGCGCTTGACCCGCATGGCGAATTTGGACGACGGTGAGTTCGACTTCGGCCATCCTCCCGCCCTGGGAGGCGCGGAGAGCGGTGTGGACGGGCAGCCCGCCCAGATCCCGAACCTCACCGCGATGGTGGATGACCTGCAGACCCAGCTTTCCAGCCGCGAACAGCAATTAGGGGTGCTTGAGAACCTCATTTTGACCCGCGAACTCAACAAGCAGGTCTACCCCGAGGGCCGGCCGGTTCAGGAGGGCTGGATATCCTCGTATTTCGGCCGGCGAGCGGATCCTTTCACCGGCTATTCTGCGGTGCACAAAGGATTGGATTTTGCAGGGCCGGAAGGTACCAAAATAACCTCGGTCGCGGCCGGGCTCGTGACCTACGCGGGGGAGCGGGCGGGCTATGGGCAGATGGTGGAAATCAACCATGGCAACGGCCTGGCCACGCGCTACTGCCACAACGAAAAACTGCTGGTGAAGCAGGGCGACATGGTCCGCAAAGGCCAGGATCTTGCGCTGATGGGATCGACCGGCCATTCGACCGGTCCGCATTTGCATTTCGAAGTACTAAAAAACGGCAATCAGGTCGACCCCCTGCGCTTTATCGGAGAGGATCGTTAGCCTTTAAACGGGCCGAGGGCGCTTGAAAAGGCCCCGAGGCCCTTGAAAAGGCCGCAGTCGAAACGATTTCCTGCTCTTTGGGTCTATCCGTACAATACCCAGCTTTCTTAAAAGGACTCCCCCGCAGTGTGGAAGCTTCTGACGCAAATATTTGGCAGCCGCAATCAGCGCCTCATCAAAGAGATGAGCCGCACGGTGGTGGCCGTCAATGGCTTCGAGGCGAGCGTCAGCGCCTTGAAGGACGAGCAATTTCCGGAAAAGACCCGCGAGCTGAAGGCGCGCTTTGCCGCGGGCACGCCGCTCGATGATTTGATTCCCGAGGCGTTTGCCCTGGTGCGCGAGGCGTCGCGCCGCAAGTTGGGGATGCGTCATTTCGATGTGCAGCTGATCGGCGGCATCACCTTGAACGCCGGCAAGATCTCCGAGATGCGCACCGGCGAGGGCAAGACGCTGATGGCGACGCTGCCGGCGTACTTGAATGCGCTCACCGGCGACGGCGTGCACGTGGTGACCGTGAATGAATACCTGGCGCAGCGCGACTCGGAATGGATGGGCCCGGTGTACCGCTTCCTTGGCATGGAAGTGGGCGTCATCAAGAATGCCCAGTCGCCGGATGAGAAGCGCGCGGCCTACGCCTGCGACATCACCTACGGCACGAACAACGAATTTGGTTTTGACTATCTGCGCGACAATCTGGCGTTCCGTCTCGAGGATCGCGTGCAGCGCAAGCTGTCATTCGCCATCGTGGATGAAGTCGATTCGATCTTGATCGACGAGGCGCGCACGCCGCTGATCATCTCGGGTCCTGCGGAAGAGAGCACGGAGCTCTACATCAAGATCAACGCCTTGATTCCGCGCCTGACGAAACAGAAAGAAGAAGACGGGCCCGGCGACTACGCGGTCGATGAGAAGACCAAGCAAGCGACCTTGACCGAAGCGGGTCACGAAAAGGTCGAGCAGCTGATGGCGGAGATCGGGCTGCTGCGCGAAGGCGAGAGTCTGTACGACGCCACCAACATTCGTCTCATGCATCACTTGAACGCGGCGCTGCGCGCGCACGCGCTGTACAAGCGCGACGTCGAGTACATTGTGCGCCAGGGCGAGGTCATCATCGTCGATGAATTCACCGGCCGCACCATGCAGGGACGGCGCTGGTCCGATGGCCTGCACCAGGCGGTCGAGGCCAAGGAAGGCGTCAAGGTGCGCGAGGAAAATCAGACCGTCGCGTCCATCACCTTCCAGAATTACTTCAGGCTGTATTCGAAGCTGTCCGGCATGACCGGCACGGCGGACACGGAAGCATTCGAATTCCAGCAGATCTACGGTCTGGAGGTGGTGGTCATCCCCACCCACAAGCCGATGATCCGCAAAGACAAGTCGGACCTGGTGTTCCTGTCCGAACACGACAAATTCCAGGCCATCCTCGAGGATATCCAGGATTGCGTGAAGCGCGGCCAGCCGGTGCTGGTGGGCACCACCTCGATCGAGGCCTCCGAGCGCATTGCGAAACTACTGCAGAGCGAAAAGATTCCGCACGAGGTTCTGAACGCGAAGCAGCACGAGCGCGAGGCGCATATCGTGGCCGAGGCCGGACGGCCCGGCGCCATCACCATCGCCACCAACATGGCAGGCCGCGGCACCGACATCGTGCTTGGCGGCAGTACGCAAACGCAGATCGATGCCATCGCGAATCCCAACGAGGCGGATCTGAAAGGCATTCAGGCCGACTGGCAGAATCGCCATGAGAAGGTGATCGCCGCCGGCGGCCTGCACATTATCGGCACGGAACGCCACGAATCGCGGCGCATCGACAACCAATTGCGCGGCCGCTCGGGCCGGCAAGGCGATCCGGGATCGAGCCGTTTTTATCTTTCGCTCGAAGATAATTTGATGCGAATTTTCGGCGATCCCACGCGCATGAAGGCCCTGATGACCCGCGTGGGCATGAAGGCCGGCGAAGCAATCGAGAGCGGCATGCTCACACGCCAGATCGAGCGCGCGCAACGGCGTGTGGAGCAGCACAACTTCGACGCGCGCAAGCAATTGCTGGAGTACGACGACGTGGCGAACGATCAGCGCCGCGTGATCTACCAGCAGCGCACCGACCTGATGGGAGCGGAAGACGTCGCCGAAGCGATCAAGGGCATTCGCGAGGACGTGGTCGAGCAGTTGGTGAATCAGTACATACCGGCCGGCGCGCCCGAGGAGCAATGGGACGCACCGGCACTGGCTAAGTCGATCGAACGGGATTTCGGTCCTGCTCTTCCCATCGTCGATTGGGTGAAGGCCGAGGAACCGGGTGATGGCCTGGGACTCCGCGCCAAGATCGTGGGTGCGCTGGAGGAGGCCTACAACCAGAAAGAGGCGAATGTCGGCACGCAGGTGATGCGTTACATCGAGAAGGAAATCACGCTGCGCACGCTCGACCAGCATTGGCGCGAACATCTGGCCGCGATGGACTACATGCGCCAAGGGATTCACCTGCGCAGCTATGCGCAGAAAAATCCCAAGCAGGAATACAAGCGCGAAGCATTCGAATTGTTCTCGGGGATGCTGGATCGGATCAAGTTCGACACCGTCACCACGATCTCCAAGATTCAAGTACGCAGCCAGGCGGAGATCGAGCGCGAAGAGCTCGAACGTCAGCAGCGCCTCGCACGCGCGCTGCAGGCCCAGCATGCGGACGCGATTTCGCCCATCCAAGCCCTGCCGGGCGCCGACGATCCCGGCTTGCCGGCGGCGGGCGGCAACGTCATGGAAATGGAGCCGCGAGGGAGCGCGCCCGCGGCCGTGCCCTTCGTCAGAGCCGTGCCGAAGGTGGGCCGCAACGAGCCCTGTCCCTGCGGATCCGGGCGCAAGTACAAGCACTGCCACGGCACCCTGCAGCAAGCGAGCGGTTGACCCGCGCGCAGAAACTTCCGACCCACGTCGTCGCCGCCGCGGTGATCGACTTAAGGGGGCGCGTGCTCATCGCGCAGCGTCCGCCGGGCAAGCATCTGGCGGGAGGCTGGGAGTTTCCCGGCGGCAAGCTCGAGCCCGGCGAGGACCGGCGCTTGGGGTTGGCGCGTGAGTTGCGCGAGGAACTCGGGATCAGCGTATCGGCACCACCCCGTCCGTTGATTCGTGTGCGCCACTCGTACGACTACGGCGACGTGCTGATCGACATGTGGGTGGTGCGGCATTACCGCGGCGAGCCTCGCGGATTGGATGCGCAGGCACTGCGTTGGGTGTCCCCAGAGGAATTAGCGGCGGTGGAGCTGCTGCCGGCGGATGGACCGATCGTGGCGGCGCTGCGCTTGCCGGAAAGACTCAAGCAGGTGTCGACGCGAGACTATGTGATCGGGCGTTCGGCCGAAGCCGATGCCATGGGACGGCTGATCGGCGTGTGGTGCGATGGCATGACGGATGCGATGGCGGCCAGCGATGCCGGCGCGGATTTCCTGGTCCTGCGGGGCGAACTGCCGCGCGATGACATCAAGTCGATCTGCGAATTGGTTCCCATTCCGGTGTATGTGCCGGGGCTTGCGCCTAAAGAGGCGTGGAAGTTGGGGGCAACGGGTGTCGTCGAGATCGGGGATTAGCGTCCAATCGGAGCCGCGCCGCCGCGCAGGGCGGCCTCAAGAATTGGTTTGGTCCACTCCGGTGCCCGCTGCAATGCTTTGAGATCATCGGGAGCAGGCCAGATGATTCGGCCGTTTTCCATCTCGAGCACGAGAATGGGATCCGGCACAGTACCGTCGGTAGCTGCCTCCGCGCTATTGTCGTAGACCTTGAGGTATGCCACCTGCGGCATGAGTCTGATCAGATTGATCTGCGCCAGTGGATAGCGCTCGCGAATTTTCTCTTCCGGAATGGGATGGCCGCCCGCCGCTACCCGGGCCGCGACGCGCGCGATGTGCAGCTCGGGCGATGACAGTCCGCAGAACCAGATCAAGACATCATGTGTTTTCGTGGCCTGCAGAATCTTGGCCGTCACGGAGTTGCCGCCCAGCGTCGTCTCGAAGGCATGGTTCAAGCCCCTTGCGATGGCCCCTTCAAGGCGACGCATGCTCTCCTGCCACGCGTTTGCGTTCGCCGTTTCCTGGTCACATCCAGTTGCGGCCTTGAGCTCGCGAGCGAAGGTATCGGGGTTTAACCAGGATAATCCGTTGCGTGCCAGAAGATGACCGCCGATCGAACTCTTGCCCGCACCGTTCACGCCGGCGAGGACGAAGAGAACCGGCCGCGTCATCAATAACCGGAGCCCGCTTTCACTGCGCCGTCCAATTTGGCTGGTCCCCGAATGGTCGACTGCAGACGGGTTGCTGCAGGCTGGCCTTGAAGCACGGATAGACGCTCATCAAAGCTTTGCCTCAAGGTCGCAAGCACCGATTCGATCTGAGCCTGCGACTGCTCTGCGAGCCGCAGGAGCTCGTCGTACTCGGCGACACCAACTATTACCGCCTCGGGCTCATCGTGATTGGTTACCAAGATCTTCCCATTGCTGCGCACCGCGTTCATCATCCCGCGCCACCCGAGCTTTTTCAGATCGGAGGCGGGCGTGCGAGGCAGGTTCGCAAGGGACGCAAAGGCGGTTGGTTTTACCGAAATGGCCATGAGCTTTACTCCTCGGTCGCTGTGGCCATTTTACCCTAAATGCCCATTTTTCCCCATTTCTCCCCATTTTTCTCCCATTACGCCGTGGTCTGGCTATTAATAGAATATAGAATTGACTAAAAATGCATTTTTGCTAAACTCTTTGTTATGCCAAAGAGTCCGAAGGCTTTATTGACCATGCCGCCGGCCGCGGCTCAGGCACTCAAGGCCTTGGGTGAGAACTTAGGCATAGCCAGGGCCCGGCGGCGCGAATCGCAGCGCGCCTGGGCGAAACGCCTGGGCGTCTCGATACCGACGCTGATCCGCATGGAGCGGGGCGATCCCGGGGTCGGCGCGGGTATCTATGTCACGGCTTTATGGCTGATGGGCAGATCGAGCGCGCTGGCTGACCTGGCCGCGCCCGGGTCCGATCATGGCGCGTTGGAGAGCGATGTGCGCGCCGCCATGACCCGGCGTGCGGTCCGATCCGCTGCCTCGGCTGAAGCGCGGCTCGCCCGCAAGCCGCTCAAGGCAAAACCAACTTGAACGCCGCGCCCTACGAGCCTTCGGACCGGCTGTATCTCTGGCTGCTGACCCGGCCCGAACAGCCCGTGCCGATCGGCGAACTCCATCTCGTGCGCTCTACCCAGGGCGTGTCGTTGCACTACGTCGACTCCTGGCTGCAGCAGGGCTTCCCGCTCAGCGAAGATCTGCCGCTCATCGATGAGGAATTTCTGCCTGCAGAGCGAGGCACCGCGGCTGGCGCTGTGGACGACGCGCGCCCGGACCGTTGGGGTGAGCGAGTCATCCGCTTCATCGACAAACCCAAGCGTCTGTCGCTGCTCGAGTACCTTTATTTCGCGGGAGACGACCGCTTCGGCGCTCTGGGTGTGTCGACTTCCACGGATGAGTACTTGCCGCGGCGCGTCGGTCCGCTGCCCACGCTCAAGGACGCGGATGAGCTACACGAGCTGATCCGCAAAGTGCAGAACAACGAGCCGGTGCCGCCGGAACAGCGGCGCTTGATCGCGCCCGGTGCGACCATGGGCGGCGCCCGGCCCAAGGCGCTGATCGAGATTGCGGGCGAGCAGTGGGTCATCAAGTTCTCCGACGGAGATCCCGCGGACACCCCGCTCATCGAGCACGCGGCCATGACATTGGCACAGAAAGCCGGCATCCGGACCGCCCAAACCCAGCCGGTACGCTTGATGCACGGGCACGCCGTCGCCATCAAACGCTTCGATCGCTCGGGCGGTCTGCGGCTGCACAGCCTATCCGCCGGCGTGGCGCTGCGAGCCGCGGGCGAGCGGTTCGGATACCCGGAACTGGCGCAGTTGCTGCGCCGTCGCGGCGTAACTGATGGCGATGCTTACATCGCGCAGATGCGCGAGCTGTTTCGCAGAATGGTGTTCAACATTCTCATCGACAACACGGACGATCACGAAAAGAATCACGCGCTGCTCATGACCGATGCACAGCAGTACGAGCTTTCGCCCGCCTTCGATGTGCTGCCCTCGGGTCAAGCGCTCGGCTTCCAGCAGATGCGGGTGGGCGAACAAGAAGCCGACTCGACCGTCGCCAATGCGCTGTCGATGTCGCCGATGTATGCGCTGACCAAGAACGAGGCGGTCAAAGAGGCGCAAGCGGTCGCGCTGGCCGTAGAGGGATGGAAACAGCACTTCGCGGCATGTGGTGTGACCACCGGGGACATCGATCTGTACGCTGAGCAGATCGACCGGCCGTTTTTGCGGGATCAGCGCAGAGAACTCAAGTCTTAGGGCGCTAGGGCTTTAAGTTCTCGTCGAAAAACCGCTTGATCATCTTATAACCGTGTCGCCCATCTTTTTGTCGCATCAACCCATGCTTGGCGCCCGGATACACCATCACGTCAAAGGGCTTGCTCAGGTCCTGTAGTCTGCGAAACAGCTTGGTGCTATTCAAGAACAACACGTTGTCATCGGCCATGCCATGCATCACCAGGAGGGGACCCTTGAGATCTTTGGCGTAGGGCAGCACGGAGCTTGCCGCGTAGCCGGCCGCGTTGTCTTGAGGACGATCCAGATAGCGCTCCGTGTAATGCGTGTCGTACAGCGCGAAATCGGTGACGGGGGCGCCAGCGACCCCGGCGCGAAACACGTCGGGTGCCTTGAACATCAAATTGAGCGTCATGTAGCCGCCGTAGCTCCAGCCCCACACGCCGATGCGCGCGGGGTCCACAAAACTCTGCGATCCCAGCCAGCGCGCACCCTGTACCTGGTCGGTGACTTCGACATCGCCCATCCGGTCGTGAATGGGATTCTGGAATGCAGTGCCGCGATGCGCGCTGCCACGGTTGTCCAGGGTAAATACCACGTAGCCGGCGCGCGTCAGGATCTGTGTGAACAGGCTGCCGTGCCAGTTGTTGATGACGCGCTGCACCCCGGGTCCGCCGTATACATCGACGATGGCGGGATAGCGCCTGGCCGGATCAAAATGCAGGGGCTTGAATAGTTGGTAATACAGCGTCTGACCATCGGCCGCCGTGAGGGTGCCGACCTCTGGAATGGAATTGTCCGCAAGATAGGGCGCGTCCGGGTGCTGTGCGTCCAGTCGATTTTCCAACAGCCAGGAAGTGAGCGTTCCGTCCGCGGCGTGCAAACTGACTTGCGGCGGTTGGCTGCTGCTCGTGAAATTATCGATATAGAAGCGCGCATCGGGCGACATGGAAATGCCGTGCACGCCGACCTCCTGGGTGATTCGGTGCACCTGATGCGGATCGGGCGTATCGAGTGAAGTTCGGTACAGATGCCGCTCGGTCGGGCTCTTCTCGGTGGCCGAGAAGTAGACGGTGCGCGTTTTCTCGTCGACGCTCATCACCGCGCGCTTGCGAAAGTCATCGACGACCCAATTACCAGCTGTCAGCTGGCGGATCGGATGGCCATCGATGCCGTACAGATAGAGATGCGTGTAGCCATCGCGAGCGGAAGCCCAGATGAACTCAGGGGAGTTTTTCAGGAATGACAGCTCGTCATTCAGGTCAATCCAGGTATTGCTGGTTTCAGTCAGGATGGTTCGAGCGTTGCCGGTGTCGATGTCCGCAAACAGCAGCTCCAGTTTTCGCTGGTTGCGGCTCTGACGTTGAATCGCCAGCGTCTTACCATCGGGCAGCCAATTCACCCGGGCGAGATAAATATCCTGCTCGGCACCCAAATCCATCCAGGTTACCGCGCCAGTCTTGATGTCGATGACGCCCAGTTTGATCAGCACATTGGGACCCCCGGTGGTCGGATAGCGCTGCGCGAAGGTCGAGACATTGTCCGCAGCAATTTCGAATCGCTCGGTTACTTTTATGGGGTTTTCATCGATACGTGCGAACGCAATGTGTTTGCCGTCGGGGGCCCACCAATAGCCGGTGCTGCGGTCCATCTCTTCCTGGGCAACGAACTCCGCCATGGCGTTTTTGATCGCGCCGCCGCCATCGCCGGTCAGGGCTCTTTCGGTCTTCGCCGCGATGTCATAGGCGTAAAGGTTCTGGTCGCGCACATAGGCGACGAGACCGCCGGCCGGCGAGACGGTCGCATCGGTTGCAAAGCCATGGGTATCGATGAACTCGACCACGGGCTTTTTCTTGGAGGTTGCCAGCTTGTAGTAGTACAGCTTGCCATTCAGAGGAAAGAGCAGGGCATCGCCAGCGGGCGCGAAGGTGTATTCCAGGATGCCTGACAACGCCGCCGTTCGTTGCCGTTCACGCCGTCCCAATTCCTCGTCGGAGAGTTTTTCCTGTTTCGGCGCGAGGGCCTTTGAGTCGACCAGCACGCGCGCTTGTCGATCGTGAATGTTGTATTCCCACAGATCGAGCCGGTCCTTGTCATCAGCCTTGCCCTTGAGGTAGGTCACGCGAGAACCGTCCGGCGAGATTTTCAGGCCCACGATCGTGGGACCCGCCAGCGGCGGTGCATCGAACAGGCGATCGATGGTCAGTTCCGCGGCACTGGCGCCGGCCCCGGCCCCGGTCGCGACGGCACAGGCAACCAGTGCCGGCGCCAGGTATCTACCCGAGTTGCGAGAGTCCGTCATGGAGTTGCAGCCCTATACGTTGTGCTAGTTTTTAAACGACGAAGTGTATCGCGCGGCGAATGTGTATTACAGCCGTGTCAACCGATAACAAACCTCGCACAATTCAGTGAGTCCGCGCGCCTTGAGCCGGGGTTCAAGCTCCAGTATTTCGTGCCTGCCCAGTTCGTCAATTGAATAATGACGCGCGTAGAGGCTGTCGATGGCATCGCGCGTCAGCGGGAAGGGCGGGCCTTTCATTTGTTCGTGGGGATACTCGACCGCGATCAACAGCGTTTGAGTGCCCGAGGTCGTCAGGAAGGTGAGATGCTCGACGTAGGACTCCCGCGCCGCAGGCGTCCAGGAAATCAGCGCGGCGCGATCGTAGACGGCGGTCACGTGCCCGAGCAGCGCTGGAGTCAGTTTAAAATAGTCGCCGCAATAGAGCGTGAAGCCGTCTGCCTCGTACACATCGAAATCGGCGAGCTTGCGGCGCCTCGCGTGAATGCCGTGCTCCATCAGGAAGGATTCCAACGCAAGGGGCGAGAGTTCCACGCCGATGACGGCATAGCCTTGGTCGCGCAGCCACAGCAAGTCGAGGCTCTTGCCGCACAGAGGTACGAACACAGGGCTGTTCGCGGGCAATTTGAGCGACGCCCAATAGGCTTTTAGATGCCGATCGACCGCTGCCTGATGAAAGCCGATCTGCGCCGTGCGCCATCGATCGAGCCAGAACTCGGGCTGCACGCGCTAGGATTCCTCGGCGGAGTCGGAATGCAATTGATCTTCAGCGGTTCCGGGCTCATCCGGAATCTTATGTTGCTCGGTAAGCCAGGCACCCAAGTCAATCAGGCGGCAGCGATCGCTGCAAAACGGCCTGTACACCGATGCCGGCGACCACTCCACATCGCGCTTGCAGGTAGGACACTTTACGATCGTGGCCATCGTGCCAAAGTTCTCAGCTTAGGCGCAGCAGGTGAGAAGAAACGGCACGTCCACTTCGATGTGTGCCGGGCGCGCGGTTGCATCCAGCCAATTCAAAAAGCGAATGGTGCAACGGTGCTGATTGCCGCTTATTTCCGGAAACAGGTCAGTGTCAGAGGGCAATGTAATGCGCACCAACTGACAGGGGTTCTCGCGATCGAACTGCAGCTGGAAGATGCCGCCCACCGCCACTTCGGACTTGCGCTTCGCATTCTGGCGAGTCAGCCACAGCAATTCGGCGATGCTGTCGCAGAGCGGCCGGATCAACGACAGCCAACTGTTGAATTCAGCGGCGCGTACTTCCGCCGGACGGTTGAGCCAATAAGAATAATCGGGCAGGTCGAAGTCGCAGGTGCCGCCGGGGATGGCGCTGCGATGTTTGACCGCACTCAGAAATTCCGAATCGCGCAGCGGTGCCATGTAATTGCCGCCGATCGACGACAGATCGTTGCGCAGCTTGACCAGATTCGACATGAGCGACTTGAGGCGTGCGGGATCAACGCCAGTTTTGCTCTGATATTCCTTGAGCACGTTGACCTGCCGTTCGAGTTCCTTCAGCACATCGCTGCGCGAGTCGCCGCGCGCGGTGATGGCAAGAATCTCGAGCAGACTGGCGACCGCGGCACGCGAACTCCACGGACTTGGCGACTCACTGTGGTACGTGGCTTGGGTGTAAAGAAATTCAAGCCGCAGAAAGGTGCGCATGCGTTCGTTGAGCGGCTGCTCATAAACGACGGGCGCTGCTTCCGGCTCGACCTCGGAGGAAATATCGGGATAAGAATTCATGGGCCTATTGTGAGCCAACCCGAGGCCCAGGGTAAACCTTGGATTTAGGTTAAATTTCGCCGGGAAGACGATGTTTGCGCGAGCTGTAAATATTGCTCGTGCAAACGATCGACTGCCTGACGCAGTTCTGCGACGCTTCCGCTGTTCAAAAGCACGTCATCCGCCGCGGCCAGACGCGCGGTACGGGCGGCTTGCGAGGCAAGAATTGCGCGCGCCTGTTCCGCCGAGCTGCCGTCGCGCGCTTGAAGCCGCTGTATTTGCTGCGTTTCGTCGGCATCGACAACCAACACGCGATCCACGCGTGCGCGCGGGTTACCGCTCTCGACGAGCAAGGGAATGGCCATGACCACATAAGGCCCCTTGGCCTCGGCCGCATCGCGTTCCATCTCGCCGCGGATCAGGGGGTGCAAGATGGCATCCAAGGCCTTCCGCGAGGATGAATCGTTGAATATCAGCGCGCGCAGCGCCGGCCGATCGAGGCGGCCGGCCGCGTCGAGTACCTGCGGACCGAAGCGTTGCACCACTTGGGCGAAGCCCGGTGTTCCAGGCTCAACGACGTTGCGCGAGGCCACATCGGCGTCGATGATCGCAACGCCCAGTTCCGCGAAACGCTGGGTAACCGTGCTTTTACCGCTGGCGATGCCGCCGGTGAGGCCGATTCGCAGCAGTCGCGTCATGGTTTAGTGCTTGAGCCCCGATATCCGTAGATAGCCGTTCAGAAGGGAATCACCGTACATCATGGCGAGCCACCCGGCCGCGGCCAAATAGGGCCCAAAGGGCATGGGAGCACGTCGATCACGCCCTCGCAGCGCGATCATGAGAATCCCAAGCACGGCGCCGCTGGCGGCCGACAACACGATAACCAGGGGCAGGAGCTTCCAGCCCAACCACGCACCCAGGGCGGCAAACAGCTTGAAGTCCCCATAGCCCATGCCTTCTTTCCCGGTGACGAGCTTGAATGCGTGAAAAACCAGCCACAGGCTCGTGTAGCCGGCTGCGGCGCCGATTACGGCGTCTCTTGGCGATACCGGCAGTGCCGCTGCCGCAACCGGACCGATGGCGACAGCCGCGAGCAGGCCCCCCCACATCAGGGGAAGCGTGAGGTTGTCGGGCAGCAGCTGATGATCGACGTCGATGCCTGTCAGCGCTATGAGTGCCCAGGTGATGAGCAACGCACATGCCGCGGGGGCCCCAAAGCCGAAATGCCAGGCCACCCAGGCGGATAGAATGCCTGTCGTCAGTTCCACCACCGGGTAGCGAGCGGAGATCTTTGCTTTGCAGGAAGCGCAACGGCCGCGCAACAGGAGCCAGCTGACGACCGGGATGTTCTGCAGCGCCGTGATGGGCGTCTTGCAGTTTGGGCACGCGGAGCGGGGGGTGCTCAAGGTGAAGCGCTCGCCCGGAGCCTGAGGAGTTGCTTCCTGCGTCGCGGCAGTGCCCGCGGCCAGAACCTCGGCCGCCTGGGATCGCCATTCGCGCTCCAGAATGATCGGCAATCGATAGATGACGACGTTGAGAAAGCTGCCAATCACTAGGCCGATCAAAAAAACAGACCCCGCGAAGAGGGCGGGGTCTGAGGAGTAAAGCGCGACTATGTCGTTTAGCACCGGCTAGTCGGCGGCAGTTGCAGAAATGATTCTGGCTAGATCGCCTGACCGAGTTTGAATATGGGCAGATACATCGCGATGACCATGCCGCCCACTAGAACGCCGAGGATCGCCATAATCATGGGCTCCATGAGGCTCGACATGCTGTCGACTGCGTTGTCCACTTCTGTCTCGTAGAATTCGGCGACTTTGCCGGACATCGTGTCAAGCGAGCCGGATTCCTCGCCTACCGCAATCATCTGCACGACCATGTTCGGAAAGAGACCGGTGTTTTCCATGGCGCGTTGTAAGCGCTGACCCGTCGCCACTTCGTCCTTCATGCGCAGCGTGCCTTCTTCATAGACAATGTTACCGGTGGCGCCTGCAACTGATTGCATCGCTTCCACCAAAGGCACGCCAGCCGCGAACATGGTTGATAAAGTTCGTGCGAAGCGGGCAATCGCGGATTTGACCAATATCGGCCCGATAATCGGGAATTTCAACATGGCGCGATCTATGGCGCGACGCATATTTCTCGATCGTTTGTGAAAATAAAGGAACGCATAGACCGCACCGCCGACCACCAGGAGTACGACCCACCCCTGGTGTTGCATGTATTTCGACATGTTCACAACCATTTGCGTAAACGCCGGCAAATCCGCGCCGAATCCTTTGAACAAAGACTCAAACTGCGGAATGACGAAAATCAATAGGATCACGGTGACAACAATGGCAACCGCCAAGACTGCGGTGGGATACATCAGGGCTTTCTTGATCTTTTTCTTCAATGCCTCTGTCTTTTCCTTGTAAGTCGCTATTTTATCCAGCAGTGTTTCGAGAGCGCCCGCGTGCTCTCCCGCCTCCACCAGATTCACAAAAAGATCATCGAAATAGAGCGGATGCTTGGCGAGAGATTCATGCAGCGTGCTGCCGCCTTCGATATTCGACTTGATATCGAGCACGAGCTTTTGCATGGACGGTTTTTCATGGCCATTGCCAATGATCTCGAAGGCTTGAACCATTGGTATGCCTGCAGACATCATCGTAGCGAGCTGCCGGGCGAATACGGCGATATCTTGCGGCTGAACCTTTCCGCCGCTGCGCAGGTTGCTCTGCGTCTTGACGCGAGTGGCCGCCACGCCCTGCCGTCTCAGATCGGCACGCAGTGCCTGTTCGTTTGCAGCAAGGGCCTTGCCGCGCACCTTGTGGCCGCGCTTGTCCTTGCCCTCCCAGATGAACTGAGTTTCTCTCTTGCTTGCCGTTGCTGATATCGCCATAAATCAGTCCCTCGCAGCCACTATTCGATAGTGACGCTGTTTACTTCTTCCAAGCTCGTCAAACCGACCTTCACTTTCTCCAATCCCGCACGACGCAGATTCCAAACTCCGTCCTTGTTGGCCTGATCATTGATGTTCATCGCGCCGCCGCCTTCCATGATGATCCGGCCGATCGTTTCTGTGACCGGCATGACTTGATAGATGCCGAGTCGCCCCTTATAGCCATCCGTGCATTGGCCGCAACCAACTGCTCTGAACACCCTAATTCCGTTCGCGATATCGGCAGATTCAAAGCCTTCTTTTTTTGCCGCTTCAGCGGGAATGTCAATGGGCTGTTTGCAGTTACTGCAAAGCTTACGTGCCAGGCGCTGCGCGATGATAAGGCTCACCGATGTTGCGATGGCGTAGGGCTTGACGCCCATATCCACCATGCGGGTCAAGGTCTGCGGCGCATCGTTGGTGTGAAGCGTTGAGAGAACCAAGTGACCAGTCTGCGCTGCCTTAATGGCAATTTCCGCCGTTTCCAAATCTCGGATTTCGCCGACCATGATCACGTCGGGATCCTGACGCAGAAAGGCCCGAAGCGCCGATGCGAAGGTAAGCCCGACCTTGTTGTTTACGTTTACCTGATTGATACCGGGCAAATTGATTTCGGCAGGATCTTCGGCGGTTGAGATATTGGTATCTTCAGTGTTCAGGATATTCAACCCCGTATACAGAGATACGGTTTTACCGCTGCCTGTTGGTCCAGTGACTAAGATCATCCCTTGCGGCTTCGCCAGGTACTTAAGATAAAGTTCGCGCTGGAACGGCTCATATCCCAGCGCGTCGATGCCCAGCATGGCGCTCGAGGGGTCGAGAATACGAGTAACGACCTTTTCCCCGAACAGTGTCGGGCACGTGCTGACGCGAAAATCAATGGCCCGATTCTTGGAAAGCCGCATTTTGATGCGGCCGTCTTGCGGCACGCGGCGCTCGGCAATATCGAGCCTCGCCATGACTTTGAGTCTGGCCACGATTTTGACGGCCAGCTGCACCGGCGGCACGGCCACTTCTTTCAGGACACCGTCCAAGCGCGTTCTGATTCGAAAAAGTTTTTCATAGGGCTCGAAGTGGATATCGGAGGCACCTTTTTTGATGGCGTCGATCATGATTTTATTCACGAAGCGCACGATCGGAGCGTCTTCGACATCGTCCCGCCCCAACGCATCTGCATTGGGGTCCTCATCGCCGCCGGAAACTTCGAGATTTTCAAGATCGAAGTCATCGTCGGTCAGGCTGGGCATGACCGCTTCGGCTTGATCGATAGCTTTGGTGACCGCAGCCTGCAGCTTGTTGTCCTCGACGACGACGAATTCGATGCTCATCGAGGTCTGGAATCGGATCTCATCGAGGGCATGCAGATTGGTCGGATCGGCCACCGCCAAGAACAAGCGCTTGCCGCGCTTCATCAAGGGCAAGACGCGGTGTTTCTGCATGAGCTTATCGCTCACGACCCGGACGGCGTCCTGATCGATCGCCACAGCGTCCAAATCCAGCAAGGGCACGCCAAACTCGTTGGAGGCGGAAATAGCAATATCGCGCGCTGTCGCGAGATTCATCGACACCAGATGGGTGACCAGATTGGCGCGCTTTTCTTTTGCTCTGGCAATCGCGTCCTGCATGGCGTTCTCATCCAAGAGGCCATCTTGGACCAGCCGCTGTGCAAGGCCACCCAGTGCCACGCGGCTGGTGCCTCCAACTGACGCTATTGCGTTGTCATTCATGAACTTACATTAAACCCCATGCCGCCCGCTAGTCTACTATCAGTAGCTTGCAGAGCAATTGTCAAATCATCCGCGGATAGTCGCACATTGCGGCTATCCCGCTCGTGACATTGATCGCAAAACGAGCCTTCTTGAGGGTTGCCGGCAGATTCCCCAAAAAAGGAAGCCCCTCCATTGGAGGGGCTTCGGTGCTGCTTAAGTGAGACGCCTAGTGGCGCCAGCAGCCTATCGTCATTACTTGCAAGACGTCGGGGTGTAACGGGCCACAAGCGTGCCGAGGGCAGCGCCAGCCAAACCGTTAGCTGCCGCGGCGTTGTTTGTCAAAGTCGCGCAACCCCAGTCAACGTTGCCCGTCAGGCCGGGAGCCATAACCACAGCGCCAGCGCCGCTATTGATGTAGGGCGTCAACTTCAACGTTTGACCGGCGATCTGGGGCACAATGGCCGAGTAGGTCACCGTGATAACACCGGTACCTGCGACGGTAACACCGTTCACGTACTTCGTGGGCGTGCTGACCCAGCCCTTCGCCAGCGCGGTTACGCCGGGCATGTCACCCGACTGGTAGGCCTCAGCCACCGCAGTCTTCGCCGCATCTGCAAGACCAATACCTTCCGTCACCTTCGCGCGGATCGTGTAGTCCTGATAGGCCGGAATGGCGATCGCCGCCAAGATACCAATGATCGCGACCACGATCATCAATTCGATGAGGGTGAAACCCTGTTGCACTTTCTTAAGCATTTTGACTCCTGTTGAAAAATCTTGAACAACGGCCCATGCCGGTGATAGGAAGAAAGCAAGCCGTGTGCCAATACTCGGCATTTTCACGTAAGCTCATGAAATCACGTAACTTTATTGAATGCCCGCGGGTATGATTTGACATAGAATCGTCGTCGTCCGGCGCCGCTGGTGGCGCAGGGGGTTAGAGAGTGACATTTTTTGTCACGAGCCCGGAAATTCCTAAGCCCGGAGTCCCTTCAACGGTCCGATGAATCTTTCGTAGTGGCGCCAACGCTCCACTGACCGAACATAAATCTTCTGCCGTACCTGCCAGGCGCTCGCAGTATTGACGGCACGCTCGGTCTTGTCGAACGATAGGCAACGATCGTCCCACCCGAGTTCGAGGAAATCCAGGATCCGATGCGTCCAGGCGACTTGATCGGCGACGAGTTCCTCGTAAGGCACCTCGAGCACCGCCCCCGAGGGCAGCGCCGTGAGCCAATGCTTCATCAATCGCTGATGTACCCCGTAATAATGCGCGAGGTCTGACAGGTCCATGGTGAAGCTCAGGCCCGCCGAGAAATTCTGGAAATAACACGAAAGACAGGTGTCAATGGGGTCTCTGCGCACGTAGATGATGCGCGCCTTCGGAAATACCGAGTACAAGAGACCAAGATAGTCGCAATTGAAGTTGGTCTTATCGACGACGCGCAACGCGCCGGGATCCCGGAGCGCGAGAATACCCAAATAGTCCTCGGCCAGCTTTTTCCTAACCGGCTCGTCGAGGGTTCCTTGCCGTAGCTTACCCTCGTTCGCGCGCCCGGTATCGAGCCAAAACTGCAATTCTCCTGCACCGCTAGCCGACGGATGTGACGCAATGATTTGCTCGAGAAGCGAGGTCCCGGAACGCGGCATTCCCAAGACAAAAACGGGTTTCATCGAGGTCGAGCCGCAATTTGCCGCCCTCGCCAGCGCTTCCCGCGAGTGACTGCGAATCATGTCGTCGGCGAAACTTGAGTAGCCTTGTCGACTGTATTTTTGCGTCACCGTTTTCAGCAACTCGTTGCCGCGTCTGTAACTTTGGAACGCTCGTTCAAAATCTTCGACGTCATCGCAGTACTTCCCAATGGCAAAACGCAGCTCGGCCTCCTGCCAGAGGGGGAGGGCGCTGGCCGCTATCTCTTCGGCCCCCTTTAGCCATTCGCTATCAGCTACGGTCATTCTGCGAAGGTTGGGTATGGCGGCCCAGGCGCCCGGCAGTTTGGGTGCGGCTTTCAATGCGCGTTTGACGAAGGTTTCAGCCTCTTCGAAACGCCCCTCCGCGAGCGCGATGTGCCCCAGGCACAGTAAGGCCTCAGCATGACGAGGGTCCACTTTGAGAGCCTTCATACAGGCAGACTTGGCTTCGCGCAGGCGACCCGCGACAGTGAGAACCAAGCCAAGCTTGCTGCGCGCATCGGCGTATTTCGGATTTATCTTCAGGGCGCGCCGTAAATATTTCTCGGCTTCCGCTGGGTTACGTTCTAGTAGAGCCGCAAGGTTGCAAAGGGTCTCAGCGGATAGGGGGTTGACTTCAAGGCTCTGCCGATAGCACCGCTCCGCCTCTTCGTAGTGGCCGAGGCTAAATAGGGCCACACCGAGATTGCATAAAGCCTCCGGATTGAGGGGCTGGAGCTCGAGCAGTTCCTGGTAGTGGTCCACCGCTTGGGCGTATGCGCTTTCCGCAAGGCACTTATTGCCCTGATCGAGTAAATGTTTCGTTTGCTTGGCATCAACCCGAGGGGGCGCCAAATCGCTTGTCTCCGATTTGGGTCGATCCTTGGAAAGATGCAATATCAACGACTGGGTCACCTCATCGGCCATGGAGGGTTCAACGCCGTTCTCGATCAACCTCCACTTGAACGAGTTCGCGAATTTAGCCTTCTTGTAGAAATTCAAACGAAGTGTGCGGACCTCGCGGTCGGCGCGCTGAAGTATCGCGTGTAGATCGTCACCCTGTTTGCGCAGCGCCTGGTTGCCGTGCGTAGCGGCGCGCGTTGCTTGCTGAGGTGCGAATTGGTCGGCCAACTCAATACCGATATGAGCGGCTTCGCTTGCATCGAACCATTGCATAATCATCGCGTTTTATCCTAAAAGTTGATTGCCGCCCGGCGCCCTAGAGGCGGTCGAGGCGCCCTTGCGGCCTGAGCCGCTCGAGTCGAATTCGGTCAAAGTAGCGCTTTGCGCTGTGGGGCACCGAGAACCCGTTAACATATCATCGGCTCGCTGGCAAAACCTGCGCAAAATAGACGCCTTTGCGTTTGCCGCAGTCAAGGCGCAATGGGGCCTTCGCCCAGTCATTCTCGCTTCCGACGTCAATCACGCCATGGGGGCGACTCTGATCGCTGAATTTTACCCGTCCAAGTCTGATCCGAACCACAATATCGGTAGCTCCATAAAGCCTTTGCCAGACATCGCCGTAATGCTGGGTGGCCAACCGACGCGGCTGAAAGAGTCTTGGACAAGCATCTTCGATGCGGTCGAACACAAGATTGACGGCACGCTGACGGGAGACTAGCGCCGATCGGTCGCTGCTGTCTGGGATCAAGCGACAAGCTGCCGCGTAAGTCGTGTCGAGGTTTTGTGGTTCTTGGGCCAATGACGTCTGGAAGCGGATCTCCAATTCGGGTGGAAGCCCATGTACCGTGATTATCTCGCAATCGGCCATGTCGGGGCGCAGCCCATATCCTTGCAGTGCATCTTCAACTTCCGGGCGCGGCGCTGGATGTCCGGCATTTTCGTAGGGCTGTGAGGTAAGGAAGGCAACCCGCAGGCTCGGTGAGAATCTACGGATCAACTCCTTAACTCGCGCGCCGTTTGCACTCTCCGGGTCCAACGTATAGTCACCCCAGACGTTGACGAATCCGGAGTCCTTGGCAAGAAAGGGCGCAAGGAAAGAATTCGACTGCATGCTAAGGGTCATATACAGGTTGGCATTAGTCTTGAGTTTCTCCGGTATGGAGACGTCGAACCACTGCCCACCCCAAGGCGTCCCGTTCCAACGATATTCCGCCCCGAGGCACAACTGAAAAGTCTGGGCGACAAAAATGATGGCCAGTATGCGGTTACGCATAGTCGGCCGCGATTCGAATAACCGCAACAGCACACCGACAATGACGGCGGCAGCAACGCAGGCCATGGTCAAGACATAACGGCTGTTACCGGAGACGTACAGCCAAAGGACCCAATAGAGACTGAGGCCGCCCCCGAGCGCCACAAGAACGCGTGTGGACTCGTTTATTTGGCGATCGTTCGACGATGGTGCTACTTGGCCAAAGCGCCCCCAACCCCAGCGCAGGACGAGCAGAATGACGAGGGTGACGAGTACGGCGTAGCGCAGGTCCGGTGCGCTGAGTTCCTCATGCACCATCCGCACAGGATCGAGCATCGCAAACGGACGCAATAGTGCATCGCCAAAGGAGTCGGGAATGAATCGATTGGCACTCCCGGAGGCTTCCATGGAGAATTCCGGTGAACGAAAGATGCTGTTGAACATTGGGAACATGGGGTTGCCGAAGATCTTCGCGAGACGATAGCCCCAGGGTGCCACGATGAGTGCAAAGCCGACGCCAAGCGAAATGCCGTAGAGAAAGCCGTGGCGAATTCTGCCGCGCCAGCCCAATGGCAACATGGCGAGGATCGCGATCGCTGATACTGCTGACAGTGCATTACTGAGCTTGAGAGCGCTCGCTGCACCGAGGATCAGGCCGGCACAGAGGACTCGCGATATTCGCGGCACCCGCACCGCACCTGCCAGCAACAACCACCCGCCGAGCGCCAATTCCGCCGTGGTGATGTCGGCAAAGCATGAGCCGATCTGTTGCATCAGGACCGGGTTCATGAATGCCAGCGCGACCGCGCAGCCTCCTGCAAAGACACGGGTGTAGCCATCCTTGGAGGGGCAGACTGCTACCCCGAGCTCAAAAGAGAGCCAGAGAATAATGCTATGCGCTGCCGCAAATACCGAACAAATCACAAGCGCGGGCAGGCCGGCGCGTACCATCAGATAGAAAGGTACATATGCATAAGGATTAAGGTACGCCAGCGGGCCGGCCGCGAAATAGTCTTGACCGAATCGGTCGTTCAGCGCGCTGAACCCTAAATAGAGATGATAGTTCAGCGTGTCCCACGCCATGTCCTTCCCAAGGACATAGTTACAGGCAAGAGCCAACGCAACGCAAACGACGTAAACCTGCCATCGGTAGGGCACCGCGGCGCCGCTCGTGTCAACGATTCGCGTTCCATGTTCGGAGATCGTATCGACCGCGTGCTCAGCGGTATTCATGCCTCACACGCGCCTTCACAAGGTCTCACGTTCGTCAATTCCATTGTCGGCCCGCAGGGAAGTCAAATTTCGAAGCACGCACTTGGGTGGTTGTCGCTCCTGACTATTACATAATCACCGTGGGCCGTTTTGTGCTTTATGTCGCGAAAGTGTTATTCGATCCCCAGTTTCTTAATTCGGTACCGCAACGCTCGAAACGACATGCCCAGGACCTTTGCCGCCGCCGTCTTGTTATATCGCGTTTGTTCCAGCGCCCTTCTAATGGCGTCGCGCTCTATATCTTCCAAGTGATCTCCCAGAGCTCCTCCACTTTGAGTATTGGAGACGGCGGGCGCGTCGCCACGTGTTGGACGCAGCTGAATATCGCCGGCGCTTATTTCTCCGCCGGTGCTTAAGGTAATCGCGCGCTCGAGGATGTTTTCGAGTTCGCGCACGTTGCCGGGAAAGGGGTAGCTTTCGAACGCGGTCAATGCGTCCTTGCCAAGCATCGGCGGCGAAATCTTCATGCGCCGTCCCAGCCGCCGCAGAATGGCCTCAGCAAGTTCTTGCACATCCTCCGGTCTTTCGCGAAGCGATGGTACGCGTAACTCGATGACATTCACGCGATAGAACAGATCTTCACGGAATTTGCCTTCCGCAACCAGCGTCGACAGGTTCTTGTGCGTGGCGGAAAGGATTCGCACATCGACACCAACCTCCAGCTGCTCCCCCAGTGGGCGCACCGCCTTTTCCTGAATGACCCGAAGGAGTTTGACCTGCATGTGCAGCGGCAAGTCGGCAATCTCATCTAGAAACAGCGTACCGCTCTCTGCGGATTGAATGAGACCTCTCTTGTCGCTCACCGCTCCGGTGAAACTGCCGCGTTTGTGACCGAATAATTCGCTTTCCATGAGTTCCGTCGGAATGGCGCCACAATTCACCGGCACAAAGGGACCGTCGCGCCGCGGACCGGATTCATGGATGAGTTTCGCGACCAACTCCTTGCCGGTACCTGATTCCCCGAAAATATGCACCGGCGCCTGGCTGCGCGCCACACGTCCGATCATCTCGCGCATGTGTTGCATCGCGGCGGAGGTCCCCAGTAAACGGGGCCCGAAAACGCTGGTGTCGCTATTCTGGGTTTCCGATAGTTTGATGGCACTCGCAACTAACTTGCGCAGTCCCGCGAGGTCCAGCGGCTTGGACACAAAATCGAAGGCGCCCAATTTGAGAGCGCGCACGGCAGTCTCCATATTTCCATGAGCGGTTATCACAGCCACAGGCACGCTCGGCGAGTACAGCTGTATCCATTTGACCAACTCCAAGCCGTCGCCGTCGGGCAGCTGCATGTCAGTCAAGCACAAATCAACGTGCTCCGTCTTGAGCAGGCGCTGCGCGTCCGCGATCGTATTTGCCGTTCGCGAATCAAGGTCCATGCGCCCTAATGTGATTGACAGCAACTCACAAAGATCAGGCTCGTCGTCTACTACTAAGACAGCAGGTTTCGGCATATACCTATTGTAGCGTGCCGGCAACGCAGCGGCTGAATGCATCGTCCAGGCTCGGCAACTGCTTCCGGACGACGCGCCAGCGACCGACCCAGGTTGTCAAGCCGCACCCTAAAATCGCAGCCATGCCTGGCTGAAGTGTTCGGTTTGAGGACATCACAATCGCGCAGGAGCATCGAAGAGTTCGTCGGCGATGTTTTCCTCGTGATAAGACCCTTCAGCGTTGATATTCCAGATTTGCTCCTTCGGTGCCCTTCTCGCGATCGCGTCCACCGCGGCGTTGGCGGTGAGCATAGAGTGGTCTTGGTTATTGTACCGATGCATGCCATTTCTGCCGATCGGGTATAGGTTGGAGAATCGATCCAGATAATTGCGCAAGTATCCAAATTGGTTGTACGCGCCGAAGTACGCTGGATATGCGCTGGGAACCCGTACAAGAATGCCGCCGATGACATCTTTGCGTTCGATTAGACCAAGCTTTTCGAGTTCAGCGGTGGCGAATCCCAGAAATTGTTCGTTGTCCATAGTCCACAAATCGTCGCCTTGGTTGCAGAAATATTCGAGACCTAGCCAGACAGTACTGGGATCTGCAACCAGCGCAGGGCTCCAATTATTAAAGATTTGCAGCCGTCCGATTCGCACATCGGGCTCTTGAATATAGATCCAATTGTCGGCCGGAGCCGGTCGGCCTTTCATACTTCGCAGAAGCAGTCCGACCGTCATGAAACTTCGATAGGGAAGTTCGCCCGCAGTCTGCGCGATGCGCGCGTCATCAGGCTTCAACATCGCAACCAAGTCTTTAACGGTAATCGTGGAGAGAAAATGGTCGCAAGGAATGCGCCGCGCCGCGCCCGCAGTCTCATCAAGGACTTCGGCGCTGACGACTTTGTCCGCTACACGATCAATGCCGACCACACGGTGCCGCAAGTGGATCACCCCCCCCAGCGCGGTCACACGCCGGGCGACTTCCTCCCACATTTGGCCGGGTCCGAACTTGGGATACAGGAATCGCTCTATCAGACTGGTTTCCGTGCGCTTCTGAGCGGCGTCGGATGAGTTGCGAAACGGACGAGACAGAGCGTGCGCAATGGCCTTCGAAACCGACAGTCCTTTGATACGCTGCGCGCCCCACTCAGCGGAAATCTGCTGGCATGGGACGCCCCAAACCTTCTCGGTGTAATCCTTGAAGAAGGTGCGGTATAGCCGGGTTCCGAATCGGTTGATGAGAAAATCTTCCAAGGTGACCTCAGGCACCCGGAATTTGAGTTGCGCGTGGCCGTAGCTCAACCCCATCTTTAAAGCCTCGGCAAGCCCCAGATTCTTGACCGTGCTTGCATTCAGCGTCAGAGGGTAGTCGAAGAAGCGGCGCCGATAGAAAATTCGGGAAAGACGTTGGCGAACTAGCATGACGGCATCGGCAGACGCCGGCTCAAGTCCCTCGAGTGTCAGATCGCGCGACCGACCCTGGTAGTGGATGCTCAGCGCGCGCGATGGCTGCGCTTTGTTCTCGGCCACCGGCAGGATCTCCTGCCACCACCTCATTACCCAATCCGACTTGGAAAAGAACCGGTGACCACCGATATCCATTCGATTGCCGCGGTAATTGATCGTTTTGGAGATTCCGCCCACCTGGGTGTCGGCCTCGATGACTATGGGGGTAATATCAGTCCGTCTCAACAGTTCGAGGGCGGCCGTCAGGCCGGCAGGGCCTGCTCCGGCTATGACAGCAATTTTCTTTGGCCATTTATCGCCGTCAGACACGGTATATGCCAATCAAGCCATGCGACGTCGAGCGCAGAGGAACCGGTGGTGCGACGGTTTTCACGTTGCCGATGGCCCCGCTCTCACTTTTCGGCAGTCATAGAGGTTCCAATCCTTCCAAGTTCCGGCGCGTTCATGACGCGAGGGATCGAATCCTACATTCTCCGGCGAAATGACAAATCCAAGCTGCGGATCCGCGCAGACTGCGACCAAATTCTTGGCAGTAAGCCGCCGCGCCGCGCCTTCTTTCTTTCGCCGACTGTCGGACTTGGCCAGATCGGTCCGTATCTTCCAGTCTGGATCCATGAGCGGAAGCAGCATTTCCGAACGGCGCCGAACCTCGAGCGACGTCGTGCGTGAAAAAACCACGCCGCTCGATTGATCCAGCGCCAAGTAGTTCGGCCGCGCCAGCGTGAACCAAACGAACGCGCCAACATCTCGTGGCGGCGCGACGAGAACCGTGCCAGTCGGCGGGATGACATTCTCCCAATCCGCGAATTCTTGGATTTCTGCCGCGGTGCCCAGCGTGCGGCCTTGCTTGAATGCCGCCGGCAAAATCAGCAGCGACAATGCGGCGAGCATAGCCGATAAAGCCATTGGTACCCATGTCGTCCGCCGGGTTCTGACCCCCCACCAGACTAGCGCACCGAGGAACAGAGCCGGGATCTTCAGCGCGAAAATGTCTCGTACTTGCGCCATGCCCAGGGGCGCGCGTCCCGATGGCAGAGTCGGAGGCGAGATTAAGGCGCAGCATTTCACCAAAGTCCACATCACGATGGCGACGCCAAGCGCAGCCGATACCCACCGAAAACGAGACAGATGAGAGCTCATCTGCGCTCGGGCCACCCAAAAAATCAAGGCGAGCGATGCACATGCCATTCCACCGACCTCGGGCAATGTCCAACCCAATACCATCAACAGTGCGCAAGGTGGGCCGCACTTTTCATCTCGCCACACCTGCAAGAGCGTGAAGGGAGCCAACGCAGCGCTGACGAACACGCCAATCCATACCCACCGCCAGGCTTGACCTTGCACCAGCATCGCGACCGGGCCGATGAGACCGCCGATGAAAGCCACTGCCAAACCGGCGCCGCCCACGAGGGCCGCGACCATGCAGAGTTTGCGTATTTTCTCGTCTGTTGCAGCGAGCGTCGTTAGTGCCAAATAGATGAACGGGCGGCCGTTGGCGACCCAATCGCGAATAGACCAGAGTTGCAGAAACAGAAATTGCGATCGCTCTTGCACCACGTCCGTCCACGAGGCATCCATGACGGTTAGCACATGCGAAAACGCCGGCGCGTGGACGGCGAGAACCGCAACGGTGAGTATAACGAACGCGCCGCCGAAAGCGCCTGCGACGCTTATGCGAAACGGCAGCCAGAGACAAACGATCGTGAGCAAGCCGGGTAGCGCCATCAGCGGGTGAATGAACAAGGCCGCCAAGGCCAGCAGTAACCCAAGTCGCTTCATACCGCGGGCATGACAGAAGAGCGCCGATATTGTCAGTGCTTCGGCCGGCAGCCGTGCCGTCAAAAATGGATCCAATAGTTGGAACACGCCGGATCCGCCATAGTCTCCCGAGGCGATCAATAGAAACGCCACCGCCAACCAAGCAGTGTCGCGGCCCGCGACTGCGCGAGCAAAACCATACGCCGCGGCCAAGAACGAAACGCTAAAAATCAGTGTAAGCAGTCGCGCCGCACTTTCTAACCCCAGCAAACTGATGAACCACGCGTACAGAGGCGAAAACAACGTGAATTGATCCTGCGAGGTATTTTGAAGATAGAGATCGGCCGTGAGCTGTGGGTGCAGTCTTGCATACGCTTGAAACGCGTAGATCTGCCCATCCTCCGTAATGCCGTGATAGCCGTGCATCAGCAGCCAAAGCGTCACTGGTAAGAGGGCAAAAGCGCAGATGGCGAATTTCGATTGAATTCCGAAGTTCGGCGAGTACATTACAGCAGCTCTGACGTAAACGCCGCATTATGCACGAGGCTGCATTCGGAAGTCCGCGAGCCTGACCGTGCTCAGGAGTCGGGTGGTGGCACAGCCAGATAGGCGAGACGGCGCATTTCTAGACGTCCTCTCGTCACGGTGTCGAGGATCATTCCTCCGATGAAGCTCAGAGCGGACAAAAGAACTAGGCCGGTCGCCAGAATGGCAGTTGGCTGGCGCGGCACGAGGCCCGTCTTGATGAAAGTTATTACTAGTGGGATGCCGAGGGCTAGCGCTACTGCGAGGAGAGCGCCAGCGATTGCGCAAAAGAATCGAAACGGGCGTTCATTTTTGTAGAGAAACACAATCAAGCGAACTATTTTCAAGCCGTCTACATACGTGCGAAGCTTGCTGCTAGATCCTGTGACTCGAATCCGGTAGGGCGTCGCAACCTCGGCGACGGGTAGCTGCAGCTCCAATGCGTGAATGGTAAGCTCTGTCTCGATCTCAAAACCGCTCGACATGGCGGGAAACGATTTCACGAAGCGGCGGGAAAACACTCGGTACCCAGAGAGCATGTCAGAGAATCGCTTGCCAAACAGATTTGCGACGGCGAGCGTAAGCAGGCGATTTCCGAAATGATGACCAGGCCGGTAGGCAGCTGCGTGCGAAGCGACTCGAGTCCCCACGACCATATCGAGGCGCTCTTCGAATAGCCGATCCACCATGTGAGCAGCGTAGCTTGGGTCGTATGTCGCGTCGCCGTCAGCCATGACATACGCGTCTGCGTCCACGTCGGCGAACATGCGTCTGACAACGTTGCCCTTACCTTGCAGGACTTCCCGCCGTATCAAGGCTCCTGCAGCGGTGGCATTTGCGATCGTATCATCGGTCGAATTATTGTCGAACACATATATCCTGGCCTTCGGCAACGCGGATTTGAATCCATGAACTACCTCCGCAATCGAATGCCCTTCATTGAAGCATGGTATGACTACCGCGATTCGGTGTTGTTGTTCTAACAATGAATTGGGGTCGCAAGAGTCAATTTGCCGTGCCACCCGGTTGTCAGCTGGCCCTTTCGGGGCGACGCTCATGAATCAGTCCTCATGTCGATTTTCATTTGCGGCCAAAGGCATATTACAGCTTCGGCCTGGGCAACGTGCGGGACCACACCGTGCCGTGCTGGTCCGCATACACCCTGTGAAGCTCTGGGTAGTACTGCGCCATCATGTGCTCGTCTGCTGCCACGCCATGGCTGTACATCCGGATCTCGTTTCCGCGCAGCCAGGGATCATTCTGTACCAGGTCGGCCCCGTAAAAGGAGTGACTGGCGTCTAAAATCACGACACGCCTTTCGGTGCCCATGTATTGAGGCACCTGGCTTAGGTCGCGGGCCATGAAGTCCTGTAGTTGCCACGCGCGAAAGCCTACTCCGAAGACCAGGCTGAGGAGAATGCAAGTTGCAACAAAGCCTTTTGTGTTGCCATCCTCGAACAGCGCAGCCTGAGTGCTGGTTTCCGCGGGAATTCGTGCGGGGCGGAACAGGGCAGCTGTCGCGAGCAGCGGCAACGCCATCCAGGCGGAGTGGAAGTACCGGTAACCCCAGCCGTGCCCCTGATCTACGGGCACGAGGAAATATCCTAAAAGCGTCAGGAGTGCCGAAGCGGTGAATAGCCGGCACAACGCTTCCCGGTGCCACCGTACGGCGCCTGCAGCGGCAAGTATCAGCAGCCCCGGGACGGCCCACACCCATGTCTTGGCGACCCCAATGAGGCGTGCGACCACAACGTTGGCATTGGGGAGCGAGAAAATCTCAAGCATACGTAGTAGGCGATGCGAAAGTGCAGACGGCGCGGCGATCGACACGACGCCCTCATTCAGCAGGTGCGTCGAGAATAGAAACCAGCCCAGTCCTAGCAGTGCAATCAGAGGCAGATAGCCACCGATGAGAGCGGCAAGTAGGCGCGCACCGCCCGGGCGAATGGCGACCCAGACCAACCAGGGTGCTGCGAACAGCATATGCGGCACCGGGTTATGCATTGCCAGCGCGAATGAGCCCACGACACCGGCTGCGACGGCGCGCTGCGCAGTCGGATGGACCAAAAGGAGGGCGAACACAGAGTTGGCCAGCAGGTGGGCCGGCATGGCGTAATAGGAGATGCCATTGGCGAAGATGACGGGCGAGGCGATGGTCAGCAGCACCGCAAATCCAGCTGCCTCGCGATCATTGAACAGTTCGAGCGCAAGTCGATGGATGACGAGCAGAGTCACCGCGGAAATGACGGGATTGCAGAGCCACGGCACGCCCGCCCACGTAAAGGGCGAGAGCAGCAGCGCAAAGCCCGGCCAGTAAGCCTCGGCCACGTCACCAGTGGCCCGAGACACATTCAGAAAGTAGTCCTGAAATCCTCGCGGAATAAGCCAATCCAGCAGTTCGGCCGGAAATCTGCCGTTCAGTCGGCCAGCCGCGAATACGCGGCTCTGGAAGGTCGCCGCGTACTCATCCATGGAGAGCGGATGATTGTGGTAGATGATCAGGGTGCCAAGCGCGAGCAACAGCGCGGTGATGGCGGCGATCGTAAGAGGTTGATCACCTGCCCATTGCGCGATTCGTCGCGCTGGGAGATAGCGAGATGCGAAGAGCGCGACCACCAGGATGAGCAGTGCACACAACGCGCCGGGGAAGTCGTTGTAGGCGAACAGCACGAAGAAAATCGGTGCCAACCCATGCGGAGCACCATTGAGGCGCATTTGAACCGTCCACAGCAGTATGGCGATGGTTATCATCGCGCCGATCAGGAACAACGCGCGCGGACCAGTGGGCCGCTCTATGGAGGAACGGTTAAGCACAAGCTCAATTATGTTCGATCTGTTGGCCAGGTGCGCGTGACTCATTGCGCGGTTGCCGGCTGCCCGCAAAAATAAGGGCTTCTAGAACCCCAGGTATTGGTCCATGAACGTGCAAATTTGGGCCTTGAGACAACCGGAGCATTTGAAGGCACGCTACCAGCCCAAGAAGTTGGCATAGACTAGGCGAGGCGCGGCGCACTGAGGCCGCGATCAGGAAACCGGCCGTGAATATCCTCACAAAAATACTGCGGGTACTGTGGATACGCGAATACCGGGGCGCATTCTTGCGCACGCGCGTAGTTGCATCGACGGAACACGACCGGATTCTGGGAGGATTGCAACTGAACACGGTCGTCGATATCGGTGCCAACCGCGGCCAGTTCGCACTTTGCATTCGCCGCCTGTATCCCAGCGCCCAGATATTCTCGTTTGAGCCGTTGCGCAAGCCGGCGGGCGCTTGGATGCGCAATTTTGGCAATGACTCGCGGGCGCAGCTGTTCAAAAAAGCCGTGGCTTTGCAATCTGGAACTGCCGCGATGCACGTGTCCCGATGGGACGTTTCTTCGTCGCTGTTGCCGTTCGCTCAGGCGCAACACGACAACTTCCCGCTGACCGAAGAAGCGTCCAGGGAAGTCGTGGAAACCACGACTCTGGAAGCGTGTCTCGAAGAGCCGCTGATCCAGGACTCCGCTTTGCTGAAGCTCGATGTGCAAGGATTCGAACTGGCAGCGCTTAAGGGCTGCGGGCGTCTGCTTGAACGATTCAGGTATGTCTACGTAGAAGCATCCTTCATCGAGCTGTACGTCGGTCAGGCGCTTGCAACGGAAGTGATCGGATTTCTGTTCGGTCGCGGCTTCAACCTGGTGTGCGTCGCAAATCTGTCGTATGGCTCGTCGGCGCGGCCGATTCAGGCCGATTTTCTGTTTTCCAGATGATGAAGTCCGTGTGAATCGTTTGAATCCGTTCGTTTCCATCATCACGGTCTCGCTCAACGCCGAAGCCACAATCGAGGACACACTCGTGTCTGTCTCGCTGCAACAGCGCAATTTCGACATCGAACACATCTGTGTGGACGGTGGCTCGACGGATCGAACGCGGGATGTGATCGACGCGTGGGCTCTGCAGGCCAGCCATATCAGGCGTATCTACGAACTCGACCACGGCATTTTTGACGCGATGAACAAGGGGTTGCAGGCTGCCAAGGGGGAATATGTGCTGTTTTTGAACGCCGACGACTTTCTGGTCGCACCCGACACCCTCGCGAAAGCGATGGACGTCGCGCGCCCGGGCGACGACGGGAATCCCGATTTGATCGCGGGCGACGTGTCGATGGGCATCATCGGCGGCCACGGGCTGTGGCGGCATCGGCGCGCACCGCGACTGTTGACGCGCGTACGCGGCACCGGCTTGTTTCCCATCCAACAGGGGCTTTTCGCAAAGCGCCGGGCGCTGGAGCATGCCGGCGGTTTCGATGCGCGTCTGAAGCTCGGCTCCGACGTAAGCCTCTTCTATGACCTCGAGCGGAAAATCAACTCCACGACCCACTTGCTCCGTACGGATGTCGCTTTCATGCGTGCGGGCGGCGCTGCCAACGCCGGGTTGCGGGCGGCCTGGCTCGGAACGCGCGAGATATACGCCCATCTGGTGCCGACGCATGGCATCGTCCGGTCCGCGATCATGGTGCTGGTCAAGACCCTGCAGTCCCTAAGCGAGCTGCGCTATGGACGCTGCCCTCATGGCCGCTGGTTCGCCTCAACCTGCAACTGGACGAGAGCCACTCCATGAATTTTGCAGGGGCAGCAGGGCAGGTCAATGGCAGCAGTAAACGCGCTCAGAAGATCGAGTTTGCTACACTGTCGGAAAACGGAGCGATCGGAGTCATGTGATTTTCAACCTGTTGAAACTTCCATGCTAAATACGCTACCGCCGCCGCAAGCATTGGCTTGCGCAATCTGCGGCAATCGACACGACAATCGGACTCACGTCGCGCGCGAAATGATGTTCGGGCTTCGCGATGAGTTTCGCTATCTTGAATGCGGATATTGCCGCTGCGTTCACCTCATCGACATGCCCCAAGACATGTCGAAGTACTACCCGGAAAGCTACTATTCCTTTGCTCCGGCAGGCGGTCTGGAGGCGATGATTGAACGCCGTTGGGCCGCTTACGCCCACGGAAAGTTGAGCGTAACGGGCTGGCTGGTTAATCTTTTGCTCGGACCGCATGTGTCCATGACGGCAATTCGGCGCGCCGGCATTCCCCTCGATGCTCGCGTGCTTGACGTCGGATGCGGCGCGGGTTGGCTCATTCGCAACATGAAGCGGTTCGGTTACCAGAATGTGTCCGGGATCGACCCGTACATCATGAGCGACGTGCATTGCAGCGATGGTGTCGTAATACTGAAACGATCGCTTAAGGAGATGACCGGGGAGTTCGATGTGGTGATGTTCCATCACTCCTTCGAACACATCGCCGATCAGGCCGGTGCGCTCAAGGAAATACGTCGCTTGCTTCGCCCCGCAGGGCGCGTCTTGATCCGCGTTCCCATTGCCGACTCGTTTGCGTGGAAACATTACGGCGTGAACTGGATACATCTTGATGCGCCTCGGCACTTTTTTTTGCATTCTCCGATCAGCTTGAGCTTGCTAGCCGAGCAGTGTGGGCTGCATGTTGCGAAACTGACTTACGAAGGCAATGCGAGTCAATTTATCGGCAGCGAACAGTATGCGAAAGACGTCGCGCTGGTAGATCAGCGCAAGGGCGGCGCTCTGCGCCGATTGCAGGAATTGTGGCTTGCGCGACGCTATCGGACGCGCGCCGAGGAGTTGAATCGCAACGCTCAGGGGGATTGGGGCTGTTTTGAGCTGCAGGCCTCGCAGATAAGCCCTCCTCGGTAATCCAATTGCGGACTGCCAATATTTGCAAATCTACTCGTGAGAGACCGGGCCATTGCACGGAGCGTGCGTGCCAAACCTCGCAATCGTGACCCATCAGAAGTATTTACGAATCTGACGATGGCATATTTGACTCGATGAGCCAAGGATCTCGCACCTCTTGGGTCCCCCGATCTGCGGCTTAATTCGGCAATGTACCAAAAAGCATTGGCTGCGCCGTACGGACGTTAGGAGCAGATTGTGTGAGCGTCAAAGCAAATGTCGTCGCAAATTACTTCAGCCAGGGATACGCAGCCGTAATGGGCTTTGTGTTCGTTCCAGTATTCATAAAATACCTTGGCATCGAGGCATTCGGGCTCATCGCCATATTTACCGTCCTGCAGAGCAGTCTGGCCTTGCTCGACATGGGTATGAAGCCTGCATTGGGCCGCGAAATGGCCAAATTCACGGCGGGAGCGCACGACGCGCAGACCATTCGCGATTTACTTCGGAGCGTGGAGATTGCAGCCGCTGCGACGGCAACGATCATTTCGTTGGGTGCGTTGTGGTCGGCAAACTGGGTAGCTTCCAAATGGCTGAACTTAGAGCGTCTCCCGCTAGGCGCGGTAAGACATGCGCTCGTCGGAATGGGCGTACTCTGCGCCTTGCGATTCGTAGAAAACATATATTCGGGCAGCATCGCGGGTTTGCAGCGTCAGGTCCTACAAAGCGCGTTAAGCAGCAGTCTGGTCACCGCACGCGCGCTCGGTGCCATCGCCGTACTGGCGTGGATCTCACCAACCATCGAAGCGTTCTTCATCTGGCAGATCCTCGTCTCCATAATCACTATTCCGATACTGGCGTCCGTCGTCTATGGAGAACTGCCGGCGAGTCTACGGCCGGCTCGGTTTTCCTGGGGTTCGGTAACGGGTATTTGGGGTTTTGCCGGCGGGGTGATGACGATTACACTATTGTCGCTTCTGCTGACACAGTCCGACAAGATTCTACTCTCACGATTACTGCCGTTTAAAGTGTTCGCCATTTACGCCGTCGCCGGTGTGCTGAGCAGCGCCTTATACATGTTGTCGACTCCGATTGGTGCGGCATTCTATCCTTCATTTACGCAATTGATAACGCTTCGCGACATCGCAGCTCTGCGTCATGCATATCACCAGGCTGCGCAATTGTTGGCGGTCGTAATGGGTAGCGCGGCTATTGTCTTGATCGTATTTGCCGATACGGTTCTAAGTGCATGGACAGGCAATCCCGCGTTGACCCAAGATGCCGCGCCCATACTAAGGGTTTTGGCGTTCGGCACGCTGCTTAGCGGGTTTATAGGGATTCCCTATCAGATGCAATTGGCCTACGGCTGGACCAAACTGACTATCAAGATGAATTTCGTTGCGGTTGCCTTACTGGTGCCCATGTTGTTCTTGGTTGTTCCGAGATATGGCGGAATCGGCGCGGCGTGGGTCTGGGTGGCGCTGAACGCTGGATACCTGCTATTTGGAATACACTTTATGCACTTGCAAGTGCTGTCATCGGAAAAATGGCGATGGTACCGTCGGGACGTCATTGTGCCGGCGTTGGCCGCCGCCGCAATGGCGTTGGCCTGCCGCTATTGCATGCCGAATCGGGCGAACACGGTGATTGAACTCCTTGTCTTGCTATTCACTTCCGCCTGCGTCGTCATCGCGGCGGCGCTGGTCAGTCCGCTGGTTCGCGCCCCTCTTGGGGCGCATATTCTCGCTGCCGCAAAGCACATGCGCTTTAGACTGGGTTTTCACCTGTCCTCTCGGCCGTAGCGAGTGACCGCGCACTTGTCTCCCGAACGCTCGCGGCCGACCGTCACAGTCGGGATCCCAGTATTTAACGGAGCGCGGTTCATACGCCAAGCAATCGAATCAGTGCTGGCGCAGAGCTTTACGGATTTCGAACTCTTGATTTCCGATAATGCCTCGACGGACAGTACGGCCGCGATTTGCGGCGAGTATGCGGTGAATGACAGGCGCATCAATTTTGTTCAACAAGAAAAGAACCATGGCCCGTTCTGGAACCTGAAATTCGTCACGGAGCGAGCAACCGGCAGACTACTTGTATGGCTGGCTCACGACGACGCCCTGCATAGGCTGTTCATTGAAGAGTGCGTAGCCTACTTGGATCGAAATCCCCGGGCGGTAATGGTTAGCGGCGATTTTCGGATCGTGGATGAGTCGGGCAATCAGGTTGAATTGGAGATTCTCCAGTCCATCAGAGAAGGCATACCATGGGTGCAGCGATGCAGCCAATTCTTTCACTATCCAATCTTCTCGAATGTATTCTATGCGTTTTACGGGATGACTAGGGCCGATGTCTGCAGAACGGTTCTCAGCAGAGTCAAAGAGCCGAGATACATGTCGCAAATAGAATTACCGGTTCTCGCGCGCCTCGCCACAATGGGGGAAATAGCGTCGCTGCCTACCGTACTGCGAGACTATAGAAGAGTAAGCACCTCTCTCTATCATTCGGAAATGAACTCGCTTTCGAGAAAATCAATCTTTGCAAGAAGCATCATCCAGGCAGAGCACATATCGCGATTGATGGTCGATCAGATGAGCGTACTCCTCTGCTCGCATTTTTCGCTAGTGCGCAAGCTTGGGGTACTCGTTCGTGTCGGAACGTATTACAGCGTGAAATCGGTGGAAATTATATTTGGGCGACGACGATCGCGGCCATAAGGACTTTGGCCCCGGCGCAGCTTTCATACTTTGGGTATCCCGTCATCCGCGTTATTTCGCGATTTTTTGTAGCGCGCTTCGAAAAACTTCGACTGAATCGGTGCTTCGCGAGACAAATCGCAGGTCCAATTTCGAGGAATTGGATAGTCCCTCTGATGAATGACCACATCTTCAAACGGGACGGCACCGCGTTTCCATTGTTTGAAGTAGAATGATCCCCCTTCCTTCAACAATCTGTCGAACTCCGAAAGGTAAAAGCTAATCTGTTCAATGCGCATCTCGTGAAGCGACGATACGTTGATGATAAGGTCGGCGAATCCATTGGGGAGTTGGCTGATTTGCGTCGAAAGAAAAAAAGCGATATCGCACTCCAAGAAGTCCTTTTCAATATCGGCAAAGCGCTCAAAATCCCTGTAACAAAAGATGCGAAGATCGGGAAACTGATGGCGCAAATATGTCTCTGCAACCCAAAGCGCGGGTGCGATATCGACAATCACATATTTTATTCCAGGATTTGTGGCCAATATCGCATAGGCGTCGCGGCCGTATCCGGCGCCCAATTCGAGTGCGACCGAACCTGGACGTAAGGAGAGGTTCATCGCCGAGATTTCGATGATGGAATTTGCTAGATCCTGCGAAATCAGTGCACCGGATCGATCCGTAATGAGGGCCGGATTACCCTCTGCGGGTTCGCGAAGCGCCAGGAGATTTGGGTCGCGAACTGCCTTTCTTGAGTATTCCCACGATGCAAAGGTCAGGAAATTGTATAGCACGGACTGTACCCAATTAAAGGCCGAAAAATAGTCATGCTTGGGCGCCGAGAAGGCTCGCCACAAGCATTTGAAACTCACCGGCAGCGGTAAGTGGCGAAGGAGAAAAATAATTTGTGAATCCCAGGGCGAGATGCGTACAAAAGTGAAATAGTTGAGTGCGATGGTACGCTTGAAGTTTTCATAGCCGTGCTGCTGTAGCTGAGCAAGATTCATCCGATTCAGTTCTATCCAGTACTTGGACGGCCGCGCGCGGCTGTCTCCGGAATTCACGGCGGCGAACATCGATTCCAATCGCTCCACATCCTTCGCCCCCAATCGTTGAGCGTCGACCTCCTGATGGCGCTTTATGATCAATTTGGTAATCCGCTGCATTATTCCTCCCAACGTTGCGGATCACTGAATACGATCCTGAAAGTGCTGCCGCCGCTGCTCCGGCTTTCGTACAACAAAATCGAACGGTTGAGCTGACACAGCTCGCGTGCGATGAACAGGCCCAGTCCGGTACCGCCTTTTCGCCCTGTAAAAAATGGCTCGAAAATACGATCCACGGATTTTGGCTCGATGCCCGGTCCGCGATTTGATACTTCCAGGAAAGGTCGATTGCTGGGATTTAGACGGCCGAGCTTGATGTCAAAGCTTATGCCGTCAACCACCTCACCGTACTTCATCGCGTTATCGCATAAATTCCAGACCACTTGATGAAGGTGGCTGGGATCTATTCGAACCTCCAAATCATCCTCACTCTCGTGAACGCCGATTTGGGCTTCGCGAACCTGCATAGTTGCACAAAATTCTTCCAGAAAGTCCTCGAGCCAATCGCCGAGCAGCAGCCGAGTGGGCTTCGTGGCTTCGCGGCGTGACAACTGCAGCACGTTGTTGACGATGGTGCTGACGCGCTCGGAGTTGCTTTGAATGATGTCGGTCAGCCGGCGCTCGTCCGCACCGATATTGGGGCTCTCGGCCAGAAGCTGGCCGGCGTGGCTCATGGCACCTACCGGGTTTCTGATTTCGTGGGCAATGCTTGCGGACAACCTGCCTAGAGCGGCCAGCTTTCCCTGCTGTACCCGCTCGGCCAACAGACTCGTATCCTCGAGGAAGACCAACGTCGGTCCGGGTTCTGAGCCTAGAGGAGCAAAATGTGGTTGAATTACGCGCGCGCCGTCGGCGGCGACGAAGCTCGATGGTGTTTCTTCGCCTTGATCGCGCTGCCTCCAAGTCGACAATGAATACAGCAGCCGCGGCGAAACTTCGCCCACCAAAGCGCCGGGGACAGCTTGGTTATCGCCCAGTATTTCCGCCGCCGATTCGTTGATCAGGCGAATCTTATCGGTGGCATCAACGACGAGAAGGCTTTCGCGCAAATGCTGCACGATGTATTGAGACAACTCCGCAAGATTAGCAAGGTCGATATCCCTCTGGCGAACCAGCGCTTCGCTTTCGCGCATCCGCCCCGCTGCGAAGGATGCCGCACCGGCGGTAACGAATAACACCACGCCAAGCAACCCGGCGGTAGCGTAGGAATTGATATCCGATTTATCCCCGAGCTGTTGCCAAATCGTGTCCGCGAGGATGGCGATGGCGGCGACAGCCGCCAAAAACAAGGCGCTGCGAGGCGGCAGCAAGAACGCGAGCGCCCCTACCGGCACCAAGAACAACACCCCGAGACCGCTCGCGACGCCGCCACAGGTATGCAGCAGCAGAACCAGCACCAACATATCAACCGTGGCCTGCAGAATTGTTTGGACGTTTGCGCTTGCCAGGCGCTGGCGCACAAACAACACGCTGACAAGACCGAAACAAAAATAAAACACAGTCGCGCCAAAGAAAACTTGCGATGAGTACACGGCGAAGCCGCGCGCGCCGCCCAAAGAGTAAAGCCCCAAAAGAACCAGAGGCACCAACACCCGGTACAAATTGAGAACCGCGAGCACGCGCCAAACCATGGCTGGGTCGCGACTGGCGTTATAGTCAACGTGGCGATCGAATTGGCGATTCAATTGCGTTATATCTCGCTGCTTTGCGCTGTCCTCAAGCTTAATTCAGAATAGCGCGCCTTACGCGACGCGATCGGCACTTAAGGACAATTCATGAATTTGCACGAGTATCAATCGAAGGAATTGTTCGCTCAGTACGCCATTCCCATCCCCAAGGGCCGAGTAGCCGACTCGCCGGAGGCCGCAGTGGCAGCGGCCAAGGGTCTGGGGGGGTCATTGTGGGTGGTGAAAGCCCAGGTTCACGCGGGCGGCCGAGGCAAGGCGGGTGGTGTCAAAGTCGTCAAGGACTTGGATACGGTTCGGCTGGCTGCTCAGGCGATGCTGGGAACAAAGCTGGTGACGCATCAGACCGGGCCCGAAGGCTTGCCAATACATCGGGTGTATGTGGAGGTGGGTTCAAAGATCGCGCGCGAAATATACCTGAGCCTGGTGCTGAATCGGGATGCGGGTCGCCTGACGTTTGTCGCTTCCGCCGCGGGCGGCATGGACATCGAGGAGGTCGCGGCGCATACGCCTGAGAAGATCATGCACATCGATGTGAACCCCACCGCAGGTTTGCAAGACTTTCAGTGTCGCCAATTGGCATTCGGCTTAGCGTTCAAAGGAACTCAGATTGCACAGTTCGGTAAAATTGCCCAGGCGATTTACAAATTGTATTTGGAGCAAGATGCCAGCTTGGTAGAAGTCAATCCGCTCATTGTCACCGCGGACGGTGATCTGCTGGCCTTGGATGCGAAGATCAACATCGAAGACAACGCGCTGTTTCGCCACAAGGATTTGGCCGCGTGGCGCGATGCCTCGCAAGAGGACCCCATGGAACGCAAGGCGGCCGAGCACGACCTGAACTATGTATCGCTCGACGGCAATATTGCCTGCATGGTGAACGGCGCGGGCCTCGCCATGGCAACCATGGACTTGATCCAACTGCACGGCGGCAAGCCGGCGAATTTCCTGGATGTCGGCGGCGGCGCGACCAAGGAGCGGGTCTCTGCGGCCTTCAAACTCATTCTCTCGAATCCGAGGGTTGCCGCCATTCTCATCAATATATTCGGCGGCATCGTTCGCTGCGACATCATCGCCGAGGGCATCATCGCGGCCGTCAAGGAGGTGGGTGTGAGCTTGCCCGTTATCGTGCGGCTCGAGGGCACGAACGCGCCGCTCGCACGCCAAATGCTGGCGAGCAGCGGTCTTGCGATCACGCCGGCAAGCGATCTGACGGACGCCGCGGTGAAAGCCGTGCGGATGGCGGGGGCTCAGTCATGAGCATTCTGGTCCACAAGGACACCAAGGTCATTTGTCAGGGATTCACGGGCAAACAGGGCACTTTTCATTCGGAGCAGTGCCTGGCGTACGGCACGAAGCTGGTGGGTGGGGTCACTCCGGGGCGGGGCGGCGAGACGCATCTCGGGCTGCCGGTGTTCGACACGGCGTTAGAAGCAATCGCCAAGACAGGCGCCACCGTGAGCATGATCTATGTGCCTGCACCCTTTGCGGCGGACGCCATCCTAGAAGCGGCCGACGCCGGCGTTGAATTGATCGTATGCATCACCGAAGGTATTCCGGTGAACGACATGGTGCGGGTCAAGGCGACGCTTGCCGGCTACCAGACCCGTCTCATCGGCCCGAATTGTCCCGGCATCATCACGCCCGAGGAATGCAAGATCGGCATCATGCCGGGATTCATTCACAAGAAGGGACGGGTGGGCATTGTTTCTCGGTCGGGAACCCTCACCTATGAGGCAGTGTTCCAGACGACCAACATCGGATTGGGTCAAAGCACCTGTGTGGGCATAGGCGGCGATCCGGTGCGCGGCATGAATTTTATCGATGTCCTGGGATTGTTCGAGAAAGATGCGCAGACCGAGGGCATTGTGATGGTGGGCGAGATCGGCGGTAGCGACGAAGAGGCCGCCGCCGAATTCATACGCAAGCAGGTCAGCAAACCCGTGGTCGCGTATATCGCCGGCGTCGCCGCGCCGCCCGGCAAGCGGATGGGACATGCCGGAGCGATTGTGGCAGGCGGCAAGGGCACGGCAGCAGCAAAATTTGAGGCGCTTGAAGCAGCCGGCATCACCACGGTGCATTCGCCGGCCGAGATGGGCGCAGCGATCGCCAAACGGCTCAAATGAGGGACGAGTCTTGAGTGTTTCGCAGCAAGTCCGTTGTGTGATGGCGCAGCTGAATTTGGTGGTTGGCGATGTCGACGGCAACACCTCGCGCATTGTTGCTGCTGCCAACGAGGCGAGGGACCGGTATCGAGCGGATGTGGTCATGCTGCCGGAGCTCGCCGTCTCGGGTTATCCCCCTGAGGATCTCTTGTTTCATTCCGGTATGCGCTTGCAAGTGGCGCGTTCGCTGGAACGGCTCAAACAAGAAGTGCGCGGCATTACTCTTATCGCTGGGTACCCCGAATATTCGGGCGCGAAGATCTTCAATTCAGCCGTCGTGATTCGCGACGGGAAGGTACTGGCCAACCATCGCAAGGCGTGTCTGCCCAACTATCGGGTGTTCGACGAAAAGCGCTATTTCACGCCGGGCACGGACCCAACAATCATTGAAATCAACGGTGTGAAAGCGGGTGTCTTGGTGTGCGAGGATGCGTGGGATTCGGCGCCCGCACGCCAGGCGCGTGAGAAGGGGGCACAAGTGCTGCTGATCATCAACGCATCCCCTTATGAGGTCGATAAGCAGACCATGCGCGAGCACCAGGTGGTGCGGGAGCGGATCCAAGAAACCGGCCTTCCGGTGGTGTTCTGCAATTTGATCGGCGGACAGGACGAGTTGGTGTTCGACGGCAATTCCTTTGTCATGGATGGGGCGGGCAGGGTGACGCAACGCGCGCCTGCCTTCACCGAAGGCCTGTACGTCGTGGATTTGGGCCTCGATGCATCCGGCACGGTGCATCCCATTCCCTCCGACATCGTGCCTCTGCAGGGCCAGGAGGAGAGCGTATACGGCGCGCTGGTGCAGGGCACGCGCGACTATGTCACCAAGCACCGCTTTCCAGGCGTCGTGATGGGATTGTCCGGCGGCATCGATTCCGCGCTAACCTTGGTCATTGCGGTCGATGCGCTGGGCGCCGACCGCGTGCATTCGGTGGCCATGCCTTCGCGCTACACCTCGCAAATGAGCAAAGATGACGCGGCGCTGCAGGCGAGAATCTTGCACGTCAAGCACAGTGAAATCTCGATCGAAGGGATGTTCGAGGCGACATTGGCGGCCCTGAAGCACGAGTTTGCGGGACGCGCGCCGGATACGGCGGAGGAAAATATTCAGTCGCGATGCCGGGGCGTCCTGCTCATGGGCATTTCCAACAAGACTGGGAAAATGCTGCTCACCACCGGTAACAAGAGCGAAATGGCCGTGGGCTATGCGACCCTGTACGGCGATATGGCGGGAGGATTCGCGCCCATCAAGGATTGCAGCAAGCTGCTGGTCTACCGCCTGTGCCGCTGGCGAAACACGCAGTCCGAAGTGATTCCAACCAGGGTCATTGACCGGCCCCCGTCCGCGGAATTGCGCTTCGATCAGAAGGACACCGATAGCCTGCCTCCGTACGAGATTCTCGACCCCATACTCGAGGCTTTCATCGAAGAGGATCTCTCAGTCGATCAAATTGCCGCTCGCGGCTTCGATCGGGCCACCGTCGGGCGCATTTTGGACTTGGTGAAGCGCAACGAATATAAGCGCCGTCAGGCGCCGCCGGGCGTGCGCGTGAGCGGCCGGGCATTCGGCCGCGATTGGCGCTATCCAATCACGAGCGGCTACAAGTCGCACTGAATTCTCGAAGCGGGAATCCCAAAACTCGAAGCCCTGGAAAAACTCGAAGCCCTAGAAGATGCGCTGGTACCAATGCTTCTTGGGTTCGAGATCCTTGGTCGGACCGGGGTAATTGTCGGCGTACACGCGCTCGGCGTTTTTCGCCAGATCCACCATATTGAGATCGTAGTAGGCGTTGACGATGACTTTCATCGAGCCTTTCACCGCCGGCGCGCCATCGTAGTTTTCCACGCAGTATTTGGCGCGATTGAGAGCTCCGACATAGGCGCCGCGGCGCATGTAATACAGCGCCACGTGCAATTCGAAGTCGGCCAGGCGGTTGCGCAAGTAGATCATCCGCTGCTGAGCGTCGCCGACATACTGGCTGTGCGGATATTTCTCAAGGAGCTGCTGAAAGGCATCGAAGGATTTTTTCGCATTGACGGGCGGCCGCTGCGACAGGTCAACGCGGAAGCGGCGTTCCAACCAATTCGACTGACGCTCGAAGTACACCAAACCCTTCATGTAGTAAGCGTAGTCCACGCGCGGATTGGTCGGGTTCTCGCGAATGAAGGTATCCGCCGCATCGACCGCCGGGTCGACCTCGTGGTTTTTATAGTAGGCATAGATCAAATCCAGCTGTGCCTGGCGCGCGGGTTCGCTGAACGGGAAACGCGACTGCAGCGCTTCGAGCTGCTTGACCGCCTCCGCATAGCTGGCATTTCGAATGGCCTTTTGTGCTTTGGCATAGATCTGTTCGGGGCCGGACTTGGCGTCTTGGGCGCGGTGGCTGCGGCAGCCGGTTGCCAGCATCACGACACCGATGGCCAGGACGAAAATACGGCCTGGTTGGACAAGATCACGCAGTCTCACAAGCGATTCCTTACAATGAGCGGCCCCTGGGGTGGGCCCGAAAGCGCGGCAGTATACCCGATGCCCCGACGGTAGCTTCGAGTGCCCCTATGAGCGCAGAGTTCCAAGTGATCGATCTGAAGATTCCGCCGGAATTGGCGGGGTGCCGCTTGGATAGCGCCCTGGCACGCCTGCTGCCCCAACATTCGCGCACGCGGATCAAGAGCTGGATCGAAGAAGGCGCCGTGTTGGTGGGCCGGCAGCGGTTGAGGCCCCGCGACCTGGTGGCGGCAGGTGCCCGTGTGCGGGTGCAAATAAGGCCTGAGGAGCCCAAGTCGGAGGTTCTGCCGGAGGCGATTGCACTACGCGTGGCCTACGAAGATGCGGACGTGCTGGTGATCGACAAGCCGGCCGGACTGGTAGTACACCCAGGGGCGGGGAACCCCAACCACACCTTGCAAAACGCCCTGTTGGGCTTGGATCCCTCGTTGGGAAGGTTGCCGCGCGCCGGTCTCATACACCGCCTGGACAAAGACACCAGCGGTCTGCTCGTCGTGGCGCGCACCGCTGAGGCGCAAACCTCGCTATCTCGGCAGCTCATGGCCCGTACTATGTCGCGCAATTATCTGGCGGTGTGCGTCGGAGTCATGACCGGCGGCGGCACCGTCGATGCGCCGATCGGGCGGAATCGCAGCGATCGCTTAAGGATGGCGGTGCGCGAGAGCGGCCGGCCGGCCGTGACGCACTACCGGGTGATCGAGCGCTTTCGAGCGCATACCTATCTGTCGGTGCAGCTCGAGACAGGACGAACGCATCAGATACGCTTGCACTTGTCACACCTGAAGTACCCGATCGTCGGCGATCCGGTGTACGGAGGTCGATTGGCGCAGCCGCGCGGTGCATCCCAAGGCCTGCTGACCAGTTTGCGCGCGTTTAAACGCCAGGCATTGCATGCAGCGGCGCTAGGGTTTGATCACCCGCGGACCGGCCGACGAGTGGGGCTGCACAGTCCCATCCCAGATGACCTTCACAATCTGCTGCTGGCGCTGCGCGATGATGTGCGCACGGCGGCGGACGTTGGACGCGGCAAATGACGAGGCCCTGGTTTGAGGCCGACTGGCCGGCGCCTCGGGGCGTTCGCGTCCTGTCGACCCTGCGCGGCGATGCGGGCAGCGGCGTCAGCAAGGCGCCGTACGCATGCTTTAACTTGGGCGATCACGTGGGCGATGATCCGGTCGCGGTGACCGAGAATCGACGCCGACTAAAGACCGGGATGTCCTTGCCCGCCGAGCCTTCCTGGCTGGCGCAAGTGCATGGGGTAACGGTCGCAGATCTTGATTCGGCCGACTTTAAGGGTCCGGCGGACGCGGCGGTGGCACGGGGAGCGGGCAAGGTCTGTGCGATTCTCACCGCCGACTGCCTGCCCATTGTGCTCGCAACGGACTCCGGCGACATGGTGGCAGCCGCTCATGCCGGCTGGCGCGGGCTCGCGGCCGGTGTGATCGAGGCCACGGTGCGCGCCATGGCCGTGCCTGCGGGACGCCTGATGGCATGGTTGGGACCGGCGATCGGGCCTCAACACTTTGAGGTGGGGGCGGAAGTACGCGACGCGCTTTTGAGTGGCGATGCGCATGCCGTTGACGGCTTTGCGCAGAACTCCCGGGGCCGGTTCATGGCAGATCTGTGGATGCTGGCGCGCCGGCGGCTGGAAACACTCGGCGTGATCCGCATCTATGGGGGCGGCGAATGCACCTTCACCCGGACGGATCGCTATTTCTCGCACCGGCGCGATGGGATCACCGGGCGGCAGGCTACGCTGATCTGGCGCGAAGGGTGAAAATGCCGTTGAATTGCCGGCCTTGCATCCCCATTTCCTCCAGCATTCCGAGTGAGTTCTCGAGGGATTACCTATGCGAATGGACAAGCTGACGACCAAATTCCAGCAGGCACTGGCCGACGCCCAGTCCCTCGCCGTGGGTCGCGACAATCAGTACATCGAGCCAGTGCACCTCATGGCGGCGCTGCTCGATCAACAAGGCGGCACGGCCCGGCCCCTCCTGGAGAAGGCCGGCGTTCAGGTCCCCAAGCTGCGCTCGGACCTCGCCGGGGCGCTCGACCGGATTGCCAAGGTCGAGGGATCGGGCGGCGAAGTGCTGCTCGGCAATGACCTCAACAAGCTGTTGAATGTCACCGACAAGCTGGCGCAGCAGCGCGGCGATCAGTTCATCTCCAGCGAACTGTTTGTGCTGGCTGCATGCGATGATCGCGGCGAGCTGGGCCGGCTTCTCAAAGCCACCGGTGCGACGCGCGCCAACCTGGAAAAGGCCATCGAGGAAGTGCGCGGCGGCGCCAAGGTCGAGGATGCGGGTGCCGAGGAGAATCGCCAGGCCCTGGAAAAGTACAGCATCGATCTGACCGAGCGCGCGACGCAGGGCAAGCTGGATCCCGTGATCGGGCGCGATGATGAAATTCGCCGCACGATTCAAGTTCTGCAAAGGCGCACCAAAAATAATCCGGTGCTGATCGGCGAGCCGGGCGTGGGTAAGACGGCGATTGTCGAAGGCTTGGCCCAACGCATCATCAATGATGAAGTGCCGGAGGGCTTGCGCAATAAGCGCATTCTGGCGCTCGACATGGGCGCGCTCATCGCCGGCGCGAAGTTTCGCGGCGAGTTCGAGGAGCGGCTGAAAGCCGTTCTCAATGACCTGGCGAAACAAGAAGGCCAGGTGATTCTGTTCATCGACGAATTGCACACCATGGTGGGAGCGGGTAAGGCCGAGGGCGCAATGGACGCCGGCAACATGCTGAAGCCTGCGCTGGCACGCGGCGAGTTGCATTGCGTGGGCGCCACGACACTCGATGAATACCGCAAGTACATCGAGAAAGATGCGGCCCTCGAGCGGCGCTTTCAGAAAGTGCTCGTGGATGAGCCCTCGGTTGAAGACACCATCGCCATCTTGCGCGGTCTGAAAGAACGCTACGAAGTCCACCACGGCGTGGAAATCACCGACCCCGCCATTGTGGCTGCGGCAACCCTATCGCATCGCTACATTGCCGATCGGCAGCTGCCCGACAAGGCCATCGATCTGATCGATGAGGCGGGATCCCTGATCCGCATGGAGATCGATTCCAAGCCCGAGGCACTCGATAAGCTGGATCGGCGCATCATTCAGCTGAAGATCGAGCGCGAGGCGCTCAAGAAGGAAAGCGACGAAGCGTCGCGCAAGCGCCTGAGCGCCCTGAATGACACGCTGAAAGGCCTGGAGAAGGAATACTCCGATCTTGAGGAAATATGGAAGGCCGAGAAGGCCACGGTGCAAGGCGCCGCCCACATCAAGGAGGAGTTGGAGCGTGCGCGCCAGGATCTTGACACGGCGCGGCGCGCGCAGGATCTGGCGCGCATGTCCGAGCTGCAGTACGGCCGCATTCCCGCGCTGGAGCAGAAATTGGCCAAAGCGCTCGAAGTCGAGCAGAAGCCCAATCAGCTGGTGCGCAATTCCGTGACTGAAACGGAAGTGGCGGAAATCGTCTCGAAGTGGACCGGAATCCCTGTGTCGCGAATGCTCGAGGGCGAGCGCGAAAAATTGCTGCGTATGGAAGAAGTGTTGGGCAAGCGCGTCGTGGGCCAGCAAGAGGCAGTCAAGGCCGTGGCGGACGCCATTCGGCGCACGCGCGCTGGCTTGTCCGATCCGAATCGGCCCAGCGGCTCGTTCATGTTCTTAGGACCCACTGGCGTCGGCAAAACCGAGCTCTGCAAGGCGGTGGCGGAATTCATGTTCGACACTGAAGATGCCTTGGTCCGCATCGACATGTCGGAATTCATGGAGAAGCACTCGGTCGCCCGCTTGATCGGCGCGCCTCCGGGGTATGTGGGCTACGAGGAGGGCGGCTATTTGACCGAAGCGGTTCGCCGCCGACCCTACTGCGTCATATTGCTGGACGAAATCGAGAAGGCGCATCCGGACGTGTTCAATGTCTTGCTGCAAGTGCTGGACGATGGGCGCCTCACGGATGGCCAGGGCCGGACAGTGGATTTCCGCAATTGCGTTGTGATCATGACGTCGAACTTGGGGTCCCAGGTCATTCAAGAACTCTCCGGCGAGGCCAATTACGCCAAGATGAAAGAGGCGGTGATGCAGGTGGTGACGCAGCATTTCCGACCCGAGTTCATCAATCGAGTCGATGATATCGTCGTGTTCCATTCGCTGGGCCGGGAACAGATTCGATCCATCGTCGATATTCAGTTGGGACGCCTGCGACAGCGCCTGGCGGAACGCGATATCACCCTGCGGCTCGACGATGATGCGCGCGACAAGATCGGCGAGGCGGGCTTCGATACCGTCTACGGGGCCCGGCCGCTGAAGCGGGCCATCCAATCGCAAATCGAGAATCCGCTGGCGCAGCGGATTCTCAAAGGTGACTTCATCGCCGGCGACCGTGTGATCGCCAAACTCAAGCGCGACGCGCTGGTGTTCGAAAAGGAACGCCTGCACTAAGTCAAGCGCCGCGAGTATCGTTCTTAAGTTAGCTATACTTTGCGGCGCTAGTCCCCCCAAGAGGAATTCCATGCCTTTTTACGAATATCAGTGCAAGAACTGCGGCCATGAATTGGAGGCCATGCAGAAAGTCAGCGATGCGCCGCTCAAGAAATGCCCTGATTGCGGCAAGCCGCAGCTTACGCGGTTGATGTCCGCTCCTGTTTTCAGGCTCAAAGGCGGCGGCTGGTACGAAACCGATTTCAAGGGCGACAAGGAGAAACAACGCAATTTGGCCGACAAGCCTGAGGATGCGCCGAAGGATGCGAAGGATTCGGCAGCCAAGCCGGCGGAGGAGAAGAGCAAGGATGCGAAGCCCGTCGAGGCCAAGGCGGACGCGCCATCTGCGAAGGAGCCTACTAGCCAGGAGAAGCAGGCCGGAAAATCAGATAAGACTTCGGGCGGCGGAGCGCAAAAACCGGGCTCGGGAACGCGCACGGCGTCGCGCGCCGGGCGGTCAAGACGCAAACCGATAAAGGTCAAACGCCGGCGCTAAGCCACCCGCAGACCAGCAGCACGCCGGCGATAAACACGGTCCAATCGATGATCAGGCCAACCACAAATCCCCGGTCCCAATTCACATAAAGCGCCTGAATCAGGATGCAGGCGGTCAGCACCAGCCACAGCGCCGCTACCAGCTCAAAGAGTTTGATGCCGACCGGCGGGGCTCCGCCGAGCACGAATGCAGCTCCCAACCCTGCGCCGGCGATCGTTTGCAACAGCATGGCGAGCAGGTGCTGACGCCATGACTCCGCGCGCCAAGTCGAAGGGGTCTTCTTCTGGTAAGGATGGAACAGGCGCCCGACGATCAGGTAGCTGGTGGTCGAACTCAAGATCAGGCCGGTAATCGCACCGAGCGGAATCGGAGCCATAGGTGCCTTCCTCTGGTTACGCCTATCTAAGCACTTGCTCGAGCGGGCCTCAAGCCTTAGCATCCCGCGCTTCCCCTATTTGGTTGTTTTGCTTATGCGCACTCATTATTGCGGGCGGGTCGATGAGTCATCGATCGGCAAGGTCGTCACAGTGGCGGGTTGGGCCCATCGTCGGCGCGATCATGGCGGCGTCATTTTCGTCGACTTGCGTGACCGCGAAGGCCTGCTGCAAATCGTCTTCGATCCGGACAAAGCCCAGGTGTTTGCCCTGGCGGAACGCGTGCGCAACGAATTCGTGCTCAAGGTGGCCGGCCTGGTACGAAGCCGACCCCCCGGCACGGCAAATCCCAATCTCAAGTCGGGGCAGGTCGAAGTACTGTGCCAGGAACTGGAGATTCTCAATCGCTCGGAGCCGCTGCCGTTTCAGCTTGATGAAACGGTGAGCGAGGAAGTTCGTCTGCGCTTCCGATACCTGGATCTGCGCCGGGACGAGATGCGCGAGCGGCTGCTGCTGCGCCATCGGATCACGAGAGCGATGCGCCACTATCTGGACGAGGCCGGATTCGTGGACATTGAGACGCCCATGTTGTCGAAGGCGACGCCGGAAGGCGCGCGTGACTACCTGGTGCCGAGTCGCACGCACGCGGGAAAATTCTTTGCATTGCCCCAGTCGCCGCAGATCTACAAACAATTGCTCATGATTTCCGGATTCGATCGCTACTATCAGATCGTGCGCTGTTTCCGCGACGAGGACCTGCGCGCGGATCGTCAGCCGGAGTTCACGCAGCTCGACATCGAGACCTCCTTCCTGGATCAGGCGCAGATTCAGCATTTGATGGAGGGATTGGTACACCATCTGTTCAAGCAAGTCTTGGGCGTTGAACTGCCGAGCCCCATGCCGCGGTTGAGCTACGCCGAGGCGATGCGCCGCTATGGGTCCGACAAGCCGGATTTGCGCGTACCACTGGAATTGGTGGATGTCGCCGACTTAGTGCGGGGTTGCGACTTCAAGGTGTTTGCGGCTCCCGCCGCCGATCCCCGCGGCAGGGTTACGGCGCTTTGCGTGCCTCAAGGCGGCAAGCTCTCGCGCAAGGAGATCGATGACTACACGGCGTACGTGGCGCGCTATGGCGCGAAAGGCCTGGCGTACGTCAAGGTCAACCAGCTCGCAAAAGGGCGCGAGGGGCTGCAATCGCCGATTTTGAAATTCCTGAGCGATTCGGCCATCAGCGGCATCATGGAGCGCGTCGCGGCTCAGGATGGCGATTTGATCTTCTTTGGCGCGGACAGCGCCAAAGTTGTAAGCGATGCCCTGGGTGCGCTGCGCTTAAAAGTGGGCCAGGATTTGAAGATGGTCGCCGCGGGCTGGAGGCCCCTGTGGGTGGTGGATTTTCCAATGTTCGAATGGGATGCCGATGCCAAGCGTTGGCAGGCCATGCACCATCCTTTTACCAGCCCCGCGAACCTGGACAGCGCTGCATTGACTGCGAGTCCGGGAGAGGCGATCGCCAAGGCCTACGACATGGTTCTGAACGGTTCAGAGATCGGCGGCGGTTCGGTCAGGATCCACAATCAGGAATTGCAATCCGCGGTGTTCGATCTGTTGGGTATATCGGCGGAAGAGGCTCGCTTGAAGTTCGGATTCCTGCTCGACGCCCTCAAATTTGGCGCCCCGCCACATGGCGGCATTGCCTTTGGTCTCGATCGGCTGGCGATGCTGATGGCCGGCGCGGACAGCATCCGCGACGTGATCGCCTTCCCGAAGACGCAAACGGCCGCGGATCTGCTGATGGATGCGCCCACGGAGGTGAGCGAAGGCCAGCTCCGCGAGCTGCATATTCGCGTGCGCACACCCCCGAAGATCGATTGACGCTTGCAGCAATTTCGACGGCCCGAATCCGTCTTGATCGTGATCCATACCGATGGCGGAGAATTTCTGCTACTCGAACGGCGACGGCCGCCGGGATACTGGCAGTCGGTTACGGGCAGCCTTGAGTGGGGCGAACATGCCGATGCTGCGGCTAGACGTGAGGTGATCGAGGAAACCGGTATAACTCAGGGCGTGCTGGTGAATTTGCAATGGACTCAGGTGTACGAAATCATGCCGGCCTTCGGCAAGGTGTATGCGCCAGGCATCACGCGGAATCTTGAGCACGCATTTTCGCTGCGATTGCCGCAGCGCGCACCGGTGACCCTGAGCGACACGGAGCATGTGCAATTTCGCTGGGCGTCGGCGCTGGAGGCGCTGGAAGCCGTTTCCTCGAGCACCAACCGCAATGTAATTGCCGAGTTGCGCCTGTAACAGCGAAATGAGCGTGGTCGTGGTGTATGTGCATGGTCTTTGGCTCACGGGCATCGAGGGTGCTTTGCTGCGCAAACGGTTGGCGGCGGAATTGGACGCCGACACCCGAGCCTTCAGCTACGCATCCGTGAAGTCCAGCGTCAGCACCAATGCGCAAGCGCTTGGAAAGTTCCTGCTTGGATTGCGCGCGGACACATTGCACTTGGTGGGCCACAGTTTGGGTGGATTGGTGATCCTGAAATTGTTCGAGAGCGACGCGACAGACGCGCTGCCGCCGGGCCGTATCGTGTTTTTAGGATCACCGCTCAACGGCAGCCGGTCCGCCCAGAATCTTGCGCGCTTGCCCCTCGGCACAACGCTCTTAGGCAGGGGCGTTCGCGAAGAACTGCTGATCCCGCGGGAACGCTGCTGGCGAGGGCAGCGCGACCTCGGCGTAATCGCGGGCAGCTTAAGTGTGGGTTTGGGGAAACTGGTGGGTGCACGCGGTGCGCCCAACGATGGGACCATTTTTGTCGATGAAACGCGGCTCCCCGGCATTTCGCAGCACCTGGTGATGCCGGTGAGTCACACGGGCCTGCCCTTCTCCAAGTCGGTTGCGCGTCAGACCAGTGCCTTTCTGCGCTCGGGAAAGTTCATGGTCTAATGCGACTCGTCGCGATCGAGATTCTTGAGATGAAACAGCAGATCGAGAGCGTCCTTCGGGCTCAAGGCGTTCGGGTCCGCCGCACGCAGAGCCGATAGCACAGCCGATTCCCGGCCTGGGGACGGCGCCGCGGCAAATAGCGGCAATTCCCCTTGGGGCGAGCTATAACTTCGCAGCGCGTCGCGCTCGCGTTCCAACTCGGTCAAGTAACGGCGCGCCTGCGTGGTCACCGATTTCGGTATCCCAGCGAGCGCCGCGACTTGCAGACCATAGCTCTGGTTGGCAGGCCCTTCCTTGACGCTGTGCAGGAATACCAGCCGGTCGCCGTGCTCAACCGCTTCAACATGAACATTCACCACACCGGGCGCCTCGCCCGCCAGGCTGGTGAGCTCGAAGTAGTGCGTGGCAAACAGCGTAAAAGCACGGATTTTAGTGGCGATGAACGCCGCACAAGCCCAGGCGAGCGATAGCCCATCGAAGGTGCTGGTGCCGCGGCCGACCTCGTCCATCAGCACGAGACTCTTGTCGGTGGCATTGTTCAATATGTTTGCGGTTTCGGTCATTTCGAGCATGAATGTCGAGCGCCCGCCCGCCAGGTCATCGGAGGCACCGATTCGCGTGAAGATGCGATCCAGAGGTCCCAGGATTGCGCGCCGCGCCGGCACGAAGCAGCCGATGTGCGCGAGAATGACGATCAGCGCCGTTTGACGCATGTAGGTGCTCTTCCCACCCATGTTAGGGCCCGTGATGATGAGCATGCGGCGCGAATCGTCGCAGCGCACATCATTGGGTATGAAGGGCTCGCGTCCCGCGCGTTCGACCACCGGATGGCGCCCGCCATCGATGCGCAGCATCGGCTCGTCGACCAACTCCGGCTGCGCACACTGCAACGTCGTCGCCCGCTCAGCGAAACAACTGAGGACATCTATTTCCGCGATGGCGGCAGCGCTGACCTGCAAAGCGGCAAGGTTTGCCGACAGCTGTTCGAGCACTGACTCATAGAGGAACCGCTCGCGCGCCTGCGCACGCTCCCGCGCTCCGAGGACCTTGTCCTCGAAGGATTTCAATTCCGGGGTAATGAATCGCTCAGCCGATTTGACCGTTTGCCGGCGCAAGTACTCGGCCGGGACCCTGTCGGCTTGACTGCGGTTTACTTCGATGAAGAAGCCCTGCACCCGGTTGAAGCCCAGTTTCAAACTGGAGAGACCGCTGCGTTCGCGTTCGCGTTGCTCCAGGTCGATCAGGAATTGCTCGGTGTTGCTGCCGAGTGCACGCAGCTCATCCAATTCCGCATCGAATCCGTTCGCAATCACCCCGCCATCACGAAGGTAGTGCGGCGGAGCCTCGTCAATCGCTCGTTGCAGCAGGGAATGCTCTTCGTGATGATCGCCAATGCCGGCAGTAAGTTTCTGAAGCAAGGGCGACTGTGTGCCGGCCACGATGCGCCGCAATGAAGGTAACGCCGCAAGCGCCGCGCGCAACTGCACCAAATCGCGCGGCCGTGCGGAGCGCAGGGCGATTCTTCCTAGAATCCTTTCCAGATCACCGACTGCGGCCAGTTCTTCGGCGATGACTGCGTGTTGATCCTGATCGATCAGGGTTGCAACCGCGTGATAGCGGGCGCGCAAGCAGTCACGATCTCGAAGCGGACGATGCAACCAACGTCGCAGCAGTCGGCCGCCCATGGCCGTGGTCGTTCGGTCAAAAACGCCCGCGAGCGTCAGTTCATCCGAACCCGCGAGGCTCGCGTCGAGCTCGAGATTGCGGCGCGTCGCGGGATCCATGATGAGTGCGGCATCGCGCTCTTCCGTCGTGATCGAGAGCAGATGCGGCAGTGCGGATTTCTGCGTTTCGCGCACATAGGCGAGCAGGGCGCCGGCGGCCGCGATGGCCAGCGGCTTGTCCGCGCAGCCGTAACCGGCGAGGTCGCGGGTGCGAAACTGTTCGGTCAGGGCGCGCGTGGCGGAATCGACCTCGAAATGCCACGGCGCGCGAGGGCGCCAGGGTAAATTCTCCGCCGAGGAACGAGCCAACGCGGGCTGGCCCCCATCGGGGACCAACACTTCCGCGGGACGCAGCCGCTCGACTTCGGCCTCAAGCGCAGCGAGGCTGCGGAGTTCCATGACGCTGAAGCGCCCCGCCGATAGATCGAGCCATGCGAGCCCATAGCGATCGCCCTGGCCGCAAACGCTGGCCAAGACTGTGTCGCGGCGCTCCTCCAACAACGCCTCGTCAGTGACCGTGCCGGGCGTAACAATGCGCACCACCTCGCGATCCATCGGGCCCTTGCCCTTGCCTGGATCGCCGCGCTGCTCGCAAATCGCCACCGATTGGCCCTTGCGGACCAATTTGGCCAAATAGCCATCCAGTGTCACGACCGGCACGCCGGCCATGGGAATGGGCGCGCCGGCGGAGCTGCCGCGTTGGGTCAATGCAATGTCGAGCAGTTCCGCGGCGCGGCGCGCATCGTCGTAGAACATCTCGTAGAAGTCGCCCATCCGATAGAACAGCAGCACATCCGGATGCTGCGCCTTGATGCGCAGATATTGCTGCATCATCGGCGTGTGATTTACTTTCTCCTCGGGATCAATCATTCAGCGCTCAACTTTTGGAACTCCCGCATCATTTTGTCTTGAATATCCGTTCGCTGCAGAGAAAGCGGCTGTTCCATATTGAGCGAATACAGTGCTCGCAAATAGGCGATGTCGCCCGCGGTCATGGAAATCGATGTGGAGGTCGAGGCGCAGAGCGGCGACATTAAATCGATGATGCTGGGCAATTGTCCACATCCGTCAAGTGAGGCTGGCCGCGACAGCGTAAGCAGTGCGATGTAGTCTGAAATGGATCCCACGCCAAAGTTGGCCAATTTGCGGCTATCGGCGACGACCAAAACAAATACGATCAAGCTGCTCCGGCCGGTGGTAAGGCGGCTGCCCAGTCTGCCGGGGGGCAACGTCCCCCAAATGTCATCCACCACGTCCTCGCCAGAGATGCCGCGAATGGCCGTGACATACCACGCTTGGATCGGTCGATTGACGGTCGCGAGGCGCTTGACCTGATGCGGATAGTGGAAACCCAGCAATTGCGGCGCATGCCTGGCGACCTCATCCAGCATCGCCTGCGGATCGGCCGTGAAGTAGATGCCGACATTGGGTCGGCACTGCGCCGGCCACTGATGCGGTGCCCCGACGCTCGCGGCGATGGCTTTGAGGCGCGCCGAGATGAAATCGTTGAAGGCAGGCGTGAGGCCTTCGGTTAGGGGGCAAATTTCCGTGACCCAGCGCCCCAGCTGACCGGTTAGCACCGCCGGTTTGCCATGTTTTTTGATGAAATTAGGAACGCTCTCGCCGGCGAGTTGCTGCGCATCCGGCGGCTTAGGGGCCGTGACGGTGACTTCCGGCACGGTAGGCGATCCCACTGCTGCGCCGGCGATCGGGATCCCCACCATGAATGCATATAGCAGACGAACCATAGGGAATTCTAAACCAGTAAACTCCCTACCATGACAAACAGCGACGTGGATTTGAAACGTCTTGCCGCGCGAGTCGGTCGGCGCTTGCTCAACGAGCGCCGCCACGTTGCAACCGCGGAATCCTGCACGGGTGGATGGATCGCCAAGGCGCTGACGGATATCGCCGGCAGCTCGGATTGGTTCGCCGAGGGATTTGTCACTTACAGCAATGAGTCCAAGGTTCGTCAACTTGGGGTGCCGCGCGCCGTTTTGCAGAAGAGCGGTGCGGTGAGCGAAGCGACGGTGCGCGCAATGGCGGCCGGCGCGCTTCGGCGAAGCAACGCGCAGGTGGCGGTGGCAGTGACTGGCATCGCGGGTCCGGGCGGCGCAGTCCCGGGAAAGCCCGTGGGAACCGTTTGGCTGGGTTGGGCGACGCGCCACGGTCGCGTAATTCGCATCGCCACAGCCTTAAGACGATTTCGGGGCAGCCGCGAGACGGTGCGGCGCAAGGCTGTTCGCGCGGCCCTGCTGGGTTTGCTCCAGCGCTGACTTGCCGCGGACGCTTAAGGATCGCGATGCGTTTGTTTTTTGCGCTCTGGCCGGACGATGGCGTTGCGCAACAACTCTCTCGCATAGCCTGCCAGCTGAATCTTGAGAGCCGCAGCCGCCGGGTGAACCCGAAGAACTATCATGTGACGCTGGCGTTCGTCGGCGAGGTCGATGCTTCTAGGTTCGCGGTGCTGCAGCAGATCGGGCGATCGCTACGAGCGCCGCGCTTCACCTTCGCCTGCGACTCGCTCGAGTATTGGCAAAAGTCGCGAGTCGTCGTGGCCGCTGCGCAGGTCTTGCCAGCGGCACTGCATGAATTCTGGATAAGGCTGAACGACGCGATCGGCTTGCCTCTGGAGCACCTGCGTGCGCATGTAACGCTCGCGAGGAAGGTGACGCAAGCCCCTGTGCTGCAAGCAATGTCCCCGATTGTTTGGCAGGCGACCAACTATAGCTTGATTCGTTCCGACACCGGCGGGGTCGAGTCCGCATATACAGTACTCGACACCTGGCCACTACTGGATAAAACAGAAAATCCTTGAGAAATCTCTGCGAATTCATTGCATATCAGGTGAGCGTCGCGCGCCGAATATGAAATAATGGCGGCTCACTTTGTTGAGGACTATCCATGGAAGAGAATCGCAAAAAAGCTCTCGCGGCTGCCTTAAGCCAGATCGAGAAACAATTTGGCAAGGGCTCCGTCATGCGCTTGGGCGATGCCGGCGCCACCTACGAGGTGGATTCGATCCCCACCGGCTCCTTGGGCCTTGATATCGCACTCGGCGTGGGCGGCATTCCGCGCGGGCGAGTCATCGAAATATTTGGTCCGGAGTCCTCGGGAAAGACGACGCTCACTCTGGCCATCATCGCGTCGGCGCAGGCCAACGGCGGCACGGCTGCCTTCGTGGACGCGGAGCACGCGCTCGATCCGGTGTATGCGGAAAAGCTGGGCGTCAAGGTCAACGACTTGTTGGTCTCACAGCCCGACACGGGCGAACAGGCGCTTGAGATCACCGACATGCTGGTGCGATCCGGCGCCGTGGATGTAGTTGTCGTTGACTCCGTCGCGGCGCTCACGCCGAAAGCCGAAATCGAAGGAGAGATGGGCGATCAGCATATGGGACTGCAGGCGCGCCTCATGTCGCAAGCGCTGCGCAAGCTCACCGGCAATATCAAGCGGTCCAACACCATCGTGATTTTCATCAATCAGATTCGCATGAAGATCGGCGTTATGTTCGGCAATCCCGAAACTACCACCGGCGGAAATGCGCTGAAGTTCTATTCGTCGGTGCGCATGGATATTCGGCGCATCGGTGCGATCAAGAATGGCGAGGAAGTCGTGGGTTCCATGACCCGCGTCAAAGTCGTCAAGAACAAGGTTGCGCCCCCATTCCGGGAAACGGAATTTGAAATCATGTACGGCACCGGGATTTCGAAGGAGGGCGAACTCATTGAATTGGGTGTCCTACATAATATGGTGGAAAAATCCGGTTCCTGGTACAGCTACAAGGGCGAGCGGATTGGTCAAGGCAAGGACAATGCGCGCGTATTTCTGCAGCAGCACCCCGAGATCGCCAAGGATATCGAGGCGCAGGTTCGCGCCAAGCTGATTCCGGAAAAGGCGACCATGAATCGGGGCGGCGAGGTCAAAGAGGCGTAATGCCCTGGTCGGCCGGCCGGTCGAACCCCTAGACGCCCGCGGGGCCCGAGTCGCGGCGCTCGACGCGTTGGCACGGCGCGACTACTCCTCCGAGGATTTACGCCTTAAACTGCTGGAGAAGGGTTACGATGCCGCCGTCGTGCTGCCTTTGCTCGGCGCGTTGCGCGACGAAAAACTACTCGACGATCGGCGTTACTTGGAAAACTTCGTGGCTTACCACGCTGCGAGAGGCCAAGGACCGGTTCGTATCCGTGCCGATCTGCGCCGACACGGATTGCAGGGACCGCTGGTCGAGGAGTACCTCGATGCCTACCCTGATTGGATCGTCCTGCTGAAACAGGCGCGCCTGAAGAAATTTGGCGCAAAGGCGGCAACGAACTACGCTGAAAGGCAGCGACAGGCGCGATTTTTGGGTTACCGAGGTTTCACGAGCGCCCAGATACGAATGGCTTTAGGCTTTGACGTAGAACTTGATTCAGATATTGAAGAGAAATGAAACGCGACGCAAAACTGAAATCGATGACGACCTCGGAAATCCGCGCCAGTTTTCTGGAGTTTTTCCGAAAGAACGGCCACAAAGTGTTGCCGTCGAGTTCGCTCGTGCCGCACAACGACCCGACCTTGTTGTTCACAAACGCCGGGATGGTGCAATTCAAGGACCTATTTCTCGGCAAGGAAGTTCGCGACTATTCCCGCGCTGCCACCGCGCAGCGCTGCGTGCGCGCGGGCGGCAAGCACAATGATCTAGAGAATGTCGGTTACACAGCGCGCCACCACACATTTTTTGAAATGCTGGGTAACTTCAGCTTTGGCGACTATTTCAAGCGCGAAGGTATTCACTTCGCCTGGAACTACATCACCGGAACGCTGGAAATTCCGAAGGACCGCCTGTGGGTGACGGTATACACGGAAGACGACGAGGCTGAGCGCATTTGGGTCGAAGAAATCGGGATCGATCCGACGCGCTGCACACGGATGGGTGAGAAGTCCAATTTTTGGGCGATGGGCGATACAGGGCCCTGCGGTCCGTGCTCGGAAATATTTTACGATCACGGTCCGGAGATTGCCGGCGGACCACCGGGGACGCCGGAAGAAGAGGGCGACCGCTATGTGGAAATTTGGAATCTCGTGTTCATGCAGTACGACCGCTCATCGGATGGCGTGCTCGTGCCCCTGCCCAAACCCTCGGTAGATACCGGCATGGGCCTCGAGCGCGTCGCAGCCGTGATGCAGGGGGTCCATAGCAACTACGAGATAGACCTGTTCAAGTCATTGATTCGCGCGGCCGCGGATGTCACGGGAACTCGAGATTTGCAATCGCCGAGCCTGCGGGTCATCGCGGACCATATCCGGGCTTGCACGTTTCTCATCATCGATGGCGTTGTGCCGTCAAATGAAGGCCGCGGCTACGTATTGCGGCGCATCATCCGCCGAGCTATCCGCCATGGCTACAAACTTGGCCAGACGCAACCATTTTTCCACAAGCTCGTATCGCCCTTGGTGCGAGAAATGGGTTCCTACTACGCAGAACTGGGAAGCGGCGAAGCCCGCGCGTCCCAAGTGCTTGCTCAGGAGGAAAGCCGATTTGCTGAAACGCTTGCGACCGGCATGGCACTGCTGGACGCGGAAACGGCCAAGCTAAAATCATCGGTGATTCCGGGCGAAACCGTATTCAAGCTTTACGACACATATGGATTTCCGGCGGATCTGACCGCCGATATCGCACGTGAACGAGGCCTCACCATCGACCAGGCTGCCTTCGATATCGCCATGGAGGCGCAGCGCGGCCGAGCGCGGGCCGCGAGCAAGTTCGGCGCGGATCTGAGTGCTTCGATCAAACTCACAGGCAAGACTGAATTTTCTGGGTACGAGCGCGTTGCGGACGCGGCGCGAGTCACCTCGCTAATTTTCGACGGCGCGCTGGTCGATGTGCTGCGCCCCGGCCAGGAAGGCCAGGTCATCCTCGACCATACGCCGTTCTATGCGGAGAGCGGCGGACAGATCGGCGATACAGGCGTCCTGCTGGGCGCGAATGCGCGCTTTATCGTGCGCGATACCCAAAAAATTGGTGCATCGTTCGCCCATGTTGGCGAACTCGAGAGCGGCGAGCTGCGCAGCGGCGATGCAGTGGACGCACGGGTCGATGAAGAGCGTCGCAAGGCGATTGCACTGAATCATTCCGCCACGCATTTGCTGCATGCCGCACTCCGAAAAATACTCGGCAAGCATGTGGAGCAAAAAGGGTCGCTGGTCGCCGCCGACCGATTGCGCTTCGACTTCTCGCATACTCAAGCCCTGTCGCCGGACGAATTACGCCAAGTGGAGGATCTGGTTAATTCCGAAATTCGCGAGAATGCGCCCGTCGAGACGCGCGTGATGGCATTGGACCAGGCGAAAGCCGCCGGCGCGATGTCACTGTTCGGCGAGAAATACGAGAGCGACGTGCGAGTACTGTCGATCGGTGATTTTTCCATGGAACTCTGCGGGGGAACGCACGTCCAACGTGCCGGCGACATCGGTCTGTTCAAGATCACGGCTGAGTCCGGCGTTGCCGCCGGAATACGCCGGGTCGAAGCCCTGACCGGTCGCGGGGCGTATGAGTGGGTGGTGCACACCGATCAGGTGCTGCGCGATATTGCTGCGATGCTTCGGGGCAGCCGAGAGGACGTGGATGAGAAAGTCCGCGAGCTGGTCGAGCGATCCCGCAGGCTGGAAAAGGAGGTTCAGCAGCTCAAATCGAAACTCGCGAGCGGGCATGGCGGCGATATATCATCGACTGCCAAGGACATTGGCGGCATCAAGGTTTTGGCGGCGCAAATTGACGGGGCCGATGTCAGGTCGCTGCGGGACGCCATGGACCGGCTCAAGAATAAGCTCGGTTCCTCGGTCATCGTCCTGGCGAGCGTGCAGGAAGGCAAGGTTTTGTTGATCGTGGGGGTTTCAGACGACTTGGTTGCCCGTATGAAAGCGGGTGAGATTGCGGGTTTGGTCGCGGCCAAAGTCGGTGGTCGCGGCGGCGGTCGAGCAGATTTCGCTCAGGCGGGGGGCACACAGCCCGAAAATTTGGGTGCCGCTCTGGCAAGTGTCGAGTCGCTGGTGCGCAGCCGACTCTCTAATTGAACGATTGTATTATTCTGACAAGAAGTTGTAACAATTGGGTTTAGGATTCTGTATTCTTGTCCCATCGACCGACGAATTCTTGTGGGAATAGCAACCACCGTTCGATTCACGAACGAATGCTTGGCGCGAAGCGGTGTGCAGCACGGAAATTTATGCCGTTGCGCGTGCCAAGTTAGCAAGGAGCTGGATTATGTTGATACTGACTAGGCGAGTGGGCGAGACCGTAATGATCGGCAACGAGGTTACGGTGACCGTGCTGGGCGTGAAGGGCAATCAAGTCCGAATCGGTGTGAATGCGCCAAAAGATGTCGCGGTTCACCGCGAAGAGATCTACGAGCGCATCAAGCGCGAACAGGACCATGACGGCAATGTCGGTTCGACACCCGCCAAGATGGTCGACGACGCCTGAAACAGGCAGTTAGCTCCCTGGCTTTACCTGGACTGCTCCAGACGGGTATGATCCCGCGCTCCGCGAAGGGCCGCTAAAAGGCTAATCCGGAGAGGTGGCCGAGTGGTCGAAGGCGCGCCCCTGCTAAGGGCGTAAGGGTCAAAAGCCCTTCGAGGGTTCGAATCCCTCCCTCTCCGCCACATATGCGTGCATGCTCTAACGACCCTCGGCCCCAAGATAGGCTATGGAACCGCGCCATCGCGATTTCGCGCATGTCATTGATTCCTTGCGATGGTTGGCCCGCGTCGACTCTCTCGCCGTTGCGAGTCGCGGGAATGGTGATCGGCAGTCGTTGTGGTAATATTCGCGCCCCTTGCGCCCGTAGCTCAGTTGGATAGAGCGCCTGGCTACGAACCAGGAGGTCGGGAGTTCGAATCTCTCCGGGCGCGCATTTCCTCCCACGGTCCGGTGACCATCAAGCGCGCTCCTCAGCTTGTCGTACCTGGTTCGAACTCCCGACATAAACAAGCCGAGTTCGACAACTTCGCGTCAGCGAAGTTGATCGCCCGCAAGGCGACCCCGAAGGGGTGAGGCCGAAGGCCGAATAATCTCTCCGGGCGCGCATTTCCTCCATGTAGGCTCAAGTCGCAGGCGACACACTGGCGGCGATTTTTGCCAAGAGCCGCTCGAAGGGCGTCTGCCCGTCGAGCAGATATCGTCGGCATAGCCGTCTTTGTCCAGCCCGGAGGCCGCTTGCAATTGGACGGGAAGTAACTCGCGGGGACCGCAGCGTCACCGTCCACGCAGTGCTGGATCTCCTCCGCGACCCAATTGTGTCAATGCCATCAGGTCAAGCACTGGAAACCAGTACGGTTCCGACCTACTGAGCTTCTTCGACTGTTCTTGCAACAAGCTGCGCCCTTGCGCAATTTGATCCATTTGGATGTGCGCTGCGGCGGTGACGGTCGTGAGATATGCCAAGTCACCTTCCGAAATGGGCGCAGGTGATGCGAGCAGATCGGTACCGAATTTCACTACGTCGAACGAACTCCGACGAGCGATCGCTGCAAATAGGTCCACCCACGTTTTCTGTTCAGCAGCCGCTGTCCGATAACAGGGGCTGGACGTAATCCTATTCCAGATCGCCTCCAGCTCGGTCGCACTAAGATATGCGGCGGTAAAGTCACTGATGTTTCGTACGGCCGTTTTCCAGGCATTCCGTGCCTCGGCGTCGGTGCATCTTTCCCGAGCGGCGTCAATGAGCATCACGTACGATGCGGCTGAAGCGTCCAGGTCCTTAAACATTCCATCCAATATCGCACGGCGAATCGCAAGGGCCTTTCGGACCGACTTATCTCGAAGCAGCGTACTGTTCGCAGAGGGTTCGCTTGTTGGATCCCGAGGCCCGCCACCCCCGGCAATGAACTCCACGAAAGGCATTGGCATGACGGTAAGGCTGTTAAGCTCACTTGCGGTCGCGCCCATAAAGCGCAGGCGGGGAGCATTGAGGTCGACGAACGGAAAAAAATCCGAATTTGGCGGAGCCGACATGCTTTGGAGCAGCGGTCCAATCGTGAGGTTATCGCCGATCATCCGCAGCCGAATGTCGTCGATTCCTTGTATACCGATGCGATTGAGTTCCGTCCGGAGGAGCGGCGATTGGAATATACGATCATCCGGGATCGGAAGCTTCGCACCGCGAGTCGCGACTATGAGAATGTTATAGTCGTCCGTATTGTAAATCGCATACGCGCCAAAGTGCGGAGCCATCGCCTTGATTACCGACGCCACGATTCCTACGTTCGTTTCATAGGTCTGGATCCACTGCACAAGGTAACCATCGGATTTAAGGTACTGCGTAATGCGGCCATAGAACTCATCAGAAAAAAGACTCGCAACCCCGCTGACCCACGGATTTGATGGCTCTGAGACTATCAAATCGTACGGTTCACGCGTGCTTGCAAAGAAGGTCTTTGCATCCTCGAAAACGACGTGGCTGCGAGCATCCTCGAATACGTTGCTGACTCGCGGACCAAAGCCCTTTCGCGCCGCTTCCACCATGAACGGTTCAATCTCAACTGTGTCCAAGCGCTCCACCAATCCAGAGCCGAGGAGCATGTGGGCAGTAAGACCCGAACCGAAACCAATATTCGCGACGCGTTTAGGACTTGGGTGCATGCTGAGAGGCAACGCCGCAAGCATCAGCATCGTGGTTTCGTCGACAGTTGCCAGCCCCTGCCCCATCTGTACACCTGCGTCTGGTTTTCCATTTGTGGCTATAACAACCACCTTGTCTGAGCGCTCAGCTAAACTGATCGTGGCAGTCTTTCCGTCTCTGAGATAAGTGACGATGACGCCGGCTGGAAGTGTCGAGGATCCGGTGCGGTATACTCCTGATGCCATGCGCTGAGGATCCAAGTTGACGACAAAAATGGTGAACACGAGCACGAAGATGCTCGCGGTCATCGCAACGGCCGCGGTCCGCGGCCGTTGACGACGGATGGCGAGGAGGCGAGAGAGTCCTAGAGCCATGTGGATAACCGCACCTCCCAGGATGACGCCCTTAACTCCAACGAGCGGCATTAGGATGTGAACCGTCAGCAGCACTCCAACAATCGCTCCGAGAGTGTTGACGGAATAGATCGTCCCTATGGCTCGTTCGCCGGTTCCGCGACGCATGAGTTCCTGCGTAAGCAGCGGAAGGGTCATTCCGGCGCAAAATGTGGTCGGAATCATGATCAGCGCAGCGATCGATTGGCTTATTACGTTGAAGGCGACATAACCGCTTGCAGTGTGGGTAAAAGTTGCCAGACACCAAGCCATGAAATCAAAAGTCGCGTTGTAGGCGGGCAGGCTCAGTGCGGCCAGTGCGCCCATGACGACCATGACTACTCCCGCATATGTCGCCGGGTCGGCGATTCGCGCGATGCGCCTACGCACATACAGTCCGCCGAACGCCAAACCGAAGATGAACGCGCTTAGCATTAGTTCGAACGAATGTGTCGAACTGCTGAGGACCAGACTGAGCATGCGAATCCAGCCGAGCTCGTACATAAAGGAGGCTGCACCGGTCAGGAATGCAGCGATCACAAACCATCTCGCCAACGTGTCATGATCCGAAGACGACGCTGCTGTGGTCTGTATAGTCGGTGCGGGTTCGGCCTGTTTTCGGACGATCGACCACACCACCAAGGCCAAGGTCACGTTCATTAACCCGGCAGTCAGTATGGTGCCGGGCAGCCCAACCGCTCGAATCAGCACAAAACCACTGACCAGGACCCCGATTGCTGCGCCCAGGCTATTTGTGAAATATAAGGTGGCCAGAGTCTCGCCCGGTCGATCGGGCCAACGCCGGATTAGGCCGCCGCTGATCAGAGGAAAAGTCATGCCAAGAAGGACAGATTGCGGGAAGATCAAAAGAGCGGCCAAAGACCATTTGTAGGCATGAACCGGAAACCCCGCTGGAAGTGAAGGGATTACCGTTACAAAGGAAAAATCGGAGGCGACGACAAAGGTTCGATGGAAGATAATCCCCAGCAACCCGATCAAGCCCTCGACCAATACGTAACTCCAGAGAAGGTGTCGAAGGCGGGCAGAATAGTGCGCGACCGCCCAGGATCCGAGGGCCATTCCTCCCATGAAGATAGCGAGAACGAGAGTTTGCGCGTAGGCGGCATGACCGAGGAAGAGTTTGAGATAGTGCGACCAGATGGATTCGTAAATTAGTCCGGTAAAGCCGGACACAACAAATACAACGAGCAGAAAGCGACGCTGCACGAAATCGGCCCCCATTGTTGACCCGCCGTCCTTGTCCACTTGGCAAACAATACAGTAATGAAACAGCGCTCAGCAGACTTTGTTCGAGAATGTTGACACAATGCACGCCACACCATTTTGCAAGCGTTGGCGCGCATCGCGTGGAGCAGTAGGACAACTACTTGGCAGTGAACACCGCGTCGATTTTCAGGCTCGCGGGATCGATCACGGCCAGAAGCGGGTGTCCCCTGCCGGTGAGTGGCATGGTATTTACGTGATCATCCGCCAGTCCCGCCGCCTTCATCTTTTCCTTAAGCGTCTTTTTCTCGCCCTTGCCAAAGTAACCGATGGCGTCGACATTCTTAAGTTGGTTTCGAAGTGCAGGCAATCCCTCTTCCCAGCGCTTGAAGTATCTCGGCATCGAAATGACGTCGTCGCCCCCGGAGATAGCTGCCTCAAAAATCCTCTTTCGCTCGTCCGGATCTTGAGGCAACGGTGCCCATATCCAACGCGGCAGGCTATACCAATGCGGCGCCAGAGCGGGATTCTGTTCGCGCGCGAGCTGGGCTTCACTGGCATCGATGTCGTACGCCTGCACGAGCTGCAGTACGTTTTCAGAGAAAGCGTAGTACAGAGGCCGTCCACTCCATAGCGACACCGATCCATAGCCGAGGGCACAAAGCTGCACGGCGACAATAATGCCAATATCGCGCGCGAGAACACGCCGCGGCTTGTTCTTATTCGCGACGATCAGTGTCAGCGTGGGCCCAAGCACTACATCCACGCACACCATGACCAGTATCACACGCGTTACGTCGGTCAAATACCAGCCTGGCCAACGATACCAACCGAAATAGAGAAACCCGAGTACCAGTGTCAAAACCAGTGCACTGGACAGCAAGTGCAACGAAAACGCTTTCAGTCGAAAATGCATATCCCAACCCATTCAATCGCTACATAATTTTAGCGAGATTCTTCAGGATTGGAAGTCTACCGGGTTGAGTCGGCGGGATTGGCAAATGCATGAAAAATTGAGGACTGTGCACTCTCTATTCGCGAGATGACCGAGGGCACATCCGCCGCGGGCACCGGTCGGCTGAACAAGTAACCCTGCGCCTGATCGCATCTCATCTGCCGCAATTTTTGTAGTTGTTCGGCCGTCTCCACTCCCTCCGCAACGGTTTTCATATTGAATGCGCGCGCGAGCGTCACCACGGTGGAGACGAGTGTCGCCACATTGGGGGTGTCCGCGATGCTTTGCACGAACGACTTGTCGATTTTGAGCGTATCGACCGGTAGTTTTGCCAGCAGGCGCAGGGAGGAATAACCGGTGCCGAAATCATCGATCGCTACACCGAGTCCTGCCTCTCGGAGCTGGGAGAGCTTGCGGATGGACAATTCCAAATCCTGCATCAACATGCTTTCCGTGATCTCAATGTCCAGGCCGGCGGTTGACGAACCCGCCGGTGCGATACGTGCCAGGACCCGATCCACAAAGTCCCGGCGCCGCAACTGCAGCGGCGAGACATTGACGGCCACGCGTACCTTCAGCAAGCCGGCGTCGTGCCACCTCCCGATGTCTCTTAGCGCTTGCAGAAAGATCCACTCGCCGACATCGACGATGGCGCCGGACTGCTCGAGCAGCGGGATGAACACTGACGGTTGAATGATGCCTTCTTCGGAATCCTGCCAACGCAGCAGCGCCTCAAGTCCCTGTATCTTGCCGCTCTTGATATCGACCTTGGGCTGGTAGTAAAGCAGGAACTCTTCGCGATCCAGCGCCCGCGTAAGCCGCGCCTCGAGCGCCAGGCTTCGCGAGGTCGGACGCTGGGTGACCAGTCCGTACATCATGTACTTTTCATTGTCTTCGCGCGCGGCCTTCAGCGCGGCTTCCGCATTTTGTACCAGGGCATCGGCAGTTTTGGCGTCATGCGGAAAGAAGGCGACTCCTGATCGGATGGTGGGCCGCAATTCCTGTCCGTCGATATAGAAGGGTTCGACAAACAAAGGTGCGGCCGCGCTCTGCGCCATGAGACCGGTATCGGAGACATTGCTGGTATTGAGAAGACTAATGACAAAGGTTCCGCCGCCGAAATAGCCTACACATTCGGAATCGGCGTAGGTTTGTTTCAATCGAGCTGCTATTTTTTCGATCAGACTATCGCCCACGTAGCGTCCGAACGAATCATTGATCGCGCCCAGTTTCTGCACATCGAATGCCAACACCGTGCGGCCCGAGTTTTCATTTGCATCCCTGCTCAAGGCCTGCGCCAGCCGCTGGCAGAACAGAGGCCGCTTGGCGAGGCCCGTCAGGCTGTCAAAGTACGATAGAAAATGAACCGCTTCGTCTTTCTCGAGATATTGAAGCGCGAAGCTGATATTGGCGGTCAGCTCGAGCAACACGCCGACCTCCGCCGCGTCGAACACATCGGGCTCGGTGCTGAAGAACCTGATTACCCCGATGGTGGCGCCGTCGATTTTCAGGGGCAGGGCGGCGACGGCCCGGTAGCCAAGCAGAATAGCGCTTTCGCGAAGCTGCGCATGGGGTGTTTCGCGGTGCAAATCATTGTGGGTGACCGGCATACCGGTGCGAATCACCTGTTCCATGATCTCCGATTGCGGCCCAAAGGGATCCATGACATGGTCGGTCCCATCATGCGGCTGCGAATCCAGGCCGGCGCACGCAAGCTGCTTCAAGACTTTGGTGCCGGAATCGACGAGGCTGATGGCGCTGCGTTGATAGCCGCCCTGCTGGACGGCGATGCGGCAAACTTCGTCGAGCAACTCCGTGCGATTTTGCAATCGCAGAATGGCGGAACTGGTGCTGCTCAGCATGCGATAGGTTCGAGTCAATCGCCGCAGCCGCTCTTCTTGTTCGGTGCGCACCTGCTCGGAATGACGGCGCTCGGCCTTGAGGTCCGCTTCGCGCAGCGCCCGCTCGATGGCGGATGAGAGCCGCGACAAGTTGCTCTTGAGCACATAGTCGGTAGCGCCGCGGCGCAGTGCGTCGATGGCCCTTTCCTCGCCGATCGTTCCCGACACGTAGATGAAAGGTACGTCGGGAGCGTGAATGACCGCGAGATCCAGCGCCCGCAGGCCGCTGAAATTGGGCAGGGAAAAATCCGAGAGAATCAGATCGGGTTTGACCCGATGCAGCGCGTCGATGTACTCGGGTTCCGTTTGCACCCGGTTGATGATGCACTTGAGTCCGGATTTGGCCAGATGACGCGCCAACAGCTCGGCATCCGCCACGCTGTCCTCCACGACAATCAGGTTCAATTCGGTCTTCATCGTAAGTGATTCGGCCAATTCATGACGATCATGAGGCCGACCTGATGGGAAGTGCAAACTGGAAACAGGCTCCGGCATCAGGGGAACCCTTAGCCCAAATGCGGCCGCCATGTCGGGCAACAATGCGATGCACGATCGCCAGTCCGACACCGGTTCCGGTGAAGTCCTCGCTCCGGTGCAGGCGCTGAAAGACGCCAAAAAGCTTGTCCGCGTAACGCATGTCAAAACCTGCGCCGTTATCCTCCACCTGATAGATGGTTTCGCCATTGTCAATGCGGCCGCTGACGCGGACCTTGGGCTTTTCGCGTTTTGCGCTGTACTTGAGCGCATTTCCGATCAAGTTGCACCAGACCTGACGGATTACGACGGGGTCCGCATCCGCGGGCGGCAGCTCGGCAATCTCGATTTGCGGCTCGGGGCCTGAGTACAGCGACCTGACTTCCTTGGCTGCGGCGTCAGCAAGCAGGGTCATGTCAATGCGGTCGAGTTGCAGCGCGGCTCTTCCGGCGCGGGAGAATTCCAAAAGACTCACGATGAGTTCGTCCATCTTCTGGCTACCGCCTCGAATGATCCCAACTATCCTGCGGCCCTCCTCGCCGAGCTGCTCGGCGAAGTCGCTTTCGAGGACGCCTGCGAATCCGTCCATGGAACGCAGCGGTGCCCGCAGATCATGGGAGATCGAGTACGAAAAGGCTTCAAGGTCATGGTAAGCGGCCGCCAATTCCGCTGATTGCTGCTTTTCGCGGGCATGCAGTTCCGCGTTTTCGCGCCGCAGCCGCTGCACATCCAGCGCGCGCGAAATGACCGGCAGAATGACATTGAGTTTGAAGGGCTTGAGAATGTAGTCGAGTGCGCCCCCCTGCATGGCCCGTACCGCCGTATCAATCGTGCCATGGCCCGTCATCACCAGCGCCTCGAGCGACGAATCGATTTTCTTCGCCGCGTCGATCAAGGCAATGCCATCCATTTCCGGCATCATCAGGTCCGTGAGGAGCAGATCGAATTCGCCCGGACGTAACGTTGCCAGGGCCTGCTGTCCGGAGCCGAAACCGTGCGTGACATAGCCTTCGATCTGCAGCGTGTCGCACAGCGCGCGCAGTTGCGCGGCTTCGTCGTCGACGATCAACAGTCGGGCGGCGGATGTCATGCGACCAGCTCCGCGAAAGCCGCGCGCAATTCATGCAGGCGCGGAGGTTTGGCGAGCACCTTGTCCACATGCGCGGGCGCATCATTGGTCGCGATGAGCCGCTGTCCCCAACCTGTGAGCAGGACCACGGGAGTGGTCGGTGAGGTACCCTTGATCGAGGAGGCAACCTTGCGCCCGTCGACATGCGGCATCCCCAAATCGGTGACGACAATGTCAAAGTGCTCGCCGCGCTTTGCCGCCGCTGCGAAGGCTTCAATCCCCTCGCGGCCGCCATGCGTCGCGGTGATCAAATGGCCGTCCTCCTGCAAGGTGTCTTGCAGCGACTTGATCAATAGAGGGTCATCGTCGACCAGGAGGATGCGCAGCCGCCGTTTCACCACGGGTGTTTGTTTGGTTTTGGGTGCCGAGACCACGGATGAGGTAAAGGCCGGGAAATTCAAGCGCACGGTGGTGCCCTGGCCGGGCACGCTGTCAATTTCGAGTTCGGCGCTGTGCCGCTGGACCATGCCGTACACCATCGCCAGTCCGAGCCCCGTTCCGCGCTCCCCCTTGGTGGTGTAAAACGGCTCTAAACAGCGCCGACGCGTGTCCTCATCCATGCCGACGCCGGTATCGGTCACCTCGATCAACACCCGCGTCTCGCCGTCCGCGACGGTTGCCCTGCGCGTGCGCACGGACAGCGTGCCGCCCGTGGGCATGGCATCGACGGCATTGAATATCAAATTGGTGAGCGCGTCCCGGATCTCATGTTCCGCGCCCATGATGTCCGGAAGGGGCTCGGTCAGATAGGTCTGCAGGTCCACCATGGCTCCGCGTGCCTGGGGCAGATCGCTCCAGCGCGGTTTGGTCAACTCCACCACCTGCTGAACCGCGCGATTGAGCTGCACGCGCTCGAGGGTGAGCTGCGCATCGCGTTCACGATAGAACTCACGCATGCGTGCGACGGTTCTGGCAACGTCTTCAATTGCGCGCTGAATGGTTGTCAGGTAGTTGCGGGTTCTTTCGCTCAAGTTCGGTTCGCGCTCGAGCAGCGACTCCGTGTATAGCGAGACCGGTGAAATGGCGTTATTGATGTCGTGCGCAATGCCGCTTGCCATCTGACCCAACGCTCGCAGCCGCTCCTGCTGCATCACCGTGTGCTGGCTCAGCCGCAGATCGTCATACGCCTGCTGCAGGGCGCCGTACAGGCGCGCTTGGTGACTCGCCAGGGCGACATGTTCACTCAGTTGCTTCAGGAATTCGCATTCACCGCTGCTGAACGCTTCTGCTTCGCGGCGCGCACAGACCAGCACGCCGAATACCTGGCTCTCGACGATGAGGGGTGCAAACACCACGGAGCTTAGGCCCGCGGCGCTCAATCTTTGCGGAAACGGGAAGGGCACGCGCGAAGCGTCGGGTTCGTAGACCAATTGTCCGGCGACGCAGCGCGACAGGCCATTGGCATCGATGGGCACGGAAGCCTCCGGCAACAAGGTCAGCTTCTCGGCAAAGCCGCTGCCCTTTCTGCCCAGCGCGGCGACGGTGAGCGATTTGGCGGCCGGATCGTGCAGCAGGAAACACCCAAAGTCGATGGGTAGATTTCCCTCCAGGCTCCCCAGCACCACCTGAAAGATGCTGGGCAAGTCCTGGCGCTCGCCCGTAGCGCGGGTGATGTGCTGCAATAGACTTAAGCGATTCAATTGCGCGTGCAGCTTGCCCTCCGACACCTGTATCTGCGTCAGCATTTGATTGAAGGTGTCGGTGAACAGATCGAATTCGTAAGTGCCGGTGGGCGCGGCGCGTACCGTATAGTCGTGACGCTCGGCCACTGCCCGGGTTGTGGTCGCCAATGCCAGAATGGGTTGCAGCAACCGGTGCTGCAGCCGACGGGATATCAGATACGCGAGCGACAATGAAATGGCGGCGACGATGACGAGAATGAGTCCGTACAGCTCCATGCGCGAATACATTGCCTCGAGATCGGACTTGACGAACAAGACCCCGAGCTGCTTTGAGCCTTCGGCGACGGGCTCAACGCCCACCAGCGCGCTGCGGCCGAATGAATATCCGCTACCCGGAAAAGCCGGCAATGCTTCCCGCCCCAGGTCCCGAGGATAGGTGGCGAAGAGCTTGCCGCGCACATCGTAGAGCGCCGCCGCCACGATATGCGGATCCGATTTGAATGCGCTCAGCACGCCCGCGGCATCGTCGGCGTTTTCGAAGGCGAGAGCCGCGGTACTATTGCTCGCGATCGCCCTATTCAAAATCTGCAGTTGCTGGATGCTCGACTGGCGAAAGGTCAGAAACTCATAAGCACAAAACGCCGCGGAGGTCACCAGCAAAACGACGCCGCTCACGAGAAAAATCATGCTCATCAAGGTGCGGCGAATCGGTGTAGAGGAGTTTTTCATGATTACTCCTTGGCGTCCGCGCCCACGATTTCGGCTGGACGGAGTAGCTTAGAGCTGATGGTCAGCCCCGCGGCGCGTGCGGACTCCACATTGATGCGCAGTCGAATTCGGCTATTTTCCGTTGCGAACTGAATCATGACGCCGCGCTGCGCCGCGCCCTCTGCCTGTGAGACGGTCAGTGTGCTCTTGTGATCGAGCGCAGCTAGAATTTGCCCCAGATGTCCGATCTCCGAGCGGTCGATGAAAAGGATTTGGCAGTTGTCAACATCGGAAACGCTGCGAAATCGCCGCACCGTCAGGGGATGTCCGTTGATCTGTTCGTTGTGGACCGCCTCATCCAGACGCGCGCCGAAGGGATCGCTCCCCACGATGCCGATCACAAAGGGATCATTCGGCGCCGCGAACACTTGCGCCGGCCATTCAACGAAACGCGAGAAGTTAAACAGAAATACGGCCTGCACCTGATTTTCCGTAGGCGCGTCCGCGGCATGGAGGCCCGGCGCCGGGACAATGAATCCCGCGCAAGCTACCACCAGTAGCCGCAGCACTCGCCTCAATAGCTCCATGTAACTTTTCCATAGGCGCTGCGCTGAATCTCCTGACGAGTCGGGTCCGGGAAGCCATATTCGGGATGGTGATTGTGGAGCAGGTTCTGCCCGACGAGCGAGAGCTCGAGCCGATCGCTGGCGTGCCACGCCAATCGCGTCTCGAGTTCAAAGTAGCTCGGTACGGTACCAGGCGTAAAAGCGCTGTTGGTGTGCAGCGTGTCGACCCAGCGCAGCCCCGCTGCCAGCTCCACCCGCCGTGGCAGAATCAACGCGGAGCGAATCGAAAATTGATGCTCAGGATCCGCTGTTTCGTTGAGTGCATCGCTCACGTCAAACTGACCCGGTTTGACGCTCAGGTGTTCCTTGAGCAGCGTATAGCCGGCATGCAGCGACCAGCTCTCCGAGATCTGGTACTCGCCGCTGAATTCCAACCCGTAGGTATGCCCCTCCAGGTTGTTGGCAAAAAACAAAGGCAGGATGGTGCCCGGCGTGATACTCGTGCTGCGGACGTCGTTGTATTGGTTGTAGAAGGTGGAGACGGACGTGGAGAGCTTTGAATTCAATTGTGCGCGATAACCCAACTCATAGGCGAACACCGCCTCGGAAGTGAAGTTGGGACCCCCCTTGAGGATCACAAAATAAGGTGGCGATCCCTCGGAAAGGTCGTGATCGATACGCGAGGGGGTGCGCACGGCGCGAGAAATGGCGGACCACAATGCTTGAGTCGGACTCAAGGTCCAACTCAACCGTGCATTGGGCTCGAATTCGAAGCCGGTATAGTCATTATGCTCGAGCTTGGTGCCGAGGGTGAACGCAAGATTTTTGCGGATCGCGATTTCATCCTGCACGAACGCGCTGTACAGGTTTTGGCGCAAGACGGCGGGAAAAAAACCCAGCGCGGGTGAGTCGATGACGGCGTCGTGCGTCAGACGATAACCCAGACCCCAGACCACGTGGTTGCGCGCGCCGATCGGAAATCGATGTTGGAAATCCACATCGTAGGTGGTCAAGTCATCGTACAAGAAGCCCGGGGGTGAGAATTGCCGACCGCCCGCAATCAGGGGTGCGATGGGATCGGCCAAGTGCGTCTGATCAAGATAAGTCTGAAGCGCCAGATCGGACTCATCCGAAAACACCCGTGTCCAGCGGCCCAAAAGATTTTGGCCGCTCGCATCGCCGGTTCCCCCGGTCTGTACATTTTCATGGCCATCGTAATAGTCGCCTTGCACGGTTAACCGGTCGCGCGACGTGGCTTGCGAATCGACCCGAAAGCCCGCGCGACCTTGCCGCCAAGCGTCGGGTTCCTTATCTCCATTCGCCAAGACTCCATCAACGCGGTCGAAGTACTTCGCGTAGGCGCGAAACTGAGTCTCAGCGCCCAGCGTGCCGCCATAGCGCACGCCGCCAAACTCATGCGGCTGCGATCCGCCGCCGCCCTCCGCGTAGAGTCCCTGGGTGTCCTTGGCGCTCTTGGTGATGATGTTGATGACGCCATTGACTGCATTGGCACCCCAAAGGGTGCCGCCGGGTCCGCTGATAACTTCAATACGGTCGATATCCTCGAGCAAATAGTCCTGCGCGTCCCAAAAAACCCCCGAGTAGAGCGGGGTATACACGGTACGACCGTCGATCATGACCAATAGCTTGTTGCCGAGGGCCGTATTGAAACCGCGGGCGCTGATGGCCCAATCGTGAGAATTCTTCTGCGCCACCTGAAGATTGTCGGCCAGCCGCAGCGCCTCGGGAATGCTGGTGGCGCCGGATCGCCGGATGTCCTCTTGCGTGATCACCTGGATCGCCGATGCCGTTGCGATGAGCTTCTCGGGATGGCGGGAAACCGAGGTCACCTGCACGTTCATCAACTCTTCGACATTGAGTTGCTTTAGCTCGCCGATGCTGGACAAAGAGTTGTCCGCGTCCGCGACGGTCGCGACACAGCCGAGCAACATCCACGCACCGATAAACCAATTCCGTCTGATAGTTGCCGCCACGAGTTCATCATCCCTTTGAATCGGTAGTCCTTAGCCCTTAGATTGCGGCAAGATTGCGCTGGACTGGAATTGGGGCAAACCTTAAAACGCCGGACTTGTGAGTGCGTTCTCAGATTGTTTTTTGGCCGAATGTTACCGAGGTTTTGTACTTTTTACTCCGCGTCGTAATGCGTTTCACACTTCGCAGATCATTCACGGAATAACCGCCATTCAAGCTAAGGTTTTGCGCCCCTGGGACGATAACTGCCGGCAAAAGGAGCCGCACGCCCGCACTGCGCTTATTGGGTCGGCGCTGCGGTGTGGCCGGCGGCTGACCAGGTTTATTGCAAGGACACCACGATGACCGCGGGCCACCGGGCAGATGGGCAGAAAATCGACGCGATACCCCGCGATTCTCAGGCACGGCGACTCTTGGATCTGGAATCCGAAGCACAGGCATTGCGTGCCGACAACGCCGCCTTGAGGGCTGACAACGCGGAACTGCGTACCGGCAACGAGACCATGCGCGCGCAGCTGGCGCTGCGCGACGACGCGCTCGATGCCACGCCGACTTTCTTCGTCATCACGAAACAGGCGGCGCCGGCGGCCATCATCGTTTATTGCAACAAGGCCGTCGCGGAACAGCACGGCTATGCGCGCGAGGAATTGATCGGCAAGCCGATTACCCTGCTGACTCAATGGGTCGGGCGCAATCCCGCTCATATGACGGAAGTGCAGACGGCATTGCGCGCCGGCCAGACCGTGCACTACGAAGATGAAGTGGTTCGGTCCGACGGCAGCACGTTTTGGCTCGGCGTCTCCATCCGGCCGCTATGCGACAGCGCAGGCCGGATCACGCATTCAGTGGCGGTGGGTGCCGATATCACGGCGAAGCGCAGCGAGATGCGCAAGAAGCAGGAACTTCAGGACAAACTCGTGGCCGAAATGCAGGAACGCGAGCGCATGGTCTTGGAGCTGCAATTGGCGCAAAAATTGGAGTCCGTTGGCCGCCTGGCCGCGGGCATCGCGCATGAAATCAATACGCCGATTCAATACGTCGGGGATAGCGTGCATTTCCTGCGCAGCGCCTTCGATGACTTCGACAGGCTGTTCGAGGGCATGAACCATGCCGCCGCTTCGTTGCCGGACTGCGCGGAACGCAAGACCTATCATCTCGAAGTGGCGGAACTCGAGAAGAAACACGATTTGGAGTACTTGCGGGTCGAGATTCCAAAGGCCTTCACGCGGACTTTCGATGGCGTCGAGAGAGTCACGAACATCGTGAAGGCAATGAAGGAGTTCGCTCATCCCGATGCGCGTGAACAGAGCCCCGCGGACCTGCGGCACGCCCTCGAAACGACGCTGCTGGTCGCCTCGAACGAGTACAAGTACGCGGCCAAGGTGCACACCGAGTTCAGCGACCTGCCGCAAGTGGTTTGCAATGTGGGTGAGCTCAATCAGGTATTTCTGAACCTCATCGTCAACGCGGCGCATGCGATCAAGGACGCCGGAAAGGACGTCGAGAACGGCGAAATCACTATCCGACTGGCGGCCGAGGGCGACCAGGCGGTGATCTGCGTACGCGACAATGGTTGCGGCGTGCCGGAGGAGAATCTCACCAAACTCTACGATCCGTTCTTTACGACCAAGGAGGTCGGACGGGGCACCGGACAAGGACTCGCCATCAGCCATTCGATCGTGGTCGACAAGCATGGCGGGGAAATCAACGTCAGCAGCCGAGTCGGCGTGGGAACGGAGTTCATCGTCAGGCTGCCGATCGCGGGCCGCGGCGGACGCGCGGCGGCCCCATGAAGGACATTTTATTCGTCGATGATGAGCGCGATTTGCTCGACAGCTTGCGGGCGCGGCTCTACAAGCATCGGCACGACTGGAACATGAAGTTCGTCTTGAGCGGCGAAGAGGCCATTGCCGCACTCGAGCAGCGGCGCTTCGACCTGGTTGTGTCGGATGTGCGCATGCCGGGAATGGATGGCGGACAGTTGCTCGCCGTCGTAAAACAACGCTGGCCCACCTCGATGCGCATCATCGTCTCGGGCTATTCGGACCCGGTGCAAGCGGTGCGTCTTACTTCCCTGGCGCATCAATTTGTCGCGAAACCATGCGACGGACGGGAATTGGAAAATATCATCGAACGTTGTTTTCACCTGCAGGAATTGCTCGGTCAGGAGTCGCTGCGCAAAGTGGTCGGCAGCATCGGCAAGCTGCCGGCGATGCCCAAAACCTACGGCCTGCTGCAGGCGGCTCTGGCGCAGCCGACCGTGACCGCGGCCCAGATCGGCGATATCGTCAATGCGGACGCCGCCATCGCCAGCAAGGTGCTGCAGATCACCAATTCCGCCTTTTTTCGGCTGCGCAAGCCGATGGTACGGATCAAGGATGCCGTCACGTACCTCGGATTTGCGACGGTGCGCAATCTGGTGCTGTCGGCTGAAATCTTTTCACAATGGCAGGCGCCGAAGGGCCTGTCGGATGTGGACCCCGAGCGGCTGCAGACTCATGCACAATGTGCGGCGGCCGCTTGCAAAGCGCTTGCCGGCGGGCGTGCCTCGCCGGATGACGCCTGGCTCGCGGGTTTGCTGCACGATATCGGCTATTGGATTCTGGTTCAGGAGTGCCCGCAGGATCTGGCGGAGGCGCTTAAGCTGGCGCACGCCGAAAGTCTGCCGCTGCTGGAATGCGAACGGCGAATCACCGGCGCGACACACGCGGAAATCGGCGCCTACTTGCTGGGGTTGTGGGGCCTGCCGTATACAATCGTCGAGGCGGTGGCCTTGCATCACACGCCGACCGCGGTTACCGCGCATGGCTACGATCTGGTCGGCGCGTTGGCGGTTTCACATGCAATGGTCGATTCCGCCAACAATTATGCAATCCTTGCCGCCGAGTCCGACCCGCTGGTGAATGCCAACTATCTCGCCAGCCTGAACGCACCGTTCGATTGGCAGACCGCCCAAGATCGAGTGGCGAGCGCACTTAAGCCGAACTGAGGTCTTCACAACACGGCACAACCATGAACCGCGAAGAACTACCCAGCATTCTCTGCGTGGACGATGAGCCCCGGATCGTCGAAGGCCTGGCCGTGCAGCTGCGCCGCGACTACCAAGTGCTCGCCGCCAACGGCGGCAACAGCGCCCTGCAAATCCTCAAAGACAAGGGCGCGCCCGCCGTCATCGTCTCGGACATGCGCATGCCGGGCATGGATGGTGCGACGTTGCTCAAGCACGTCAAACAGTTGTATCCGGAAACGACGCGCATTCTGCTGACGGGGGAGCCGGGACGCGACGCCGCGATCGCGGCGGTCAACGAGGGACAGATCTTTCGGTTCCTGACCAAACCCTGCCCGCCGGATCAATTGCGCAGCGCCATCGGCGCGGGCGTGGTCCATCACCGGCTCCTGATCGCCGAAAAAGTGCTGTTGCAGGAAACCCTGATCGGTTGCATCAAGGCGCTGGTCGACATACTCGCCATCACGAATCCGGTGGCCTTTGGCCGGGCCACGCGCGTCAAGCGCCTGGCGACCGACCTGGCTGCATCGGCCGGTCGGCCAAATTTCTGGCAACTGGAGGCCGCGGCCATGCTCTCGCAGATCGGCTACATCTCGTTGCCGGTCGAGTTGGTGGAAAAACTCTACTACGGCAAGCGCTTGACAGCCGAGGAGCGGGCACTCGCGGACGGGGCGCCTGCCGTTGCGCAGAGGCTGCTCGGCCACATTCCGCGGCTCGAGCAGGTCATGGAAATATTGGCCGCGAGCCAGAGCAAAGTCGAATTGCCCGACGGCTTGATCAAGGACGGCGTCAGCATTTTGCGCCTGGTGCTGGAATATGATGCCCAGGTCGCTCAGGGTCATACCCCAGAAGTTGCGCTGTCTTCCGTCCGCGCGCAATCGGGGCGATTCGACGGCAAGCTCATCGAGAATCTCGAGTCGCTGGTGGGGATGTCCGCGGGCGCACCCGAAGTCAGGGAAGTCGCCGTTGGGCGGGTCACGCCGGGCATGGTATTCATGGATGATCTATACACGCAGATCGGCACGCTGCTGGTACCGAAGGGGTTCGAAGTCACTGAGGCCTTCCTCGAGCGCGCGCGCAATTTCGGCCCTGGTATCTTGCAGGAAAAAGTGCGCGTGCTCGCGCCGGTCAAGTCAGGCGGCTGAAGTGGCGAAATTCACGATGGCCCGTGCCTGCACGTCCAACGAATCGACGAAAGGCACGGTCACACCCGCGGCGATCACGGAGAGCTCGCTGCATCCGATCAGCAACACGTCGGCTTGACGGGACAAATCGAGCGCCAGCCGACCGAGCGACACTTGGGTTTGCAATCCCGTCTCGCCGCGTTTTACCGTTTTGATCAGCGCCATGACCTCTTCTTGCGCTTCCGGGTGCACGACCGCAATACCGTAGGCAGCGAATGCTTTCGCGTACAGCTCGGTCGCAAGCGTTGCCGTCGATGCCAGCAAGCCGACGCGCGCGGTGCGCTGCGAGGCCGCGATTTGATCGACTGTCAGCTGCACCATATCCAGCAGCGGGATGCTGACCGCGCGCCGTATGGAATGCGCGTAGGCGTGTGCCGTGTTGCAGGGTATCGCCAGCGCCTCGGCGCCGGCGCGCTGCAGATTGACGGCGATGCGGATCAGTTCCGGCGTGGGGTCGGCACCGGTTCCCTCGATCAGGTGCGCAATGCGCGAGGGGATCTTCGGGTTGCTCTCCACGATCAGATGAATGTGGTCCTGATCATCGTTCGCCGGCGTCTTGGCGAGCACGCGCCGCATAAGATCCAACGTAGCCTCGGGCCCCATCCCGCCAATGATGCCGACGACACGATGCATTGCCGCCAATTCAGGCCGCCTCTGCCTTGGACTTTGGCGAGCGGCCAAATCCAAACTCATCCACATAGCCGAACAGCCCAACGCTCCCGCCGGTGTGGATAAAGACGATATTTTCGCCCTTCTTGAACCGGCCCTTGCGAATCAAATCCACGAAGCCGGCCATGCCCTTACCGGTGTAAACCGGATCAAGCAGGATGCCTTCCAAGCGTGCGAGCATCTGAATGGCATCGAGGGAGCCGGGCGTGGAGAACCCATATCCCGCGCCGACGTAGTCGCTGTTCGCCACCACATCTTCACGGCGCACCGCGCCTGGCGTCCCACAGAGCTCGGCGGTCGCGCAGGCGAGCTTGAACACGTTTTCCTCTTGGCGGTCGCGCGGTGCGCGAACGCCGATCCCGAGCAGCGGCACGCCTGAGCGGATGCCGGCAAGGCCCGCAATCAATCCCGCCTGAGTCCCCGCGCTGCCCGTCGCGTGCACGACGTGATCGATGCGCAGGCCTTTGTCATTGGCTTGACCAATGAGCTCCATGGCCGCGTTGACGTAGCCGAGCGCTCCCGTCGGATTCGATCCGCCGCCGGGGATGAGGTAGGGCTTGCGTCCTTCGCTCTTCAGTCTTGCGGCTACTTTGGCCAACTCGCCGTTCATATCCGGATTGGCCGCGCAGCGCTCGACGGTTGCGCCGTGCAAATAATCCAGCAAAACATTGCCGCTGTCGTTGTAGTCGTGGTCGGTCTTGCCGGTTCGATCCTCCAGCAGGATGTGGCAATCGAGGCGCATCTTCGCCGCGCATGCCGCGGTTTGCCGCGCGTGATTGGATTGGGTGGCCCCTTGCGTCAGGACGATATCCGCACCTTGGCTAAGCGCCTCGCCGAGCAGGAACTCTAGCTTGCGCGTCTTGTTGCCGCCCGTGGACATCCCGGTGCAATCGTCGCGTTTAATCCAAATTTCCGGGCCATTGAGGGCTTTGCTCAAATTCGGCAGATATTCGAGCGGCGTCGGCAGATGGGCAAAACGGATTCGGTGGAAACGTGCAAGGTTCATTATTTGCTCACATTTAGAAATGGAATGGGTGCTCCGGCATAGACATTCTGCGGCAGCTGTCCGTTCCATCGATCTGCCTTGGTTTGTTCGACTTCAATGCGACGCAGTTCCAATACTTCCTTGCTTTGCGCCAGCGCGCTGTTCTGCACGCGCAGCGCCTCAGCTTGGGCCGTGGCGATCTTAAGATTCGCATAGGCATTGCCGTCGGCGGTTGCCTTGACGGCGTCAGCCTCGGCTTGGGCAATGGCGACCTTCTGTTTCTGCTCGGCCTCAACCGTGCGTAGCTTGTTCTCCGCAGCCAGCCGCAGCTGCTCTTGCTCCACTTTGCTGTTGATCGCTCTCATGTACGATTCCTGAAATGAGAAGTTTCGCATGTCGATGTTGATGACTTGAGCGCCGTAGACCGCCAACTTGCTGCCCAGCGCTGCATAGATGTCGGTGGATACCTTGGCGCGCTCCGCGATCAGGTCGGGAGCGGAATATTTGGCGGTGACCGCCTTGAAGATTTCATGAGTTGCGGTTTGCACGTAGCTCGACAGATCGCCGTTGTGGCTGTATTTCTCGTAGACCTCCGACACTTTGTCGGGGCTGATGCTGTACCTGACGGTGAGACTGACACTCACCGGTTGCGTGTCGGAAGTTGAGCCAGAGGCATTGTCGATGTTCGCCTCTTCGGCGCGAATCGAAAATAGCGTGAGGTTCTGCCACGGCGGCAGCACCGCGAGCCCCTCCTGCTCGATGCCGACTATCTTGCCGAATTGAGTCACCACGCCCCGGCTGCCGGTCGGAACTGAATAAAAGGGCCACATTTTCGGCAGAATAATGAGAGCGGCGAGCAAAATGATGCCATCCCGTACGATTGCACCCCAACGTGGACTCTCCTGGCTGCCGCTGCCGCTGGTGTATCTGTCTTTAATGCTCATCTCTTTAAACTCCCTGTTGTGATTAGTCTCGTCGGATTGACGTCAAGGCGTGCGTTTGTTACATGCACTCATGTTCAACGCAATTTTAGTCGAGCGCGAGCCTCAGCCGTACCGCGCCGGCTTAAAAAAACTCGATGCGGCGCAGTTACCGGCCGGAGACATGACCGTGCGCGTCGAGTATTCGACGCTCAACTACAAGGACGCGCTGGCCATTACGGGCAAAGCACCGGTCGTGCGCCAGTTTCCCATGGTGCCCGGAATCGACTTTGCCGGTACCGTCGAACAGTCGAGCAACGTCTCGTATAGAAGCGGCGACCGGGTTTTGCTCAATGGCTGGGGGGTCGGGGAAACCCACTGGGGTGGACTCGCGCAGCTCGCACGCATTAAAGCAGAGTGGTTAATTCCGTTGCCCGCCGCCCTGACGGCACGACAGGCGATGGCGGTGGGAACCGCGGGATACACCGCCATGCTCTGTGTCATGACCCTGGAGCGTCACGGTGTCGTTCCGGGCGATGGAGAGATCTTGGTGACAGGGGCGGCCGGCGGCGTGGGCAGCATCGCGGTCGCCTTGCTGTCGAAGTTGGGGTTTCGCGTTGCCGCGATGACCGGCCGCCCGGCGCAAGCGGATTTCTTGAAGCACCTGGGAGCTGCGGAGATTGTCGATCGCGCGCCCTACGCAGCAGCCGGTAAGCCGCTGGCCAAGGAACGCTGGGCCGGGGCGATCGACGTGGTCGGCAGCCATACTCTGGCGAATGTCTGCGCGTCGCTGCGCTATGGCGGCGTGGTCGCCGCCTGTGGCTTGGCCGGCGGCATGGATTTTCCAGGGACGGTCGCCCCGTTCATATTGCGGGGCATTACCTTGGCGGGCATCGACAGTGTCATGCGTCCGCGCGCGGACCGCGTGGAAGCGTGGCGGCGCTTGAGCCGCGATCTTGAGATCAACAGACTCGAGCTTCTGACCGAGGAGATTTCGCTGGGACAGGCGCTCGAGCGCGCCGGCGCGCTTCTTGAAGGGCAGGTTCGCGGTCGGATGGTCGTCGACGTCAATCGATAGTCCGGAAGCGCGCCTTAAGATCGGCCGGTGCGCACTGTCCGGCCGCGTCCGCGGACACTGTCCGCGGACACTCAAGGCAACTCGCCAAACAATAATTTTATTATAAACAATCAGTTACGTAACCAGGAAGGTCTGGCACGGGCCTTGCTGTGTCTTGAGGGCATGGTGCGATGGTCACTCCTCTTGGGCGGATTGTTTTGGGCGGCTCACGTGGCTGATGCCAACGATTTAAAGCTGTACTACGAACTCGCGCAGACGCGGGACACGACGCTGCAAGCTGCGCACTTTCAGCGTGATGCCTTGGTCGAAGCCCGGCCGCAGGCTATCGCACAGTGGTTGCCGCAGCTTTCGGCGAATGCCTCGGCAACCCGTGAACGCGCCGGATTCGATACCGGCCCCGCGCTCGGCAGCCAGGCAGCCGATTGCGCCATCAGTTCAACCGCGACCACGCAACGTTGTTACGGCACAGCGCATGCGCTCGGGCTCAACATCTCGCAGACACTGTGGAGTTTCCAATCCTTCAGCCAGCTCAAGGAAGCGAATTTCCAGGTGGCGGCGGCCGAAGCGAACTATCAGGGCGCTCAGCAAAGTCTCCTGCTGCGCGTGGCGCAAGCGTACTTCGGGATCCTCTCCGCAGCCGATCAGCTCGCCACCAACGTGGCCGAGCGCGACGCCTTCAACACCTTGTTGAACCAGGCCAAGTCGCGTGAACAGACCGGCGTGGGCCCGCGCAGCGATGTCGAGCAGGCACAGGCATTCTATGATGCAACCGAACAAAGCGTCATCGATGCGCGCAATGCGCTTGACGATGCGTACCTGGCGCTGACCCAGATTGTCGGGCAAAAGGTGGCAGGAGTCGCTCCGCTGCGCGAGGATATTCCGCTGCTCTCTCCCGAGCCGGCATCCGCGGAGGATTGGGTGACATCCGCACGGCAGGACAACTTCGACGTGCGCACGGCCCAGCTCACGATGGAAGCGGCGTCGCGGGACATCTCGGTGCAGCGTGGCCGGGGCTTGCCGACGATCCTGCTGACCGGCTCCGGATCCAAGATTACGCAGGATGCGGTGCTGGGCGGCAATCAAACACTCGACACGATCGGCGTGTCCTTCAGCTGGCCGCTGTTCCAGGGCGGTGCGATCGCCTCAGCGGTACGTCAGTCCCGGGCGCTATTTCGGCAGTCGCAAGTCAATGTCGAAGCGATTCAACGCAACACCGAGACGCAAACTCGCGCGGCCTTTCGCGGGATTGTGACCGGAATTCAACGCATCGGCGCGGCGCGGCGCGCCGTCGACTCCGGCGAAAAGGCGGTCGAGGCCATGCGGCGCAACGTGGAATTCGGCACGGGCAACGAGTTCGAACTGCTCAACGCGCAAAACAATTACTACACGGCCCGGCGCCTTTACAGTCAGGCGCGATACGACTACCTCACCAGTGTGTTGACGCTCAAGCAACAGGCCGGCCGCTTGACCGAGCGGGACCTGATTGCCATCGACAACCTTCTCATCGAGAAAGCCGCATGAGCATGCGATTGCTACCCAAGGAACCCATCATGCTTCGCGACACATCCGGGCAGGATCGCGTGATCGAGCCGAAAAATCTTCTCAAGCGTCACCGCAAGCTCATCGCAGCCGGTGCAATCGCCGCGGCGCTGCTCATTACCTTGATCGTGGTTTTGATGCGCTACTCCGGCGCCGGGGTTTCCGTTGACCGCTCGCGGGTGTCGATCGCCACCGTCGAGCGCGGCAACTTTGTCCGCGACATCGCCGCCGACGGCCAGGTCGTCGCCGCGGTCAGTCCGACGCTTTACGCCAATGCGCTGGGCACGGTCACGCTCAAGGTGCATGCCGGGGACACGGTGGCCAAAGGCCAGGTATTGGCAGTTGTCGACAGCCCCGACCTGACCGCGAAGCTGTCGCAGGAAACGGCGACGTTGGCGAGCCTGCGCCTCGATTGGCAGCGAGCCACTCTGGACGCGGAGCACAAGCTCTCGCAACTGAAGGACGCTTACGATCAGGCCGAGGTTGATCAGAAGACCGCACAGCGCGAACGCGATCGCAGCCGCAAGGCCTACGAACTCGGCTCCTACTCAGAATTGCAGGCCTTGAGGGCTGAGGATGCCCTGGAGAAAGCGCAGTTCGCATTCCAGCAGGCGAAAAGCACCTACGATGCGCAGCCCAAGCAAAATCGATTCGATATCGACAGCAAGAAGGCATTGCTCGATCGCCAGCAATTCATGGTCGACGACTTGCAGCGTCAGGTCGACGGACTGAATGTGAAATCGCCGGTTGACGGTCAGGTCGGCCAGGTGCAAGTCGCCGATCGCGCCAGCGTTGCCAAGGACGCGCCGCTGCTCACAGTTGTGGATCTGTCGGCACTCGAAGTCGAAATTAAAGTCACCGAGAGTCTGGCGCGCGATTTGCGTCCCGGCATGACCGCCGACCTGGAAGGCGGCGGTCATCATTGGCAAGGTCTGGTGAGCGGCGTATCGCCCGAGGTGGTCGCCGGCCAGGTTACCGCGCGGTTGCGCTTCGGCACGGAGAAGCCGGCCGGCCTGCGTCAAAGCCAGCGCCTGTCGGTGCGCATTTTCCTCGATCGCCGCGACAACGTGCTGATGGTCGATCGCGGCTCGTTCGTGGATCAGGAAGGGGGCGGCTTCGCCTACATAGTTCACGGCAACATTGCGCAGCGAACGCCGGTAACACTGGGCGCCGCCAGCATCGCCAAGGTCGAGATCCTCGATGGACTATCGGTGGGCGATCAAATCGTCATCTCCGGTACCGACGCATTCAACGGCGCGCAGCGCGTCATCCTAAGTCACTGATTGAACAACTAAGCCCGTGAGGCCACACCATGCTTAAAATGACTCACCTCTCCAAAGCGTATCGCACCGAAGTCGTCGAGACTTACGCGTTGCGGGATTTCTCGATCCACGTGCGCGAAGGCGAGTTCGTCGCCGTCACCGGCCCGTCGGGTTCGGGCAAAACCACTTTCTTGACGATCGCCGGGCTGCTCGAGGAATTCAGCGGCGGCGAGTATCAACTGGACGGCGCCAACGTGCGCGGCCTGAACGACAATCAGCGCTCGCGGCTGCGCAACGAGAAAATCGGCTTCATTTTTCAGGCCTTCAATTTGATCGCCGACCTGAACGTACAGGACAACATCGATGTACCGCTGCGCTATCGCGGCTTCAATGCCGCCGAACGGCGCCGCCGCATTCAGGAGGCGCTGGGACGCGTCGGCCTGTCGGCGCGATCACGGCACTATCCGGCGGAACTCTCCGGCGGTCAGCAGCAGCGCGTGGCCATTGCCCGCGCCCTGGCGGGATCGCCGCGGCTGCTGTTGGCGGACGAGCCGACGGGTAATCTCGATACGCAAATGGCGCGCGGTGTCCTGGATCTGCTCGAGGAGCTGCATCGCGACGGCGCCACCATCGTCATGGTGACGCACGATCCGGAGCTCGCTGTGCGCGCGCAACGAGAGGTTCACATCGTGGATGGTCAAGTGGTGGATTTGGCTGCCCAACCCCGCCTGGTCGCCGCCGCGGCGAATGCCAACACATAGGAGACTATCGTGTTCAACTATTATCTGGGTCTCGCACTGCGCAGTCTCAAGCGCAACATCGTGCTCACCGTGCTGATGATTGCCGCGGTGGGCGTCGGTATCGGCGCCTCGATGACGACGCTCACGGTATTCCGTGCCATGGACAGCGATCCGATCCCGCAAAAGTCGCGCCAGCTATTTGCGGTGCAGATCGACAATTGGGGCCCTGATAACAAAAGCATCGTCAGCGGCGATAAAGAGCGCTTCCAGGAGCAAATCAGCTACATCGACGCGGTCGGGCTGATGAATGCCGGGGCCGCCCACCGGCAGACGGCGATGTACAAGACGGGTGCCGCCCTCACGCCGGCGAATCCCCAGTTGCTGCCTTTTCAAGTGCAGATCCGCGCCACCTACACGGATTTCTTCTCCATGTTCCAGACACCTTTTTTGGTGGGCAGCGCCTGGAGCGCGGATGACGACAAGAATCACGCCGACGTTGCGGTGATCACGCAAAAGCTCAACGACAAGGTATTTGGCGGCGGCAATTCCATCGGCAAGACCATCAATCTCGACGATCACGAATTTCGCATCGTCGGCGTGCTCGGACTTTGGGAGCCGATTCCGCAATTCTACGATCTCAACAACAATGCCTATGGCGAGGGTGCGGAAGTCTATTTGCCATTCACTCGCGCCATCGACGGGCAAATGCCGAGCTGGGGCAACAATAACTGCAATGGCGATATCGGACAGCCCGGCTGGGAGGGGCGCCTGCGCTCTGAATGCGTGTGGCTGCAGTTCTGGGCCGAACTGCCCACGGCTGCGGATGTCGATAGCTATCGCGCCTTCTTGAATAACTACGCCTCGGAACAGCAGCGCGTGGGGCGCTTTCACTGGCCGGCGCATACGCGAATCCGCGACGTGCGCGAATGGCTGGTGTATCAGCACGCGGTTTCGGACGAGGTTCGCATTCTCGTGCTGGTGAGCTTCAGCTTTCTGCTGGTCTGCCTGCTCAATGCCATGGGTCTGATGCTGGCGAAGATCATGGGCCGTGCGGGCGATATCGGCGTGCGCCGCGCGTTGGGCGCCAGCCGCCGTGCGATCTTCGGGCAGTGCTTGATTGAGGCGGGGGTGGTCGGCCTGGCCGGCGGCTTGTTGGGATTGCTCCTGACGGCACTAGGCCTCGCTGGCCTGCGCTCGCTTTTGTCCGAAGAGGTGACACGTCTCACGCACTTCAGTCTCGCGGACATCACCATTGCGATCCTTCTGGCTGTGCTGGCGACGACGCTGGCCGGCCTGTATCCCACCTGGCGAGCCGCGCAAGTGCAGCCCGCGTGGCAACTCAAGGCTCAGTAGGAGGCCGTATGCAATTTCGACCCATTCTCTCAGCCATGCGTCGCAACAAGGTCGGCGCCATCCTAATCGCCGTGCAAATGGCCATTACGCTGGCAATTCTCTGCAATGCCCTGTTCCTGATTCAGCAGCGCCTCGCCTTGAGCCACCGACCGACCGGGGCGGACGAGGCCAATGTGGTGGTGCTCGACAATCAATGGGTAGGCAAACCGGCGGATATTACCGCGCGTCAGCAAGGGGATCTGGCGGCATTGCGATCCATGCCAGGCGTTCAGGACGCGTTCGCATCCAATACCGTTCCCTTGACCAATAGTGGCTCGACCACTGGCATCAGCTTGAATCCCGATCAACGAAACGCCACAGCTTTGGCTGCCATCTATTTCGGCGACGAACATGCCATCGCAGGTTGGGGATTGAAATTGATCGCCGGCCGCAACTTCAACTCGGACGAAGTCACGGAAAAGATCAGTTACACCGACTTGAAGCCGCCCTCTGCGCTCATCATCACCAAGGGCCTCGCCGATAAGCTGTTTCCCAATGGCAATGCGGTGGGTCAGTCCGTCTATGAGGAATCCCTGAAGGGCCAAATACCCATCGTCGGCGTGGTAGAGCGATTGCAAGTGCCGTGGGTGTCGGCCGGCGGATGGGGCAACAAGTTCAATGACAACTCCGTGATTGAGCCCTTTCGCTTCATCAGCCCGTATCCGACGATGTACATCGTCCATGCGCAGGCCGGCCAGGCCGCGGCGGTGATCCAGGCGGCGCCGAAGAAGCTTTTTGACATCAGCCGCTCGCGGGTCATCGGCAAAACCCAGGCCATGACCAGCATGCGCACGGAGATTTACAAGGACGACAAGGGTCTGGTGGTGATTCTGGGAGTGGTCTGCGCCTCGCTGCTGGCCGTCACTTCGTTCGGAATCGTCGGCCTCACCAGCTATTGGGTCGCGCAACGCCGGCGTCAGATCGGCATCCGCCGCGCCTTGGGAGCCACGCGCAACGCCATCATTCAATATTTCCAGACGGAGAATCTATTGATTGCGGGCGCGGGCGCTGCCATCGGCGTTGCCTTGGCCGTGTCGCTGAATCTCTGGATGGTCAATGCCTTTGCGATGCAGCGCTTGAACACCGGATACACGTTGATCGGCGCGGTCGTGGTGCTGTTGCTTGGACAGGTTGCCGTGCTTTGGCCGGCGCTGAAGGCGGCATCCATTCCGCCGGCATTGGCGACACGCGCGGCTTAAGGCCGCGGCGCACGCATGTTTCGCTACTACTTTCGTCTGGGGATTCGCAGCCTGCGGCGCAATATGGTGCTGACCGGCCTGATGATCGCGGCCATCGCGGTCGGAATCGGCGCCTGCATGACGGCGCTGACCGTGTTTCGCGCCATGTCGGGCGATCCGATTCCGCAGAAATCGAGTCAGCTGTACGCGCCGCAGATTGACAACTGGGGACCCGACAAACACAACGGCGGTTCTCCGGATCGGTTGGAACCGCAGTTGAGCTACACCGACGTCGTGGGATTGATGCGCGCCCATGCAGCGAAGCGCCAAACCGGCATGTACGCGACGCTGCAAACATTGCGGCCGGCGGATTCAACGCAAAAGCCGACCAAAGTTTTTGTGCGCGCTACGAGTACGGATTTTTTCCCCATGTTCGACGTGCCATTCAAATATGGCCGGGCATGGCCGGCGTCCGACGATGAAAATCGGACCGCGGTGATCGTGCTGTCGCACGAGATGAATGAAAAACTCTTCGGCGGCGCCAACAGCGTCGGGAAAACGGTGCGACTCGGGGACGATACCTACACCGTGAGCGGCGTGCTCGATGAATGGCGGCCTCTGCCCCGCTTCTACGATCTCGCCATCCGGCCCTTTGGGGACGGCGATACCATGTTCATGCCTTTCTCCACTGCCATCGACAAGCACCTGGGCAATGTGGGGAGCACCCAGTGCAACGGCGACGTCGACCCCGGCTGGGAGGGGCGCTTGCGATCGGATTGCATATGGCTGCAATTCTGGACCGAGTTGCCCACGGCAGCCGACGCGCAGAACTATCGTGCGTTTCTCAACAACTATGCAGCCGAGCAGCAGAGGTTGGGCCGGTTCCATTGGCCGCCACATACGCAATTGCGCGATGTCAATGAATGGCTGAGATACCGGCACATCGTACCCAGCGAGGTGCGAATTCTCATCCTGGTGTCGTTTGGATTTTTGTTGGTCTGCCTTATGAACGCGATGGGTCTGATGCTTGCGAAAATCATGGGCCGTGCCGGCGACATCGGTGTGCGCCGCGCCCTGGGTGCCAGTCGCGCGGCCATCTTCGCGCAGTGCCTGATCGAAACCGGCGTCGTGGGACTGGCCGGCGGAATCCTCGGGTTAGGATTGACCGCGCTGGGGCTGTGGGCCGCGCGCTCGCTGCTTGCAAAACAATTTGTTGCCCTGGCCCATCTTGATCTGACCGATACCGCCATCGCCGTGCTGCTCGCGGTGGGCGCAACGGTGCTCGCGGGAATCTATCCGACCTGGCGGGCAGCGCACGTGCAGCCGGCCTGGCAACTGAAATCTCAATAGGGGGATGACATGGGACTTCGCCCGATACTCTCCGCCATGCGCCGCAATAAATTCGGCGCGCTGCTCATTGCCACGCAGATGGCCGTCACGCTGGCCTTTCTAGCCAACGCGCTCACGCTGGTCGAACAACGCGTCGCGTGGAGCGACAGGCCGTCAGGATTGGACGAGGCGAATATTTTCGTGATTCACGCCGAAAATATCGACGACGCCGGCCGTCTAGCCGCGCGCCAGGCCAGTGACGTCGATGCCTTGCGGGCACTGAACGGCGTGGTCGACGCCTACGCGACCAATATGTATCCCTTGGAAGGGGGCGGCTGGATCGAGACGGTGAATTTGACCGCCGATCAAAAGACTCCCACCGCGTTTGCCGCCCACTACATGGGAGACGACCACGCGTTGCATACCATGGGGCTGAAATTGATTGCCGGCCGCAATTTTACGCCCGACGAGATCGTGAATAGAACGGACAACGACCTACCGATGCCGAGCGGCTTTATCGTCTCCAAGGCATTGGCCGCGAAACTGTTCCCGCAAGGCAATGCGCTCGGACAACCCATATTCGTCGAAAACGACAAGCCGATAGCAATCATAGGAATCATCGATCGCCTGCAAGGACCGATGACCGTTGCCACCGGTTTTGACAGCACCTATTCCGAAAATTCCGTGTTCACCCCGTATCGTCTCATTGGCGAAAGGAACACCTACATGGTGCGAGTGCAGCCGGGGCAGCTCAATGCCGTGATGAAGGCGGCGGAAGCGGAGCTGTTGCGATTGCAGGGCAATCGAATTCTGCAAACGCGGTCCATGCCGGAGGTGCGCGCCGATGCCTACCGCGGCGATCACGGCCTCATTGTGCTGCTGACGAGCATCTGCGTTGCGCTTCTCGTCGTGACGGGGTTCGGAATCATCGGCTTGACCAGCTACTGGGTCGCGCAGCGCCGTCAGCAAATCGGCATTCGGCGCGCATTGGGCGCGACGCGCCAGGCCATCGTGCGCTATTTTCAAACCGAAAATTTCATGATCGCCGCGGCCGGCGCTGCGGTCGGCATTGCCTTTGCGATTGCGCTGAACCTCTGGATGGTGCGCAGCTTCGAGATGGTGCGCATGGACAACAGCCGCGCCGTCGTCGGGGCCGTGATCATCCTGCTGCTCGGTCAATTTGCCGTGCTGTGGCCGGCGCTGCGCGCCGCTTCCATTCCCCCCGCATTGGCAACTCGCGGAGGATAGACTTCAAGTCGGCGCGTGTGATTCCGCGCGGCACCCGTTAACATGGCGCCATGCGTACGGTACTCGTTATCGATGACAACCCGGCAGTCGCCCAGGCGCTGTCGCTGCTGTTCGGTTTGCATGACATCCGCACGCTGACGGCATTCACCCCGCAAAAGGGGCTGGCCGTTTTGACGCATGAACGCGTTGATCTGGTCATCGCGGACATGAATTTCAGCGCCGACACCACCTCGGGCGAAGAGGGCGCGGCGCTGTTCCGCGCGCTGCGCGCCCAGCAACCCGATCTGCCTGTGGTTCTGTTAACCGCCTGGACACATTTGGAATCCGCGGTGCAGCTCGTCAAGGCGGGCGCGGCGGACTATATCGGCAAGCCCTGGGACAATGACAAGCTGCTGGCGACGGTCGAGAATTTGCTGGAACTTGCGGAGACGACTCGCGAACGCCAGCGGCTGCAGGAAGAGCAGCGCCGGCGGCGCGAACGCTTGGCCGAGCAATACGATCTTTGCGACATCGTTTTCGCCTCGGATGCGATGGAGCGCGTGGTCGAACTCGCGTGCCGCGTGGCGCGCGCCGACGTCCGCGTCCTGATAACCGGCCCGAATGGTGCGGGCAAGGAGCGCATTGCGCAAATCGTGCACGCCAATTCGGCGATTCGCACGGGTCCGTTCGTCGCCGTCAATTGCGGCGCGATTCCGGCGGAATTGATCGAAGCCGAATTATTTGGTGCGGAGGCGGGCGCCTATACCGGCGCCAACCGCGCGCGCACGGGCCGCTTCGAGGCTGCGAATGGCGGAACCTTGTTGCTGGACGAAATTGGCGACCTGCCGCTGGCCGGACAGGTCAAGTTGCTGCGGGTACTCGAGACCGGTCAGTTCGAAATGTTGGGCTCGAGCAAAACACGCACCGCGCAAGTACGCATTTTGAGCGCGACGAATGCGGATTTGCCGGCCTTGATCCGCGAGGGGCGGTTTCGCGAAGATCTCTATTACCGTCTGAACGTCATTGACATCGCCGTCCCGCCGCTGGCGGACCGGCCCGCGGACATTTTGCCGCTCGCGCGGCATTTTCTCGGCGAAGGGCTGCAACTGAGCGAGGACGCCACTGCCGCGCTGCAGGCTCACGATTGGCCCGGAAATGTGCGCGAGCTGCGCAACTCGATCGAGCGCGCCAAGCTCCTGGCGCGTGAGCGTGTCGTGGCGGCGGCCGATCTGAATCTGCCGGCCGTGACCCGCGTCGCGCCGCGCGAGACTGAAAATTTCAGCAAGGAAGTGTTGGAGGCGAGCTTGAGGGAGGCGGGCGGTAATATCAGCCGGGCCGCGCAAAGTCTGGGGCTGTCACGTCAGGCCTTATATCGCCGCTTGGAGCGGTTCAACCTGCGTCCCCTGAGCGGCGCCTGAGAGAACATCTTGAGCCTCAAGGCCAAGCTTGCGCTGCTGTTGATCGTCATCGTTGCGGTCACGGCGGCGGTCAGCGCCTGGACGGCGCGCTGGTTCGGCAATCCGCTGTTCGGCTGGCTGTTGATCCTTGCGGCGTCGCTGCTGCCGGTGCTCTGGTTGTCTTCGCGCATCATGCGGCCCATTCAACAGATGCTGCGCGCACTGTCGGGTACGGTGGCCAGCTACCGTGAAGGGGATTTCAGCCTGTCGTTGGTTGCCGATCGCGACGATGAACTCGGCGAACTGATGACGGCCCACAATGAGCTGGCCGCGGCCCTGCGCGAGCAACGCGCGCACCTGGTGCAGCGCGAACTGCTGCTGGACACGGTGATGCAGAATTCACCGGTGGCCTTGGTGTTGGTTGATGCGAACGACCGCATTGCCTATGCGAACATCGCGTCGCGGCACCTGTTGAGCGGGGGACGCAGCCTCCAGGGCCTGCGTTTCCGGGAGGCATTGACCCAGGCGCCGGCGGCATTGCAGGGCGCGGCAGCAGAACAAGCCGATAGTTTGTTTTCAACCGAGATCGATGGCGTCGAGGAGACGTTTCACCTGTCGCAGCGCGCCTTCATCCTGCAAGGACGCACCTTCAGGCTGTATTTGCTCAAGCGGCTGACGCGGGAACTGTCACGCCAGGAGGTCTCGACCTGGAAGAAACTGATTCGCGTGTTGAGCCATGAACTCAACAACTCCTTGGGACCCTTGTCCTCGCTGGCACATTCCGGTGCAGAAATCGCGCGGCGCGGAGATTACGCGGCATTGCCTGCGGTATTCTCGGCGATCGCCGAACGCGCCGAGCACCTGCACCAGTTCGTCAGCGGCTATGCCACGTTCGCCAAGTTACCGGCGCCTCGACCGCAGCGCGTGCCCTGGCAACAGTTCGTTGCGGATCTCAAGGGGCAACAGACCTTTACTTGCATTGAACCGTTGCCTGCGCAGCCGGGTTGGTTCGATCGCGTGCAAGTCGAACAGGCGTTGATCAATCTTCTCAAGAACGCACACGAGGCGAGCGGTGCGGCAGCTGAGGTGGAGCTCCTCATCCTCTGCTCCGGCGGTGCCCAACGCATCGAAGTGCGCGACCGCGGATCCGGAATGAGCCAAACGGTGCTGGCGCAGGCGCTGCTGCCCTTTTATTCGACCAAACGCAGCGGCACCGGATTGGGACTGGCTCTTGCGCGCGAAATCGCCGAAGCGCACGGCGGCCGCATTCAATTGGCCAACCGCGAAGGGGGAGGCTTGAGCGTCGCCCTGGATTTGCCGTGGAGCCCGACGGGCGCCGATGCTACAGTTGGCGCATGATGCCGACCGCAGTGCGTACGCCTTAAGTTTCAGCCGTGGGAACCATCTATCTCGTCCGCCATGGGCAAGCGGCTTTCGGCACCGATCACTACGACCGCCTCACCGAAACCGGCTTTGCTCAAGCACGACTTTTAGGCGGCTATTTCGGGCGGCGTCATATTCGATTTGACGCCGTGTTCACCGGCACGTTGCGACGCCAGACCGAGACGGCGCAGGCGATCTTCGAAGGACATCCCGAATTCGGCACATCACCATTGCAGGAAACGTTTCCGGGCCTGGACGAGTACAAGCCTGAGGCCATCATGATGGCCTTGACCGGGAATTTCCCGGCGCCGGCGTTGGAAGCGGCCAGGCGCGATCCGGTCGTGGTGCGTGAGCACTTTCGTGTTTTGCGGGAGGCGTTGCTTGCCTGGGCGGAGGATCGGACGAAGCCTGAAGGCATGCCGGTCTGGCAGGCATTCCAGGACAGTGCCGTCGAGGCGCTGGTTGAAGCCCGTCGGCGCTTTCCTGACGGCAACGTGCTCATCGTGAGTTCCGGCGGACCGATTGCCGCCGTCGTGGCGGCCACGCTCAATGCGCCGCCGGCGGCCGCGGTCGAATTGAATCTGCGAATCCGCAACAGCTCGCTCACCGAGTTCGCCGCGACGCCCCGGCGGCACAATTTGATCAGCTTCAACGGGTTGCCGCATCTGGATACAAATCCGGACCTGACGCTGGTCACGTACGCGTAAGCGATGCCTCCGCGGGAGGGTTGCCTGGTCGCGGCGCCTACGCGCACACTGATGGCTTCCATGGCGGAGGGGTGCCGCATGAATAGAATCGCGGCTTTTGTCGGCATTTGCAGCTTGTGGGCTCCTGCGGTTCCATCCGAGGAAATCCATTCTCATCCGCCGCCGGAGAAATTGGGCCGCGTTTCATTTCCGACATCCTGCGCACCTGGCGTCGCGCGCGATTTTGAGCGATCCGTCGCGCTGCTGCATTCCTTCGCCTATGCGGCCTCCGAACAGTCATTCCGCAGGGTCGCGGCGGCGGATCCGAGCTGTGCAATGGCCCACTGGGGCATTGCCATGTCCTACTATCACCAGCTTTGGAGTCCTCCGACAGCGGCGGAATTGCGCGACGGACAACTCGAGATCGAACGTGCGAGCGCCATGAATCGCGGATCGTCGCGCGAGCGGCAGTTCATCGCGGCAGCGGCCGCCTATTATCGGGATACCGATGCCGCGCCGCCGTTGCGCGCCAAGGCCTACGCCGACGCCATGGCCCAAGTCGCGCGCAACAATCCGAAGGATACCGAGACGCAGGTGTTCTATGCCTTGTCGTTGCTCGCGGTCGCGCCTCCCGAGGATGCCACCCACTCGGATCAGAAGCGCGCGGCCGCGCTGCTGGAGCCGATTTATCGCACCCAACCGAATCATCCGGGTGCGGCCCATTATTTGATTCATGCCTACGACAGCGCGGAGCTGGCGCCGCGTGGTCTTAGCGTAGCGCGCGCCTATGCGAAGATCGCGCCCTCCGCGCCGCATGCGCTGCACATGCCGTCGCATATCTATACGAGGCTGGGTCTATGGGACGATTCCATCGTGTCAAATCAGGCTGCACGCGCGGCAGCTCACGATCAAGGCGATCAAGGCGAAGAGCTGCACGCAATGGATTACTTGACCTATGCCTACCTGCAGCTCGGGCGAAAATCAGACGCCGAGCAAGTGGTGACGAACTTGCGCGCAATGGGCGGGTCGGCAGGACTCGCAAGCGATTTAAAAGTCGGCTATGCCGCAACGGCCATGCCGGTTCGGCTCGCGATCGAGAGTCATGCGTGGCGCGACGCGCTCGAGCTGCAGGCGCTTCCGGCTTCGGCACCCCATGTGGCGGCCATCGTATTCTGGGCGCGTGCAATGGCGAATGCCCGCAGTGGTCGTCCGCAGGCCGCCGATGCGGACATCGCACAGATTGAAGCTTGCCGAAATCGGCTGCAGGCAGCCGGAAACGCGTACTGGGCGACTCAGGTAGACGTGCTCTACAAGGAAGCGAAGGCCTGGCAGCTGGCCGCTGCCGGAAGCGCTGCGGAATCGGTCCAGTTGCTCGGGCAGGCGGCGGACCAAGAGGACGCTGTTGAAAAATTGCCGGTTACGCCGGGTCCTGTGGTTCCCGCACGTGAGCAATTGGGAGAACTGCTACAGCAGCAAAATCAGCCGGAAAGAGCATTGCGAGAATTTCGCGCCGCCTTAGCGCTGGCGCCGGGCAGGCGCGGCGCCTTGCTGGGGGGCGCGCAGGCGGCTGAAGCCATCGGCGACTCCCAAGCTGCGGCGCAGATGCGCGCGAAGCTCTAGGAGCGCTGCCGTCAGTCGAAATCCGTCGCCAGCTCCAGGTGCTCGCGATGATGAAACATTCTGTCGATCTGCGCCGCCGTGGTTCGCCCCAACGACAGCGGCGGCAATTCGTCACGAGGGAAGAACGCCACTTCGCTGGTCTCGTCGCTGGCGGAGGCTGCGCCACCCACGATTTCGCAAATGAAGAACATTTTATAAATCGAGTCGATGCGGTGCGGCGGATGGCCGCTCCTTTGGTAGTCGTATACCGCCGCGAGCTTCAAAGCCCGAGCCTTGAATCCGGATTCCTCGGCAATTTCGCGCACCACGCATTCCCCCGCCGATTGATTGACATCGGCCCAGCCGCCGGGAAGCGTCCATTTACCGTCGCTGATTTCGCGCACCATCAATACACGGCCGTCCACAAAGGCGGCGCCGCGCACATCTACCTTCGGCGTCGCGTAGCCCTTTTCCTGGCGCAGCAGTTCGAGGATGGCGTCATGTTCAGTGGCTGATCCTTGCGCCATCAATTGTGCGGCCAGTTGCTGCAGCCGTTGGTAGCGTTGATGGTCGAAGCCGTCGGCCGCGAACGCCAGCCCGGTTTGAGCAATGGCCCGCACTTCGCGCGCGATGGTCAACCACTGCGGTTCTTGCGACATCTTAAAGCGACGCGATCAGCGCGGCGCGAAGAATTCGGTGTAAGTCGCGATTCGGTCCGCGTTGATCTCCACCACATCGACAAGTTCGGTCGGAACCGTCGCGCCGGTGACTTTGGAAAAAATATCCGCGCGCCAATGTGCGACCGCCCGCGGCATTTCGACCGTGAGGCTCAGGAGATGATAATTGTTGAGCTTGAATACCTTGACCATCATGGAGAGCCACGGTCGAAACTCAGCTAGATTCCTGGCCCGAATCGCGATCGACTTGTCGGCGCTTGCGCCCAGAATCTCGTACCGGCCCTCATCGGCAAATACGCGGCACATGCCGGCAAGATCTCCACCCACGCGTGCCGCGTGCAGCTGCTGAATGACTCGTTCCGCGACGATGCGCTCGGACACGTTATTTCTCCCTAACCCAGCGCCGCGCGAATTTCTCCGCCGATTTGCTCGAAAGCCGCGCGCGCATATGGAATGACGGCCCCTAAACCATAGAAAAGATGAATCATACCTGGATGGCAAGTGTAGGACACTTCATTGCCCGCTTGGGTCAGACGGTCGAAATAATTTCGCCCCTCATCGCGCAACGGATCGAATTCCGCGGTATGAATCAGTGTTTGCGGCATGCCGGAGACATCCTCGGCCAGCAGCGGCGATACCAACGGATTGGACGACTGCGCGTCTGCCGGCAGGTAGTACATGAGATCGTGATCCAAGGTCGCCTGGTCCACGAGATACCCGCTCGAGAATTCGCGCTTGGATGCGGTGACGCGGCTGTAGTCCAGAATCGGGCACATGAGCAGCTGGAGGATAAGCCTCGGACCGCCTCGAGCCGCCGCCTGGCAAGTCGCCGCCGCCAGCGTGGCTCCGGCGGAATCCCCGCAAATGCCGAGACGTTCGGCATCGATTCCAAAATCAGCGGCATGCTCGCCGACGTGGCGCACGGCCGCGTGTGCATCTTCCAAGGCGGCGGGAAAGCGGTGCTCAGGAGCCAATCTATAGTCGACCGACACGACACGCACCGCGCCGGAACTGCTGAGCGCGCGCGCAATGCAGTCATGGGTGTCGAGGCTCCCCGCAACCAAGCCGCCGCCGTGAAAATACACGAGCCCGGGAAGGACGCCGCCGCTCGAGGGCGAGTAGAGCCGCAATCGCAATGTGCCGCCCGGGCCCGGCACCGTTCGATCGTCGACCTGATGAACCGCGGGTGGAGGGCCGGCGAATTCCATCAGAGACCGAAGACCGGCCCGGCGCTCCTCGACCGTGGCGCTGCGGGCGTCAGGCGGATTTCCGGCGGCGAGGAGATTTAAAAAACGCTTGACGCGTGGGTCGAGAGGCATCCGCGCCCGAACTGATTTAGAGGGCCAATGCCTGCCGAGTCGCCGCCGGCCACTTCTTGAGGTCCAGGCCGTGATTTGCGAACAGCGCCACCGCCAGCCGATCGATACCGAAGGCGACGCAACTCGTATGAGCCAGTTCGCCGCCGTCGGTATGGATGCCCCACACTTGACCGAAGTGCTCGCGATGATAGTTGAAGCTCATGCACGCGGTCGGCGATGCGCTGGGATAGTAGGGGATCAGCAGTTCGAACTTCAGTGCCTGCTGTCGTTGGCTGACGGCCATCACCTGGCCTACGCGGCCGAAGAAAGGATCGTTGGCCACATCGATGGTATGCGGCAGCCCAAGTTCAGCGGCCAGCAGCGGCGCCCTGGCCATCCATTTCTCGCGAAACTCAACGATCTCCTCCGGCGCGCCGATTCGCACGAATTCGCGCATACGGAAGGATTGCAGCCGATCGAGGCTCAAGGACGGCTCATGGCGGAATACGTCCGCCTCGATGTCAAACTGCAGGCCGCCGCGCGGCAGCTGGCCGCGCGCCGCCGCGATCGGATACACGGGATAGCAGGCGGCCGGAGACAGCACCAGATCGGACGATGTGACAGAAGTGGTCCAATCGCCGCCGTTGTCGTAGCGCTCGACGGCCGAACGAATCGAGCTCTCCGAACCGTGCAGGGCGCATACGCAACCGAGCAAATTGGGAAAGCTCTTGAGATAGCCGGATTTCTCCAGCTGCGTACGGCTCATCACCGGCGGGAAGCGCATGATTTCCGCCTGCGGGTCGCGCTGACGCGTAATATATTGCTCGAGCCGCTCGACCAAATCCACGTACAGCGCGGTGCGCGCATAGACGCCGTCGACGCCCATCGGCCTGAAGAGCCGATCGGCTAGATGCGCTAACGGGTATGACGAGGCGCTATCCGGCGGCACGGCAGGGTCAGCCACTGATCGAGACGGGCAGCGGCGTCATCAGCGATGTCGTCGCGAGGTTCGTCAGGATGCGGTCGTTGCTGATCATGATCGGCGCGGAAAGCACGTCGCGCAGCAATCGGCCGATCGTAAACTCGGTGTCGTTGCGATATCCCGAGAGGCCGCAGGCCCGCAGCGATGTCAGTACCGTGGTTACCGCAAGTTCGGACACCTGCACCTTGGTCAGGGTAATCATCGCCTGGAATTCCAACGCAGAGATCGCCTTTTCATCCGACATGACCGATTCATAGCTGCGCAAGCTGGTCGCGAGCACGCCGCGCAGCATACGCAAGGTCGATACCGCCTGGGTGAAATGCGCGGCGCCGGGCGGCGTCTGGCCGTTCGACTGGCGCACCACATGCCGCACGAACGCCTGCGCCTTGGCGGCCGCGGCGGCCGCGATTCCGGCCCAGACCGAACCCCAGAGCAAGTGGGCAAAGGGCACCATGGTCTGAGCGTGAATTCTCTCGTAGGGTTCGGGCAGGATTTGTCCGGCCGCGGCGCGCGCGCGCAGCGTGAAGCCTTCGCTATGCGTTCCGCGCATGCCGAGAGTGTCCCAGACCTGCAGCCTTTCGAGGGTGTAGTCGGACTTCAGCAGGACCAACAGAACTTGGTCATTGCCCGGTGCATCGGCGGCCCGGCGTGCGGTGGTAACGATGCCGTCCGCTTCCACCGCATAGGAAATAACCGTCGCCTTGCGTTCGAGGGTGATCTGCGCGCCATCGTGCTCGACCGCGGCCTCGCTGGAACGGACGTTACCGCCGGCCTGACCTTCGGTGGTCGATGAGGCCATGAGCAATTGCTCCGCGACGATACGCTGCAGAATGCGCTCATGGGCGGCATTGTTCTTGAAGTGGCGCACGATGCAGGCGATCTTGATTTGATGCATCGCATAAATCAGTGCCGTGGAAGAGCAGGACTGGCCAAGGATGTAGCAAACATCGGCAATTTCGCCGATCGTCGCGCCTTCGCCGTCCAGGGACTGTGGGACCTGGATGCCGAGCAGGCGCTGCTTGCGAAGTTCCGCGAAAGCCTCGCTCGGAAAGCGTGCTTCGGCATCGACCGCGGCAGCGTTGGCCCGGGCCACCTCGGCGGCAGCGCGCGCACGGGCGGTCAGGTCGCTTTGGCGGGCACTTGGAATACGGGTACCAGGAAGTCGGTGCGTCTCGATTGCCATTTGAAACTAGCCTAGAGGGCCTGTAATCGGCCGATTATGCGGGGACATCGGAACCCGGACAATAACTCGCCCAGAAATATATTGTTACTTAGTGATACTCGACTCATTTTAAAAACATATGTCAAACCCCCATCGTATTCCGTATCCTGCGCTACACGGTATTATCGGCGCTGGTTTTTCGGGAGAGTGCCCTGGTGGATCCGCAGGTGCAGGAAGGGGTGAGCGACCGGCTAATTTCGCTGGTCCGAGCCGTTTTAGGGGCTGGGGGCGTCGTTCCAAACCCGTTTCCGATGGACGCTCAACTGAGCGATCTTGGCATTAGCTCGCTGAAGATGGTGAACCTCATGCTCGCCGTCGAGGTGGAGTTCGATATCGCCATCGCCCAGGGGGATATCACGCCCGAGAACTTCCATTCGGTGCGGTCGATTGAGATGCTGGTTGACCGCACGCTGGCGCAACGCGCTTAGAAGGGCTCCGCGGGAAGCTGATTGAGCGCAGCGACCAGCGCCTCCACGTCGGCCATGCTGGTTTCGCCATTGGTTGCGCAGATCCGCACCACATCCTGGCCCTCGAAGGTGGTCGGCGCGACCCAGGCTCTTCCGGACGCCACCACGCGACGCACCAGGGCCCGCACGTCGCCCAGGGCGGCCGGGGGAACGGCATCCAGAACCGCCAGGGATGAGTCGTTGACGATGTGCCACCCTGAGGCGATCAGCCGCTCTTTGACGCGTTCGATCACTTCGACCCCGCGTTCGACGTGCGCGCCGAGACCCTCCCAACCGGCAGCGGCCAGGGCCAGGAAAAGGCGCAATCCCAAAAAACGCCGCGACCACTGGACGCTGTTCAAATAGGGGTCGACCCCTGAAATGCTGGACGGCATGAAGCTCGTCGAGGCGTGAAAGGCTTCGGACAAGAGGTCCGCCCGGCACGAGATGAAAACAGCGCATCCCATGGTTGTCGCGAGCCATTTGTGCGCATCGATGGTAATCGAGTCGGCCCGCTCGATGCCGGCAAGCAGACCGCGTAGTCGATTCGACGCCAGTGCGGCTCCGCCCCAAGCCGCGTCAACATGCAGCCAGAGTGCCTGTTGTTTCGCGATATCCGCGCAGGCATGCAGCGGGTCGATCATGCCCGCGCCCGTAGTTCCGGCCGTGGCAACGATCATCACCGGAACCGCTCCCGCGGCGCGGTCTGCTGTGATTGCCCGCCGCAGTGCTTCGGGGTCCAGCCGGCCGCGGCCATCGGTGTCCACCAGGCGCAGCGCGCTGCGCCCCACGCCGGCTTGATGCGCAATTTTCAGCCATGCAATGTGGCAGTCCCGCGACGTGTAAAACTTCACGGGGCCGGCGAAGGCGCGAACACCGTCGGCAGAAAAATTAGGATGAGCCGCCGTCAGCGCGCAGATCAGCGCCGTGTAGTTCGCCTCGGATCCGCCCGTGGCAAAGTGTCCGGTCGCATCGTCGCCGAATGCCGCACGTTGCGCGACCGCCCGTATCACATGGCTTTCCAAGGCCACCGGCACGGGGGAGGATGCGGAACTCGCAAGTTGCGGATTGAATGATGCGGCGAGACGATCCGCACATTGCGCGGGGAAATTGGCGCCGGGATTGAAGAGCCCAAAATAGCGGGGGTTCGACATTTGCACAATGCCATGTTCCAGACGCTCGATCGCCCATCGCAATGCATCTTCGAGCGGCTGCGGCTCGGCGAAATCGAAACGCTCGAGCTCGGCGCGGAATTGCTGCATGTCGATGGTGGGTGTGACCGGGCCGGCCTGGACGCGCCGTCGTGCCGCCTGCAGCTCGAGGGTCAACCAGTCTTCGATCCGCGCGCGGTCCGCCGGATTTGGAAACAACGCCGGGACCGCGCCCGGCAGGGACGTGGGATTCAAGCCGCGGCGCCGAGTGCTTGGTCCAGATCGGCGAGGATGTCATCGATGTGTTCGATGCCGACGCTCAGGCGAATACTCCCCGGGCCCACGCCCGCGGCCAATTGCTCCTCGGGAGTCATTTGCCGATGAGTCGTCGATGCGGGATGGCAGGCCAGCGACTTGGCATCGCCTAAATTGACCAGGCGCTTGAACAACTTGAGTGCATTGTAGAAACGCATGCCCGCCTCAAAGCCGCCGTTTATTTCAAAGGTCATCAGCGAACAGGCTTTTCCGCCCAGGTATTTCTGCACCAAGTGGTGGTAGGGATTGTCGGTAAAGCCGGCAAAATTCACCGCTTCAACCCGTGGATCGGCACGCAGGAATTCGGCAACCTTGAGCGCATTCTCGACGTGGCGTTCGACACGCAAGGCCACCGTCTCGATGCCCTGTAATATCAGGAAGGCATTCATCGGCGACAGCACTGCCCCCATGGTGCGCTGGTAGACGCTGCGGCAGCGGCCGATGAACGCGGCCGCACCGTAGTGATCCGTGTAAACCAGGCCGTGATACGACTCATCCGGTTGCGTGAACATGGGATAGCGGGCCGCATGTGCGGTCCATGAAAAGCTTCCGCAGTCGACGATGATGCCGCCCAAGGTGGTGCCGTGACCGCCCATGAATTTTGTCAAAGAGTGAATAACGATGTCCGCGCCGTATTCGACCGGCCGCACCAACATGGGCGTCGCCACGGTATTGTCGACGATCAACGGCATGCGGTGGCGATGCGCGACCGCAGCCAGCGCTTCGAGATCGCAGACATTGCCGGCTGGATTGCCGACCGTCTCGCAAAATATCGCGCGGGTGTTGTCGTCGATGAGCGCTTCAAGATCGGCGGCGCGGTCGGACTTCGCAAACCGCACCTGGATCCCCATTTTCGGCAGGATATGCGCGAATAAGGTATAGGTCGTGCCGTAGAGTTGCGGCACCGAAATCAGATTGCGTCCCGCCTCCAATGCATTCATCGACGCGTAGAACAGCGCGGTCTGCCCGGAGGCCACGCTGAGCGCGCCAACGCCGCCTTCCAGCTCCGTCACCCGTTGCTCGAGCACGTCGGTGGTCGGATTGGCGATCCGCGTATACCGGTATCCCGGAACCTCCAGGTTGAACAGAGCGGCGCCGTGCTCAGCGCTGTCGAAGGAATAAGCCGCCGTTTGGTAAATCGGAACCGCAACGGCCTTGGTCGTGGGGTCGCAGTCGTAGCCCCCGTGAATTGCGATGGTTTCCCGCTTCATGCTCGTGAATTGAGGTTATTTAGGATGCGCCAGTGTATCTCGAACGATGCAGGTAGTCGTGGTATGGTTCGCCAATTCCCAAGATGATTGTTAAATGACCATTTCGATGCAGGCCGGCGAGGCCGATGCAAAATTCGCGCGCGACGCCTGGCTCCGGGCGCTGGCAAAGACCGCGACGATCGGCGAACGCGGCATTACGCTTCCCACGCTGATCGACCGCCTGGCCGGACAATTCAACGCCTCGCCCGCGCTCATTTCCCCTGAAGCCTCCATGACCTACGGTCAGCTGGGATTTCGCTGCAATCAATATTCCCGTTGGGCCCTCGCGCGCGATCTAAGCGGCGGTGATGCCGTAGCGCTGCTGATGCCGAACTGCGCGGAGTATCTGGCGGTATGGCTGGGCTTGACGCGCGTCGGCGTCGTGGTGGCGTTGATCAATTCGCAACTCGGCGGCGATGTGCTGGCGCATTCGATAAACATCGCGGCGCCGAAGTATCTGATCGTGAGCGCCGATCTTGCGCCGCGCGTGGCCGCAATCCGCGCGCGCCTGCCCGCCGCGCTCGCCTGCCGAGTATTCGGATCCAGTCCGGGGTTCTCGTCCCTGGAAGAAGAGATTGCGACTCTGCCGGGCGACTCGCTGCAATCCTCGGAGCGCGAACCTCCCGCGATTGATGCCACCGCGCTCTATATCTACACCTCCGGCACCACCGGTTTGCCGAAGGCAGCCAAGGTCAGTCACTACCGCCTGATGCAGTGGAGTCACTGGTTCGCCGGCATGATGGACACCAAACCGGAAGATCGCATGTTCAACTGTCTGCCGCTGTATCACAGCGTCGGCGGCGTGGTCGCCACGTTTGCCACGCTGGTCAATGGCGGCGCGGTGGTGATCCGTCCGCGCTTTTCGGCCACTGACTTTTGGCGCGACGTGCGCGACGAGCGCTGCACGCTGTTTCAGTATATCGGCGAATTATGCCGCTACCTGGTCAACACGCCTTACCAACCCGTCGAGAGCCAACATGCGTTGAGAATCGCCTGCGGCAATGGTTTGCGGCCGGAGGTCTGGGTGCCGTTCCAAACCCGCTTTGGAATTCCCCGAATCCTGGAGTACTACGCATCGACGGAGGGGAATTTCTCGTTGTACAACTGTGAGGGACAGCCGGGCGCGATCGGACGCATACCCGCATTTTTGGCAAATCGCTTGCCTGTGGCATTGCTGCGATTCGATGTCGAAAAATCGGAACCGGCCCGGAACGCCGCCGGCTTATGCGAGCGCTGCGCGCCAAACGAAATTGGCGAAGCCGTCGGACTGATGCCCCTCGGCGGCGAGCGTGCCGGCCGATTCGAAGGCTATGCGGATGCCGAGGCGTCGAATCGCAAGGTATTGCGTAATGTTTTCAAAGAAGGGGATTCCTGGTATCGCACGGGGGACCTGATGCGCCGCGATGAACGCGGCTTTTACTACTTCGTCGATCGCGTCGGGGAAACCTATCGCTGGAAAGGCGAGAACGTGTCGACCGCAGAAGTTTTGACGGCCCTCACGGCAAGCCGCGGCGTCATCGAAGGGGTGGTCTACGGGGTCAGCGTGCCGGGGGCAGACGGCCGCGCGGGCACCGCTGCCTTGGTGGTGAATTCGGATTTCGATCTCGCCGCGTTTCGCGCGGAAGTCGCCTTGCGCCTGCCGCCCTATGCGCGACCGGTGTTTCTGCGGATCCTCCCGACGCTGGAGGCCACGGGCACGTTCAAGCCGCGCAAGCAGGATCTCGTGCAGGCGGGATTCGATCCCCAGCAAATCAAGGATCCCTTGTACTTCGACGATGCGCGATCGCAGCGCTACGTTGCGCTCGATGCCGAGCTGTACGCGGCAATCCTGAGCGGTGCCGTCAGAGTTTAGTCGCTTCGCCCGGGCGGCAGGGACGCCAGGTAGGCTGCAATCGCCAGCATTTCATCGACGCGCAATCGGGCTGCCACGGCTTGCATCGGCGCGGCGAGGCCGCCACGCCGCTCGCCGCTTTGATAATTCCAAAGTTGGCGCACCAGATACGTGGGTGGCCGTCCCGCGAGAGGCGGGATGCCGGCGAGCCCGTTGAGCTTCTTGCCGTGACAGGCGGTGCAGGCGAGTATCCGATCGTCTGCCGCCGCGACCAAACGTTTTCCCGCGGCGAGACTGCCTCTGGGCACATACGCGACGAATCCCGAATGCGCGTTGCGTTCGCGCAGCCCGGATTCGCTTTCCGACAGCTCGACGATGCGTTTGCCGAGTCGTTCGGTGCCGTGGTCCGCGAGCGCCGTGCGCATCAAGGAATCCGGATCGACCACGGACCTGGGCACCCATTCTGCTTCGCGCACGGAAATCCACCGCCGCGGCGCAAGCGCGGAATAATACGCGGCGGCGGCGCGCACTTGCTCATCGGTGTAGCTTGATTTCAGCACCGTGAGCAGCTGCTCGGCACGGGGGCCGCCGACATTGATGTGCCGCTCGCCGCTGCGAAACCCGGCAAATTGCCTGACGATGTACTCGGCCGGAAGTCCCGCGAGCGATGCGGATTCAACATGCCCGGCGCCGTTCGGCAAATGGCACAGCGCGCAAGGCAGAAGCGGTGCTTTTCTGTCGGCCTCAGGAGGCGATCCGTGCGCCACCACCGCCGGCATGGGAGGGTGCTCATCGGGATACCAATCCGGTGGATTGAGAACGTCGACCGCCTGCGCTTCGACCGCCTGTCCCTCGACCACCGGCGCCGTAGACGGAGTCGGAGTCGGGGCTTTTGGTGCGGCTGCATCGGGCACAAAAAAAGCCCACTCAGGACGGCGCGATTCTGCAAGGCACGGGCTTGACGCGGCCAGTGCGAGCAGCGCTGTTGCCAGGCGCTGTATCAGGCGCGTTCTAGGTCGGCGCGGACTCGCTGAGTTGCGCAAGGGCGTTCGAGATGGGTATTTGCACGATGAGCATGGTACCGCCTGATGACGGACTTCTCACGTCCAAACGCCCTCCGAGCGCGCGCGCGCGATGTCGCATGGAGGCCAGCCCGTGCGAACCGATCGCCGTGAATTGGCCTATCGGCATGCCGATGCCATCATCGGCAATGCGCATCAGCAGCGTCTCGTCATCCATTCCCAAGCTGATGTCGGCGGTTTTGGCCCGGGAGTGCTTGACGATGTTGCTGAACGCTTCCTGTGCGATGCGAAACAGTGCGATGGAAGCCTCCGATTTGAAGCGCGGCTCTTCATCGGGATAGGACTCGATGCATCCGAGGCCGGCGCGGGCGCAGGTCTCCTTCAATTGCCAGCGCAGCGCCGCGAACAGTCCCACGTTGTCGAGAAGCGTGGGGCGCAGTTCCTCGATGATGCGGCGTTTCAAATCGACGCCGGCCGACAGATTTTGCTGCACCCGGTTGAGCCGTTGTTTCAGGTCCGAATGGTCGCTCGCCAAGTGCTGCTCAGCCCAGGAAATATCCATGCGCGCGCCGACGAGCAACCCGCCGAGCTCATCGTGTAATTCGCGCGCCAGACTGGCCTTCTCGCGTTCGGCAACATTTTGCAGATGAGTCGAGAGTTCGACCAGCTCACGGGTCCGCGCTTCGACCTCGCGCTCCAGCTTGAGCTTCTCGTCGCGCAGCTCTGCGTTCAGCGCAGTTCGACGCCGCATGTCCAGATACACCAGCCGCGTCGCCACGCCGACCAGCAGCATATTGAAAATCGTGGCCGCGAGGGTTATCCAGCGGCTCAACGCCAGGGAATTCTCCCAATGCGCGGCGGCCTCATGGTGTTCAACGCCTTCGCGATCTCTCAAGCGATCCAAAATGTCCGAGATGGTCACACCGATGTCGGTTCCCACGCTGGTCTTCACCAGCGCCACCGCCGCCGCGGTTCCCTGGGTTTTCTGGATCGTGAAGATCATCGAGAGATCCGCCAGCCTCTTGCCGATCAGGACCTGCAGGTCGCGCACGCTGCCGAGATTCAAATCCGAGCCGGCATACGCATCCCGGAGGTTCTCGAGTCGCGGCTCCACCTCCCCCACAACCCGGTCGTATGTCTGGACGTAACGCACGTCGCCCGTCAGCAAAAATGCGCGTTGTGCGCCCACGGATCTGGCAAGCGAATTCTGCAGCTCATCAATGCTGTGCTCGCGAGCCGCGGACTTCTGCAGGCGCTCGCCTGCCTCGCGCAGCCGCGCCTGCCCCTCGCCGGTGACGAAGAACAACGCCGCCAGGAAGGAAATGATGAGAAACGGCGGTATGGCGACGTACCAGCGTCCCAAGCCGTCCAATGCGTCACTTAAGACATTGACGCGAATCATTTTGTCAATAAAAGCGTTCACTTGTCCTTTGTCGCAGCAAGATTTGTTGCAATGCCCTCCGTAGCATTGCGACATGTTACCTGCGGCATGGCAAGCAGCGGCGATAAAATAAAGGGAAACTTCGGGAAGGCGAGGAAGCGGATGACGGCCCGCGGGTTCCACGGGGCGTCGCATTGTAAGGTTTACTAGAATGTTCTCAGGCTGATCGTGTCCGTCACGTCGTCCACCGCAAAGGCAACCGGGACGGCGACGATCGGCACGCACGTCTTGCCTTGCATCCAGACGGCGAAATCCTGCAGCGGCATCGGTTTCGCGTGGAAGTACCCCTGTGAGATATCGCAGCCGAAGTCGCGCAAGCGCTTGGCTGCCGCCGCGCTCTCAATGCCCTCGGCAACCACCTTGAGCCCAAGGCCGTGGCCCATATCGATTGCCGAGCGCACCACGGTGGCGAATTCCGGATCGGACTCCAGGCTTTGAATGAAGCTGCGGTCGATTTTCATTTCATCGACCGGCATGCGCGCAAGATGGCTCAAGGAGGAATAGCCGGTGCCAAAATCATCGATCGACAAACTCACCCCCAATGCGGCAAGGGCTTCCAGCATCAGCAACGCGCGCCTCGGATCTTCGATGAAACCCGTCTCGGTCAGCTCCAAAGTGAGCAGCGATGGCGGCAATTGATGGCGGCTCAGAAGCGAGGCGACGCGGGAATCGAATCGCGAGTCGCCGATATCCTCCGAGCTGATGTTCACGGCCAGGTTCAGCGCGAGGCCCGCGCGATGCCATTCCGCGGCTTGTGCCATGGAATGGTCAAGCGTCCAGCGCGTCAGCCACCGGATGAATCCGGTCTGTTCGGCAAAGGGGATGAAGTCCGCGGGCATCAGCAAGCCGCGCGTCGGATGCTGCCAGCGAAGCAGAACCTCGGCTCCCGCCACACGGCCGCCGCGTAACTCGATCTTGGGCTGAAAGTACAGGCGCAATTCGTCGTGCTCGACGGCGTGGCGCAGCTCTCCCAACAACGAAAGCTGGTCCCGCGCCGCCGGTTTGAGCGCCTCTTTGTAAATGGCCAACGCGCGCTTCTCGCGCCGCGCGCAATCCAGGGCCAAGTCCGCGCAACGCATCAACTCTTGCGGGGCGGTCTCCGCATCGGCGAGCGCCAAGCCCAACGTCGCACTGATATCGATGGGCTGTGCCTCGACGATCACGGGTTCCGCGAGCGCCAGCAGCAAAGAGGTTCCCCAGGCGTGCAGGCCTTCGCGGTCGGCGAGCCGGGTAAACGCGGCGAATTGATCCGCCGCAAGGCGGGCAACCGCCGACCGCACCGACGGCACGGCTGCGATGCGCGCGGCGATTTCGGTGAGTACCGCATCGCCGACCGAGTATCCCAGGTGTTCATTGATGCGCCGGAATCGGTGCAGATTGATGACCGCAACCCCGATGGGCGCGCCTGCGGCCTCGCGCAGCGCCTCGCCCAACGCCGAGCCGAATGCGGTGCGATTCATCAATCCCGTGAGCGAATCTTGGTACGCCAGGCGCCTGATGGATTGATCCCGCGTCTGCACCGCGGTCTGCATGAGATGCAATCCTTCCGCGAGTACGCCCAGCTCGTCGCCGCGCTGCACGTTGCGCTCCGCGTCATAGGTACCGGCACGCATGCGATCGACCACTTTGGTGAGATCTTGCAGAGGGCGCGTGATGTTGCGGGCCAGCCAGAATGCGGCCAGGGCAAAGGCGACCAGGCTCACCGCCCCAATCAGGAACAGGACCTTGGTGAGCCGCTCGAAGGGTGCGCGTGCGTCGGCCAGTGACCGCGATAGCACGGCGACGATCTCGCTGTTGCCGGTCTTTGACAGCTCGATTCGGCGCGTGACCACGTCGGTGGTCCGCAGGCTGCCGTCAGGCAAGGTGCTGATGACGTTCTCCCAGCGGCCATCCGTGCCGACGGACAGCGTCACGGCAAGACCCGTGACGTTCGCCAATTCGCGCGCGGCCTTGTTGTCGAACTCGAATCCCATGGCGATCCACGCCACCGGCAGCGGGCTGCGTACGGCCACCGTCACTATTTGGTAAATACGTCCTTTTTCGACCATCATTCCCGCGGCGCTGTCGGCGGATCCCGAGGCTTCTTGAAGCGCCGCAATCGGGAAGGGGGCGCCGGCCGAAAGATGGGTGCCCGATGCGGCGATCACATTGCCGTCAAGCGAGGTGAGCACAACCATCGCCGCGCCGATGCGTTCGCCGCTATTTTCCAAGGCGGAGGCCAATGTGTCGGTATCGCGCGCGGCCACCGCTTCACGGAATCCATAGTCGGCCGAGACCGCCTGCGCGGCCTGCGTCAGCTGCCGGCGATTGCTTTCCAGCAGGCGCGAGAACACCAACGCGCCGACGTCGAGTTGGCGCTGAACTTCCCTGCCGGCGCTATCCCGGTTGGTCGCCAGCACCGCGCCGAGCGCAGCCGCCAGTACCGCCGTCAGCAGCAGCAGGAAAGTTACGGCAATTCGGGTACGCAGCGCCAACGCCTTTTGCTCCCACAGCTGACTCGGAGGCTACAAAGCTTAGGTTAAACGGCCGTCCATAGCGGGGCTGTGCGCTTGAACACAATATGCTGTAGGGGCGGGGCGGCGGCACACGTGACCCAAGTCTCACATCGCATACACTAAGCCATGCCCATCGTTCGGCTCGACAAAGTCTCCCTCAGCTTCGGCCTGAAACCCTTGCTCGACAACGTCAATCTGCAGCTGCGCAGAGGCGAACGCGTCTGTTTGCTCGGCCGCAATGGCGAAGGCAAATCGTCGCTCCTGCAGGTGATCGGCAAGACTCTGTTGCCCGATAGCGGTGAGGTGTGGGTCCGACCCGGCGCACGGGTCGCGAGCCTGGCGCAGGAGGTTTCGTCGGGAAGCGAGGCCGCTGTCAGGGACATCGTGCTGGGCGGCGTTCAGCGCACGACCCAGGACGAAGAATGGCGGGCCGAGCTGCAAGCCGAACAAGTGATTTCGCGTCTCGAACTCACGGCTGACGCGCTGATGAGCACGCTCTCCGGCGGCTGGCGCCGGCGCGTCATGCTGGGCCGCGCGCTGGTCGCCGCACCCGACGTTTTGCTGCTGGATGAGCCGACGAACCACCTGGATATCGAGGCCATCACCTGGCTCGAGAACATGATGTTGGAATATGCCGGCGCCCTGTTCTTCGTCAGCCACGATCGCGCGTTTGTGCGCCGCTTGGCAACCAAAATTATGGAACTCGATCGCGGACAGTTGCGGGTCTGGCCCGGCGGCTACGACGACTACGTCCGGCAAAAGCAGGCGGCGCTGGAGGTTGAGGCCAAACACGCGGCGCTGTTCGACAAGAAACTGGCGCAGGAAGAAGTGTGGATCCGGCAAGGCGTGGAAGCGCGGCGCACACGCAACGAGGGCAGGGTTCGCGCGCTCGAGCAACTGAGAATCGAGCGCCGCCAGCGGCGCGAGCGCTTGGGCAGCGTGGAGCTGCGCGCGCAAGATGCGGCGCCGTCCGGCAAGTTGGTGTTCGAGGCGCAAGATGTCACGCACCGCTTCGGCGCAGCCGCGCTTATCAGCGGCTTCTCGGCGCGTATTCTGCGCGGCGATCGCATCGGCATCGTTGGACCCAATGGCTGCGGCAAGAGCACGTTGATCAAGTTGTTGGTGGGCGAGCTGGAGCCAACAGCCGGATCAATCCGGCGCGGCACCAATCTGTTGCCGGCTTATTTTGATCAGCAGCGCGAGCAGCTGAATCCGGCCGCATCCATCGCCGACAATGTGACCGGCGGCAGCGGCGACACCGTGACCATCGATGGCCGGGCACGGCACGTATCGGGCTACCTTCGGGATTTCCTGTTTCCGCCAGAACGGTTGAATGCGCCGGTGAGCATGTTGTCAGGCGGAGAGCGCAATCGCTTGCTGCTGGCGCGTCTATTTGCCCGTCCCAGCAATCTGTTGATCATGGATGAGCCGACCAATGATCTTGACGCGGAAACCTTGGAACTGCTCGAAGAGCTGGTGGCGGACTACGCCGGAACCCTGTTGCTGGTGAGTCACGACCGCGCGTTTCTCGACAATGTCGTCACCAGCACGCTGGTGTTCGAAGGCGCAGGTCAAATTAATGAATACGTGGGTGGTTATTCGGATTGGCTGAGGCAGCGAAAAACCGCCGTCGACACTCCAGCGGCCGCCGCGCCCAAGATCGCCGCGCCCAAGAGCGCGCCGAAGGTGCGGCGCCTCTCATATAACGAGCAGCGCGAGCTCGCACAATTGCCCGGGAAAATTCAGCACCTCGAAGCCGAGCAGGCGGACCTGAACGCTTTGATCAGCGATCCCAAGGTGTTCCAGCGTGGCAGTGAGGGCAGCGAAGCGCTGCAGCGCCTGCAAGTCCTGGCGGAGGAACTCGAGCATGCGTATGCGCGTTGGGATGCGCTCGACAAAGTCAGCAACGCTTAGCGGTGTGAGCAACGTCCGCCTAACGGCGCGGACGGCCGCGACCCAGTAGATCGCTGGGATTGGGAAGAGCCGCACCCGCGGCATCGGGGATGACCAGGGAGGAGGCTTGCTCGCGGCGCATCTCCTGCAGTTCGCGCATGGTTTGACGGACGGCTTCCTCGGCAGCGGCGCCGAATTTTTCCACGGCCGCCGCCAACGTGGCGGCCTCGAGTTCGAAACTGATCGGCACTGCGCCCATGGGCGTCATCACCTGCGCCTGTCCTACAAATATTACGGGACGCGCGGCATCCGCGCTGCCCTCGGCGGTCACGGGCGTCAATCTGCGGATGGTGCCGACTTTCCGATCGGTAAAAACTTCCTCGCGATAGACCTGCGATGCATCCATTGTCGCCTGTCGGCCCTCGTTGGCGGAACTCATCAGCATGTACCCCTTTAAAGTCGATTCGAAAGCGGCAACGGTAGCAGTTTTCTGCGTTGTCTTGGAGGCCTGATACGATATCGGGCTTGGCACACGCGAGCACAGCACCGAAGCTTTCCATTTGGAGCACTATCCTGGGAGTCGCTCTCCTGGGGGTGGCCGTGTTCGTGCTGCATCACCTGCTGGGCAAGTACCACTGGCGGGACATTCTCGAGCGCGTTCAAGCAATTTCGAACACAAAACTGCTGCGCGCGGCATTTTTCACCTGCGCCGGGTACGGTTGCCTGACGCTGTACGATGCGCTCGCCGTTCGTTTCGCCGGCGCACGGGTGCCTTACCCGCGCGTGGCGCTCATTTCGTTCATGGGCTACGCCATCGGCCACAACGTGGGGTTGAATTCTATCAGCGGCGGTGCCGTTCGCTATCGCGCCTATACCGCGCTGGGGCTGAGCGCCAAGCAGATCGCCACCATCATCGCATTCGGTACGCTCACCTTCTTTCTGGGTGCGAGCGTGTTGCTCGGCTTGTCGCTGCTGTCGAATGCCGGTATGTCCGGATCGGTGCTGCACGTGCATTCCTGGCTGGCGCTCGCCCTCGGCGGCGCGTTGCTGGCCGGAGTAGGCGCCTATCTGTGGCTGGTTTGCACGCGCCACGCGCCGTTGAAATTTCGCAGCTTTGAAATCCCTGTGCCGAAGCCGCGCGTCGCCTTTGCTCAGATCGGCATCAGCTGCGTCGACATGCTGTGCGCGAGCAGTGTCCTCTACGTGTTGCTGCCGCGTGAAGCGGCGATCGGCTTCGCCGCGTTTGCCGGCGTGTACCTCATAGCGCTCGCCGCCGGCGCCGTCAGCAACGTTCCAGGCGGCATCGGTGTGTTCGAGTTCGTGTTGCTGCTGCTGATGCCGTCGGTGCCGAAGGACCGCCTATTGGGCGCCCTGATCGCCTATCGCGCCATCTATTATTTCGCGCCTTTCGGCATTGCGCTGGTGCTCCTGGGTGCGCACGAGGCCTGGATTCATCGCGCGCCGGTGGTGCGTCTGGTGCGCGTGGTGCGAACCTTCTTGATCGCGGTGACGCCTCAGGCGATCGCCATCGCGGTGTTTCTCGCCGGCGCCGTACTGTTGTTCTCCGGCGCGACTCCCGGCCTGGGCAATCGCCTCGCGCTGCTGCGCGACTTCGTGCCGCTGTCGGTCCTGGAACTGTCGCATCTGCTCGGCAGCGCGGTGGGCGTGGGGTTGCTCATCATTGCGCATGGACTGTACCGGCGCCTGCACACCGCATGGTGGATCACGATTTGGCTCTTGTGTGCCGGTATCTTGCTCTCGTTGCTCAAGGGCTTCGACTACGAGGAGGCCACGATCTTGAGTGTTGTGGTCATCCTGCTCGCATCCGCGCGCACGCGCTTCCAGCGCCGCGCGTCGCTGCTCGAACAGCACTATTCGAGCGCGTGGATCGTGGCCTTTTTTCTGGTGCTGTTGGCCTCTGGGTGGCTGGTGCTTTTCGCCTATCGGCACGTGCCCTACGACAAGGAACTGTGGTGGGAATTTGCCTTTCACGCCTCGGCGCCGCGCAGCCTGCGCGCCTCGCTGCTCGCCGTCATGGTCGGTGCCGCCTACGGCCTGTGGCGCGTGTTGCGGCCTGCGCCGCCGCGATTCTCGGCGCCCACGAGTGCGGACCTGGAGTGCGTGGAGCAGCTCATCGCCAAAGGCCAGGACACGACCGCCAATCTTGCGCTGTCGGGCGATAAGAATTTACTGTTCAACAAAGATCGCACGGCATGCATCATGTTTCAATCGTCAGGCAGCAGCTGGGTGGCGATGGGCGATCCCATTGGGCCGCCGGAGCTCGGCGAGGAACTGGCATGGGAGTTTCTGGAGGACTGCGACGGCATGGCGGTCTCGCCGGTGTTCTACCAGGTGACCCCCGAGCGCCTGCCGCTATATGTGGACTTGGGTTTGAACTTGAGCAAGCTGGGCGAGGAGGCGAGAGTGCCGCTCGAATCCTTTTCCCTGGAAGGCGCGGCCCGCGCAGATCTGCGCCAGGCGCATCGCCGCGCCAACCGCGACGCTGCCACATTTGAAATGGTGGCACGCGGCGACGTGCCTCCCTTGCTGCCGCAACTGCGCGCGGTATCGGATGCCTGGCTCGCCGCAAAGAACACTGCCGAGAAGCGCTTTTCCCTCGGATTCTTCGACGAGCGCTACATCTCGCATTTCGATGTGGGTGTGGTTCGCCATCAGGGAGCCGTGGTCGCGTTCGCCAACCTATGGCGCGGCGGTACGACCGAACTATCGGTGGACCTCATGCGCTACAACGAAGCGGCGCCGAAAGGCGTCGTCGACTACATGCTGATCGAATGCATGCTGTGGGGCAGGGCCCAGGGTTTCCGCTGGTTCAATCTCGGGATGGCGCCGCTCTCGGGCTTGGAGGAACACGCGTTGGCGCCGACTTGGCACAAGCTCGGACGCATGGTGCAGCGCTACGGCGAAACATTTTATAACTTCGAAGGCTTGCGAAAATTCAAGGAGAAGTTCGACCCCGTGTGGCGTCCGCGCTATCTGGCCGCGCCGGACGGCCTGGCAATGGCGGGCGCAGTGCTGGATGTCACCGCACTGATATCCGGGGGCGTGCGCAACGTTCTGCGCAAGTGAACGGTCCGCGCAGCCGGGGCTTGGAGCCTGGCGCCTAAGTGAACTGCGCCTCGATCTTCTGCGCGACCTCGCGCATCTTCGGCAGAAATTGTTCCACCGCGGCTCGCAACGGCACCGCGGTTGCCGCATAGCGAACCGTAACGGTTGCGAGAATCCGATCCTTGGCGCGAACCGGAATGGCCAGGCTGGTTTCTTCCGAAATGCGGCGCGCGCGATGGGCCATACCGAACCCCTGAGTGCGCGTTTCGTTCAGCAGCCGTTCGACCTCGATGCGGTTGCGGGCCAGCCGGTCCTCGGGCGACGACGAGCGGGCCAAGAGTTCCAGCAACGCGTCGCGCTGCTGTGCCGAGCAGAACGCCAAATACGCGCGTCCGGCAGCCGAGGCCAGCATCGGCACCCGGACTCCGGCGCTGTACTGCTCCAAAGCTAGAGGACTTTGCCGGTCCGTCGTCTCCCGGATCATCATGGCCGAGCCGGACGGCGTGGCTATGGCCACCGGCCAAACAATCTGGGAGCCCAAGGTTGCGAGCAGCGGTTTGGCGATGTGCGCCACCAACGCCTCATCATCGAAGCCGTCCGACAGGGCGCGCACCATGATCGTAGGCCGGTAGCAGTCGTCGTGCGCATCGCGATCTACATAGCCAGCCAGACGCAGCGTTTCCAAAATGCGATAGGTGGTCGTGCGCGGCAGGCCCACGGCAGCGGCGAGCGTGTTGATCGCCGCGCGCTCCAGCCGGTTGAGTTCGGTCAATACTTCCAGACCGCGATTCAACGCGCGGATGGGGCGGGTTGAATCTCGGGCGATTTCGGCATGCGATTCTGGGCGTGGATCGGAGTGCGGGGTGACTTGTGCGTGCATCATCGAGAGTGTCCTTCCGGCTCGTAACAATTTCTGTTGAAAAACAATAACATACGCTGCTCGATTCACTTCGGTGTCGACGACGCTGCGGTTGATGTACATAAGTACCATCCGAAGCGAATCTGGTTGCTTGGAGAACCCACCTGCAGGCGCATTCAGTTACAATCCGCGCCGATTTAGCCTGTGGACGAGGAACCGGTTTTACATGTCGGAACAATACGTTGAAACGGTCATCATCGGCGCCGGTCCCGTGGGACTGTTTCAGATCTTCGAGCTGGGACTGCTCGGAATCAGCACTCACATCATCGATTCCTTGGGCCAACCCGGCGGTCAGTGCACGGAGTTGTATCCCGACAAGCCGATCTATGACATTCCCGCCCTGCCCGTGTGCGGCGCCCAGGAATTGATCGATCGATTGCTGGAGCAGGCCAAGCCTTTCAAAGCCACGTTTCATTTGGGCCAGGAGGTCACCGAATTGCGCGTGCTGGGCAATGGTAAGTTTCACATTGCGACCTCCACCGGCACACGCCTCACCGCCGGAGCCGTGGTCATCGCCGGAGGTGTCGGTTCCTTTCAAGCGCGGCGCTTGGGGCTACCGGGAGTGGAGCAGTTCGAAGGCAAAAGTGTCCATTACCGGGTGAAGTCAGCGGGTGATTTTTTCAACCAGGACCTGGTGATCTGCGGCGGCGGGGACTCGGCGTTGGATTGGACGGTCGCGTTCTGCGAGAAGGCGCGCTCGTTGACCCTGGTGCATCGGCGCGCGGAATTTCGCGCGGCGCCGGCCACGGTGGCGCGCATGCGCGACTTGGTGACGGCGGGCAAGATGCAATTTTTGCAAGGCAATGCGGTCGCGCTGCAGAAGGCCAATGAAAAATTGACCGGGCTCGACGTGCAAACCTCGGACGGGCAGATGCGCACGATTCCGGTGGACCATGTGTTTGCATTCTTTGGTCTGCATCCCAAGCTCGGGCCGATTGCCGAGTGGGGCCTGGAGATGGAAAGGAAGGCGCTCAAGGTCGACACCGAGAAATTCCAGACCAGCGTCCCGGGAATCTTCGCCATCGGCGACATCAACTCCTATCCCGGCAAGAAAAAGCTCATTTTGAGCGGCTTTCACGAAGCCGCCCTCACGGCATTTGCGATTCAACACCATCTGTTTCCCGAGAAGCGCCAGTTTCTGCAGTACACGACCACGAGCCCAATCATGCAGAAACGATTGGGCGTGGCCGGCGCGGAATGAGCTGCGGGTACCGATGAATCAGCTGCTCGAGGATTTGATCAAGGTCATGACGCTCGAGCGACTCGAGATCAATTTGTTTCGCGGACAGAGCCGCGACATCGGCAGTCCCCAGGTGTTCGGCGGCCAGGTATTGGGACAGGCATTGGTGGCGGCGACCGCGACGGTGGAAAATCGCGGGGTGCATTCGCTGCATGCCTATTTTTTGCGGCGCGGCGATTTCAATTTACCGATCGTCTACGAGGTCGATCGAGCCTGGGACGGCAAACATTTTGCGACCCGGCGCGTGGTCGCCATTCAAAACGGACAGCAGATCTTCAACATGTCCGCGTCCTTTCAGATCCCGGAGACCGGCTTGGATCACCAGTTTCCGATGCCCGATGTGCCGATGCCGGAAACACTGCCCGATCTTGCGCAGGTTCGCGGCTCGCTGGAGGGCTTGCCACCCGCACTGCTGAAAATACTGGATCAGAAGCGGCCGTTCGAGTTCAAGCCGACCGAGATTCCCAATTTCATGCGTCCGGAAAAGCGGCCGCCGTTCAAGTTCGTGTGGATCCGCGCCGTCGACAAGCTGCCGGATGACGAGGCCCTGCATCGCTGCCTGCTGGCGTATGCATCGGACTTCCAGCTGCTCGATACCGCGCTCAAGCCGCATGCGCTGTCGATGGCCCGCGACAAACTGGTGATCGCCAGCATCGACCATGCCATGTGGTTTCATCGCAGTCTCCGGGTGGACGACTGGCTGCTGTACGCCATGGACAGCCCGAGCGCCTCGGGAGCGCGCGGCTTTACCCGCGGCAGCATATTCGCGCGCGACGGCCGCTTGGTCGCGAGCGTCGCGCAGGAAGGCCTGATACGCGTGATGTCCTGATTTAAGATGTGCCCAAGGAGCGCGCTCCGGTGTTTAAAGCCATTATCATCATCATTGTGGTTGTCGCGGTGTTGCTCGGCGGGCTGCTGGTCCTGCGCAGCAGCCGCAACACCGGCATGCCGAGTGAGGACGTGCTCAAGCGGGCGGCGGATCGTGCGCGTCAGCAGGCGGCCAAGGACGAGGCCGAACGCTAGCGGCCCCGGCTGAAGCTAGCAGCCCCGGCTGAAGCTAGCGGACCCGGCTGGTAACGGTCGAAGCTTCCCATACCTCGCGCGGCAACGTGAACAGGTGGCAGTCCCACCAGCGATTTTTAGCGCGGCGATGCTTGCGATAGACCGCTTCCCAGCGCATGCCGATCTTCTCCAGCACGCGGATTGACGCGGCGTTGTTCACATCGACGGTGGAAATTACCCGCTGCGCGCGCAGTTCGAAAAACGCGGCATCGACCAAGGCCAGTGCAATTTCGGTCGCATAGCCTTTACCCCACTGGTCCGCGCCGAGCATGTAGCCCAAATCCACGACGTTGCTTTCGATCACCGAAAGATCACAGGCGCCAATCAGCTTGCCGGTCGCGATTTCCTCAACGGCCAGTTCAAATCGCGTACGCGGCTGTTCAAGCTGCGACGCCAGCAGTTCCTCGAGATATTCGGCGGTGCTCTCCTCATCGCGAGGTCCGAAAAACAGATAGCGGGTGACACGAGGATCCGACGAATAGGCATGCACGGCTGCAAAGTCCGTGGCGACGAACTCGCGCAGATTCAATCGTGCCGTGCGGACCGGCATTGCTAGGCGAATTTCGGCTAGTTTACGCACAAAACCTTGCCCGGGTTCAAAATACCCTTCGGATCGAGGGCTTCTTTGAGCCTGCGCATGACCGCTATTTCGACGGGGTCAGCGCGGCGCGCGAACTCCTCGGCCTTCAACCTGCCGATGCCGTGCTCGGCGCTGATGCTGCCGCCGAGGCTCTCGACGAGATCGAACATCGCATGTTCGAGCGCATGCGCCCTTCCCAGGAATCTTGCAACGTCCGCCCCGGGCTTTTGACTCAAGTTGAAATGCAAATTGCCGTCCCCTGCATGACCGTAGGAGACCACGTCCCCTTCGGGTGCCAGTTCAAGCGCCAGTGCGCCGCCTTTTTCGATGAGCGTCGGAATGGCGGAGACCGGGACCGACACGTCGTGCTTGATGCTCGCACCGTGCCGCCGCTGCGCCTCCGGCACCGACTCGCGCAATTTCCACATCGCCTGTGCCTGGGCAAGCGAGGTCGCCAGCATGGCGTCTTTGACGGCACCGGCGCCTGCCGCCGCTTCCAGTTCCGCGGTCAACAGCGCGGTCAGATTCTGATTCGGGTTCGGCGAACTCAATTCGATCAGCAAGTACCATGCGCAGCCGAATTCGAGCGGATTGGCGACTCCCGCGACGTGTTGCACCGTCATTGCGACGGCGATACGCGGAATCAACTCGAATGAGGTCACTTGATCGCCCGCGGCGGTGCGCAGCCGTGCCAGCAGATCGAGCGCATGGTGCGGCGAGTCGATGCCGACCAGTGCGGTGGCGGTGTCCGACGGTATTGGGAACAACTTGAGCGAGGCCGCCGTGATAATGCCCAGCGTTCCCTCGGCGCCGATAAACAAGGCTTTCACGTCGTATCCGGTGTTGTCCTTGCGCAGACTCTTCAGCGCCGAGAGCACCCTGCCATCGGCCAGCACCACCTCCAGCCCGAGCACCAGGTCGCGCATCATTCCGTAGCGCAGTACCGCGGTGCCTCCGGCATTGGTGGAGAGGTTGCCGCCGATTTGCGCCGTGCCCTCCGAGCCCAAGCTCAGGGGAAAAAGACGACCGGCCTCGCGTGCCGCGGTTTGCGCGCCGGCCAGCGTGCAGCCGACCTCAACGATCATCGAATAATTGGCGGCGTCGACCTGCCGGATGCGATTCAATCGCTGCATGGACACGACAATTTGGGAGCCACTTTCGTCCGGAGTGGCGCCGCCGCAGTAACTGGTATTGCCGCCATGAGGCACCACCGCGACTTCGTCGCGGCTGCAGATCGCCAGGATCCTCGAGACCTCATCGACGCTGCGCGGGCGAAGCACCAGAGGCGTGGCGCCCTGATAGAGGCGCCTGAAGTCGGTGAGATACGGTGCTATCGCCTCGCTCGACTCCAGAGCATTGCCCGGACCGACCGCCGCCTTGAGTTCCGCGAGGGTCGCAGGACTGGGCGGGCGCGGCATTAGAGCCGTTTGCTCCCGCCGTCGCGGATCGCGGCGGGTACCGGCTTCAAGTCCCAGATCACCCCGAAAAACGCCATCAGCTTCAACAGATAGAACGTGACATCGAACTCCCACCAATAAAAGCCCTGCCGGACGGAGGCGGGATAGTGATGATGATTGTTGTGCCAGCCTTCGCCCAGGGTGATGAGCGCGAGCCACGGGTTATTGCGGCTGGTGTCGCCGGTCTTGTAGCGCTGCCGCCCGAACACATGCGAGAGCGAATTGATCGTGTAGGTTCCATGGTAAACCAGCACGGTCGAAACGAAGAATCCCCAGACCAGCATCTGCCAGCCCGTGGTGTGAAGTCCCGGTGCAACATGTTTCAGGAGCACGCCGAGCAAAAACACACCTATACCTAAGGCCGTGGGGACCGCGACATCGAAGCGATCCAGGAAGCGCAGTTCGGGATACTTCAATAAATCCTTGACTCGCGACAGATCGGCCGCGAAATGCTTATGGGACATGAACCAGCCCATGTGACTCCAGAAGAAGCCATGTTGCACCGGCGAGTGAACATCTTCCGGCTTGTCCGAGTGGACATGGTGATGGCGATGATGAGCTGCCCACCAAATGGGACCGCGCTGCACGGCCGACGCGCCCAACATGCCGAAAATGAATTGGCCGACGCGCGAGGTCTTGAAGGAGCGATGCGAGAAGTAGCGATGATAAAAGCCGGTGATGGCAAACATGCGCAGCACATAAAGCGTGATCGTAACCGCCAGCGCGACCCAGCTGAAGCCGACCCAGATGACGGCGAGACAGACGGCGTGCATCAAGAGAAACGGCAATACCCGGGCCCAGTCGATGCGCCGGCCGGATTCCTTGTGCACGGACTCGGGCGGGCGTGTCGTAAAATCGCTGTTGCCAAACCAGCGTGAGAGTTCACGGCCCACGCGTACGGCGGTGGGGGGCTCGATCGCGATATCATTTTCCGGCGTCATGGTTTCCTTAAGTTTTCAGTGCCGCAATTCGTTCATCCAGCGGCGGATGAGTCATGAATAACCGCATGATTCCATCCGAGCGGCCGGTATTGATGCCGAAGGCCTGCAGCTGCTGAGGCATCGGCTCTCCTTGACTGCGCTTCAGCACTTGCAACGCATCGATCATGTTGCCCGCACCCGTGAGATCCGCACCGCCTCGATCGGCCCGAAACTCGCGCCGCCGCGAATACCAGCAAACGATCACGCTCGCAAGAATGCCCAGTACAAATTGCGCCAACATCGTGGTCAGGAAAAAACCGATGCCCGAGCCCTGCCGGTCGTTGCGCAGGATTGCTCGATCAACGATGCCGCCGATGATTCGCGCGAGAAAGATCACGAATGTATTTAGCACACCTTGCAAAAGCGCAAGGGTAACCATATCACCGTTTGCGACGTGAGTGATTTCGTGACCCAGTACCGCCTCGACTTGCGTGCGCGACATACTGCGCAGCAGGCCGCTGCTCACCGCCACCAGCGCGGCGTTGCGGCGCGCGCCCGTGGCGAAGGCATTCATTTCCTCGGAATCGAAAATACCGACCTCGGGCATGCCTATACGAGCCTGTTCGGCGAGCCGCTTCACGGCTCCCACCAGCCAGCGCTCGAGTTCGGATTGAGGGCTCTCGATGACCCGTACCCCCATCATGCGCTTGGCGGTCCACTTGGACAGGGCCAGCGAAATGAGGGATCCACCGAAGCCGAAAATAGCGGCAAACACCAGCAGGCCGCCGGTACCGCCCTGCATCAAATGCACGCCGAATACGTTTTCGACGACGAATACGACCGCGCTGAGCAACGCCAGCACGGCAAGATTGGTGAGGACGAATAGGAAAATGCGTTTCATGGGGGTTTCAGATCGGAAAAATAGCCGCAATATGGTAACGCGGTCAGGGTGTAGGTCGGGACGCTGCGCTTCAATTTCAAGCAAGCGTTCCGCTATGTTCCTGTAAAATCGAAGATTAATCTTTCAGAGCCAGGGCATGCAATATAGGGACTATTACGAAATTCTGGGCGTGACTCGGGGAGCCGACGCCGATGAAGTGAAGCGGGCGTACCGCAAACTGGCGCGCAAGTTTCATCCTGACGTCAGCAAGGAAAAGAACGCCGAGGAAAAATTCAAGGAGGTTCAGGAGGCCTATGAAGTGCTGCGCGATAGCGAGAAGCGCGCCGCCTACGACCAGTTGGGCCGGGATTTCCGCAATGGACAGCAGTTTCGTCCGCCGCCGGACTGGTCGCAGCGCTTCGGGAATTCGGGGAGCCAGCGGTTCTCGGATCTCAATGGATTCAGCGATTTCTTCTCCAGCCTGTTTGGCGGATCTGGATTTGGCGCCGGCGGCGGACAGACCGACGCGGATGCGGGCCACCTGGACGTCACGGTGGAGGAGGCGTTTGCCGGCACCAAGCGGCGCGTCACGCTCAATGAGAGCGGCCGCCAGCGCCAGGTCGATGTGCAAATTCCAGCCGGGGTCACCGAAGGGCAATCGCTGCGCATTCCCGGCATCGGCGGGCGCAGCTCTCTGATTTTTCGAATCCGGCTGCGACCGCACCATCTCTATGAGGTGGTTGGCAAGGATGTGCAGATCGAATTGCCGCTCGCTCCGTGGGAGGCAGCTTTGGGCGCGAAGGTCGCGGTTCCCACGCTCAAGGGAACTGTGGAGTTAACCGTGCCTGCCGGAGCCCAATCGGGGCAGAAACTCCGGTTGCGAGCCAGGGGACTTCCCGGCAGCCCGGCCGGCGACCAGATGGTCACCATTAAAGTGGTAACGCCGGCAGCGCAGACAGCGGCAGAAAAAGAAGCCTACGAGCGCATGAGGCGCGATTTCAATTTCGATCCGCGCGCCGACTGGCCTTAGGAAGCGGTAAACTCGGCGCGGCGCTTATTCGAGGGGTGTTCTGTGCAGTTCACGATCCGGATCAATGGCAAGCCTCGCGAGTTCGACGCCGATCCGCAGATGCCGTTGCTGTGGGTGCTTCGCGATTTGCTCGACTTGAAAGGCACCAAGTTCGGCTGCGGCCAAAGCTTTTGCGGCGCCTGTACCGTGCACTCGAACGGAACGCCTATTCGGTCCTGCGTCACGCCCGTATCGTCGGTGGCCTCTGCATCGATTACCACCATCGAAGGGGTTGACGCCACCCCCCTCGGCAAGGCCGTTCAAAACGCCTGGCTGGCGGTCGATGTCGTGCAGTGCGGCTATTGTCAGGCCGGCCAAATCATGTCTGCCTGCGCGCTGCTCGCCAAAAATCCCAAGCCCAGCGACCTGGATATCGATAAGGCCATGTCCGGCAATATTTGCCGCTGCGCCACATACACGCGCATTCGCGCCGCGATCAAACAGGCGGCCGGCATGTCGACGGCCGACAGCCGGGACACCTTCGCATGATGCGCGCCCGCGATGCAGCCGCTGTGAGCGGTGAATCGCGTCGAGCGTTCCTGCGCGCAAGCGTCGCCGTCGGCGGCGGGCTGCTGCTGGATTTTTCGCTGCCGGGAGTGCTCGGCGCTCGTGAGAATTCTGCGCAGCCTGAAAACACGCTCAACGCCTTCGTGCAGATATCGAACGACGGCACCGTCACCATCACGTCCAAGAATCCGGAAATCGGGCAGGGCATCAAGACCATGCTGCCGATGTTGATTGCGGAGGAACTGGATGTGGACTGGGCCAGTGTCCGTATCGAACAAGCGCTCAGCGATCCGGCTCGATACGGACTGCAATTCGCGGGGGGCAGCCGGGCGACGCCTCTGAATTGGGAGCCGCTGCGACGCGTCGGCGCGGCGGCCCGCCAAATGCTCATCAGTGCGGCAGCCCGGATCTGGTCTGTGCCTGTTTCAGAATGCGATACCGAATCCGGCAGAGTCATCCATGTGCCGAGCAAGCGATCGCTTCGCTACGGTCGCCTGGCGCCGATGGCGGCGACGCTCGCCGCGCCGGATCTGGCGCAAGTGGCGCTCAAGGACCCGAAGAATTTCAAGCTCATCGGCAAATCGCGCCCCGGGGTGGACAGTCCCTTGGTGGTCACGGGCAAACCGTTGTTCGGCATCGACGTCACCGTGCCCGGCATGCTGTACGCGGTATTCGTGAAGTCGCCGGTGTTCGGGGGCACGGTCCTCAGCGCCAATCTGGACGCGGTCAAGGCCCAGGCAGGCGTGCGGGATGCCTTTATCGTGAGCGGCGGCGCCGCCTTCAACGGCCTGGGTAACGGCGTTGCCATCGTCGGCTCGAATTGGTGGCAGGTCAACAAAGCGCGCGAGTCGCTGCAGGTTGTCTGGGACGAAGGCGCGACCGCCGCGCAAAGCAGTACGCGATTCGCCAGGCAAGCCGTCGAGATTTCGGCTCAGGCGCCCGGCGCGAAACTGGTGGCTGACGGCGATGTAAATCAATCGCTCGGCACATCGGCTACGAGGCTGGAGGCGGCTTACAGCTACCCCTTTCTTTCTCACGCGACATTGGAGCCGCAGAATTGCACGGCGCACTTTCACGACGGCAAGGTGGAAATTTGGGCGCCGACGCAAAACCCGGATGCGGGACGAAAAATCGTCGCGAAGACGCTGGGGCTGACGGATGCGGATATCACCATCCACATGATTCGTTGCGGCGGCGGATTCGGCCGGCGGCTGATGAACGACTACATGGTTGAGGCGGCTTGGATTTCGAAACAGGCCGGAGCGCCGGTCAAGCTCTTGTGGAATCGCCAAGACGACGTGCAGCACGATTTCTACCGCCCCGCCGGCTTTCACTTCTTCAAGGCAGGACTCGATGCCGGCGGAAAATTGCAGGCGTTCAGCGATCATTTCGTGTCCTTCGGTGAGAATGGAAAAGCGGCGCCGAGCGCCGACATGAGCGCCAACGAGTTCCCCGCGAAATTCGTGGTCAATCTCGAGCTGGGAATTTCCTTCATGCCCCTGGGCGTTCCGACGGGACCGCTGCGCGCACCGGGCAGCAACGGGCTCGCGTTTGTATTTCAATCCTTCATTGATGAGATCGCGCATGCCGCGGCTCAAGATCCGCTGCAATACCGCATTGATCTGCTGGGCGAGCGCCGTCAAGTCGGTGCGTTCGACACGGGGCGCATGATCGATGTCCTGGCGCTGGTCCGCGATAAATCCGGTTGGACCCGGCGCAAGCCTGCCAAGGGCTCCGGCATGGGCGTGGCATTTTATTACAGCCATCTCGGGTACTTCGCGGAAGTGGTGCACGCAACGGTGGCCGCGCGGGGCAAGATCACGGTCGACAAGGTCTGGGTTGCAGCCGATGTGGGCAGTCAGATCATCAATCCGACGGGCGCCGAGAACCAGGTGCAGGGCGCAGCGCTGGACGGCATTGGCGAGGCGCTGGGCCAAGCCATCACGCTGGAAAACGGCAGGGTGGCGCAAAGCAATTTCGACGATTTTTTATTGCTGCGCATGAACCAAGCGCCCCCGGTCGAGGTGCATTTTCTTAAGACGGAGCATCCTCCGACGGGATTGGGGGAGCCGGCGTTGCCGCCGGTGCTGCCCGCGCTCTGCAATGCGCTATTCGCGGCGACGGGCGTGAGGATTCGCAGCCTGCCCATCGATCCGCAACTGCTTGTTTAGCGGGCGCCGGCACAACTAGCCGCCGGTCAGCACGTCCTCGCGCAGCACGTAGTCGGGCGACATGATGGTTTCGCTTTGGCGAGCCTGCGCCACTTGCACGCTTTGCGGTTTGACGAAAACCGCGGAAACTTCCGGGTGTGTGCCGCGGATCTGCTTCTCCAGATCGACCACGGCGCTCTCAATTTCCGGTGCCCGCATATAGTCGAAGAAATCGAGACTTAGGTACACCACGACACTGTTCGGTGCGAGCTGCACGGTGGCGATGCTATTGGCGTTGCATACGCCGGGCATGCGCGCCGCAATGCGAATGACGGCATCGCTCAAGGAAGGGTCGGCGCGCTCGCCGATGAGCAGCGCCTTCGATTCCTGTGCCAGCAGCGCCGCGACGCCGGCTAAAATGGCGGCGATCAACAGCGACGCGATGCCATCCCAACGGCTATTCCCGGTCAGGATTGCCGCAGTCGTGCCGGCTCCGGCGACCAGGATCCCCAAGATTGCGGCCGAGTCCTCGAAGACCACGATGAATGCCGGAGGGTCCTTCGATTGGCGGAAGGCCTCCCACCAGCCGAGATTGCGCTTGGCCCGGCTGAATGAGCGTGCCCCGACGAACCAAGAGCTGCCCTCGAATACCAGGGACGCGGCGAGCACCAGGTAGATCACCAGCGGCCGAGCGATGGGTTGCGGCTCCTGCAGGCGCTGGATACCCTGGTAGGCCGAAACACCGGCACCCAGCGCAAAGATCAGCAATGCCACGACGAAGCTCCAGAAATACAGCTCGCGAGCGTAGCCCAGGGGGTGTTCACGGTCCGCGGGACGGCGGGAGCGGGCGATGCCGTACAGCAGCAGGAGTTCGTTGATCGTGTCGACCAGGGAATGCACGGCCTCGCTCAGCATGGCCGCGGAACCGCTGAGCGCCGCAGCGACGAACTTCGCGGCCGCGACCAGCAAATTGCCGGCCAATGCCGCCCAAACCGCCCTTAAGGTACCGCTGCTCGCCATGCTTTATTTTAGCTTGAAGAATCCGTTGGCGGCCCCAACTCACCCAAACCAATCTTAAGACTGCCAAGGCCATGACCACAGAAACTGAAGCCCAGGCGGCACCCGCGCCGCAAATCAAAGAGTTCCAGGCCGAAACCAAGCAGGTGCTGCGCCTGGTGATCCATTCGCTTTATTCGCACAAGGAGATCTTCCTGCGGGAGCTGATCTCGAATGCCTCGGACGCCTGCGAGAAATTGCGCTTCGAGGCGATTGCGCGGCCTGAACTGCTGGGGAGCGACACCTTGGCGGTCACACTGACCCCGGACTCCGCCGCCGGCACCTTGAGCGTCAAGGACAACGGTATCGGCATGAGCGAGGCGGAGATCATCGACAATCTCGGCACCATCGCGCGCTCCGGCACCAAGAAGTTCCTGGAGACCCTGAGCGGCGATTCCGCGAAGGATGCGCAGCTGATCGGCCAGTTCGGCGTCGGCTTCTATTCTGCCTTTATCGTGGCCGACAAGGTGACGGTGCTCACCAAGCGCAGCGATGCGCCGGCGGTGCGCTGGGAATCCGACGGCGAGGGCCAGTACCAGATTCAAGGCGCCGACAAGACCGATCGCGGCACCGAAGTCATTCTGCACTTGCGCGATGAGGACAAGGAGTTCCTGGAGCCGGGACGCCTGCGCCAGTTGGTGCGCAAGTATTCGGACCATTTGAGCATCCCGATCGTGCTCAAGAGCGGTGAAACGGAAGAGACTTTAAATCAGGCGAAGGCGTTTTGGACGCGATCGAAATCGGAACTGAAGGACGAGGACTACCAGGCTTTCTACAAGCACATTTCCCACGATACCGAGGACGCGCGGGTTTGGGCGCACAACAAGGTGGAAGGCAATATCGAATACACCTCGCTCCTGTACCTGCCGAAACGCGCGCCGTTCGACCTCTACGACCGCGACCAAAAGGGCGGCATCCAGCTCTACGTCAAGCGCGTCTTCATCATGGACAAGGCGGCGGAACTGCTGCCTCCGTACCTGCGCTTCATGCGCGGATTGGTGGATTCCTCCGATCTGCCGCTGAACGTGTCGCGCGAGCTGCTGCAAAATAATCGCACGGTCGAAAAAATAAAGGCGGCCCTGGTCAAGCGCACGCTCGATCTGCTCGAGGATCTGGCCGCGAACAAGCCGGAAGAATATGCGGAATTTTGGCAGACATTCGGCACGGTTTTGAAGGAAGGCATCATCGATGATCCGGCCAACAAAATCCGGATCGCGAAACTGCTGCGCTTCAATTCGACCGCGGAGAGCGGCGATGTACCCACAGTGACTCTCGATGCGTACGTGTCGCGCATGCAGGCGGATCAAAAGGCGATCTATTACCTCACCGCCGATACCTTGGCGGCCGCGCGCAACAGCCCGCACCTGGAGGGTTTCCGCGCCAAGGGCATGGAAGTTTTGCTGCTGATCGATCGCATTGACGAGTGGGTGGCCGGGCATTTGCATGAATTCGAGGGCAAAACCCTGGCGAATGTCGCGAGCGCCGCCGCCGACGTCGCCTCGGCCATCGAGACGCCGGAAAAAGCCGCGGCGGAAACCGCCTTCAAGGACACCCTGGATCGGCTGGCCAAAGCCCTCGCGGGCAAAATTGCCGGCGCGCAAGTGTCGGCGCGTCTCACCGATTCCCCCGCGGTGTTGGTGGCGGGTGAGTTCGGACTGAGTTTGCGAATGGGCCGCATTCTCAAACAGGCCGGGCAGAACAATCCCTTTGCGACATTGCCGATCCTCGAGCTGAATCCCAAGCACCCGCTCGTTCTGCGCCTGAAGGACACGGCGGACGAGACGGCTTTCGCCGATCTGGCCCACGTGCTCTATGACCAGGCGATGCTGGCCGAGGGCGGCGAACTGGAGGATCCGGCAACTTTCGTGCGGCGTGTGAACCGGCTCATCGTCGAAGGGCTGTCCGCGCAGCCGAAAATCATCCTGAGCTGAACATGCTGACACCGCAGTGGGCTGCAAACGATGGCGCTGGCGAAGCGCGCGGCAATCCTGAGCCGCCGCTCGATGATGCGCCGCTGCTCGACGCTTACTCAGGCGCCGTGATCGGTGCTCTGGAGCGGGTCGCGCCTGCGGTGACCTTCATTGAGGTCACGGCACCCGCTCGAGCCGCGGCGCGCGGTCGCCGCGCGGAGCAAGCCAGCGGTTCCGGTTTTCTCTTCACACCCGACGGCTACCTGCTCACCAACAGTCATGTGGTGGACGGTTCCGATGAGATCACCGTGCGCCTCAACGACGATACGCGCTTTCACGCGGATCTCGTGGGCAATGACCCTGATTCGGACCTCGCGGTGCTGCGCATCGGGCACCATAGCGCGTTGCCGTATGCGGAGTTCGGCGATTCCGCGCGCTTGAAGGTCGGCCAGGTGGCCATCGCCATCGGCAATCCGCTCGGTTACTCGAAAACCGTGACGACGGGCGTGGTGTCGGCGCTCGGCCGCACTTTGCGCGCGAAATCGGGCAGGCTCATGCACGATGTCATTCAGACGGATGCCGCACTCAACCCGGGAAACTCCGGCGGTCCGCTGGTTGACTCCAGGGGTCGCGTGATCGGCGTCAACACAGCAATGATCCCGCAGGCCCAGGCGATTTGTTTTGCCACCGGAATCAATACCGCAAAATGGGTCATCGGCCAGATGTTTGCTCATGGTAGGGTACGTCGTGCGTACATCGGCGTTTCCGGCGCCACGGTGCCGATCGCCACGCGCGTGGTGCGGCATTTCAGCCTGCCGGGCAACACGGCCGTGCATGTCGCCGACATCGTGGCGGGCAGTCCGGCCGCGCTGGCGGGCGTGCAGGCCGGCGATCGCATGGTGGCGCTCGACGGTGTTCGCATCAATGGAATCGACGGTCTGCAGCGCACGCTCGATGCCAGCTTGATCGGCCGGGAGTGCGAATTGCAGTTGTTGCGTCGATCGAGTGTGATCAAGACGACGATACGGCCGATCGAAATGCCGCTGCATCGAGCGGGCGGCAAGTGAAAGAGGAATTGGCGCAATGAGTCCAACGCATCCGGTCACCCTGGCGGTCCCGCCCGAATCCACGGATCATTCGCAAGGACCGGACCACGCGAGCGTTGTTGTGGTCGAGTACGGGGATTTTGAATGCCCGACCTGTAAGCTTGCGGCCACGACGCCGACGCTGTTGATGGAACGCTTCCCGAATCAGGTGCGTTTCATATTTCGAAATTTTCCGCTGGAGGAAGCGCATCCGCACGCGCTGCTGGCGGCCGAAGCCGCCGAGGCTGCCTCGAGCCAGGGGAAATTTTGGCCGATGTACGATGTGCTTTTCCGCAACCAGGCGCATTTGAAGGCCGCTGACCTGCAGCACTATGCCAAGGATCTGGGCTTGGACATGGCGCGCTACATGGCGGAAATGGACGACCATATCTACTTGCAGAAGGTCCGCGAACATATCGCAAGCGGCCGCCTGAGCCACGTCCGCTCAACGCCGGGCTTCTTTCTGAACGGCGTGGTCCAGGATATTTCCTTCGGCATGAAGGCATTGCACGACGCCGTGGCCACCGCAGTATCCCGGCACCATTAGGGATTTGGCGATTCAATGACGCCGTATCTCATTGTAAGCAGCGCGAAGGCCGCCATCGCATTCTACAAGGCAGCGTTCAACGCCACAGAAGTCGTCCGGTTGACCGATCCCACCACGGGTAAAGTCATGCATGCGGAACTGCGCATTGAAGGCATGCCCCTCATGCTCGCCGATGAATTTCCGGAAATGGGCTATCGCAGCCCGCAATCCCTGGGCGGCTCGCCGGTCTCCATGTACCTCTACGTTGCGGACGTGGATTCGCAGTTCGCCCGCGCCCTCGCCGCGGGAGCTTCGAGCACCCTGGAAGTCGCCGATCAATTCGACGGCGATCGCCGCGGCACCTTGACCGATCCATTCGGGCATGTGTGGCTGCTGGCATCCAAGAAAGAAGACATTTCGAGCGAAGAGCTGCAACGCCGTTTTCAGGTCTTGATGGCCGTCGGCTGAAAAGAAATAAAAAGGGCGCCTTGCAAGGGCGCCCGAGTGGGGAATTCGTTCTAAATCAGGCGGTTAGCTCCAGTCGTCTCCGCCGCCGCCAGAGCTGCCGCCGTCGTCCCATGAGCCGGGATCGTTGGCGCCAAAGTCGTTGCCGCCCATGTCGCTGTTGCTAAAGCCCGGCTCGGCTGCATCGGCCGACGGAACCACGCCGCCTTCCCGCCGTCCACCGTCCAAGAAGTGATGCGCCAGTTCCTCTCCCGCGACCACGCCGGCGCCGACCGCCAGGCCGGAGGCAAGCCCGCCGGCGATGCCCGACCCGAGGCCGCCGCCCATGGGCGGAGCACCGTAACCCGGGGGGGCGCCTGGGCCATAGCCGGTGGGCGCGCCGCCCACGCCGGGGCCGCCCGGGCCCGCGACGGGGTACTGCGCGTAGGGCGCACTACGGCGTCGGAACAGCATCAACAAGAGACCGATTACGATGATGCCGATAAGCAAACCGCCCCAGGGGAAATGCGGTGCCGAGCGCTCCGGAATCGAGACAATCTGGGAGCCGCTCGAGCGCGGGCTCAGGCCCAGTTGCGATTTCAGCTCCTGCACCGAACGGGGGCTGAAGGAGGTCAGGCCCGGATTGAGGCGCTCCGCCGTGCCGAGTTCTGCGCGGGCAAGCGAAATCTTACCCTCTTTCGCGTACAGCTCCGCTTGCACATAGTGCGCTTTGGCGCTGTTGGGATGATCGGCCAGCACTTGGGTAATCATTTGCTGGGCTTGATCGAGATGGCCGCCGGCGGCCGCCTCGTAAATCTGATTCATTGTGGGATCAGCCGCTTGCGCAAAACCCGGCGACGCCAAAGCGAAGGTCGCGCCCAGGCTCATCGCAGCAGCAGCTAGAATTAATTTCCGCATAGCAAGCCCCCGGTAGGTCGAATTGAGTCTCGCTCAGTTAGATATGGGCGCCCAGGCGAAGTTCAACGACCCGCGAGGCGTCAGACCGATACTTAAATGACGCCGCGGCGCTTTTGATCGAGCTCGATGGATTCGAACAGCGCCTGAAAATTTCCCTCGCCGAAGCCCTCGTTGCCCTTGCGCTGAATGATCTCGAAGAAGATCGGGCCGATGGCATTCTTGGTGAAAATCTGCAGCAGGATCCCGCTCTTGTCGTTGCCGTCGATGAGAATTCCGCGACGCTCGAGTTCGGGCACCGCTTCACGATGACCGATCACCCGCGCATCGACACCTTCGTAGTAGGTCGCAGGAGTTTCCTGGAATTCGACGCCGCGGCCGCGCAAGGCATCCACCGTCTTGTAGATATCGTCGGTACCCAAGGCGATGTGCTGAATGCCTTCGCCTTTGTATTCGTGCAAGTATTCCTCGATCTGGCTCTTGTCGTCCTGGCTCTCGTTGATGGGGATGCGAATCTTGCCGCAGGGTGAGGTGAGCGCGCGCGAGAACAGACCGGTTTCCTTGCCTTCGATGCTGAAGTAGCGAATCTCCCGGAAGTTGAACAGTTTTTCGTAAAAGCCGGCCCACACATTCATGTTGCCGCGCTTGACGTTGTGAGTGAGGTGATCGATGCGCAGCAGGCCCACGGGAACATGCGGCTCGGTGTCGATGACCGGTATGAAGTCGACATCGTAGATGGTGCGCTCGCCGTAGCGATCGACCAGGTAAATCAGGCTGCCGCCGATCCCCTCGATCGATGGGATATTGAGTTCCATGGGACCGGCCGTGACCGGTCCGGGTTTGGCACCCAAATCCAAGGCGCGTGCATATGCCAGGCGCGCGTCGGCGACGCGAAATGCCATGGCGCAGACGCAGGGCCCATGAGCCCTGGCAAAGCTCTGCGCGAAACTGTCGTGCTCTGCGTTGATGATGAAATTGATGTCGCCTTGATTGTGCAGCGTCACGTTTTTGGAGCGATGGCGGGCGACCGCCGGCAATCCCATGGACTCGAACAGACGGCGCAGCAATTCCGGATCGGGCGCGGCGTACTCGACGAATTCGAACCCATCCGTGCGCATGGGATTGGTCAAGCTTAGCTCCGCGTTCATGGCGAAATGATGATCTTATTCTGCGCGGAGATGACCGTACCGAACACGTAATCCCACAGCGGCGTGGTGACGCCGAAATTGCCGCGCTTGGGCGAATGATGGTGGCGCATGTGCCAGGCGCGAAGCTCGTTGAAGTAGGCCGAGGAGGAATCGCGCGCATGGTGGTGAATGACATGATGCACGTAGCCGTACCACCAATAGCCAAGCATCACTCCCACCGTGAGACCGTCGGCGACGTTGAAGCCTTTCCACCACCAGAGGGGCAGCAACAGCACGCTGACCCAAACGGTCACGCTCACCCAGGACGGCGTGCCGATGAAGGCCAGCGGCTCGCCGTGATGCAAACTGTGCATGGGCGAGAATACCGGCATGCGATGCAGCGCAATCCGGTGCAGCACATATTCCAGCAATGTCCACAGAACCAGTCCGCCCACGCAGGCGCCGAGCCAATCGCGGCCGCTATGTTCGGTGAAATGGCTGAAATTCACGGCAGTCAGCGCGATCACCGTGATCGGATAAACCACGAAATCGGAGTAATAGCTGAATTTGCTGAGTTGCATCGTTGCACCTCGCTCTTTGTGAGTATGCTATTTGACCACGAATCCGGACAAATGTTAGCCGAAGAATACCCTTCCCGCACGGCCTTCTAGCCTGCTTCGCTTGGTAGAATTTCCAAAGTATGCGAAAAACCTTCGTTATCGTGGGTGCCGGATTCTCCGGCACCGTGCTCGCTGCCAACCTGCTGCGCCGGCCGGCGGCGACGGGCGCCGACGTGGTGCTGATCGAGCGCAGCGCCATCATGGGCCGCGGCGTGGCGTACGCCGCACACGCTTTTCCCTATCTTTTGAATGTCCCGGCGGGCAGGGTCTCGGCCGATTCGCGCGATCCCCTGCAATTTCTGCGTTTCGCCAGGGCAAGGTTGCCGAATGTCGATGGCGAGGATTTCCTGCCGCGCGCGTTGTACGGCGACTACTTGCAGGATCTGCTGCTGCGCGCGGAATGCGAGTCGCAGCCGAATATGCGCTTGATCAAGGTGTTCGGCGAGGTGACCGGCATCGTGCGCGCGCAGAGCGGTACCGCCCTGGGGGCCGAGTTTGCAGACCGCGCACCCATTTTTGGGGATGCCCTGATCCTGGCACTGGGAAGCCCGCCGGCGCCGTTGCCGCCATGGGCCGCGAAGCTCAAGGGTCATGCGGCGTTCCGACACGACCCGCGCGACCTGCCCGAGTCGCTGACCACAGAACAGTCGGTGCTCATCGTGGGCAATGGCTTGACGATGGCGGATGCCGCGGCGGTCTTGAGCCGCCATCCCGGGCAGGTGCCCACGTTGTACACGATTTCGCGGCGCGGCCTGCTGCCGAAAACACAAACCACCTTTCACACCAACGCGATGCGCGGCAGCGGCGAAACATTGCTGTCATCGACTCACTCACTGCGAAAACTGCTGCGCGCGTGCCGCGAGCTGGCGGGCGAAATCGAGAAACTGGGCGGCGATTGGCGCGAGGCCGTTGCGTTCATTCGCAATCTGGTGCCCGCCATGTGGCGGCGCATGCCCGACACCGAGCGGCGTCGCTTCGTGCGGCACCTGCAGGTGCACTGGGAGACCTTTCGGCACCGGCTGCCGCCGCAATTGACTGAGCGCCTGGAAAATCTTCGGCGCAGCGGCAAATTGAATATCCGGGCAGGGCGCATCCAGGAGGTTGTCGCCGTCGGCGGGCGCCTGGCGGTGGCATGGCGTCCTCGCGGCAGCGGAGCCACGGAGCAACTGACCGTGGACGCACTGGTCAATGCAACGGGGCCCAACTACAACATCGAGCGCAGCGCGGACCCGCTCATTGTTTCGCTGCGCGACTCTGGATGGGTATCGACGGATGCGCTGAAGCTCGGAATACGCACTGCGGGGTTCGGCGCCTGCGTAGATGTGGATGGCCGCCCGAGCCAGAGTCTTTATTACTTGGGGCCGATGTTGCGCGCCGATCACCTGGACGCGACCGCCGCCGTAGAATTGTCCGGCCACGCCGAACAGCTCGCAGCGCATCTTGCCGCCGGCTAGTTCAGGCCGGCCCGCAAGCTAGACCAGCTTCGCAATCCCCTCGAGCAGGCGCTCTATATCTTGCCGCGAGCTGTACATTGACACGCCGGTGCGCAGCAGTCCGCCGCGATCCTTCAGGCCCAACACTTCCACGGCGCGCGCTGCATAGAAGTGTCCATCCCAGACGCATATCCCTTCCTTGCCCAGCGCGCGCGCCGCGTCGGCGGCGGTCATCTTGCCCAAAGTGATCGACACGGTGGGAGCGCGGGAGCGGTGGCTGAAATCGGGTCCCCACACCTGCACGCCGGACATCTTTAGCACCGAGTCGTGATAGAACTTTGCCAGTGCGTGCTCGTACGCGGAAATGCCGGTCATCGCATCCACAATGCGTTCCCGCAACGTCGCGCCCCGGCCCCAGCCGGCGAGGTATTCCACGGCGGCACGCAATGCGTCGATGGCGGCATGATTCAGCGTACCGGTTTCGATGCGGTAGGGAGCGGCCGGATCTTGAACGCTCAAGCGATCCGTCGGCAGACGATCGAGTGCCCCCGGGCGCGCATACAGCACGCCGATGTGCGGGCCATAGAATTTGTAACCCGAGCACAACAGAAAATCCAACCCTAAGCTCTTCGCGTCCAACGGAAAATGTGGTGCATAGTGCACGGCATCGACGACGAGCAGGGCTCCGACTTCCTTGGTGAGCCGGCGTGCCAGCCCCAAGTCATTGACCGTGCCCAAGGCATTCGACGAGGCGCCCACCGCAAAAACCTTGGTGCGGGGCGTGATCTTGGCGGCCATGTCGCTCAAGTCCAGTTGTCCGCTCGGCAGCAGCCGCACCTCCTGCAAGATCATGCCGCGGTCCTTGAGCCGCAGCCACGGACCGCGATTGGCCTCGTGATCGAGCTGCGTGATCAGCACTTCGTCGCCCGGTTTCAGCGTGTGGCCGATGGCAGCGCTGAGCGCGTAGTTGAGTGTGGTCATGTTCTGGCCGAACGAGATGCAGCTGGCGCTTTCGGCGCCCAAGAAAGCCGCGAGCACTTCACGTGCCGCCGCCATACGCCGATCGACCTCTTGGGAGGGCCAGAAATTACCGTGGGTATTGACGTTGCAGGTGGCGTAGAAGTCAGCGAGCGTATCGATCACCACCTGGGGTACTTGACTGCCGCCCGGCCCGTCGAGATACGCGAGATTCAATCCTTGGGGCGTGCGCGAGAGCGCGGGAAAATCGTTGCGGCAGCGAAGAGAGTGTTCGTCGGTGAATGGCATAGTAAAGTATAAAGTATCTCATGAAATTTCCTCCGTTGGTGGATCGAATCAAGGGCGAGAGCGTGGCCGCGTGGACCATTCACGGCGAGGCGCGCGAAGCGCAGCTGCGCGGCGAAGACGTGATCGTGCTCAGCATCGGCGATCCGGAGCTTGAGACACCCCTGCCCGTGCTCGAGCGCGCGATCGAAGCGCTGCGCGGCGGCGATATTCGCTATACGCCGGCGCCCGGACGCATGGTCCTGCGACAGGCGATTGCGCGAACACACGAGCGGCGCACGGGTCAGACGGTGAGCGCCGAGAATGTTGTCTTTCTCTCGGGCGCACAGAACGCGCTGTTCAGCGCGTCGATGTGCGTGGCCGGCGCGGGCGATGAAGTGCTGGCGATTGAGCCCCTGTACCCGATTTATCCCGCGACCATCAGGGCATCGGGCGCGCAGCTGGTGCGTGTGCCCGCCCCGGCGGCTGCGGGATTTCGCCCGGACTTAGGGAAGCTTACCGCTGCCATCACCGCGCGAACCCGCGCACTATTCTTCGCGACGCCCAATAATCCGAGCGGTGTGATCTTGAGCGAGGAAGATCTTGCGGCGATCGGCGAGCTTGCGCGCCGGCATTCGCTCTGGATCGTGGCGGATGAGGTGTACGCGGCGCTTGCCCCCGGCGGCCGCGTTCCCGGTCTCGCGACGCGCCTGCCTGAGCAGGTCGTGACGATCAGCAGTCTGTCCAAGTCGCATTCGATGCCGGGACTGCGGGCCGGCTGGATGGTGGGACCGAAGGAACTGGTGAAGCATGCGGAATCTCTGTCGATGTGCATGCTGTTCGGGCTGCCGGGTTTCATTCAGGAGGCGGCGCTCACGGCGCTCAACGGATCGGATGCGCCGGAGCTGCGGATCCGCGAGCTCTGCACGGCACGGCGCGAGCTGTTGGTGCAGGGGCTTGGCGGTGTGCGCGGCATCCGCTGTTGTGTTCCTGACGCCGGCATGTTCACGCTGATTGACGTGCGTGAGACGGGGCTTTCGGGCTACGATTTCATGAGCGGATTGTTCAGGTCCGAGCGAGTCTCGGTGCTCGACGGCGGTGCATTCGGCGAGGCGACCCGCGGATTCGTGCGGCTGTGCTTCGCCACCGACGAGGCGACGCTGCGCGAAGCGATGCTGCGTATTCGCCGCTATGTCGGAACTTTGGCGAGGCAGTCATGACGCAATCACCTGATTTTGGAATCGTCGTGCGCTCACCGGGCGGCCCCGAAGCCCTCGAGTGGAGCGGCTTGGAAACCAGTGCGCCGGCGCGCGGCGAGGTGCTCATCGCGCAGCGTGCGGTGGGCGTCAATTTCATCGACACCTACTATCGCAAGGGGCATTATCCCTGGCCGGTAACGCCGTTGATACCGGGCGGCGAAGCGGCAGGCATCGTCGAGGAGGTCGGCGAGGGCGTAACGGACTTCAAGCCCGGCGATCGCGTGGCCTATATCCTGCCGATCGGCGCTTATCGCACGCGCCGCGCCGTGTCGGCCGAACGGCTGGTGAAATTGCCTGATGCCGTCGACTTCGAAGTTGCGGCGTCGATGATGCTCAAGGGCCTCACGACGCAATTTCTCCTGAATTCCTGCTATGCGGTCAAAGCCGGCGATCGCGTGCTGGTGCATGCGGCCGCGGGCGGCGTGGGGCTGATGATGGGCCAATGGCTGAAGGCGATCGGCGCAATTTCCATCGGCACGGTGGGTTCCGCGGAGAAAGCCGCCATCGCCACGGCAGGCGGTTACACGCATGTCATCAACTATCGAACTGAAGATTTTCCCGTGCGTGTCAAGGAAATCACCGGCGGCAAGGGCTGCGCCGTGGTTTACGACTCCGTGGCCAACGACACTTGGCGCGGATCGCTGCAGTCCCTGCAGCCGCGCGGCTTGTTCGTTTGCTTCGGACAATCATCGGGACCGATCACCGATTTCAAGTTCTCCGATCTTGTGGCGGGCGGCTCACTCTATGCGACGCGGCCCACGCTGTTCGACTACATCAAAACCCGCGCGGATCTCACGCTGCGCGCGGCCGATCTGTTTGGAAAAGTCGCGTCGGGCGTTATCAGGCCGCACATCGGTGCGCGCATGCCGCTGCGCGATGCGGCCCAGGCACACCGCGATCTTGAAGCCAGAAAAACCACCGGCTCCACGATCCTGCTGCCTTGATTGCGCCCGTCGAAGACGGCGCGCTTGAGTTCCCAGCGGCTGCACTCAAATCCCCAACGGCAGCGCGGTCGACTCCTTGATCACCGTGACTGCGACCGACGAGTTGACCGAACGCACGCAGGGAATGCGCGACAGGTAGTCGAGATAGAACGCCTCGAAAGCCTTGATGTTCTTGGTGACGATCTTGAGGAGAAAATCCCATTCGCCGGTGAGCGTGTAGCACTCGAGCACTTCGGCACGGTCGCGAATCGCCGCCTCGAATTCGGCCAGTGCATCGCGTCCGGTGGTGGCCAGCTTGATGTGGGCAAAGATGGTCACATCCAAACCGAGCGCATTGCGGTCGAGCAGGGCGACGCGCGCCTTGATCACGCCATTTTGTTCGAGTTGCTGAATGCGGCGCCAACACGTGGTGGTCGACAATTTTGTCTGTGCAGCCACCTCGGCAACCGACAAGGCTCCCTGCCTCTGTAGAATGTCGAGTAGACGCAAATCAAGCCGGTCGATCGATGGACGGTTGTTTTGTTCCATGAATTGCTCAAATTCGGAATGAATATACCGGATTATTCGACTCATTCCTAATGAATGCAACATCTCAGGTTGCGGGGACGTAAATTATGGGGATGACCAAGAAATCGCGCCTGCATCTGCCCCGCGTGCCTGCCCGCCCCGGCGAAACTCCTGACTTTAGCTACGTACAACTTTCGCCGGCCGGCGCCGTGCCACGGCCCCAGGTCAATGCCCGCGCCCGCGACATGGCGTCGTTGAGCGTCGACCTGGTGCGGGTGCTCGACGACAACGGCGAGGCGGTGGGTCCCTGGCATCCGCATCTGGAGGCGAGCGACTTACAGGTGGGCCTTAGGCACATGCTGCTCACGCGCATGTATGACGATCGCATGCAGCGCATGCAGCGCGGCGGCAAGATCTCGTTCTACATCCGCTCCCTGGGAGAGGAAGCGATCGCGGTGGCGCAAGGGATGGCACTGCGGCCTTCGGACATGCTGTTTCCCGCGTACCGCCAGCAGGGTCTGCAAATCGTCCGCGGCATTTCGCTGGTCGATCTCATGTCCCAATTGCTGTCCAACACCAAGGACATGTGCAAGGGGCGGCAGCTGCCCGTGATGTATCACTCCCGGGCGAACAATATTTTCTCGATCTCCGGCAATTTGGCGACGCAATTTCCGCAGGCCGTGGGCTGGGCGATGGCCGCGGCCATCAAGGGCGAAGACAATTTGGCCGCAACCTGGCTCGGCGAGGGCAGCACGGCCGAGGCGGATTTTCATTACGCCCTGTTGTTCGCGTCGGTGTACCAGGCGCCGGTGATCCTCAACGTGGTCAACAACCAGTGGGCCATCTCCACGTTTCAGGGCTATGCCGGCGGCGAGCAGCGGTCCTTCGCGGCGCGCGGTCCGGGATTCGGCATGCCGGGAATCCGGGTCGACGGCAACGACTTCTTGGCGGTGTATGCGGTGACCCAATGGGCCGCAGAACGTGCGCGCACCGGCAGCGGTCCGACATTGATAGAGCTCGTGACGTACCGCGGCGCGGCGCATTCCACCAGCGACGATCCGGCGCGCTACCGCGCCAAGGATGACGCCGAACACTGGCCGCTGGGCGATCCCATCGAGCGCTTGAAGAAGCACCTGATCAAACTCGGCGAGTGGTCGGACGAACGGCACCAGGCGATGAGTGCGGAGCTCGAGGCGCTGGTGGCATCGAGCTGGAAGGAAGCAATCAAGTTCGGCACCATGACCGAGGGCCCGCGCCTCAATGCCGACACGATGTTCGAGGATGTCTTCAAGGACATGCCGCAGAATCTGCTGCGTCAGCAGGCCTTGCTGCGCAAGGAACTGGGCTGAAGCATGGCGAACATGAACATGATCCAGGCCCTGAATTCCGCCATGGACATCATGCTGGGCAGGAATCCCGCGGTGGTTTTGATGGGCGAGGACATCGGCTATTT